>Ga0214927_100003_pt1 | contig 519105 bp, 489 predicted proteins | sample Stichaenrichm16X_FD_168612 | JGI IMG/M metagenome (GOLD analysis project Ga0214927, IMG submission 168612) | Xylose enriched microbial communities from anaerobic bioreactor in Madison, Wisconsin, United States - 16X | ecosystem: Engineered > Bioreactor > Anaerobic > Unclassified | place: USA... | reverse complement strand
GGAAAAGAGTTACAGAAGAAAGAAGTGGAGCGGAAAGCGAACTATTTCGAACATCTTAAGATGTTGGTCGGTAACAGGCCCTTATAGGGCTAACACAAACCACCGGCTGAGCCGGTGGTTATGATTTATATTATTGTGAAATTTTAATAACTAAACATCCATCAATTTCTTTTACATAACCATTTCGAGGATACATTGGCATTTTTTGAACTTCTTTAGAATCAGTAATTTGATGATATTTTTGATCATCAGTGAGTAAATTAATATTTATGCCACAATCTCGTAGAAAACCATAATAGCTTTGAGTTACACAATTACCGCCTATCCAAAATTCGCCGTAGTGTGCAAAGTGATTTGATTTATCCCAAAATAAATCTTTTTGGTAAAGTGGACTATTTGCGGGGGTACCTGCAAAAATTACTGGCATATTATTTTCATTTGCGGCATTTAACTCTTCCGAAGTATTTGTTATGATACGGTTCATTAAAGTAATGCTGTTATTTTTTGACTGCAGCATAACATGTTGATCTGTTGAGACCATCATAATATTTCCAAAAGCAATAAATATAACAAACATAAAATAAATGATAGAAACTGGCGTGGCAAGTTTGAGATTATGATCTTTTTTATCGATAGAACTAATTAATCCGAAAATTCCGGGAATAATCATGGCCATTGGCATTGTCATTTGCAATTGCATACTGCCTGATTCTGGTGCAAGCAGTAAACAAGTGTTTGCTAATAACGGTAATAAAATAATACTAATTAATGAAAGAATTTTGTAAGACCATTTTGTTCTATTGAAAATCGAGTAAATGATAATGATAATGAACAAAATAAAAACTGCTGCGGAAAAAATGTAATGAGCTTGATATATATTTTGCCACTGTCCGGGCAAAAAATACGCACAAAAAGAAGTGTATGTTAGATGAATCGTTTTTGGTAATTTGGAGAGGATTGAAAAAACGCTAACTGAGCCAGCACCATGATAATTGCCCTTTTCAACATGCATCAGAGAAAGACATAGATTCCAAATTCCGGCATAAGCAATACAAGCACATCCAATTAATAAAATAGCGTGGATCATTATCTTTATATAATGCTTGATAGAGTTATTTTGATTAATCCATAAATTTTTAATCAAAACGACTAGAAGCATAACAAAAGTACATCCAATATTGGCTTGATAAAGTCCTAAAGATAGTGTGATAAATACAACAGCTAAAATTGAGTATACTATTTTATTGCAATTGTATTGATACATTGAAATGATCGCAAGAGCGCCTAATACACTCAATAAATATGAAAAGGCGAATGTCAAAGTCATGTACCGGTATGAAAGAAAAATACAAACAGCTGTATTTGCCAGCATAAATGTATGGAAAATGATTTTGGATAATTTTCCCTGAATTTGAAGTAGATCAGCAACAATTATATTTCCGACAGAAAAAATCAAAAGAGAGAGCAGGCTGATTCCTGGTTCAGTTGTTACACCTAAACGTACTCGATCAAGTGTGAGCCAAAACCATCTTCCTATTGATAGTTCCCAAGCACCAGCATATCCGTAAACACCTTTCCACATACCATCATATGTATTGGTTAATTCATTCGTGATCATAACTGAATAAAGAATAAATGCAAAGATCACAGCAGCAATTAATTCTTTCCAATGATCTTTTACGATCTTGATAATTATTAATTTAGAGGATTGTTTTATATTTTTTTCCATTAATTATTTTGCCTTTCTATACACCATATTAATTTTATTCTTAACAAATTTTTCTAAAATAGTTTAATATAAAAAATTGTTATTTTTCATTTTGCCCTTTTTTAAAGACAAACAGTTTACTGAAAATGTAGTTGCTGATAATGACCACAACTTGAGAAATCAACTTGGCAATTTTATCATTCATGCCCATTAAGGTCACACATAAAAACATGATTCCCATATCCATGAGCAACGTTCCGACTCTTGCTAAGAAGAAAGCAGAAGCTTCTTTAAAAATATGCGGATTTTTGCTTTCAAAAACGTATTTACGGTTTGTAAAATAGGCAAAAGTCACAGAGACGATCCATGAAATGACGTTTGCAAGCTGTAATTGAAATGCATTTTTTGGGTTTAAAAAAGTAATAGTGCAAAGATAATAAACGGCTAAACTAATAATCGTTGTTAAAACGCCAACAATTAAATAATTGATAATTTCTTTATATTTTATATAAAGTGAATATATGTATTTTTTCATGTTCGCTCCCTTAAAATTTACTGTAATACTTTTATTCTAAATGTGCTCATCTTATTTTTCAAGAAAAAAGCGAAAAACCAAATTAAGAATTGAGAAGTGGCTTTACTTAAAAAAATATTTTAAGTATAATTAAAAATGAAATAATAGATTTAACTTACTTGAAAGGATGGTTACATGAGTGGTTTAAAGCGTATATCTCGCAATTTATTGATAGGAATGATTTTTTGTTTAGCTGTTTTTTTCTTCGTGTTTTCAACTGGAACTGTCCACGCAGCTTCAAGCTTGCCACAGGACAGCTTTACGGCGCAGATATTAATTGGAGATAAGGCAGTTTCGAGAGATGTTAACAATGTAATTATCCTTGAAAATAATACTTACAGCGCGGACCAATTTTGGGAGTTTATCCCGATTGGAAATGGCCAGTATAAGATTTTAAACAAAGGAGTCCAGAAGGCCTTAGACGTGAATAATGCAGCCGATAAAAACGGTACGAATATTCAAGTTTACGACGATAATGGGTCGTCTGCTCAAAAATGGAAATTAAATTTAGAATCAGACGGAACGTATACACTTCAGCCGGCATGTTCAGATGACAAGGTTATGAATGTGGAGGGCGGTACGGCTACAAACGGAGCAAATGTCGATCTTTATCAAAACAGCAGCTCGTCAGCCCAAAAGTTTACGATAAAAATTGGAACACAAACAACGTATTCTAGTTCAGCAAATACGTCTTTGCAGGTTCAGGCCCACGTGCAAAACAAAGGAACTTTGAAAGCGGTTAATGGCGGGCAGGTTGCAGGAACTATCGGACAGAATTTGCGATTAGAAGGTATCTCTTTGAAAACAAGTCAGTCTAATTTGGGAATTTCTTATTCAGCACATGTTCAGGATTTAGGTTGGCAAGATACCAAATCAACTGGCGCATTAGCTGGCACAACTGGACAAAGTAAACGTCTGGAGGCATTAAAAATAAGTTTAACTGGAAATGACTCAAGTAAATATGATATATATTACACAGCGTATGTTCAAGATTATGGTTGGCTAAACTGGGCTAAAAATGGAGAAATCTCTGGAACGGTTGGGCTGTCCAAGCGGGTAGAGGCTATTGAAGTCGTGATTGTCAACAAAGGAGTAACAGCACCGAACGCTTTAGGCAAAGTATCGAAGAGCAGCTATAACGCTTCGGACCTCCAAAATCCGCATATTCAATACAGTGTACATCAACAAAATACAGGATGGTCAAAAACAGTTAAAGATGGCACGGTTGCAGGAGCGACTGGAAAATCCCTTCGGTTAGAAGCTTTAAAAATCAATCTTACCGCAGATAATTTAAAAAATACAACCACAAGTATTTCGTACAGAACGCATATTCAAGATAAAGGTTGGACAAGCTGGCGTAATAACAATCAGACTTCCGGTACGACAGGGCAATCCAAACGTCTCGAAGCAATCCAGATCAAATTAGACAGTTCAATCAGCGAACAATATGATATTTATTATGCGGTTCACATACAAAATTATGGTTGGCTTGGCTGGGCGAAAAACGGTGAGACCGCTGGGAGCCAGGGGTATAGTTTAAGGATCGAAGCGATTGTAATTAAACTGGTTCCAAAAGGAGATGCGGCACCACAACAGCTGGGGAAAATTAGTGCAGCGGAGCTTTCTTCGGACTATTTAACAAAAAATTATACGATATCTTATCGGAGTCATGTCCAAGATATTGGATGGCAGAGTTGGACATCTTCGAGGCAAACTTCAGGCACAACTGGACGGTCTCTTCGAATGGAGGCACTGCAAATTAAGTTATCCGACACAGCATCGGGCGATTCATCTATATTGTATCGTGCCTATGTTCAGGATAAAGGGACAGAATCGAATTGGACCGACAGCAGTAAATCTGATACTTATTCAGGTACAACGGGCCAAGGCAAGCGGATAGAAGCGGTTCAGATTAAGCTGCAAGGGAATGCCTCGAGTACAATGAATGTTTGGTATCGTGTCCATAGTGAAAAATATGGTTGGCTCGGCTGGACAAAAAATGGTGTATGGGCCGGAACATTAAACGGTGGATTGCGGGCAGAAGCTGTTCAGATTTGTGTTTTACCGAAGACTGCCGCCGCGCCGGGAAGCACGGATCAACCCTATGTGTCGCTGAGTTCAGTTAAGACAGGCAATTTAGGTATCGACGTATCTGAATGGCAGGGTTACATTAGCACAGATAACTGGCGTAAAGCGAAAAATGCAGGGTATTCCTTTGCAATGCTGCGTATTGCTTGGGGACATGCAGGAAATGGCGCGATGGATAAGCAGTTCAATAACAATTACACAAACGCGACAGCAGCAGGCATGCCATTTGGTGTTTATGTATACAGCTACGCAGATGATGAAAATGAAGCACGTCAAGAAGCGGATTACGCTATCAGCTTGTTAAATGGTAGAAGCCTAAAGATGCCGATATGTATCGATTTGGAGGACGATCGAATCTCTTATTTGAGTAAAACACAGCAGTCGAAAAACGCTATCGCCTTCTGTGAAGAAGTGAAAAAAGCAGGATACACGCCGATGATTTATGCAAATCAAAATTGGCTTAACAACCATTTAGATTACAGTATGATTAAAGATTATAAGATTTGGTATGCACAGTATCCGTATTCGTGGAATAGTTCTTCGAAACCGCAGTACAGTAATCATATTGATATTTGGCAGTACAGTGACCAGGGAAGCGTGCCGGGGTTGTCAGGCAGTATTGATATGAATAAAGCGTATTCGAATTTCTAATTAAGATAAACAAAGATTGAATTTAAGCCCTTTTGCAATAATTTGCAAAAGGGCTTATTGATGTAAAAAACAAGTAATTAAGTGAGGCTTTGATGCAACATGCAGCTAAAGTTAGGACAAGAAAATCTAATTTTGAATTATTAAGAGTCATTGCAATGATAATGATTATTGCGCATCATTTTGCTGGCCATGGAATTCAACATGATCTTGAGGGAAGTACAGCTTATGTGATATGGAGAAATGGAAGTTTGTTAAATAAAATAGTGGATTGCTTATTCGCTCCAGGAGGTAAGATTGGCGTTGGAATTTTTTTCATGCTTACAGGATATTTTTTGATTAACAAACGTTCGTTTTCGCTGAAAAAAATAGTCCTTGAAGGAGCATTTTATGGGTTAATTAATTCAATTATCTATATAATTCTTCTTTATGTTGGTGTACTTCCTATGCCGGAAAGTAAAGTAAATTCGATATTAATTCCCATAATGTTAGCTGTATTTAATCCTGCTACAGGTGGTGTATGGTGGTTTATTTCAGCTTATGTGATGCTTATTTTGTTATTACCTTTTTTTAATAAACTTTTGAATCGTTTTACAAAGGAAGGCTACTTTATTTTTTTAGTAATATTTTGGATAATATGGTACTCAATAGGATCTTTAGGTACGCCTTATTATTACGTAACAACGGCTATTTTCTTTTATAGTATTGGAGGATTCATAAGGTTATTTGGAAAAAAGATAGAATCCAAGAGAAGAATATTTCTTATCGTATTTTTTATTATTTTTTGGGTTATTGATGCATATTGTATATATTTAAACGCATTAAATATTTCAACTTTTAGCAGGATAAAATATTTATTAATTTCCCAGGTACAAATATCTATTTGCTGGCCAGTTTGTGCAGTTTCCTCTTTTAAATTATTTGAGTCTATCAATATTGGTTCTCAAGAATTAATAAATAAAATAGCAAGTACAACTTTTGGAATATACCTTATTCATGAGTTTGGTCCATTTAGAAGTTTAATTTGGGATAAAATTTTTAAAGTTGATTTACTTTATGCAAGTCGATGGTTTCCGCTTTATGCTTTTTTAGTTGTGATAGTTGTATTTATCGTCGGTTCAGCAATAGATATGGTACGGCAAGTGCTATTTGAACCGAAAATGCTGCAAACAGCAACCACATTAATTAACCAATTTAAGATAAAATATATGAGATAATTTAGAGAATTCTATTTTATACTAAATGAGCTTTGGCCACTCTTTATTATCTTTTAAACTTTTAAGGGATTTAATCATCTTTATTTAAGATAAAGATTTACATCATTCATTTATTATAATTTATTTAATAGTTCAGAGGAAAAGAATCACTTCATCTTTAAAATAGCCTGTGATAAAATCAAATAATAGATAATATATTTTCAATACTTGGGGTTAATAGATCGATATGAACATTGCAGTAATTTTTGCAGGCGGCGTTGGGCGTCGTATGCACAGTAAAGACAGACCTAAACAGTTTTTGAATATGTATAATAAACCGATTATTATTCATACGATTGATCAATTTGAACGGCATCCGTTAATTGATGCCATTGTTGTGGTTTGCGTTGAAGGATGGATGGCTTATCTAATGGAGCTGCTTGATCAGTATAGAATCAAAAAAGTAAAGCAGGTTGTTCCAGGTGGCGAAACAGGTCAGCTTTCAATATACAATGGGTTAAAGGCGGCAGAAAATGTTGCTGGTCAACAAGAATCTATTGTTTTGATTCATGATGGTGTTAGACCTTTAATTAATGAAAAATTAATCACGGACAATATAGAAACAGTGAAAAAATATGGTTCGGCAATTACGACGGCGAAGGTTAAGGAAACCATTCTAGTGGTAGAAGAATCGGAATCAACTATTGATTATATTCCAAGCCGAAATAATTCGAGAGTAGCCAAGGCACCGCAAAGTTTTTGGCTGAAGGATATACTGAATGCTCACGAAAAAGCGTTAAGTGAAGGGGAAAAAGACTTTATTGATTCCTGTACAATGATGCAATATTACGGGTATAAGCTGCATCTCATAGACGGACCAAATCAGAACATTAAGATCACGACACCAGAGGACTTTTTTATGGCTAGAACGATTCTTGAGATAAAAGAAAATGATCAGCTGTATGGCTTGGATGATTAGAAAGTTAATAGAGGATGAATTGATGGAGAGAACAGTTTTATCTGAAGACTTAAAAAACGTGGCAAGTTGCCAGCTGCCTTACCAAAAAATGAAGGGAAAAACCGTTCTGGTGACTGGAGCGACAGGGCTGATTGGTGTATCTTTGGTGAGGTCACTTTTAACAATTGGCAAGATTAAGGTGCTCGCGTTTGTCCGAAATGAAGAAAAAGCGAAAAATATTTTTAAACAAACCAGTTCGGATAATTTAAAAATTGTTGTCGGAAATGTGACGCAGGAAATTGATATTTCAGAACAAGTTGATTATATTTTTCATTGTGCTTCAATTACAACGTCAAAAACCATGATTGAGAAACCGGTTGAAACCATCCTTACTTCAGTCGAGGGAACCAAAAATGTTTTGAATTTGGCAAAAGAAAAAAACTGTCAATCGGTTGTCTATGTGTCTTCTATGGAAATGTACGGAGCCTTTGACGATTTAGATCATGAGGTTCGGGAAACTGATCTAGGTTATGTCGATCCATTAAAGATAAGAAGTAATTATCCGGAGAGTAAACGTCTTTGTGAAAATATGTGTGAAGCCTATTTTTCAGAATATGATGTTCCGGTGAAAATTGCGAGATTAGCGCAAACTTTTGGTGCGGGAATATTACCAGGCGAAAATCGTGTATTTGCGCAATTTGCAAGAAGTGCGATTAATGGTCAGGACATTGTTCTACATAGCAAGGGACAATCTGAAGGCAATTATTGTTATACTTCAGATTGTGTGACGGGATTGTTTACTATTTTACTCAAGGGGAAAAATGGAGAAGCGTACAATGTTGCAAATCCTGAATCTCATATGAGGATTGTTGATATGGCTAATATGGTTGCAGACAAAATCGCTAACAATGAAATCAAAGTTGTATTTGATATACCTGACGATAATCGCTATGGATACGCTGCCGATACGAAAATGAAAATAAATTCTGACAAGCTTCAAGCTTTAGGATGGCAACCTGAAGTGGGATTAGAAGAAGCATATCGCAGAATGATAAAAGATATGAAGGAACAAAATATTTAAGTGATAAAAGTCTGACTGCTATATTTTAGCAATTAGGCTTTTATTTGTTGAATAAACGTTAAGCATACCTATGATCAATTGGCATTATAAAATAAATGAGTTATAATAGAATCTAATTTCACGAATATAAAGATTCCGAGGAGGTTCCCATGAACATACTTTTAGCCGGCGGAGCCGGTTACATTGGCAGCCACACGGCGCTGTCCTTGATCGAAAACGGACACGATGTTGTCATTGTGGATAATTATTACAATTCGTCGCCAGAAGCGGTGAAACGAGTTGAAGCCCTGGCAGGCAAACCGATCGTGCATTACGAAGCCGATGTGCAGGATCGGGACGCAATGATGAAAATTTTTAAATCGAATGACATCGACTGCGTGATTCACTTCGCGGGCTTGAAGGCTGTTGGTGAATCAGTCCAAAAGCCGGTGCTGTATTACCGCAATAACATCGATACGACGCTGACCCTTTTGGAATGCATGGCAGAAACAGGCGTCAGCCGCTTCGTGTTCTCGTCGTCTGCGACAGTTTACGGCTCGGAAAACCCGATCCCTTACGTTGAAACGATGCCGAAAGGCAGCTGCACCAACCCTTACGGCTGGACGAAGTCGATGATGGAACAGATTCTGCAGGACGCGGTTGTGGCCAACCCGGACATGACACTGATTCTGCTTCGCTACTTCAATCCGATCGGTGCCCACGAAAGCGGGATGATCGGAGAAGACCCGAAGGGCATTCCGAACAATCTAATGCCTTATATTTCACAGGTGGCTATCGGCAAGCTGGATCATCTGACGATTTTCGGCGACGATTACGACACGCCGGACGGCACTTGCCGCCGCGACTATCTTCACGTGGTTGACCTGGCGGAAGGCCATGTCAAAGCGGTCGAATACGCGGAAAATCACAAGGGTACGGAAATCTTTAATTTAGGGACAGGCACACCCTATTCTGTTTTGGACATTGTTCACGCCTTTGAAGAAGCCAATGGTGTCAAAATTCCGTACGAAATTGGGCCGAGACGGGCCGGCGATCTGCCGCAGTTCTGGGCCAACGCGGACAAAGCGAAGGATGTGCTCGGCTGGACAGCTAAGCACAACTTGGAAGATATGTGCCGGGATTCCTGGAATTGGCAGAAGAAAAACCCGGACGGTTATCGCAAATAAGATTGAGTGAATAGGAGTAGAGGATGGCGTCACAGAAGAAGGCAATCTTAATCGACGGCAACAGCATTTTGTTTCGAATGTTTTACGGGATTCGCGGTATGGCCAGCACCAAGGGGGTGCCGACCAATGCTATCTACGGTTTTGTGAAATTGCTTCAGCAGATTCAAAATGAAATGCGTCCGGACTACCTTGCTGTCGCTTTTGACCTGCCGGAGCCGACATTCCGCCACAAAAAATACGACGGCTACAAGGCCGGGCGGGACAAGATGCCGGAAGAGCTGATCACCCAGCTGGATTTGATGAAAAAACTGCTGGCTGAAATGCAGGTGCCGGTGCTGACATTGGCAGGCTACGAGGCTGACGATATTGTCGGGACGGTGTCCAAGCATTTCGCGCACAAAGCGGAACCGGTTTTGGCGCAGATTATCACCGGGGACCGCGATTCCTTCCAACTGGTTGAAGATAACATCCACATTCTCTACACGACAACGCGTAGCGGCTCGCAGTTTGAAGAGATCGATCCGGCTGCCATTGACGAAAAATATGGCATCGCGCCGATTGAATTGATTCAGGTCAAGGCGCTGATGGGTGACACGTCCGATAATATTCCGGGCATTAAAGGCATCGGTGAAAAGACGGCGCTCAAATTCGTCAAAAAATACAAGACTGTTGACGGTCTTTACGAACATATTGACGAATTAAAGGGCAAACAAAAAGAAAAGGTCGAAGCGGGGAAGGACAGCGCCTATTTGAGTCTGTTCCTCGGACGAATCGACGTAGAAGCCCCAATTGAAATTGACGAAGACGCGATGCAGATGCGCGACTTATTCAATCCTGAGGTGATGACGACTTTAAACGATCTGGAATTTTCGTCTATTATCCGCAGTATTGAGCGCACCCGGGGGCAGAGCGGCGAGGCGGCAGCGCAAGGCAATAACGCATCTGTGCCGTTCTCAAGTATCGATTCAGAAAAGGATTTGTATTTTGTGCAGCTCCAGTTGTCCAAACTTGACCGCATTGTGATTCATCTCCGAAGAGAAGAAGAAAGCGCCTATTTGGCTTTCAGTGACTTTAAAAAGATCTGGGTCGTGGATGATCCTGAACTGATCGCCCGATTTATTTGCGAATTTGACGATCTGCCAAATGCGGATGATTTGGCCGTCGTGGGGCACGATTTAAAAGCGCTGATTCACGATTTTGAAGCCTACGGCGCGGCACTGGGCAATCTGGGCTTTGATACTTACGTCGCAGCTTATCTGCTTGAACCGACAGACCGCCGGTACGATTTGTCGGATTTGGCGCTTAAATATCTCGATCGGCATATTGACGATGAAGAAACCCTGTTTGGCAAGGGCAAAAAGCGCAAAAAACTCGATGGAATCGAACCAGCGGTCATGCGCGCCCAAATGGCAGCGGAATGTCAGGTCCTCGCCGATCTACCTGAAGAGCTGGCCACGTGTCTGGAAGAAGAGGGCATGACACAGTTGTACCGCGATATCGAGATGCCATTGATCAGTGTGCTCGCCAGTATGGAAAGCATCGGTTTTCAAATCGATGTGGACCAGCTTACGGCGTTGTCGAAAACCTTTGAAACCCGCATCCATGAATTGACTGAAAAAATTTACGACGAAGCGGGCCAGGAATTTAACATCAATTCGACAAAGCAGCTCGGGCAGATTTTATTCGAAGACTTGCAGCTGCCGGCCATAAAAAAGACGAAAACAGGTTACTCAACATCGGTCGAAGTACTCGAACAGCTGGCGCCTTATCACGACATTGTGCCGGATATTCTCGAATATCGGACGGTGACGAAGCTGGACTCCACCTACGGTGCGGGATTGATCAAATACGTCGATCCCCAAACTCATCGAGTGTATTCGCATTTCAATCAAACGGTGACGGCGACGGGGCGTATCTCGTCCTCGGATCCAAATCTGCAGAATATCCCAGTGCGGACTGATTTGGGGCGGGAAATTCGGAAGGTTTTTATCCCAGAAGGTCCAGACCGGACCCTTCTCGACGCGGACTATTCCCAGATTGAACTGCGCGTGCTGGCGCATTTGACAGGAGATCAAAATCTAATCGGATCTTTTATTCGACAGGAAGACATTCACGCTAGGACAGCCTCTGAAATTTTCGGCGTGCCCCTTGAAGAGGTGACACGGGAACAGCGCAGCCACGCGAAAGCGATCAATTTTGGCTTGATTTACGGCAAGCAGGCCTTCAGTCTCGGCAAAGAGCTGGGCATCGGCCGCCAGCAGGCTCAAAATTACATCGATATGTACTTCGCCCGTTATCCCAAAGTTCAGGCCTATATGGAAGGAATCGTCGAGGAAGCGAAGGAAAAGGGCTACGTGACGACCTTATTCGGACGCAGACGCAACATTCCGGAAATACAGTCCCGCAACGGCATGATCCGTAAAAGCGGCGAGCGCATTGCGCTGAACACGCCGATTCAGGGAACGGCTGCGGATATTATGAAAATGGCGATGATCCACGTGTACCGCCGACTTCAGAGAGAAAGCTTCCGCTCTCATCTGATTTTGCAGATTCACGATGAATTGATCATCGATGCTCCGAAGGACGAAGCGGACGATGTGCTGGCGCTGCTCATCGAAGAAATGGAAAACACCGTCCAGTTGGCAGTGCCTTTGGTTGTCGATGCCCATCAAGGAGATTCATGGTATGCCATCAAATAATGCAAACACGATTGTGATCGGGCTGACCGGCGGCATCGGCTCCGGCAAGAGCACCGTATCCGAAATTCTTCACCGGCAGTTCAATCTGCCGGTCGTCGATGCGGATCAAATGGCGCACCTAATCACAGCACCCGGCGGCAAAGCGCTGCCGCTGATCGTCGAGGCCTTTGGAAAAGAGGTCTTAACGGCATCGGGTGAACTGAATCGCGAGCTGCTTCGGAAGAGAATGGTCAGGGATCCAGGCGTCAAAAAACAGCTCGAGGCGATCCAGTACCCGATTTTACAGCGGGAAATCCTCGACGCGATAGAGGCTTATCGTTGTCAAGGGGTGCCCGCGGTCATTTACGACTGCCCGATGTTTTTTCAGACCCATCAGGAACAGTATGTGGACCGCATCGCGGTCGTGGTCTGCAGAAAATCGACGCGGATTGACCGCATTGTGAGACGGGATCATATCGATAGGGATTTGGCGGGCCGAATGCTCGATCTGCAGATGTCGGATCAGGAAATGGTCAGCCGGGCGGATATTGTGATCGACAACAGCCGGGACACGTTGACCTTAGAGCAAAACATCCGCTTAATCAAAATAATATAAAAAAATCGATAATATTTAAAAAAAAGCTTGCAATTTTAAAAAGATCAGCTATAATAAATATTGTTCTGTTGTGAACAGATGCGAGGATGGTGGAACAGGCAGACACGCAGGTTTGAGGGACCTGTCGCTCCTTATACAGCGGTGAGGGTTCGAATCCCTTTCCTCGCACCATCGATGCGGAAGTGGCTCAGTGGTAGAGCATCGCCTTGCCATGGCGAGGGTCGCGAGTTCAAATCTCGTCTTCCGCTCCATTTTAAAATTACGCTCTTCTTCGGAAGAGCTTTTTTTTTGAAAAGAATCGGCTATGATTCAGAAAGCATTAAATTTGATTTTCTATAATGCATAAACAAAATAAACAAAGTTGAGATAGGCAGGAAAATTGAGAATGACAAATTTTTTTGATCTGTTGACCCGCGGCCTCAACGCGTTGGCCGCGAAACTGCAGCGGACCGATATGAAGGCGTGGGCTGGAAGTGTCTGGGAGGGCTACCATCCAGTTTGGACACCGAATATGGTCCGCGTCGGCTTGCTGATTTTGTCGGCAGCGCTGATTTGGGGCGTCGTAATGTGCGTCAAACGGCGGATTCGAATCAGTCAGTTGATTTTCGGCTGGTTTCTGGTGCTGTATTTGTATCTGATGTTTGGCTCGACGGTTTTCTCCAGAGTGCCGACGGCGACATCCCAGGCGAATCTCAATTTATTTTGGGAATACCGCAGCATGCTTGCGATGCACAGCTGGTCTTATGCCAAGCAAATCTTTTTAAATATCGCGATGTTGATGCCAGTTGGCTTTTTGTTTCCGCTGGCAAAGGGAAAACGCTGTTTTGGCCAAGCACTGCTCTTTGGATTTATCTGCTCACTGTCAATTGAAGTAATGCAGTATATTTTCCATTGCGGCATGTTTGAATTTGATGATATTTTTAATAACACCCTTGGTACTTTATTGGGATATGTCGTATATCGGCTTGTCATTCCGAAACGTGCACTCGGTCGAAAGCGGAAATGACGAAATATAATAAAAAGAATAAACAAAACTAGGAGAGATAGTAATGAAAAAAAAAGTGAGAATTTGGCTATTAGGTTTAGCAGCAGCCCTGATCCTTGTTGCGGCGGGGTGCGGGCAGCAGTCTACCACGTCGACGGCGAAAAAATCGAAATCGTCGACGGACAGTGCCAGCCACCACTATGAACAGACCGCGCTGTTTCAGGATGTGTTCATGAAAAATCAAGGGGTTGTGGCGGAAAGCCGCTCTTACGATGAAACGCTGGAATCCTTGAATGCGTTGGATACCTCGACCTTTACGACAACTGGCGATCAGGCAAATCACAAAATCACAGTAACGGCGAAGGATGCGACGGCTCCGACGGTGGTCTTTGGATTTGATCAGGACAATTACTGTACGTCGATTGCCTTCAATATTGATGGCAAAAGCGCGTTGGTCAAAAACAGCAACGGCACGCCGAAATATTACAAAGTATCTGGTTCAGACCGCAGTGAAGTGAAATCCATCAAGAAACTTCAGACCTTTGTGAAAACGTGGTAGGAATGAAAGAGAAACTCATTCGCTTTGTCAATACGGATCTGAACAGCTGGCTGTTTTATATTTCTTACAGTGTTTACCTGTTTGTTTCCATTATCAACACGTCTTATTTCGTCGTGAACTATCAGTTTGCCATCGGTACGCAATTGCTGACGTTCAGTATTTTACTTTTGATGTGCAAGGAAATCATCAATACGCCGCGTTCCACGAACGAAAAATTGGGTGTACTGCTCGGTTTTGCGTTCTTACTGGTGATCAATTTCACGATTGGCGACGTCGTGACCGACCAGGTAACCTGGATTATCGCGTTTATTATCTGCGCCAGAGATATCGATTACGAAAAGGTCGTTCGTCTGACGATTGTCATCAGCTCGATTATGCTGGCAGTTGTGGTGTTCAGCTCGCTTTTTGGCGTCATTGAAAATCATTATGATTCCTACGTGGCGCGTCCAAGACATTGGGTTGGATTCCGCTACGCCTCATTCGGACCGACGCTGTTGTTTAATATCAGCGCATTGGTCGTCTACATTCGGAAGGAAAAGCTGGGCAAATTGGAACTGCTCATTCTGATTCCGGCTAATGTTGCCCTCTTTATTATGACGGATTCTAGACTGCCGTTTTATTTGACGCTTTTGGTCATGGCATTTGCGTACATTTCCGAATACCGAACGATACCGGCCGATAAAATGAAACCGCTATGGCTCGCGATGGTCGCCTCACCGTTGATTTTCGGCGGCATCTGCCTGTGGATGGGGTATCATTACGACGCCAACATCCCCAGGTGGTCGCAATTGAACGATACCTTGTCAGGACGGCTTCGATTGGAACACACGTCCCTTTTGACCAGAGGTATTAAGTGGTGGCCGCGGGCATTTCCAATGTCAACGGCAGGAGGCGTTTTCAATCCTGGTTACAATTTTATTGACTCATTGTACATTTTGGTTCTGCAGGAATACGGGATTATTTTCAGTATTTTATTTATGGCCATTGTCATTTACGGCTTGTGGAAAATGTACAAACGAGGTGAATATTACCTGCTTTTTGTTTCGACGGGCTACACGCTTTACGCCATCATTGACCAGCTGATATTGGGCATCAATTACAATACCTTCTGGCTGGCTTTAGGCGTGGCGTTGTTTGCGACGGAACACGACAAGGATTTCTTGACTGCCAACACGCGGCACATTCCAATTTCAGAGATCGAGTCCATTATCGGCAGGGCACCTTCGGTGCCGGGCAGACGGACGTCAGGGCAGACGGCCAGCCAGCGCGCAGCCGTGCAGCGGACGCCGATGACGGCGAATCGGACAAGCCGGCCGGCCGGCTTGTCGCGGACATCTGACACGCAGGCTGCGGAAATTGCCAGACTTTTACAGCAGAAGCGGCAGAACAGCGGCAGTCCCAGCGCGAAAACGACCAACCGCAATTCACGGCGCTACAGACGCCATTAGGAGAAACGATGATTAAAATTAAAGAACTTTACGATTTAACACACACACAGGCCGCAGCATATCTCGAAGGCTTCACCTATCCGTGGGAGGCGCTTTCGGGGATTAAGGATTTGATTTACAAAATCGGCGAAACCCTTTCTGAAGATGAATACGATCATCCGAAGGAAGGGGTTTGGATTCACAAGACCGCTGACGTATTTCCGTCGGCCTATATCGGTGCACCGTGCATTATCGGGGCGCAGACACAGGTCCGCCACTGCGCGTTTATTCGGGAATCGGCATTGGTCGGCGCGAACTGTGTCGTCGGTAATTCTGTGGAATTGAAGAACGTCATTTTATTCGACAACGTCGAAACGCCGCATTACAATTACGTCGGCGACAGTATTCTCGGTTTTCACGCCCACATGGGTGCCGGTTCAATCACATCTAATGTCAAGGCGGATCGTCAGAACGTGCTGGTGCATGCAGACGGAAATGAAATTGAAACGGGCCGGAAAAAATTTGGCGCGATGCTTGGCGATTACGTCGAAGTGGGCTGCAATGCGGTACTCAACCCGGGCACGGTGATCGGCCCCCACACCAATGTATACCCGACGACTTCCGTCCGAGGTGTCATTCCGCCGAACAGCATTGTGAAAAATTCAAAAGAAATTGTCAATAAGCGTTAATGTCAATTTGTGAAATCAATAGAAAGTGTTATAATATGAGCAACGTTATTTCTTATATTGTGGCAGTCATTATTGCATTGATTGTGATTAGAATTGAATTGAAGCTGACAGGCTGCCTGATCAGATTATTCGTCGGACTTCTGGGAATTGCACTCGTCGTCGGGGCAGTTTCAGGTTTGATGAGCTTGATATAGCGTAAAATTACAAGTTTTGGAGAATAGGATGAAATACGATTATTTGATTGTCGGAACGGGTTTGTACGGCGCCGTCTTTGCGCACGAAGCAAAAGCAGCGGGCAAATCAGTGATGATGATCGACAAAAGACCCAACATCGCGGGCAATGTCTACACCAAAAAGGTCGAAGGCATCAACGTGCACGAATACGGCGCGCACATTTTCCACACCAACAACGAAGAAGTCTGGGATTACGTCAACCGTTTCGCGACCTTCAACCGCTTTACCAACTCACCCGTCGCCAATTACAAGGGCGAGCTTTATTCGCTGCCCTTCAATATGTATACCTTCAATAAAATGTGGGGTGTGGTGACACCTCAGGAAGCGGCTGCGAAAATTGAAGCCCAGCGTAAGGAAGCGGGGATCACCGAGCCTAAAAACTTAGAGGAACAGGCGATTAGCCTGGTCGGTACGGATATTTACGAAAAGCTGATCAAGGGCTACACCGAAAAACAATGGGGCCGTCCGTGCACGGAACTGCCGGCGTTTATCATCAAGCGCCTTCCGGTCCGTCTGACTTTTGATAACAATTACTTCAACGCCTTGTATCAGGGCATCCCAATCGGCGGGTACACGAAAATGGTCGAAAACATGATCGCTGATGTGGACCGCGTTGAACTCAATACCGACTATCTCGAAAACCGGGAAAAGTTTAACGAAATGGCAGATCAGGTCATTTACACGGGGCCGATCGACGCATATTTCGATTATAAATTGGGCCATTTGGAATACCGTTCGGTTCGTTTTGAAACGGAACTTTTGGACATTGATAATTTCCAGGGGAACGCCGCGGTCAATTACACCGATTCGGAAACGCCATGGACGCGGATCATCGAACACAAATGGTTCGAATTCGGCAAGGATGAAAATGGACAGGATCTGCCGAAAACTGTCATCTCCAGAGAATATTCCTCTGAATGGCAGCCGGGAGACGAACCTTATTACCCGGTGAACGACGACAAAAACAGTGCGCTTTATCAACAGTACAAGGCACTGGGGGACGCAGAAGACCAAGTGGTGTTCGGCGGCCGTCTCGGCGAGTACAAATATTACGATATGGACGCGGTTATTGCCTCGGCCCTTGATAAGACCAAACAAATGTTTGAATAAAAAATAAAAATTAGAGAGGAAGCACTATGTTAAAGATTTACCCAGCTATTTACAAACAAGAAGGTGACAAAATCACCTGTCGTTTTCCGGATCTGCCAGAAATTGAAACCTTTTCCGGAACGGACAAAGAAGAATTAGCGGAACGCGCCAAGGAAGTGCTCGGCCGATACTACGTCAAAAAATCACAGATCAAGGAAACCATTCCAGATCCGTCCAATGCACGTCTGATGAAAGCGGGCGAAAACGAAACCATCGAATACGTCTACACGGATATTGATAAATACTGGACAGGCGTTAAAGCGAAAGATACGTGGATCTAAGTGATCTGCAGATGAGTGGGCGGTTTAACACAATTCAAAGTGGCAGAGGGCTATGAAAGACGATTTTTTTACTATTGACAAATTGAAGGCGGCATTGACGCCAGAAGAGATTATGTCCGGCTCCTTTGGCGTTGAACGGGAAGGCTTGAGAGCTTATGCGAATGGACAGCTTTCTCTGACGCCCCATCCGGCAGCCTTTGGCAATAAGCTCACCAATCCCTATATCACGACGGATTTTTCAGAAAGCCAGGTTGAAATTGTTACGCCGCCGTGCACATCGACCCATGAAGCGTACCACGTGCTCGCCACATTGACCGACATGGTTAACACGGTCCTGCCGTCAGATGAATACCTTTGGCCCAATTCGGTGCCCTGTGTCCTTCCGGACGATCAGAAAGTGCCGATCGCTCATTACGCCGGCGCACCCGGCGCGGGAAAGGCAATGCGCTACCGCCAAAATCTGGCGAAGAAATACGGTGCCAAGAAACAGATGTTTTCCGGGATTCATTTCAATTATTCGCTCGGCTTGACTGCGGTCGATAAATTGTATCGGCAGGCGAAACGGGAAGACGGAGCGCAGACCCTTCAGAGCTTCAAAAATCAATTGTATTTGAAAATCGCGAAAAACTATCTGACTTACCGATGGTTTTTAATTTACATGACAGGCGCGTCCGTTGCGGCGCACAGCTCTTTCATTGACGAATGCCTGAAGCTGATGCCGTGGTCCGACGGTCGGGGCAGTCAATATTCCAAAAAGGGCATTTCATTTAGAAGTGGCTCGCCGGGTTACAAAAACACGGAAGCGCTGTATCCGCGATACGACACGATTCGTCATTTCATTGACGATTTGGAAGCTTTCGTGGAACAGGGAAAATTGTCTGAACCGAAGGAATTTTACGCGCAGGCGCGGCTGAAGCCGGTTCATCCAAAGGAAGATTGGATCCGCTCGCTTGCCGAAGAAGGCGTCATGTACATCGAACTGCGCACGATGGACCTCAATCCTTTTGACCCTTATGGGATCAGCGAAACCGATATGAATATCATGCACCTGCTGCTGCTTTATTGCATGACCGCGGAGGCGTTCAGCGCAGACAGCGATCAGGCTGAAGCGGATGACAACGAGTGGCGCGTCGCGGAAAACGGACAAGATCGTTTCCTGATTCTACACCGAGGCGGGAAGGAAATTCTAGCCGTCGATTGGGCGAAGGCGCTCGTTAAGGATATGGCTGCGATGAATCAAACCCTGCGTCTTGGACAGGATGAGGTGATTGCCGAAATGAGCGCGCGGGTTGACGATCTGCAGGCGCTGCACGCGGCGCAGATGGTTCACGTGGTTGAGAACGAAGGCTACATCGCCGGGATGTCCCGCCGCGCACAGGCCTATAAAAAACAGAGCTGGCAGAATGTCAAAGATCATTCTGAAGCCTTTGAAAAAGACATGGTCCGCTTTAAAGACGCGGTACCGGGATTATAATATTGGATCAAAACCGTTGCAGCTGCAGCGGTTTTTTCATCGACAATTTTAGAAAAGTTATGGAGGAACGATTGGACGAATCACGCGTTTTCTATCAGGATCAGAAAATCTACACTTACGATTGCCTGCAGAATTACTGCGCGTCGCCGGTGAGTGTATTAAATTATTTTCAGGAAATTGCGCTGGAACACAGCGCAGCCTTGAATGCCGGTCCGTACGAGCTGGATCAAATGCATTTGGCGTGGATGGTCGTTAAATATCACATCGACATTCTCGAATATCCGCGATTTCTCCAGACTGTCCGGGTCGGCACTTGGGCAGGCGCGGCTCAGGGCTTTATCGCTAACCGTGGGTTTGTGCTGAAGGATTTAGACGGGAAGGTTTTAGCCAATGGGCAGTCCCATTGGATGATGATGGATTTTGATAAGCAGCATATCGTGCGTGTCAGCGATGAAGCCATCAACGAGGTGTACCAGTTCAAGGACGAGAACGAAAAGTACAAAATCCCGAGGCTCAAGCGGGTATCGGAATGGGACGGCAACCGTGAATTTACGGTGCGCTATTTGGACATTGACTACAACGGCCATGTAAACAACGTCCGCTATTTGGCCTGGGCGGTCGAAACGATTCCGCCTGAAATGATCGCTGAGGTGGAAGTCGCCTCCTTCGATATTCTGTACAAGGAACAGGCCAAATTCGGCGATGTGATCAGCGCAAAATTCAAGGCGGTGCAGCCAAATGTTTACCGCGTCGATATTGACAGCAGTGACGGGCAGCTGCTTTGCCAGATCGGCATGACGCTCAGACCGACGTCCAAACGCCCGAATCACGAGGGGTAATCGAAAGATGATTGAGTTACTCATTGCGTTAGCGCTGATTATTTTTTCGCTTTTCAGCGGGCTGCGGATTTTGATCATCGGCGCGTTTATCCTGCTGGCGGTTTGGTATTTTAGACGAGCCAGCCGAGATGATCGGCACAACAAAACTAAGAAAAACTAAAAAATAGAAATAAATTTCTTAAATTGTTCTATTGCTTTGAAAATAAAGCAATAAAACAAATGCGAAATGGTCAATTTCGAGTACAAACGCGAAAAATTGGCCATTTTTTCTTTATTTCTTTCTCCATTTTGATATAATAAACGCCAAAGTCTATTTACACAGAAGAAAGTGATACTTATGTCAGATTATATTGTGACGGCGACGGCTGCGAATGCGAGCATTCGCGCCTTCGCCATAGATGCTACAGAATTAGTTGAAAAGGCGAGGACCCTCCACAACACGTCGCCCGTGATGACGGCGGCGCTGGGGCGCCTGCTCTCGGCGGGGGCCATGATGGGGTCGATGATGAAGGGCGACGATGACGTCTTAACCCTTCAAATCAGCGGGGACGGCCCGGCCAAGGGATTAACGGTCACAGCCAATCGCCATGGCCAGGTTAAGGGCTACGCTGTCAATCCCTACGTGGATCTGCCGATTAACGACAAGGGCAAACTGGATGTCGGCGGCGCTGTGGGTAACGGAACGCTGACGGTGATCCGTGATATGGGGTTAAAGGAACCTTATAACGGAATCTGCAATTTGATTTCCGGCGAAATTGCAGAAGACCTCGCTTACTATTTTAACGTCTCAGAACAGACGCCTTCGGCCGTCGGGCTCGGCGTCCGCGTCGCAAAGGACGGTTCGGTTGAAGATGCCGGCGGCTTTATTGTACAGCTGATGCCCAATGCGGAAGAAAGTGTGGTAGCCGCTCTTGAAAATCAAATCGCCAAGATCGATTCGATCACTGAAATGATGGAAAAGGGGATGACACCTGAAGATATTCTCGAAACTATTTTAGGACCGATGGGCCTGGAATGGACGGGAAAAGAACCGGCCGCCTTCGTCTGTGACTGCTCGAAGGATCGGGTGAGTCGGGCGCTTGCTGCAATCAATGTCAAGGAGCTGGACGACATCATCCAGGACGGCGAACCCATTGAAGTGCGCTGCCATTTCTGCGGCAGTACCTATCAATTTTCAATCGATGAGCTGAAAGCCATCCGCGAACAGGCGTCGGGCGCACGTCTGAAGCAGATTCAGATTCAGGACGAATTCAGGCAATAAAAAAACCGCAGTGATGCGGTTTGGTGTCGTCAGCTCTCAGCTGCGGGGCAGGTTGGTTTCCGTCGGCTTTTCGCCCGAAAGGAAAAAATTGAGGTTGCGGACGAAGACGTCCGGGTCGATACCGTGGGCCAGACAGCCTTCCTCAATGTTTTCAAACTGCGCGGCCATGCAGCCGAAACAGGACATGCCAGCCATTAAAAAATAGCGCTGGGATTCTGGATATTTTTCGACGGCTTCAAGAATGCCCATCGATTTGGTTATTTTCGGTTCGTTCATGATTCTCCTCCAATGTGCTAACATTATAACAAAATAGCGGGAATGATGGCAAGAACAATGAAAGAGGTTTTTATGCAGGATATAGAGAAGAGACAGATGGTTCAGACGGACATCGGGCCGGTCTGCCTTTCAGACGCTGAATTCGCCGAGTACGCTCTGAAAAGCGCATTGTCCAAAACGCCCGCGCCGTTTTCCGGCGTCATCTTTGATATGGACGGTGTGATCTTTGATTCTGAGCGTGAGGTGCTGTCAGCCTGGCAGGCAGTGGCCGCCAAGCATCAGATCCCTAATATAGAGGAAGTGATTGTGGCCTGCTTGGGTACAAATTTTCAGGCAACGCGGAAGACCTTCGACGACTACTACGGCGCGGATTTTCCTTTCGATCAATACGAAGACGAAATGCGGGAAATATTCTATCGGCGGTACGACGAAAACCACGGCCTTCCGTTAAAAAAAGGCGTAAAGGGCCTTTTATTGGATTTAAAATCGCGGGACGTGCCCGTTGCGCTGGCGACGTCGACCCGTGAGGAAGTGGTGCGCCGAGAATTGAAGGATGCCGACATTATCGATTATTTTGACGCGTTGATCTGCGGCGATATGGTCAAGCGCAGCAAACCGGCGCCGGACATCTTCCTCAAAGCGGCGGAGGCGATTTCGATCGCGCCGACAGACGGTTTTGTGATTGAGGATTCCTACAACGGGATACGGGCAGCCCACGCGGCGGCCCTTCGTCCGATCATGGTGCCGGATCTGAAAGCGCCGGATGAAGAAATGAAGGCAAAGACCGAGGTGATTTTACCGGATTTGGACGTGGTCAGGACGTATTTTGACGCCATTGATGTGAAATTGTGAAAATATTATCGATTATTGCTAAAGAGTCCCGAAATTGGCTTGAAATAAATAATGAAATCGTGTATAATTGATTGTGACAGAATATATAAGGGGTGGAATTATGCTTACAAAAAATATAGTGGTAACGAACAAAGCAGGGCTGCACGCAAAACCAGCTTCGCTTTTTGTACAAACGGCGAATGAATTCTCGAGTGAAATTTATATCAGTAAGGGATCAACTCGTGTCAACGCCAAGAGTATCATGGGCGTGATGATTTTGGCAGTTTCAAAGGGCGATGAAATTTTACTTGAAGTCAATGGCGACGATGAAAAAGCGGCGATGGACCGTTTGACATCGTTGATTGAAAATAAGTTTGGCATGCCAGATGAATGAAAAATCAATAGGGTGAAATGTAACTGAAAGACTGAGGGGAACAGACCATCAGTCTTTTGTTTTTTTACGCTCAAAATGGAAAGGAGCATTATTTGAATTTCTTTCGGGAATTTTTAATCGGTTTGTCGTTTTACACTCGGCTGCCTATTCAGCTTCAGAATGTGACAGAGGATGAGTTTTACAATTCGATGCTTTTGATGCCGGTCATCGGCGTCGTAATCGGCGCGGCCCTTTGGGGCTTCGGCTGGTGCGTCTCGTGGATTGGGATTCCAGAGCTGGCGGCCATTCTGATGCTGATTTTTTACATCTGGCTCACCGGCGGCCTGCATTACGACGGTGTCGCGGATACCATCGACGCGGTATTTTCAGCGAGAGATCACGAAAAAATGATGACCATTATGAAGGACAGCCGTCTGGGTTCCTTTGGGGCAATTAGCTTGATCCTTTTAATGCTGACGATGTGGGTTGGCTACCGGTACACGATCGATAGTCAATTTTTAGCGGCGCTGTGGCTGATGCCGGTGGTCGGGCGTTATTGTGCGATTCAGACCTGCTGCTTTTCAAGCTACGCGGAAGGCGGCGGCGGCTTGGGCAGACGGATCACGGAAATCACCAAAGGCTGGCACGTCGTGGTCTATCTCGCCGCGATCGCCGCGGTCTCCTGGTTCGTCGCGCCGATTCTGACCTGCGCTTTTGGCATTACCGCTGTTTTGAACTTGATCATGATGGCGGATTTGAAGCGCAAAATCGGCGGCATTACGGGCGATACCATTGGGCTGACGATCGAAATCACGCAAGCTTTTTTTATTGTGGTGGTTTTGATTTTACAGCATCTTGGCATAGGTGTGCCGGGTATGGTATAATTTGAATATGAATGCACCGAAAAATAGTCATGATGTTAGTCTGCCCTTCCCACGTGACCGTCAAGAGATGGCGGCATTGGGATGGGCGGTCTGCGATTTCGTTTTCGTGTCAGGGGACGCTTTTGTGGACAACGCGTCATTTGGCCCAGCCATCATTGCCAGAGTGCTCAATGATTTGGGCTATCGCGTCGGCGTAATCGCCCAGCCGAAATGGGACAGTGCAGAAGCCTTTCGGGTGCTGGGCAGACCCCGGCTGGCCTTTTTAGTTTCATCCGGCAATATGGATTCGATGGTTTGCCATTACACGGTCAATAAAAAAAGAAGACACGACGATGCCTACACGCCGGGTGGCAAGACCGGCGCGCGCCCGGACCGTGCCGTGATCACGTACTGTGGACGGATTCGGGAAGCGTGGGGCAGCGTGCCGATCGTCATCGGCGGTGTGGAAGCCAGCCTGCGGCGGTTTGCCCATTACGATTACTGGCAGGATCGAGTCAGGCGGCCGATCCTTTTTGATTCCGGCGCGGATCTGCTCGTTTACGGTATGGGCGAGAAGGCCATTGCCGAAGTAGCAGAAGCGCTGGACGCCGGTCTGCCCATCGATCAAATCACCTACATCCGCGGCACTGGTGTGATGGCCAAGCAGGCGCCGGACGACGCTTATGTGCTGCCGTCCTACGAGACAGTCTCCGAGCGGACACGCGGGGGCAAGCGGGCCTTTGCCGAGATGACGAATATGATTGAGCTGAGCGCCAATCCTTTTAGGGAGGCGCCGTTGATTCAGGCCTGCGGCGATCGGTACTTTGTCCAGAATCCGCCGCAGATGCCGCTGACCACTCAGGAGATGGATGACGTCTACGATCTGCCTTACACGAACTGTCAGCTGGGCGGCGGACCGGAGATTACCGGCATGTCGGAAATGCGTTTTTCGATTACGTCGAACCGCGGCTGTTTTGGCAGCTGCGCCTTTTGCGCGATTGGCATGCAGCAGGGCCGGATCGTCTCCAGCCGAAGCAACGCGTCGATCCTGCGGGAGGCCAAACGGATGACCCAGGATCCGAAGTTCAAAGGAATCATCAACGATGTGGGCGGGCCGACGGCCAACTTCCTGCATCCGGCATGCGCAAAGCAGCTGAAAACCGGCCCCTGTGACCATCGGGAGTGCCTGTTTCCGGAGGTGTGTCCCAATATCGACGCCGATCAAAGCGAATTTACCGCAATGCTCAAAGCGGTGCGGCAGCTGCCAGGAGTTCGGAAGGTTTTCGTCCGTTCCGGCATCCGCTACGATTATCTGATGGCGGATCAGACCGACGCGGCTTTTAACGAATTGGTGCGTTATCACGTCAGCGGTCAGCTGCGCGTGGCGCCGGAGCATTTGTCAGACCGCGTGCTGCACTACATGGGCAAACCTACATTTAAACAGTACGATCGATTTGTCCAGAAATTTAATCGTGCCTGTGACAAATACCATTTGAAGCAGTACATTGTGCCTTATTTTATTTCGAGCCATCCGGGCTCGACATTGCAGGATGCGGTGATACTGGCAGAATATCTGCGCGATCATCATCTCGAGCCTGAGCAGGTGCAGGATTTTTATCCGACGCCGGGCTCGCGCGCGACAGCGATGTATTATACGGGGCTCGATCTCGAGTCTTTCAAGCCGATTCATATCCCGAAGGGGCATGAAAAGCGGCTGCAGCGCGCGCTGCTCCAATATCGAAATCCGAAAAACAGAAGCCTTGTTATTGAGGCGCTTAAAAAATGTGGACGGGAGGATTTAATCGGCCCGGGGCGCAAATGCCTCGTTCATCCTCAACAACAAAGGCCAATCAGAAATAAAAGAAGCCGTCGAAACCGTAAGGGAGGAAAATAATATGGTGTACAGACCAGAAATCAGCGGTAGAACCAATAAGGGTTTTACAGAATCGATCGAGGATTATCTCGAAGAGATCTATTTGGATTATATCGGCAGCAACACCGGGGTTCGAATCACTGATTTGGCCCAGGCGATGGGGGTGACCAAGGCCAGCGCGACCGATGCCGTTAAAAAAATGAAGGACCGCGGATTGGTCCGCCACGAACGCTACGGTCGGATTTACCTCAGCGACGCGGGACTTCAGGCGGCGAAAGAGGTCTACGACCGCCACGTGACGATCACGCAGTTTATCCGCAACTTCCTAGACGTTTCACCTGAGGTGGCTGAAAACGACGCCTGCGGCATTGAACACATCATCAGTGACGAGACGTTCTCAGCGATCAAGGCGGCGCTCCGCCGGCAGGCCATCAGCGAAATGAACGGCAATAAAAAAGACGAAGATGAATAAAACGCAAAAGAATAAAAATAAGCCCTGCGTCGGCGATCACCTCACGGTAACGATCACCGATATGACGCGGCGCGGAGAAGGGGTCGGCCACTTTATGGGGCAGGCCCTTTTTGTTGATGGCGCGGTTGTCGGCGAAACCGTTGAGGCCGAACTGACAGCAGTCAAATCTCAATATTTAAAGGGCAAATTGAGCCATATCATTGAAACCTCTGCGAATCGCAAGGCGCCGGACTGTCCGGCCTTTCCAGAGTGCGGCGGGTGTCAATGGCTGCATTTAACGTCGGCGTGCGAAAATGCACTCAAGCGGGCAACTGTGGTCAACGATTTAAAGCATATTGGCGGGCTTGACGACGCGGAAGAAAAGGTCCGTCCGATCATCGGCATGGACCCGCCGTGCCATTATCGCAACAAAGCGCAGCTTAAGGTCTCAGAAGCGGGCATTGGCTTTTATCGAAAGGGCAGCCATCAGGTTGTGCCGATTTGTGATTGTATGAATCAGGAGGTGCCGTTGGCGCCGATCATTGCAGTCTGCCAAAAATGGATGGCGGATTTAAAACTCAAGCCCTACGACGAAATAAAACGCCGCGGCGATGTCCGCGGATTTTTGCTCCGGACGAACCGCCAAGGCGACGTGATGGTGGTGCCGGTTGTCAGTCACGATTTATCATCCGAGCAGAAAAGACAGACTGTGCAAATTTTTGAAGGCCTGCCACAATTGAAGAGCCTTATGCTCAATATCCACACCAAGCCCAACAATCGCGTTTTGGGAACGAAAACGGAGCTTTTAGCCGGAGAAGCGTTTATCGAAGAAGGGTTGTGCGGCTACACCTTTAACATTTCACCCCAGTCTTTTTTCCAGGTTAATACCATTCAGGCAGAAAAACTTTATGAAAAGGCCAAGGGGTATGCAGCTTTGACGGGGGCAGAAACCCTCTGGGATTTGTACTGTGGGACAGGTACCATCGGTATTTGCATGGCTAAGGACGCCGGACGGGTGCTTGGCGTTGAAATCGTTCCGGAAGCCGTCGAAGATGCACGCAAAAATGCGAAGCGCAATCACATTCAAAATATTTCCTTTATCTGCGGCAAGGCAGAGGACGTGATGCCCGAGCAGATCAGACAGGGCAGCCGCGCCGACGTCGCTGTCGTTGATCCGCCGAGAAAGGGGTGTGCGCGAACTTTGCTCGACAGTTTGATCGCCTGCCGCATCCCCAAAATTGTGTACGTTTCCTGTGATCCTGCAACATTGGCCCGGGATGTGGGGATTTTGAAAAAAGCCGGATACGAACTGATTGAAGCAACACCAGTCAATATGTTCCCGGGGACCGGGCATGTGGAGACGGTGGCCCTGATGTCAAGGGTCGACGGCAAATAGTCGCTGAAAGGCTTGAGAACAAGCGGTTTATGAAATTAGCGCCTATCGAGTCGGCCACTCAGGAAGCTCAAAAAACGCTCGACGGGAACTTATCTACAGCTCATTTTGCCGCAGGGTTGAGTAGGCCATTTAGATGTCAGGGGTTGAGTGTGCCATTTAGATGTCAGAAACGGTAGGGTTGAGTGGGCTGTTTAGATGTCGAGGGTTGAGACGGTTGTTTAGATGTCAGGATGTTTTGGAGGAATGAAAAATGGCTTTTGATTATAAGAAGGAATATAAGGATTTTTACATGCCGAAGAACAAGCCGTCTATCGTAACGGTACCGAGCATGAACTATATTGCTGTTCGTGGACAAGGCGACCCAAATCAGGAAGACGGCGAATATAAGCGGGCAATCGGTCTGTTGTATGGCATTGCCTTTACGATCAAGATGAGTAAAAAAGGAGATCATCAGATCAAGGGATATTTCGATTATGTTGTACCGCCGCTTGAGGGCTTCTGGTGGCAGGAAGGTGTAGACGGAGTCGACTATGCACACAAAGAAGACTTCAACTGGATCTCTGTGATCCGCCTGCCGGACTTTGTTACAAGAGCAGACTTCGACTGGGCTATAGAAGAGGCAACAACGAAAAAGAAACAGGATTTCTCAAAGGTGGAATTTCTTACTTGTGATGAGGGACTGTGCGTCCAGTGCATGCATATAGGATCCTATGATGATGAGCCTGCTACTGTTCAAATGATGCATGAATACATAGAGGAGCAGGGTTATGATCTTAATATCACGGATCAGCGCTTACACCATGAAATCTATCTGAGTGACGCAAGGAAAGTCGCTCCGGAAAAGTTGAAAACCGTGATTCGTCTTCCAATAAAGGAGAGAGAAGAATGAGACTGAAAAATGTACTGATTGTCGTTAAGGACATCGAGAGATCCAGACAGTTTTACCATGATCTGTTCGGTCTTGGGTTGGTTCTTGATAATGACGGGAATATGATCCTGACGGAAGGGTTGGTGCTGCAGGAAGAAAAATACTGGAAAGAGTTTCTTGGGAGAGATATCATTCCGGAGAATAATTCCTGCGAGCTCTATTTTGAGGAACGAGACATAGAAGGCTTTGTGGAAAGGCTTGAAAAGTATTATCCGGATGTGAAATACGTCAATCAGCTGATGACGCACAGCTGGGGACAAAAGGTTATACGTTTCTATGATCCAGACGGAAATCTGATAGAAGTAGGGACACCGGTTTAACATGGCAAATATCATCACCGGAATCAGAATAGTGCTAAGCATTGCTTTGATGTTCTGTCCAGCATTATCGCCATCATTTTATGCACTGTATATAGTTGCCGGATTCTCAGATATGATCGATGGTGCTGTTGCAAGAAAAACAGGTACCGTCAGTGAGTTCGGCTCAAGGCTTGATACAGGTGCAGATATTGTATTCGTAGCGGTATGCCTGATTAAACTGTTGCCTGTATTACATATACCGGTCTGGCTTTATATATGGATTGCTATCATCGCATTCATTAAGGTGGCGAGTATCACAGTAGGATTTATCCGACAGAGAGAGTTCATATCTGTTCATTCCGTGATGAACAAGATGACCGGAGGAATGCTGTTCGTTTTGCCACTGACTTTGGCATTCATAGATCTGAAGTACAGTGCCGTAGTTGGATGCGTGGTTGCAACTGCAGCGGCGATTCAGGAAGGATATTTGGTTAAAAATAAGTAGATGACACGATTCGTATCATTGATGTGACGGAGCGATTCTTTCATCGTTCTCAACGATCCATTACGATCAATTTGACAAATGCCAAAGAGAAAGGATGGAGAAAAGATGAAAGATAGCGAGAAAAAGGAGTTGCTGCCGGGAATCATATTACTGGCTGCTTTCATTGTGTGGACAGTGCTGGTGCAGCATATTGATGTACAGAAAGCAGGTGTGAGCGGAACATAAATCGGGTTCGCAACGCTCAATGTCTGGTTTCATCGTATGACGGGCGTTCATATGTCGCTCTATACGATCACCGATTGGCTTGGACTTGTTCCTATCATCGTATGTTTGTGCTTTGGGACTCTGGGATTTGTCCAGTTGGTAAAACGAAGAAGCCTGCTGAAGGTTGATGTAGATATCCTGCTGTTGGGAGCATATTACGTGCTGGTCATTCTGGGCTACCTGTTGTTTGAGATGATACCAATCAATTACAGACCTATTCTGATAGACGGCAATCTGGAAGCATCTTATCCTTCTTCAACTACACTCTTAGTTCTGAGTGTCATGCCGACATTGAAATATCAGGCTGATAGAAGAGTTGGAAATCCGATGCTCAGAAAAGCAATAACTGTTTTTGTAATCGTGTTCTCATTGTACATGGTGATTGGGAGACTGATCTCAGGTGTTCACTGGGCAACGGATATTATAGGCTCCATTTTCCTAAGCTCCGGCCTGTATATGATTTATCGGTTCATGGTAACATATACTGGCTATAGGAAAACGAACCTGAAGCTGGAGGCATCAAATGGAGTTCAGTGAAAAACTACAGGAATTACGAAAAAGCAAATCGATGACGCAGGAGGAACTTGCAGAGGCTCTGTTCGTCTCAAGAACGGCTATTTCGAAGTGGGAGTCCGGGAGAGGATATCCAAGCATTGACTCGTTAAAAGAGATCTCACGCTATTTCTCTGTAACGATCGATGATCTGATTTGTTCAGACGAGATGATCTCCGTGGCAGAGAATGAAAAGAGAGAGTTTGCCAATAAATATCTTTCACTTATATGTAATGCGCTGGATATCCTTCTGGTCATACTGATGTTTATTCCTGCCTTTGGGAACGGAATGGAATCCAACGAGACGGTATCAATGCTTGCTCTGACCGGAATCAATCCGGCGGTGAAGATCGTTTTTATTGTGATCATCGGCCTCACAATCCTGAATGGGATCTGCGGAATGATCATCGCCAATTTCAATAATCCGGTTTGGAACAGACACCGGCTTGTTACAGGAGTTGTCCTGTCAATACTTGCAGTCACAGTTTTCATTGTGGCGAGGCAGCCGTATGCAGGCATCATCTGCTTTTCGTTTCTGGTCATAAAGGGCTTTCTAATAGCCAAAGTGAAGTAACGATAGTATAGAAGGAGAATTGTTTTTTGAAGAGAATTAACAAAGCATTGGAGATTGCAGCATAACCGGGAGGTTTGCTGTAGTCAGACAAGCCTCCCAGAAGGTTTAAGATTATAACTTTTTGGAGGGCAATCTCAATGAATAGAGAAAATAAGAAAAAATCATTTGATAAAGGATACTATAAAAAACATCCAAGTAATGACACTTTTATTTGTAAAGTGTGCGGCAGAACCGTTGTACCGACCGGTGCAGGAAGTGACCATCGGAACCACTGTCCCTACTGTCTTTGCAGCCAACACCTTGATAATGAACCGGGTGACAGGGCATCAGACTGCGGCGGCGTGATGGAGCCGATTGCAGTATGGGTAAGAAAAAACGGCGAGTGGGCGATTATCCATCGCTGCAAAGTATGTGGGCACTTAAGCTCTAATCGAATCGCAGCAGATGATAATCCAATGAAGCTGATGTCACTGGCTATGAAGCCTGTTTCATCACCGCCGTTCCCATTAGAAAGGATCGAGGAGATGACCAGACTGATGGGCGGTGACGGTGAACTGGTGTGGTAATGAAACTCCACGATGCGTAGGTACCATCTTTGGTGCCCTTATGATAGATTCGTATTGTAAGGAGGCAAAAGCAATGGACAGATATGTTACGGGAGCCGTGATACGAAGGCTTCGTGAAAAGAAGAAGTTGACGCAGGAGGAACTTGCTTCAAAAGTTTATGTCAGCAGTAAGGCAGTCAGCAAATGGGAAACAGGGCAGGGATTTCCGGACATCAGTTTGCTGGAACCGCTGGCCAAAGCACTCGACATTTCTGTGATCGAACTGTTGTCGGGAGAGGATATCAGGAACCTGAACCGATCGTCCAATATGGCCAAAGGTAAATTCTATGTGTGCCCGGTCTGCGGCAATGTGATCAGGTCGACTGGGGAAGCAGTTGTAAGCTGCTGTGGTATAACACTGCCGCCGCTTGATCCGGAGCCTGCAGATGATGACCACACCATCAGGATCGAAATCGTTGAGGATGAATATTATGTTACGGTCAATCATCCTATGACAAAGGATCACTATATCTCGTTCCTTGAAGCAGTCTCGGATCATGGAGTGCAGTTTGAGAAACTGTATCCTGAAGGGAATGCAGAGACGAGATTCAAGATCAACGGAATCCGGTGTATCTACGCATACTGTAACCGACATGGCCGAAACGATAAGACTCAAAGGCAACAGCTCGTTGCTTGTTAGTCCTGCATTGATAGTCCATAATATAAATGAACAATGAATATGGAGGTGCGGATTAATGACTGTACAGGATATAATTAAAAACCTGCGCGAAAAGCACGGTCTTTCTCAGGATCAGCTTGCCGAACGTGTTATGGTCACAAGGCAGGCAGTAAGCCGCTGGGAGACAGGAGAGACACAGCCAAACACAGAAACACTCAAGCTATTGTCAAAGGAATTTGATGTTTCGATCAATACACTTCTCGGTAGTCCGAGGCAGCTTATATGTCAGTGCTGCGGCATGCCTTTGAGTGAAGATGAAGTTATCAGCAAAGAATCCGACGGTACTTTTAATGAAAATTACTGTAAATGGTGTTATGCAGACGGAACCTATACCTACAGTAATATGGATGAACTGATCGATGTCTGCGTCGGCCAAATGGCCAATAAAGACTTCCCGGAAGAACAGGTTCGTGCTTATATGAAGCAGCTGCTTCCAACGTTGGATTACTGGCAGAGGTATGAGGAACTGAGTGATGACGGACAGTTCGATGCTTTCAAGCAGAAACTCATTGAAGAAATCAATGATCTTCATATCGAGGGCATGCCCAAGGTCGAAAAACTGAATGCGCTTGTCGGTAAATATGTGAATCTTGAGTACCGATTACCAAATGGAATGAAGGTAAAATTCCTGAACGATCAGACGACCTATCTCGGGAATCAGCTGGAATCAGAGTTCGGAGGCGAAAGATGCTTCGGCATCCTTGCCAATATGGGTTTCATATTGATCTGTACCTACGAGAAAGAAGGAGATAATCCAGATCTCGTTCTATATAAAAAACGATAATCGGACAGGGCAGACCAAAGCTCCTCACTACCAATCACGGCGGTGGGGAGCGGCATCAGGAGGTAAAGATGGCATCAAGCAAAGAATACCTGGATTTCATATTAGAACAGCTTTCTGAACTGGATGATGTATCCTATCGAGCGATGATGGGAGAATACATCATTTACTATCGTGGTAAGGTGGTCGGCGGCATTTACGATGATCGCTTCCTTGTGAAGCCCACAAAGTTCGCTGTGGCAATGATGCCGAATGCGGAAATGGAACTGCCGTATGACGGCACAAAGAAAATGCTGCTCGTGGATGACGTGGATAACAAGGAGTTTCTGAGAAAACTACTGGAAGCAATGTACGAGGAGCTTCCCGCTACGAAGAAGAAATAGAATTAAGATTGTATCATCAGAATAATTAGGCCGTCAGGCTTGATTATAAATATCATTTTAAGGAGAGTGCTGTTTGAGAAAGTACAACACACTGGAGATTGTAGGCTGACCGGGAGGTTTGCTTATAATCGAACAAACCTCCCGCTGAAAGGCAATTGACAGTCAACAATTTTCAGGAGGAAAAACAATGAATACAAATGACTACATCATTCGTTTAGAAAGAAACGAAGACTACAGAGCGGTCGAGAACCTCGTCAGAGAGTCGTTTTGGAACGTGTACCGTCCGGGATGCAGTGAGCATTATGTGATCCATGTACTGCGTGATGATTTGGCTTTTGTTAAGGAATTGGATTTTGTCATGGAGCGGGATGGCAGGTTGATCGGACAAAATATGTTCATGAGGACGATCATCGAAGCTGATAATGGCCGGACAATACCGGTTCTGACCATGGGGCCAATTGGCATCACGCCGGAGCTCAAGCGCAAGGGCTATGGTAAGGCGCTGCTCGATTACTCCTTGGAGAAAGCAGCAGGACTCGGCTACGGCGCTGTGCTGTTCGAGGGCAATATCGGCTTCTACGGCAAGTGTGGCTTTAATTATGCCCGTGAGTTTGGTATCCGCTACCATGACCTGCCGGAAGGCGCGGATGACTCCTTTTTCCTCTGCAAGGAACTGATTCCGGGATACCTCGATGGCGTTACTGGCGTATACCAGACACCGCAGGGATATTATGTAGATGCTTCCGATGTGGAGAAATTCGACAAGGGATTCCCCACAAAGAAGAAGTTAAAACTTCCGGGACAGATTTTCTAAACGAGACCAAAGCTCCTCACTACCGGCAAATGCGTCGGCGGCGAGGAGCCTTTTTATGCTTCGATATCGATTGTGATGCCGGACTTGAATTCCACGGTGAAGTGGCCGTCGTAAACGGTGATCTGTTGGATCAGCTTTCGGACGGGGCTTTCGTCGAATTCGGTGATTTCGGATTGCTGACTTCCGATGAAGTCCTGCAGCTCGTCGAGCCGTGCCTGGATACCGTCCGGGCTCATCGTGTCGGCGGTTGTTATCGCTTTTGCGATGTTCTCCTGCATCTGCCGGACATGGAAATTATAAGGCAAAATGGAATCAAATAGATATAAGGACTGGGTTATTACCTGTTTGATTTCGCTTTTCGCACAGAAAGCCCCCGCGCCGTTTTCCGGGGAAAAGGGTCGTAGAGATTTTGACCGCCCCTGACAATGTATAAATTCACAAACAGTCCATATAGTTTGTATTGCAATCAGCAAGACAATGAATTACAATATAAGCAGCAGGAGGTGCAATTATATGAAAGATTCAACAGTAAGCGCACGTGTTGAAGCCGATGTAAAAAATGAAGCAGAAGACATCCTTCAAAAGCTTGGAATTCCTGTCTCCGTAGTCATCAATTCCCTGTACCGCCAGATCATTTATCGTCATGGCATTCCGTTCTCACTGACTGTTCCGTCAGAGCCAAGAACATTGGATGCGATGTCGGATGCGGAGCTTGACGCAAAACTTCAGCACAGCTATGCGCAGTCGGTCGCCGGTGAAGGAAGGAAGCTTGGAGATGTGTTCGATGATCTGGAAAGGAGCCTTGGATAAGTGAACGCCCATGAGATCATCGTCACACCGGATGCGGAAGCAGACCTTTATGAGATCAAAAATTACATAGCTGAGACTCTGCTGGTACCTGATGTTGCCTTAAATTACATCCGAGTCATCCGCAAGGAGATGGAGAAGCTTTCCTACATGGCAGACAGCATTGCGCCGGAGGAACGTGAGCCGTGGCACTCCAGAGGCGTGCGTAAGATCAGCGCGAAGAACTTCTACATCTATTATCGCCCGGATGAAGTATCCGGAAGAGTCTATGTCCTGAATGTGATTTATGCAAAGCGTGATCAGCTTAAGGTCTTAAACAAAATGAATCTCTATGACTGACAAAAGGCAGCTCTCCATTCGAGGATTGCTTTTTATCTGTCTCCGCGTTCGCGGTGTATCTTCTCGTGACACGAACGACAAAGACTCATAAGGTTGGACTCGTCATTTGTTCCTCCCTCGGCGAGAGAAACTGAAATGGCCGGATGGGCAGGATGTGGCATTGTCTGCTTCTGGGAAAATGGATGAGATATTTTACTGGCTGTCGATAGAAGAACTGATTCACTCCCGGCAGCAGGAGTACTATCACGTCCTCGGCAAATCAGACTGGGAATCCGAACAGCCGGAACCCAAGATACCGACCAAGTTAACGGCATACTGGGCCTAGACCTTGATCACAAACCGATTGGGCAGAGGAGAGCAGGTCGAGACGATGGCTTCTCTCCCTGCCCGCCGTATTATAAGTAGAAAAAACACGTGGACCAGTTCCCGCAAACGGAGAGCACCTGTAAAAGCGCCGTTTTTTGGCTTAGAGCAGTTCCCGCGAACGGGCGGAAATGTGTCCGGGATCCAGACATTCAGGTGCTTGTCTCGTGCCATGAGGAGACAGTGGCATTGATGTCAAGATAGTGGATCAAAGCACGATGATGAAAGAAGGTTATGATGAACAAAACGATAAAGGAACGCAAAGACCTAGATCCGCAGTATATGTGGGATTTATCGAGTTTATTTCAGAGTGATGCAGAATGGGAAAAAGCACTCCCTGAGATTGACGCGAACATTCAGAAATTAGCAGCGTATCAGGGAAAATTGAAAGACGCAAAGACGATCAGGGCGTTTTTCGATCTGGATACAGAATTAAGCAGAAAGTTATCAAATTACTATTGTTATGCGAGTTTGAGAAATTGCGAGGATACCCGATCCAATGACGGCAAAGCCATGGAGGCTAAAGCGTATATGATCTACGCCCAATACGCGCAGGCCGTGAGTTTTGCGGAACCTGAGATTCTCGCAATGGATGAGGCGGCTTTAGAAGCAGTAGTGAAGGACGAGGCTTTGGCACCTTACGCGTTCACGATGCAGAAGTTATTGGACGAAAAGCCCCACGTTTTATCGGGAAAAGAAGAAGCGCTGCTGGCGGCCTTCACCGAAGTGCTCGGGGCGCCGGGGAAAATCAGCGAAAACCTGCAGGACGCGGACCTCAAATTTGACGCGGCGCTGGACAGCGCGGGCGAAAGCCACGAAGTGACGCAGTCCAATTACATTTTACTGCAAATGGATGAAGACCGGGTGCTCAGAAAGAACGCCTTCGAAAGCTTCTACAAGGGTTTTAAAGCACACATCAATACTTTTGGGGCGACTTATAACGCCTGTGTCAAAGAGGCCGTCGCGAACGCCCATGTGCGACATTACCCGTCTTCGAGAGCGATGAGCATGGCGGATGAACACGTGCCGGAACACGTTTACGATGATTTGGTCAAAACTGTGAGGAAGTTCATGCCCGCGATGTACCGCTACGTCAACTTGAGAAAGAAAATATTAGGCTTAGATGAACTGCATTATTACGACGTCTACACGCCTCTGGTCGCCGGCTCTTCTAAGAAATATACCTACGCGGAAGCACAGCAGATGGTGCTCGACGCGGTACGCCCTCTTGGTGAAGACTATGTGAATCGGGTGAAGCAGGCTTTTAAGGATCGATGGATCGACGTGTATCCCAATGCGGGAAAGCGCGGCGGCGCGTTCTCGAGCGGGACGTACGATTCAAATCCATACATTTTGACAAGCTTTACGGGCACCTTGGACAGTGTGAGCACCATTGCCCATGAAATGGGGCATTCGCAGCATACTTGGCTGTCCAATCACACACAGGCACCGCAGAATGCGGATTATACGCTGTTTGTGGCCGAAGTCGCCTCAACTGTGAATGAAAATTTACTGGTTGAACAGCTCCTTGCAAAAACAACCGATCCTAAAGAACGGCTAGCGCTTCTCAATCATTATCTCGAAGGGTTCAAAGGGACTGTTTTCCGCCAGACGATGTTTGCGGAATTCGAAAGAGACGCCCATGCGATGGCTGAAAGAGGGGAAGCTCTGACGCCAGAAAGTTTGAACAGCCTGTATCGGCATTTAATCCAGGATTACTTTGGTGACGCATTGATCATTGACGACGAAGTTCAGTACGAATGGGCTCGGATTCCGCATTTCTATCGGCCCTTCTACGTTTACAAGTACGCGACCAGTTATTGCGCGGCAGTGGCGTTGTCAGAAGCCATCTTGAATGACGGGCAGGAAGCCGTCACAAAGTATCTGGAATTTTTATCCATGGGCGGCAGTGCCTACCCACTAGACGAACTCAAGCATGCAGGCGTTGACTTCACCACGACGGCGCCGATGGAACGCGCGTTAACGAAGTTCAATAAAATCTTAGATGATGTCGAGGAAACGTTAAAGTAGATCTAATTGAAATCGCGATGAGCGAAATGGCTGGAGTGTGGGCTCAATTGCTGTTTAAACTATTGGCTACCATCCCGGCGACAATCAAGATGATCCCGATATAACCCCAAATCGAAGGTGCCGCGTCGTGCAGAATCAGCACGCCGCCGAGCAGTGTGAAAATCACCTCGCCGCATTGCGTGGCTTCAATCACCGCCAGATGTCTGGGGTTGTCTTTGACCAAATCGGTGGCGTGAAAAAAGAGGCTTGTGGCGATGACGCCGGAGAACAGCGCGACGCCCAGAGACTGCAGCAGCTGACCGGAGGAAGGCGCGCCGCCGGTCAAGAAAGCGGCAAGCGCGATGACGATCCAAAAGGGCAGGGAACAGAAAACCATATTGAAAATGCGTTCCATGGTGTCCAGCTCCGGCGGGCAGATCGTCATGATCTTGCGGTTGCCCAGCGGGTACATAAAGGCGGCGATCAGAATCGGCACCAGCGCCATGAGATTTCCTGTGAGATGATTCGAATGGAGATGCGGCACTTGCATGATGAAGACGCCGATCACGATCAACGTGGAAAGCAGCAGATTTTTGACGGGGATTTTCTTCCCGAACAGCGGTGTCAGCATCACCCCAGCCACGATGGTCAGCTGCCAGGTTGACGCGGTCATCCAGGATTCGCCAAACACAGAGCCCAGCGTCAAAGGCAGGTAAAACAAACCGAATCCGACGGTGCTCCAGAGCAGCTACGGTCCGGGCTGTGCCTTTACGGCAGAAAGCGCCCGGGCCATCCCTTTTTTCGGCCGAAGGGCCAGCACCAGCGCGAGGATTGCGAAAGTGATTAAATAACGCAGTGGCGAAATCCAGAGCCAGTAGCCGCCGCTCAGGTTCATGCTTCGATTCAAAATAAAGGTAAAGGCAAAAAATAATGAAGCTGAAATGCCACAAATTAACGCTTTTTTCAATGGTTTCTCTCTTTGCAAAATTTTTGATTTTTATTATATCATGCATGAAAGAGAAAGAGGGATCAGCCGAGCAGATTTCTGGCTTTTTATCCGCGGGAACAGATCATATATCTAATCACATTCTATTTGTATAAAGTGTGACGTGGCAGAGATGCTCGACTTTGTGATCAGCGAGGTAAAACGACCCGGCTTACGCTATCTAGACGAGTGTAATAGATGGATGTAGAGAAGATAAATCATCGTTCTTCGCAGCAGCATTTTTCTGGAATGAAAAGTCAGATAAAAGACAAAAATTTTAATTTCGAGTCAAGGAGGACATCAGGATGCAAATCGAGCACAATGAAAAAGAGATAGCAGCTATGCGGGAATTTCATAAAGGCAATCGACAGGAAGGGCTCAGATTGCAGGAGGAATTTGCCGCTGAATTTCGAAAGGAATATGCGGAAAAGGATCACTGCCCCTGCCAGAAGGCTTGCCGATATCATGGTAATTGCAAGGAGTGCGTGGCCATCCATCGCGCACATCAGGAGCATGTTCCCAATTGTATGAGGGAGATGCTGAATGCGAAGTTCAAGATTCTGTCAGGTTTGACGGAGAATACGCTGGCCAATGAAATTGAGCCGCCAAAAGAGATTTTGCGCAAAGAGTTTCAGAAATGAACATAGAACTTTTATAGAAAAGATGGACTTTAATATGTCAAATGAAGAAAAGAGAATCTGGGGAATACATACTCAAGATGATCGTCTGTTCCTTAGGGATAAAATCATTGCTATCGGATGGAATGCGATGGGGGATTTGAGCGACATCGATGCAAATAGAGATGCCTTCAAGGAAAAATATACACAGGTTTATCCAGATGCGAAAAAAGGTAATATTGCTACTGGTGCAGGTATGTTATATCGTTTCTGTCATGAGATTCAGATTGGCGATTATGTGATATTTCCTTCAAAGAGTAACCGTGAAGTAAACATTGGCATTGTTGAGGGTGATTATGTTTATGATCCTAATCAGATTGAGTATGTACAGACCAGGAAAGTAAAATGGTTGAAACATCTGCCGCGTATGGCATTTTCACAAGGCGCTCTTTATGAGATTGGGTCAGCATTGACACTGTTTTCTGTCAAAAATTACGCGGATGAGTTTTTAGGTGCACTTGATAAAAATTTTAATAAGAATTATTCATCAGATTCTGAGGATGAAAGCGTCGGCGCAACGGCAGATGACATCGTTGAGAGCACAAGGGATTTTATTTTGAAAGAACTGAGTCGTCAGCTTAAAGGCTATGATTTAGAAAGTTTCGTTGCAGATCTTCTTCGTGCCATGGGATACAGGACCACTGTATCAGCCAAAGGTGGCGACAGTGGCATAGATATTACTGCATATAAGGATGAGTTGCCGCCTCGCATTCTTGTTCAGGTAAAAAGTACCGATAGCGATATTAGGGAATCAACGATACAGTCGTTAAAGGGTGCAATGCGAGAAGGTGATTACGGTTTGTTTGTTACGCTTTCAAATTACACAAAAAACGCACAAAAATATCTTGATAGCACGCCTATTATTCGTGGTATAAATGGAACAGAATTGGTGGATCTCATTCTTAAATACTACAAAGATTTGAGTGATAAATATAGAAAAATGATTCCGCTTAAACAAGTTTATATTCCGGTTCCTAGAGAAGAATAATTAACAACGGAGAGAAGCCAGGAGGTTCAACAAATGGAAAAAGAAGCACATTGGCCGGGGCCTGAGGGATTGATCCCGGCGCTGCCGAAGGACGCATCGAACGCGAGCTGGCATACCAGAAAGTTTCTAGACGAAATCTTAATAGAGGAACGGATCATCGGCACGCACGTGGCCGATATTTCGATGCGGCTGTGGGGAAAGGATTTTACCTCGCCGATCATGATGCCGGCATTTTCGCATCTAAATAAGGCAGGGCTCGACCATAAACCGATGGAGGAATACGCGCGGGCCGCAAAGGCTCTCGGTATTGTCAACTGGGTCGGGATGGAGTCCGATGCGGATTACGCGGAAATTGCAGCAGTCGGCGCGGAGACGATTCGGATCATCAAGCCCTTTGCCGACCATGACAAGATTAGATCACAAATGGCCTTTGCGGTGAAACACCACGCCCTTGCGGTCGGTATCGACATCGACCACAGCATTGGGACCAATGGCGATGTGGATGTGGTCGATGGAGAACAGCTCGGAACCCTGACAGCTCAGGATCTCGAAGCCTTTGCAGGGGCTGCTCACGAATTGGGCGTGCCGTTTGTCGCAAAGGGTGTCCTCAGCGCGAGGGATGCCACCATTTGCGAGAAAGCAGGGGTAGACGCCATTGTGGTCAGCCACCATCACGGGCGTCTGCCCTTTGCCGTACCGCCGGCGATGATCCTTCCGGACATCAAGAAGGTCTCAGGAAAAATGAAGATCTTTGCTGACTGTTCCGTAGACGACGGGAGAGACGCCTATAAGCTCATGGCGCTGGGCGCCGACGCCGTCTCAACCGGACGAGCCATCCTTCCAGGGCTTTTAAAAGAAGGTGCGCCTGCGGTTGAAAAGAAGATACGTCAGATGAACAGCCAGCTGAAAGAGATAATGGGTTATACAAACGTCGCCACAGTAGATGAATTCGATCCGACGGTGCTTTGGTATCACGGCAGACATTTTTGATCGAGTCAAAGATTTTGAGGTGAACAAATGACAGACGAACAATACGCGCAGGCAGTTTCCTTTTGGACGCGGAAGGATGCGGCTGCAAAGAAAATGGATCAGAGAACGCTCTACGATTGGATCGACACTTTCCTTGCCGCGCACAAGGTTTTGGCCCTTGCGGTTGGCGGCAGTGACTTTATCCGCTGCACACCGCTCGAATATACTTGGCACGAGGGAGCGCTTTGGATTTTTACTGAAGGCGGATTGAAATTCAAAGGACTGCGGGAAAATCATCACGTGGCAGCGGCCGTTTTTGAGACGAGCGCTTCCTTCGGCGGTTTGAAGTCGATGCAGATCGAGGGCGACGCGGCAATTGTCGAACCATTTACCGATGCGTACAACGCGGCCGCGGCCTTCAGAAAGATTCCGCTGGAGGCGCTGAAAAAACTGCCGGAACCCATGTGGCTTTTGAAGATCGTGCCGACCGAGATCACCTGTCTAAATTCTGACTTTAAGAAGGAAGGTTTCGGCAGCAGGCAAATCTGGCGTGCAGAAGCAGCCGACACACCCCAAAAGAATTAAAGCAAATCAACGAGTCGTTGAAAAATTAACGTGAATTTTTTGTAATCTCGTAAGCGGGTTTATTCCCATTTGTATGACGAAAACGGAGCAGATAGCCTATGATGATGGCGCATCTGCTCTTATTTTTTGCCAAAATGCTGAATTTCAATTTCTTTGTAATAACTGTCTTAGAAAATGATACGAAAGAAAAGCAGAAATATATAAATAAAAAATCCTTAAATGTTGTAAAAACAACATAACGAGAAAGCAAATCGAACTATAATAGGATTCGTCAAGAGATCAGAAACGCATCGATTGGAAAGAGAAATCAATTGTGATGAGCAAAATGTATAAAAGCAATAAGAAGGGAGATTATCATGGTTAATTTACGTAAAGTAGCGATTATTGGTTGTGGGTTTGTCGGCGCTTCGTCAGCATTTGCGCTGATGCAAAGCGGTCTATTTTCGGAAATGGTTTTGATTGACGCGAATCGAGACAAAGCGGAAGGTGAAGCATTGGACATTAGCCATGGTTTACCGTTTACAAATCCAATGGAAATTTACGCGGGTGATTACGATGATATTGCCGACGCCGCCGTGGTGGTTGTGACGGCTGGTGCCGGGCAGAAACCGGGCGAATCCCGTTTGGACTTGGTTAAAAAGAACACGGGAATTTTTAAATCCATTATGCCGGAAATAAAAAACGCCATTTTGAAGGTGTTATGCTGGTCGTTGCGAATCCAGTGGATATTTTGACATACACCGCAGTGAAATACAGCGGGATGCCGGAATCCCGTGTGATCGGTTCCGGCACGACATTGGATACGGCGCGGCTGAAATATCTGATGGGACAGCATTTGGATGTTGACCCGAGAAGCGTACACACGTTCATCATTGGCGAACATGGTGACAGTGAAATTGCGGCGTGGAGCAGCACCAATGTATCCGGTGTGCCATTGGATGATTTCTGTGAAATGCGCGGGCATCACGAACATCAGGCGTCCATGAAAGCCATTGCGGAAAAGGTAAAAAACAGCGCTTATGAAATTATTGAAAAGAAGAAAGCCACCTATTATGGAATTGCGATGTCGGTCGTCCGGATCTGCTCTGCGATCATTCGGGATGAAAAATCGATTTTGCCGATTTCCAGTATGATGCATGGCGATTACGGCGTCGACGGGGTCGCATTGAGTATGCCGTCCATTGTCGGCAAAAATGGCACCGAAGGTCTCGTGCCGATTCATTTGAGTGATGAAGAACAGGCGGCATTGAAACAATCCGCTGATGTGCTCGCCGATGTCATTAAAAAAGCCGATATTTAAGCCAGCTGATTTGGCCATCTGCCTTTGAGACAGGTGGCTTTTTTATTTTGTCATTGTTTTTTATCCGCGGATCAGCCGTGCCAATATTATTGTTCTGTTTTTCTGAAAACCTTTTTATGATTTTCGCTTGTATAAATCTATTGGTAAGTTTATTATAAATTGAAGCTTTGGAATTTTAATCATTTTTATAATCAATGAATTTTTTCAATCGGGGAGAAATGCGTGATGGATCAATATCAAAAAATGGCCGGACAGCACCTGCAGGAAATGCGCGGGCAGGAGGAACGGACAAACAAGAAGCTGCTCGCATTGGAAAATGTAATCGGCTATACCTGCTCGGCTTCTTTTCTGCTGATGATCTTAGCCGCATCCTTTGCTGTTGCGAATATCACATGGCGCATCGTGTTGATTGCGGCGGGCTGTTTGATTTTTTTAATCGGTTTGGTCTCCTGCCTGAAACTGGAGCATGACGCCGGATATTACAAATGTCCAAAATGCGGAGCAGTTTATACCCCTACGATGAAAGCCATCATTTTGGCGCCGCATATCGGAAGAAGCAGAAGGATGAAATGTCCGTATTGTGGCAAAAGGGCTTATCATAAAAAAGTGCTTTCGAAATAACGAAGTTCTAAAATAGGATAGAAAAAAATTGAGGAACAAGGACAGCAAATCATGATTGAATTAAGAGACGCTTCGATGGCAGATGCAGAGAGATTGTTGGGCATCTACGATTATTATGTAAAAAACACGGCGATTACCTTTGAATACGAGACACCGACGCTCGACGAGTTCAAGTCGCGTATGGCGCGGATCACAAAGCGCTATCCCTATCTGGTCATCCTGCTGGATGGTCAAATTCAAGGGTACGCGTACGCAGGACCGTTCGTCGGGAGAGCCGCTTACGACTGGTCGTGTGAGATGACGATCTACCTCGATCATCGTGCAAGAAAACAGGGGCTGGGAAGGCTGCTGTACACGGCAATGGAGCAAGCGCTCAAAAAGATGGGCATTTTAAATCTTTACGCCTGCATTGGATATCCAAAAACACCAGATGCCTATTTAACGACAAACAGCGCAGATTTCCATGCACATCTCGGATATGTGGAAGTTGGGCGATTCCATCAGTGCGGTTATAAGTTCGGCAGATGGTATGACATGATTTGGATGGAGAAAATCATAGGCGCGCACAAAGAGGCACAAGCGCCGATTCTCGAATACAAAAACTCAAAATCTAAGGGTGAAAATTAATGCAGCTCATCGCAAAAAAATTTGATGAATTAACCACAACCGAATTGTATGAAATGTTGAAGGCAAGATCGGCCATTTTTGTTGTCGAGCAGAATTGCGTCTATCAGGATCTGGACGATTTGGATTACAGAAGCCTTCATGTTTTTTATGAAGAAGGCAAAACCGTCACCGCCTATTTAAGAGCGTTTTACAAAGAAAAAGACGTGGTGCAGATGGGGCGGGTGCTGACTTTAAAGCACGGCACAGGGCTTGGCGGCGGAATCCTTTGTGAAGGATTAAAGCAGATCAAGGCGAAAATGCCTTGCAAGAAAATTTATATCGAAGCGCAGAGCTACGCGATCGGCTATTATGAACGGGAGGGATTTAAAGTTGTATCAGACGAATTCCTCGAAGACGGCATCCCGCATGTTCAGATGGTTCTTCATCTTGAGTAGATTGGATACATAAGCGAAATTGGAGCAGATACCCCGTGTTACAGTGTATCTGCTCCTTTTTTATTCCCGTATCGAAAGATGTTTCTGAAATTATACAAATCTAGAGTGAGAAAAAAGAAATCCGTGGCTTTAACAACATTAAAATCATACAAAAAGCGGTATCATCAAGATAAAAATATAAAAAAATAAGCAAGCGCGTTGTCCAAGATATTATACGCAGCAGGGAGGATTATAAATGAGAAAACAGGTTAAAAATAATGTATCGTGGATCGGCTATATGGATTGGGATCTGCAGAAGTTCCACGGGGATGACTTCACGATTCACAGCGGCAGTTCGCAGAATGCCTATCTGATCGAAGAAGAAAAAACAGTGTTGATGGATACGGTCTGGGCGCCGCATCAGGATGATTTCTTGAAGAATCTGGAATCAGAAATTGATTTGAAAAAGATCGACTACATCGTGGTCAATCACGGGGAAAACGATCATTCAGGCAGCTTGCCGGCATTGCTGGAAAAAATTCCAGGCACGCCGATTTACTGCACGGCCAACGCGGTGAAATCGCTGGAAGGTCAGTACGGCAAGCGGGGATGGGATTTCCATGTCGTCCATACCGGCGATACGCTGGATATCGGCAACGGCAAGCAGTTGATCTTTGTGGAGATGCGCTTTCTGCACTGGCCGGATTCGATGGCGACGTATCTGACCGGCGACAATATTCTCTTCTCGATGGACGCCTTCGGTCAGCATTACGCCGTTGAAGAAATGTTTGCGGATAAGGCCGATCAGGAAACGCTTTGGAACGAAGCACAGCGGTATTTTGCCAATATCGTCGCGCCGTTCTCGCCATTGGTCACAAAAAAAGTAAAAGAAATTGCAGCCTTGAACCTGCCGATCGAGATGATCGCGCCGAGCCACGGGGCGATCTGGCGCAAGGATCCGATGAAGATCGTGGAAGCCTACGCCAAATGGGCAGACGCTTATCAGGAAGATCAGATTACCGTCGTCTACGCCACGGAATGGCACGGCACGGAAAAAATCGCCCACGCGATTGCGGATGAAATTCATAAGCAGGCGCCAGACACGGTGGTGAAGGTTTTCAATGTCGATCACACGGAAAAGGACGATATTATCGGCGAAGTCTTCAAGTCAAAGGCGATTGCAGTCGGTTCGCCGACCATTTTGAACGGCATTCTTGCGAGCGTGGAAGGGTTCCTCTACTACCTGAAGTCTCTTAAATACAAAGGCAAAAAGGCGGCAGTTTTCGGCTGCTATGGCTGGAGCGGCGAAGGCAACAAAATCCTCAGGGAAAAACTGACAGATGCTGGCTTCGAAGTCGTGCAGCCGGAAGTCAGATCCTCCTGGAATCCGGACGCAGACGATTTTGCGAATATTCCAGCTTTGGTACAGGAATTAATCGGAGCAGACGGTGCAGCATCTAAAGAAGCGGCAGAAGAAGAAACGCCTTCCCTTCCAAAATGGCAATGCCCCTGCGGCTACATCTACGATCCGGCCAAGGGCGATCCGGAACACGGCGTCAAGCCGGGCACAGCGTGGGAAGATGTGCCGGCGGATTGGACCTGCCCGGTGTGCGGTCTGCCAAAGGAAGCCTTTGAAAAGATCGACTAAAAATTAACAAGCAAAGGATAATTCAGTGAAGAAAGTACGGATCACGGTCAAGCGGATCGCGCATTATGACGATTTAATGGCAGCGTACGAAAATCCGATTGAGGACGCCTGCCACATGCAGTTGGGGCAGACCTTCATCTGCAATGGCTGGCAGCAGCCGGAGGGCTTTTGCGACAGTGCGTGGGACACGGTATCGCCTTTTGTCATGACACTTGCTCACGGCGGCGAAAATTTTTACAACGGCTGGATGAAAAATCCGAAATCTGCGATGCTCTCCTGCAACGATGGCTTTCGGCCGGTGAGTTTTCTGCTGGAGGCTCTGGACGAAGAAGCTGAGTGAGCTGATTCAAAGTAAAGGGTTTTTTAGTTTCATTTAATAATTGCACCGTATAATAGCACATAATTGAAAATAACGCATATAAAATAATATTAAATGATAGAGGTGATTGGTTTTGGGTAGCACCACAGCCCTGACATTCGGACAATATATGGCTTATTTGATGCAGCCGGGAAAACTTTTCATGATGCTGTTGATGGCGGCTGTCTGCATTGCCGCAGCCATCGGCATCATCCTGCTTGCAGCAAGGGTCATGTCCAACAAGTATTCACAAGCGACGAAGCAGACTTTTTTGATCGACGAAACCATCAGTTTGACAGAACGCTTCTACGAACTGATTTTCTCCAGCACGTTTATTTTGATGTTTGTCGCGATCTATTTTGCCATTGATTATTTTGGCTTTGGCACGACGGATAAAACGATATGGAGCAAATACAATGGCATCATTCTGCTGTTTTTTATTTTAGGTTCTGTGATCCTGAACTCTTTTGTCGACAATAAAATCATTCCTCTTAATCACATCCGCCCTGGGGAACGCGCGTCCATGCGGCTGCTTGGGATGATTTATATGCTGATCATTTTTGCCTACATCAAATTTTTCTACGTGGACAGCAATTACGACAACATCATCATGTATTTTATTACGCTGGTTATCGGCCGTTTCGTTTATTTTGACGCCTCGCTGGAAAGTTTCCAGGAAGCGATGAACGGCGTGAAGGATAATCTGCCGATTCTGCTGCTCGCGTTGATGTGCACATCGATCATGGCCGCATTTGGGTTCAACACTCATTATCTGCAGGAACAGTACGGCGTCGTGTTCAATCTGTTCTACGCGCATATCTTTTTGTTAGTGGTCATTTTTATTGTCCACAAGACAGAACTTGCCAATCATTTTGTTCAAAAGACGGCGAAGCCTGAAACTGCGGCAAAAGTGGGAGAAAATGATGGCATTGCCTATCCTGGACAGGAAACCATGTGGCTCAATGCGAAGGAAATCAACGAACGCGACCGTGAACTCCGCTACCAAAAGGCACAGGAAAATGAAAGGCTGCGCCAGGAAAAACGCCGTGCGCGGCTCGATGAGGCTGTCAGGAGAACGAATCGTCAAATGGCGATGAAGAAGCCTGTCAAACGCACGACTGTGCCGAAGAACGACCGCGATAAGCTGAATGAAAGGGTGTTTGATTTTGATTCAAGGGAAGAAACGTCCCGTCAAACAGAGACACCGAAAACCCCGGATCGTTATGTCAGCCATCGCAACCATAATCATACCAAGCGCTAAATAAAATGGTTTTGAGGCAAAGACAATTGCTTCACTCAAATCGAAAAGTTTTAAAGTATGACAAAAACGCCATTCGTCCACTTCGACGAAAGGCGTTTCTTTATCATAAGACAAAAAAGAAAATTTCGTAAAAATGGGTCTAAAATATTCAATTCACTAAAAAAGCAGATGAATATCGATCGTTGAATCGAGATATTCATCTGCTTTATTGATGTGATCAATTGGGATTCGCCCAGAAATCGACAGGCTCATAATCCTGGAGCTTCGCCAAAAATCCTTTTTCGTCGAGTGCTTCTAAGATCATGTCCAGAATTTCTTTGGAATCCGCGGAAACGGTGTGATAATGATAGCCGGAGGTCGTGTTCTTCAAGAGCTTTGAAGAGCCGTTGGAGATGCGTTCGAGATAAAGATGCACGTCGTGGCGGGAGCGGATGTTGAGATCAGCGCGGAGAATGCCGTATACTCGGTGATAAACGAAAACATCCTCGACGCGTCCGCCGAGATCGACGATGGTGTTCAGCTCTTCTTCGGTCTGCTCATCGGAGTGGCGGACTTTGTAGACGCGGGAGTAGGCGCCGCTGCTTTGAATCGCGTAGCCTTTCGTGGTTGAGAGGATGGGGGTGCCGCCTTTTCGCATCAATGCGATGTCCTGGACGATGACCTGCCGGCTGACGGACAGCCGCTTGGCCAGGGCCGAACCGGAAATCGGTCGGTCACTGCCCTGGAGCAGGCGGAAGATTTCCTTTCGTCGGGCATCACCTTTCATTGCCGCCTCCATCTGCCGGTTTTAAATGCTTGAGGGAGATGTCGAGAATGGGCGACGAGTGAGTGAGGGCGCCGCTGGAGATGTAGTCCACATCCAAATCCTTAATGGCTTCGATTTTTTCAGCCGTGACGTTGCCGGAAATTTCAATTTCAGCGCGGTGGTCGATGATGGCGATGGCCCGCGCCATCGTGTCGTGGTCCATGTTGTCGAGCATGATGATATCGGCGCCGGCTTCAACCGCATCTTTCACCATGTCAAGATTTTCAACTTCCACTTCGATTTTCCGCACAAAGGAGGCGTAATCTCGGGCCATCGCGACAGCCTTGGCGACGGAGCCGGCCGCGTCAATGTGGTTGTCCTTGAGCATGACGCAGTCGGATAAATTGGTCCGATGATTGTTTCCGCCGCCGGTGCGGACGGCGTATTTTTCAAATATGCGGTTGTTGGGTGTCGTCTTGCGGGTATCCAGCAGCGTGATCGAGGTGCCCTCGAGCAGGGCAGCCATGTGGTGCGCGTTGGTGGCGATGCCGCTCATTCGCTGCAGATAGTTGAGGGCGACCCGTTCGCCGGAGAGCAGCACGCGGATATCGCCGTAAACGACGCCGAGAAGCGCGCCGTTTTTCACAAAGTCGCCGTCCTGGACCTTAAAATCGACGGTCGTTTTCGGGTCAAGCAGAGTGAAGACCCGTTCAAAGATCTGCAGGCCGCAGATGATGCCGTCTTCCTTAGCGATCAGCTCGACGCTGCCCTGAACGGCATTGGGCATGACCGCGTTGGTGGAAACATCTTCTTCCGGGATGTCTTCCTGAAGCGCGGACAACAGCAGAGGATCGATATTGAGTTTTATCGTAATGGGATCAAACATGGTGATAGCTCCTTATTGATTATTAAATGCGAACGGTTCGTGGGAATCGCGGTCATCTCGTTGGTCGCGCTGTTCCTGAATCGCATTCTTGACAATTTGATGATAATTTTTTTCGATTTGCTTGACGTTTGCGTAGACATCCAGTGGAATGGCTTGAATTAACGCGTCAAGCGCTTCGGGATCCGGCAAGATCGCGCCGTTTATCGTAATGTGATGAGCGGCACGTTTGGCAAAGACCAAGGACTCGAGCAGGGAATTGCTCGCTAGCCGATTTTTGCCGTGAACGCCGTTGCAGGCTGTTTCGCCGACAGCGTAGAGATTTTCCATCGAGGTCTTGCTTTCGTAATTGACGGCAATGCCGCCCATGAAATAATGCTGTGCCGGCACGATGGGGATGCATTCCTTTTCTGGATCGTAGCCTTTTTCCTCGCAGTGTCTGATGATGTTAGGGAAGTGGCTTTCCAATTCCTTTTTGGGAATGGGCTGAAGATCTTCCCAAACGTGATGGGTGTGGTCGGCCGCCATTTTTTTGTAAATCGCCTGTGACAGCACGTCCCGAGGCAGCAGCTCGTAGACAAAGCGCTGCATGTCCTTGCCGTAGAGCTTGGCGCCTTCGCCGCGGACCGATTCAGAAATGAGAAACGACCGCTTCGTCGTGTCTGGATCGTAGAACGTCGTCGGATGAATCTGAATGTAATCAATATTTTTCAAGTCGATGTGGTGGCGCAGGGCGATGGCCAGCCCATCACCGGTCAGATGCCGGTAGTTGGTGGAGTGCTGGAACAAACCGCCGACGCCGCCGGTGGCTAGAATGGTGGTTTCGGCTTGAATGACTTCAATATGGCCGTCCGATTTCTGCACGATGCCGCCGTAGCAGGTGTTGTCAGTTTCGACAATATCGAGCAGTGTCGTGTATTCGTAAAAGGTGATGTTGGGCTTGGCCTTTGCGGCAGCCAGCAGATGGCGGGTGATCTCCTTGCCGGTGATGTCCTCGTGGAAGAGGATGCGGTGGTGAGAATGGGCGCCTTCCCGTGTAAAAAGGAAATGCCCGTTTTCGTCTCGGGCAAATTCGACGCCGTAGTTGACCAGATCGTGGATGACATCCTGAGAAGAACGGATCATGATGTCGACGGATTTTTTGTCGTTTTCGTAGTGACCGGCCTTCATCGTATCTTCAAAATAGCTGTCGTAATCGTCGTCGTCCTTCAGCATGCAGATGCCGCCTTGAGCGAGGAACGAATCATTGCTCTCCAGATCCGATTTGGAAATAACGGTGATCTGTTTATCATCGGGCAGGTTCAGCGCAGCGTAAAGCCCTGAACATCCGCTGCCCACGATCAGAATATCTGTTGTTTTCATTTTGGTTAGTTGATTTCCTTGATTTTCTAGAAATTTATTGAAATTGCTAATGATTATAGCACAGCACCGCAAAGCTGACAAGACAGCTGACAAATAAAAATAAACAAGACAATTGACAACGCCGAGAGACTGTGGGTATAATAAGGCATCAAATTTCAAGCGACGTCAAAGGGGGAGCTTATTTTGAATATTCAGGAACTACAGGAAAAGATCATTCAGTTAAAGAAAGAAAAGGACGTGTGCATTTTGGCACACGCTTATCAGAGCCAGGATATCTGGGAAGTCGCCGATTACGTGGGCGATTCCTACGGACTGGCCGTTCAGGCGGCGAAGGATCCGCATCAGAACATCGTGATGTGCGGGGTCCGCTTTATGGCGGAAACCTGCAAGGTGCTCTCACCGGAAAAGAACGTAGTGCTCGCCAATTCGTTGGCAGCCTGCCCGATGGCGGCGCAGATGAACCGTCAGGATTTAATCGAATTAAAGAAAAAATACCCGGATTATACCGTCGTGGCCTACATCAATACGACGGCCGATTTTAAACGGGAAGTGGATATGATCGTCACCTCGTCTTCTGCGGTGAAGATCATTAAGAAAATGGATGCGGATAAGATCTTATTTGTGCCAGACTGCCATCTGGGCACTTGGGTGGCCAAGCAGGTACCAGAAAAGACCTTCAAATTCTTTAACGGCGGCTGCCCGACCCACTGCAGAATGACAGCGGAAGACGTCAAGAGAGCCAGAGCGGAACACCCTGACGCAGAAATTCTCGTCCATCCCGAATGCTTGACAGAAGTGTCAGAACAGGCGGATTACATCGGCAGCACGACGGGCATCATGAAGTACGCGGCAGACAGCGACAGCAAAGAATTTGTCATCGGGACGGAAAACAGCATCGTTCAGCACCTTCAGTTTGCCCATCCGGAAAAACGATTCTACCCGCTTTCTAAAATGTGCGTGTGCATGAACATGAAAGCGACCACGCTGATGGATGTCTATCACAGCCTCAACGGGGACGGCGGCGAACAGATTGAATTGCCGGAACAGACGATTGAAGAATCCCGCGCAGCCATTGACCGCATGGTTGAATTTGGTCAATAAAACTTGACTTTAGTGTTATAATGATCTCTATTCTTTAAATTTGGAGGCATTATGCATATTTTGAGAACCATTTCGGGCCCGCTGATCGGGGCCCTGATTGGGTACTTTACCAATTTCATCGCGGTCAAAATGCTGTTCTTCCCCAAATACGAGGTGCGCATTTTCGGCAAACGCCTGCCCTTTACCCCTGGGGCAATTCCCAAGGGCAGAAAGCGGCTGGCCAGAAAAGCGGGCGACGTCATTGCCAACCGTTTAATCACCAAAGAGGCCGTTGTCAGCCGGATGACGGAACCGGAGTTTGAAGAGGCGATGGTCGGCCGAATCGAATCGTTGTTTACGCAGTCGATTGGGGAAATGGTCACCAATGCGGGACATTCGGAAGAAAAATCGGCGCAGATGAAGGAAAAAATAACCGCGTCGATGACCGACTCGATCGTCAGCTCGATTGAGCAGATTGATTTCGAACAGCTGGTCCGGGACAAAGGCATTGCGATGATCAAGCAGAAACTGGCTGGCAGTTTAATTGGCGCCTTTGTGACGGATAATATGCTGAATAGTTTCGTCACACCCATTGCGTCGGCGTTAAGGGATTACGTTGAAACCGACGGGCGCGATTTGGTGCGGGAACAGGTGGCGATCAAGGTCGATCATTTGTTCGGCCATTCGCCGGAATCCCTTTTACAGCGCGTCGACGTTCAGCACGAACAGATTCAGCGCGTCATCAGAAACAAATACCGGGCGATCGCTGAAGAAGGGGTCGATCGGATCCTTAAAAAAATTAACGTCTCGGATATTGTAGCCGAAGCGATTGACGCCATGAGCGTTGATGAGCTCGAAGAGATGGTCTTGTCTGTGATGAAGAAGGAATTCGACATGATCGTCAATTTGGGCGCGATTATCGGGTTTGTACTGGGACTTTTAAACTTAGTGGTATGAGAAATCACAAAAAGCATTGCGCAGGCAGTGCTTTTTTTATTGGTCTGGCCGGGAACTATTTTGTCCAAGCAGGGTAAATGCTTGAAAGCTAAACAGAATATGCTATAATAAAAAAATATATTGGATTTAATAAAGAGGCACAAAATATAGGAGTTGAGTGAATGAATTCTCCATTCGTACATTTACATCTGCACACTGAATACAGTCTGCTCGACGGGTTCGGCCGGATCAATGACTACGTTCAGACTGCAAAAAAAATGGGAATGGAGGCGATTGCACTCACCGATCACGGTGTATTATTTGGTGCTATTGATTTTTACAAGGCCTGTCAGTCTGCCGGAATTAAGCCGATTATCGGATGCGAGGTTTACATCGCACCACGGGGACTGCATCAAAAATCAGGACGGATCGACAGTCAAGCCAGTCATCTTATTTTACTAGCGGAATCCAACACGGGTTATCGCAATTTGTCAAAAATTGTTTCCAAGGGTTACATCGACGGGTTTTATTACAAACCCCGCGTGGATCATCAAGTCCTCAAGCAGTATCACGAGGGCATTATCTGCCTGTCCGCCTGCATTTCCGGCGAAATCCCAAAGGCTATTTTGGGAGGACAGGAAGACAAGGCGCTGGCTTTGGTTCGGGAATATCAGTCGATATTCGGGGACGATCATTTTTATTTAGAGGTCCAGGACCACGGTCTCATCGAAGAGGCGAAGGTCAGGGATGTCCTTTACCGATTCGCTGAAGCATACGATGTGCCCCTCGCCGCGACCAATGACTGCCACTACGTCAATCAATCGGACTACAAGGCTCACGACGTGCTGCTCTGCATCGGAACGGGTGCGACGGTCGACGAGGAAAACCGGATGCGGTATCCGAACGACCAGTTTTATTTCAAATCGCCGGATGAGATGGCCGCGCTGTTTCCGGATCATCCTGAAGCGCTGGCCAACACGGTCAAAATTGCAGAACGCTGTGATGTGACCTTCGATATGGAAAGCGCCCACCTGCCGCAGTTTGAGCTGCCAGAGGGATTCGACAGCGCCGGCGCATATTTGAAGTATTTATGCGAAACGGGATTGGCCAAGCGCTACGATCCGGTGACGCCTGAAATTCGGGAACGCATGGATTACGAGCTGGCGACGATCCACGAGATGGGATTTGACAATTATTTCTTAGTCGTTTGGGATTTTATCCACTACGCGAAAACCCACGGTATCCCGGTGGGGCCGGGGCGCGGCTCGGCGGCTGGTTCCCTCGTGGCTTATGCGCTCGATATTACGACTCTCGATCCGCTCAAGTACAATTTGATTTTTGAACGCTTCTTAAATCCGGAGCGGGTAACCATGCCAGATATTGACTGCGACTTCTGCTACGAAAGACGGCAGGAAGTGATCGATTACGTCATCCGCAAATACGGCAAAGACCGCGTCGCGCAAATCATCACCTTTGGGACGATGGCAGCTCGGGGAGCGGTCCGCGACGTCGGGCGGGTGCTCGGCATGTCCTATTCGGACGTCGACAAAGTCGCGAAGGAAATTCCAATGCGGCCAGGCCAGAATGTCACGATTGAAGAGGCTTTGAAGGAAAATCCAGACCTCAGAAAGATGGCGGATGAGGATATCAACGTCCGCGAACTCCTTCATATGTCGGAGCAGATCGAAGGATTGGCGCGCCACGCGTCGACTCACGCGGCCGGTGTCGTCATCGCGGACGCGCCGCTGACCGAATACGTGCCGCTGTACCGCAATGGCGACGCGATCACCACGCAGTACACGATGAACCTGTTGGAAGACCTGGGACTCATCAAAATGGACTTTCTGGGATTGCGCACCCTGACAGTCATTCACGACGCGTTGAACAACATCAAGCAGACCCGCGGACAGGACATCGACATCAATCAAATCGACATGGAGGATCCGAAGGTTTATCAATTGATTGCCTCAGGCGACGATTTGGGGATTTTTCAGCTTGAAAGCCGCGGCATGATGGCCTTCATGCGGGAATTGAATCCACAGCATTTTGAAGACATCGTTGCGGGGATTTCGCTGTATCGGCCTGGGCCGATGGACCAAATTCCGCGGTACATTGCCAACAAAAAGGATCCATCGCACATTACGTATTTGACGCCGGAGCTGAAGCCAATTCTAGACGTGACTTACGGCTGTATGGTTTATCAGGAACAGGTGATGCAGATCTTCCGGGATTTGGCCGGTTTTTCGATGGGGCGAAGCGATTTGGTCCGCCGCGCCATGTCTAAGAAGAAAAGCGATGTCATGGACGCCGAAGGTGAAGTGTTTATCCACGGGGAAAAGGACGAGGCAGGCAATGTGACGGTGCCCGGCGCAGTGGCAAAGGGCATTCCGGAACACGTCGCTCGGCAGATCTACGAGGAAATGAAGGATTTTGCGAAATACGCCTTCAACAAATCCCACGCGGCGGCTTATGCAGTTGTTGCTTATCAAACGGCCTGGCTGAAGTGCTATTATCCAGCGGAATTTATGGCCGCGCTGATGTCGTCGGTAATGGACAATGAAAAGAAGATCGCACAGTATATCGACAACTGTAAAAAGCATCACATTCTCATCGAGGCGCCTGACGTCAACGAAAGCCGATACAAATTTTCCGTTGGCTTTGATGCGCAGAATAAGACGTACATCCGAATCGGATTTGGCGCGATCAAAGGCATGGGACAGCATCCGGCTGACGATATCGTGAAAGCGAGAGAAAATGGCGGTCCCTTTAAGACGATGACGGACTTTTTTGAACGGGTGGATCTTCACCTGGTGACGAAAAAAGTGGTGCTCAATCTAATTTTGGCCGGTGGTTTTGATTTCCTTGGCTACGAGCGCTCGCAAATGGTCATGGGTTTTCCCAATGTGCTCAACCGGGTGGCCGATGAGAAAAAAACACGGCTTTCAGGGCAGGTTTCCCTGTTGGATATGGGCGAGCTGGACGCTTACAAAGGAGATCGCTTCCCCAGTACAGAACCCTTTACCAAGGAAGAAAAGCTTCTTCACGAGAAAGAAGTGCTTGGCCTTTACGTGTCCGGGCATCCGCTGGAACATTACACCGGGGTGCTGGCGAGCGAAACCAATTTGAATGCGAGCATGTTGGACAGCTACGAAGATTTGGTGGAAAGCGGCATCAAAGACGGGGATAAGGTCTGCGTCGGCGGTATGGTCGACGGTCTTAAGATTCAGCTGACGAAGAACAACGAGCAGATGGCGTTCCTTTCGTTGGAAGATCTGTTCGGTCATATTGAGATCGTGGTTTTCCCGAGAATCTTCAATCAATTCAGGGCGCTGCTTCACGACAGCGAACCGGTTTTAGTCCGCGGGAGAATCAATTACAACGAAGAAATGAATGTGTCGATTATTGCCGACCAAATTGAAAAGCTGGACCAGGTACGCAGACAGAATCAACCAAAAAATCATCAAAATTTTACAATTCATGAGGAAAAGTCAAGTTATAATAAGGAAAGAGTAGCCAATGAAAAATTAGTGCTGGCTTTTCGTGATTACAGTGAAAAGGGAAAATTAAACCGGATTAAACCGCTGCTCAAGGCATCGCCAGGTGATACACCAGTGATGGTTCAATTTGAAAAGGAACACAAGCGGTTCGGCGCAGCCCGATCTTTGTGGGTCACTGCGGATTCGGGTTTAATCAAAAAATTGAAAGGAATCCTCGGCGAGGATAAGGTGAGTTTAAGATGAAACGAATTGGGCTCTTAACAAGCGGCGGTGATGCGCCGGGAATGAACGCGGCGATCCGTGCCGTTGTGCGGACAGCCGTTTATCGTGGCTTTGAAGTGTACGGCGTGAACAGAGGCTACGCCGGTCTTTTGGAACAGGATTTTTATCCAATGAACAGCCGCTCTGTGGCGAATATTATCGACCGCGGCGGCACTATTTTGCAGACGTCGCGTTCCGACTTTTTCCCGACAAACGCAGGGCTTCACCGTGCGGCGGAAATTCTCAAGGAATACGAAATTGACGTGCTGGTCGTCATCGGAGGTGACGGCAGCTTGACCGGTGCGCTGAAGCTCCAGGAGCTCGGCGTGAAAATTGTCGGGATTCCAGGCACCATTGACAATGACTTCGGCGCCAGCGATTACACCATCGGTTTTGATACGGCGGTTTCGACGGCGATTGAAGCGATCAGCAAAATTCGCGACACCACCTTCTCTCACAACCGGATCAATGTGGTTCAGGTTATGGGACGCCGGTGCGGCGACATTGCGATGTACGCAGGTCTGGCCTGCGGCGCAAAGGGCATGATCATTCCGGAAAAGGATGTGCCCCTCGAAACCATCTGCAGCCGCTTGGTGGAAGGGCGCGACCGCGGAAAGATGCACAGCATCATCATGCTGGCTGAAGGCTGCGGCGGCTACCGCGATTACTGCAAAAAAATTCAGGATTTAACAAAAGTCGAAACCAAGGGCACCAACCTGGGCTACATCCAGCGCGGCGGCTCGCCAAGCCATTTTGACCGCAACCTGGCGAGCAACATGGGTTACATGGCGGTTGAAGAAATCGCAAAAGGGCATACCGGGATTGTCATCGTCATTCGAAATGGAAAGTACGAAGCGGTTGATCTCGAAGAAGCCCTCAATACGCCAAAGGTTTTCGATGAAGAAATGTACGAAATGATTCAGATTTTGTCGATATAAGTCGGCATGAATCGAATCAGAGATAAAGAGGAGGTTATAGGATAGCATGCCAAATCCAGAAGTATTGAAAAAAACGAAAATGATTTGTACCCTAGGACCTGCGACGGACCGTCCAGGTGTCTTGGAACAATTGATCACGCACGGGATGAATGTCGCAAGACTGAATTTTTCCCACGGATCTCATGAAGAACACGCGAAGCGTATCGCCCGTCTCAAAAAGGCGAGAAAAGATTCGGGCATTGCGATCGCGATCATGCTCGACACGAAAGGACCGGAAATCAGAACGGGCGTGCTCAAGGACGACAAGGTGACCTTAAATCAAGGTGACCACATTACCTTGACGACAGAAGACATCGAAGGGGATGCCAGCCGAGTGTCTGTGAGCTACAAGGATCTGCCCAGTGATCTGAAGAAAGGCGATAGAATATTAATTGACGACGGCTTGATTGAACTGACCGTTGAAAACATTAATGGGAAAGACATTAACTGCGTGGTCGACAACGGCGGCGCATTGGGAAGCAGAAAGAGCATCAATATTCCAGGCGTGTCGATCAATCTTCCGGGTTTGACCAAAAAAGACGAAGAAGATTTGATCTTCGGCGTCAAGCACGGCATTGATTTTGTCTCCGCATCCTTTATCCGCAAGGCGCAGGACGTCATCGCTATTCGCAAGGTTCTCAACAATGCCGGTGGCGAACACGTCAAGATCATTTCTAAGATTGAAAGCCGCGAAGGGGTTGAAAACATTCACCGTATTATTACCGTGTCCGATGGGATCATGGTTGCGCGCGGCGATTTAGGGGTTGAAATTCCTGCAGAAGACGTGCCAATCGTTCAGAAGAACATCATCCACCGCTGCAACATCGTCGGCAAACCGGTCATCACCGCGACGCAGATGCTCGATTCTATGATCCGCAACCCGCGGCCGACCCGTGCGGAAGTCGGGGACGTGGCCAATGCCGTTTTTGACGGGACCGATGCCGTTATGCTTTCAGGGGAAACGGCAGCCGGTGATTATCCAGTTGAAGCCTGCAAAACCATGGCGAGAATTGTCTTGAAAACTGAAAATTCACCCCAGTACAAGCATCGCGATCACGTGCCTCACGGTGAAATGACCATTACAAACGGGGTCTGCTCGGCCGTCGTCAACATCGTCGAATCGCTGGGCGTTAAAGCGATTATCGCGCCAACGACCAGCGGCTACACCCCTCGAATGCTGTCGAAATACCGCCCGAATTGTCTGATTTTCGCGGTGTCCGACAACATGAGAACCGTCCGCAGATGCTGCATGCAGTGGGGCGCCTACTGCTTGTACGTGCCGAAGATGACCGAACTTGACGATTTGGTCAACGACGTCAACCGGATTCTTGAAACCATGAACGTGGTCAAAACCGGCGATTTGGTCGTTGCGGCGGCCGGTCTTCCATTTGGCATTCAGGGGAATACCAATACCATCCGCGTCAGAACGGTCGGCAACGCGGTGCTTTCTGGTATTGGGATTGGCGACAAGCTGGTCACCGGCTTTGCGAAGTTTGTCACGCCGGATACCCTTGACGATTTCGACGAAGGCGATATTGTCGTGACGCGCGTCATTACACCGGGGATTTACGGTGCGATTGAAAAGGCTGCTGCGGTGGTCACATCAGAAGTTGGTGAAAATTCAGAAGCCGATCACGTCGCGAGAGATTACCAGATTCCAGTGATCAAGGGCGTACAGAAGGCGACAGAAGTCATCACGGAAGGTAAGCTGATCACCGTCGATCCGCTGAACGGGATGATTTATCAAGGCGCTGTCCGCAACCGTAAACTCTAAGGTTAACACTTTAAACTATCTTTAACGGTGTAAAAACTTTAGTCAAATACATTTTACATTCTCAAATAAAAAGGGTAGACTATACTATATTTTTTGTTAGTTCTGCCCTTTTTTTAATGGGCGTTTTAATGTTTGAGTATGGAGGTTTGGCATGGAAGAGCAAGACCAGCTGCAGGATCAAGACGATTCGAAACAGCATAAAGAAAAGAAAAAGCGCAAAACACTGAAGGAATTAAAAGAAAACCGAAGGATGACGCTGGAGCTGCCGGTGGAGACCAGTATCCTTCGGCTGATTTTTGCTGTCGTGTATTTGGCAGCGGGCTTTATTTTAATGGCGGTTTTCGGCCAGTTTGAACAGACGCAGATTCCCTCGCAGTATTGGGGGACGACGGCTGTGGCGATTTTGATCACGGCGCTTTTTATCGCCATCACCTTTAAATTTGAGGGCGAGGCGAAGCGAAATTGGCGCATTATTCTAGGTGTGCTGATCTTTTTCCTAATCATCGCCATGCATCAGACCACATGCGGCATGCCGGTTTGGACGAGCAGCCGATTTGATCCGCTGGGGATTTTCCAGTTTGGGGTAGCAGTTTTAATCATTGGCGCGCTTATTCTGTTATTTTTTGCGATCACAAATCGACTGCGGTTAAGCATCCGCATCGTCATGATCGCGCTCTTCATTTTGTCCTGTGTAAATTATTTTCTGCTGAAATTCAGAGGCGACCCATTTTATCTCGGCGACCTGATGACGGCCAACACGGGATTGGAAGTGGCGAAAAATTATGCGATTGGCATTTCCGGCACCATTATTGCCGGCATTTACATGGCGATTGCGGCCTACGCGGTCAGCACGAATGTCAAAACAAAATATTTTGCGGATGACAAAAAGAAAAGCCGGAGACTGCGGCTGGGCGCCCTTGGCGCCACAGCGGCGATCGCCGTACTGATCGCAGTCCTGCCCCTTGAAGATGTTTACGATTCGTGGTCGCCTTCCAGTAATCAATACATTACAGCTTTTACGACCAATGCCAAATTGCTGCACGTGAAAAAACCGTCGGGGTATTCGGCGACGGCAGCGAAAAATATTGTGAAAAACGGCAGCAAAAAGGCAAGCGCAGAAGTGAAGAAATCCACGGCTGCGGGGAAAAAGGCGACAGAAGCCGTAGCCAGCGGAAAAAAACCGACGATTATCGCGGTGATGAATGAAAGCTTTTCCGATCTTTCAGTGTTGGGAAATTTTCAGACGAACGAAGACTATATGCCCTTTTTTAGGAGCTTGTCGAAAAACACCGTGCGGGGCAATCTGTACGTGGACGTCTATGGCGCGGGAACCTGCAACACGGAATACTCGTTCCTGACGGGCAATTCCACGGCCTTCGTACCGGAAAATACCCGGCCTTATCAGATGTACGTCAATTACCAAACCCCAAGCCTGGCAAAGAATTTGAAGGCGCAGGGCTATGAAACCTACGCCATGCATCCGGGGAAATCTTCGGCGTGGAAGCGCAATAAGGTTTACCCGTATCTCGGTTTTGACCACACTTATTTTTACGAAGACTCTTTCAGCAATGCGGCATTGACGCGGAACAGCTACGTCAGTGACCGGGCAACCTATCAGAAAATTATCGATTTGTACAAGAACAGAGGCAGCAAGCCGCAGTTTATCTTTGACGTGACCATTGCCAACCACGGCGGATACGATGTGGGGACGAACGGCATGGAACAGGTAAAAATCACCAGCATGCCCAATCAGAAAGGCAGTGTAGAACACACCGATGCCGATGAATACCTGACGTTGATTAAGGAAAGCGACACGGCACTGAAGGAAATGATCGACTATTTTAAATCGCAGGATGAACCGGTCGCGGTGGTTTTCTTCGGTGATCATCAGCCGAGATTGGACAACTCTTTTTACGAAGACGTCAAGGGTAAAAGTCTCGGCAGCTGGAGCAACGAAGAGCTTCAGCAGCGGTACATCACCCCCTATATCATCTGGACCAACTACGATATCAATTCGCAGAGCGGTAAAAATTTATCGGTCAATTATCTACAGACGACACTGCTCCAGACGTTGGGACTCAGAACAACGGCTTACGACAAATATGAACAATCGATGTACGACAAGATGCCAGTGCTCAATTATAAGGGCGCCATCACGTCGGATGGCGATTATCTGACACTAGACGATGCGGAAAAATACAACACGCAGGTTCAGAACTATCAAAAGGTGCTGTACAACAATATGTTTGATAAGCATAACCGCAATCGGTCGCTGTACTTGCTCAAGAACGCGCCGGACGGCAAAACCGACGATGAACTCAGACCGTATTTGGAAAAATACCGTAAGAAGTACGGCAATAATACGCTCATGAATGTTGTGAATTAAGTTGTCACGCATTTAACCCCTGACTGACATTGAAACAGATGGACAGTCAGGGGTCTTTTTATGGTTCACGGATTGATTTTTGACGGCACCTGTTATAAAATACAAACGATTACCTAACCTTGACAACATGATGTGGAGAAAATCATGCAAGCATACAAATGGATAGAGAAAGCGTACCGTCACCGCGCCAGCGATGTGCACTTTTCGATCGATGAACACCCGAAATGCCGAATAGACGGCACTCTGCGCAATTTGGATCAGGCGGTATTGGACCGAAAGGACTGCAGGGAATTGGCGAGGGAATTGATCGGTGAAAACGGCGCGCTGATTAAGAAATTAAAACAGCATGGGTCGGTGGATTTTGCGCGGGATGTCGGAAAAATCCGCTGTCGGATTAATGTTTACTCGCAGCGCGGATCCTTAGCCGCCGCCATTCGGCTTTTGCCGGAGGTGATCCCTGCACTCGAAACCTTGGGACTGCCGTCGATTGTGCAGCGATTCTGGCAGATTCCAAAGGGACTTGTCCTCATCTGTGGACCGACCGGTTCCGGAAAATCGACGACGCTCGCGTCGATTCTCAACCAAATTAACCAATCCAAGCCTGTTCACATTATGACGCTGGAGGACCCCATTGAATATCTTTACCCTAAGGGCAGAGCGATGATTCATCAACGGGAAATCGGCAGCGACGTGATCGACTACCGGCAGGGGCTTCGCGCGGCCCTTCGGGAGGACCCGGATGTGCTTTTAATTGGTGAAATGCGCGACGCCGAGACTGTAAAAATTGCGTTGGAAGCGGCGGAAACGGGACATCTCATTTTTTCGACGCTGCACACGCCGACAGCCGACGGCGCGATCGACCGCATGCTTTCACTTTTTCCGGATCAAAATCAGGCGGCGCAGATCCGCCAGGTGCTTTCGATGAATTTAAAAGCTGTGCTGTGGCAGCAGCTTCTGCCGAATAAAAATCGGACGGGCCGGGTCTGTGCGTCTGAAGTGCTTGTGGCGACGACTGCGGTTCAGAATTTAATCCGGCAGAATGAAAGAGAGCAGCTCTACAATTTTATGATGACCGAGAGCCGATTTGGCAGCCAGACGATGGAAGCCGATCTGCTCCGATTGTGGAAAGACGGCGCAATTTCCGATCAAACCGCCGTGTACTTTGCCCGAGATGCCAAAAGAATGAAGGAGACGCTTAAAAAATCTTAGAAAAGAATTGAAAATAGCGAAAGCATTCGCTATAATTTGAGAAATAATGCATACTAATTTAATTGAACGCATCCAAAATGGAAAGGAAATAATAAGGTGAAAGTACAAAAAGCAGAACTCTACACTTGGCCGACCTGTCCGTACTGCAAACGGGCCAAAGGGTTACTGGATCAGCTTCAGATCCCTTACACGGATCACGATATATGGGGACAAGATGATCAGAAACAGGCTTTAATCGAAAAGACCGGTCAGACGACCGTCCCATACGTCTTTCTTAACGACAAATTTGTGGGCGGCTGCGATGATTTATTTACACTTTACGAATCAGAAGGTCTTGAATAAAAGGCCGTTAACAATAAGGAGGAATAGCAATGGCATTTGAATACGAAGTCGTCGAAGAATGCGGCGTGCTGTCTGAAGGCAGCAACGGCTGGCAGAAAGAACTCAACAAGGTCAGTTGGAATGGGAGAGAACCGAAATACGACATCCGCGACTGGGCGCCGAACCACGAAAGAATGCGCAAGGGGATTACTTTGACGACAGATGAATTAGCGGAACTGAAAGATATTCTCAACGATATGGATCTATAATGCGGAACCGGCACAGCGGACGCTGTGCTTTTTGTTTGCGCAAATTTGAATCATCGTTTCACCTATGCTATAATAAATGTTCATGAAATGATGGTAATATTAATCAATATAATTCGGAGGTATAGCAATGTCTGGACATTCAAAATGGAACAACATTAAAAATAGAAAAGGGAAACAGGATGCGGCAAAAGGAAAAATTTTCACCAAGATGGCGAAACTGATTGCCGTTGCAGCTCGTGAAGGCGGCGGCGATCCGGAAATGAACTCTAAGCTTCGTGAAGCCGTTGCAAAGGCAAAGGCTGCAAACATGCCGAACGACAATATCGACCGCGCCATTAAAAAAGGCTCCGGCGAATTGGGCGATGCTGTTTTTGAAGAAATCACCTACGAAGGATACGGTCCGGGCGGCGCAGCTGTCATCGTTCAGGCGTTGACCGACAACAAAAACCGAACAGCTGGCGATGTGCGGCATATCTTCGATAAAAACGGCGGCAATTTGGGAACCAATGGCTGCGTGAGCTATTTGTTTGAGCGGGCAGGCAGAATTCTAATCGAGAAATCAGACGATATCGACGAGGACGAGCTGATGATGGTGGCTTTGGACGCCGGCGCAGAGGATATGGAAACGTCGGAAGATGGCTACGAAATCAAGACGGCACCGTCGGATTTTGCCAACGTGCTCGACCAAATTCAGGCAGCTGGGTACAAGGTCGCTTCTGGGGAAATCGCTCAGATCCCGTCGACCGAAACCGAACTTTCTGAAGAAGATGGTCAGAAAATGGAAAAAATGCTCGACATGTTCGAAGATAACGACGACGTTCAGGAAGTCTTCCACAATTGGGCCGAGGCGTAATTTTTACGTAATCTAAATAAGAAAGGGACAAGGTGTTCTTATGGGACAAGGTGAACATAAAGTACGCGATTTAGTCGTATATTTTATTGTGGCTTTTGCGTTAATTTTTTTGATGTCCTCTTTTGTCATCGGCGATGTCTACAACAATGCCAGTAAAATTCAATTAACCAAGGACGGCATTCAGCAGGTTTATCAAATTAATATTGGGGCTAAGCCGACATCTTCTCTGAATAATCAATAAGAATATTGCGAACAAAAAAGTAAGGCATCTGCCTTGCTTTTTGTTGTTTTATGACCATTTATAAAGAAAAGGAGCACATATGAAAGTGGTGACGCCGGCGGAAATGAGTGAAATGGATCGCCAGACCATCGCTCACGGAATCGCCGATTATGAACTCATGGAAAGAGCAGGACACTGCTGCTTCGATGTGATCGACCGTGAAACGGCGAGTGATGCCAAAATATTGGTTTTGTGCGGAGCAGGCAATAATGGCGGCGACGGTCAGGTTGTCGCGCGGCTGTGCTTTAATCAGCGTAGGCCCGTTCAGGTTTTGTTTGTCGGCAATCCCGATCACTTTACGCCGAATTCAGAGCGCAATTTCAAACGCCTGCAGGATACTGGCGTCCCTTACGCTTTCTTTACAGAACTCGATGACAATACAGAAAGAATGATTCGGGACGCCGACGTCATCGTCGACGCAGTTTTAGGCAACGGTCTGAAAAACCGGCCCCTTTATCCGAATGTCGCCGCGCTTTTTGAATATGTCAATCAGTCTAAGGCCGTCATTTACGCGATCGACATCCCTTCTGGGCTCAGAGGGAGCAATGGCTTGACCGTTGGTCAGGCGATCCGGGCGGATCGGACGTTGATCATTCAAAATCCAAAAGTGGGAATGCTGCTGGAGGATGGCCCGGACTTTCTGGGAGAACCGACAGTGCTGGATGTGGGCATTTCGGAGCAGTACACGGATTCACAGAAAAAAGTATTAGATGACGAAAGTATCCCCAAACTAGCGAAACGCCTGAAAAATTCCAATAAGTACGACTACGGTGCAGTTTCAATCGTCGCGGGTAGCCGCGGTATGATCGGCGCAGGTTTGATGAGTTCAGCCGCCTGTTTAAGATCAGGCGCCGGTCTGGTGACAACCTGGGTGCCGGAAAGCATTTACGAGATTGTGGCGGCACAGATGCCTTGGGAAATCATGGTCAAGCCCTACACGCAGGACAACGTCATCAGCCAGCTCAAGCAGCAGAAGGCGACGGCTTACGTGATCGGGCCGGGCATCGGTCGAAAAATGCTCTACGCGGATCTGATCAAGTGGCTGATTGAAACGGGAAAACCGGTGGTCATCGACGCGGACGGTTTATACCATCTCTCCAAAATCAAATCGGTTTTGTCTGAACACGCGGGTCCGATTATTTTAACGCCTCACGCTGGCGAATTCTGCAGACTCTGCGAAATTACTAAGGATGAATATAAGGAAAACAGCACCCAAATCGCTTCGGAATTTGCCGCGAAATACCAGGTCATTCTCGTGCTGAAGGGGTACCGCACACGGATTTTCGTTCCCCGTGGGGATGATCCAGCGCAGTGCGAAATTTGGTTCAACACGACGGGCAACCCGGGCATGGCGACGGCTGGAAGCGGCGACATTTTGACCGGCATCATCGCGGGGCTTCTTTCACAGACATCAAGGCCGGAAGACGCGGCCAAGCTCGGTGTCTATCTGCACGGACTTTCTGGCGACATGGCGGCTGAGCAATTTGGCGAATGTGCATTGAATGCGATGCATTTAATTGACAAGCTGCCGGAAAGCTTTAAAACGACTAAAAGGAATGCGAATGAATAAAACCTATAAAATTATCACTTACGGCTGTCAGATGAATGAGAATGATTCTGAAAAAATATCAGGCATGCTGAAGGAAATGGGCTACACGCCGACAGACGACGAAAAGACCGCCGGCGTTGTGGTGATGAACACCTGCAGTGTCCGGGAAAATGCGGACGAACGCTTTTTCGGCAATGTCGGCAATTTTAAACACATCAAAAAGAAAAACCCTGATCTCATTCTGGCGGTCTGCGGCTGCATGATGCAGCAGCCTGCCATTGTCAAACAAATTAAAGAAAAAAATCCGCAGGTCGATATTGTCTTTGGGACGCACAACATCGAACATTTTCCGCAGCTGCTGGAGGAATTTATTGAAACCCGCAGCCGGACAATCGAAATTTACGATGATGATCAGGGGCTGGTTGAAAATCTGCCGGTTGATCGAAAATACCCGTTTAAAAGTTATGTGTCGATCATGAAGGGGTGCAACAATTTCTGCACTTACTGTATTGTGCCTTACACGCGAGGAAGGGAAGTCAGCCGCCCGCATGAAAAAATTATCGAAGAGATCACACGTCTGGTTGAAGACGGCTGTTTGGAAGTCATGCTGCTGGGTCAGAATGTCAACTCCTACGGCAACGATCGCCGGGACGGTTACGGGTTCGCGGATTTGCTTCGTGATGTCAACGCCATCGAAGGGCTGCGGAGAATCCGCTTCATGACGAGCCACCCCAAGGATATGAGCGACGCAGTGATTGAAGCCATTGCGACCTGTGACAAGGTCTGCCCGTCCATCCATCTGGCGATTCAGAGCGGGTCAACGCGCATTTTAAAGGCGATGCACCGCGGCTACACAAAGGAACAGATCATTGCGCTGGTGGAAAAAATTCGCAACCGCATCCCTCATGTGGCGATTACGACCGACATCATCGTGGGTTTCCCGGGCGAAACCGAAGCGGATTTTGAAGAAACCCTCGACGTGGTTCGGGCGTGCCGGTTTGATTCGGCGTTTTCGTTTATTTACTCAAAACGCAGTGGTACGCCTGCGGCAGAGATGGACGATCAGATTCCTGATGAGGTCAAGCATCAGCGGCTGAACCGGCTGCTGGACGTACTGCACGAAATCGGCAATGATCAGAATGCGTGGTTCCAGGATCAGGATGTTGAAGTGCTTGTCGAAGGCAAAAGTGCGCACAATCCAAACAAATTGTCCGGTCGAACCCTAAACGGCAAGCTGGTCAATTTTACCGGAGACATGGCAACGATTGGGACGATTATCCCCGTTCACATCGATCGGGCCAAGACCTTCAGCCTTGACGGCACGGCGATTGGTTCATTAAATTAGAAAGAAGTGGTGAAGATGGGTTTAACGCCGATGATGCAGCAGTATCTGAAAATGCACGAGCAGGTGCCAGACTGCATAATGCTTTTCAGAGTAGGGGACTTCTTTGAAACGTTTTTTGACGATGCATTGACGGCGTCAAAGGTGCTGGAAATTGCACTGACGGGCAAGCAGTGCGGACTGGATGAGCCGGCGCCAATGTGCGGCGTGCCCCATCATGCGGCAGAGCCGTACATCGCTAAGCTGGTTGAGAAGGGCTACAAGGTTGCCGTGTGCGAACAGATGGAGGATCCTTCTCTGGCGAAGGGATTGGTCAAGCGTGAAATCATCAAGGTGATCACCCCCGGGACCATTACCTCAGACGGCGCGATCAAAGCGAAGGAAAACAATTATCTCGCTTCGCTTTATGGCGGAAGAAGCAGCGTCGGGCTGGCTTACGTGGATTTGACAACTGGCGATTTCAATACGACGGAAATCCCTAACACACCGGGTCAGAATGAGCTCATGGGTGAAATCGGGAAGATCAATCCGTCGGAAATCATTATGAGCTCGAGCCTGTACAAGCAGTCAAAATTTGTCCAGCAACTGAAAATGCGTTTTAACTGCATGGTTTCGCTGTACGCCGATCAGCATTATCAGCGCGATTCTGGAGAAGAAGTGGTGAAAAACCAGTTTCACGTTTTTGCGCTGGATGCGCTGGGATTAAAGGATCATGACGCGGCGGTTCGGGCTTCAGGCGCGCTTTTGAATTACATCGAAGAGTCCCAGAAAAAAGTTTTGGCCCATATCAATCACGTATCCTTTTACAAAACGAGCGAGTACATGCTTTTGGATCTGCCGACGCGCCGCAACTTGGAATTGACTGAAACCTTGAGACACGGTGAAAAGCGCGGCAGTCTGCTTTGGGTTCTAGATCAGACGACAACGGCAATGGGCGGCAGAATGCTCAGGCAATGGATCGAAGCGCCATTGATTGATCGAGATAAAATCGAGACGCGTCAGCAGTATGTGGCCGAGCTGGTGGATAATCCAGGGGCACTTCAGGATTTTAAGACGATACTGGGAAAGATTTACGATTTGGAGCGGATTTGCGGCAAAATTTCTTTTGGCACCGTTAATCCGAAGGACATGCTGTCCCTTAAGCAGTCGGTCGGTATGCTCCCAGCACTAAAGGACTGCATCAACAGCATCGACGCCCCGAAGCTTCAGGCGGCTTTTGGTCAGGCGGACGATCTGGAAGATATTTACCAGCTTATTGCGTCGGCCATTTCAGATGACGCGCCCTTCGTGTTAAAAGACGGCGGTGTAATTAAAACCGGATTTAATCAGGAAATCGACGATTATAGAGAGGCGCAGAGCAAGGGCAAGGACTGGCTGAAAGATCTGGAGAGCGAAGAACGGGAAAAAACCGGCATCAAATCACTCAAGGTCAAATACAACCGGGTATTCGGTTATTTCATCGAAGTGACTAAAACGAATTTGGATTTAGTGCCGGAGCATTACATTCGCAAACAGACGCTGGCCAATTCTGAACGATTTTTTACGCCGGAATTGAAGGAAATGGAGACGAAGATTCTCGGCGCTGAACAACGTTTGTCCCAGCTCGAATATCAGATTTTTTCCGATATCAGAGAAAAAATCATGGCTCAGATCAAGCGGATTCAGCAGCGCGCCCACGATGTCGCCTTTTTGGACGCCCTTTATTCCCTCGCCGCGGTTGCGGTCTCTAATCATTACGTCAGGCCGGAAATTGCGGACGACGGCGTCATTGAGATGTACAACAGCCGGCATCCCGTGGCCGAAATGCTGATGGATGAAGGGGCCTTTGTATCAAATGATTGTCTGCTCGATCTGGCTGAAAACCGGATGATGCTGATTACCGGCCCTAATATGGCCGGCAAATCCACGTATATCAGACAGGTGGCGATCATTACGCTGATGGCGCAAATTGGGTCATTTGTGCCGGCGGACAGCGCGCATATTGGCATTTGCGACCGCATTTTCACGAGAATTGGGGCGTCGGACGACCTGACAACTGGACAGAGTACCTTTATGGTCGAAATGTCTGAGGTCTCCAATATTTTAAAAAATGCGACTCAGCATTCACTTGTCATCTTGGATGAAATCGGCCGAGGCACCAGCACTTTTGACGGTGTCAGTATTGCGTGGGCTGTTGCGGAGTACTTGTCGAATCCGCTGACGATTGGCGCGCGGACGCTGTTTGCCACCCACTATCACGAGCTCACCCAATTGGAAAATCAGCAGCCTGGTGTAAAGAATTTAAGCATCGGTCTCAAAGAAACGCCGGAAGGTGTCGTGTTTTTAAGGAAGATTCGTCACCAGCCTGCGGATCAAAGCTATGGCATCGAGGTCGCTCAGCTGGCGGGCTTTCCCAAAATCGTGACCCAGCGGGCGCGGGTGATCTTAAAAGAATTAGAGGATGAGGCGCCGGTTGCCAGCTTGTATCCAAAAGATCCATCGTCTGCGGATATGGCTGCTGAAAATGACGATCAGATCAGTTTTTACACGGAAATGGCGGCACAATCGCCAAAACCAGAATTTGACAATGCAATAAAACCGGAAGAAAAGGACGTGCTGTCGCAAATCTGCGATGCCGATTTAAACAGCATGACGCCGATTCAGGCGCTTAACCTGCTCAGCTCACTAAAAACAGAGCTGATGACGGAGCAGCAGGCGTAATCACAAAGGAGAGAGACATTGAAGATCAAAATGTTGGCGCCGGCGACCATCGAAAAAATCGCGGCGGGCGAGGTCATTGTCCGTCCGGCGTCGGTCGTCAAAGAGCTGGCTGAAAACGCCATCGACGCGAGCAGTGACCGCATCCGAGTCGATATCGAGCAGGGCGGAAAGCGGAGTATCCGCATTCGGGACAACGGAGAGGGCATTCGGTACAACGAGGTAAAATTGGCTTTTGCGCGTCACGCCACGAGCAAGCTCTCTCAAATTGAGGATTTAGATCATTTGGAAACCCTAGGCTTTCGCGGCGAGGCGCTGGCCAGCGTTGCGGCGGTATCGCGAGTGACGATCCGCACGATTTCAAAGGCGGAGGAGCTCGGCAGCGAAACCATTTTTGAAGGCGGACATTGCGCGGCACAGCGGGTGCTGCCGTACGATAAGGGGACGGATATCTGTGTCAGGGATTTATTTTACAATGTACCGGCCAGACAAAAGCACATGATGAAGGATAAGACGGAAGAGCGGGTCATCCACCAGCTGATGGGGCGGATCGCCTTATCCCATCCGGAAATTGCCTTTGATTTTAAAGCGGATGGGCGGAAAATCTTTTCGACGCCGGGAGACGGGCGGCTGCAGAGTGTCATCGAATGTCTGTACGGGCGTTCTTTTTTTAAATCCCTCAGAAAATTGGACGCGAAAAACGAACCGATGGTTCTTCGAGGCTATATCGGGGATTTGACCAGCATGCGCAGCTCGAAGGATCGGCAGATTCTGTTCATTAACGGGCGGACCGTTGAAAATCGAGCTCTTTCTCGGGCGTTTGAAGAAGCTTATCAAGGTTATCTAATGAATCACAAACACCCTGTGGGCATCATTTTTATGACGCTGCCGGGCAGAATGCTGGACGTCAACATGCACCCCTCCAAAACAGAAATCGGGATATTGAACCAAAGTCTGGTCGATATATTATTTCGTCAGGAAATTCGGCGCGCCGTTCAGCAGATGGACCTGACGGTTGATTTGGGTGAAAAGATCGAAGCGGCGCCGGAGCCTAAAAAAACAGAAGCGTACGCTGAATCAAAAGTGCCGTCGCCGAAGGTGAGCGAAATGCCGTCGCAGATCGCCTTTTCGGCTGCTCAAGGCACGGCTGCCCCGGATCCACAAGTGCAGCGTTCATTTTATGGTTCTATCAATGAAGATCGGAATCGACATCAGAAGCGACCAGCGGAGGATGCTGCTCCCAAGAAAGCAGATCAATGGATTAAGCCGCCATCGGCCGAACAAAGGCCGCTTTACAATGAACAGGCTGCTGAATCTGGGCGTCCGCATTTAGATTTAACGGGCACGCGAATTATCGGTCAATTATTTAAAACCTTTATCCTGCTGGAAAAAGAAGACGCAGCGGTCTTAATTGATCAGCATGCGGCACACGAGGCTTTCATGTTTGAAAATCTAAAGAAAAAAATGACAGGCAGCGAACGCATTCCGTCGCAGGCGCTTTTGGTGCCTCAGGCTGTCGATGTCTCGAGAGAAATGGTGCTGCAGTTTGACGCTGTTCAGGCTCAGCTCGAGGCTAAGGGATTCCGCTGCGAAGTTTTGGGAGAGACAACGCTGATGGTGCACAGTGTGCCCGTTTTATTGGGAGAGCCTCAATCAGCCGCGCTGCTTCCGATGTGGATTGAGAATCTAACGACAGGAGATCCAGAACTTAAAGAAAAGCAATGGCTGAGGATTGCGACGATGGCCTGCAAGGCAGCGGTCAAGGGGAATCAGGATTTAAACGAACGCGAAATCAGAAAGCTGTTGGATGATTTAATGACGCTGGAAAACCCGTACACCTGCCCCCATGGCCGGCCGATCATTTTGTATTTAAAAAAATACCAATTGGAAAAATTGTTTAAAAGGGTGGTTTCATGAAAACTCAGCAGAAAGCGCAAAAACCAGTCGTCCCAGTGATCGTCGGTCCAACGGCGTCGGGGAAAACCAATCTTGCCATTCAAATCGCCAAACACCTCGACGGGGAAATTGTTTCTGCGGATTCGATGCAGATTTACCGCAGGATGAACGTTGGTACGGCCAAACCGACCGAATCGGAAAAACAGGGGATCCCCCATCATTTGATGGATTTTGTAGAGCCGGATCAGGCTTTCAGCGTGGCTGACTATAAGGACCGCGCCGTTGCGGCTATCCGTGACATCACAGCGAGGGGAAAAACAGCGATTGTCGCCGGCGGGACAGGGCTGTACATCAACGCGCTGACGCAGAAATGGGGATTTCCGGATATCAAGACAGATCCTAAAATTCGGGAAAAGCTGAACGACGCGTACAAGACAGAGACGCCAGAGGCTGTTTATCGACGGTTGGAGCAAATCGATCCGGAGGCTGCGGCAAAAATTCATCCCCACAACCGCAAGCGCGTGATCCGCGCCCTTGAAATTTATGAGACGACAGGCAAAACCAAGACTTATTGGGAAAGTCAGGTGCGAAAAATCGACCTGCCCTTTGATTATCTGCTTTTAGGCATTCAGATGCCGCGGGACGTGCTCTATCAAAGAATCGATCAACGGGTCGATGTGATGATCGAAGACGGCCTGGTCGAGGAAGTCCGTGCGCTTCTAAACGACGGCTACGATCCTTCACTTGTGTCGATGCAGGCATTGGGTTACAAAGAAATCGTGCCGTATTTGAAAGGGCAGTCGTCTTTGGAAGAACAGGTCAGGATCCTCAAGCGGGATACGCGGCATTTTGCGAAACGTCAGCTGACGTGGTTCAGAAAAAATCAAGATATTCACTGGTTCAGTGCAGAAAAGAATAAAGACAGTGAACAATTGGCTGCTCAAATGTTACAATGTATTGAGCAATACAAAGGGGAACACAACATTGAACGATAATACCATTGAAAAATACTTAGCTGAAAATTTTCACATCTCAAAGGATGTGATCGATTTTGTTGAAAAATCGGAAGCTCAAATTGCCGATCGGATGGCCCATTGGGATCGGTTGGCGGAATATCACCAGTTTAAGGTGATTCAGGCGATGCAGAAGGTTGGTCTGAGTGACCGCCATTTCCACCCGACGACTGGCTACGGCTACGACGATGAAGGCCGCGAAGCCACCGAAAAAATATTTGCCGATGTCTTTGGCTGCGAAGCGGCCCTTGTCCGTCCACAGATCACCTGCGGCACACACGCCATTTCGCTTTGTCTGTACGGGGTGCTTCGTCCAGGGGATGAGCTCCTGTCGATCAGCGGGGACCCTTACGATACAGTTCGGACCTTTATCGGCGCACAGGGAGAAGAAAAAGGAAACGGCACGCTGACCGATTTAGGTGTGATTTTCAACCAGATCGAGCTGCTGCCCGACGGGATTTTTGACACAGAAAAAATCATGAACGCCATTTCTGAAAAAACGAAAATGGTGTATATTCAGCGCTCGACGGGCTACAGCTGGCGGAAGGCCATCACCTTGGCTGAAATTCAGAGGATCTGCGCAGTGATCAAAGCCAAATGGCCGAAGGTTGTGATTTTCGTCGACAATTGCTACGGTGAATTTTTAGACGAAAAGGAACCAGTCGCAGTTGGTGCCGATTTGATGGCCGGATCCCTGATCAAAAATCCGGGCGGCGGGCTGGCGCCCACCGGCGGCTACACGGCAGGCCGGGCGGATTTGGTTCAGCTCTGTGCCAATCGTCTGGCGGCGCCAGGCATCGGCGGGGAAACGGGAGCGACGCTGGGCATTACCAGAACCTTCCTTCAGGGCTTTTTCCAGGCACCTTATATTGTCTCTCAAGCGATGAAAACGGCGATTTTAGTGGGCGCCGTTTATAAAAATCTCGGCTATCCGGTTTGTCCGGATGTGGACGATTATCGGTCGGATATCATCCAAAGTATTCGTTTGGGAGATCCGAAAGCCGTTGAAGTGTTCTGTCAGGCGGTTCAAAAGGCGGCGCCGGTGGATTCCTTTGTCACGCCAGTTCCGTGGGATATGCCGGGATACGATGTGCCGGTCATTATGGCCGCAGGCGCATTCATTCAGGGATCATCTATTGAATTGTCCGCGGACGCGCCGATGCGCGAACCCTACATCGTCTATTTTCAAGGCGGTCTGACCCACGCCCACGGCAAGCTCGGCTTAATGCTCTCTCTTCAGCAATTAGTCGATGCGGGCTTTGTGGCACAGGATAAGCTTCAAACGTTGGATTGAGAAAGCAGGGTTTAAAAGATTGAATAAAAAAGCGTCGAAATTAAAAAAATTAAAACACAAGCAAAAGAGACAGGCACTTACGGATCAAGAAAAGAAAGAGAAGCAGGCGTTACGGTCTCATCTTCAAAAACAAATTGACGCGTTGAATTTCGGCAACCTCAAACCAGAGGAAGATTACACAGAAGCAGAGAGGCAGCACGTGGCAGATTTAACAGAAAAGTTAAAAAAGGAATATTCAGAACAGCAGATTACGGAAGCCGGGCGTCCCAATCATTCGACTGGCGATGCGGGACGGGCAATGCTCGAGCGCATGAACGACAGTCACGGACCGATGACGCAGTGGGCTTTATCGCACCTGCAGTTTAATAAAGGGGATCGTGTTCTCGACATCGGCTGCGGCGGTGGCGCTTGCCTGGCTCGTCTTTCGACAATAGTTGAAAATGGCAGCTTCGTCGGGATTGATTACGCGAAAACGTCGGTGGAAGCCACACAGCAGTTTAACCAGGCGCTCATCGATGCGGGCAAGCTTGAGGTTTTTGAGGCTTCCGTGTCCGATATGCCTTTTAAGGATGGCGAATTCGATAAAATTGTGACGGTTGAAAGCTATTATTTCTGGCCGGATTTCGAAACGGACATGCAGGAAGTTTATCGGGTTCTGAAATCAGGCGGACATTTTCTGCTGATCGCAGAAGTGTACGATCACGAAGGACTGCCGCAGTCGGTTTTGGACAATATAAAAGCCTACGATATGCGCAATTTAAATCTCGACGGATTTGTCAATGTTTTTGAAAAAACAGGTTTTGCCGATATTGCAATTCACGTCAAATCAGGAAAGCGCTGGATCGCAGTTGAAGGCGTTAAAGCATAAGAAAAAAGACAGGAGGTCATCATGGCAGCACAAACGATGAATAAAGCACTTGGCGCTGAATTCAAATTGGGCTGGAAAAAGCTGGAGCCAGGTGAAGATCAAAAGGTTTTGGATTACGCAGAAGATTACAAGGCCTTTTTGGATGCCGGCAAGACGGAAAGGCTCTGCGCAGAAAACGCGGTGAAGTTAGCGAAGGAAGCCGGCTTTCGTCCGATTGAACAGGCAATTGAATCGGGCGAGTTGAAAAGCGGGGATAAAATTTACGCACTGCACCGGAATAAAACCGTCATGCTTTTTAAAATCGGCGCTGAGCCGTTGGAAAAGGGCATGACTGTTGTCGGCGCACACATGGACTGTCCGAGACTGGACCTCAAGCCCATGCCGCTGTACGAAGATTCGAACATCGCTTATTTAAAAACCCATTATTATGGTGGCATTAAGAAATACCCATGGCTGACCCTGCCGTTGGCTCTTTACGGCACGGTTGTCAAGAAAGATGGATCGGTGGTGAAAATTGCCATCGGTGATGGACCTGATGATCCGGTCTTCTGCATTTCAGATTTACTGCCCCATTTATCCCAAAAGCTTAATCAAAAGAAAGTAGCTGAGGCTTTTGAAGGCGAACAGCTCAATCCGATGATCGCCAGCAGACCGCTGAGCGGAGAAGAAGACGGCGAAGCGGTCAAGGCAACGGTATTAAAATATTTAAATGAACATTATCAAATGACCGAAGACGACTTTGCGTCTGCAGAATTTGAAATTGTACCGGCTGGAAAGGCCAGAGACATCGGCTTTGACCGCTCGATGATTCTCGCTTTTGGACAGGATGACCGAATCTGTTCTTATGCGTCCGTTCGCGCGATGCTTGACGCGACGGATACGCCGCAGAAGACGCAATGTGTCATCTTGGCTGATAAAGAAGAAATCGGCAGCTACGGCAACACAGGCATGCAGTCCCGTTTCTTTGAAAATACGCTGGCGGAATTGGTGGCGCTCCAGTCTGACGCGTCCAATTCCCTGACTGTCCGCCGCTGTCTGTCCCGTTCGTTCTGCTTGTCTGCAGATGTCACAGCAGCGTACGATCCGAATTTCCCGAATACCCACGATATGCACAACGCGACGTTTGCAGGCAAAGGGGTTGCGGTTAATAAATACGGCGGCGCTCGGGGAAAATCTGGTGGCAGCGACGCGAATCCGGAATTTTTAGGCAAGCTCAGAAAATGTTTCGACGAAGGCGGCGTGACCTGGCAATTAGGCGAAATGGGTAAAATCGATTTAGGCGGCGGCGGCACCATCGCCTATATGCTGGCAGCCTACGATATGGAAGTGGTCGACTGCGGTACACCGATTCTTTCAATGCATGCGCCGTGGGAACAAAGTACCAAGATTGACGCGTACATGACTTACAAAGCTTACCGTACGTTCTTTAATGACAAATGGTGAGGAAACGTATGATTTAACAGACAAGCGGCTAAAAAGCCGCTTGTTTTTTTATTAATACGCAGATTTCTTAATTATCTAAATGTTTACAGACATACAATATCTAGTTATTATTTTGTTTATTTATAAAATATTATCTATATATAGAATTTCAAACGTTTTCTAGACTGTATAAAATTTGCTGTTCATTTTCTTTTAAGAATGTTAAAATAATGAGGAAAATTTATAAGTAGAGGTGTTTGACTTGCAAAAAACGGAAATCAATTCCTTTCGAGGTGGTATCCATCCACCTTATAATAAGGAATTAACGAATGCCGTTCCGGTTCGGAAAGCGAAAGAACCTGCAGTTGTCACGATCCCTATGTCTTTACATATCGGTGCGCCTTGCAAACCGGTTGTTAAAAAGGGAGACACCGTTTATATGGGACAAATGGTTGGTGAAGCCACAGGCTTTGTGTCTTCGCCAGTGTTTGCCAGTGTCTCTGGGACGGTAAAAGCTGTAGAGGAACGTCCGCATCCAAACGGGAACAACGTGCTTTCAGTTGTCATCGAATCCGATGGAAAAGATACCGTTGACCCTGCCATCCAGCCGTACAAACCTTATACGGAGTACAGCTCAAAGGAAATCATCGATATCATCAGAGATGCCGGTATTGTCGGTATGGGTGGGGCCACTTTCCCAACTCACGTCAAATTGACCGTCTCGCCGGATAAACACGTTGATACCGTGATTTTAAACGGCGCTGAATGCGAACCTTATTTGACGGCTGACGATCATTTGATGCAGGATCATCCAGATCGCGTGGTGAAGGGTCTTCAGATTGCGATGCGCGCTTTAAATGTGTCAAAGGGCGTGATTGCCATTGAAACCAACAAACCACAGGCGATCGAAGCTGTTGCGAAAGCGGCAGAAGGATTAGACGGCATTGAAGTCCAAAAACTTGCGACGAAGTATCCGCAAGGGGCTGAAAAACAATTAATCACCGCCATTACGGGCCGAGAAGTCCCAGCGGGCGGCCTGCCGGCAGATGCTGGTGTGGTGGTCATGAATGTCGGAACAGCAGCTCAGGTTGCGCATACTTTTGAAACAGGCATGCCTTTAATTGATCGTTACGTCACCTGTACAGGGGATGCAGTGAAAGAACCCTGCACGATGTTAGTGAAGGTCGGCACACCTTATCAGGAAGTGATCGACCAATGCGGCGGCTTTTCTAAAAAGGTTGGAAAAGTGATTTCCGGCGGCCCGATGATGGGGGTCGCGATGCAGCGCACGGATGTTCCGGTTATGAAAGGGACTTCCGGTATTTTGTGCTTGTCGAAGGAAGCAGCTTATATCCCAGAACCAACAGCGTGTATCCGCTGCGGCAGATGCGCGTCGGTATGCCCGATTCATCTGCAACCGTTTTTGATCAGTGCGTTTGCTCAGAAAAAACGCTGGGACCGCTGTGAAGAATTCCACGCGCTCGACTGTATTGAATGCGGGAGCTGCTCGTTTATTTGTCCGGCTAAACGAACCATCGTTTCGTCAATTCGCGTTGGCAAGCGTCAAGTTAAAGCTGAAAGAAAAAAGAAGGCGGTGAAGTCTAATGGATAATGAAAATATGATGTTGACAGTCTCATCTTCGCCGCATATCCGTGCGAAAGCGACCACCGCGGGCATTATGCGTGATGTCGTTATCGCGTTGATCCCGGCTTTGATTGTGGCGGTGATTGTGTACGGCGCAAAGGCGCTGTTGATTGTAGCGCTGTGTGTGGCGGCCTGCGTGGCATCTGAAGCCATTACGGAAAGAATCATGCACCGCGATGTGACAATTAACGACTGCAGTGCAGTGGTTACAGGGATTCTTTTGGCATACAACCTGCCAATTCAGGCACCGTGGTGGATGTGCATCGTTGGCAGTGTTTTTGCGATTGTCGTCGTCAAACAAATTTTCGGCGGCTTAGGCCATAACTTTGTCAACCCGGCTTTAGCTGGACGAGCATTTCTGCTGTCCTCCTGGCCGACACATATGACAGGGACTGCTTTTATTCCGCTCACAGATACTGTAACATCGGCAACACCGCTGGGTCTTTTGAAAGAAGGGGCCAATTTGTCGAAGCTGCCGAGCAACCTGGATATGTTCTTAGGCCTGCACGGCGTATACGGTGCCATCGGTGAAATTTCAGCGTTAGCACTGCTGATCGGCGGCGTTTATCTGATTATTAGAAAAGTCATTAATTGGCGCATTCCTGTAATCTATATCGGCACCGTCGCACTGCTTTCTTTCCCATTTGGGCAGGATCCGATTTTCATGATCTGCTCAGGCGGGCTGATGCTCGGCGCGATCTTCATGGCGACGGATTACGTCACGTCTCCGACCACAGCGACAGGTCAGGTGATTTACGCAGTCGGGTGCGGGCTGATGACGATGCTCATCCGTATGTTCGGGGGCTATCCAGAAGGGGTTTCCTACTCCATTCTTTTGATGAACGTTGCGACGCCGCTGATTGAACGATTCACCAGACCGAGAGTTTACGGTTACGAAAAAGAAAAAAGCGAATGAGAAGGTGTGAGTCATGGAAAAAGATAAAATAGATGTAAAACACGTTGTTCACGTCGCTTTAGTCCTTTTGATTATTTCTGCAGTTGCGGCAGCATTGCTCGGCATGACCAACGCGGTGACAAAATCGAGAATTGCGAAACAGGTAGAACAGACTAATATTGAAGCGCGTCAGAAAGTATTAAAGGACGCGGACAAATTTACGGAAGTCAAAGACATTAAGTCGATTGCGAAAAAGGCAGCAAAATCCAACGCGGGCATTGTCAACGAAGCCTACAAAGGCTACAAAAACGGCAAGCTGATTGGATATACCGTCAAGGTCTCACCAAAGGGATATGGCGGAGAAGTGGAACTGCTCTTCGGCTTTAATACATCTGGAAAGACGACTGGGATTACAGTTATTTCAAACTCGGAAACCGCTGGCCTCGGGGCTAGATGTACAGAACCGAGTTTCCAGAAGCAGTTTAAAGGCTTGTCCGCAGATACCACTTATACGGTTGTAAAACACGGAAGCAAAAATTCGGATAATCAGATCGAAGCGCTTGCAGGTGCAACCATCACATCCAGAGCGGTTACACTTGGGTTAAATACATCCGATCAAGTGTATAAAGTTCTTTCTCAGGAGGCCAAATAATGAAAAAAATTAAATATTTTACAAACGGTATCCTCGATGAAAACCCGATTTTTCGTTTAGTTCTGGGAACCTGTCCGACGCTGGCCATTACAACGGCCGCGATGAATGGGATTGCGATGGGGGCTGCGACAACTTTCGTTTTGATCTGCTCGAATCTTGTTATCTCGTTACTGCGCAATGTGATTCCAGATAATGTGCGAATCCCGGCTTTTGTCGTCATCATTGCATCTTTTGTTACGATCGTTGATATGGTGATGCACGCATTTATGCCTGCGATGTACGATACGCTCGGCATTTTCATTCCATTGATCGTTGTTAACTGTATCATCATGGGGCGTGCTGAAGGATTTGCTTATTCTCATGGCCCGATCGATTCTATTCTGGACGGCGCCGGGATGGGTGTCGGATTTACACTCGCTGATACCTTTATTGCAGCGGTCCGCGAATTAATCGGGGCTGGTTCAATCTTTGGCATTCACCTGATGCCAGCAGGCTATCAGCCAGCATTAATCTTTATCTTGGCTCCAGGGGCTTTCCTGACTTACGGGACTTTAATGGCGATTCTCAATCAGGTCGGCATTAGCCGTAAAAGAGCTAAAGCTAAAGCTGCTGCTGAAAAAGTAGCAGCCAGCGAAGAAGTTGTTGCAGAATAAGCGTAGCAAAGAGAAGGAGCATTCATTATGCAAATTTTTACAATTTTAATTGCCGGCGTATTCGTCAATAACTTTCTTTTGTCGAGATTTTTAGGGATTTGTTCATTCTTAGGGGTTTCAAAAAAGGTTGATACTTCCATCGGAATGGGCATTGCCGTTATCTTCGTTATGACACTGGCTTCGGCAATTACTTATGTCATTCAGTACGGTATTTTATCTAAATTAGGACTGGAATATCTGCAGACGATCGCGTTCATCTTAGTCATTGCGGCTTTGGTTCAGCTGGTCGAAATGTTCATCAAAAAGACGAGTATGTCTTTGTATCAGGCGCTGGGGATTTACCTGCCGCTGATTACCACAAACTGTGCGGTTTTGGGTGCTTGTACACTGAACATCCAGAACAACTACAATTTTATCGAATCAGTCGTCAGCGGCGCTGCTGGCGGTATTGGGTATACGCTGGCCATCGTTTTGATGGCGGCCATTCGTGAAAGAGCTGAAGTCTCAGACGTCCCGGAAGCACTTCAGGGATTTCCAATTACGATGATCACAGCGAGCTTGATGGCCATCTCGTTCCTCGGATTTTCTGGTATGCTATAAAGAGAAAGAAGGAGGAAGATAAATGGCAAGTCAAATTCTTGTTCCAGTTATAATATTAGGCGTAATCGGGCTGATTATCGGCGTTGCACTGGCCATTGCGTCCCAAAAATTAGCAGTTAAAGAAGACGAACGCATTCCTCAGGTTCGTGCCGTATTGCCTGGCGCAAACTGCGGCGGCTGCGGCTATCCAGGCTGTGACGGATGTGCGGCAGCTATTGTCAAAGGCGAAGCGCCGGTTAACGCGTGCCCTGTCGGTGGCGCGGCGGTTGCTGAAAAAGTCGGTGCCATCATGGGAGAAGCGGTCACTGACGCGATGCCTAACGTGGCACAGGTGCTCTGCGGCGGCGACTGCGATAAGGCGCCGAGACAGACAGAATACTACGGATTGAAAGACTGCAACGAAGCTGTCGTCGCAAATGGCGGGCCAAAGGGCTGCCGTTTTGGCTGTATCGGCTTAGGCTCCTGCGTATCTGTCTGCGAATTCGATGCCCTGCACATGACGGATAAAATGATCCCGAATGTCAATATTGAAAACTGCGTCGCTTGCGGAAAATGTGTCGACATCTGTCCCAAAAATGTCATGACGCTGATTCCAAAAGATCAAATTGTTCACGTCGACTGCCAGTCGAAAGAAAAGGGAAAACTGGTTCGCGCCAATTGTGAAGTCGGCTGTATTGGCTGTGGCATGTGTGAAAGAACCTGCATGTTCGACGCCATTCACGTTCAGAACAATTTAGCCGTGATCGATTATTCAAAATGCTCAAATTGCGGCGCCTGCGTCAAGAAATGTCCGACCCACGCTTTGATTAAAGAAGGCCGGAAGGTCGCACCGCGCAAAGGATTAAAACCTGTTAAAAAACCTCAGCCGAAACAAAAACCGGCTGAAGCCTAAAGCAGACAAAAGAGCTGTCAATTGTACAATTGACGGCTCTTTTTTTTTGTAATAAGATAGAGAGAACGCAAGAAAGCTTAGGAGAATTGAATGAATCAGATATGTTATTTAGATAATGCGGCGACGACGAAGTCCGCGCCGCAGGTCGTCGAACGGATGATGAAAAGCTTTCAGGAAGATTATTTTAATCCGTCGGCGATGTATAAACCAGGACTGACCGAAGAAAAAGTGATACAGGGCTGCAAGGCCCATTTAATGGCTGCGATTCACGGGAAGGGAGACGCAGAACGCCAGATTATATACACATCAGGCGGCAGCGAAGGCGATAACCTGTTGATTCGCGGCATCTTAGACAGAAAACGGCCAGCTCTTTTAGAAAGTGGAACGATCGTGACCACTGCGATCGAACATCCAGCTGTGAGAGAAGTCTTTTTAGACTACGAAAAACGCGGGGTGAAAGTGATTTGGCTTCCTGTGGATGAAGAAGGTTTTGTCGACCCTAAGGATTTGGCCCAAGCGGTTGACGCGCACACGCTGCTCGTTTCGATCATGGGCGTCAACAATGAACTGGGGACTTTCCAACCCTTAGAGACATTTGGCAAAATCATCAAGGATCAAAATCCGAACTGCTTCTTCCATTCTGATTTTGTACAAGGTTTTATGAAATGCCCAATCGACGTTGAAAAGGCAAAGCTTGACGGCGTGACGCTGTGCGGTCATAAAATCAACGGGCCAAAGGGAATCGGCGCGGTTTATTTGAGAGAAGGATGGCCGATTAAACCGTTGATTTTCGGCGGTGGGCAAGAACACGGCCTGCGCAGCGGGACGGAAAATGTTCAGGGCATTGTCGGATTTGACGAAGCAGTTAAGTTCTGGGAATCGCCCGAGGTGATCGAAAGGCTTTGTCAGTATCGGAGCTATGTTGCTGACACACTGACAGAGGCCTTAGAACACGTTAAAATTCTCGGCCCTGAGGATGAAGAAAGACGCAGTCCAGCGGTGATGAGTGCCGCCATTGACGGGGTAAGAGGCGAGGTCCTCCTCCACGCTTGTGAAGCACAGGGGGTTTATATTTCAACAGGCTCAGCCTGTTCGACGCACAAAAAAGAAAAACACCAGGTTCAAAAAGCCATCGGGTTGTCCCCGAGTTATACAGAAGGCACGATTCGGATTTCTTTCTCGGCATTGACGACTTTTGATGAAGTGAAACGGGGCGTTGATGTCATCGTCGGAGAAGCGCAGAAACTCAGAAAATTCGCAAAATTTATTAAGTAAAGGAACAATGATGGAAAACAGAGAACACGTTATTCTTGTACGGTACGGCGAGATCGCTTTAAAAGGGCTAAACCGCCACACTTTTATTGATTTGTTGGTCAAAAATATCCGAGGCGCGCTCAGCCATTTAGACAGCGCGGAAGTGAAGAAAATTCAGGGCCGCATTATCGTACATATCAGCGACGACGAATTAGATCAGGGTGTAGAAGCGGTCAGCCGTGTATTCGGCGTCGTCTCACTGAGCCCGGCGACTGTTGTCGCAAGCCAGATGGACCAAATCGAACCGGTTGTTTTAGAAGAAGCGGACCGCGCGCCCTTTGACAGCTTTAAAGTATGTGTCAAACGTTCGGACAAGCGTTTTCCGATGACATCCCCTGAAATTGGACGGCATTTAGGCGGCGTGGTCCTCAAACATTATGATGGCCAAGGGAAAAAAGTCAAAATGAAAGGCGCAGACCGCGAAATTTGGGTCGAAGTGCGCGAGTCGGCATACATTTATTCGGAATTTGTCAAAGGACGCGGCGGCCTTCCAGTCGGCTGTTCTGGGCAGGCGACACTGCTCTTATCCGGTGGGATTGACAGTCCTGTAGCGGGTTATATGATGGCGAAGCGCGGCGTCAAGCTGACGGCTGTGTATTTTCACAGTTTTCCGTTCACATCGGATCGTGCGAAAGAAAAGGTTGTTGAGCTTGGTCGGATTATGACACGTTACACAGGGCACTTCGATTTGTACGTGGTGCCCTTTACGGATATCCAGACCAAAATCGTTCAAATTTGTCCGGAACGGCAGACAACCTTGATTATCCGTCGGTTCATGATGCGCATCGCTGAAAAGATCGCGAAACAAACGGGATCGTTGTCGCTGATCACCGGCGAAAGTCTTGGGCAGGTGGCGAGCCAGACTCAGGAAAGTTTGTCCGCGACAGGCAGTGTGGTTGACATGGAAGTTCTCAGACCTTTAATCGGCATGGACAAACAGGAAATTGTTGAAATCGCACAGGATATCGGCACTTTTGAAACGTCCATTCTGCCCTATGAAGACTGCTGTACAATTTTCGTGCCAAAGCATCCGGAAACCCATCCAAATTTAAAGAAGATTGCTGCAGGTGAGGCCGGTATGATGGATGATGCGGAACGTATGATTCAAGAGGCTGTGGATCAAGCTGAAAAGATCCGACTGTAAATCAATATATAATTATTTGAACGTTTTCAAAAATTCCTGTATAATGACTATAATTATCACATTGAAGAGGTTTAAGCGTTGGGCCGAAAAGCTGAAAAGAAGAGAGATTTAATTTTAGAACAGGCAAGAAAAATATTTTTAAGTCGCGATTTTGATCAGGTGACGATGACGGCGATTATCGACGCGTGTGGCATCAGTCACGGCGGGATTTACCGCTATTTTGCGTCACCATCAGAAATCTTCCTAACGCTTTTTGAACGCGATTCCCATGCGCTTTTAGACGCCGTATCGATTTCGATGTGGGAGCAGCGTTCGGCTGTCGAGATCATAAAAGAAATTTTCAGCGTTTATCAAAAAGCAATTTGGGATTCGAAGCCTAACATGATGGATCGCTACAATTTGTTTTTCAAAACCCATCCTGAAAAGAGAGCGGTTAAACGAAAGCAGATTGACCGTTTAATCCAAACAATTGAACAGGTTTTGGTGTACGGCGGTGAAAAGAAAGAGATCAAACAGGTTGATTCGGCTTTTTGGGCCAATCAATTCGTATATTTTCTGGAGAGTCTTCATCACAACGTTTCGGTCATCGGTTTGACACAGAATGAAGTGCAGGAACAATTTACACGCTGGCTTGAGCAATTAAAAAACAATTAATTTAGGAGATCAGCCATGGATGCGCGTTTGAAACGTCAAAAGCGGCACAGGATTAAAATCCTGATTGGTGTTGTCGTCATCGGGTTGTTGGTTGCGGTTTACGGTGTCAGGTCTTATCAGAAAAATGAACTGCTGTTGTCTAAATCTACCGCGCAGTCAGAGCAGGAGACATCTTCTGAGACGTCCAGTTCAAAAATTTACGTTCACGTGACGGGCGCGGTCAATCAGCCGGGTGTTTATCAATTAAAAGCGGATGCCAGAGGTATTGATGCGGTCAATGCGGCAAAAGGACTGACCGGCGATGCAAACGGAGACGCAGTTAATTTGGCATCAAAACTAAAAGATGGACAGAAATTAAACATCCCGACGAAGTCGCAGACGCAGCAGGTTCAGACGGCTGGAACGGCTTCGGAAGCAAAGGTCAATCTCAATACGGCGACGAAGGAACAGCTTATGGCTCTGCCGGGAATTGGAGAAGTTTTGGCGCAGAATATCATTGACTATAGAGAAAAAAACGGTGCATTCAGCGATCCGGCTGAAATTAAAAATGTCAATCGAATAGGTGATAAATTGTACGAGCAATTGAAGGATTTGATTGTCGTATAGAATCAAGCAAGATCAAGTCGTTCACCCTAAAATGGGTGAGCGGCTTTTTTCTTAAGAATAAATAAATTGTATATAAATTTATATAAAATGATTGACAAAATAAATAAATGAGAGCATAATTGTACCTGAGGTGGGAGATATGAAGAAAAGCCTATACAGCTTGACATTATTTGATGATATTGTCGAGCAGATTGACGATCTGGCTTTTGCTCAAGGCACAAATCGTTCCCAGCTGGTCAATGATATATTGGCAAGTTATCTTGGAATCAAAACACCGGAGCAAAAAATTCATTCCGTTTTGGAATCAATCAGTGAAAATATGGCCGGAGAACTCAATGTCAATCACACCAATCAAAATAATAGCATCTATTTTGGTAAGAGCTTGAAGTACAAATACAGGCCTAAAATCATCTATATGTACGAATTTAAAAATGAGAATGACGGGCAGTACGCTGTACTGAAAATCAGCTCAAGAACGCAAAATCAAAATCTCAACGCGTTGTTCAATGATTTTTTCAACCGCATCAGTGTGATTGAACAAAATCATCAGCAGCCGGATTGCGACAGCGGCAATGAACAAACCAATCACAAGTTTGTTCGCGCCTTTAAGCATGCAGGATCGATTCAACGCGATGAAAAAAATCTGACGGATTATCTGACGAGATATCTAAAAATGATTGATTCTGCGATGGATCATTATTTTGACAGTACAGAGCAAGACGACCTCAACGATCGATTGGACTCGATTTACCGTTATTTCTTTAATAATTAGGTGTTTTATTGTTTGATCGATTGTGACACAAGGAAAAATGAAAGAGTAAAGTAAGAAGGTGAAAAATATGGACATGAATGCTTTCACAAAAAAATCGCTGGAAGCCATTAAAAATGCGGAAATGATCGCATCGGAACATCAGCATCAACAGATTGAAACCGATCATTTGATGTCTGCGCTGCTCTCGCAGGAGGGCGGGCTGGTTCCGAGAATTATGAGCCGGCTGGGCAAACCGATCGATGAGATGAAACAGTATATCGATCGGGAAATCGATAAACGCCCAAGTGTTTCGGGACCGGGTTCTCAGCCTGGACAGATTTATGTCAGTCCGGAAATGAATCAGGTACTCAATGAATCCTTTCAAATCGCTCAGAATCTGAAAGACCAGTACGTGTCTGTGGAGCATCTGCTTCTCAGTATGTTCAGCCTGCCGGAACACAACGATGTGAAAGAAATGCTGAATCAATTCGGCATTAACCGCTCAGCAGTTGAAAAGGTGGTGAGTGAAATGAGAAATGGACAAAATGTGACAAGTGATAATCCTGAAGAAACCTACGAAGCCTTAAAACAATATGGTCACGATTTGGTTCAGGATTGTATTGACAATAAACTGGATCCTGTAATCGGCAGAGACAATGAAATACGTCATACCATTCGAATTCTGTCGAGAAAAACAAAGAACAACCCAGTTCTGATTGGTGAACCTGGGGTTGGGAAAACTGCGATTGTCGAAGGGCTGGCTCAGCGGATTGTCGCAGGCGACGTGCCTGAAGGCCTGAAAAACAAGCGCATTATTTCTTTGGATATGGGCGCTTTGGTCGCAGGGGCTAAATACCGCGGTGAATTTGAAGAAAGATTTAAAGCTGTTTTGAAGGAAGTGAAGGATTCAAACGGTGAAATTATCTTGTTCATCGATGAACTGCACACCATCGTCGGCGCTGGGAAGAGCGACGGCAGCATGGATGCGGGCAATATGCTCAAGCCGATGCTGGCCAGAGGTGAACTGCATTGTATTGGCGCGACAACCTTGGACGAATACAGAAAATACATTGAAAAGGATCCCGCTCTTGAAAGACGGTTTCAACCGGTTATGGTCGATGAACCGACTGTGGAAGACACCATCGCGATTCTGCGTGGCTTGAAAGAACGGTACGAAATTTTCCATGGGGTTAAAATTTCGGATAATGCGATCGTCGCGGCAGCAACGCTGTCAGACCGCTACATTACCGACCGTTTCCTTCCAGATAAGGCTATTGACTTGATCGACGAAGCCTGCGCGATGATCCGGACAGAAATTGACTCGATGCCGGAAGAAATGGATGAAATCAACAGGAAGATCATCCAGCTTGAAATCGAAGAATCGGCACTGAAAAAAGAAGACGATCAGTTGAGTCAAGAACGGCTGGCGAAACTGCAGAAAGAACTGGCTGACGATCGAGAAAAATTCGATGCTATGAAGGCGCAGTGGGAAGATGAAAAACGATCGGTTGATGAAGTTCAGAATATTAAAGAACAGATCGATCAGTTGAACCATCAAATTGAAATGGCGCAGAGAGATAACGATCTCGAAAAAGCTGGAGAACTTAAATACGGCGAACTGCCAAAGCTCAAAGCGAAAATGAAAAGCATTGAAGACTCCGCCAGCTCTCAAAGCGATCACGAAGAACATTTGATTCGTGAAGAAGTGGGTGAAGAAGAAATTGGAGAAATCATCTCGAATTGGACAGGGATTCCTCTGAGTAAAGTGATGTCCGGCGAAAGAGAAAAGCTTCTCAAACTGGAAGATACCTTAAAAGAACGCGTCATTGGCCAGGAAGAACCAATTAAAAAGGTGACAGACGCCATTTTGAGGTCGCGGGCCGGCATTAAAAATCCAAATACACCAATTGGCTCCTTCCTCTTCCTAGGTCCGACAGGTGTTGGGAAAACTGAATTGGCGAAAGCTGTTGCGGCGAATTTGTTTGACTCCGAAGACAACATGATCCGGATTGATATGTCCGAATATATGGAAAAATTCTCAGTCAGCCGTTTGATCGGGGCACCTCCAGGATACGTCGGCTATGAAGAAGGCGGTCAGCTGACAGAAGCCGTGCGTAGAAAACCGTATTCTGTCATTCTGTTGGATGAAATTGAAAAGGCGCATAAGGATGTCTTTAATATTCTGCTCCAGATTTTGGATGATGGGCGCGTGACTGATTCTCAGGGGCGCGTTGTGGATTTCAAAAACACGATTATCATCATGACCAGCAACCTCGGGAGTGAATACATTTTGGACGGGATTGACGCCAATGGAGACATTAAGCCGGAAACACAGGAAACGGTCAAAAAGCTGTTAAAAGAATATTTCAGACCGGAATTTTTGAACCGAATTGATGAAATCATTCTGTACAAACCGTTGTCGAAAGATACGGTGGGCAAGATTGTCGATTTGATGCTGAAAGATGTGCGCAAGCGTTTAAGCGAACAGCAGTTGGATTTCAAACTGACACCGGACGCAAAACAAGCGATCATCGATCAAGGATACAATCCATCCTTTGGTGCAAGGCCGATGCGTCGATTCATTCAGCAAAATATCGAAACACTCTTGGCTAAGAAAATATTAAAAGGCGATTTAAGCCAAGGCGATGTCATGGTCGTCGATTATGACGGACAGCATTTCTACATTCAATAAATGATTTAATTTGATGAAGCGTTCACTTTATGTGGACGCTTTTTTCTTTACATTAAGTCTATTTTAAGGTAAACTTAAATGAATTACGGAAAGAGAATGGAGGAATACAATGGGTTCTGTAAATCCTATTGAGTTGGGTATATTTATTGCCTACTTAGTCGTTTTGATTTTTATCGGCCTGAAATTTTATAATGCTTCTTCCGATTCATCGGAAGGCTTCTTACTTGGCGGCCGAGGCTTGGGAAGCTGGGTAACTGCTTTTTCGGCGCAGGCTTCTGATATGAGCGGTTGGCTCTTGATGGGGTTGCCAGGCGCCATTTATTTAGGCGGTGTGCCTCAATTATGGATTGGAATCGGTCTTTTCATTGGGACGTGTATCAACTGGAAGATGGTCTCAGAAAGACTTCGCGTTTATACCGAAGAGGTCGATGCCATCACATTGCCGACGTTTTTTGAAAAAAGATACAAAGATCCGACAGGTGCTTTAAAAACGATTTCAGCTATCGTCATTTTATTTTTCTTTACGATTTACTGCGCCTCAGGAATGGTCTCTTCGGGTAAACTTTTTTCGACGATGTTTGGCATTAACTACAATGTGGCCGTGTTAATCGGCGCGGTAGTCATTATTTCTTACACGTTTTTAGGCGGTTATCTGGCGGTGTGCTGGACAGATTTAATTCAAGGGATTTTGATGGTCGTCGCGATTGCGGTGGTTCCGATTTTGGCCATGATTGAAATGCACGGATTTGGTACGACCAAAACAGCTATGGCGAGCCAGCATCTTTCAATGTCGCTTTTCGGCAAAGGCGTTACGGCAGCGACCATTATTTCCGCAGTTGTCTGGGGACTAGGGTATTTTGGCCAGCCGCATATTTTGGTTCGCTTCATGGGAATCGACTCCGTTAAAGATATTCCAAAGGCGAGAAAAATTGCCATTGTGTGGTGCTTGATTTCTTTAACCGGTGCGCTTTTAGTTGGTCTTCTTTCAATCCCACTGTTTAAAGGACTTTCCGGTGGCAAGGAAGAAACGGTATTTATCTTGATGATTCACAGATTCTTCCCGGTTTGGATTGCAGGGGTCTTCCTGGCAGCGATCATGGCAGCAATCATGTCAACCATCGATTCTCAGCTTCTGGTTTGTTCATCTGTCTTATCTGAAGACTTATCGAAAATTATTTTCAAAAAGGAATTAACCGATCAGCAGGCGGTTAAGGTAGGCCGCTGGTCTGTCATTGGCGTTTCGATTATAGCCCTTATCATTGCGTTTAATGGGAATTCGACGGTTATGAGCCTGGTCTCTTATTCCTGGGGCGGTTTTGGCGCAGCATTTGGCCCATTGGTTCTGTTTGGTCTCTACTCTAGAAAAACGAGCTGGCAGTCCGCTTTATCAGGTATGATTGTAGGCACACTGGTTGTTATTTTGTGGAAAGCAACAGGACTTTCCGCCACATTATTTGGAACAGGCATTTATGAAATCCTGCCAGGTTTTGTTGCTAATGTTTTAACCATTTTGATCGTCAATCATTTTAAGGCTCCTGAAGCAGAAGTGGTCGATGAATTTGACGAAATGATCGATCGTTACGAAAAAGCTAGAGCATAATATTGTTTTGAAATCGTTTCTATTCAGCAGAAAATGTGGTAAAATATAATCAAGCATATGAATAGAGGAGGCGAATTCAATGAGCAGCGATGCACCTAAGCCAATTTTAAAATTCAAAATCATTCAGGATGGTCCGGATGAATTTGTAGATATGGAAGTAAAAGATTTTCAGTTTAAAAAAGGGGGCACAGGGATTTGCCCAAAATGCGGGGGTGAAACAAAAGCAGTTGGACACGACTGGACTTGTGAATCCTGCGGTTTAAAACTGAATGGACCTATTTTTTAATTATGAATCGCTCTAAAGACTTTCTTGTGTTTTCATAAGGAAGTCTTTTGTTTTGTGTTATATTATTTAGAAAATCAATAAAAGGGAGTTAGTGCAGTGCGATTTATCGGCCGTAAGCAGGAACTAAAGCAGTTAACAGAAGCTTGGAAAAAAGAAGATGCGTTGATTCTCATCACAGGACGCCCCCGTTTCGGAAAAACGAGCTTGATTAAGGAATTTGTCAAAGATAAGAATCACCTATATTTTGAAGTGGGGCCGCAATCCGACCGTCTCAATCGCGTGGCTTTTGAACGAGTTTTTAAGTCTCATTTTGGTATTCAAGCCCCGTCTTCCGAGATGAGCGCAATGGAATGGCTGGAACTATTTAGACTTTACTCGGAGAAAACAGAAGACGGCGGAAAAATACTCGTTATTGACAATTTTGATCAGCTTTATTTTGAAAACAAATCGTTTTTGAAGATCTTTAAAAAAGCGTGGCAGAAATATTTTAAGACCAATGGGGTAACAGTGATTGCTGCGGCGCGGGAGGCGAGCTGGAACAGGATTTTACAGTCAGAACACAGCGCGAAAAAAATCTGGACCGATCAAATCCATTTGTCGGCGATGTCCTTTACCGAAATGATGTCAGAATATCCCCATCACGATTTCAATCAGCTGATGATTGTTTACGCCATTACAGGCGGTGTCCCGGGGTATTGGCATTTCTTTAATCACTGTGTCAATATCAAACAAATCAAAAAATCGATTTTGCAGAATATCCTCAATCCTTATGGAAAGCTGTTTGCTGAAGTAGCGAATCTGCTGGAGACAGAGGTCTGGCGTCCTAACGCTTATCATGCTATCCTGTCGTCAATCACAATGGGGCAGAAAACATTAGAACAAATTAAAGACACAACCGGATATAAAAAAGCGGATGTAAAAAAAATGCTGACCCATTTAGAAGAATTAGGCTATATTGAGGCGGCTTCTTTTTTGCAAGCTAAAAAGCGTTTGCAAAAAGCGAATAAGCAATACCAGATTGCGCAGCCTTTTATCGATTTTTGGTATACGTTCGTGTTCCCCGAATACGGTCTGCTCAAAGATGATCCTCAGTATTATAAGCGGCACACACTGTCTGGCATGATTCCGTACATTCAAAAATGGTTCAATAAAATTTTGATTGAAATGCTTCAAAAGGCTTCGATGAAAAAGAAAATTGGATTGGAAATTGATGAAGTTGGTGCATACACAGAAAACGATCAGTGGATTCCGATTTTAGCACTTGACCACACCAATCATAAAATGTTCATCGCGGATTGCGTTTACGATACAAATGCCTACGCCAAGTCGGATTTTGAAAAATTCAAAGAAAAAAGCAGTACGCTGGAATTTCTCAATAAAAAATACGGCACCTATGAATGTGTATACGGCGTGTTCTCTGTCTATCCATTTGAAAAAGATTTACTCGATTACGCATTGGAAACACCGAATTTATTCTTGTTCAATGGCTTAACACTTTATTCACTTAAATAATCATAAAAAAAGTTCTGAAAAAATTTCAGAACTTTTATTTTAAATTGGCAAAACGTTCAACAGCCTTTGTAAAACTCGCGATGGTTTTATCCGCGTCTCCGTGTTGAATGCCATCTTTGACACAGTGCTGAAGATGTCCTTCTAGAATGATTTGACCAACCTTATGCATTGCGGATTTTACCGCGTTAACTTGTGAGAGAATATCTTCGCACGGAATATCTTCGTCAATCATGCGGTCGATGGCTCGGACCTGACCTTCTATCTTGCTGAGTCTTCGATGCAGATTTGCAGAATCCATACATTGTTTCATATTATTATCACCATAATTCATTTAGATTTCTTTCATTATAACAAGAATCAAAAAGATTGTAAATTGAGAAAGAAAACCAAACATGGTATAATAATTATTATTTTCAGTATACTTAATTTAATCGGTATTGAAATTTACATATTATAATCGGTGAGACGATGAAAAATCATTTAACGCTTCGGGAATTGTCGGAAGACGATAAGCCTAGAGAAAAAATCACCCGTCACGGGGCAAGCTTATTAAGCAATGCGGAGTTGATCGCCGTGATCATCGGCTCTGGCCAGAGAAATATGACGGCTGTTGAATTAGGACAGAGGCTCTTGAATTTTTACGACAGCAATTTGGAGCGGCTGCACAAGGTTTCCGTTGATGAGCTTTGTCAAAACGAGGAACTCAAGGGAATTGGAGAAGCCAAGGCTTGTAAAATCATCGCAGCTTTAGAGCTAGGAAGCCGCGTTAAGCATCAGAAAAAAACGATGGTTCAAATCAAATGCCCAATGGATGCCGCCGCCTATTTAAGTCAAGAGATGTTTGGCTACGAGCGGGAACACTTTGTAATTCTGCTTCTGAACACAAAAAATATGGTTTTTAAGACAGAATTGATTTCTGTGGGGACAGTCAACGCCTCTCTGGTTCACCCCCGGGAGGTTTTTAATCCTGCAGTCCGCCAAAGGGCTACATCCATTATTCTGGCCCATAATCATCCCTCTGGAGACACCACGCCCAGCAGCAATGATATTGAATTGACAGAGCGGCTGGTTCAGGCAGGAAAGTTATTAGGGATTGAAGTCCTCGATCATGTCGTAGTTTCGGATTGTGCCGAAGATTATTTTAGCTTTAAAGAGCACGATTATTTTTAGGAAAATTTAAAAATCAATTGATTTAATATACAAGATGCCATAAAATATTCCAGTGAATACATACAAAAATTTTAATCAATACAAATACATCTGTAAGACAGATACGCCGGTTCCACTGAAGCGATATTTAAAAGAGAAGTACGCTTATTCCAGCCGGCTCATGACGAGAATCATCAGAGAAGGAGAGATGTCAGTTAACGGAAAACCGTGCTGGTCGACGGATTTTGTCAAAAATGGCGATGAGATTTTCATCCAAATGCCGACAGAACACGTCGATCTTACACCGACTTCAGGTCCACTGGATATTCTATATGAGGATGACGAAATTCTGGCTGTCAATAAAGACGCCGGCGTTGTAACGCATCCTACAAAAAGTCACGGCACCGATACGTTGGGAAACAGAGTGGCGGCGTATTTTATCGAAACCCATCAGCCGGCCAAGGTTAGGTTTATCAGCCGCTTGGATATGGATACTTCGGGTATGATTTTAATTGCAAAAAATAAATACGTTCAACATTTTTTGCAGTCTCATCAGACCATTGAAAAATCGAAAAAATATTACACGGCTTTTGTGAATGGCTGTCCGGTTCCGTTTTCAGGTAAAATTGACCTGCCCATTGGACTGGAATCAGAGGATGGTATTCGCCGGGTAGTTCGGGCTGACGGCAAACCTTCAGTGACGCGGTATCAAGTTTTGGAGACGTACGGACAAAAACAGTATTCAAAAGTTAGACTGCTTTTAGAAACTGGACGGACCCATCAAATCCGCGTCCATTTATCACACATTGGCTGCCCGATTATTGGCGATCATCTTTACAATCCGATTGAACAGGATCTTGGAATTGCCAGAACGGCGCTGCATTCCAGTGAAATGCGGACAACACTTCCCAAAAAGGGGAATATCACAATCATTGCACCATTAAAAGCCGATTTATTGGCTTTGGAAAATAGATTAAAAAGTCTTTAGGACTGGGGATAGGTATGGAAGAAGATAAGAAAAACAATCCACAAGATCAATCAAAAGAAAATCAAAAGCATTTTTCGTTCAAAGGCTTTAAGGGATTAAAACCTTCCGATCAGGCTTCAGATGCGGATTCATCGCAGACACCAGAAGAAAAAGAGATTGAAGAGGTATTGGATTCAAACAATATCGAACAAGCAGATGTTGGCGCAACCATTGAAACATTAGCACCAACGACGACTGATGGAGAAAAGCAGAATCAATCGGATGACGAAGCTGCGTTATCTGACTTTGATCAAGCGGCTGACGCACATCAGACTGATCCGTTAGATGCTAGTCAAGTTGATCAGGATGTCGAAGAAATCATGACGCAAATGGAGGAAGAGGCTGAACAAGACCCCTCTGCGCCAGAAAATAAACAGGCAGAAGCGAAAAGTCAAGCCGTTTCTCAAGATATGCCTTCACAAAAAGATTCTGAAGCGCCTGTGAAACGTAAGCGTCAGGGACTTCCAAGAAGGAACAAAAAATCTAACGAAACTTCAGGAAGAGTAGATCAAATCGAAGCAGGCGCTTACGATTCAAAGCTTCACGAGATTGACAGTATGAGCATGAAGAGTAAGAAGAAAACAACCAATCGTCGTCAAAATCGAAGCGACGCTAAAACGCTTAAAACGGCAAAGAAAACCAATGGTGGCCTGCCGAGCCGGAAACGCAAGCGGAAAAAATTCAAAGTCTGGCAAAAGGTGCTGATTATCCTCGCTGTTCTTTTTGTAGCTGGGTCAGCCGGTATTTTTGCTATGTATCAGCGGAACCGCGTCGATATTTCAGACTATAAATACAGAGAAAAACAAAAAACACAAATTATTTCTGCAGACAATCAAGTGATTGCAGAATTGTACACGGAAAATCGAACTTACGTTTCGCTCAATCAAATTCCGGACAATATGAAAAATGCCTTAATCGCCACGGAAGACAGTCGTTTTTACGATCACGGGGGCGTTGATTATTATGGGATTGCCCGGTCTATTGTCTTCAATTTGCTCCATCGGAATACGAGAAGCCAAGGGGCCAGTACGTTGACACAACAGCTGGCTAGAACATTGTTCCTGCCGGATATCTCGACTGAACAGACAATGAGCGATTCGATTAATCGTAAATTCAAGGAAATTTCCATTGCCAGACAGTTAGACAAGAAATATTCTAAGAATCAGATCTTGGAAATGTATTTGAATGAAACCTATTTTGGTTCATCAGCGTATGGGATCGAAGAAGCGGCTAAAACCTATTTTGGCAAAGACATTTGGGATTGCGATTTGGCTGAATGTGCGATGCTTGCTGGTCTGCCGCAGGCGCCATCCGGTTACGCGCCGAATGTCCATTACGATGCGGCTAAAAAACGGCAGGGCGAGGTTCTTGATCGAATGGTGAGTGTGGGGTACATTACGAAAGCCCAAGCTAAACAGGCCAAGGCAGAACAAGTTAATGTCGTTAAGTGGGATGCATCGAAATTAAATAACCAAGTCACCGAAGGTTACGAAAAATTTGTCAACAAAGCGCTTCAGCAATATGCCGAAGCGGTTGCACCGAACGTGATGAAGCGCCAGGGCATTTCGAAGAAAGAAGCCATTAAATACACGCGGACGCAGGTGTCCAGCGGTGGTTACAAAATCTATACGACCATCAACACGGGTATGCAGAGCGACGCGATGAAAGTCGCGCTTAGCAAATATCCGGAAGGCAGCGGTACGACAACAGCAATTGTCACCCTCGATCAGGATGGATCCGTCAGAGCGTATTACGGCGGCAACACGCAAATCGATATGTGTAACACAGCCAGACAGCCAGGGTCCAATATTAAACCGCTGTATTACAGTGCTGCAATTGACAAGGGCATCTTCACAGCAACTTCTCAGCTTCACAATTACGGGACATACGGCAACTGGACGCCAAGAGCCGAAGGCGGCGGCAGCACGGTTGACTTGACCACGGCATTGGTTAAATCGCTCAACCCACCGGCAGCTTACGTTTTTTATACAGTTGGCGTCAATGAATCGGTCGATTGGATGAAGACGATGGGCATCACGACTTTTCAATCTAGCGATTACAATATCAATACTTGTGTCGGCGGGATGCTGTATGGGATTAAGCCGATTGAAATGGCGGCAGCCTTTAATATTTTCAATAACAACGGTATTTACAACCAGCCGAAGTTTGTGACGAAAGTGGTGAATAGTAATGGCAGCACCGTCTTTACGAGCTCAGATTTAAATCTGGATACCCATCAAGTAATGAAATCCTCGACAGCATCGACGATGAAGACAATTCTGCGCAAGGTCGTTACAAGCGGGACTGGGACTAATGCGAATGTATACGGCACTGCCGGTAAAACAGGGACCACGGATTCCGGGAAGGATTTGTGGTTCACAGGAATGACCGGTAATTTAACCACAGCCGTTTGGACTGGTAACCTGGACAACAAAGCGATCGGCGGATACGGTGCCACTTCCGCGGCGACCTACGGAAGCTATATGAAAGCTTTAGGTTCAGATAAATTAATTACTGGTCTTCAGTAAGCGTACACAAAAATTTAAGTATGACCCTGCCGACGTTACGGCAGGGTTTTTTTGAGGGAAAAAATGAATCAAAGTGAAATTAACGAAACGTTGAAAATTCTCCAGGATGTTTATGGGACGCAAAAATGTGGACTGGATTTTAATTCGCCCTATGAATTATTAATTGCGACGATGCTTTCTGCACAGTGCACAGATGTTCGCGTGAATAAGGTGACAGCTGAATTATTTAAGGATTACAATACACCTGAAAAAATGCTGTCGCTGACTGAAGGGGAACTGCGGGAAAAAATCAAATCCTGCGGTTTATCCAACACCAAGGCAAAGAATATATTGAAGACGAGTCATCTTTTGCTCTCTGAATTCGGCGGAGAAGTGCCCAAAACGATGAAGGAGCTGACTTCTCTGCCAGGAGTTGGGCGAAAAACGGCCAATGTCGTGATGAGTAACGCCTTTGGAATTCCAGCTATTGCAGTCGATACCCATGTTTTTCGCGTGTCGAATCGGCTGGGACTGGCGAAAGGGAAAAATGTCTTAGAGGTTGAAAAGGGATTAAGGCAGAATCTTCCCGAATCCCGGTGGTCATCTGCCCACCATCAATTAATTTGGCACGGCCGAAAAATTTGCTCTGCGCGAAATCCAAAATGCGAGGTGTGCCCGCTCGCGCATCTTTGTGAAACACAGAAGCTTGAGCATTCACAGTCAAACTTGAAATAACGTATCATTTACGATAAAATGAACGCATTACGTTAAACAATCTTATTACTGAAAGGTCTGAAATATAGCTGATGAAAAAGGAAATGTCCAAGGTTTACGAACCAGACGAAGTCGAAAATCGTATCTATTCCTGGTGGAGAGAAAAGGGATATTTTAAGCCGGAGGTTCATCCGAACGGTAAACCTTATACGATTATTATGCCCCCTCCAAATATTACAGGGCAGCTGCACATGGGCCACGCATTCGACGATACACTTCAGGATGCGCTGATCCGGTACAAAAGAATGCAGGGCTACGCTGCTCTTTGGGTGCCGGGGATGGACCACGCGAGCATTGCAACAGAAGTTAAGGTCTTAAATAGCATCAAAGAAAAAGAAAACCGCTCAAAAAGTGATTTGACTCGAGAAGAGTTTTTGAAATACGCTTGGGATTGGGCAAACTTTTACCGAAACCGTATCCGCAAGCAGGTCACAAAGCTTGGTGCATCCTGCGATTGGGATCGGGAACGTTTTACGATGGATGAAGGGTGTTCAAAAGCTGTTAAAGCGACTTTTGTCCGTTTATACAATAAAGGTCTCATTTACAAGGGAACGCGCATTATCAATTGGTGCCCAGACTGTCAGACGGCTTTGTCCGACGCGGAAGTTGAATACGAAGAAGAACACGGGCATTTATGGCACATCCGCTATCCCTTTGCCGATGGAAACGGCGAAGTGGTCATTGCGACGACTCGGCCGGAAACACTTCTCGGCGACTCCGGTGTAGCTGTGAATCCGAACGATGAACGCTATAAGGATTTAGTTGGCCGGAAGGTGATTCTGCCAATTGTCAATAAGGAAATTCCTGTTGTTGCTGACGACTATGTCGATATGGAATTTGGTACAGGCGTTGTTAAAATGACCCCTGCACACGACCCGAATGACTACGAAGTGGGCAAGCGTCACAATCTTGAAGAAATCAAGATCATGAATGACGACGGGACGATGAACGAACGCTGTGGCAAATACGCAGGTATGGACCGCTACGAATGCCGCAAAGCCATATTAAAGGACCTGGAAGAACAAGGCTATCTTGTCAAGACAGAAGAACATGTGCACAATGTCGGACATTGCTACAGATGCCACACGACGGTTGAAACGATGACCAGTGAACAGTGGTTTGTCCGCATGAAAGATTTAGCAAAACCGGCGATTGATGTGGTGCGCGAAGGAAAAACCCAATTTATTCCAAAGCGTTTCTCTAAAATTTATTTCAATTGGATGGAAAATATCAGAGATTGGTGTATTTCCAGACAATTGTGGTGGGGCCACCAGATTCCAGCATGGACCTGCAGCGATTGCGGTGAAATGATTGTCAGTGAAGAAACGCCGGAAGTCTGCCCGAAATGCGGCGGTCATCACTTGAAACAGGAAGAAGATGTCCTGGATACTTGGTTCTCATCTGCCCTTTGGCCCTTTTCAACGCTGGGCTGGCCAGAAGACACCGCCGATCTTGAAAAATTCTATCCTAACAATGTCTTGGTGACAGGGTACGATATTATCTTCTTCTGGGTTGCCAGAATGATTTTCATGGGAATCGATACGATGGGTGAACCACCGTTTTCCGATGTCTATATCCACGGTTTAATCCGCGATGCACAGGGACGCAAAATGAGCAAATCGCTGGGCAACGGGATTGATCCTCTGGAAGTTATTCGCGATTATTCTGCCGATGCGATGCGTTTTGCCATTCTCACAGGCAATTCTGCGGGGAATGATATCAGATGGACGCAGGATAAAATCGAATCCAGCCGAAATTTCCTAAATAAGATTTGGAACGCGGCCCGCTTTGTGATGATGTACATGGACGACGATATTGGACTCGATTTGTCCAAGGTTTCCCTTGAATCGGCGGATAAGTGGATTTTGAGCCGAATGAACCAGATTATTCGCGAAGTTACAGCGAATATCGACAAATACGAATTGGGCATCGCCGCGCAGAAGGTTTACGATTTTGCGTGGAATGAATTCTGCGACTGGTATATCGAGTTTGTAAAACCGCGTTTGAATGGCGACGATCAGGACAGCCGACGCGCGGCATTAACGGTTTTGAACGTGGTGCTTCAGAATATATTAAAAATGCTCCACCCGTTTATTCCGTTTATTACAGAAGAAATTTATCATTACCTGCCGGGAGCGGGTGAAGCGCTGATTATCGCAAGCTGGCCGGAAGCAGACCCAGCTTACGATTTCCCTGAAGAGGAAGCACAGATTCGCTACTTAATGGGAATTATCCGTGCGCTTCGGAAAATTCGAAAAGAATCGAATATTCCAAACAAGAAAAAAGCCGCTTTGTTTATTACGACAGAAAACCAGAAGGATGTCAATGTCTTATCGAATGCCCTTGATACGCTTGATAAAATGGCTGGTGTTGAATCGATTCAAAAAATCGGACAAGATGAAATACGAGAAGATTTTGTCTCAGCGGTTGTGGAAGATTCGACCATTTACCTCGCACTCAACGATTTGGTTGACAAGGCAAAGGAACTCGAACGTCTGAATCGAGAAAAAGAAAAGATTGAAAAAGATCTGAAAAAGACGAGTGGGAAGTTAAGCAACGAAAAATTCCTTGCCAATGCGCCTGCGGCGGTTGTTGAAAAGGAACGTCAAAAAGATCAAGAAAACCAAGACAAACTGGCGCAGGTTGTCGCACGAATTAATGCTTTAAAAGCTTGACAGTTTCAAATTGTTTTGGTAAACTTGCACCGTTAAAAGTTTAAAGGGGAGTAACTCACCTTCGTTCAGTCGTCATTTCGAGCGTTAGCTCCGGTTGAACGCAAAAAGTTTTTTTGCGAGTAAGACCTTTATTCGGAAGCAATCCGGATAAGGGTCTTTTATTTTTATCCGGAACTTATTTCACTTAAAGGAGAAAACATGGGAAAACAAAAATCAATACGGTACGATTTGATGGATGACCGCAGCTTTGATCAGGCTCTCAAAATCGATCGCGAGAAAGGGCTCAATGAGCGGGAAGTTCAGGCACGACGTCTGGAATACGGAAAGAATGAACTCGCTGAGGGCAAAAAAGTCAGCCTATTTAGAAAATTTATCGATCAATTTAAAGATTTCCTGATTCTTGTTTTGATGGCAGCTGCCATTATATCAGGCGCACTAGGTGAAGTATCGGATGCTATTCTGATCTTATTGATTGTGGTTCTCAACGCCATCATCGGGGTAGTTCAGGAAAACAAAGCGGAATCCGCGATGGCCTCACTTAAAAAAATGACGGTACATGAGGCCAAAGTCATCCGCAGCGGGGTGCATCAAGTTGTCCGATCAGAAGAACTGGTGCCTGGCGACATTGTTCTGCTGGAGGCGGGAGATGCCGTACCAGCCGATGGCCGTTTAATTGAGGTAGCGGGCTTGAAAGTGCAGGAATCCGCACTGACAGGGGAATCGGTTCCGGTTGAGAAAACATTAAGCGGTGAGTTTAACGAATCAACACCCTTAGCGGATCGGACGAACATGGTTTACATGCATTCTTCAGTCACTTATGGCCGAGGTACATTTGTTGTCACGGCGACTGGGATGGATACGGAAATCGGAAAGATTGCCGGCATGATTCAGAACACAGAATCTCAGGCAACGCCGCTGACGCAGAATATCAATCAATTGGGAAAAACGTTGGGACTTGCCGCTTTGATTTGCTGTGGTGTCGTCTTTGTAGTGGGGCTGCTCCGCGGCGGCAATCCGCTGGAAATGTTTTTGACCGCGGTATCTTTGGCAGTCGCGGCAATTCCAGAAGGGCTCCCGGCCATTGTGACCGTCGTGCTGGCTCTGGGAACGACCCGCCTCGCTAAGAAAAATGCGATTGTCAGAAAGCTGCCCGCCGTCGAAACTCTTGGGTGTGCCTCAGTTATCTGCACGGATAAAACGGGGACGTTAACCCAAAATCGGATGACGATCAAAAAAGTCTACGCGAATGAAGGGATTATTGACGCGGAGGCCATTAAAGAAGACGGTTTTACGCCGTCGGAAAAATTTGTCGTCCGGATTGGCGAATTGTGCAACGACGCGCAAGTCATTAAGGATCCTGAAAAGCCAGTTGAAGTGGGGGATCCGACTGAAGTCGCGATGGTCGATTATGCAGACCGTTTAGGATTTGAAAAAAATATTAACATCAAGGAAGCACCTCGGGTGGGCGAGCTGCCATTCGATTCAGACCGCAAATTGATGACGACGGTGCACCATTATCACGACACTTATTTGAGCTTCACTAAAGGTGCGCCGGACTGCCTGTTGGCAAAATGCACACATTATTTAAAAGGATATGAAATTCTCGAGCTTACGCCGGAACGGCGGAAAGAAATTCTTTCGGCCAACGATACGCTGGCTAACGACTCTTATCGGGTTTTGGGATATGCGTTCCAGCAATATCAGGAAAAACCGCCAATTTCAGAAGACAAGTTGGAAAATGGATTGATTTTTGCGGGACTTACCGGCATGATCGATCCGCCAAGGGAAGAAGTTCGGGATTCCGTCAGAGATTGTCATCAGGCTGGCATCAAAACCGTGATGATTACAGGCGATCACAAGCAGACGGCCGTTGCCATTGCTCGAGATCTTGAAATATTTAAGGACGGAGATCTGGCACTTTCGGGAACAGAATTGGACCAGCTGACAGATCAGGAATTGGACGATGTGATCGCGCGTGTCAGCGTCTACGCCAGAGTATCGCCGGAGGATAAGGTACGGATCGTTCAGGCTTGGCAGCGTCATGGTGATGTTGTCGCGATGACTGGAGACGGCGTCAACGACGCGCCAGCACTTAAACGGGCTGATATTGGCTGTGCGATGGGGATTACCGGGACAGACGTGTCAAAAGAAGCCGCGGATATGATCCTGACTGACGATAATTTTTCGACAATTGTCTCAGCCGTTAAAGAGGGCCGAGGCATTTACGACAATATCAAAAAGGCCGTTCATTTTCTGCTTTCCTGCAATATCGCAGAAATTTTGGTTATTTTTGTTGCGACGCTGATTGGACTCCCTCAGCCGCTGGTGCCGGTCCATATTTTGTGGATCAATTTGGTGACGGATAGTCTGCCGGCTTTAGCACTTGGTATGGAAAAACAGGGCGACGACGTCATGAAAGAAAAACCGAGACGGAAAGGCGACAGCATCTTCGCTCATGGACTTGGCGGACGGATCATCTTTCAAGGGATCGTGTTGTTCCTCATCTCTTTGATCGTGTTTGTCACCGCAGAAAAAACGTACGGTCTTGCTGTAGGGCGCACCATGGTCTTTTGTGTGCTGGGCTTATCACAGCTGGCTCATCTATTGAATGTACGCAGCGAAAAACAATCGGCATTTAAGCATCTTTTCACAAACCGCTACCTTTGGGGCGCGATGGCCATTTCTGTTTGCGTGCAGCTGATCGTCATTCTGATTCCTACACTGCATCCATTCTTTACGGTGACTGCACTCAATGCAGTGCAGTGGGTGACAGTTGTTCTCGCTTCTGTCGCACCACTTGCGGTGGTCGAAATCACCAAGGCGATTCAGAAAGCCAGAGCATAAAAAGTAAATAAGCCAAGCATTATCTATTTATACGCAGTGTTTCAAAAGCACTGCGTTTTTTTGCTTGTATTCGCGAAAAAGTAATCGTTTAAAAACCTAAAAAAACGTGATATACTATTTGAAAATCTTATAATCAACAGGAGAAAAACGATGAAAAGGCCGATGCTGGGAATAACTCTCGTGATCATGCTTGTTGTTCTTAGTTACGGCTGTATTTTTTGCGATCATCTCAATCCGCCGCCTTATAAAGAAAGAAAGGTTGAATTTGTCGGTATTGTCGATTCGAGGATAAAGTCTGCCGATCACAAAACCACTTTTGTATTAAAGAACGTCCGGCATGAGAAACCGAGAGAATGGCAGGTGACTGTTTCAGGTTATAATCAAGACCCAGATATCAAAGCATTAAGACCTGGAGCAGTGATTAGGGGAATAGGCCAAATGAGTTTGGCTCGAGGCAAGCACAACCCCGGTGGTTTTAATTACTACGTGTATCTCAAATCCAAGCATATCGACGCCTGTCTCTATCTGCCATCTGGTTCTTCTGTCACCAAGATCGGTGAGTGGCGGTCTCCATATTACAGCATATTAGCAGTTCGGGAAAAATTGATCGATGTCTGCAATGACGCTTTTGCGCCGAAAGCCGCTCACTTGATCACAGGTATCTGCTTTGGCGAATTACAAGGAGATACTGAGCTTAGGCAGCAGTTCTCAGACGCCGGTATTGCGCATGTCTTAGCTGTATCTGGACTGCACACCGGGTATTTGTGTATGCTGGTCTTGGTCCTGTGCCGCTTTTTTGAGTTAGACGATCGAAAAACCTTCAGCGCGCTGGCCACTGTTTTACTCGTATATATTGCACTGACAGGATTTTCGGTATCTGTGATCCGTGCTTCGATTATGCTGCTGGCGGCGTTTTCAGGCCGAGTATTTAAAAGACACGTCGATACGCTGTCAGCGCTGGGACTGGCTGCGTCGGTCATCCTGCTGATTTGGCCCTACTGCCTATTTACAGCGAGCTTTCAAATGAGTTTTGGCGCCGTTCTCGCTTTTGTATTATTCAATCAGCCTTTGTATTATCGTGTGGCAAAAGTGTTTCACATCGAAGATCAAGAGACGATGGACGGCCAGAGCTTGTCGACTATACTTACTTCAATGACTGCGCTTGTTGGGACTTGGCCGGCGACGATGGCGCATTTTCACCGTGTCAGTGTGATCGGCTTGGTTGGCAATATTTTGCTGGTTCCCATCGTCGGGGTGCTTTTAATCGTTTCGTGGGTTGTGCTGCCGCTTTTACTTTTATTTCCCGATTTTAAAGTCATTTTTGGATTTGTTCCCGCGGTTTTGTCTGGGGTCATTATTGATTTTACAAAGTTGATTAATCGACTTAGGTTTCTCAATTTTTCGAGCGGAAAATTCATTGATTTTGTTTTGCCTTTAAGCGTAATGCTCGCAGTTTTCGTATTTTACGCAGCCGGCTACATCGATCTCGATCGAAAAAGAGATCAAGCCGCCCTGCTGGCCTGCGTTTCACTTCTCTCTATTTGGATGATCCTACCGGCCGTGTTGCCTGGAAAATTAAAAATCATTTATTTGGATGTGGGGCAGGGCGACGCGGCGGTAATCGAGACGCCGAATGGGTATCATTATATGATCGACGGTGGGGGATACGAGCCGGCCGTTCCCGGGCAGAGTACGACAGCTCAAAAAGACCCTATTTCAGAATCGGTTCTGCTGCCGGCACTTTATTCCGAAGGAATTGATCATTTAGACGGCGTGTTTATCAGTCATAACCACGCTGATCATGCCCAGGGTCTGGAAGAGTTGATTGACGGAAAAATACCGGTTGGCCGCATTTACGTCAGCACCAAGTACAATGGACCTTTGCTTAACCAAAAGCATACCCCGATTACACAGCTTGGAGAAAACGCACATATTGAATCACCCGACCATGTGGATTTTCAGATCTTATGGCCGGACACGTGGGTTGCTCCATTGCCGGACGACGAACAGAATGAACATTCTATGGTCGTCCGATGTGTGTACCGAAAAAAGAAATTTTTATTCACAGGAGATGCCGGCCTTGCGACTGAAGCGATGCTGCCGGAGAAAAGTGTAAAGGCCGATGTACTGAAAATCGGACATCATGGATCTGCGTCGGCTACTTCCACAGCATTTTTGAAAAAAGTTCGACCGGCTCTTGCAGTCATTTCTGTAGGCGCGTACAATCGATACGGCCACCCCAATCCTCAAGTTCTAAAAAGACTTAAAAAACAGCGTATCCCGTATTTGAGGACAGATCAAAATGGCGCAGTCAGTCTAACAACGGATGGGAAAATCATAAAGGTTAGGACCTATTCGCGATAGACGTGTATTTTTATGATAAAATAGCATCATGAATTACCAACAGCTTTTAAAAAATATCAAACAAAATAAATTGTCACCCCTATATCTGTTTGCGGGACCGGAACAATACATCGCAGATATGATGGTGGGCAACTTAATTAAGGCAGCCGTGTCGGAAGGCATGCATCAGCTCAATGTGATGTCGTTTTCCGAAAAGGATACGGAGATTTCGGAAATTATCGAAATTTGCAGACAGCTGCCGATGATGAGTGCCTATCGGGTCGTCGTTGTGAGAGAAGAAGTGGGATTAATGCGGACGTCGGCGAAGGAAACAGTAGAGGCGTTTTCGGACTATCTTGCATCGCCTGAGCCGACCACGATATTAATTGTGCTCGACAGTAAACCGGACAAGCGAAAAAAAATATACAAGCAATTCATAAAAAATGGGGAATTAGTTAATTTTGAAAAGCTGTCGCTTGTTGAATTGGAAAATTGGATGGCGATGCGGCTGAAACGGGAAAATAAAACGATCAGCAGCAGGGCGTTGCGGCATGCAATCGAGAGAAGCCGGTACCTTCAAAGCGAAAATGTAAACGTAGAAATGATGGATCATTGGACGGCGCAGATGATCGATTTCGCTGGATCTGAAAGTTCAGTAAGCATCGACACGGTCGAAGCGGTGATTCCAGAAGCCATTGACGATAATATTTTTAAAATGATCGACGCGGCTATTGGCGGTGAAACCGGTCAGGCTCTTCAGATGCTTGATCTTTTCTATCATCAAGGGGAGTCACCCTTTGGCGTTTTTGGTCTGATGACTGGGCAGATTAGGACGATGACAGAGGTGGGAATGCTCTCTGAACGGCGCATTTCTGTGTCTCAAATTGCCAAACAGGTGAAGCGCCCTTTGTTTGTGGTTAAAAAGATGGCACAGCGCTGCCGCCAAATGGGATTATTGCCGCTAAAAAAAATGATGATCACCTTAGCTGACTTAGACTTGTCGATGAAAACGGGAAAAATCGATCCGGAACTGGCTATATCTTTGCTCATGATGCGTTTATCAAGACAAAAAAAATAAGGTGATCGATTGGGATCACCTTGAGACACGTGTTAGGGAATAAACGAGAATTAGTCAGTAACAGAATTAAGAGCTTTGGCCAACTGGCTTTTTTTGTTAGATGCTTTGTTTTTGTGGATCACGTGTTTGGCAACAGCCTTGTCCAATTGTTTGGCAGCGACGTTGTATGCCTTCTGTGCGTTTTCCTTACTGCCTTCTGCAACAGCAGCCTGGAACTGCTTTTCAACAGTCTTCAAGTTTGTGCGGACAGCCTTGTTACGCATCCGTGCGATTTCGTTGGTTTTTGCTCTTTTAATAGCAGATTTGATATTTGCCATGTTCTAGCAGACCTCCTCATTTATTGTTTAACGAACGAATTATAGCACAACATCTACGGAGAAACAAGCAAAAACGCGAATCTTTTGATAAAATGGTGATATGGCCGGGGAATTATGATAAAATACCCTGGATCAATTAAATTAAGAATACAATAAAAGAGGCATAAATGGCAAAAACACAACAGGAAAGAACGCGCAATTTTTCAATTATCGCGCACATTGACCATGGAAAATCAACGTTAGCAGACCGCTTGATCGAAAAGACTGGTCTGATCTCTGCTCACGATATGGAAGATCAGCTGCTTGACAATATGGATATCGAGCGGGAACGCGGCATCACAATTAAGCTTCAGGCGATCCGTCTGCTTTATAAAGCAAAAGATGGGGAATCCTACATTTTAAATCTGATTGATACGCCGGGTCATGTGGATTTTACGTACGAGGTATCCCGATCGCTGGCAGCTTGTGAAGGCGCCATTCTTGTCGTTGACGCCTCACAGGGCATTGAAGCGCAGACCATCGCTAATACCTATCTAGCCTTAGACAATGATTTGGAAATTCTGCCAGTCATTAATAAAATTGATCTGCCTTCTGCGGAGCCAGACCGCGTCAAAGGAGAAATCGAAGACATATTAGGACTGCCGGCTGATGAGGCACCGCTCATTTCAGCAAAGAACGACATCAATATCGAAGATGTCCTTGAAGATATTGTACAAAATGTGCCGGCGCCGACAGGCGACCCGGACGCACCGTTAAAAGCGCTGATATTTGATTCCTATTACGACACTTATCGAGGCGTTATCGCTTCTGTCCGCGTTGTCGAAGGGACAATCAAAGCGGGAATGAAGGTGCACCTAATGGCAGGCGGTTTGGACTTTGATGTAGAAGAAGTCGGCTTTTTTGAAAATAAACTCTACCCGGGAGAAAAACTGCAGGCGGGAGATGTCGGCTACGTCGTTGCGGGTGTCAAAACAGTTGGTGATACAGAGGTTGGTGATACCATTACGGAAAAGGCACGGCCTGCGGCAGAGCCGCTTCCAGGGTACAAAAAAGTGGTGCCGATGGTTTATTGTGGAATCTATCCCGCAGACGGCGCAAAGTATGAGGATTTAAAGGAAGCTTTGGCGAAGCTTAAGTTAAACGACGCGTCACTATTGTATGAACCTGAAACCTCTGTAGCCTTGGGATTCGGATTTCGCTGCGGTTTCCTCGGGCTGCTTCATATGGAAATTATCCAAGAACGGTTAGAACGGGAATTCAATTTAGATTTGGTCACAACTGCACCGTCGGTTATTTACAAAGTGATCAAAACGGACGGCCAGACGTTGATGGTAGATAATCCGGCCAATTTGCCCGATCCTTCCGAAATCTCAGAAATGAAAGAACCGATTGTCGATGCCTCAATCATGGTGCCAAGCGATTATCTCGGTCAGGTGATGGAACTTTGTCAGGAACGGCGGGGGACTTACATCAATATGGAATATCTCGAGGAAACACGGGTAAATATTCATTATGAGATGCCCCTGAACGAAATTGTGTACGACTTTTTTGACGCGTTAAAATCTAGAACGCGGGGTTATGCGTCACTGGATTACGAAATTAAATCCTATCAGCCTGCTGATTTGGTTAAACTCGATATTCTACTCAATGGAGAGATGGTCGATGCCCTTTCATTCATTTTCCCGAGAGAAAAGGCCATTGCGCGGGGCCGCGCGATTTGCAAAAAGCTCAAGGAAACGATCCCTAGACAGATGTTTGAGATTCCAATTCAGGCCGCAATCGGCAACCGCATCGTTGCGAGAGAGACCATTTCTGCGCTGCGTAAAGACGTTTTAGCCAAATGCTACGGCGGGGATATCACCAGAAAACGGAAACTGCTTGAAAAGCAGAAAGCCGGGAAAAAACGGATGCGTCAGGTCGGAAGCGTTGAAGTGCCCCAGGAGGCATTTATGTCCGTATTGAAGCTGGACAGTTAAACGAACAAAAGCATAATAATCCAAAAATCCCTTACAATCGAGAATTCTCGTTTGTAAGGGATTTATTAGTTTAATTAAAAGGCACTTTGAGAATGCGGATTCATCCGCTTGTAGATCCGGTTCATTTCGTAAATCCATCTGGTGTCGGCGGAATCAATGGCTTCCTGAGGCAGTCTGAATTTCCAATTTCCTTCAGCTTGGCCGGGCGTGTTAATTCTGGAATCTGCGCCGTATCCCAGTAAATCCTGCATCGGAATGATGGCGAGACGCGCGCTGCTCATCCAGAGTAAGCGGATCAGCGCATGGCAGGAAGCACTGTGCGGGCCGCCCTGCTGCCATTCATCTCCCTGACAGTTGTAGTTGCTGTATTCAAAGGCAAATTTTCTGGCGCCTTCATTTAATTCCCAGAGATAGCCTAACAAGGTATTGTTGTCGTGCGTTCCAGTGTAGGCAACAGTATTGGGAATATAATTGTGTGGCCAATGAATGCCGTCGCCGGCGTCAATAAAAGCAAATTGCAGAACGCGCATGCCAGGAAATCCTGAATCAGCCAGCAATTTCCTGACGCCATCATCCTGGACACCCAAGTCTTCAGCGATAATACGGGGACTTGAGAAATTAAAAGTTCCAAAAACACGGTTGAACAAATCCATGCCAGGGCCAGGGAGCCATTTCCCGTTTTTGGCAGTTTTTTCTTCCGCAGGAACAGACCAATAAGCAGAAAAGGCTCGGAAATGGTCAATTCTGACGGTATCAAATAAAGTCAGCGCCATATCCAGGCGGTCAATCCACCATTTGTAGTCTTGTTTTTTGAGCTCATCCCAATTGTACAGTGGATTGCCCCACAATTGACCGTCTTCCGAAAAATAATCCGGCGGGACACCGGCTACCGTTTTGGGAGTCCCATCGGCGTTGAGTTCAAAGCATTCGGGATGGGTCCAGACATCCGGACTCTGCAAGGCGACGTACATCGGCATATCGCCGATAATATTGATGTGATTTTCATTAGCGTACGCTTTGATTTCAGACCACTGTGTAAAAAATAAATACTGCAGAAAGATTTGAAATTTAATCTCATCAGCCAATTGATCGGTGGCCTCTTGAATGGCTGCAGCCTTGCGGTCTCTCAAATCGGGATCCCAATTGGTCCAGCATTCTTCACCGGTGTCGGCCGCAATTGCAGTGTAGAGAGCGTAGTCTTCGAGCCAAGGCTGTGTCTTTTCGAATTGTACAATTTTTTCCCTCAGTTGATCATCGACGCGTTCAAAGGCTTTTCGGAATAAATCGATTCGGGTTTCACGGACAAAATCGTAGGCAACAGACCAAGGCGTTTCATCGTATCGCGCCGTCTGCACCTCTTCTTCTGTCAGGAGACCAGCGTCCTTCAAACGTTCAGGGTCGATGAAAAAAGGGTTGCCTGCAAAAGCAGAAACGGCTTGATAGGGTGAGTTAAAGGCGTCAATTGGTCCAAAAGGAAGCACCTGCCAATAGGAACAACCGATTTTTACGAGAAAATCGATAAATTTTTTAGCAGAAGCGCCAAAGGTGCCGATGCCGAAATCACCGGGCAGTGCAGAGACCGGCATCAGAATGCCGGAAGCGCGGTCGAATAAAGGAGATCGCTGCGTATTTTTGGAATTGTTGGTTTGAGAAGTGGTGTTTTTTTTCATAATCTTGTTCTTCAATGTATTCGTTCATTATATATTAGATAAGAATGTGTGCAGGTTGTCGACGGAATCAGAGATATGCAAAGGATGCCATGGCTCAGCGTCGTCAGTTGAATGAAAGCCATATCCGTATGTGACGGCGACAAAGGGCATCGTCTTTTCCCATGCGCCGAAGGCGTCGTACTGGCTGTCGCCAACGAATAGTGCATCGTGCGTCGTTAAAGACAATTCCTCAAGGGCGCGCTGCATAATATCAGATTTTTTGGCAGTGACATGATCCGGTGTAACCCCACAGATCGTATCAAAAAATTGATCTAAATGGCCGGCCTCTAAAGTTTTCCGCGCGATAAGTTCACCTTTTAACGTCGCCACAGCCAGAAAATAGCCCCTATCTTTTAAATGCTTTAATAATTGATCCATGCCTGGATAAGAGATCGAGAGCTGATAACTGTACTGCTTTTGATAAAGGCGGTGTAAGTGCGCCGCTTTGATGCCTTCTTCTTCAGAAAGATCAAAGGTTTTCATATAGGATTGGACAAGCGGGGGCCCTACAAGGGTGTGCAGCGTGTCATCGTCGATTTCATGCCAGCCTTTCAGCTTTTGGACGTGGCGAAATGCGGCAAAAATGCCCGGACCGGTGTCCATCAGCGTGCCGTCGAGATCCCAGAGAATGGCTTTATAATGACGCATGGGCAGACAAGCTGTACTGGGCATTCAGCATTTCTTTGGCAGATTTTAACAATTGGGAGATTGAAAGCGGTAGACGAATATCCCGAATTTCAATGATGTTCAGAGGATTATCTAATGCGCGTTTGGTGATGGTATAACCGTGGTCATAAACTCTTGGACGGACTTCAACCTCGAATTGATTGTTGGATATAATGGCGCTTTCGCCGCTTTTAATTTGTGCTTCAAAATTTTCTAGCATACGAGCCTCCTTATCAAGTCGATGTGGCATTATTATAACAAAAAGATTGAAAAAATACAGTATTTTGACTATGATAATAGCATGTATGATCGCAAAAATTTAAAAAACATCCCCAAAAAACCAGGCATTTATATTATGCATAATCATGCCGGAGACATTATTTATGTCGGAAAGGCAAAAAATTTATTTAACCGCGTCCATTCGTATTTTCAAAATCCCAAAAATCTTCCGATTAAGACACAGATTCAAGTATCTCATGTTGAATCTATTGAGACGATTGTGGTGGATACCGAAATGGAAGCGTTGATTCTTGAATGTAATTTGATCAAGGAGCATCGTCCCCGGTACAATATTATGCTGAAGGACGATAAAAGCTACCCTTATATAAAAATTACGACTCAGGAAAAATATCCTAAAATTTTAATGACGCGCAATCATCAACGGGATGGGGGGCGTTATTTCGGCCCGTTTACCAGCAGCACTGCGGTGAAACAAACGATAGAAGCTTTGCAGAAAGTGTATCCGCTGCGTCGATGCAACCGAAAGGTGGCGAAGGGCGTCAAACGGGGAAGGCCGTGCATTTATTATCATATGGGGCAATGTCTCGCGCCATGTACCGGGAAGATTGAACCAGAACATTATGGGGAAAATGTTCAAAAGGACATCGCGATTTTAAGCGGGAAAAATAAGCCGATTGTCGATCAGCTGACAGCAGAAATGATGCAGGCTTCAGAAAATATGGAATACGAAAAGGCTGCAGACTGCCGCGATAAAATTCAGGCGATCGATTTTGTGGTGTCTAAACAAAAAATAGTAAGTGAAAATCAGCAGAATCAGGATTACATCGCGTTTTATCGAATCAAATCTCAGAAGGAGACAAACCTATCGGGCGAGGTGGATCAAAATATTGCCTGTGTTCAGGTTTTTAATGTGCGCGATGGCAAGCTGTTAGGACGTAACCGCATGATGGTTGACGGCGTTAAAGACGAAACAGACGAAGCAATTATGACTAATGTGGTTAAGCAGTATTATAATGGCTCACACTTTTTACCAAAGGAAATTATTTTATCCTGTCCTCTAGACGATGAGATGGCCAGTATAGAGGATTGGCTGACCGCGCAGCGGGGCTCCCGCGTGCGGATTATTGTGCCGCAAAAGGGAAAGAAAGACCGTTTTATTCAAATGGTCGAGAAAAATGCAAGACTGACTCTCGAACAATATTTCATCGAAAAACGCCAGAAAGAAAAACGGCAGGAAAATAGAGTTGAATCGCTCCAGAATCTTTTAAATATAGAGAATATACCGAAACGCATTGAAGCCTATGATATTTCAAACATATCCGGTACGAACAACGTCGGCGGTATGGTGGTTTTCGAACAAGGCAAACCCCAGCCAAAAGCATACCGGCGTTTTAAAATTCAAACCGTTGAGGGCCAAAATGACTATGCGAGTATGCAGGAAATGCTGTTCCGCCGAATTGAGCACGGAATGAGGGAATTAAAAGAAGGCAAAACGCCGGGTGAAAGTTCATTTTTACCATTCCCGGAAGTCTTTATGATCGATGGCGGCAAAACACACGTGGACGCGGCACAGTCTATCTTATCTATGTATCCGGAATTGAACAGTGTGGTCTGTGGATTGGTTAAAGACGATCATCACCAATTAAGAGGGGTGATTTATCAAGATCAGGAATACCAATTGACGTACGGCACACCAGTTTGTACGTTTTTAAATGAAATTTCAGAGGAAGTCCACCGGTTTGCAATCACTTATCACAGACAATTACGAAAAAAAAGCATGTTGGCCTCCCGCCTTGAAACCATTCCTGGAATTGGCAAGAAACGGCGAGAAGCGCTGATGCGTTATTTTAATACACTTGAGAATATAAAAAATGCCAGTCGGGATGAATTGCTGAAAGTCAACGGCATGAATCAAAAATCTGCCGATGCTGTGTATCAGTATTTTAGAACATCAGGAGAAAAAAATGACTGAGAAGGAACCTTTATGCACGATTGAAGTTGAAGAATTTTGTAAGTCGTTAAATCTGGAAAAAATCATTGTGCCGGTTGATTATTTTGAATTGTGGGATTCCGGTACCAATCGGCCAGGTCTGCAGCTGCACGGATATTACGAATATTTTGATAACCGGCGTATCCAGTTGGTCGGTAAAGTCGAAATTTCTTATTTAATGTCACTGGATCCGAGACTCAGGGAAAAACGCATCGATGATTTTTTCAGCCACGATATTCCTTGCTTGATTGTCTGCTGGGATTTGCCGGAAACGGCGCTTTTTGAAAAGGCAGCTGCGAAATATAAGGTGATCCTGCTGAAGAGTAAGGAAAAAACCACCTCTCTCAACTATCGTCTGATCGATTATATTGACAACAAGACAGCGCCTAGAACAGGGATACACGGCGTTTTGGTAGAAGTCAGAGGGGTTGGCGTTGTGATTACCGGTGCGAGCGGCATTGGAAAAAGTGAAACGGCGTTGGAGTTAATCAAACGTGGCAATAGTTTCATCGCGGATGACGTTGTCGATATCACCTGTCATCATGGCAATCATTTAATTGGCGAAGCGCCGGAAATGTTAAGATATTATATGGAAGTCCGTGGGATAGGTATCATTGACGTCAGAATGCTTTTCGGCGCCAAATCAGTCAAAAGATCAGTTGATATCGACATGGTTATCCGGCTCGAAAACTGGGACGAACATTCTCCATACGACCGCTTAGGTTTAGATGATCAAACGACCAATATTTTAGGCGTTGATATCCCGCTTGTGACGATTCCGGTATCCAGCGGGCGCAACTTAGCGGCGATTATTGAAACCGCTGCGATCAATAACCGAATGAAAGAAACGGGCTATCGTTCTGCTCAGGTTTTTGTCAATAATATTGAAGAACACAATAAAGAGGAAGACCGCAGAAAGGCTAAAGAGGCCAAAAGAAAAAAAGAACGAGAAAAAATTAATCACCTAGAAGAAAAGGCCAAAGAAAAGGAAGAAGATCTCCAAGAGGAAGTTCAAAATATACAAAACCAGGAAAAAGGGGAAGACTGGTATTAAGATCACATAGTTGCGGTAAGTGGATTCATATGATAAACTTTAAACGAAAAAATTTATTAAGGTGAGAGTTTAAATGCGCATTCATATTATTACAGATTCAGCCTGCGATTTGCCAAAAGAACGTTTGGAGGAACTGCAGGTTCAAGTGCTCCCGTTGTACGTGACGCAGGGAGAAAATATATATCGGGATGGAATCGATATTCAGCCTGAAGAAATTTACGAAAATATGAAAAAAGGGGTTGTTTATAAAACATCTCAAATCCCTTACCAAGACTATTACGATTGTTTTAAAACTTATGCAGAAGCCGGTCAAGATGCGCTCCTGCTTAGTTTTTCAAGCGGCTTATCGGGAACGTATCAGACGGCCTGCTTAGCTAGAAAAGAAATCATCGAAGAATATCCTGACGTCGATATTCGGGTTGTAGACACAAAGGCTGTAACTGGCGGTTTAGGCATGGTTGTTGACGTAGTGGCAGAACAGGCACAAAAGGGCATGTCAATGGATGATTTAATTCAATTGACAAACCGCTGTCATGAACATATTCACCATATTTTCACGGTTACGAATTTGGAATATGTTTGTAGAGGCGGGCGTTTGAGTCGGCCATCCGCTTTTATTGGCAATGCGTTGAAAATTCATCCTTTCATGATCGTGAATTCTGAAGGAAAATTGGAAATTACGGATAAATGCAGGGGAGAAAAACGACTGGTCAAAAAATTTGTTCAATATATTGCTGACTATAGTTACGACATTGCTCATCAACCCATCTATTTTGTCGATGCGTATCAGGATCGATTGGTTCAGGCGATTCAAAATCAGCTGACGGAACAATACGGAAATACTAATTTTTCGAGAAAGATTTTGGCACCCGTGATTGGAACGCATATTGGTCCGGGGTCAATGACAGTTTTCTTCTACGATCAAAAACCATTGTAGCAAAGTCACTAAGATCTTAATGTAAATGGATTTTTGCAGAGTAGAAAGGAAAATAAAATGTTTGAAAAATTAGAAGCCCTTGAAGATAAATACATTCAATTGACACGCGACATTTCAAATCCGGATATTATTTCCGATCAGCAGAATTGGCAGCGCTTGATGAAAGAACACGCCCATCTTGAACCAATTGTTCAAAAATACAGGGCGTATTGTTCAACTGAAAAGGCTATTCAGGAAAGCCAGGAAATGCTGTCTGACAAATCGATCGATGCAGATTTCAAGGAAATGTGCGAGGCTGAAGTGAAGGAACAGACAGAAAAGCAGAAAAAATTAGAGGATGAAATCAAAATACTGCTCCTTCCAAAGGATCCGAACGATGAAAAGAGCGTTATCGTCGAAATTAGAGCAGGTGCTGGTGGAGATGAAGCGGCACTTTTTGCTCACGATCTGTTCCGAATGTACGTGCGTTACGCTGAACGGCACAGATGGCAGACGGAAATTATGAATTCAAACATTTTGGACCTCGGCGGGATCAAAGAAATCACCTTTTCTATTAATGGACAAGGTGCCTACAGCCGCTTGAAATACGAAAGTGGCGTTCATCGCGTCCAGCGTGTTCCAGAAACGGAATCCGGAGGACGGATTCATACTTCGACTGCAACGGTCGCTGTCTTGCCAGAAGTTGAAGACGTTGAAGTCAATATCGATCCCAATGATTTGCGAATTGACGTGTACCGCGCTTCAGGAAATGGCGGACAATGCGTCAATACAACGGATTCTGCTGTTCGTATCACTCATATTCCCACAGGGCTGGTTGTTACATGCCAGGACGAAAAATCTCAGATTAAAAATAAAGCCAAGGCAATGAAGGTATTAAAGGCTCGGCTTTACGATATGGAAACGCAAAAGCAGCAAAGTGAAATTTCAGCTGAAAGAAAGAGTCAAATCGGGACAGGGGACAGAAGCGAACGTATTCGAACTTACAATTTCCCACAAGGGCGCGTAACGGATCACCGGATTGGATTAACAATTCATCAGTTGGATTCGTTTTTAGACGGTGAAATTGATGAAATGATAGAAGCTTTGATCACGACAGACCAAGCGAAAAAAATGGAATTAGCTGAATAGCGAAATCAAGGCCTCTTCGAGAGGCCTTTTTTGATAAATAATAGAAAAATTTAAGGGTATTGAGGCAAAGTTATATTGGAAGAGCATAAAAAAAGGACATCTAAATTATCAGCATTTGATCGAGCGATGAATTATTTAACGTATCGTGATCGCACTGAAGCGGAAATTGTTAAATATCTTCAAGATAAAAATTATTCGGAAAAAGAGATTGCGGTAAGTATGGAAGCTTTAATACGATACGGATACATTAATGACGAGCAGTACATACAAAATGCATGCGAATTGAATAAAAGCGCAAAGCGGTACAGCAGACGAAGACTAGCGCAGGATTTGATTCACAGGGGGATTCCAAGGGAAAAAATTGACGACATCGATTTATTTTATACTAAGGAAGAAGAACAACACTGCTGCGAGGAATTGATCGATGCAGCGTTTGAACGATATCGAAATGAACCTTATGAAAAAAGAAAACGTAAAGTTGCGAATTGGATGATGAGGAGGGGGTATCCCTACGCGATGATTAGCACGCAGATATCCCGAAAACAAGAGACTTTTGAAGAAAATGTTGAAAATGATGACGATGAGATCAGGAGAGATAATATCGAAGCAGATTATCAAAAATATTTAAGAATGCAGAAATCTAAAGGGTATACAGGATGGGAGCTTCAAATGCGCGTACAGAGAAATTTACTGTCACGCGGATTTCCCAATTCTGAAATCTACGCGTTTATGGATGAAAAAAAAGAAGAGGGAGAATTTGATGAATAAGACTCCAAATCAAAAAACAAAGCTGCAAATTGTAATCATGGAGCCTTTGGGAATCAGCGATGACGCTTTAAAGACCCTTACCATGTTATTAAAAGCAGATGGCCATCAAATTATCGCATACGACCGCAAAGCAGAGACAGAAGAAATACTGATAAAACGCGTCAGAGATGCCAATATTATTGTATTGGCCAATCAGCCTTTAAGAAAAGAGGTATTGAAACATTGTCATCAATTAAAGATGGTAGATGTGGCATTCACTGGGATAGACCATATCGATGTTGACTATCTCAAATCGAATCGTGTGACGATTTGCAATGCGGCTAACTATTCGACACATGCAGTGGCGGAATTGGCAATTGGACTGATGATTGATATCAAAAGAAAGATCTCTGAGAGCCGAAACATTTTGATGCAGGGAAAAAGCAAATTTCCAATTGGCAGCGAGCTTTACGGCCAGACGCTGGGAATTATCGGGACAGGAACCATCGGCCTTCAGGTCGCAAAAATCGCAAAGGCCTTTGGATGCCGCCTAATTGCATACAGCAGGACGCAAAAGAAAGAAGCTCAAGCATTGGGAATTGAATACGTCTCGTTAGATCAGTTAATGCGTCAGGCGGATATTATTTCTTTACATGTGCCTTGGACGAAAGAGACGACACGAATGATCGACGCACATCAAATTAATAAAATGAAAGAGAATGCCATTTTAATTAATACAGCGCGTGGCGCATTGATTGATTATCAAGCTTTAGCGAAAGCGCTTAACATGGGCAAAATTGCTGGAGCGGGAATAGATGTCTTTGAGGAGGAACCTCCGCTTCCGCCTGATCATCCGCTGCTTAGAGCAAAAAATTGCATCATGACGCCACATATTGCATACGCAACTCAGGAAGCGCTGTATCGGCGTGCGGAAATCGTTTTTGACAATATTAGATGTTGGCTGGAAGGGGATCCTCAAAATATCATATAAATGATTTAATCTTATCTTTACAGATATAATAATGTGTAAGGGTAAGATTTTTTTATTTGGAAGGGTTGACAATACCCCCACCTGGGTATATACTTTATACATAAAAAATACCTCGGTGGGGGTATTAAGAGGAGATAATAATGGCTGAAGAAAAAAATAACGCTTGTTGTGTTCGGCATAAAAAAAGAGAGCCGGACAAATATAAGGATATGCTTAATCGACTCAGTAGAATTGAAGGACAAGTTCGCGGCATAAAAAGAATGGTTGAGAATGATGCCTATTGTCCGGACATTTTAGTTCAAAGCGCAGCAGTGACGGCAGCGATGAAGTCGTTCAATAAAGTGTTGCTGGAAGATCACATTCGGACTTGTGTCGTTGAAGATATTAAAGCTGACAAAGAAGGAACGGTTGATGAACTCGTTCGTGTCATTTTGAAATTAATGAAATAGAAAGGGAGAACACCATGATTGCAACAATTATTATTGTTTTAGTTTTGGCCGTTGTCGTTTTGATTGCGGTGAAAAGTGCTAGAAAACGCTTTTCGGGAGATGGCAGCTGCTGTGGTGGCGGCGGAGATGAATGGGTCGAAGAAGATAAGAAGTTAACGAATCCCAAGATTGCAGAAAAAGAAGTTAAAATCCAGGGAATGAGCTGTGAAAATTGCCAAAAACGCATTCAACGACAGCTGGATCGAATTGATGGCGTTTCTGCGAAGGTCGACTGGAAGAAGGGCGTTGCAAAAATATCCGAAGATCGTGAAGTGCCGGATGACACCATTAGAAGAACGATAGAACGATTAGATTACAAGGTTGTGGATATTCAATCTGTTCCGTTAAGTCAGGAATAAGAGACAAAAAAGGAGATCAAAGCATGATAATAGAAACTATTAAAATTGAAGGTATGATGTGTGAACATTGTGAAGCGACAGTGAAAAAAGCACTTGAAAGTTTTCCAGAAGTCGAACAGGCCAAGGTTGATCACCAGAAAGGAAACGCTGTCGTTTCTCTTAACAAAGAAATTGATGATGCGCAATTAAAGAAAGCCATTGAAGATAAAGATTATACGGTTTTGGGCTTTGAACACTAAAGGAAATTCACAGGTTTAAGCAGCAATTTTTTCTTGAAGTTGCTGCTTTTTTATGGTATTTTTTAATAGCACGTTACATACGAGCGCTTGCCGTCTCGAGTAACGCTGCCTGCGGATGTGGCGGAATTGGCAGACGCGCCAGATTTAGGATCTGGTACCTCGTGTATGAAGGTTCGAATCCTTTCATCCGCACCATTTTGAATTGAACTGCTTAAGTCTCTCTAAGATGTCTTAAGTAGTTTTTTTATGCCTAATTGATTTATAAAGGTTCTTTTGTTATAATTATAACAATCAAATTAAATGATTGCATATTTAGAGATAAATGGAGCGCGTATGCGAAAAAATTCAAAAAAAGTATCGATGAGTGTCATAAGGAGATTGCCCAAATATTATCGATTTTTGACCGACTTGAATGAAAGGGGATTTCAGAAGATTTCATCGATGGAATTGTCGAAAATGATGGGCCTGACAGCCTCTCAGATTAGGCAAGATCTGAATTCTTTTGGTGCCTACGGGCAGCAGGGATACGGCTATCGAGTTCAGGAACTGAAGGATGTAATCCACGATTTATTGGGGCTTAATCGACCTTATCGCTGTGTTATTATTGGTGCGGGTAATCTTGGCCACGCAATTTCTCATTATGAAGGCTTTAGGAATGAAGGGATATGGATACGTGCCATGTTTGACATTGATTCTGAGAAGGTAGGTCAGACCCATGACGGCGTCCCGATTTTCCATATGGATTATCTTGATGAATACGTTAAGGAAAATATGATTAATATTGCGATATTATGTGTACCGAGAGCCATTGGACAAAGTGTGGCCAATCAAGTTGTGAGGACAGGCATAAAAGGCATTATGAATTTTGTTCCGATCGATTTGACACTGCCCGACGATGTCATGATTGAGGATGTCAATATTTCGGACAGTTTATATACATTAACATATATGCTGAGCCGTAAGCAATAAGGAAAAAGGCAAAAAAAAGCATTGAATAATATCGTTTTCACCGTTATAATAAAAATAACAACGTAGAAAGTAGGTGTCTTAAATGATTGAATTTGTATATGGAGCAAAGGGAAGCGGCAAGACGAAAAAAATGATCGACATGGCGAATGCAGAACTTGAAACTTCCAAAGGTCAAATTCTTTTTATAAATGACAGAGATAAATATCGCGTAACAGTTGATACGAAAATTCGTTTCATCAATAGTGACGACTTTGGCATTAAAGGAGAAGATGAATTGTTCGGTTTTATCTGTGGCGTTTTAGGCAGCAATTACGATGTTGATACAGTCTATATCGATAATTTATTAAGAATTCTGGATGCAGATGGACCGGAAGATGTTGAAGGTCTATTGAAACGTTTAGATGTTATTCAGAAAAAGCAGGATGTGAAATTCGTGCTGAGCCTGAGCTGTGACGAAAACGAAATTCCGGAATGCATAAAAAATTATAAATAAATTCGCTTTTTTGTCTATTAACGGGATTATTCAAGACGCCGATTGTGTGAATCTCATACATTCGGCGTTATCTGTTTGTGGAGATATTTAGAAAGATTTACATGAAGGATCCATATCAAACGAATTTGCCGTATTTAACCTATGCGTCATGGTTAAAAAAACGCTATGGGCAGAAGGTTTATAAAATACCTGTCAATACAGGGGGGACCTGCCCAAACCGAGACGGTACGTTATCTTATGGCGGATGTATCTTCTGCGGAGAAAAAGGGGCCGGGAATGAAACGCTTTCAGCATCGATCTCCATTCAAGATCAAATCAAAAGGAATGAAGCTTATATTAGCAAGCGATATCACGCCAATTTATTCATCCCGTTTCTGCAGGATTTTTCAAATACTTATGTCGATTTTGAAACATTCAAGTCTCATATTGAAGCTTGTTTGGGGGAACAAATTGCAGGCATCGCCATTTCAACCAGACCGGATTGTATCAGTGATCAGCAATTGGATTATTTAAACCGAATTAGCGAAGATAATCATATTGATATCTGTATCGAACTTGGGCTTCAAACAATCAATGCGAAAACACTGCGTATTCTCAATCGGCAGCATTCACTTTCCGATTATGTCGATGCGGCTTTAAGGATCAAGGCGCATCATTTACAACTTTGCACCCATATGATTTTGGATTTACCTTGGGACGACGAAGTGGATGCTGTCGAGGGAGCTGAATTGATTTCGGTATTAAGAACAGATTTCGTTAAGTGCCACGCGCTTTACGTGGAACGAGGAACGAAATTGGCTCAGATGTACCAAAAAAATCAAGTACAGCTATTAAGTGTTGACGATTATATCGATCGCGTCGTCCTATTTTTAACGCATTTAGCGCCGGATATTGCACTTCAACGCGTCATTGGGCGTATCCCTGAGCAGGATTCGATTCAGACAAACTGGCATATCAGCTGGTGGAAAATTAGAGAAATGTTAATCGATCGAATGCGTGCCCAGCACTTGATGCAAGGGTGTGCTTATCGAAAAAATCGACAGAAACTTATTGGAAAAATTGTTTTGTAAGTTATAATAGGAGAGAAAAGGAGAGAGATGAAAGCGAAGGATTGGCAACGCATACTAATTCCTTATCAGCAGGCAGTTGATGAATTACTGCTTAAATTCAATCATTTAAAGGATCAGCGTGCACAATTGGGAGAAACCTCACCGATCGAATCTGTTACAGGACGCGTTAAATCGCTGTCGAGTATATTAGAAAAAATCAATAAATATCATTATCGCGTTGATGATGTTGAGGAAAAAATCCGCGATATTGCGGGCATTCGTATTATCTGTCAATTTGTTGAAGATATTTACGAAGTGGCGGATATGATTTACTCGCGCAATAATAAGGATTTAACGGTTTATCAAGTGAAGAATTATCTCCTGGGAGAGGACCGTTCAGCTTTTCACAGCGGAGAGGGAAAGCCAAAGGAAAGCGGTTATCAAAGCTATCATATTATTGTAAAATATCCAGTTTTCAGCAGTGTGGGGTATCGAGAAATTTTTGTGGAAATTCAAATTCGAACCCTTGCCATGAATTTTTGGGCAGTTGTCGAACATTCGCTTAATTACAAGTATAAAGCTAAACTACCGGAAGTGATTAAAAAGCGCTTGACGAAAACAGCGAATACGGTCCAGTCGTTGGATACGGAAATGTCGACGATTCGAGATGAAATTTTGTCAGCCCAGAAATTGTTTAGAATGAAGTCGAGTACCGTGAATGATATTGTTGAAAATATTGAAACACTGCGCCGTCTTCAGAGGCCGGAGCTGGCTGATGAATACAATTCAGAATTCAACCGCATATCGGTTCAGGAAGATTTGATTCAGCTTATTTTATTAAAACGTGAAATCGAATCGGAAGTTGGACATATTAAAGAGATGAAATAAAGGAGTAAAAGATAAAAATGGATAACAATCACGATTCTATTGCTGAAGACGCAGTTATGACAGAACAAAATGCGCAGGAGGAACCGATCTTTACCCCTCAGGGCGAAATTATAAATGGTGAAGAATACGCAAAAAATACGACAGATCCATCTGCGAAGGCGATCATTAAATATTTGTCTTCAATTTTGAAGCAGTATCATCTCAGTCATCGCCCACTCGACCAGCTGTCGGATCCTTATGAGGTTTTGATGGTGGGGCAGATGCACAATACGCAGCTGCGCCCTTCACTTTCGGTCACTGTCAATGGCAGCTCATTCCCAGATTGGGTGATTGAAATTGTGACTCCAGAAGAAGAAGAAATGATCTATTTGATGAAAACGGGGATCTATGCTGAAGCAGGCGTAAAGGAATACTGGATCATTGATCCTCAAAAACAGGTAATCTTGGAATATAATTTTAAGAAAAACGCTTTTATTCCTAAGATTTACAATTCTCCTCAAAGAATTAAAGTTTCGATTTATCGGGACCTGTTTATTTCGTTTTCGAGTATTTTTAAGGCACAATAAGGAATTTAGGAGAAGCATTCTAAGTGTTAGGATGCTTCTATTTTTTTAAATTCTTTGTCCACGGAATAAAAGGATGCGGATTTTGAATGGCAGATAAAACTTTTTTATTCAAATCCGGAATCTCGGCACGCATTTTGGCGATAAAGTTTTTGACATCTTCGCGCTTTGTAAATCCGTCTGCGGGACAGGTTGATCCAATGATAGGTAATGATTGGCACTCTGAATCGTAAATAATATCTTTTTCTTTGACAAAAACCAAAGGACGGATGAGAGTGATCTGTTTTCGGTCCAAAAAAGTGACGGGCTGAAAAGTATTGATGCGGCCTTCAAAAAAAAGGCTTAAGAAAAAGGTTTCAACGGCGTCATCTGCATGATGCCCCAGCGCTAATTTATTACAGTTGAGCCTGCGGCACAGATTGTGCAATGCGCCGCGGCGCATTCTCGCGCATAAAGAGCATGGATTTGATTCATTGCGAATGTCAAATACAACAGTCGCAATCGATGTCTTTAATATGGTATAGGGAACATGGATGTCATGGCAGTAGGTGATGAGCGGAGAAAAATCCATTCCCTCAAGACCAGCGTCAATGGTCACAGCCTCCAGATCAAATTGTACAGGTGCAAATTTTTGATATCGCGCCAGTGCTGCCAATAAGGCAATGCTGTCTTTTCCACCAGATAACCCAACCGCAATGCGGTCACCATTTTCGATCATATGGAATTGTTGGATAGCACGGCGCATCGGTCCTAATATTTTTTTCATAGATTAACGATCCTTTAAATAGTAAACTATCAATTGTAATTTATCCTTTTTGGTGTAAAATATATGTCATAGCATTTGTCATTTTAACACGAATAAGGAAACAATACAAAAGGAGCATTGATTTGGCACATTCAATTATACAATTTTTTTCGTTTCTTCCAAATTGGCTTGAAGTTTTCATTATTTCAATGATCCCGATCGTTGAGCTCAGAGGGGCGATCCCAGTGGGGACTTTATTGATGCGGATGCCCTATCTGCAGACCTTTTTGCTTGCATGGGCAGGCTCGATCGTTCCAGCGCCAATTATTTTAAAATTTTTACCGGCGTTTTTAAAATGGATGAGAGGGAAAAAGGGCGCTTTGGGACGTTTCGCAGAATGGCTGCATACTCGCGGCATCAACAAATCGAAAAGCATTACCAAATATAAGTTCTGGGGACTGATGATTTTCATTGCTATTCCTCTGCCGGGGACAGGGGTTTGGACGGGCTGTCTGGCTGCCTCGCTTATTGAAATGGATTTTAAGCAAGGTGTGTTGTCGGCCGTTTTAGGTTCTGCTATTGCTGGGATCATTGTCACATCACTTTGTGCCTTTGGCTTGATGGCAGTGGGTGCATGATGAACCCGGATATTCGCCTGCTTGCATTGGATTTGGATAACACGCTTTTAAATTCTAAAAAGATCATTTCAGAAGAAAACAAACGCATGCTCGTGCAGTGCGAAAAGGCAGGAATTCATGTTGTTACGGCGAGTGGACGGTTTTTTCATTCACAGATCGATTTTACTGATCAGCTGAATCCCGAAGTTCAAAATAATTGGCACGTGTGCAACGGCGGTGCAGGCATCTATACAGGTCATTCGCTGCTCTGGCGTGAGAACTGCTTTGCAGCAGATGTGTTTCAAGTGTTGTTGAAACAAATACGAAGGACTTCATTATTTTATTTTGTCGACACTGTTTCAATGGTTTATTATGAAAACGCGTCGACGGAAACAGCAAGTCGCACGGCCAAACAGGTTCTAAAAAAGCCTTACGTTCAAAGGGCGGCACACATTGAAAATATTGATCACCCAGTGAGGATTATATTTTATTGCAGAAACGAAGAAGAAGTAACAGCCGCTCGCCTAATTCATACAAATGGTGCTGTTTCATATGATGGCGGAGACAAAATTGTTGAAATTGCGCCAAAGTCGCTAAATAAAGCACAGGCATTGGCCAAGGTATGTGCGCATTATGATGTTTCGTTTAAACAGGTTGTGGCGATCGGCGATGACGAAAATGATCTGCAATTGCTCAAAACAGCAGGAATCGGCATCGCGATGCCAAACAGCAGCAATGTCTTAATAAAAAATGCCGATATCATCGGACCATGCGATTGTGATCATGATGGCGTGGCTGAAATAATTAAGCGTTATATATTACCAAGATGAGCAAAAGAGAGGCATAATGATGGTAAAGGAACTTTCACAAGAATTTTATCAGAACAAGCGGGAAGCGTTGTACGATTTACTGCCGGACCAGAGCGCTACCATTATTGGCGCGGGCTGCGAAGTCAGCAAATCGTTGGATGAAAATTATCCATTTTACGTGAACAACAATTATTTATATTTAACAGGTTTAACCGAGCCAGAAGGCATATTGGTCTTGGCAAAGATGCACGGACAGAATTCGACAACTTTGTTTATCCGTAAGCCAGATCCCTTTAAAGAAAAGTGGTTTGGCCGTCATATTTCAATTGATGCAGCGCATCAGAAATCAGGGATCGATGATATTCGTTATCTCGATGAATTTGAATCTTTCTGTTCAGATTTAAAAGGACTCGACTATTACGAAGATGATACGGTTCCAGATCATCAGAAAAGAGAGTTTGGCCTTGAACACAAACATTCACTTTTACCACTCCTTTCAAAGATGAGATTAGTCAAATCCGAAGAAGAGCTTGCACTAATGCGCCACGCCATTCACCTGACACATCTAGGCATTAATCAGATCTTGGCAAATTTAAAACCCGGTGATTTTGAATACCAAGCTCAAGATATTTTCGAATATACGATTTTAAGTCATGGAGCAGAAGAAACGGCTTTTGGTACTATCGCGGTTTCAGGTGAAGATGCACCGATTCTCCATTACATGACGAACCGAAAGAGAATGGTTGATCATACCATGATTCTCTTTGATCTCGGTGCGCGTTATCGCGGATATTGTTCCGATATTAGTCGGACGTTTCCGGTAAACGGACACTATACAAGAGATCAACGAGCATTGTACGAAGCAGTGCTCCAGGCCCAACGCGATATCATTCCCTATTATCAAGTGGGAACGAATATGCGGGATGTTCAGGAAAAATCCAGAGAGCTGCTGAATCAATACGGCCTTGCAACGGATCTGTTTGATCCTGAAAAAACCATCGATGATTATTATTATCATGGTATCGGTCATTCGCTGGGGTTGGATACTCACGATCTTTGCGAAGACAGAAGAGTGACGTTAAAACCGGGAATGGTCATTACCTGTGAACCGGGCCTGTATATGGCAGACCGTGGGATGGGCGTCCGTATTGAAGATGATATTTTGATTACAGAGGCAGGACCTGTGGTTTTATCGGCAGAAATACCGAAGTCTGTAGATATCATTGAAAGCATGATGTAAATATAAAGAGGGACGAACGATGTACGATTTAATTATTATTGGATCAGGACCTGCTGGCATGACAGCAGGAATATACGCGCAGCGTGCAGGACTTGATGCGCTTGTAATAGAACGAAATTTTATGAGCGGCGGTCAAATTGTCGATACCTACGAAGTGGATAACTATCCTGGATTTCCGAGTATTAATGGATTTGACTTGGCTCAGAAAATGAGAGAGCATGCGGATCAGTTGGGCGTACAGTTTAAAATGGGTGATGTCCAAAAAATAGAAGACCTTGGAGAAGAAAAAAAGGTCATTACTGCTGAAGAAACCTTGACAGCCAAAACCGTTTTGTTCGCGACCGGTGCGAAGCATAGTCTATTAAATATTCCGGGAGAAGCTGAATACGCAGGCAAAGGCGTTTCATATTGCGCAACTTGCGATGGAGCATTTTATAAGGATAAGGATGTCGCGGTTGTTGGCGGCGGAAACGTCGCGGTTGAAGATGCGATCTTTTTAGCGAGAACATGCCGAAAGGTTTATCTTGTGCATCGCAGAGATCAGCTTCGCGCGCAAAAGGCTTTACAGAATAAACTTTTTGAATCGGATCGCATTGAACTAGTTTGGAATCATCTTCCTGTCGAAATCGTCGGAGAAGACGGCATGGTGAATGGCCTTCGGACAAAAGATAAAAATACAAATGAAGAGCAACTCTTAGACGTGTCTGGCGTATTCATCGCAGTTGGGATTGTCCCAAATTCAGATGGCTTCGACCAAGTTTGTAAATGTGATGAAAAGGGCTATATTATTGCCGGAGAAGACGGCAGAACCTCTGCACCTGGTATTTTTGCAGCTGGAGATGTGAGACAGAAGGAAGTTCGTCAGGTAGCAACTGCTGTGGGTGACGGCGCCAATGCTGTCGCTTCTGTTGAAAGATATTTAAATACAAAAGAGTGGTAAAATTAAATTAGGAGGATCAATTTATGAAAACATTAGTCGCATATTTTAGCGCAACAGGTACAACTAAACGAATTGCAGAAATGGTTGCGAAGGCATCAAAATCAGAACTTTTTGAAATAAAACCGGAGACGCCGTACACGCCAGAAGATTTAAATTGGCAGGATGATAAGAGCCGTTCATCCGTAGAAATGAAGGATCAGCCAGATTTTAGACCGCCGATGGCAGAAACGACGCCAGATATCAGCGAATACGATCGAATTTATGTGGGCTTTCCAATTTGGTGGTATAAAGCACCGACGATTGTCAATACATTTTTTGAAGGTGCAGAATGGAAGGGAAAACAAGTTGCCCTTTTTGCAACGTCAGGGTCCAGTGGTATAGATGATGCTTGGGAATCACTCAAAGCGTCAGCACCGGGAGCTGTCCTAGTTGCGGCAAAGCGGTTTTCATCGACAGCTTTTCAGGATGAAGTGGATACCTGGGTTAAAACGATGTAATTAGCTTTTTTAGCGATTTGAGCAGGCGTTAATATGAAAATTGCAGTCTCTTACGATCATGGCACAGTCTTTAATCATTTTGGAAGAACGAAACAATTTAAAGTGTACAATACGGAAGGTGAATCGGTAAAAACAACGTGGGTTGTCGATGCGCCAGAACAGAATAAATTTATGCTGGTCGGATTTTTAAAGGGAATCGGCGCTGATGTGCTGATTTGCGGAAAAATAGGAAAAGAAGCTAGGCAAATGCTGAGTGACAGAAACATTCAGATTATTGCAGGCGCATCGGGGAATGCAGATACCGCGATTGATCTTTTTCTTCACGATCAGTTAAAAGATGATGCCTCAGCAGTGTGTTCAGGTGATAAAAGTAAATAATATTAATAAAAGCCGCAATTCTTTTGAATGCGGCTTTATCAATTTGAATATATTTAAGAAAAATCATGTCCGTCGCGATTGACGTATTTGTGGATTTCTTCAGATAAAACGTCCAAACCTTCACCTGTGTAGGACGATATTTCGAAAATCTTGTTGTCGGGAATACCCGCGTATTGGAGATAGTGGCGGCTTCTTTTACGATTGCCGTCTTCGCGGTCAATTTTTGTGACGACACCAATTGCAGGCAAATTGAACATGGTGATAAAATTCGGGCGAATTGAATTCTGCGTATCAATACATGAACTGACCATAATGATGAGTGAAGCGTCCAAAGATACGGAAACAGCCTGATGGGCGAAAATCGACATTTCAATGAATTCTCCGGGCGTATCAATAAAGTTGTCGGTATACGTCACTTGCTGTGTTTTCGCGTATTTCAGCTCTTTATTCTGCAAAGCTTGCATTAAAGTTGTTTTTCCGCTTCTGATTCGACCCATTAAAGCGACGCGGTTTTTATTGCTGGCCATTTTTACGAATGTGTAATATGATCTGGTGCATCAAAACCAAGCGTATTGCGCAGGAAATTGATGATTTCCCGTACTGCAGAGTTGACATCGCTGATTTTTCCTGTAATGACCAAAGAGCCGCTGAAACGGTCGAGAAAACCAATTTGAACGTCAGCAGCCTTCGTACCGACATCGGCAGAAATAATGGCTGCTTCGCTTGGTGTAATAGTCAGAATGCCGATTGCGTCGTCGCGGTCAGATTCCAATCCCAATTTGACGTAAACATCGTGCTTGGGATTTGCGATTACGTGGGCCAGAGTCACTTGTTTACCAGGGACATATTCCTGAATCGAACGGGAAATCCCTTCTCTATCTTTATCTAAACTAGGCATAATTTTCTCCTTTAAGTTTTATATATTGTTTATTTTACCACATTTTAATAAAGAAAAGGATGAAATAACGGATATTTGCCGGGAAAGGACAAAATACTGATGTTCCAGAAGTGACAAGTTTTTTTATTCTGGTATAATATAGCAAAGATTGAAAGGGAGTATACGCCATATGGATTGGAAAGCTATAGAAATAATCATTAAACGTGAAGCGGAAGATGCCGTAACCAATATATTATATGAAGCCGGCTTAAAAGGAACAGCGATTGAGTCTGTTGAAAATCTGATAGCCGTTCAAGACGATCCGACGATTAATTATTTTGATCAGAAAATTTTGGATTTTGATCCAAATATCTCAAAGATTACGGGATATTTGCCAGACGATAACGATTTTAATCAGAAATTGGATCAGATTGAGCATGATATTGCTCAAATTCGTCAATTTGGTCTCGATCCGGGGGATTATCAGATTAACGTATCGTCAGTAAAGGAAGAAGACTGGGCAACGGCTTGGCAGGCTTTTTATAAACCGACAAAAATCGGTGATCGTGTTGTCATTGTCCCAATTTGGGAAAATTACGAGCCATCTGGTGAAGAAGTCGTTATTAAAATGGATCCAGGGATGGCATTTGGAACAGGCACCCATGAAACCACACAATTGTGTACACGTGCGTTAGATAAATACGTTAAGGATTCTGACTGCGTTTATGATGTTGGATGTGGTTCTGGGATTTTGTCGATCATTGCAGCCAAATTAGGTGCGGCGAAAGTTATTGGTGTGGATGTTGATCCGGTTGCGGTTGACGCGGCTGTAGCGGATGTCCAGTTAAATGACCTTCAGGATAAAGTAGAGATCAAAGAAGGGGATTTGCTCGATGTTATTCCAAAGGATCAGCAGGCTGATCTTATCGTTTCGAATATTTTAGCGGAAGTTATTATTCGTTTGATTGACTCAATTCGGATGTACTTGAAAGAAGATGGTCTATTTATTTCTTCCGGTATTATCGAAAAATATGTAGACGATGTGAAAAATAGTCTGATTGCACACGGCTTTGAAATACTGGAGGTCGACAATCAAGGCGAGTGGTACGCTGTTATCGCGAAGAAACAGGGGGAATAATGCATCATTTTTTCGTATCACCAGATCAGATTCATCGCGATAAAATAGAAATAGTGGGGGAAGATTTTCATCATATTATCGATGTCCTCCGCATTCAAAATCAGGAAAAATTTGTAATTTGTGATGGAGATGGCTCAGATTATCTTTGTAAAATCGGCGAACAAATATCCTCTGAAAAAAGATTGACTGCGCAAATTCTTGATGTTTATCCTTCAGAGAGCGAGCTACCTTATCGACTGGTTTTATATCAGGGCTTGGCTAAGGGGAAAAAGATGGATGAGATTATTCAAAAAGGCACGGAATTGGGGGTAAGTGATTTCATTCCGTTTGAATCCCAATTTTGTGTTGTTCATTTAAAAGAAGCCAAAGCAATTAAGAAAAAAGTTGCACGTTGGCAGAAAATCGCAAAATCGGCAGCACAGCAGTCAAAACGCGGTCGTATTCCTCAAGTCCATTTGCCAATTTTTCTTTCAAAGCTCGACAAATTTCATGGAAAAAGTCTCATTGCTTATGAAAATGAGAAAAAACGTTCTTTAAAAGAAGTTGTTCAGCAATGGGAGCATCCGGTTGATCAGATCAATATATTGATTGGGCCGGAAGGCGGCTTTGCTGAAGAAGAAGTCAGTACTTTGGAAAAAGCCGGCGCTGAGAGTGTCTCCTTGGGAAAGAGAATATTAAGAACTGAAACAGCAGGAATGGCACTATGTGCTCAACTTAATTATGCATTAGAATAAAGGACGATATGGAAAATAAAGGAAGAGTTGCTTTTTATAACCTCGGGTGCAAAGTTAATGATTTTGATACGGAATCGATGGGAGCCCTTTTTCTAAAGTCAGGCTATCAGATTGTTGATTTTGACAGTACGGCAGATGTTTACGTTGTAAATACCTGCACAGTAACCCATCTGGGAGACCGGAAGAGCCGACAAATTCTCAGACGTGCGAGACGGAAAAATCCCGATGCAGTAATTGTTGCCACTGGCTGTTACGCTCAGGTTGCGCCAGATGAAGTGGCGGCAATTGATGAGGTAGATATTATTTTAGGTACCACGCATCGCCATAAAATAGTTGAAGAAGTCGAGAGCTTTTTAAAAGATCATCAACGAGAAATTTGTGTCGAAAATGTATGGGACAGCAAAACCTTTGAAGATATGCCTATTGCAGAGCAGCGGCACCATACGCGGGCATTTATTAAAGTACAGGATGGCTGCAACCAGTTCTGTTCTTACTGTATTATCCCATATGCAAGGGGTCGGGTACGAAGTCGTTCAATAGCGTCGGTCTGCCAGGAAGTAGAAAAATTGGTAGCGGATGGCTATCAAGAATTTGTGTTTTCGGGCATTCACATCGCCTCATACGGTAAAGAGTTTGACGATTCAATCAATTTGCTCACGCTGCTTCAATTTGTCGCGAAAATCCCAGGTGTTAAGAGAATTCGATTAGGTTCAATTGAGCCGTTGTTGATGACAAAGGAATTTGTGCAAAAATTATCGGAAATTCCTCAGATATGTCCGCAATTTCATTTGTCGCTGCAAAGCGGATGTGATACGACGTTAAAACGCATGAATCGAAAATATACAACAGCGCAGTTTATTCAAATCGTTCAATACATTCGTCAGTATTTCACGCTTCCAGCGCTCACAACGGATATCATTGTAGGCTTTCCTGGAGAGACAGAAGATGAATTTGAACGAACGATCCAATTTGCTCAAATGATCAATTTTTATAAGATTCACGTCTTTAAATATTCGCGTCGCAAGGGAACGCCAGCTTACGATTTCCCAGATCAGATTGACCCGTCCATTCAACACCAGAGAAGCCAAAGGCTGATAGCATTGTCAAAGAAACAGGAAGAGGCTTTTTTACGCGAAAACGATCAGCGGGTCCAGCCGGTATTATTTGAACAGATTCATGAAGATGGAACAATGACAGGACATACACCGAACTATATTCCGGTAGAAATGAAGGCCGTCCCAGATAGTTTGGGTAAAATTAAAGAAATCGTGATACACTATCAACAAGGCAGTGCCAATATGACAGGCACTGAAATCAATAATTAAAAAAGGGGGGACGAAAGTGGCAGAAGATTGTCTTTTTTGCAAAATTATCGATGGAGAAGTGCCATCTGATAAGGTATATGAGGACGATGATATATTAGTTTTCAAGGATATTGATCCTCAGGCACCGGTTCATCTTGTCATTATTCCGAAGCAGCATTACGATTCGATTTTAGCTGTCCCAGCTGGAGACCCGATTATGGGAAAAATTCAGACGGTAATCAGCCGCTTAGCAATTAAGATGGGAGTCGCAGAAGACGGTTTCCGTGTGGTCAACAATTGTGGACCAGCAGGCGGACAGACGGTTCCGCATCTGCATTTCCATTTTTTGGCTGGACGAGATATGAAATGGCCTCCAGGCTGATTTGGGCGTTTATTATTTCTAAGTTAAGTTTCATTAGAAAAAGAAGATTTCGATTCATATGGCGCAGCAGTGCATTTCAGCTGTTGCGCCTTTTTATTTTTTATAAAAGTTTGTATGGGAAGCGTAATAGAGCGCACAAAAATAATTTAATGAGGAAAATAGATGAATGATCGTGAATGGCTGTCAAGAATAGACACGTATATTGAAGAAGAAAACAAAAAATCAGGAAGGATTTTACCGGTTTATCGCATTTATTGTCAGGATCATCATAATCGCTTAGGGGGTGGACTTTACAATGAAACGGTAACAATCGATACAATTGGGCGATTTGCGAGGGCCTTGGGCGATTCCAATCCGCTTTACTCTGATCCGATTTACGCTAAAAAAACACGCTGGAACGGAATCATCGCGCCACCATTAATTGAAAGCTGCATTGCCTCGACTTTTGTAAAAGGAAAATTTCCATCTGTGCCGGGAGTAAAGGTGTTTGATGCTGGAACAAAATGGGAAAGATTGATGCCAATTCGTCCAAATGATACGTTTCGGGCAGAAAACAAGTATCTCGGGGTAGAGGAACTTTCAAAAAATAAAAACGGAGACCGAATACTGCTGCGGCAGCATGCGATTATGCTGATTAATAAAAGAAATGAATGCGCAGCTGTTATAACTGCGCGAACGATCATCAAATGTCCATCTTTAGAAACTCTGAGACAATCGAAAATCCAAACGATACAAAAACCAGCGGAATCGCGGCCGCGTTATTCAGAAGCAACATTAGAAAAGCTATACACCAATTTAGACAATCAATTTGACGGCCAATTCAGACGGGGAAATGCACCGCGTTATTGGGAAGAGGTCGAGATCGGAGATTCTCTGCCCGAGGAATGGGTGGGCCCGTACGATGAAGCGGATGGCCGATCACTCATGGCAGCAATTGGTGCTGCGAACGCCTTTGCGACGAAATGGGGATCACTGAGAAAATGGCGCGCGCATGGCCTCATCGATCCCGAAACAGGCGCGTACAGAGATCCCATTGACCGCCACGCCAGCGACATCATTGCACAAAAGCAAGGTTCCAAACGCGCAATCGCGTATGGGATACATAGCCAGGCGCTGATCGCGAAAGCTGTAAGCGATTGGATGGGAGATGACGGCGTACTAAAGATTTTAGACTGCCAATGCCGTAAAATCTTATATTATGGGGATCTTTCAATTCAAAGTGGTGTTGTGACTGAAAAATACAAGGAAGGAAAAGAATATCTTGTAAAAATACAAATGCAGGCGGCTCGTCAGGATGGCGAGATTCACACGAAAGCAGAGGCTGTTGTGTGTCTGCCATCCCGGAATGTAGCATGAGAGATTATTATTTTTTGCCGCTGAGTAAAAATTTAAAACCTTCTTCAAGACCTTGAAGGGTTAAGTCGTACATATCGATGATATCGGCTATTTCAAAATGTGTGTCCGTCCAGGCATCGTGAATCGTCGGCATCGGCGTTGGATTCAGCCAGATGGTGTGCGGAAAATGACGCTTAATCTTTTTTAGACATTCGATTCCCGGTTCTCCGCCTTTGTCGGCCACCCAGTCGTATTCACTTCCGGAAAGCTCGTAGGGATGCATTTCAGCATCACCGACGATAATGACACGGTATTTATCATTGCACTCTGCGATCAGTTGATCAAGGGATACGCCTTTTTTCATGGATAATGTCGGTTCTTTGTCAATTGCAGAGTAAATACAGTTGTGGAAATAAAAAGTTCTTAGTTCTTTTAGATGTCGGGATGCTGTTGCTGCCTGAAAAAGCTCAGAACAGAGCCGCGCGTAACCGCTCATCGATCCGCCGCTGTCAATAAAGAGCAAAACGCGGATGTTGTTGCGGCGGGGTTTTCGGTAGACGACATGGAGCATCCCGCCCATATCGCAGGTTTTCTGAATGGTTTGATCGATGTCAAACTCCAATTCAGAGGTATCATTTTGGTTTGACAAATTGCGCAAAAGCCGAAAAGCCATTTGAAATTGTCTGGTATCAAGGTGATTATCCTTGCGAAAATCTCTAAATTTGCGCCTTCCACGAATGGCGGTTTTCCCGCCGCTGGATCCGGAACCTGGCATTTCCATTCCAGTTGCCGCTGCATTTTCGTCTCCGCTTGTGTGTTCCGATGCAATGGCGTCGGCGTCATGCTGTGATTCTACTTCGAGTTCTTGAATACTTTGCTGAGTGATATGTTGCAGAGGCTTAGGCAGCTCAGATTGGGGAGGCAGATCGTGAAAATATTCTTCAAAAGCAACATCGAAAAGATCGTATTCCGTTTCGTTTCGGACGACGATCGCACGGCATAAAATATAAAAGCCGTGGAGGGTATTGTGGTGCAGTCCTTTTTGCATGCCTTCCAGCAGAAGCAGCCATTCGCCGATTGAAACCTTGAGGCCGTGATCACGGAGAAAATAAAAGAAATCAACGAACATGACGGCGGATGTTGGGATGGAATTCTTTTTCGACTAAGTCGATGTCCTGATCTTTTTTCAAGATGACACCACTGTAGGGCAGATTTTTGCGAATTGTAGCTGGATCAACGCCGCCTGCAATCAGTGCGCGAAGCCAGTCGATTAATTCTGAGGTGCTTGGCCGTTTAGAGATGTTTTTTACGTCGCGAATGCGATAAAAAGTGTCCATGGCCTGCTTAACAAGCTCATCATCGATTCGGTCAAAATGTGCGTGAATGATTTTTTCCATCTGTTCAGGATCAGGAAATTCAATGTAATGAAAAATGCACCGACGCAAAAAGGCATCTGGGAGTTCTTTTTCTGCATTTGAAGTGATGATGACAATTGGACGTTGTTTTGCGCGAATGGTCTGATGCGTTTCTTTAACGTAGAATTCCATTTGATCCATTTCCCAAAGCAAATCGTTAGGAAATTCCAGATCCGCTTTGTCGATTTCGTCGATTAATAAAATAACTTGTTCATCGGCCATAAAGGCTTCACCCATTTTTCCGTAATGGATGTATTGGCTGATATCATCGACGTTTTCACCAAATTGACTGTCGTACAGGCGCTGAACCACATCGTAGGTATAGAGACCGTCCTGGGCCTTCGTTGTCGATTTAATGTTCCAGATAAAGAGTGGTTTGTTCATCGTTTCAGCAACGGCGTGGGCGAGCATTGTTTTTCCTGTACCCGGTTCTCCCTTGACGAGCAGTGGTTTTTGCAGCGTGACTGCAATATTGACAGCGTCTAATAAATCCTGTGAGGCAATATAAGACGTGTTCTTTTCAAGATGTGTATTGTCCATAGTTCCTCCTAAATAGGTATTTGCGTATGAATGAATAAAAGCACCGAATGGTGCTTTTATATCCGAATTAAATTAATTTTTAAATGAGTGAATAGGAGCTGGAATTTTTCCGCCTCTGTTGACAAAGACCGAGGCATCAGATAGATTGACCGGCATAATAGGGGCCGAACCAAACAGACCGCCGTATGTCACTTCATCGCCAACTGTTTTGCCAATGGCTGGAATCAATCTGCAAGCAGTTGTTTTATTGTTCACCATACCAATGGCTGCTTCATCGGCAATAATAGCCGAAATGGTATCGTCAGGTGTATCACCTGGAATGGCGATCATATCGAGCCCTACGGAGCAGACACAAGTCATCGCTTCTAGTTTTTCAATTGTAATGTGACCATTGCGCGCTGCATCGATCATGCCTTCATCTTCTGAGACAGGGATGAAAGCACCGGAAAGGCCACCGACAGAAGTAGATGCCATGATACCGCCTTTTTTAACCGCATCGTTGAGCATCGCCAGAGCAGCAGTTGTTCCCGGACCGCCGCAATGTTCAATCCCCATTTCTTCAATGATTCTTGCTACAGAATCACCGATGGCCGGAGTTGGGGCGAGAGATAAATCAAGAATGCCGAAGGGGATGCCGAGACGATCGGCGACCGTTGTGCCGACTAACTGTCCAGCGCGAGTAATTTTAAATGCGGTTTTCTTAATGATTTCAGCAAGCTCGTCCATTGTGGCATTTTGATTTTTTTCAAGCGCTACTTTTACAACGCCAGGACCGCTGACGCCGACATGTAATACTTTGTCAGGCTGGCCGACTCCGTGAAAGGCGCCTGCCATAAATGGATTATCTTCGACAGCATTGCAGAAGACGACGAGCTTTGAAGCACCGATCGAGTCATTGTCTTTTGTGAGCTCAGCACATTTTTTGACAATGTGTCCCATTTGTCTGACACAGTCCATGTTGATCCCAGATTTTGTAGAACCAAGGTTAACTGACGCACAAACGTGTTCTGTCGCAGCTAAAGCTTCAGGAATAGACTGAATTAAAATTTGATCTCCCGGTGTTGCTCCCTTTGGAACTAAAGCAGAAAATCCTCCGATATAGTTGACGCCGACTTCATTTGCTGCCTGGTCCAGTGTTTTGGCAAAAGGGGCGTAATCAGAGGCGTCTGTTGAACCAGCGATTAAGGCAATCGGTGTCACGGAAATACGTTTATTAACGATAGGCACGCCCGTTTCAGCTGCCATTCTATCCGCTTCTTCAACCAAGTGCTCTGCGGAATGGGTGATCTTATCATAAATTTTTGTTTGGCATTTATGCTGATCACTGTCGATGCAGTCTAATAAAGAAATCCCCATTGTGGTCGTTCGAATATCGAGATTTTCCTTTTCGATCATACGAACGGTTTCAATAATATCTTTATATAAAGCCATGAAGTCTCCTCTTTAAATGGTGTGCATTGCGTTGAAAATATCTTCGTTCTGGATTCGAATGGTCATGCCGATTTCTTTCCCTAAATCTTCTAATTTGTTTTTCAAATCAGTAAATTTACATGTTGATACAGAAAGATCGACCAACATCACCATTGTAAAGACGTCTTGCAGAATTGTTTGGCTGATGTCTTCAATATTGATTTTATATTTCGATAAAATTTCAGAAACTCGGTAAATGATGCCAATTTTGTCCTTACCGATTACGGTTATTACAGCTCTCATGTATAAACTCCTTCAGATTAATAATAAAGACATTATATTAAATAGCAGTGTGGAATACAAGTACAGAATAAAATGAACACAGAAAGAATAAATGGGAACAAAATTGTCCCATACACATTTTAAAATTGAAACAAAATAAAATGTGAAAAAACAAAAAAGTTAAAAATAGATCAAAAATCAGCAAAAAGTTTCTTAATATATCAAAAAAATCATAGAAACAGCGAGAATCTTCTTGATTTCAGCTTGAAATTAGCTTATAATAAGATTCGTAAGGTGGGAACGGAATTAACCATCTTCAATATAAAGATGATCGACATAAAAAACACGGGAGAATAAAGATGGCCGATAATCATTTGGAAATCAGCAGAAAATTAGTTGACCTTCAGCGGCTTGTTGTTCCAGAAATCAGTGCTTTAATTGAACTAAGGTATGATATTTTATCTACCATTAAAAGCGAAGAGCCTATTGGTAGACGAAATTTAGCTTTTACGCTTGATATGAGTGAAAGACAAATTCGTAATGAAATAGAGTTTCTTCAGGATCAAAAATTGATTGATGTTGAACGACAAGGTGTAATTTTGACAGAATTGGGTGACAGTATCATTGAAGATTTAAAATCAATGCTGTATACCTACAATGGACTTGAACAGTTGGAAAATACATTACGAGACAAACTCAATTTAAATAAAGCAATTGTTTGTCCTGGAAATGTAGATAAAAACTATCAAGTGATTAATTTTATGGGGAAATCGGCTGCTGATTTTATTATGACAGTGCTTAAATACAAAGATGTGCTTGCATTGACAGGAGGCGCAAGTACGGCAGCTGTCGCGGAACAAATGAAAGAAGCGTTATACCCGGACGTTTATGTTATTCCTGCGCGTGGCGGAATTGGAAAAAGCCATGCGACTCAAGCCAACAATGTCGTAGCAGAAATGGCCTTGAAGCTTCATGCTAAATATGAATTACTTCATTTGCCAGATAATATCGACATTCATCTACTCGATGCACTTAAAGATTATCCAGAAATCAAACGGGTTTTCGATAAAATGGAACATATTGATGTCTTCGTTTTTGGTGTCGGTCGTGCCGATGTTCTTTCTCAGTGGCGTAATGTTTCAAAAGATGAAAGACAGGCTTTGACAGAAGCGGGTGCAGTTGGGGAGGCGTTTGGATATTATTTTGATTATCAAGGTCATATTTTAAAACCGTCCAGCACAATTGGTGTAGACATTGAAGATTACCGAAAGATCCCGGAAAAAATTGCAATTGCAGGGGGTGTAGACAAGGCTGATGCGATTATCGGCGTCTGCAGACTTCAGCCGGGGGTTACGTTAATTACGGATGAATCCGCAGCAAAGGAAATCGTCCGTCATTTAAATAAATGAGTATATTATTTTTAAGGAGGCAATTATGTCTGTAAAAGTTGCGATTAATGGTTTTGGTAGAATTGGACGTCTTGCTTTCAGACAGATGTTTGATGCTGAAGGCTATGAAGTTGTTGCAATCAACGACTTAACCAGCCCGAAAATGTTAGCATATCTGCTGAAATATGACACAGCACACGGCACATATAAATATGCTGACAGTGTTGAAGCAAAAGAACATTCTATCGTCGTGAACGGTACTGAAATCGAAATTTATTCTAAGCCGGATCCGTCAGAATTACCTTGGGGCGATTTAGATGTTGATGTTGTTTTGGAATGTACTGGTTTCTTCACTTCAAAAGAAAAAGCAAGTGCTCACTTAAAAGCTGGTGCTAAGAAAGTTGTCATTTCTGCTCCTGCAGGCAACGATCTGCCGACAATTGTTTACAATGTCAACCACGAAACTTTAACATCAGATGACAAGATTATTTCTGCTGCGTCCTGCACCACTAACTGCTTGGCACCGATGGCTAAAGCTCTGAATGATCTGGCTCCAATTCAGTCAGGGATCATGTGCACAATCCACGCATATACTGGCGATCAGATGACTCTGGACGGACCGCAGAAAAAAGGCAATTTAAGAAGATCTCGCGCAGCAGCTGCAAATATTGTTCCGACTTCTTCTGGTGCTGCTAAGGCAATCGGCCTGGTTATTCCGGAATTAAACGGCAAATTAATCGGCGCTGCACAGCGTGTCCCGACTCCAGACGGATCAACCACGATTTTGACCGCTGTCGTTGATGGCAAAGTCACTGTCGATCAGGTTAATGAAGCAATGAAGGCTGCTTCAACAGAATCATTTGGCTACAATACAGATGAAATTGTTTCTTCTGATATTGTTGGCATGCGCTATGGTTCATTATTCGATGCAACTCAGACGATGGTTCTGCCACTCGAAAATGGCACAACTGAAGTTCAGGTTGTTTCTTGGTATGACAACGAAAATTCATACACCAGCCAGATGGTCAGAACCATCAAATACTTCGCAGAATTAAACTAACAACTGGTATTTCGAAAATACTAAACGGTGTTAGTGGCAACGAGGGCCGTTTTTATTGCGGCCCTTATTTTTTCACAGAGGATATAAATCATGAAAAAAACGGTAGAAGATATCGATTTAAAAGGTAAAAAAGTGATCATGAGAGCGGATTTCAATGTGCCATTGAATGACGCTGGCGAAATCACAGATGATACCCGAATTGAAGCGGCATTGCCCACAATCAAATACATTCTTGGACAAAATGCAGCGCTGATTTTAATGAGCCATTTGGGTCGTCCGGCAAACGAACCGGATCCAAAATATTCTTTGGCGCCGGTTGCAAAAGCATTGTCTGAAAAGCTGGGCCTTCAGGTTATTTTTAATGACGATGGCGAAGTCGTTGGTGAAGTGACCAAAAAAGCAGCTGCTGATTTGAAACCTGGACAAGTATTATTGCTTCAGAATACGAGATTCCGTCCGGAAGAAAAGAAAAACAACCCAGATTTCTCAAAAGATCTGGCAAGCTTAGCAGATATTTACGTCGATGATGCCTTTGGATCCTGCCATCGCGCACACGCATCCACAGAAGGGATTGCAAAATATCTGCCGGCTGTTTCGGGCTTCCTGATTCAGAAGGAATTAAAATTTATCGGTGGTGCTTTAGATAATCCGCAGCATCCGTTCGTCGCGATTTTAGGTGGCGCAAAGGTTTCCGATAAAATCGGTGTAATTACCAATCTCCTTGACAAAGTTGACACCTTGATTATCGGCGGTGGTATGGCCTATACTTTTTACAAGGCGCAGGGTTATGAAATCGGCACATCTCTGCTGGAAGAAGACAAGGTTGACTTGGCAGCTGACCTGCTGAAAAAAGCCGGTGAAAAAGGCGTCAAGCTCTATCTGCCAGTTGATAACGTGGTAGCGCCTGAATTTGCGGCAGATGCCACACCAACTGTTGTCGATTCAAATGCTATGCCAAGCGATCAAATGGGGATGGATATCGGACCAAAAACGCGCGAACTTTTCGCTGATGTTATTAAGAATGCAAAAACTGTTATCTGGAATGGGCCGATGGGCGTTTTTGAATTCCCGACATTTGCGGAAGGGACAAAAGCTGTCGCGAAAGCAATGGCTGAATCTGAAGCCACGACTATTATCGGCGGTGGTGATTCTGCTGCAGCTGTTAAACAATTGGGCTTTGCAGATAAAATTGATCATATTTCTACAGGCGGTGGTGCTTCCTTGGAATTCATGGAAGGCAAAGTTTTGCCAGGAATCGCTGTTTTAGAAGATAAGTAAAAAACGAGGAGGGAAAGTCATGTCAAGAAGACCTGTTATTGCAGGAAACTGGAAAATGAACAAAAATGTGGAAGAAACAGAAGATTTGATTAAATCTTTAATTCCATTGGTTGAAGGTGCAGAAGCGGAAGTCGTTTTTGCTCCGCCTTTTATCGATTTGCCGAAGGCCGTTGAATTAACCAAAGGTACCAATATTGGCATTGGCGCGCAGAATATGTTCTACGAAGAAAAAGGTGCGTACACCGGAGAAGTTTCGGGTGAAATGCTGAAAAATCTTGGTGTAAAATACGTTATTATCGGCCATAGCGAAAGACGTCAGTATTTTGCAGAAACAGACGAAAGTGTCAATAAGAAAGTAATTAAAGCTTTGAAATTAGGCCTGACACCAATTATGTGCTGCGGTGAAACGCTTGAAGAACGCGAAGCTGGAAATGCTCAGAGCAAGGTTGTCGGACAGATTAAAAAGGATTTGGCCGGTGTGGACGACGTGACAAAAGTAATTGTCGCTTACGAACCGATTTGGGCCATTGGTACAGGAAAGACAGCAAGCAAAGAACAGGCAGATGAAGTCTGTGGATGGATTCGCGAAACAATCGCTGATATGTTTGGCGAAGCAGCAGCTGAAGCCACACGTATTCAGTACGGCGGATCTGTTAAACCAAATAACGTTAAAGATTTGATGGGAATGGAAAACATTGACGGTGCATTGGTCGGTGGTGCAAGCTTGACACCTGACTTTGCAAAAATCGTTAAATTCTAAACTTAGTTTATTTTCAAGGGCCATGTTGAAAAACATGGTCCTTTAATATTTTGTGAATTTCCTGACTTGGCAACTAATTATCGTTGTGATAAAATAATACGGATAAAAATTATTGGAGGTTATGTATTTGGATACTTTTTTGGTTGCATTAATGATTATCTCAAGTTTTGTCGTAATCATCAGTGTATTAATGTCACCAGTTAAAACCCAAGGGCTTGGGGCCATTGAAGGCGGCGCTGAAACATTGTTCGGAAAACATAAGGCACGTGGATTTGATGCGTTTCTTGAAAAAGTAACGATCGTTTCCGCAATTGTATTCATGTTATCAGCTTTTATCTACGCTGTTATTGTTGCATAATAATATTTTTAAGATTCCGGGATCTCATTCCGGATTTTTTTGTTTATATGAAAGGAGGTTTGCAATTATATCATGCAGGCAAGTATTTTCGATATGACTTACGATCGTAATACTGAGCAGAATGAGCCTTTAGCGGCTCGGATGCGTCCCAAAACGCTTGAGGAATTCTGTGGTCAAGAACAAGTGGTAGGGCAGGGAAAAATGCTTAACCGCTTAATTCGGACGGACCGCTTAACGTCTGCGATCTTTTATGGCCCGCCAGGGACAGGCAAAACGACTTTGGCGAATATCATTGCAAACCAAACAAAAGCCGATTTCAAAATATTAAATGCGGTGACTTCCGGAAAAAAAGATATCGAAGCGGCCATAAAACAGGCAAAAAATAATATTGCTTTATACAACCGCAAAACAATATTATTTATAGATGAAATCCATCGATTCAACAAGTCTCAGCAGGATGCTTTATTGCCAAGCGTTGAAAAGGGCGAAATTATATTGATCGGTGCGACAACAGAAAACCCATATTTTGAAATCAATTCAGCTCTTCTTTCAAGATCGACAGTGTTTGAGTTCTTCCCTTTAACAGAAAAAGATATCAGACAGATCATTTTGCGTGCAGTTCATGACCAAGAAAAGGGGTTAGGCGCCATGCACGTTCAAATTACAGATGAAGCGCTTGATCATCTTGCTCTAATGGCGAATGGGGATGTCCGCAGAGCTTTAAATGCACTGGAATTGGCGGTTTTGAGTTCAGATAAAAACGCCGATGGGGTAATCGAAATTGATTTAGATGTGGCGCAGGAATGTATACAGAAAAAAGCACTGGACTACGATAAGACAGGGGACAATCATTACGATACAATTTCTGCTTTTATTAAGAGTATACGCGGTTCAGACCCTGACGCGGCACTGTTTTGGATGGCGAAAATGCTTAATGCCGGAGAGGATCCAAAATTCATCGCTAGACGAATGATTATTTCAGCCTCGGAAGATATTGGAAACGCAGAGCCAATGGCGTTAGTGGTCGCTGTTTCTGCTGCGCAGGCCTTAGATATGGTAGGACTGCCGGAGGCAAGAATCAATTTAAGTCAAGCTGTTACATTTTTAGCATCTGCGCCTAAGTCTAACGCTTCAAATGTCGGTATTCAACGTGCAAGCCATGCTGTTCGTTACGATTCGAACGGACAGGTGCCGGCGCACCTCAAGGATGCGCATTATCAAGGATCTGCAAAGCTGAACAGAGGTACGACATATAAATTTCCCCACGATTATCCAAATCATTATGTGTCACAGCAGTATTTGCCGACTGATTTGATAGATGCCGAATTTTATTCGCCAACTTCTATTGGATATGAAAAAAAAATAAAAGAAAGACTTCAAAGACTGAAAGAGTCTAAATAAAGGACAGGAGAAATCATGGAATATCAAATCGACCAAGTTATTCACGGTTTTAGATTACGCCATAAAGAATATTTGAAAGAAATTCAAGGAACAGCTTATTACTTTGAATATCAGAAGACGCACACGCCTTTGCTATATCTGTCCAATCAGGATAACAATAAAGTGTTTCATATCGCATTTCGCACGCCATCAAACAACAGCACAGGCGTTGCACATATCATCGAACACTCAGTTTTAGATGGCTCTCGGAAATATCCAGTCAAAGAGCCTTTTGTTGAACTCGTTAAGGGGTCTGTCAATACATTTTTAAATGCGATGACTTATCCGGATAAAACGGTATATCCCGTAGCCAGCACCAACGACAAGGATTTTATGAATTTGATTGATGTTTATCTGGATGCTGTATTTTATCCAAATATTTATCAGAATAAAAAAATATTTGAACAGGAAGGCTGGCATTATCATCTCGAAGATCCAAAAGATAAAATGACTTATAATGGCGTTGTGTACAACGAGATGAAAGGCGTCTATTCGAGCCCAGAAGAAATCTTGCAAAATGAATTGTTTAAGCAGTTGTATCCGGATTCTATCTACGGAAAAGAGTCGGGTGGTTTTCCGGATAATATTCCTGATTTGACTTACGATGAATTTTTAGATTTTCATCACAAATTTTATCATCCTTCTAATGCCTATATTTATTTTTACGGCGATGGTGATATGGAGGAACATCTAAAATATCTGGATGAAGCGTATTTATCTGATTTTGATTATCAGGAAATCGATTCTCAAATTGCACTGCAGCCACTTTTTTCAAAGCCAGCAGAATCTTCGGCGTATTATCCATTATCTGGTGCAACAGAGCTCAATAATAAAAACTATTTAACAATTGGGTGGGTGCTGAATAATCTAAAAGATGATTGGCTGGCCTTTGATATTTTGACCAATATTTTATTAGGCGAAAATTCTTATCCACTTAAGAAGGCGCTACTCGATCTCAATATTTGCGAAGACATCAGTTATTCCTACACGACCGCAATGAGACAGCCTTATTTTGCTATTACACTTAAAAATATGGTTGGCGGTACTGAAAACAAGGATCGGGTGCGATCAACAATTAAAAAGGTTTTACAAAGACTGGTTAAAGAAGGCATCGACAAAAAGATGCTTGAAGCGGGCATCAATTCAGCTGCTTTTGAAATTAAGGAAAAAGATTTCGGCTCATATCCACCGGGACTGATGTTTGGCTTAGAGCTGATGGACACTTGGCTTTACGACCAAGATCCATTGAGTCATCTCAGAATGGATGATGCCATTGCGCATGTTAAGACAATGGCTGAAAATGGCGAATTCGAAAAATTGATCAATACACAGCTGATTCAAAACGAGCATCGTGCAATCGTGACATTAAAGCCAGATCCAGAATTAGCGGCAAAAAATGCAAAAGCATTGTCCGATCGGTTAACGAAGTATCAATCGTCGTTATCAGAACAAGAGATTGATGGAATCGTTAAAGAAACTAAAGATTTATTAGCTTATCAAAATCGTGAAGATGCACCGGAAGATTTGGCGACCATTCCGAAACTGGAATTATCAGATTTGAACGCTAAGGTACAGACGTCTCAAATTGCTCGAGGTATGATGGACGATTGCTTCGTTTTATGGCATCCAGCGCCAACAGACGGGATCGTCTACCTTAAATTTTATTTTGACATCCGCACCATTGCACAGGAAGATTTAGCAGTCTTAGGCATACTCAATAAGCTGTTATTTAATGTTCGGACAGACCTGTACGGGGTTGATGAAATGGATCAAATGATCCAAATTCACACTGGCGGTATTTCAACAAATCTTGAAGTGCTAGATGATGTTCAGTGTGAAGGTCAATACCAAGCTTATTTGTCAATTGGCGGGAAAGCATTAATCGATCAAGTGGATTATTTACTTGAATTGTTGTTCCAAGGCATGACGGCTTCTCATTTTGATGAAAAAGAAATTATTGAAGCGATTTTACAGGAACATCGCACGAAATTTGAAAATCGCTTTTTGACTTCCGGAAATGTGCTGGCTTCACAGCGTCTGCAATCCTATTATTCACAATCCGCTGCGTTGTATCAGCAATTAGGCGGTATTGATTTCGGACGTAAGCTGTCCGCCATATGCCAGAGTTATGATACAAGTTTTGATGAATTATCGCAAAAGCTCTTACACGTGTATAAGCAGGTAATTAACCGCAATCATGTAAAATTGTCGATCACCTGCGAGCCGGCGCAGCAAAATAAGATTTACCACAAAGTAAACCAACATCTGCAATCCATTGACAATAGTGAACAGCCGATTCATACCTATCAATTTGATACAAAGACAGCAAATGAAGGATTTATGACTTCATCTAAGGTTAATTATGTGACTAAAGGGTTTAATATTAAGCGTTTAGGCTATGAATACAATGGCAGTCTTTTCGTACTTAAAACCATTATGGATATGGGATATTTGTGGAATCGTGTCCGCATCAAGGGAGGCGCCTATGGGACGGGCTTTTCAATTTCAAAAGCCGGCGATCTGATATTTACTTCGTACCGAGATCCTCACGTTGCAAATACGCTTAAAGCGTACGACGAAGCAGGACAATATGTCAGTGATATGCAGATCAGTCAGCGGGAATTGGAAAAGGCCATTATCGGTTCAATTTCAGCGAAGGATCATCCGCTTTCGCTTGCCATGCAGTCTTACGTAGCAGACCGACAGTTCTTAACAAGGCAAACGCAGGAATGGACGCAGATTGAACGCGATCAGATTCTCAGCACTACGGAAGCTGATTTGAGAAAATGCGGTAAAATTATCGATGCGGCGATGCATCAAAATGCGCTCTGTGTCATTGGAAATGAAGAAAAAATTCGTAAAAATCAGGAACTCTTTAATGAACTTACATTTATTCAAAAACAATCGAAATAAATTATTAGCATCAATTTGTTGTGCGGTTTTGTCGATTCTTTTTATCGGCAATTCCGTCTTTGCGGCAATGCCCGCATTTAACAATGATGAAGCGGTGTGTGCAGTTGAAGTGAATACCGGCGATGTCATTGTCGAACAGAACGCACATCAAAAGATGTATCCTGCAAGTACGACAAAAACCATGACAGCTCTGGTGGCCATGCACTATGTGCAGAATAAGCTCGATCAAAAAGTCACCGTGGGTAATGAAGTAAATGAAATCAGCGGAGATTCGTCGAAGGCAGATATTCGCAAAGGGGATGTATTAACCTGGCGGCAGCTGCTTTACGGGCTGCTATTGCCTTCTGGAAACGACGCGGCCATGACAATTGCGGCGAATGTGGGACGTTTGGATGCAAAAGACTCAAAATTGAGTGCTGATGCTGCAATTAAACGATTTGTCTCTTTGATGAATAAAGAAGCTAAAACGTTAAATTTAGAAGATACGCATTTTGTCAATCCACATGGCTATCATGATGATAACCATTATACGACTGCTGCCGATCTCGTTAAAATTGGTACACAGCTGATGAAATACAAGGCAATTGACAAAATTGTAATGCAGCCAGTTTACACTTGCCATCTTAAGAGCGGCGATAAAAAATGGATCAATACCAATGCCTTAATCATTAGCACGAAAGATCTACCGCTGGTTACAGGTTCATCACACGATGGGAAGAAATACAATCCATATGCAACGGGCGTGAAGACCGGCCATACAGACAAAGCGGGCCATTGTCTAGTGTTTTCTTCCAAATATAAAAATAAATCGATGGTTGCCGTCATTTTACATTCAGATAATAATATCTGGAGTCAAGCAAATGGCATCATCAATACATTTGATATTGATTATTCAAAAGTCAACTGGACTAAAAAAGATGGGACCTATAAAACAATAAGATTAAAAAATGTTAGAATTGCGAATTCAAAACAATTAACATTGACTTCTAAAAAGCAGGTTTCGTCTTATATTGACAAAAATCAGAAGGATCAATACACCACAAAACTCAAACTCAATCAATCGTTGTTTGAAAGGGATGGAGATGCCTATAAACTGCTTCAAACGGTCAAAGCTAATCAAAAAGTGGGGACATTACTTGTTCAAAATAACAATAAAACGGTGAAGCACATTTCTTTATACACGACAAAAACCATTCACCGCCGTGGCTTTGTCGATTATCTGCTGATAATTTTGATCATATTGGTTGTTGCATTTCTTATTTTTCGATATTATCAGGTTCAGCAAATCAAGAAGGGAAGAGCAAGGGCAAAGGCAAGGAGAAAAAAACGACCGAGTAATTCAAATAATAGAAAAAGACAGGTTAATCGATGAAAAATAAAAGGAACCGACCAGAAATATTAGCACCGGCAGGTAATGAAGCTGAAATTATTGCAGCCATTAATGCCGGTGCTGACGCCGTCTATTTTGGCGGCCCTTTTTTTAATGCGCGACTGAGAGCGGAAAATATCGACATTGATCATTTCAAACACATGGTGAGGCTGTGTCACCAATACAGCGTGAAGGTGTATATTACGGTGAATACGCTTGTGAAAGATGAAGAATGGGCCGAACTGATCCGTTATATTGATTTTCTAAATCTCGCTGATGTTGATGGGATGATCGTTCAGGACCCTGGTCTGATTTTTTGGATCAGAGCAAATTATCCGATGATTAAGCTCCAAACCAGCACACAGGCTTCTATTGGAGGATTAAATGGGGTCAAGTTTTTTGAAAATTTGGTATTTTTCCGCACTGTCCTACCGAGGGAAATGCCGATAAAAGAGATTAAAAAGATTAGACAACAAACTGACATTGAATTGAAAGTTTTTATTCACGGGGCATTGTGCTATGCGCGCTCAGGGCAGTGTTTGATGAGCAGCTTGATCGGTGGGAGAAGCGGTAATCGGGGAATGTGCGCCCAGCCCTGCAGAAAAAGATATCGATTGACCGACGAGAATGGCAGGACAATCAAACAAGGTTATCTACTTTCTATGAAAGATTTAAATACTTCAAATCACGTAGCAGAGCTAGTCAATGCCGGTATCGATGCGTTTAAAATAGAAGGACGTTTAAAAAGCCCTCATTACGTTTATCAAGTCACACAACTGTACCGGCAGCTTGTGGATGGAAAAGGACAATCGACCTCATCTCAAGAATTGGATTCCGTTTTTGGAAGGGATTTTACACCGGGATGGATGTTTAGCAATAAAAATCATTTAAATACAGACGTCCAGAAAAAACGCGGAGCTTATATTGGAAAAATTGAAAACATTGAGAAAGGTGTAATGAAAATTCAGTTGGATGGTTCAATTCAGCTTAATCGAGGCGATGGACTTGCTTTTGGGAAAAATGCTCAGGTTGGTTGCAGCCTAACGTCCTTTTCTCAAAGAGAACGTACGGTTAAAATAAATCAAATACGTGGAGTGAAAACAGGCATGCCGGTTTATCGTAATAAGAACGTAAAATTGGCAGAAAGCCTCACAGAGAAAGCTGAACGGCCACTTTCATTTAATAAAATACCTTTAGATATTAGCTTATCATTTTCAGAAGAAGAACCGGTTTCAGTTCAAGTAAAAAATGCAAATACAGGGCAAACGCAAGCCTTTGAAATCAAGGAAATTAAACCGTCTTTAGCGAAAAAACATGCACTGACTGAAGAAATGGTTAGACAACAAATTCAGAAGTTGGGGGATACGGATTTTTATCTTTCTGAATTTTCTGTGACCCTTAACGGAAATTTGTTTTTATCCCGCTCCGATTTAAATCGTATCAGGAGGGAGATCATTGCAGCGATTGATCCGGTGGTTAACCAAACCAAAATACAGCAGAACACGCAGCAACTTCGCTACGAACTCGAAACGAAACATCGAGAAGTAAGCGTTCAGAATAATCCTCAAATCTCATTAAGATTATGGCATTACGGACAATACGCTAAGTTCGCAGATATGCAAGTGGATGAATGGGCTATTCCGCTGGAACACATCTCAGAGATACCATACATTAAAAAAATCGGTCAGGACATTCACAATAAAGGCGAGAAATTAAGATTAATCTTACCAGAAATTATCAATACACAGAAAGGTCTTAAGTTAGATCAGCATTTTGAGATGCTTGACAATCTAGAAATTGATGGTTATTTAGTGCGAAATTACGAGGGATTGGAGATTTGCCGCCGTCATGGAACAATGCACTCGGTTGAGGCAGATACCAATTTGCAAGTGTTTAATGCAGTTTCAACAATGGCCTTTAATTCCTGGGGGTGCGATCGATGTGCAGTATCTTGTGAATTAGACGGATCATCCTTAAAAAAATTAAACGAAAAGACCGTATTGCCTTTGAGCCTTAATGTTTACGGATTTCAGGAAGTGATGGTATCGGATAATTGTGTGATCAATTGCCAAAATAACGACTGTACATCGTGTAAAAATAATGGACGCTATCATTTGATCGATGAAAAGGGCGCTTCCTTTCCGTTTGTCCTTCAAGATCAAAAGGTTCATATTTTCAATGCAGATAAATTATGCTTAACGAGTAAAGAATTAAAAGGTTTAGACTGTGTTGACGTCTATAGAATCAACGTCTTAAATGAAGAACCGAAAGAAATTGCAGAGGCAATTGCCTTTTACCGACACCCGAGTACTGCAACTGATCATCTGCAAAATAGTCAACACCGTTTAACAACTGGAAATTTTCACAGAGGAATACAATAGTCGATGAATGAAAAAAGTATCAATGTTTTAGAATATCCTAAGATTTTAAAGCAGCTGGCAGAGTTTTGTATCACAGAGGCGGGTAAAGAATTTGCCTCAAATTTAAAACCGATGAACCAGTTCGACGAGATTATGAAGGCACTTGACGAGACAGAAGAAGCGGTCAATATGTCGCTTCGAAATGGTAGACCTCCGCTCGCCCGAATTCACAATATTTTACATATATTACAATTGGCAGAAATTGGCTCTGTTTTGGATATGAGTTCATTACTCGAAGTTGCTTCAACACTTCGTCTTACCAAAGATTTAATTGATTACTACGATAAAGATATCGAGAAGAATGAGCTGCATCGGTTGGTGCCATTGTTTGAAGCCCTTGATGATTGTTTAGATTTGGAAAGAGAAATTTCTAAGAAGATTATCGGCCCTAATGAGATGGCTGATAATGCGACGCCAAAATTAGCCAGCATCCGTCGAGAAATTATTGCGAAAAACAATCAGATATCCGATAAATTAAATCGTATTGTGACATCGTCCAGCTATGAAAGCATCTTGCAGGATCGGCTGGTTACGGTTCGAGATAATCGTTACGTCATTCCGGTTAAGCAGGAATATCGCAATCGAATTCCGGGAATTGTTTTGGATAAATCGTCGACAGGCTCTACTGTTTTTATTGAGCCGTTGTCAGTGATTAATTTAAACAACGATCTTAAATTACTCAGGGCGGAAGAAGAAAAAGAAATCTTTACGATTCTTGAAAATTTAACGGGGAAAGTTAGTGCCTATCACGCCGTCATAGAACGCGATTTTCATATGATCTCTAGATTAGATTTTATTTTTGCAAAAGCAGGGTATGCTTTATCAAACGGCAGTGTGCGCGTAAAAATCAATCCAAACGGCCCGATCTCTTTGTTAAATGCGAGACATCCGCTTTTGGATCCGAAGAAAGCTGTCGCGAGCGATATTGTGTTTCGTCCGGATATTAAAGTTATCGTTATTACAGGGCCCAATACAGGCGGTAAGACGGTTACACTCAAAACGATTGGGTTATTGACGCTTATGATCCAATCTGGTTTATTTGTGCCTGTTAAGGAAGGCAGTGCGACTGGCATTTTTAAAAATATTTTTGCCGACATTGGAGATGAGCAGAGTATTGAGCAGTCTCTTTCGACTTTTTCAGCGCACATGCAAAATATTGTTTATTTTATGGCTCAAGCCCAAAAGGGCGATCTCGTTCTTTTTGACGAGCTTGGCGCTGGTACTGATCCAACTGAAGGTGCTGCCCTTGCCATTGCATTGTTAAATGAATTGTTTAGACGCGATGTCATTACAGTAGCTACGACCCATTATTCTGAGTTGAAGGAATACGCTTTGACGACACCGGGAATCACAAACGCATCGGTGGAATTCGACGTCAAAACTTTGAAACCGACGTATCGATTAATTATCGGTATTCCAGGAAAATCGAACGCTTTTGAAATCGCGAGCCGTTTGGGATTGAACGACCAGATCATTTCAGAGGCCAGACAATTTATCAATTCCGGATCTGTTCGATTTGAAAAAACATTGGATTTAATTGATGAAAAGAGAAAAGAAATGGAGGCCGCGTTACAAGAAGCCGAGCTAAAAGAACGAACAGCTGAAGAAAAAATAAGAAACGCCGAAGAAAAGGCAAGTGATGTTTATCAAAAACGAGATGCTATTATTAGACAGGCGCATCAAGAAGCGGAGACAATTGTAGAAAAGACAAAAGCCCAGTCTGAATCAATTTATCAGGAAATTCGCGCGATTCAAGAAAATACGATGGCTTCGATTGACAATAAAAAGCTGGAATCACTGCGAAAGGAAATTAACCGTCAGTCACAGCTGTCGAAGAAACAAGTACAAAAGGATCAGCAGAAAAAATACAAAAAGAAAAAAGCAAATCCTAAAGTATTAAAAAAAGGCGATATCGTTTTTGTCGAAAGTTTAAATAAAGAAGGCGAAATCGTCGAGATTAAGCAAGGAGAAAACAAAGCGACGGTTCAAATTGGTCCGATGAAGCTTCAGGTCAAAACGAGCCAGCTTTCACAAATTCAACACTACGAGAAAAAAACAAAGAGAAACCCCAAAAAGATTAATGCGGCCGATCGTCACAAAATGAGCAGCAGACTTGATTTGAGAGGTATGACGGGTGACGAGGCGAGATATGCCGTTGAAAAATTCCTTTCGGATGCAGTTGTGTCGAATACCAACAATTTAACGATCATACACGGCAAGGGAACCGGGGTGTTGCAGAAAGTAGTACAAAATTATTTAAAGCATTCGTCTATTGTTAAGTCTTTTCGTTTTGGCAATCCTTCGGAAGGTGGAACTGGCGCAACTATTGTTGAACTGAAATAATAAATATTTAAGAAATCTTTATTAAAATAAATCTCATTAAAGAATAAAAGGAGTGTATATGGAAAAACGGGATTTCAATCAAGAGGATGTTGCCAGACGAATTCGCAGAGCGGGATTACGCGCGACGCTTCAACGCACGACATTGCTTAAGATCATTCTTGATTCGAACCGTCATCCCACAGCAGAAATGTTAATGAAAAAAGTTAACGAAAAAGGGCTGCATTTGTCAATGGGAACCATATACAATACGTTAGATTGTTTTGAAGAGCACGGATTAATTATGCGTGTTCATGATGAAAATGATGTGATGCGGTACGATGGCAATACGGATTTTCATATTCATTTAGTTGATCACGATCATATCGATGATTTGTTTGATTCGGAATTGGAAAACATCATTCGAAAAAAATTGTCAAATAAATTGCCAGATAATATGAAAAATGCGAAAATAGAAGTAACTCTATATAAATAATTTCAGGGAGAAAATATGAGCGAAACAATTAAAATTAAAATTGAAATGGAAAACGGTGGTACGATTCGCGCTGAGTTGTATCCGGATATTGCGCCAATTACAGTTGAAAATTTTGTAAAGTTGGTTAAAAATCAATTTTACGATGGCTTGATTTTTCATCGCGTTATTCCTGGGTTTATGATTCAGGGCGGCGATCCGGAAGGCAACGGCATGGGCGGACCGGGATACGGTATTAAAGGCGAGTTCTTATCGAATGGATTTAAGAATGATCTCAAGCATACGCGTGGTGTATTATCAATGGCGAGAGCGATGGATCCAAATTCTGCGGGTTCTCAATTTTTTATTATGGTTGCTGACGCACCACATTTGGATGGCGACTACGCTGGGTTTGGCAAAGTCACTGAAGGGATGGATGTGGTTGATCAAATTGTTTCTGCAGAAAGAGACATGTGGGACAAACCTTTAGAAGATCAAAGAATCGCAACGATTCGAATCGAAGATGCTGAGTAATTTTAGACCGAGGGATGAAAATCCTTCGGTTTTTTAGTTGAATCACCTGTGTATTTTAGATAAAATAAAAATACTCTAAAAACTATAGAATGCGAGGCAATATCATTGAATCTCTATCATAGAAATTTTTTAACTCTGCGGGATTTTACGCCGGATGAAATTATATTTTTAATTGATTACGCGGCAGCATTAAAAGAAAAAAAACAGAAGGGCATTCGAGGCCATTTATTGGAAGGCAAAAACATTGTGAGTATTTTCGAAAAGACCTCTACCCGGACGCGTTGCTCCTTTGAAGTAGGGGCGTACGATGAAGGCGCCAACGTGACTTATTTAACCAATAGCCAAATGGGAAAGAAAGAATCGATTGAAGATACGGCTAAAGTATTGGGCCGTTTTTATGACGGCATTGCTTTCAGAGGGTTCTCACAGGATACAGTCAAGGCGCTAGCTGAATTTTCGGGTGTTCCCGTTTGGAATGGACTGACAGACACCTATCATCCGACACAGATTTTAGCGGATATGCTGACGATCAGAGAAAACTTTGGTGATTTAGCGGGACGAAAACTTGTTTTTGTCGGTGATGCCCGAAATAATATGGGTAATTCGTTGATGATTGGCTGTGCAAAATTAGGCATGCACTTTGTAGCCTTAGCGCCTAAATCGCTGTTTCCAGATGAAGAATTGGTTTCGGCCATGGAAAAGGTGGCTAAAGAAACCAATGGTTCCATCACATTAACGGATGATATTGACGAAGCTGTCCAAAATGCGGATGTGATTTATACAGATGTTTGGGTTTCAATGGGGGAAGAAGCGAAAACGGCAGAACGGATTGCTTTATTAAAAGACTATCAAGTTAATGAAGAAATGATCAAGAAAACAAACAATCCGAATGTAATCTTCTTACATTGTCTGCCATCCTTCCATGATTTAAATACGAAGGTTGCTCAGGATGTTCACGAAAAGTATGGCTTGACGGAAATGGAAGTAACCGATCGGGTTTTCAGAGCGCCATACTCCAAGGTATTCGACGAAGCAGAAAATCGTATGCACGCGATTAAAGCTGTGATGTGTGCAACATTAGCGGAAAATAAAGTGGACGATAAGGGAAAGCCAATCGTTGAATAGAAAGGAATTGAGATGATATTAAGAGGAATCGTTGAGCTTCAAAACGGAACAGATGTACGTGGTGTCGCAGCAAAGGGTGTGCCGGGAGAAGAAGTTAATTTAGACGACAATAAGACAATGAAAATTGTCTACACCTTTGCAGAGCGCATTAAAAAGCAAACGGGCAAACAGCATATTAAATTAGCGATCGGGAGAGATAGCCGTGTTTCCGGTGAATTTTTAGCGCAGGCAGCATGCGTAGGTGCCGTTTGTTCTGGTGCGGTTGTGTACGATTGCGGATTGGCGACGACACCTGCAATGTTTATGACGACAGTCGATCCGTATTTGAAATGCGACGGCGCTGTGATGGTCACGGCAAGTCATTTGCCAGCAAATCGCAACGGCCTTAAATTCTTCACACGCCGCGGTGGAATCGAAAAGAATGAGCTGACAAGCTTATTAAAAGAAGCGGAAGAAATTGAAACGTCTTTTTATGGCGGCAAACGCATTCCATCGGATTTTTTAAAGGCTTATGCTGCAAATATCGTCGGTATTATCCGCTCTGAAACGAAAGAAATTAAACCGCTTGACGGTCTTCACATCGTAGTGGATGCGGGCAATGGTGCCGGTGGATTTTTCGTTGACGACGTTTTAAAACCGTTAGGCGCTGAAACGAAGGGATCTCAGTTTTTAAATCCGGATGGACACTTTCCAAATCATATTCCGAATCCTGAAAATGCAGAAGCAATGGCATCCGCAGTTAAAATGGTTCAAAGAAATCATGCCGACATGGGCATTATTTTTGATACTGATGTGGATCGCAGCGCCATCATAGACGAAAAGGGAGATCCCATTAACCGCAACGCGTTTATTGCCTTTATATCGAAGATTGTTCTCGACAAATATCCCAATTCAACGATCGTGACAGATTCTGTCACTTCGACAGGTTTGACAAAATTTATTGAACATCATGGTGGACATCATCATCGTTTTAAAAGAGGATACCGTAATGTAATCAACGAAGCGATTAGATTGAATAAGTCTGGAGAACCTGCGTATCTAGCTATGGAAACGAGCGGACACGGAGCATTAAAAGACAATTATTTTTTAGATGACGGCGCTTATTTAGCGACACTGGCATTAATTGAACTTTGCCATCTTAAAAAAGAAGGCCAAACATTATCGACTTTTGTCGAAGATTTAGAAGAACCAGCTGAATCACTAGAAGTGCGTTATCATATCAATGGTGATCACTTTAGAAAATTGGGCGAAAAAATACTGGAAGATTTCAAAACTTATGCTGAAAATCAAGAAGGGTGGTCGCTGGTTCAGCCTAATTATGAAGGTGTGCGAGTCGCCTGTGATGCCGATCACGGCAACGGATGGTGCTTGATGCGCTTGAGCCTTCATGAACCCAAGATGCCGACGAATATTGAATCTGACACGCCAGGAGGATGCCAGGTTATCTTAGACAAGGTCGACGCATTTTTGAAACAATACGACGAAATAGAAAAATAGTATTGGTTTAAGCGAAATTAAAAACGTCAGCGGATTAAATATCTGCTGACGTTTTTTAGGATAAAATAAAAACTCAAATTATTTAAAAAGCGATGACAATGCCGCCTTGGTCAGCGTATACTGTTCCCAGCCCTCCCGATTCAAAGATTAAGATACTTTTAAAGGGAGTTTCTGTTTTTTCCACAGCAGCTTTAAGTTTTAACGCCGTTTCCGGCGCGTTAACGTGTGTAATAGCCAGATTTTTTGTTTGTGGACTTTCCACTTCATTTGAAATGATCTTTGCAAGTGAAAACAATGCTTTTTTATGACCACGGCACTTTTCTTTTAACTCAATTTCGCCATTAACTCCTTTCATGATAGGATTGATTTTCAGTAATTTGCCGACGAGTGCGACACTATGTTTAATTCGTCCATTCTTCACTAAATTTTCAAAGGAATTTAATACGAAATATGTAGACATATGCGTGATATAATCGCGGACGATATGAAATAAATCGTTCGGTTTAAAGCCGCGTTTAAGCGTTTCGATAATGTATAGCGCGGTCAAGTCTTCGCCACTGACAGCAGAGAGAGAGTCAAAAATATAAACGCGATCACCAAAGCCCTTTTCTTCTGCCATGGATTTTGCCAGACAAGCGGAATTATAGGAGCTACTCAATTTACTGGAAATGGTAACAACAAAGTTCACAGCATTGGGATCCATCACGTCAAAAAAAGCTTGGGGTGAAGGGCAGGCCGTTCGAACTTTATTCTTGGACAGGTGCATGCGGTCAATTAATTCGGAGCGGTTAAGGTCCTGATCAACAAATTCATCATCGTCGATGTAAATTTTAAAAGGGACACGTGTCAGTGAAATATTGTGATGATCAGACTGAAGGGCCACCTCAGAGCAGCTGTCGATAATAATTCGTGCCGGGTAATCAGGGAATGAGTTGATGGCTGTCATAAGAAACTCCTAAAAATAATGGTGCAATTGTTAAAGCGGACAGTCTTGTTTAAGTGGCTGATGCGTGTAATGCGCTGAGCCATTGACGTAATCAGAAACAATTTGTCCATGACCGATTAATTTATATTTATAAGTCACCAACCCTTCCAGTCCAACAGGGCCGCGAGCGTGCAGTTTTCCTGTAGAAATGCCAACTTCTGCGCCAAAACCGTATCTAAATCCATCAGCAAAACGCGTCGATGCATTTTGGTAGACGCCTGCCGAGTCGACTTCCAATAAAAATTTACGGGCGGTTTTGTCATTTTCGGTAACTATTGAATCCGTATGTTTGCTCCCGTAATGATTAATATGTTGAATGGCCTCTTCAACACTATCAACCATTTTTATAGATACAATGCGGTCGAGATATTCAGTGTGCCAATCTGCTTCTGTTGCAGGTTCACAGGGAATTATGCTTTGGATCCTTTCATCTCCGCGAATTGTAATGTTTTCCTGGTCTAAAGCCTGTTTGAGAGATTGAATAAACGATTGAGGCAGATCGTGATGCAGTAAGAAGGTTTCTGCCGCATTACAGACGGATACAGACTGCGCCTTAGAGTCGACGGCGATACGAAGTGCTTTATTAAGGTCAGCGTCTTTATCGATATAGACGTGACAGATGCCTTCTGAATGGCCCATAACAGGGATAGAAGTGTGATCCATAATAAATTGAACGAAACTATTGGATCCTCGAGGTATGATCAAATCAATGGTATCTCGTTGTTTGAGCATTTCATTGACATCGTCGCGGGACTCTAAATTTTGGATCCATCCAGACGGAATACCGGCTTCTTCAGTTGCTTCACTGATCAACTGGTATAAGAACTGATTGGTTTTTAAAGCTTCATGTCCGCCCTTGAGCAGAACGGCATTGCCCGATTTTAAGCATAATGAAGAGATCTGAATGAAAGCGTCCGGGCGGGATTCAAAGATGACACCGATCACACCAATAGGGCAGGTGACACGGTATAAATCTAATCCTTTGTCTAATTCAGTGGCCATTTGCGTGACGCCGACTGGATCCGGCAGTGCAATTAAATCTTCAATACCATTGATTGCGTCAGCAAGCTTTTGATCGCTTAATTTGAGACGCTTGTACAGCGGCGCTGCAAGGTGTTCAGATTCTGCACGGTCCAAATCCTGTTGATTGACCGCTTGAAGCCGATCAATATTATCTTTTAGATGTTTGATGATATTTTTTAATGCGCGGTTTCTCGTTTCGACGTCGACCGCAGAAAGAATAAAAGCAGCTTGATTGGCCTTTTGGCTTTTTTCTTTTATTGATGTTTCGCTCATGATAAATTCCTTTTAGTAATATTAAATGTAGCTGAATCCGTACATGACAACCATACCAACGACTAAAGCGATAATCAGAATAATTGCGCCGACGCGGTGCCAGGGTTTAATGGTTTGATGTTCGGATTGATGCATTGTAGTATTGGTTTTTTTCTTTCTCTTATTTTTTGTATGCTTTGATTTAGACATTTTAACCTCGAAGATTATTTATTTTCTTTATTGTTCTTTGCCTGCGGCTTCATGTGATCTTTTAAAATAGATTTGCCATCGTTTTTAAAATATTCTGGATGCTGTTCGCGATATTCGCGCCGCATTTCTTCAATCATCCTTTTTTCTTCTTCTGCAGCTTTCTGTTCTTCTTCAATAACTTTAGCGTTATAGGCCTTTAACAGTGGTGATCCGATAGCTTTTTCGCCAGGTTTTAGAAGTGACCCGACGTGAGAAATAAAAATCATACGGTCCTTTTTAGGTCCGCCAAAGTCTGCAGCAAAGATGCCTTGATGCAGTCCGAGAACAAGTGTCCCTTCGTGGACTGTTAGACGCATAGATTGTCCAACCATTGCAGCTTTGATGCCAGGTGTGGATGGGCCGGTATACTGCATGCCGTTAAAACGGGGAAATGCATGATCTAAAGCTTTCAGATAATCTTTGACCATATCTTTATTCTTTGGGTCGGCAAGGGTGATGCCGACGCTGCTTTCCGGTGTCTGCAATAAGATTTCACCATCGCGAATACGTTCAGATTCAACGTAATCTACGACTTGAGATGTTATATCTGCCATATCTTCAAACTGCTCTGAAGAAAATTTTATTATTTTCATAAAAAACCTCGCTAAAAGTACTTGATTTTCTTTTGCTCTTATTCTATAATAAACATCGTTGATTTGCAAATCACACATCGGGGTGTGGCTCAGCTTGGTAGAGCGCATGGTTCGGGACCATGAGGCCGGAGGTTCAAATCCTCTCACTCCGACCATTTGATTATAAACTGCTGAGTGTATTAAAGCTCAGCAGTTTTTTTAATTTTATAAAGAGCAGGAGCAAATCATGAAAAGAAAAACAATAATAGGTATTATTGTCATCTTAATTGCTGCGGGTATTGCCGGATACGGATATTGGCGTACCCATCCATCTAGTTTTTCATTCAATTCTGGATCAAAGGGAACCAACTCACCGAGTGTTAAAGTACCGCGCAATAAATCCACAAAAAAAGCAACATCCACTTCTGATACTTCGTCCAGTTCTTTGAATCAAATGAAGGACGATGCAAAATCGTTTTATCAGCTTATTTATAATAAAGATTATGATCAAGCGGAAAAATACATGACCTCAGATTTTGCCGAGAGTTTAAAACAGGCAGTTGATCAAAATCAAAGCAACGATGCTTCTGTGGCGAAGGATATTTCATCCTATACAACGGTAAACACACCGGTTTCAATATCAGATCCTATTGTAATTGCGGATGACTTAGAATATCAAGTGACTTTAAAATTATCTGACGATTATGAAGCTAAGGTGGGATTTAGAAAATCAGGAAAAACGTACAAAGTTTTCTCATTTTCAGCTCAAGATCCAAACATGAACAATGGTGGGTATGCCGGCAGTTCACAAAAAGGACAATAAAGAAAAATAATTTATAGCTTGACATCTAATTTTTTATTCAGTAAAATTAAAACGTAAATTAAAGCAGAGGCAATAAAGCTTCTCACCTTGTTTCGCAAAATGCGAACGGGTTATATTGCGATAAAGATGCTTTATGTGCAGGTGCTTTAGTTTGCCTGCACATTTTTTATTTTATAATATGGGGGTGTATTACAATAGCAAGAGATGTTCAACATGAAATCAATGAAATGATTCGCGATCGTGAAATCAGAGTAATCGATGCTGATGGTGAAATGATTGGAATCATGAAACCGGCTGAAGCGCGGAAACTGGCAGAAGAAGCCGGTCTTGACTTAGTTAAAGTATCTCCACACGCTAAGCCGCCTGTTTGTAAAATTCTGGATTATGGTAAATTCCGCTATGAAGAAATCCGTAAACAGAAAGAAGCAAAGAAGAAGCAGAAATCGATGACCGTCAAGGAAATCAGAATGTCGGTCCGTGTTGAAGAACACGACATTCAGGTTAAAGCGAGAAATGCTGAAAAATTTCTTCAACAAGGTCACCGTGTTAAACTGACCATTCGATTCAGAGGACGAGAAATGATTTACACTAATCAGGGACGACAAGTGCTCTTAGATTTTGCAAATCGTTTGAAGGACTACGGAACAGTCACGAAAAGTCCTAAATTAGAAGGTCGGAATATGTCTATCTTTTTGTCTCCAAAGGGCAGTAAAGACAACAAATAAATATTATATATATTAAATTTAGGAGGACAATTATGCCAAAGATGAAGTCACATCGCGGATCTGCGAAACGTTTTAAAATTAAAAAATCAGGAGTTATCAAGAGATCGAAGGCGTATAAAAGCCACATTTTAAATAAAAAATCACCTAAGCGCAAAAGAAATCTTAGAAAAGCAGGCTATTTAGTACCAAGCAATGCTAAAAACGTTAAGAAAATGCTGTTAAAGTAAGAGATTCATTTTAGATAAACAATTAGGAGGAAAAAATGGCCAGAGTAAAAAAAGGCGTTAATGCTCATAAAAAACATAAAAAGATTTTAAAACTTGCAAAGGGTTATTATGGCGCAAAAAGCAAATTGTACCGCCCTGCGAATGAAGCTGTTATGCGTGCGCTCCGTTCTGCGTACAGCGGACGTAAACAGAAGAAACGCGACTACCGCAAATTGTGGATTACAAGAATCAACGCTGCTGCTCACATGAACGGCTTAAGCTACAGCCGTATGATTCATGGTTTGAAAGTAGCTAATGTCGAAATCGACCGCAAAATTCTTGCTGATCTCGCAATGAACGACGCTGAATCATTTGCAAAATTAGCTGATTTAGCAAAAGAAAACTTATAATATAATCGTATTAATTAAATTTCCGAAGGAAAGCCAGTGGTTATTCAATCTAAACAAAACCGCAAAATAAAACAAATTCGAAAACTCTTTTCACACAAAGGGAGAGAGACAGAAAAATGCTTTGTTTTTGAAGGAAAAAAGCTTTTTGAAGAAGCGTTAAAAAGTGCGGTGCCACTTGTAGGCATACTAGTTGCGCGTCGATTTATGGATACAAATCGTCACCAGCTAGATGCCATTTCATCGGAAATTCCTGTGGAAGTGGTTGAAGACCACATTTATGATCAATTATCACGCCAAAAGCATCCAGAGGGAATCCTTTGCATTGCGAAATATTTTGACGCTCAAATCGATTTAAAACGATCACAGCACCTATTATTATTAGACGAATTGGCTGACCCGGGAAATTTAGGGACTATTATTCGTACTGCGGATGGTGTTGGCTTTGATGGTATCATTTGTTCGGATCAAACCGTTGATTTTTATAATGATAAAGTTATACGGGCAACAATGGGATCTTTTTTTCATATTCCAATTTATAAAACAGATCGATTTGAAGCGTTTATTCAAAAATTAAAGCAAAATAATTTCTTTGTTTGTGCCACTTCATTAAATGGAAATTTATCTCAAGAATCGCCGATGCCGCATCATTCCAAAAACGCATTGATTTTAGGCAATGAATCCCATGGCGTTCGTCCACAGATTGAAGCAATTTGTGATTTTTCATGGAAGCTGCCCATATATGGCAAGGCAGAATCCTTAAATGTTGCTGTGGCGGCAGGTATCATGATGTACTTGACGGTAATAGGTGACAAGAAGTAAAATAACAATTAATAGCGATGACAAAGCAAATAGCATGAACCACTGTTCAAGAGAGAAGCAATCCACGGCTGAAAGATTGCGGACATGTTGATGTGAAATTTCACTTTTGAGCTTTTTAGATGAAATCAGTATTCTAAAACGTTTTCTGTTGCGTTAAACAGTCGAGAGATCTTATTTATAAGATAAAAAAGGTGGTACCGCGGAAAATTTCGTCCTTGATTTCAAGGACTTTTTTTTATGGTGAAAATTAAGGAGTAAAAAATGCATAAAGATCAGCTTGATCAAATCAAAAACGAATTTAAAGAAAAAATTAGCCATATTGAAGATATAAAGGATTTAGAAGAGCTTCGCGTTCAATTCCTTGGTAAAAAAGGAGCGATTACCCAATTTATGAAAGGAATGGGTAAGCTTTCAAAAGAAGAACGCCCAATCGTTGGCAAAAAAGCTAACGAAGTTAGAAAAGAAATACAGGATAACCTTGACAGCGTAAAAGGCCATATTGAAGCAAAGGTATTGGAAGCGCGTCTGGAACGCGAAAAAATCGATGTGACTTTACCCGGTAAGCCGTGCAAATGTGGAGCACACCATCCATTAAATATTGTCACAGAAGAATTGGAAGACATTTTTTTAGGCATGGGGTTTTCGATTGTCAGTGGTCCTGAAATAGAATGGGTTAAATACAATTTTGATGATTTAAATATGCCGAAGGATCATTCTTCAAGAGACAAGCAGGAGTCCTTCTATTATCGAGATGATATGGTATTAAGAACGCAAACCTCGCCGGTTCAAGTCCGGGCGATGTTATCTCAAAAACCTCCGCTTCGTATTATTTCGCCGGGCCGTGTTTACCGATCAGATGAAATTGACGCAACGCATTCACCGGTATTCCATCAAATGGAAGGCTTGGTGATCGACAAAGGTATTGCGATGTCTGATTTGAAGGGAACCATGGACCTTTTTGCTAAAAAACTTTTTGGCAACAAGACAAAAACAAAATTCAGACCGCATCAATTTTATTTTACTGAACCTAGTGCGGAAATGGATGTTACTTGCTTTAAATGCGGAGGAAAAGGATGTCCTGTCTGCGACAACTCAGGATGGGTCGAATTATTGGGTTGTGGGATGGTCCATCCGAATGTGCTGCGCGCTTGTGGTATTGATCCGGAAGAATATAGCGGTTTTGCTTTTGGACTTGGATTGGACCGTATTGCATTGACGAAATATGGTATTTCAGATCTTCGTCTGCTGTTTGAAAATGACACGCGTTTTCTTTCGCAGTTTAAATAAAGGAGGAAATAGATGTTAGCTTCTTTCAATTGGTTAAAAGAATTTGTGAAAATTGACCAGAATGTTAAGACATTTGGTGATACATTAACCATGGCAGGGACAAAGGTCGAAACGATCACACCTGTCAATGAAAAAGTCAGAGGAATCGTGACAGGAAAGATCACGAAAATTGAAAAACATCCAAATGCAGATCGTCTTCGTGTGTGTACGGTGGCATTCGGAGAAAATAAAACACTTCCAATTATTACAAATGCCCAAAACGTGTACGAAGGGGCTGTTGTTCCTGTTGCTCTTGACGGTGCAATTATTGACACAGGAACACAGATTAATGCCTCCGAAATGAGAGGGGTTCGATCTGAAGGGATGATGTGCTCCGTTAAGGAAATGGGTTTAGACACATCCTTGTTTAACAAGGAGGCGACACAGCAAGTTTATATTTTCCCAGAAGGAACGGAAAGTGGACTTGATGTTCGAGAATTATTTTGGGTCGACGACCATATCATAGATATTGAGTTAACAGCAAACCGTGGAGATTGCCAGTCGATTTATGGTATCGCAAAGGAAGCAGCTGCTGCCTTAGATCAGCCGATCAAACCGATTGAATTATATCAATCAACAGAAAATGATTCGGAAATAGAAAATTATCTGAAGGTTGCTGTTAAGGATCCTCATTGCAAAAGATACACGGCTAAGGTTTTTAAGGTCAATAAAATTGAGCCGTCTCCAATTTGGATGCAGCGGAAGCTGTTAAATTCAGGAGTTCGCCCGATCAACAATATCGTCGACGTGACAAATTACGTCATGATCGAATTAGGTCAGCCGCTTCACGCATTTGATTATGATCATATTGGTACAAAGGAAATCGTGGTGAATCGCGTCGATGATCCGACCTTTACGACCCTTGACGGGGAAAAACGGAAAATTGATAATCAGATGATGATGATTACCAATGGCGAAAAACCTATTGCGATTGCTGGTATTATGGGCGGTTTAAATTCTGAAATTACAGATCAAACGCAGTATATGGTTTTGGAATCTGCATTTTTTGACAAAACAAGCATCCGTACGACCTCAAGAAAATTGGGACTTCGTACAGAAGCGTCGGCACGTTATGAAAAGGGCTCATATGCCGAATTGTGTGAAACAGCATCACTAAGGGCGGCGTATTTGTTGGAAAAAATCGGTGCGTGCACGGCAGTTCCTGGGATGATTGACGTTTATCCAAATCCTGAAGAAAATTATCAAATCAAAGTCAACTGTGATTGGATTAATCGCTATTTAGGGATTCAAATCAGCGAAGACGAAATTGTTTCGATCCTCAAACGTCTTTTCCTTAGCGTCAATGTTTTAGATGATCATACCCTGATGATTACGGTGCCAAATGAAAGACAGGATTTGCGAATCCGAGAAGACATTGCCGAAGAAGTCGCAAGGATTTACGGATACGATAAAATTCCGAATACATTAATGCAGGGGAGCACTTTAATTGGGCAGAAAACTGCCGCTCAAAAATATCAGCAGCAGGTTGAAAATTTCCTGATTGGTGCAGGCTATTATCAGACGATGACAACATCTTTCACTTCACCTAGAATGATCGAGGCAATGAGACTTGAAGGCAGCGAAAATCCAATCAAAATTGTAAATCCGCTGGGGGAAGATACGTCTATTATGCGTTTCACATTGGCCGGACAACAACTTGAGCTGATTGCGATGAATCACAGCCGCAAAAATCCTTCAGGTCAGTTTTTTGAAATTGCAGCGACGTATCATGAAAATGAAAATAAAGCAGAACTGCCGATTCAAAGAAATCATTTAGTGCTCTCAATGTATAACGCCGGGGATTTTTATACGATGAAAGGCGTTCTGGAAGCATTACTTAGAAATCAAGATGTGCGGTTTGAAATGGGTGGGCGCGATTTATTCCATCCAGGTCGCAAAGCGATCATCACAGTTAATGGCGAACAGATCGGCGATTTCGGAGAAATTCATCCAGTCGTTGCAAAACAGTTATCCTTACCGAAACGTGTTTATCTGGCTGAATTAGATTTTGATAAACTGACAGAATTAAACGCTGGGCACACTGTAAAATACAAAAATCTTCCTAAATATCCGGCTTCACAGCGAGATCTTGCAGTCGTCATCGATAACAATATTCCGGCGATTAAAGTAAGGGATATTATCCATGCACATCGCGGTGGTATCATTGAAAGTATCAAGCTTTTTGACGTTTATCGCGGGGAACAAATTCCGAAAAATAAAAAGAGCTTAGCTTATTCGATTACCTTCCGTCATTCGGATCGAACACTTAAAGATCAGGAAATTAATGAAGTGATGGATGCGATTGTTTCTGAACTGCAGACAAAATTAAACGCGCAGTTAAGAGATGAATAATCTTGAAATTGGATTGTTGGCCATTTCCTGTTTAAAGGGATTTGGCCAACAGCGATTAAATCGCTTGGTTAAAACAGCCAATAAGCACATTCAACAACATCAGTTTTTGAATCATGAGCTTAATTATTTTGATTTAATTCAAATCGGAATCGAATCCAATCAGTTTACAGGAATGCTGCCGATTTCTTTTTTTATGGAAGGTTATCGGAAAGCTGAAAAAATTGTCGAACAGTGTGAGAAGGAGAATGTGTCCATTATTACACCGTTTTCGAAGTTATTCCCGAGACGCCTTAAAATGAACAATTATTTTGAGAAAGATATGGGTGAATATCCAGTTATTTTATATTATCTTGGAGATTTATCCGTATTAAATCAAAAAAAATGCGCGGCTGTGATTGGAACGCGCCACCCAACTGAAATAGGATACCAATCAAATATGGAGATCGCAGAAAAGCTTGCTGAAAAAAATGTGACGATTGTCAGTGGACTGGCAATTGGATGCGATCAAGCAGCTCACCTTGGATGTTTGAACGTGGGAGGGAAGACTGCGGCCTTTTTGCCCAGTCCAGTCAATGAGGTACTTCCGATCTCTAATCGCAAACTCGCTGAAAGAATTGTGGAAGCAGGAGGATGCCTTCTTTCAGAATATCCGCCAAGTGATAAAGATTTTCTCGTGCAGAATTACTGTTATGTTCAAAGAGATCGTCTTCAGGCGATGGCATCAGATGCTGTGATTACTTCAGAGTTTGACAGGAATAGTGGAACTGTCCATACATTGCGTTATGCACAAAAATATCACAAACCCATTTACGCATTAAAAGAAATCGCGCAATCTGAGCAATTTGCATTAGATTTTTTACATAACGAGAAAATTGACATTCAATTATTTTCTGAGCCTAAGCAGTTGGAAAATGAACTTGAAAAAATAAAATAAAGCCCTCAAATTTAATAGTAAAATTTGAAGGCTTTATTTTTATAAAATTTATGCTAATGCAGCAGTAACTAACGCCATTTTGTAAACTTCGTCTTCAGTACATCCTCTGGACAAGTCGTTAATTGGTGCGTTAAGTCCTTGCAGAACAGGACCAATGGCTTCAAATCCACCTAAACGAGAGGCAATTTTGTATCCCATATTGCCGGCTTCAATTAACGGGAAGATGAAAACATTTGCCTGCCCGGCAACTTTAGAGTCTGGGCATTTTGTTTTCGCAACTTCAGGGGAAACTGCAGCATCAAATTGAAGTTCGCCGTCGATCGCGACGTCTGGTGCCATTTTCTGAGCTTCGATGGTAGCGTCGTGTGATAACTGAACAGTGCCGCCCTTACCTGAGCCGTATGTTGAGAATGAAAGGAAAGCAACCTTAGGATCGATACCGAAGATTTTAGCTGTTTTTGCGGATTCGACACCGACTTCAGCTAATTGCTTTGCTGCACTGAGTGTCACGTTGCCTTCTTTATCGACACGATCTTTGTAATCGATATTGATTGCGCAGTCGGAGAAGACGAGACGTTCTTTTTCATCGTTTCTCATCAAAATAAATGAAGAGCTGACGAGGTGAGCATCTGGTTTTGTTTTAATGAGCTGTAATGCTGGACGAACGGTATCAGCTGTAGAATAGGTCGCACCGCCGAGCAGGCAATCCGCTTTTCCCATTTTTACGAGCATTGTTCCAAAATAATTGGTGTGGGTCAGCGCTTCTCTGACCTGTTCTTCAGTCATTTTACCTTTACGCAGTTCAAGCATCGCGTTGACCATTTCATCCATATCTTCTTTTGGATAAGTCGCCGGATCGATAAATTCAGCGTCATTGATGTGATCGTATTCTTCGCTGCGAGTCGCCTTGAATACGGACATGGTGTCGCCAAGTAAAATAACTTTTAATGTTTTATCTTTTAATAATTGATTAGCCGCATGAAGAATTCTTGGATCATCGCCTTCAGGGAAGACGATGGTTTTTGGATTCGCCTTAAGCTGTTCTTTAAAGCCTTCAAAAATTGATGCCATAGGTATAGAACCTCCCTTTAATTTGCAAATTTTTCTTTTTATATTATACCGCACTTTTTATGTATGAGACATCATATTCTTGTCTTTTAAGTAAAAATTTACGAATAATAGTATGTACTTATAAACATGGTGCTTAAAACCTTAGTTTTTTTTTAATTGATTTGTAATTTTGCCCATAATCCGTTAAACTTAATTAATATAGAATTTTAGAGTATAGGATAAAGGAGTGTGAAAGTTTGAAGCGTTTGATAGCGTTCATCCTGTCCGCAGCGATCATTTGTACACCAATTTCCGCCTTGGCGGCGCCGACTCAACAGGATGTCGAACAATCAAAACAGGAACTGGCTCAAACAACTCAAAAATTAAAAGACATTCAATCTCAAATCGACAAAGCGAACGAAGAATTGACCATTAACCAAGCGCTGCTTCCTCAGCGGGAAGCGGAATATAAGGCCGCGAAGAAGTTGATGGGCAAACGCGTTCGTGCGATGTATATGATGGGACAGACTTCTGCGCTTGAATACATTTTCTCAGCAAAAAGTTTTTCTCAGATGTTAAGTAATGTGGCCAGTATCCGCTATGTATACGCGAGTGATAATCAAATTGTAGAGAAAGCAGACACTGCAAAGAAGGAACTTGAAGAATCGACGAAATCGATTCAGGAAAATCAGAAAAAGCTGCAGCAGCAGAAGGAAGAAATTACAAAGCTCCAACAGACGCAGCAGGGAAAGCTCACAAAACAGTTATCAGAGCTCTCCGCTCAAGCAAGCAGTGCAGGGACGTTTTCCGTACCAGCAGATGTCAGTTCAATTGCGGCATCCAATTCCCCAAAAGTTGAAAAATTCATTCAGATTATGGTTGCTTTGTGTAATGACAACAGCCATGGTTACTCACAAGCAAACCGCTGGGGCCCAGATTTCGACTGCTCCTCTTCAATTATTTATTCACTGAGAATGGCGGGCTTTTCAATTAATGCGAATTCAACGCATGATCTTGGAGCGGCTTTGCAAAGTGCGGGTTGGGTACGTGTCAGTTCACCACAACGCGGCGATATTATGCTTGATCCGTCCAGTCATGTTGAGTTGTCATTAGGAGGCGGTACATCCGCAGGATTCCATACTAACAGAGGTCATCCAGAAACTGGGGACCAGACAGGTACGGAAGCAAGTGTTGGAACAAGCTGGCGTTCATATCCGCAATATTGGCGTTACGCAGGTCAATAAAAGTTCATTAGAATGATGATAGTGCAGTATTCAGAGCATGGTGTTTTCTGGATGCTGCACTTTTTTGTTTGGCTACAAGAGACAATTTGATATAATAATCTTAAGCAAATAAAGTGAGGGATATATGAAACAATACAAAGGAATCATTTTTGATATGGATGGTGTCCTGCTAGATTCGGAACGTTTGTACAAGCGTATTGAAGCTGACATGTACCATGCAGCTGGTATCCAGCCAACGAAAAATGAGATCGCGAAAAGTATGGGACGTGGCTGTGAAAATTGGTGGCAATATTTGAGAGATACTTATCATTTAGATATTGACCCAGCAGCGCAGGCAGAATATGAAAGCCGACGTTATTTTGATTTGCTGGATGTGCCAGAGGAAAGACCGGCGGTTTTTCCAGGGGTCCAAGAATGTTTTGAAGCTTGCCATAACGCAGGTATCCATTTATCGATCGCTTCGGGATCAAAACGATATCTTGTCGAAAAGGTGATTGATCTTTTAAAGATCAGGATGTATATTGATGGATTCGTTACTTCAGAAGACGTAAAAGCGGGAAAACCCGATCCTGAAATTATGGAAACTGCTGCATCGATTATGGGTGTCCGCCCTGAGGATTGTCTGGTCATTGACGACGCAACTAATGGCATGGTTGCTGGAAAGAAAGCCGGTACTGATGCATGGCTGTTTGCCAGTGCGGATGCTGCATTAGTTGACGCCTCTGAGGCAGATGCTGTTGTGCAATCTCATTGGGAAATAATGGAACATCTTAACCTTTCCAAATGAAAAATCCTGAAAAAAATTATCAATATTATTATGAAAAAATAAGCGGACCCTTTCGGAAACATCCCAATTCGGTTAAGGTGCTTAAGAAGGTTAACAGAGGACTGACAATCGTTCCATTTGTGATGTATCCGCTTTTGCTTGTTTTTCTTTGGATACAGAAGGATTCGATTTTTTTGCGAATTTTATTTTTTCCTGCTGTGAGTTTTATACTTTTAAGCTTATTTCGAAGGGGTATTAATCGTGCAAGACCCTATCAGACGTGGAAAATTGATCCATTAATTGTGAAAGAGAAAAAAGGCTGTTCGATGCCGAGTCGACATGTATTTTCTTCGGTGGTGATTGCGATGGCATTCGTAAAGGTTTTTCCAATTTTAGGGATGCTTCTCTTGATTATCAGTTTTTTGACAGGGCTTATTCGAATTGTCGGTGGTGTACATTACCCTTCTGATGTGCTTGTCGGCGCGGCATGCGGCCTAGCAGTCGGATTATTCATATAAAAAAATAGAGAGGAAGTTTAATTATGGCAGAACAGAAATGGATAAAAATCAAGGATAAGCTGCCGGAACAGCAGCGAGTTTGTTTAGTTAGCATTATGCACCAGTCTTCGCAGAAAAATTTTACACACGTCTCCGATCATGAAGTGGCGTTGGCTGTTTATATTCCACCTTATCAAACAAATGGTGTATTTATTTTCTTGACCCATTCCAATAGCAAAGATATGGATAATGTAATTTTTAATAATGGACAAGTCGTTGAGTCAGATGGCACCATTTCATCTCAAATTACGGCATGGATGCCTTTACCAGAACCTGATACAGACTGATGCAAAAGGAACAGGACAAACAAAATCAGAACATGATCACACTTTCTGTCCGCGACTTTGTTGAATTCGCTTATCAGCACGGCAGTATCGACACGCGATTTGGAGGAGCCAGCCGCGCTCGAGAAGGTGCGATGATTCACCGCAGGCTTCAAAAAAGCATGGGTTCTTCTTATCAGGCAGAAGTTACACTAAAATATCAAAGAATTTTTCATAATCATGTTTTTAATTTGTGGGGACGTGCAGATGGTGTCGTTTTTCGAAATGGCATTCCTGTTTTAGTTGATGAGATCAAAACGACCACGCGCAATGTCATGATGATTTCAGAGAATGACTATCCGGAGTATTTCGCTCAAGCGAGGACCTATGCATGGATGCTGTGCAGTGAGAATCGACTGAAAGAAATCGAAGTACAGCTGACTTTTTACCAGGTTCCTAGTGGCACGATTCGTCAAATCAAAGAGAAGGATTCATTTAAAAGTCTATGCGAATATGTCGACAAGATGTTTCAAGACTGGTCGAAATGGATCAATTTGCGAGATCAATTAACGATTCAAAGGAATAACAGTATTCGAAACATGCCTTTTCCTTTTGAAGGATGGAGAAAGGGACAGCATCAAATTGCCAGCGCGGTATATCGAACAATTGAAAAAAAAGGAAAGCTCGTTTGCCAGGCACCTACGGGAATCGGTAAAACAATGGGTATATTGATTGGAACGCTGCACGCTTTGGCTCGCGGAAATGGCAATCGAATCTATTATGCAACAGCTAGAACAACCGGTGCAGAGGCGGTAGAAAAGGCGCTGACATGCCTGCAGGAAAGAAGCGGATTATCCCTTCGATATGTGACTTTTGTCGCTAAAGATAAAATTTGTTTAAAAGAAACCAGAAAGTGCAATCCTGATGATTGCCAGTTTGCAGATCATTTTTACGATCGCGTTAAACCGGCAGTGTATGAATTACTGCGCGCAGAGCAGAAATTTGATAGCCAAAAGCTCATCTCGGCTTCAAAAAAATACTGTTTATGTCCGTTTGAACTTTCTTTGTATTTGGGACAATGGTGTGATGTGATTATTGGAGACTATAATTACATTTACGATCCGGTCATTGCATTGCAAGGTTTGAATGAAAGTGAAAATGGAGTTAAGACCATTTTGCTGGTGGATGAAGCCCATCACCTTGTTGAGAGGGTACGAGACATGTACAGCAATCATTTGATTTGCAAAAAGAACTTTTTGGAAATCCGCAAAAAAGTTCGTCAAATTAATGGTTTTTATAAGGCTTTGACAAAAACCGCCGATTATCTTGAGCAGGAGCGCGTGGCATTAACGGATCATGATGAGCTGTGGCACGTTGAAAAACAATTTCCCAATGAGTTATTACAACATCTTAGAAGAGTAGCGCAGGCAGGGGATGGAATGATCTCTCAATTCACGCAGCAAAGGAAATCAATCGATGAGAAAGTTTTAGATTTTTATTTTGAAATCCGCCGCATTTTAGTAATATGCGATAGCTATGGAGAGGAAAGTCGAACGTCTTTTGCCGTATCTGATGATCATAGCGATATTCACATTGGTATTCATTGCTTAGATCCAGCCTCGGCGATATTTGACAGTACACAGATGTGTCAATCCGTCATCTATTTTTCTGCAACTTTATCTCCATTGGTTTATTTCAAGCGTTTTTTGGGCGGAACTCAGATGTCCCTAGTTAATTTAGATTCACCTTACAACGCCGATCATTTTTTAGTTTTGACAGCGGATCAAATTTCGACACGATATAAATACCGGCAGCAGACATTTAAACAGATTTCTGAAATGCTGATTGCCTTTGTCCAAGGACATAAAGGCAATTATTTATTTTACTTTCCTTCCTACGCCTATATGAATTTGGTTTATCAAGATTTTATTGGGAAAGCCAAACGAGAACCGTTAAATATTATTCGTCAAAACCAGGAGATGTCTTCAGAAGAAAAAGAAGCTTATCTAGATCAATTCCAGCAAGACCAGAAAAAGAGTTTAGTTGGTTTTGCGATTTTGGGCAGTTCCTTTGGTGAGAGCATAGATTTGACAGGTGAATCTTTAATCGGTGTCGCTATTATTGGTGTAGGACTTCCGATGATCAGTCGAGAAAATGACATGCTGCGCGATTATTTTCAAAATCAAAACCATCAAGGCTACAATTACGCGTACATGTATCCAGGATTTTCTAAAGTGCTTCAGGCGATGGGACGCGTCATTCGAACAGAGGTGGATCGTGGCGTTGCGCTTCTAATTGACGATCGCTATAAAGAGAGACGATATCAAGAATTGTTTCCTAAATACATTAATACACCGGAACACGTTCGGAATATCTCGGAGCTTCGAGAAAGGCTGGATGCATTTTGGGGAAAACATTGAATTGGATTATTGTTGGATTTTGGCGTTTTCATCTCATTTGTTTAGAATAATTAAGTATAGATCATTTAATTGTTAAGATTAAAATGACAGAGAATTGGTTTTATGCTAAAATAGCAAGAATAGTTTGACGTTGAAAGAAGGGATATTATTGAATTTTGACGAGATTATTTCGGCAGTAAATAATTTTGTGTGGGGCCCTGTAATGCTAACTTTGTTAGTTGGAACAGGCGTGTTTTTAACCATCCGATTGAAATTTTTACCGTGGCGGAATTTGGGATATGCGATTAAGTCCGTTTTTTCGAGACCAGAGTATCTAGATGGGTCCAACGGCGACATTACACCTTTTCAATCTTTGATGACAGCGTTAGCGGCGACAATTGGGACAGGTAATATTGTTGGCGTCGCGACTGCAATGGTTTTGGGTGGCCCAGGTGCGTTAGTATGGATGTGGATTGCTGCTATTTTTGGATTATCCACCAAATACAGCGAGTCGGTTTTGGCTGTAAAATATCGAGTTAAAAAGGCCAATGGGCAAATGGCAGGCGGTCCAATGTACGCATTGGAACAGGGATTTCCGCAAAAGCAGATTGGCAAGATTTTAGCTTTTTTATTTGCACTTTTTGCTTCGTTAGCGTCTTTTGGAATTGGTAATATGACACAATCCAACTCTATTTCTGACGCAATACTGAGCACGTTTAATGTCCCAAACTGGATTACCGGTTTAATTATCTTAGTACTGGTTTTTATTGTGTTAGTCGGCGGCATTCAAAGTATCGGACGCGTATGCGGAACGATCGTGCCGATTATGGGCGTTTTTTATTTTCTGGCTGGTATTGTCGTTATTATTATTAATCATGCCAATTTGCTCCCGGGAATTGAAAAAATCTTTCAAATGGCCTTTTCTACGCGAGCAGCTGCTGGCGGTGCGGGAGGCATGATTATTGCACAGGCACTTCGCTACGGTGTTGCACGAGGTGTTTTTTCTAATGAAGCCGGATTAGGTTCAGCGCCAATTGCGGCGGCTGCTGCCAAAACAGACCACCCTTCACGTCAAGGATACATCAATATGACGGGTACTTTTTTTGATACGATTATTATTTGTTCCGTTACAGGACTTGTTATCGCATCATCTGGCACACTGGGACAACTGGACGCACAGGGAAATCCAATTACAGGTGTGCGGCTGACCATTGCTGCTTTTTCCAGCGCATTAGGACACTTCGGTGCATTGATTGTTACAATTGGAATTGCATTATTTGCTTTTTCAACAATACTTGGATGGGAATATTACGGGGAAAAATCCTTTGAATATTTAATTGACCATCCTATTGCAACAAAAATTTACCGCATTATTTATTCTCTCATCACTTATGTGGGCGCGACAACAGCATTGCAGACGGTTTGGAACATTTCCGACACGATGAATGGTTTGATGGCGATCCCGAATTTGATTTGTTTACTGGTCTTATCTGGCAAGGTAGCAGAGGAATGCTTTGATTTCCAGAAAAAATATCGGTTTAAAAAATAAAGTAAAAAACTTGACGCTAAAGAATAAGTATGATATCTTAATCACGTTATGAAGCCGCTCACTTATGGTTTAAACAAACGTGTACCTATAGTGGCGAGACTGGTATGAGGAGGAATTTTCATGTACGCAATTATTAAAACAGGTGGCAAACAATATCGCGTTGCCAAAGATGATGTGATCGAAATCGAAAAGTTGAAGAACGTTTCAGTCAACGATGAAATTTCGTTCGATGATGTATTAGCCGTTGGCGAAGGTGCTGATCTTTCAATTGGAACACCGATTGTAGAAGGTGCGACTGTCAAAGGTGAAGTGCTTGAACTTTGCAAAAGTCCAAAGGTGATTGTATATAAATACAAAGCCAAAAAGGACTATCGCCGCAAACAAGGCCATCGTCAGCCTTTCATGAAAGTTAAAATCACAACGATCGAAAAATAATGATTCAAGTCCGCATCACTTATCACGATGGAGCCATTACACATATTGATGTAACAGGCCATAGTGGATATGAAGATAGTGGAAAGGATATTGTTTGTGCTGGTGTTTCTGTCCTGACGATTGCATTGATCAACGGGATGACTGAAGTTTTGCAGTACTCTGAAAATGAGATCGTAGAAAAATACGAATCAGGCGCAACAAGCATTTGTGTGCCGCAATCTACAGCTGAAAATGAGCAGGAACGGCAAAGTAATTTAAAAACATTGCTTCAGACCTATCTCATTAATATTCAGTTAATCGCAGAAACGTACAGTGATTTTGTAAATATCATCGAAGTTGATGAAACTCGTTGACTTAAAAATTGGAGGTAATGATCATGTTAAAAATGGATTTACAGCTTTTTGCTCATAAAAAAGGGGTTGGGAGTTCAAAGAACGGCCGCGATTCCGAATCTAAACGTTTAGGCGTTAAAAAAGGTGACGGCGCTCACGTTTTAGCAGGTAATATTTTGGTCCGTCAGCGTGGGACAAAAATTCATCCGGGTAAAAACGTTGGAAAAGGCGGAGACGATACGCTTTTTGCTACAATTGACGGTGTTGTCGCTTTTGAACGTTTAGGGCGTGATAAGAAACAGTGCTCTGTTTATCCGCGTAATTTAGCTGAATAATTAAGTCAAGTGAGAGCTGTCGCAGCGTCCTGCGGCAGCTTTTATTCATATTTAAAGAAATTTATTAATTCTGGGAGTATTTATGATCGATCAAGTTCAAATTTATGTAAAAGGCGGACGAGGCGGTCACGGAGGAATGACTTTTCACCGTGCAAAATATATTCCAAAGGGCGGACCCGACGGCGGAAACGGCGGAAAAGGCGGTTCTGTTATCATTCAGGCGAGTTACGGTATGCGTACGCTCGCGCCATTTAAATACAAGAAAAAATTTCAGGCGACAGATGGCGGTGACGGCGCGTCCAGCAAAAGCTCAGGAAAAAATGGCGGCGATGTGATTGTAAAAGTACCGGTTGGTACAATTGTCAAGGATCGGACTACCGGAGAAGTACTGGCTGATCTTTGCGAAGATGGCCAGACGGTTGTCGCCGCTCAAGGCGGACGAGGTGGTTTGGGTAATTATAACTTTACAACGTCGACACGCCAATCACCACGATTTGCTCAGGGTGGATCAAAGGGCGAAGAACGCACGCTGCTGCTTGAATTAAAGTTGATCGCGGATGTCGGATTGCTTGGATTTCCAAATGTCGGGAAATCGACATTTTTGTCTGTGGTGACGAAGGCTAACCCCAAAATTGGCAATTATCCGTTTACGACGATCGATCCCAATTTAGGCGTCGTGGAGTGGAAAAATTTCGATTCATTCGTCATTGCTGATGTTCCAGGTATCATTGAAGGAGCCAGTGAAGGTGTCGGATTAGGTCTTCGTTTTCTGCGCCATATTGAACGGACTAAGCTCTTTTTACATTTTTTGGATGTTTCAGAAACAGCCTTGTTAAGCGGTGAGGACCCGATCAATTGTTTTGAGAAAATTAATAATGAATTGAAGCAATACAATCCTAAAATGTTGGATAAACCGCAAATTGTCGTATTATCTAAAGCTGATATGGCAGATCAAAATGTTCTTGAAGAGGTTACACAGAAACTTAAAGAGAAAAATTATCCAGTTTTTGCTATTTCTTCGGTAACGAACAAGGGCGTTGATGAATTATTGGGATATACAATTACCAAACTCAAAGAAATCCCGGATCAAAAATCTTCGCTGTTAGATCAAGAAGCCGCTTCCGAATCGTCAAATCGGGTATATTCTTTAAAGAGAAGAAAGCCAGATTTTTTGATCGAAGTGCAGCACAGAGGCGATGAAAAAGTCTTTGTTGTAACAGGAGATTTCGATCAGCTGATCCATTCAGTAAATTTTGACGACCTGACGTCAACGCGTTATTTCCAAAAACGATTAAAGGATGCAGGCGTTTTTGCTGCTCTTGAAAAAGAAGGCATTCAAGAAGAAGATATTGTCTCAATTGAAGGAATAGAATTTGAATATTTCATTTAATAAAAAATTATGTTAACAAGCAAACAAAGAAATTATTTAAGAAAATTAGCCGTTTCGGAGAATCCTGTTATTTACATCGGAAAAGGTGGTATTGACAGGGAGATTACGAATCAGTCCCATAAGGCAATCGTGGCTAGAGAGTTGATTAAGGGAAAAGTTCAGCAAAATGCACCGATTGATGCGAGAACGGCAGCTGAAGAACTGGCTTCACAATTGAAAGCGGATGTTGTCACGGTGTTAGGCAATACTTTTGTCCTATTTAAGAGAAATCCTCAGCATATACGAATCGAACTGCCGACAAGGAAGAATGAATTAAAATAAAATGAGTGGAAAAATTGGGATTTTTGGAGGCAGTTTTAATCCAATTCATATTGGACACCTCCATCTGGCCGAATCTGCAAGAATTCAGTTTGGATTAGAACGGGTTATTTTCATTCCAACTGGAGCTAATCCTTTTAAATTTAAAACTGTGCCCACAAATGATACTTCAGAACGCAAAAACCGATATGAAATGGTTACTTTGGCCATCGCGTCAAATCCTTTTTTCGAAGTATCACCGATTGAAATTAATCGTACTGGAAAAACTTATACAATTGACACGATCCAAAGAATTAGGAAACAATATCCTGATTATGAACTATTCTTTATCGCGGGCGCCGATATTGTTTTTAATCTCACAAAATGGCGGAGAATTGATGAGCTGTTTAAGCAAACAGCTTTTATTGTGGCGGAACGGCCAGGTTATCCCACTTTTAAATTAAGATGGACAATATTAAGGTTAAGGAAGCATTACCAGGCGAGGATTTACCCTATGATGTTATCTGGAATGGATATTACTTCAACTGATATCAGAAAGAGAATTCGGGAGGGAAAATCCGTTCGCTATTTAATTCCAGATGATGTTAATGCCTATATTCAGTCCAAAAAATTATATCAATAAATAGGAAGTTATATTGAAAAAAGAAAAAAATCAGTTTGAGCAAATTAAGGCTGAACTAAAAAAAGTATTAAAACCGCATCGTTTCAACCATACACTCGGCGTCGTTAAATCAGCATCAAAATTGGCAAAACAAAACGCTATTGATGCCCGTCAGGCTGAGCTGGCCGCTTTGCTGCACGACTGTGCTAAGAATTTTTCTAATCAAGAAATGCTTCAAGTCGCGAAAGATGAAAAAATAGCATTAGATCCAATTATGATATTGGAACCGCAATTATTACACGGGCCAGTGGGTGCTGTAGTGGCTAAGAAAAAATATCATGTCAAAGATCCTGAAATTTTGTCAGCTGTTGCCTGTCACACGACAGGAAAAAGCGGGATGAGTACGTTAGACAAAATTATTTATTTAGCTGATTTTATTGAACCGGGAAGAGATTATCCTGGTGTAGAGCATCTGCGCAAAACGAGTTACGAAAAAGATTTGGATACTGCCTGTCGGGAAGCTTTTGATAATACCATATCATATGTCATGAGCATTGGCGGCCTGATCCATCCTAGGACGATTGAAGCGCGAAATTATATGATTATTGAAGATAAGTATCAGTTAGAACAAGAATAATAGGAATTAAAATGAGTGAAAATAAAATTTTTGAGATAGAACCGGCGGAATTTGTTGAATATGTGCAAAAATGGATTGACGACCGACTGGGGATGGACACGAAAGTGATCGATGTTCGCGGCCGATCGTCTTTAGCGGATTTTATTGTAATTACCAGTGGGAATAACGTTCGCCAGGTTAATGCCATTAGTCAAAACATTCAAGATAATGCATCTAAGATGGGGATAGAACCTAAAAATGTCGAGGGCGAACGCGAATCGCGTTGGATTCTCCTGGATTATTACGATGTGATTATCCATGTTTTTTCTCAGGAAGAACGTGAATTTTACGATTTGGAACGTTTATGGCAGGATGATATGCGGCCGTCAAATCAGAAATAATTAGAAAGGACAGATTAATGCAGATAGGGATTATCGGTTTACCTAACGTAGGAAAAAGTACAATTTTTAACGCGATCACAAAGGCTGGAGCTGAATCGGCTAATTATCCATTTTGCACCATTGATCCAAATGTTGGGATGGTGGCAGTTCCTGACCATAGATTGGACGTATTGGGAAAAATGTATGATACGAAAAAAATTGTGCCAACTACCATTGAATTTGTGGATATTGCGGGTTTAGTTAAAGGCGCCAGCCGCGGCGAAGGCTTAGGCAATAAGTTTCTTGCGAATATTCGTGAAGTTGATGCGGTTGCTCATGTTGTCCGCTGTTTTGAAAATGAAAATATTGTACACGTTGAAGGGAAAATTGATCCAGTTGACGATGTAGAAACCATTAATCTCGAATTAATTTTTGCTGACTTGGAAATGATCGATCGCAGAATTGATAAAACGACACGAGCGGCAAAGGGATCTAAAGAAGCTAAAAAGCAGCTGGAAATTCTGCAGCGTGTTAAGGCGTCGTTGGAAGCACAAAAAAAACCTGATCCGTCAGACTATTCCGAGGATGAATGGAAATGGGTGTCTAGTCTACAAATGATTTGCACGAAGCCGATCTTTTATATTGCCAATGTTTCAGAAGATGACCTATCAGAAGACAATGATTATGTCAAAAAACTTCGCGACTATGTGGCACCTGCGGAAGTCGTTAAAATTTCAGCAAAAATAGAAGAAGAAATTTCAACCTTAGAAGATGATGAAAAACAAGAATTCCTCGAAGCGATGGGAATGGATTCATCAGGTTTAGACCGCGTTATTTCCGTTGCGTATCGTTTGTTAGGGCTGATATCATTTTTAACAGCTGGTCCTGATGAATGCCGAGCTTGGACTATTACAAAAGGAACAAAAGCGCCTCAGGCGGCTGGAAAAGTTCACACTGATATGGAACGAGGATTTATTAAAGCGGAAATCACGAGCTATGACGATTTAATCGAAGCGGGCAGCGAGGCAAAAGCAAGAGAATTGGGATTGACACGAACAGAAGGTAAAGATTATGTCATGAAGGATGGCGATGTGACCTTCTTTAAATTTAATGTTTAATCAATCAAAAAGGTTATTCCCACATTATAGCGGGAATAACCTTTTTATGATTAATCGTCTTTTGACATTACAATAGATTTTTCTATCGTGTCTTTTACCGCTTGTGAAACAATGCCCCTAAAGCCCTTGTTTTCTAAAGTCAAAACGCCTTCTATGGTCGTACCAGAAGGCGATGTGACCATATCTTTTAATTCGCCAGGGTGTTTTCCGGAATCAAGCACCATTTTCGCAGAGCCCAGAACCGCTTGTGCGGCAAATGTATAGGCTTGCTGCCGCGGCATGCCGGCCTGAACACCAGCGTCCGCCATGGCTTCAATGAACATAAAAACAAAAGCAGGGGAGGAACCGGAAATGCCGGTCACCGCGTCCATTAATTTTTCAGGAATAATTTCTGCTTTTCCAAGGCATTCAAATAAAGTTAAAACTTCTTTTTTGTTTTCTTCAGAAATGAATTGGTTCGGTGTTAGAGCAGACATGCCTTCGCCGACAAGAGCCGGTGTATTGGGCATGACTCGGACCAATGAGATGGGTTTACCAAAAAGATTTTCAATGATAGAAATTTTTTGTCCTGCGGCAATGGTAACAATAGTTTTTGATTGATCGACTGCGTCGCGGATTTCTTTGATGACCGTCGGATAAATATTAGGCTTAACTGCTAATATAATAATATTTGAATTTTTCACCAAGGCAATATTATTGGACTCAGGAACAACATTTAATTCATTGGCCAGGTCTGCGAGTTTTGTCGAATCAGGATCAAACATATGAACAGATGAAGGGGTAACAGCCTTTTTGTCAATAATTCCCCTTGCGATGGCTGATGCCATATTTCCGGCACCAATAATGCCGATAGGTTGATTGATCATGAAATTAACCTCCTTAGGACTTGTTAAACACATTATAAACATTTCCATAGCAGAAAAAAATAAAAAAATCGATTAATATCTATAAGATATGACTTGACATAAAAAAGAACAATGGTAAAATAAATAACGTAATCTTTTTGGAGAAGTATCGAAGAGGTCATAACGAGCCGCACTCGAAATGCGGTTGTCCATTATTGGGCACGTGGGTTCGAATCCCACCTTCTCCGCCAGTCAAAGACCTATTAATGGGGGTGTAGCTCAGTTGGGAGAGCGCGTGATTCGCATTTACGAGGTCAGGGGTTCGAATCCCCTCATCTCCACCATTTTTGATCAAATCAAGCAAGCTTTTAAGCTTGCTTTTTTTCTTTTGGAAATTTTAGTAAATATTAATGCTAATTTCAGAAAAATGGATTATAAATATATCTTAATGAGTTTCAAACGAATCTTAGTGAGGTGGAATATTTATCTATATGAAAAGCATTCGGGAAAAGAAATATTTTAATCAATTTTATTCTATTACATCCGATATTATCAACGATTCAAAATTCCAAACATTAAAACAGCAGCGCCATCATGGTAACGAATTGGGAAGATACGCACATTGTGTCCGTGTTGCTTATTACGCCTATGTCATTGCGAGAAAAATGCATCTCGATAGTTTGTCAACAGCAAGAGGGGCGCTTTTACACGATTATTATTTTGAAGATTGGCGCAAGGTGGAACACAATGAACACGGCATTGATCGAATTCGAAATATGCATGCAGTTGCACATCCCAAACGTGCATTAAAAAATGCGGAAAAAGATTATCATCTTAATAAAAAAGAAGAAAATATGATTTTAAGGCACATGTTCCCGGTAACAGTTACACCGCCAAAATATGCTGAAAGCTGGATCGTTTCATTAGTCGACAAAGGTGTGGCAACTTGCGAATTTGTTCATTCTTTTAAAATGTCATGGACACAGCATCACTCATCACAACCGGCAAATGTATAAATAAATCAATAAAAGTTATTGCATTTCGAATTTTATTTTGATATACTAAAACAGTTGAATTTTAGCTAAAGTTCGATCTTAAATATGCGAATGAGAAAGAGGTGAATACGATGAAAGAAGGCATCCACCCAAAATATGGTAAGGCCATTGTAAAATGCGCTTGTGGCAATACTTTTGAAACTGGTTCCACAAAACCGGAACTGCGTGTTGAAATTTGCTCAGCTTGTCATCCATTCTATACGGGTAAACAGAAATTAGTCGATTCTGGCGGACGAGTTGAAAGATTTAAGAAGAAATACGCTAAAGTATTAAATAACGAAGAAAAATAAGTCGGTAAACCGGCTTATTTTTTTGTTTAATTGTAGTTAAAATAAAATGAAAAGTGAAACATATGAACAGGCACTTCGCCGAGGAACACAGATCTTGAAACAAAGCAAAATTCCTGAGCCTCGTTTTGAAGCAGAGTTATTTCTGTCCTACGTGCTGGACACGAGTCGTATTCATTTGCTTATTGATCAAAATTTAGAAATGACAGAAGAACAAAAAAAGCGTTACGATCAATGTCTGCTAAAAAGAAGCCATCATCAGCCTTACGCTCAAATTGTGGGAAAAAAAGAATTCATGGGCTTAGATTTTATTGTGACACCGGATGTGTTGATTCCTCGCCCTGATACTGAAAATATTGTAGAAAATGCACTGCAGGTTTTAAAAACAATGCCACAGCAAAAGGTTCGCGTCCTAGATTTGTGCTGTGGGTCGGGAGCAATTGGCATTTCGATTGCGTACTATGAAAAAAAAGCAGTAGTAACCGGTGCGGATTTGTCAGTTGATGCGTTAAAAATAGCAAAAGCGAATGCACAAAGGAACCGAACAGACATCTCGTTGATTCAGAGTGATTTGTTTCAGGATCTCTCTGAGTTATACGACTTGATTGTAACCAATCCACCTTATATTCCGACACGGGAAATTGATGAGTTATCTTCAGATGTCAAAGACTTTGAGCCGAAGATGGCACTCGATGGCGGAGAAACTGGATTGGATTTTTATCAAAGCATATTTTTAAAGGCCTCTGATTATTTGACACCGGGCGGCATGATTATCTGCGAATGCGGTTGGAATCAAGTCAATGCGATTACGTGTATTGCAAAAAAATATGATTTCAGCGTTCAAAAAGTTATCCGGGACTTATCAGGCTTAGACAGAGGGGTAGTTTGCAGGCGCTTAAGTCATTGAACAAAAATATCAGGTGTGATAAAATACTAAATAATCATTATTAATATAGAACGAAATAGAAAATTGTTTTTCTATAATGGAGGTATAACGGATATGATATCAGCAGGTGAATTTAAAAAAGGCGTTACATTTGTAATGGACGGACAGGTTTATGTGGTTGTCGAATTTCAGCACGTTAAACCTGGTAAAGGTGCAGCATTTGTCAGAACAAAGATCCGCAATGTGATTTCTGGAGCAGTCACTGAAACCACTTTCTCACCAAATGAAAAATTTGAACGTGCCCATATTGATACAAAAGAAATGCAGTATCTTTATGCGGACGGAGATCTGTATTATTTCATGGATCTCGAATCTTATGAACAGATTCCGATCGAATACGACAAAGTGAAAGATGCTTTACAGTACTTAAAAGAAAACGACAATGCGACCATTCGATTCTTTAAGGGCGAACCTTTTGAAGTCAAGGCACCGAACTTCGTGACATTGAAAGTCACACAAACCGAACCGGGTTTTAAAGGAGATACTGCGACAGGGGCAAACAAACCGTGTACAGTTGAAACGGGCGCCCAGATTACGGTTCCCTTGTTTGTTAACGAAGGGGATACCATTCGTGTCGACACACGGACTGGCGAATACATGGAACGTGTTTAATGGACGATCATACAAAAACAGCGATTGAAGAACTGGCAAAGCGTATAGATGATTTAGAGCGTCGGGTCGCTGAGTTGGAAAACACGGTGGAAGCGTGTCATCATGATGAAGAAGATGATTATTACGAAGTCACCTGTGCGAATTGCGGACATACCTTCATTGCAAATTTTGAAGATTTCGCTGAGGATCGCGTCATATGTCCTCAGTGTGAAAGTCAATTTCATTTAGACGATGCCACCCTTGAAAAACTTCAGGATCATGACGAACATCATCATTGAAAAGAGGTATGTAAATGGAAGAAAATATCAATACAGCTTCAAACGACATATCAAATGAAATGATATGTTCGATTGCAAGTATGGCAGCTTTGGGTATTGATGGGATCGAAAAAATGTTTATGCGTATTTCTGATGAAATACTCGATGCTATTTACCCTTCGGCTGTTTCTAAAGGTGTTAAAGTTATTGAAAAAGAAGATGGCTATCAAATCGATCTTCATGTCATTACAAGCCTTGGCATAAAAATTCCAGAAGTTTGTGAAGAAGTACAAAAAAAGGTTAAGGAGTCTGTAGAAATTATGGCGGGCAAACCGGTCTCACAAGTGAACATTCTGGTTAAAGGCTGCGGAAAATATTAAATAAACAAATGAAGCCGCTAGTAAGCGGCTTTTTTAACGGAGAAAAATGAATAAAGAAAAACGTAAATTTGAAAGAGAGCTTGCTTATCGGGCAGTTTTTCAAATTGGATTTGAAGATCGCGGACAATCTGATTTAAAGGCAAAAATTATCGCCACATTGGATAATGGCGCTGGTTTTGCAGATCCAAAAGAAGATTTTCAGCACGACCAATACACGTATGCCCATTTATTAGTAGAAACGGTTATTGACAATTTAGAGACAATTGATTCTGAAATCGAAAAATATCTTCGAGAAGATTGGCGCTTTGATCGCATTCCAAGCGCTGAACTTGCTGCTATGCGCATTGGCGCGGCAGAAATGATGTATTTAGGTCTGCCAATTGAAATTGCAGTGAATGAGGCTGTGGAATTGGCTAAAAAGTATTGTGATGAAAAATCATATCGTTATATCAATGGCATATTGAATAATTTGGGTAAACATTTTTCAAATAAAAATTAGCTGACTGAGGCAATCTATGTTTATAGGAATTGATACAAGTAATTATACGTCATCTGTAGCGGTTGTGGATACGCGAAATGGGATCATAGCTGATCAACGAAAAGTTTTGCCAGTTAAAAAAGGGCAGAGAGGATTGCGGCAGTCTGAAGCTGTTTTTGAACATATCCGCAATATTCCAGAACTGACGGCACGTTTTGCGTCAATTCCAGAGATGAAAAATAACGTCAGGGCGGTTGGCGTTTCGGTTTCACCAAGACCTCAAGAAGGGTCATATATGCCAGTTTTCCGTGTGGGATACGCTGTTGCCAAATCATATGCCGATTTGTTACAGGTCCCACTATATTGTTTCAGCCATCAGGAAGGTCATATCCGAGCAGCGTTAATTGAAAATGAAGATGCTTGCGAAAAATTAAACAAGCCCTTTTTAGCAGTTCATTTATCTGGAGGCACCTCTGAAATTGTGGTAGTTGACCCGCAGAACCACACCAATCGGATTGTCGGAAAGACGTTGGATTTAAATGCAGGACAATTGATTGATCGAATTGGTGTCACAATGGGCTGTTCTTTTCCTGCAGGTAAAGAATTGGAAAAACTGGCATTGACGTCTAATCAACACGAAATTAAAATCGCTTCGCGGCTTGAGGGATGTGATTTTCACTTTTCTGGTCAGGAAAATCAGATTCATCAACTAATTGACGATGGGGTGCCATTCTCGGAAATTGCATACGCTTTATTTGAATGTATCGGCAGAACCATCGGTCGTGCTATCAATGTTTTGTGCGAGCAATTCGAAATAAAAGTTGCTGTGTTTTCAGGGGGTGTGATGGCCAATCGCATTGTAAAAGAAACGATACGAAAGCGAATGAAACGTCAATACCGTGCTATATTTGCCAAACCACAATATGCCACGGATAACGGCGTAGGGTGCGCTTTATTAACAAAGGAAATGTTCAATCAACAGGAGAAGATCAATTGATTCGCAGACACTTAAGCGTTACACAGGTAAACCACTTTGTAAAAAGTGTGATTTCCACGAATAGTCTGCTGAAAAATGTTGATATTGAAGGTGAAGTTTCTAATTTCAAGGCATATTACAGTGGTCATTTGTACTTTTCATTGAAAGATGAAGAAAGCAGAATTTCCTGTGTTATGTTTTCTTATCAAGCTGCGCATCTTTCTTTCATGCCGGCAGACGGCATGCACGTGATTTGCCATGGGTCCATTGACGTTTACGAAAAAAACGGGCAGTATCAATTATACATAAGCTCGATGGAACCGGCTGGTATCGGGGAATTATTTATATCGCTGCAAAAACTAAGAAATCAGTTAGAAAAGCTGGGCTATTTTGATTCTAAACGAAAAAAAAGACTACCTCCAAATATTCATACAGTGGGCGTTGTAACTTCTGGAAAAGGAGCGGCCGTTCATGATATCCTTTCTACTATTCGGAGGAGAAATGCCAGCATTAATATTATTTTTTTCCCGTCTAAAGTACAGGGAGAAAATGCAGCTGAGGAAATTGCAGAGGGAATCCGCTGTCTGAATCAAAGAGATGATATTGATGTAATTATTGTGGGCAGAGGCGGCGGATCAATTGAAGATCTTTGGGCATTTAATGAAAGAAAAGTCGCAGATGCGATTTACAACGCAGCGAAGCCTATTATCTCTGCGGTTGGGCACGAAACAGATATAACCATTGCTGATCTTGTGGCTGATATTCGTGCAGCCACGCCAACAGCTGCTGGCGAATTAGTTGCGGAAGATCGAACCTATCAAATTAAAAAAATTACACAGATAGGAAACGATATTGAGTATGCATTTAACCGACAAATTCAAAACCATCGCAAACAGATACAGTATTATCAAAGAATGATTGGGATCAACAATCCAAGAAAGAAAATCAAGGCACAAAATATTCAACTCAATCAATTATTTCATCAGTTTCAGTTGTTGATTCAGAAAAAAATATTATCGGCGCAAACACAGACTCAGCTTATTCGAAAACAATTGCACTTGCTCAATCCAAATCAGGTACTGGAACGTGGCTACGCGATTGTTTTTTCACCCAATAGAACGGTTGTCGAGACGGCAGATAAAGCGGCTCAGTTTGATCAATTGATGCTCAAATTTAATGATGGCGAAGTGAGTGTGCGGCTCGATCAGGAAAGAGAGAATAAACATGGCACGAAAGAAAACATTTGATGAAAAAATGTCAAGACTAGAAGAAATTGTAGCAGAAATGAACAGCGATCAGCTTAGTCTTGAAAAATCTGTTAAACTTTACGAAGAGGGAATGACTCTATTAAAAAAATGCGAAAATGATCTAAAGTCAGCAGAAGGGAAAATTGCGTTATTAACAAAAGATCAGTCCGGTCATTCTGAATTAGAAGAAATAACAGAAAAAGATTTGGAGGAATCTCATGAATCAAGACTTTAAAAACACTTTAGAAACAATGGCAAAGGACGTCGAAAACGATTTGCTCGTTTGCTTTGAAAAACCATTTGATGCGCCTGCTATTATCGTCTCAGCCATGAAATACAGTTTATTTGCTGGGGGGAAAAGAATACGGCCAGTGCTCATGCGGAAGACTTGTGAATTATTCGGAGGCGACGTCGAAAATGCCCGCGCTTTGTCGTGTGCCATTGAAATGATTCACACATATTCTTTGATCCATGATGATTTGCCGGCGATGGATGACGATGACCTGCGCAGGGGGCAGCCTTCTAATCATAAAGTTTATGGCGAAGATATCGCTATATTAGCGGGAGATGCCTTGCTTAATTACGCGGTAGAAACGGCAGTTGACGGATTGCAGAGATTGCCTGCTCAGCAGCAGGGCAATGGCATTCAGGCTTTGAAAATATTAATGCAGGCTTCGGGTGTAGGCGGTATGATTGGTGGACAAGTTGGTGATGTGTTAGCTGAAGACGATGATGAAATGAATGCAGAAAAATTAAAGTATATCCACTCTCATAAAACGGGTGCGATGTTAACAGCGGCATTGCTTTGCGGTGCTGTAATGGCAAATACAGATTCAGAGTCTTTAGAATGGATGCGACAATACGGAGAAGCAATTGGAACGGCTTTTCAAATTGTTGACGATATACTCGATGTCACATCAGATACGGAGGTGCTTGGAAAACCTGTGGGCAGCGATCAGGAAGAACATAAAACCACAATGGTTTCTCTCTATGGGTTAAAAAGCGCTCAGGAAAAAGTAGAAGAGTATCATCGTACTGCAATAGAAGCTTTGTCAAATCTTTCTATTGATACTTCATTTTATATTCAGATGGCAGATTTTGTGTGCAATCGTGTCTATTGAAATAATAGTGAAAAGATGTGACAAAAAAATACCAAGCAATTTTAATAAAATTATGTTAAATTATCAGTAGATTATACGAAGGGGTTGGTCAGATGTGTACAATAAATATTTATAATCCCATTGATGTTGATTTAAAATCTCAACAGGCATTAGCTATTCAAGTGATTGTTAAAGATTTGAAACGTCAAGGCATTGATATTCATTTGCGGAATTTTTCACAAGATCAATCTCAATACACAAACGGGCCGGTAGAGCGTGTGCTGCTGACAGATGGGCCAGATGCTTTTCCAGTTACTGTTGTTGATGGTGAAATTTTTCAGAAAGATACATATCCGAACTATTATGAATTGTTGAAGTGGAGCGGTGCGGATCACGAATCGTGATGTGTACTCAGACTGCGTTGGATGACGCAGTCTTTTTTTATGTAATAATAAATTTTCATCACGATAAAAAAGATGAAAAATTTTCAAAAAACCGAATGAAAGCCTTTAAAGCTATGCTATAATATTAATGTAAAATCTTTTGAAAGGATCAAATGAAATACTGTGAAAAATATTCAGGCAAAAGATATTACAGAAGCAATCGCCCAACTGTGTATTAAGATTAATGCGAAGTTGGCAGACGATATTGATCATTCCCTTAAAAAGGCACAGCAAAAGGAATCTTATCCCTTAGCTGAAAATATATTGTCTGTGATCAATGAGAACCGGGAACTCGCGTTAAACTGCCAGCGGCCTATTTGTCAAGACACAGGTATGGCGGTTGTGTTTGTTCAGTATGGCCAAGAGATACATATTGAGGGCGGCAGCCTTGAAAATGCGATTCAAGCTGGCGTTAAAAAAGGGTATTGTCAAGGCTATATGAGAAAGTCGATTGTATCGGATCCGTTAATTCGGGACGAAAATACAAACGACAATACACCGGCTGTTATTCATTATCAGATTACTGAAGGAGACAATCTCAAAATTTCGGTTATGGCTAAAGGTTTTGGCAGTGAAAACACCAGTGCTCTAAAAATGCTCAAGCCATCTGATGGCATAGATGGCGCTCAGGATTTTATTGTTAAAACGATACAAAACGGAGCGCCAAATGCTTGTGCGCCGATTATTGTTGGCGTTGGCGTCGGGGGTGATTTTGAGAAGGCCGCAATCATGTCAAAACAGGCATTGTTGATTCCGCTGGATCAACATAGTGAAAAACCACATTTGCGGTCCATGGAAAAGGCTATTATGCAGACGATTAATGAAACGGGAATTGGTCCCATGGGAATGGGAGGGATGACGACGATGCTCGGCATACACATTCTCGATTATCCAACACATATTGCTGGGCTTCCCGTTGCTGTTAATATCTGCTGTTATGTTGATCGGAGAGGAACGGTGATCTTGTAGATGAAGAAAATCAGAACACCAATTACAGATGATGTTATCAAAGATTTGGTCTGCGGCGAGCAGGTCCTCTTATCTGGAACGATTTACACTGCGAGAGATGCTGCTCACAAACAGATGCTTGAAGATCTTGCCGATCACAATCCACTGCCTTTCGATATAAATGGACAAATTATTTTTTACATGGGTCCTTGCCCTGCGGCACCTGGAGAGGTGATCGGACCGGCGGGGCCGACAACTTCGCATAGAATGGATAAATACACGCCTAAGCTGTTGGATTTAGGCTTAAAGGGTATGATAGGAAAAGGAAACCGTACCTCTCCTGTTATTGACAGTATCCGAAAAAATTCAGCTGTATATTTCGCGTGTGTGGGAGGAACCGGAACCCTTTGTGCACGACATATTCAGCATTCAGAAATCATTGCGTATCCGGAATTAGGAACAGAAGCGGTCAGAAAATTGGAAGTTAAAGATTTTCCAATTTTTGTCGCAATAGATGCAAAAGGAAATAATATTTACGACAACGGTCCTAAATTATTTCGTAAATACATAATTGACAATCAAATAAATGGAGGAACTTATGAGTAATAGAATGGTCATTTCATCATCGGTTAGAGAAGCTGGCAACGATCCGATTTTTCATATTGCGGAACTGGCAAAGAAAAGAATTGCCGAAGTAGGTCATGAACCTGTAATCAATTCGACAATCGGTTCGTTAATGGACGATGATGGTAATTTAGTTGCATTCGATAGCGTCTATTCAACCTTCCGCAATTTAAAGGATACTGAAATTGCTGCATATGCAAGCATTGCAGGTATTCCTGAATTTTTGGAAAATGTTGTCTATGCCTGCTTTAAACATCATAAACCAGACGGCTACATTGAAGCGGTCGCAACACCAGGTGGTACAGGCGCAGTCCGAAATGCGATCGCCAATTATAGTGAAATTGGCGATGAAGTTTTAGTTCAGGATTGGCATTGGGCACCGTATGGCACAATCGCTCAAGAAAACCGCAGAAAGATCACAACGTTTGAGCTTTTTGACGAAAATGGCAATTTTAATTTTAAATCTTATGAAAATAAAGTTTTAGAACTTCTCGAAAAGCAAAAACGGATCTTAACGATATTAAATACGCCGGCGCACAATCCAACAGGATATAATATTTCTGACGATGAATGGAAACAGCTGGTTGAATTTTACACCAAAACAGCAAATGAACATCCAGATTGGCGTATTATCGTTCTTTGTGATATTGCTTATATCGATTTTGCAGGGAAGGGTGAAAGTGCCCGCCAGTTCATGGAAATCCTCTCCGGAATGCCGGAAAATGTTCTGCCGCTTTACGCATATTCTGCTTCTAAAGCGATGACAATGTACGGTTTAAGAAACGGCGCACTTTTGTGCGTAGCACCGACTCAGGAAATTGCAGATGAATTTAAAGCTTCTTGTTCCTTCTCAAATCGAGGCACCTGGTCAAATGGGACGAGATCAGCGCAAGCGACATTGGCAAAGATTATTTCTAACGATCAATTGAGAGAAGCATATGAAGCTGAACAAGCAGACTGGAGAAATACGCTTCAGACTCGTGCTAAAGCGTTTATGGATTCTGCGAAGGAAGTTGGATTAAAAACATGTACATATCGCGACGGTTTCTTCATTTCTATTCCATGTGAAAATCGAGAAGCGATTAGAGATTATTTAGCTGACCAGAAGAATTTCTTTATTGTTGCATTGAAGAAAGGTCTTCGATTTGCACCATGTGCAGTTAATGAAGAAAAATGCGGTAGAGCTCCTGCATTAATTAAAGCAGCAATTGATAAATTTGATTAATCATTAAGCAAGTGGAGAAAGCTCATGAAAGTAAAAATTGTTGATGTTGCGAAAGAAGCGAATGTTTCTGTCGCAACCGTTTCGCGTGTCGTCAATAATATCCCTTTGGTCAATGAAGAAACTCGAGAAAGAGTTTTAAAGGCCATTAAAAAAACGGGGTATAAACCTAATGCGATTGCGCGAAGCTTAAAAATTCAAAAAACGAATACTTTAGGTATCATGATCCCAGATATTTTGGATCCATTTTATACCTGGATTGTCCGAGGAGCAGAAGATGTCTGCGGCATATATAATTACAATATTATTTTAAGTGACACAGACTTTAATCCGGAAAAAGAAAAAAAATCACTCGACGTTTTAGTTGAAAAACAATGTGATGGGATTATTTATGTTGGGAAAAATCTGACAGATGAAATGAGAGATCGATTAACATCTGCCTCCTGTGAAGTGGTTTTAGGCTGTGTGCCCGACGTAACTGGAAAACTTTCTGGTGTATTGATTGACAATGCTTCTGCAGCTTATGATTTGGCTGTAAAGGTGATTGATGCTGGACATCGCGACAATATTATCTTCAGTGATGAAAGTGGCAGTGGTTATATTGTTGAACAACGCCTTGAAGGGATCCAGAAAGCATACAAAGAAAAGGGACTAGAATTTAATCCAGACCGAATTTATCATTGTCTCTCATCTATTTCAGGCGGGTATAACCAAATGAAAGATATTTTGGAAAAGGGAGAAGTTTCTTTTTCAAATGTGTTCTGTTTTAATGATCAAATGGCGTTGGGTGCAATCCGTGCAATCGAAGAAAAAGGCTACAACGTACCTAAGGATTATTCAGTAGCTGGCTTTAACGATTTTTGGATGTCTGAATGGGTCACTCCCAAAATTACGACCATTTCTCAGCCGATGTATGATATAGGCGCAGTTGCGACACGTATGCTGATTAAAATGTGTGAAAAAGAAGAAACCGAAATGAAAACTTTGTACGTTCCTTATGAAGTTAAAGTTCGTGATTCGGTTAAGGGTATTAGTGAATAAGTGTTGATTTGTATAGCGGCAGCTTATTAAGTAGGTTGCCGCTGCCCATCATTTCAATATAATAAAAAATGTATAAAAGGGTATTGACAAAGCAAGAAATTTCACTTATAATTAATTTCGTTCTGTTGCAGAAGTATTTCGCAATGTGAAATTGCGGGTGTAGCTCAGTGGTAGAGCCCTGGCCTTCCAAGCCAGTCGCGAGGGTCCGATTCCCTTCACCCGCTCCAGAAAGTCATTATGGTTGAGGCACGAGCGCCAATAGCTCAGTTGGATAGAGCAACGGCCTTCTAAGCCGTGTGCCCGGGGTTCGAATCCCTGTTGGCGCGCCATTTGCTTGTGGTGGATGTAGTTCAGTTGGTAGAGCGCCAGATTGTGGTTCTGGTTGTCGGGGGTTCGAGTCCCTTCATCCACCCCATTTTTTTATTTAGGGGTATGGCCAAGTGGTTAAGGCACCAGACTTTGACTCTGGAATTCGCAGGTTCGACTCCTGCTACCCCTGCCATAACGAATCTGATCCATTAGCTCAGTTGGTAGAGCATCTGACTTTTAATCAGGGTGTCCGGGGTTCAAATCCCCGATGGATCACCATTGTAAAATCGCACCGAATTCTTTTAGAGATTCGGTGCTTTTTCTTTTTATAAAAGTTTATTCAAAAATAGTCCTAAATATTTAATCCTATGTTATAATTATAAAAACAAGAAGGATAAAAAATGATTTTAGCAAAGAGGCTGTCTTCCACAAGAGGGCAGTCTCTTTTTTAAAGATATTAGAGATACAAAATTAGAGAATAAGGTGATAATAATGTTTAAATAATTCAATTGCGTTATTTGATATAAAGAGCGCGGATTTAACCATAAATACGGCTCTTATAATAAAATTTTAAGTTGATAATCAAAAATGTGTATCGTATAATTATACCGTTCATTATTGTTTTTTAATTAATTAGGAAGTGAGGAGTTTTATTTGTTAACTTCAGCTCAAGGATGGGAAATTTTTCATGGCACAATTTTGACCATTGAAATTGCCTTGGTCGCACTTTTCTTTGGTGTGGTATTAGGTATCATTGTTGCGTTAGGACGTATTTCCCACAACAAAGTTGCAAAAGCAATCACATGGTTTTACGTTTGGTTTTTCCGTGGAACACCATTGCTGCTGCAGCTATTTATGATTTATTTTGCAGTTCCAATCATTTATTTAAATGTAACGGGAAGTACATTGGTTGTAGATCCGATGCTGTGCGCTTTTATTACATTTTCTCTGAATTCAACCGCATATATGGCAGAAATTATTCGTGCAGCGATAGAATCTATTCCAGAAGGGCAAATGGAGGCGGCAAAGGCTCTTGGGATGAACTATCATCAAGCAATGCGGAAAATCATCATCCCACAGACGTTCAAACGCCTTGTGGCACCGCTGGGTAACGAATTGATCATGTTATTGAAAGATACGTCATTGGTTTCAACGATTGCTCTTTTTGATGTTTTGAGAACAGTTAAAACAATGGCCACGTCAACAGGGAATTGGGTCTATTATTTATATGCGGCGGCAATATACTTGTTCTTAACGACAATTCTGCAGGTGCTTTTCGACCATCTGGAAAAACGTTTCGGCGCGTATGAAAAGAGGTAAGAGATGGCTACAACAAATCAAACCAATAGTGAAACGATGGTCGAAGTTCGTAATATTACGAAATATTTCGGCGATTTAAAAGTCTTAAAAGGTGTTAACTTTAAAGTCAATCGTGGCGAAGTTGTATGTATTCTCGGACCATCCGGCTCTGGGAAAAGTACTATGCTGCGCTGTTTAAATCAGCTTGAACGCATTACCGATGGTGAAATATACATTGAAGGCGAATTGATGGATAAGCGCAAGAATAACAAAACGATTAATCACATCAATGCAGATCGTCTTCAGCAGCTTCGCTGCGATTTGGGAATGGTATTTCAAAATTTCAATCTGTTTCCGCATTTAAATGTTATCGAAAATGTAACAGTTGCGCCGATTACGGTTTTAAAGGCAAATAAAGAAGAGATCACAAAACGTGGGCTTGAACTGCTGGATATGGTCGGTTTAAAAGATCGGGCTTACGAATATCCAGTCCGCCTGTCTGGTGGTCAGCAGCAGCGCGTCGCCATTGCAAGAGCATTGGCCATGAATCCTAAAATCATGCTGTTTGATGAACCGACTTCAGCTTTAGACCCGGAACTAGTTGGAGATGTCTTAGGAACTATGCGTCAGCTTGCCGACGATGGAATGACGATGATCATCGTGACGCATGAAATTGGATTCGCGCGTGAAGTGGCAGATCGTGTTATTTTTATGGACAATGGCGTCATCTGCGAAGAAGGGACACCTGAACAGGTGATTGACCATCCGCAAGAAGAAAGAACGCAGAGCTTTTTGAAAAAAATTTTGTAAGCTTTATTCAAACAAATTAAGACTGTCTTCTTTATAAATTTAATTGAAAGGAGATAGTCTTTTTTAGTGAAATAGAAAATGAAAAAGACAAATTATCACATTCACACAAATTATTGTGACGGAAAAAATTCAATTGAAGAGATGGTTCAAGCTGCTATTTCTAGAGATTTTGATAATATTGGTATTTCTAGTCACGCACCGTTAAAGTATCAAAATGATTGGACGATGCCTGAGAACGCATTGCCGCAATATTTCAATGAATTAGAACGAGTTATCAAAAAATATCAGACGCAAATAAAGGTTTATAAGGGCTTAGAAATTGATTATTATTTGGCAAGTCATGATCTTTCACCGTTATGCAAAAATTATTTAAAAAAATTGGATTATTGGATAGGTAGCATTCATTGTCTGGGCGTAATTAATGACGGAGAAGTCGCATATATAGATGATACGAAGGAAAGTTTAAAAAGGGGAATCGATCAACTCTATGGTGGAGACAGCAAAAAAGCCGTTTGTCAGTATTACGAGGGAATCGGTGAAATGGCAGAGAGTCTCCATCCCGATATTATCGGACACATCGATATCATCAAAAAGAACAATAAAGAGTCTTACTTTTTTGATGAATCAGCAGAATGGTATCAAACCGCATGGCATCATGCATTAGAAAAAATAAAAAAGGCTGGATCTATATTAGAAATAAATACTGGAGGCGCCTTTCGATACGGTATGCGCTGTATGTATCCGAGCGAAGCCATTTTGAAAGAAGCGATTCAAATGCACATTCCGCTAACCGTCAATACAGACGCACATTGCCCAGAAGCGATGGATTTTTTAATCAACGAATCACTTCGCTATTTATCCCAAAATGGGCAAGATACAGTGATGGTTTATAACGGAAAAGACTGGTTTTCTCAAAAAATATAAATACATGTTTATTTTTTCCATATTTTGGTTTTTTTTCAAAAAATTTAATGGTATACTAATGTCTAGAAAATTTAAACCTTATATGAGTTAATCACGATTAGGATTTAGGAGGTTAATTTATGAGTAAATGGGTGTATTTATTTACCGAAGGTAATGCTAACATGCGTGAACTTCTCGGTGGTAAAGGCGCAAACCTTGCAGAAATGACTAATTTAGGTCTGCCGGTTCCACAGGGATTTACAATCACGACAGAAGCATGTACACAGTATTATGAAGATGGTAAACAAATCAATGATGAAATCATCGGACAAATCAAAGATTATATGAAGAAGCTGGAAGAAATTACCGGCAAGAAATTCGGTGATAAGGAAAATCCATTATTGGTTTCTGTTCGTTCAGGTGCGAGAGCATCAATGCCTGGGATGATGGATACCATCTTAAACTTAGGGCTGAACGAAGATGTTGTAGAAGCGATTGCAGCAAAATCGGGAAATCCACGTTGGGCATGGGACTGCTATAGAAGATTTATTCAGATGTTCTCAGACGTGGTTATGGAAGTTGGGAAGAAATACTTCGAAACCCTGATCGATAAAATGAAGGCAGATCGCGGTGTCAAACAGGATGTCGACTTGAATGCTGACGATCTGAAAGAACTCGCAAACCAGTTCAAGGCTGAATACAAAAAACAGCTTGGACAAGATTTCCCAGAAGATCCAGAAACACAATTAATTGAAGCGGTCAAAGCCGTATTCCGTTCATGGGATAATCCGAGAGCTAATGTCTATCGCCGCGACAACGATATTCCATATTCATGGGGGACCGCTGTAAACGTTCAGGAAATGGTCTTTGGTAACATGGGTGAATCTTCCGGTTCAGGTGTTGCCTTTACGCGAGATCCTGCAACAGGGGAAAACAAATTCTACGCCGAAGTTTTGATGAACGCACAAGGCGAAGACGTTGTTGCTGGTGTTCGTACACCAATGAAGATTGATGCAATCAAAGAAAAATTGCCAAAAATCTATGATCAGCTTCTCAGCATTGCAAATACGCTGGAAGATCATTACCGTGATATGCAGGACATGGAATTTACCATTGAAGAAGGTAAATTATTTATGCTCCAGACCCGTAACGGTAAGAGAACAGCAAAAGCCGCTTTGAAGATTGCCAATGACTTAGTTAAAGAAGGCAAAATCGATAAGAAAAAGGCTGTCCTCGACGTTGAACCGAGAAACCTGGATACCTTGCTCCACGGTTCATTCGTTAAGTCTGAATTAGATAAAGCAGAACTGATTGGTAAAGGCCTCCCAGCTGCACCTGGTGCTGCAAGTGGTAAAATCGTCTTTACTGCAGAAGATGCTAAAGAAGCAGCTGCTGATGGCGAAAAGGTTGTTTTGGTCCGCCTCGAAACTTCACCGGAAGACATCGAAGGGATGAAGGCTGCACAAGGGATCCTGACCGCTCGCGGCGGTATGACATCTCACGCTGCTGTTGTTGCTCGTGGTATGGGCAGCTGCTGTGTCGCAGGATGCTCTGCAATTGAAATGGATGAAGCTAATCGCACATTTAAGTTGGGTGGCCACACCTACTCAGAAGGCGATGTGATTTCTTTCGACGGCTCGACAGGGAATATCTACGATGGACCGTTAGATGTTCAAGAAGGTTCTATCGATGATGAAGATTTTGCTACCATTATGGAATGGGCAGATGAATTTAGAACCATGCAGGTTAGAACTAATGCGGATACACCTGAAGATGCAGCAAAGGCTGTTGAATTAGGTGCAGAAGGTATTGGTCTCTGCCGTACTGAACATATGTTCTTCCAGGGCGATCGTATCGATGCATTTAGAGAAATGATTTGCTCTGATACTGTTGAAGAAAGAGAAGAAGCTCTTGATAAGATTCTGCCGCTGCAGCAGGGTGACTTTGAAAAATTATTCGAAACTTTGGCTGGCCGTCCAGTAACCATTCGTTTCTTAGATCCACCATTGCATGAATTTGTTCCGACAACAGAAGAAGAAATTCAAAAGGTTGCGGACGCAAAGGGCAAAACCGTTGAACAGATCAAAGCGATCATCAGCAGTTTACACGAATTCAACCCAATGATGGGCCACCGTGGATGCCGTCTGACAGTTACATATCCAGAAATTGGTGTCATGCAAACAAAAGCAGTCATCCGTGCGGCATTGAATGTTCAGAAAGCACATCCGGAATGGACAATTGTTCCGGAAATCATGATTCCTTTGGTCGGCGAAGTCAAAGAAATGAAATTCGTCAAAGATATTGTCGTTAAGACAGCAGATGCTGAATTAAAGGCAGCCGGTTCTGACATGCAGTATAAGGTTGGGACAATGATTGAAATTCCGCGTGCCTGCTTAACTGCTGACGAAATTGCAAAAGAAGCTGAATTCTTCTGCTTCGGGACCAATGACTTGACTCAGATGACATTTGGGTTCTCACGTGATGACGCGGGTAAATTCCTGAGTTCATATTATGACCATAAGATTTATGAAAATGACCCATTCTCAAGACTCGATCAAGATGGTGTTGGTCAGCTGATGAAGATGGCAGTCAAAAAAGGTAAAGAAACTCGCGCTGATCTCCATTGCGGTATTTGCGGCGAACACGGCGGCGACCCGACATCTGTTGAATTCTGTAATTCATTAGGTCTGGATTATGTTTCTTGCTCACCGTTTAGAGTTCCAATTGCAAGACTTGCCGCAGCACAAGCAGCAATTAAACAGAATGCATAATTTTGATTGAAACTTCGTTTTACGCCAGCAGAATAATCTGCTGGCTTTTTTATGTATGTAAGAAAGATTGATAGGGCAACGGATTAGATAAAAAATGTGTATTATCCATTCAAACAGAATTAAGACAGAATAGATATAATCGTTCATAAAATTGTATGAGGTGATTATAATGCGAATTTTATTTATAGAAGATGAAAAGAAAATAACAGATGCATTAAAAGAATTGTGTCGAATCCAAAATATAGATTGTGACATTGCAAATGACGGCGAAGAAGGGCTCCTCTTTGCATTAAATCCGATTTATGATGTGATCGTTTTAGACATCATGCTGCCCGGAAAAAATGGTTTGGAAATATTAAAAGATGTGCGAGATCATGACATTACAACACCTATTTTGCTGTTGACAGCAAAAGGCACTGTTGATGATAAAGTCAAGGGTCTTGATTTAGGCGCAGATGATTATTTGGTCAAACCTTTTTCTGCAAAGGAACTTTTTGCAAGAATTCGTGCTTTGAGCAGAAGACCTGACAATGAAATAAAAGGGGAATGCATTGATTTCGAAGATGTTTCGTTTAATACAAAGAAAAATACTTTGATTACGAAATCAAATGAATACAAATTATCTGTAAAAGAATCAAAAATTTTGGAAATGCTGATCAAACGTCCAAATCAAGTTTTCACGAGAGAACAAATTTTAGACCGTGTCTGGGGATTTGATAAAGAAGTGAATGAAAATAACATCGAAATTTATGTCCATAACTTGAGAAAGAAATTGGCGGATACAAATGTAAAAATTGACACCATTCGAGGCGTTGGATATACGATGGGCAAGCGTTAATAAGGCTGTAGGAGACGTCAATGTTTAGAGAAATTAAAAAGCAGATCACGCTTTTTAATATATTAATTTTAATTGTCTTTTTAGTTTTTTTTATTGCACTTCTCATGTTTATGTGGAGATGGACGTATGTTAATTTCAGTGAACGTTTTTTAGTCCAAACAGCCCAGAATATTATTAACAGCGAAAAATACGAAACAAGAAAAAACACGAATTATGATGGTCGTGCCAGCAATTATGAGTTTATACTATGGGATGGAGATCATCATTCTGAACATATGAAAGTTTTTAACGATTCTCTGATACTCAGAGGGCATGAACTTCTTCAAGACACGAAGTTTAATAAAACATTTCGTACGTTTGAAACTAATCATATTACATATCGTGTTTATTCAAAACGATTTAAGAAAGATAATGAAGTCAAAACGCTGCAAATTTTCCAACAAATCAGCAATGAACAAAATTTTACGCAGACCGTATTTGTTATTTTGTTGTTTTTTGGCTCCGCAGGGATTTTAATATTAATTCCTATCAGTTATTTTTTAGCTGGAAAATCGCTTCAGCCTGTTAAAAAATCCTACGAAAATCAGAAAAAATTTATTGCTGATGCTTCTCACGAATTGCGGACACCTTTAACGGTAATTCAAACAAACATTGAAGTGCTGCGGATGAAGGAAGATGAAGTATTATCTGAAAATATCCATTGGCTTAATAATATTGCATCCGAAAGTGAGACCATGTCAAAATTGATCTCAAATTTACTGACCATTGCACAGGCGGACAATAATCGACTTGTATTTAATAAAAAAGTGTTTGATTTGAGTGCATTATGTGCGGAAGTGTACGATTTAATGTTTGATTTTGCAAATCAGCAGAAAATTACATTAAAAAGCGATATCCAGCAAGACATTGAATATAAAGGCGATGAAGACAAGCTTAAACAAGCCATACGGATTTTAGTCGATAACGCTATAAAGTATACGACTGCGCCAGGAACGGTATCGATTAAATTGACAGCAGCCATGCGCTCTATTCAAATTGCAGTGACAGATACTGGCGTGGGCTTGTCTGAGGAAGACAAAAAGAAAATTTTTGAACGCTTTTATCGAGTTGACGATGCCAGGCACCGAGAACAGGGTGGTTTTGGCTTGGGATTAAATATTTGCGATTTAATAGTCAAGCAGCATGGCGGAAAAATAACAATAGATTCTGAATTGGGGAAGGGAAGTACATTTACAATTATTCTTCCAAAATACGCATTGTAGTGATCGATAGAAAGGCTATTTTATTATTATGTTAAATGTTGTTCTTTATGAACCAGAAATTCCACAAAATACCGGCAATATAGCAAGGACTTGTGCGCTCACAGAAACAAAGCTGCATCTAATCGAACCCCTTGGATTTTCAATTAGTGATAAAGCTGTAAAAAGAGCAGGCTTGGATTATTGGAACTTAGTTGATATTTCAGTATATGTTGATTTTGAGACATTTTTAGAAAAAAATAATTATCCACAGCCATATATTTTAACAACTCATGCAACAAAAAATTATGCGGATATAAAATTTCACGATAACGATTTCCTTATGTTTGGAAGAGAAACGGCTGGATTGCCAGATGACATTCATAAGCGCTTTTATGATAGGCGATTTAGAATACCGATGCGGGATCATCCTGAAGCCAGATCACTGAATCTAGCAAATTCTGTCAATATCGTTTTGTACGAAGCATTACGGCAAAATCACTTTTTTGATTTAGTTTAAATAAAAAAGCTGCTATTGCAAATTATTACAATAGCAGCTTTTAATACGTATTGAATGAAATTTTAATCCACATCAAAGGGAATTGCTTCAAAGACCTCTTCCATATCTTTTCGATCCGCGTGGTATATTTTTTTAATTAAAGGATTAATAACTAAGTTGATGTACTTAGCATCTGGAGTAGTGGGTTCCGGCTTTGCTGCATACAGCACATAAATCATCTGATTTCTAGTGGTATAACGGACATCTTTAAATAATGTATTTAATATCTTTTTTTCTTCTTTAGTTAAATTTAACATATCGGTGAAATCTCCAAATTTTTATTTTATAATAATATTTTTTCAAAACTGAGACAAGCTAATAATTTATTTAGATTCTATCTAATTTTAATGCTAAATCTTCCCATTGGTCAGTTAATTTCGATATTTGCTTTTTTAATTGTGAATAGGCTTCAATTTTTTGGTCAGCAGTCTTTTGATTATCGTAAAATTGAGGTTGATTCATTTCCGATTCAATTTGCTTGACTTGATCAGACAGCATATCAATTTGATCTTCAATTTTTTGTAATTCTTTTTTCTGATTTCTAATTTGCTTTTGAATCGCGTGTTGATTTTTATTATTCTGCTGTTTCTCAGTATGAACTGGTGAGGACTTTTTTTCTTGTGTGTTCTGATGAGTTGAACAATACATTAGATAATCGTCGTAATTCCCAGGAATATCCAAAATCTGATCCGGTGAAATGGACAAAATTCGAGTCGCAATTTTGTTGAGAAAGTATCGGTCATGAGAAACCGTAATAATCGTTCCTTCATAATTCAACAGGGCATTTTCAAGTATTTCCTTTGTATCCATATCAATGTGATTTGTCGGTTCATCTAAAAGAAGCAGATTAGCCTGTGAGATCATAAGCATAGCTAAGCGAAGGCGCGATTTTTCACCACCTGATAGTTCATTTACGGTCTTAAAAACCTCGTCGTTTCTAAACATAAATTGTGCTAAGATATTTCGAATTTCTCCGTCAGATAGCTTAATATTAACAGTACGAAGAGCATCAATGAGTGTTTCAGAATGATTGGATAATGTGTCGTCTGCTTCTTGAGAATAATATCCAATATGTACATTCTCTCCGAATATAAGTCTGCCAGTATCAGGCAACAATTCTCTTTTTATTATTTTTAGAAGCGTTGATTTCCCAGTGCCATTAGGTCCGATTATCCCAATGCGGTCGCCTCGAAAAACATCTATATTTAAGTCTGAATATAGTGATAATTGATCGAAAGACTTGGATAAGTGCTTAATTTTCAACACATCATCAGACGAGCGGACGCTGGGCGATAATGAAAAATGAAACTCATGATTTTCTGAAGGAGAATGTGAGTTTGAATAGTCGCTTCTTATTTTCGCGAGCTTTTTTTCACGACTCTTTGCGCGTTTTGTATTTTTAGTTGTAAAATTGCCCCTTAGTTTTGAAATAATGGCCTCTTCGCGATCAATTTCCTTTTGAATTTGTTCATATTTTTTTTGTTCCGCCTGATCGTGTTTTTTCTTTTTTGAAAGATAAGATGTATAATTTCCTTCAAAATGAAGAAGCTTTTCATTTCGAATTTCCGAAATGGATGTACATACACAATCTAAAAGGTATCGATCGTGAGAGATAACAATAAATGTATTTGGGTAGTTTTTTAGATAACTTTCTAACCAGTTTAATGAGCGAATATCCAAATAGTTAGTGGGTTCATCTAATAGTAAAAGATCAGGTTCTTGTAAGAGTAAGGAACCTAGCGCAATTCTCGTTCTCTGTCCGCTGCTGAAGGTATTAATTTTTCGTTTCAAATCATCATCATTGAAACCGAGTCCTGCAACTACACCTCTAATGCGGCTGGGGTAGGCATACCCGCCATTATTTTTGTATGTTTCCTGTAATTCTCCTAATTTAAGAACTGCGCTTTCCTGTTCTTCACCATCAGTACAATCAATCGTTTTTTGAAGCTGATTCATTTCTTGCTCTAATTCAATTAGCGATTGGAAATAAGATAAAAAGACTTCATGAAGTGTTAAATCAGAATTGAAGATTTGTTCCTGTTTCAAATAACCAATTTGAATGGAGGAATGATAATAAATATTCCCAGAATCGGGGGAAAGTTCGTGAGTTATTAACTTAAAAAGAGTCGTTTTACCGGAGCCATTTTGTCCAATTAGGCCTAGTTTTTGATGTTCAGAAACGGAAAAGGTTAAATCATTAAATATTTGATGTTCGCCGTATCCGAAACATATATGATCTGCATTTAATAACATTGATATCCTCTTTTCTAATATAGGTAAATATGATAGCAGAAAGAAGAAAAAAATTCTATAAGTTGGTTTTACTCGGTTTGACACAAATAATTGCGATGTCTATAATAAAGGAACGAAAGAGATCATATTATGGAGGTTCCAATGGAAAAATATAATCACGAAAAGGTTGAAAAAAAATGGCAAAAAATTTGGGAGAATACAGAAGCTTTTAAAGCGGAAGATAATTTTGACAAGCCCAAATTTTATGGATTAGTGGAATTTCCATACCCAAGTGGCGTCGGTTTGCATGTAGGTCATGTCCGCGCGTATACATCATTGGAAGTTATTGCCAGAAAACGCAGAATGCAGGGCTATAATGTTTTGTTTCCAATTGGATTTGACGCCTACGGACTGCCGACGGAAAATTATGCTATCAAAACAGGACAGCATCCGAGAAAGGTTACGGATCGAAATATTAAAGTCTTCACTCAGCAATTGAAATCAATTGGTTATTCATTCGATTGGGATCGCGTAATCGATACAACAGATCCGGACTATTTTAAGTGGACGCAATGGATATTTTTGCAAATGTATAAGCACGGTCTGGCGTACAAAGATCATACTTATGTTAATTTCTGTACGCACTGCAAGGTCGTCTTATCTAATGAAGATTTTAGAGATGGAAAATGCGACCGTTGCGGCAGCGATGTAATCCAAATGGAAAAAGATGTGTGGTTTTTAAAGATCAGAGACTACGCAGAAAAATTATTAAAGGGGCTGGATGATGTCGATTATCTGCCGCGCATTAAAATTGAACAGAAAAACTGGATTGGTAAATCGATTGGCGCTGAAATAGATTTTGCAATTAAAAATCATGACGAAAAATTAAAGGTTTTTACGACGCGGGCTGATACTTTGTTTGGTGTGACGTTTATGGTTATTGCACCTGAACATCCGATTATCGAAGAATTATCATCTGAAATTAAGAATATGGATGAAATTCTCGATTATAAAAAAGAAGCACAGCACAAAACAGAATTTGAAAGAGTTCAGTTAGTGAAGGATAAAACAGGAGTAAAAATTGACGGCATTACCGCTGTTAATCCTGTATCTGGTAAAGAAATTCCTATTTTTGTCGCGGATTATGTCATGATGGGGTATGGAACTGGCGCAATTATGGCTGTTCCGGCGCATGATACAAGAGACTGGGATTTTGCGAAAAAATTTGACCTTCCTATTATTGAAGTCATCAGTGGCGGTAATGTTCAGGAAGAAGCGTTTACGGATGTGAGTTCAGGCACATTAGTCAATTCAGAATTCCTAAATGGGTTGGAAGTCAAAGAAGCTATCCCGACTATGATTCAATATTTGGAAGAACATCATATCGGGAAAGAGACGATTAATTATAAAATGAAAAATTGGGCTTTTAATCGTCAGCGTTATTGGGGTGAACCAATTCCAATTGTTTATTGCGATCATTGTGGTACTGTACCAGTTCCTGAAGAAGATTTGCCGGTTGAACTTCCGAAAGTGACACATTATGAACCGACAGACACGGGAGAATCGCCATTAGCTGATATTCCTGAATGGGTTAATACAACCTGTCCAATTTGCGGTGGCCCAGCAAAAAGAGAAACAGACACTATGCCGCAATGGGCGGGATCAAGCTGGTATTTCCTGAGATACACAGATCCACATAACACAGAAGCCTTAGCTGATATGGATAAAATGAAGTATTGGCTGCCAGTAGATTGGTATAATGGCGGAATGGAACACGTGACGAGACATTTGCTGTACTCACGTTTTTGGCATCAGTTCCTTTACGATATCGGCGCTGTCCCAACAAAAGAACCCTACAAAAAGCGTACAGCGCAAGGTTTGATCTTGGGATCAGATGGGGAAAAAATGAGTAAATCAAAGGGAAATGTTGTCAATCCCAATGATATTATCAATGAATACGGAGCAGATGCTTTAAGAACGTATATTATGTTCATCGGCGATTATGAAAAACCAGCGCCTTGGTCCGAAAATGGCCTTAAAGGATGCAATCGCTTTTTGGAAAGAGTTTGGCGACTTCAAGATGCTGTCGTTGACAAGAATGAATACAGTGATGTGCTCGAAAGCGATATGCACAAAACGATCAAAAAGGTTAGCGAAGATTATGAAGCGATGAAATTCAATACAGCGATTGCTGCATTGATGACACTGCTTAACCGCTTTACTGAAGTCGGAAAAGTTACCAAGGCTGAATTCGGTGATTTCCTCAAACTGTTATATCCAGTCGCACCACATATAACAGAAGAGCTTTGGAAAATCATCGGTCAACCGGGAATGCTGCACCAAGCTTCATGGCCTACTTTTGATGAAGAAAAAACCATAGACAATGTGATCGAAATAGCGGTTCAGATTAATGGCAAGGTCAGAGGTAAAATTCAGATCGCCATTGATGCAGATCAAGAAACAGCCCACAATATGGCACTCCAAAACGAAAATATTAATAAATTTGTCGAAAACAAACAAATTGTAAAAGAAATATACAGACCTGGGAAAATTTATAATATTGTCGTAAAATAAATCATATCAGTTAAGGGGGATTATTAAAAAATAATCCCCTTTTAATATATCGTAGAGAGAAAATGAAAAAGGTCCAAATATATACAGATGGTGGCTGTCGAGGTAACGGCCAATCCAAAGAAAACGTCGGTGGTATTGGGGGAATCTTGATATACGGAGATTATCACAAGGAGTTTAAACAAGGTTTTACAAATACAACAAATAATAAAATGGAATTACTAGCAGCCATTACAGGTCTTAAAATGTTGAAGGAACCTTGTGAAGTTGCACTTTATTCTGACTCAGCTTATGTAGTTAACGCGTTTAATCAGCATTGGGTCGATGGCTGGGCTAAAAAAGGATGGACAAGAGGCAAAAATGCAGAATTAAAAAATGCCGATTTGTGGAAGACGTTGTACAGCTTAACGAAAACACATCGTGTTTCCTTTATTAAGGTCAAAGGACATGCCAACGACCAATATAATAACAGGGCAGATCAATTAGTGAATCAGGCAATGGATGAAATGAATCAACGTATGGGGTAAAAAAATCTTGCATAGGGTTATTCCCTTAGACTATAATAATTATGGTATTTTATTATCATATAGTTGTTTTTTAGGAGGTACAAATAATGTCATATGTTGACGAAGTGTATGAACGGGTTGTTAAAAAGAATCCGAGTGAACCTGAATTTCATCAAGCAGTAAAGGAAGTCTTAGAATCTCTTGCTCCTGTGATAGAAAAACACGAAGATGAATTCAGAAAGGCTGCTTTATTGGAAAGATTAACTGAACCAGAACGTGTTATTTCTTTCCGCGTGCCTTGGATTGATGATCAAGGTCAAGTGCAAGTTAACAAAGGTTTTCGGGTTCAATTTAACTCTGCTATCGGACCGTACAAAGGCGGGCTGCGTTTCCACCCAACTGTTAACCAGGGGATCTTGAAATTTTTAGGATTTGAACAAGTATTCAAGAATTCATTAACTGGTCTCCCAATTGGCGGTGGCAAAGGCGGTTCTGACTTTGATCCGAAGGGCAAATCAGATGCTGAAGTCATGCGCTTCTGCCAAAGCTTTATGACAGAATTATACAAATACATTGGTGCTGATCAAGATGTACCGGCTGGTGATATTGGCGTAGGCGGACGTGAAATTGGATTTTTATACGGTCAGTATAAAAGAATTACCGGGCTGTATGAAGGTGTTTTAACAGGCAAAGGATTAACCTGGGGTGGTTCTCTTGCGAGAACAGAAGCAACAGGATATGGTGTTGTATATATTGTCGAAGAAATGTTAAAACATGTTAATGACAGCTTAGAAGGCAAAACAGTCGTGATTTCTGGGTCTGGAAATGTCGCCATTTACGCAACAGAAAAAGCACAGCAGTTAGGCGCAAAAGTCGTTGCAATGTGTGACTCTACAGGATATGTTTATGATCCAGAAGGCATTCAGTTGGATATCGTTAAAGATATCAAAGAAGTGCAGCGTGGCAGAATTAAAGAATATGCAGATCAGGTTGCTTCTGCTCAGTATCATGATGGAACAGGAATCTGGAGCATTCCGTGTGACATTGCACTTCCTTGCGCAACACAAAATGAATTGGGTCTTGAAGACGCGAAACAATTGGTAGCGAATGGTGTTTGTTTGGTTGCTGAAGGTGCAAACATGCCGACAACTATTGAAGCAACACAGTATTTGCAGGAAAATGGCGTATTGTTCATGCCTGGTAAGGCAGCAAATGCTGGCGGCGTAGCAACTTCTGCACTGGAAATGACACAGAATAGCGAACGTTTGAGCTGGTCCTTCGAAGAAGTTGACGCGAAATTAAAGGATATTATGGTTAATATCTACGCTAAGGTATCGGATGCTGCAAAACGATATGATCACGAAGGTAATTTCGTTGTTGGAGCAAATATCGCGGGATTTGAAAAAGTTGTCGACGCAATGATGGCTCAGGGCCTTGTCTAATTTAAATCAATAAAATTGATTGTCCTGCTTTTCTTACTGGAAAAGCGGGATTTTTTTGTATATAATATAAGTTCAGTGATAATACAAATTGAGGTGATTATGATTAAAGCGACAAAAAAGCAAATTCAAGCTATGAAAAATTTGTATCAAAAATCGGATGTGGAATCGCTTGAAAAAATGATTCAACTTCATTGGAAAAAAATTGAAGAAATTGTTGAAAACGACGGCGATTCTGCTGACTTGGCAAATAATGTTGTGATGATCTTTCATTTAGTTTTCAATGAACGCATGCACATGCTTGCAACTTTTGATGCTAAAGCTTATGAACGCGCTGTGAACGATGTTCAAGACAAAGAAATAACGCAAAAAGATTTCTCGAAGTTGGTTTTCAAAAATCTAGATTCTGCAAAGCAAAATTTTGCATTTGGTCAAACATTTTACAATATGGATCGTTTGGTTAGCAATACCATGAGGGACATTCGGATTTTTATGCGCAAATATCCAAAATATGAAGAGGCGATTCGAACTGCTTGGCAGTCAGAACATTAGAGATAGGAAGGATGGATCTAAAGATTGGAACAAGGAAAGGAAAATAAAGGCAGAGCAAATTTTTCTAGCCGAATTGGTTATGTAATGGCAGCAGCAGGTTCTGCTGTTGGTTTGGGAAATATCTGGCGTTTTCCATATTTAGCTGCGAAATATGGAGGCGGGACTTTTTTAGTTATCTATCTCATACTCGTTTATACGTTTGGGTATACAATGATTATGTCAGAAACGACATTGGGGAGGATGACTCATAAAAGTCCAGTTGGCGCCTTTAAATTTTTTGGAAACACGTTTGGACATAAGTTTGGCGGATGGATCAATGCTATTATTCCAATGATAATTGTTTCGTATTATTCAGTCATTGGGGGATGGGTTCTGAAGTATTTGGTAGGATACATCACGGGCGCATCAAAAATTATGGCCACGGACACATACTTTTCTAATTTTATCAGTCAGAGTGTGCCGACAGAAGTCTATTTCATTCTCTTTACAGCAGTAACGATGCTCATCATATTAATTGGTGTTCAAAATGGGATCGAAAGAATTTCTAAGATTGGAATGCCAGTTCTAATTATTTTAGGAATTTTTGTTGCCATTTATTCTATGACGCGGCCAGGTGCAATTGCTGGAATAAAATATTTCTTTATTCCAAATTTTGATAATTTTTCTTGGATGACCGTGGTTGCTGCAATGGGACAGATGTTTTATTCTTTATCTATTGCAATGGGTATCTTGTATACTTTTGGCTCTTATATGAAGAAAGATATGGATATTGAAAAGGCAACTTCTCAGGTGGAATTTTTTGATACTGCTGTTGCCGTTCTCGCTGGACTTATGATTATTCCTGCAGTGTTCGCTTTTTCTGGAGGGACACCCAAAGCATTACAGGTCGGCCCATCACTTATGTTTATTACGATCCCCAAAGTTTTCGCTAGTATGGGATTAGGGACGCCAGCAGGTATTGCATTCTTTTTATTGGTTTTTATTGCAGCATTGACCAGCGCGATCGCATTGGCTGAATCAGCAGTCTCGACATTTGAAGACGAAGCTGGGATGAGCCGGAAAGCGTCGACAGTGCTTGTCAGCGTCATCATCGTTGGTTTAGGTACACTATCTTCTCTTGGCTACAGCGTTTTAGGAAGTATCAAAATATTGGGAATGGATTTCCTCGATTTCTTTGACTTCATTTCAAACTCCGTAATGATGCCAATCGCTGCGATCGCCACTTGTGTGCTCATTTTACGTTCTGTCACGCTTAATAGAATTGAAGAAGAGATTAAAATATCGTCTGAATTTAAAAGACAAAAAATATACAATTTATTTATCAAATATTTCTGTATTGCCTTCTTAGCTATTATTTTGATCAGTTCAGTATTAAATGTTTTTGGTATTATCAAAATGTAAACAAAAGCTCTTGATATTAGATAAATGTCTAACATCAAGAGCTTTTTTACTGCTTGAATGAACGTTTAATATATTATTAAAGTTTTTTCAATAATCCCTTATTGATTGCAATAGCTCGTTCTACAGTTGATTTTGCTGGACCGCCAACAATCTTTCTCTGGCTGACACAATTATGCAGGTCAATTGCTTCATAAATAGAATCATCAAAAATAGGATCAATTTTTTGATATTCCTTTAGAGAAAGCTCATCTAAACTTTTCTCGTTTTGGATGCAGTAGTATACCAACTGGCCAACGATCCCATGGGCATCTCTGAAAGGAATGCCGTGTTTGACAAGCCAATCGGCTGCATCGGTCGCGTTGGCAAAGCCATGAGCAGCGGCGTCGTACATTGAATCTTTATTTACCGTAATGGTCGCAATCATTTTGTTAAATGTTTTAAGACAGATGTCGATCGTGTCAAAGGCATCGAATACAGGCTCTTTGTCTTCCTGCATATCTTTATTGTAGGCAAGAGGAAGCCCTTTCATCGTAGATAACAATGAAATTAAATCGCCATAGGTTCTTCCAGTTTTACCTCTAACTAATTCAGCAATATCTGGATTTTTTTTCTGAGGCATGATAGAAGAACCGGTTGAAAATGCATCATCCAAAGTAATAAAATGAAATTCTGAAGAACACCACAAAACGATTTCTTCAGAGAACCGACTGAGATGCATCATTGTAATAGAAACGCTCTCTAAGAAGTCTATGCAGAAATCCCGATCTGACACAGCATCTAAGCTATTCAGATAAACACTTGAAAAATTCAATTCCTTTGCGACAAAATAGCGGTCGAGTGGATAAGTTGTTGTCGCAAGAGCACCTGCGCCTAACGGCAGAGAATCTGCCATTTCATAGACCTGGCGAAAACGCTTGATATCGCGTTTAAGCATTTCGACGTAAGCCATTAGTTGATGTGCAAAAGTAATCGGTTGAGCCCGCTGCAAGTGCGTATAGCCAGGAACAATTGTTTCGGTGTGTTTGGAAGCCAGATCGAGTAAGGTTGTGATTAAGTCTTTGATGTCATCGATAATTAATAGACAAATGTCTTTAACGTATAGATGCATATCCGTTGCTACTTGATCATTGCGACTGCGCCCAGTATGAAGCTCTTTGCCAACATCGCCGATTCGATCGATTAGAATCGATTCAATGTTCATATGGATATCTTCCATCTCTTCAGAAAATTCAATTTTATTTTCTTGAATATCAGATAAGATTTGCTTTAATGATTTAACAATTAAATCGGCATCTTCCTGAGGAATTACCTTTTGTTTTCCAAGCATTTTAGCATGGGCAATTGAGCCTCGGATATCCTGTTGATACAGCCGCGCATCAAAAGAAATGGATGAATTAAAATCATCAGTTAATGCATCTGTTTCTTTTTGAAAGCGGCCGCCCCATAATTTTTCTGCCATATTAGTTTTCCTTATTTTTTGCCTTTTCTTCTGCACTCATACGCATTAAAGCACGCACGCGAAGCGGCAGACCATATAAATGAATAAAGCCTTCAGCATCTTTGTGATTATACAGATCCCCGGTTGTAAAACTGGCGATTTCGGCATTGTATAACGAATAGGGTGAAGAGACATAAGTTAAAATCATATTACCTTTGAATAATTTTAATTTTACAGTCCCAGTAACCGTCTTCTGCGTTTCATCGAAAAATTTAGACAATGCTTCGCGGAGTGGGGTAAACCATTTTCCACCATATACAATTTCTGCAAACTTAACAGCTGCTTCTTCTTTAAAGGCAAATGTTTCCCGGTCAAGACACATGTGTTCCAATTCTTCGTGAGCACGATATAAAATGGTTCCGCCAGGGGTTTCGTATATACCTCTAGATTTCATACCAACCACACGGTTTTCAATGAGGTCGACAACACCAATTCCGTGCTTGCCACCAATTTTATTACAGAATGTTAAGATTTCTTTAGGGGTCATTTTCTGATCGTTAATGCTTACAGGCACCCCTTTTTCAAAATCAATTTTGATTTCTTCTGGTTCATTAGGTGTTTCAGAGAGCGCATTTGTGATCCTTAAGATATGTTTGTAATTAGGTTCGATCGAAGGGTCTTCCAATTCAAGTCCTTCATGACTCATATGCAGGATGTTAGTATCACGGCTATAGCTCTGATCGTAGCGAGTGTTAACTTTAATGTCGTGTTCAATACAGAAATCCATTAAATCTTCTCGACTCTGAAGGTCCCATTCACGCCATGGCGCGATGATTTTGATTTGGGGATCTAAAGCGCCAATACCTAATTCAAAACGTACCTGATCGTTGCCTTTTCCAGTTGCCCCGTGGCATATTGCTTCAGCACCTTCTTTGTGAGCGTAATCGACTAAGACCTTTGCAATGAGTGGACGAGCGAGGGAAGTTCCCAATAAATATTTTTTTTCGTACACAGCATCGGCCTTTAAAGCTGGCCAGCAGTAATTTTCAACAAATTCGTCTGTCACGTCGACGATGTAGCATTTCGATGCACCACTTTTGAGTGCTTTTTCTTCGAGACCTTCTGTTTCTTTACCCTGTCCTACATCGACACAAACACAGATGACATCATAGTCGTAGGTTTCTTTTAGCCAAGGCACAATCGTCGTTGTATCTAAACCGCCTGAATATGCAAGAATTACTTTTTTATTTGCCATTTATAAACTCCTTGTTTTTATATTACTTTTAAAAATCTGATGTGTTTGATTATAAGCTAACTGTTGAAATAAATCAAGTGCAAAATGTAAATATATACGAAAATTATTTATAAAAATACTTTCCGAGGTCTTGATTATTTACATAAATAGGGTTATAATCCTTCTTGTTATTTGTGATAATAATTAATAAAAATGCATTTGCATTAAGGAGTGAATAATTTGATAAAAGCAGCTATTGTTGGTGCAACGGGATACGCTGGTCAGGAATTACTTCGTTTGTTATTGCGGCATCCTGACGTAGAAGTTGTTTCAATTGGATCTAGATCTTATGATGGACAGCCCATGAAGGATGTTTATCCATTATATGAACATATAACAGAAGATATTTGTAAAAATAGAACTGTAGAAGAGTTATCTGAAATGGCAGATGTTATATTTTTGGCGCTGCCTCACGGAGTGGCTTCTCAGAAGATCAACCAAGATATTTTAAATAAATGTAAAATTATTGACCTGGGTGCAGATTTTAGACTGAAAGATCTCGATGTCTACAAAGAATGGTATAAAGTAGATCATTACGGACAGGATCTTATCGGAGAAGCAGTATATGGACTTTGCGAATTACATAGAGAAGAAATAAAAAAAGCACGTTTAATTGGCAATCCTGGATGTTATACAACCTGCAGTATTTTGAGTTTGGCACCCTTGGCAAAAAATCATTTAATTGAAGGCAACTCCATTATTATTGACGCCAAATCTGGTGTAACAGGAGCGGGACGTAATGGGCAGCTTCCTTATATGTTCTGTGAATGTACAGAATCTGCTAAACCGTATAAAGTGGGATGTCATCGCCATACGCCGGAAATTGAACAAGAATTAAGTCTTTTGGGTGATGAAGAAATTAAGCTTTTGTTTACCCCCAATTTAGTGCCTATGAATCGTGGGATTTCAGCAGTTTGTTATGCGACGCTGAATGACGCTGGAAAGAAGTATTCTGAAAAGGAATTGACCGCTTTATATCGTGATTTTTATAAAGGCGAATATTTTGTTCGAATCCTTGACGACCGCATCCCAGATACAAAATGGGTAAAAGGATCTAATTTCTGCGATATCGCTGTGAAAGTAGATCCAAGAACAAATCGTGCGATCGTGATTGGCGCCATTGATAATTTATTTAAAGGCGCTGCAGGTCAAGCTATTCAAAATATGAATATTATGTTTGGCTTTCCAGAAAAGACAGGAATTGATTTAATTACAGATTATCCTGTGTAATGAATAATTGGAGAATATGATGAAAGAAAAGAAATATCGCATTATTTCCGGCGGTGTTACAGCACCAAAGGGGTTTAAAGCCAGCGGGGCAGCAACGGGGCTCAAACCCAATAATCAGTTAGATATTGCATTAATCGAATCTGATGTAGAAGCGGTTCCAGCCATTGTTACAACACAAAATGCAGTAAAAGCAGCGCCAGTTCTTTGGGACAATCAAATCGTTAAAAAGGATAAACAAAAAATAAAAGCTGTATTAGTCAATAGCGGAAATGCCAATGCCTGTACAGGTGAACAAGGTTTGTTAGATGTAAAAACTGAAGCTGAGTGCGTCAGTCAACATTTTAATTGTGATCCTAACCAAGTTTTTATTTCCTCTACTGGGGTTATTGGTGTACCTTTGCCGATTAAAGAGATCACAGACACGGTGCCTACTTTGGTTCAAAATCTTTCTATTGATGGCCAAAGTGACGCATCTCGAGCAATTTTAACGACGGATCTTGTCCCTAAAACTGTTGCTGTAGAAATAGAAATTGGCGGTAAAACCGTTCATATCGGTGCAATGGCAAAGGGATCAGGGATGATTTGCCCCAATATGGCAACGATGTTATCTTTTGTAACAACAGATGCCGATATTGATCAGGCTTGTCTGCAGAAAATGTTAAGCGTTATTGCAATGGACACTTACAATATGATGTCTGTCGATGGAGACATGAGTACGAATGATACGGTGTTAGTACTGGCAAATGGAATGGCAGGCAATGAAAAGATCACAGAAGCAAATATTGACGCTTATACAAAATTCTTTGACGCCTTATATTTCGTAAACGCATCTATCGTAAAGTCTATTGTGAAAGATGGAGAAGGCGCGACTAAATATATTGAAGTACATGTTAATAATGCAGATTCCAGAGGTGATGCGCGAATCCTAGCCAAGGCGGTTGTTAATTCTAATCTTGTAAAAACTGCGATTTTCGGAGAGGATGCGAATTGGGGAAGAGTGCTTTCCTCCATTGGCGCAACTGGCGTAAAATTTTCTCCAAACACGGTGTCATTAACCTTTTCTAATTCTGTAGGGAGTATTCTCCTACTCGATCACGGTAAACCTACTTCGTTTGATGAAAAGCAAGCAAGTGACATATTAAAACAAAAAGAAATTATCATTAATATTGATATGGGAGAAGGTATTTATAAAGCGACAGCATGGGGATGCGATCTTTCGTACGATTATGTAAAAATTAATGCGGAATATCGAACCTGATCCATAAAAAAGAAAAAGGAGAAAATACAAATGACTGATATGGATATATATATAGAAAAAGCAAATACATTAGTAGAAGCGCTGCCGTATATCAAACAATTTAGAAAAAAGGTTGTTGTTATTAAGTACGGTGGATCTTTTATGGATGATCAGGGCATTAAGCATTCCATGATGGATGATATCGCACTGATGAAATTGGTTGGAATCAGGCCCATTCTTGTACATGGTGGGGGAAAAGATATCTCAAACATGTTAAAAAGACTTGATATTCAATCATCTTTTATTGATGGTTTGCGCGTGACCGATAAAGAAACTGTTGGTATAGCAGAAATGGTGCTATGCGGGAAAATCAATAAAGAAATTGTGCAGCTGCTCGAGAATCGCGGGATCAGCGCTGTTGGCATATCTGGTAAGGACAGTGCGTTATTAAGAGTACATAAAAAAGAGTATAAAGATAAAGATCTGGGATTCGTTGGCGAAGTTGATAAAGTCAATGTGAAATTTCTTCAAGATTTAATAAAAAATGATTATATTCCAGTTATTGCACCAATAGGCTGTGATGATAAGCGGGAAACTTATAATATCAATGCGGATCATGTTGCCTGCGCGGTTGCAAAGGCTGTTAATGCAGAAAAATTGATTTATTTAACAGATACCGATGGTGTATATATGGATCCGAAAGATCCAAACTCTATTATTAGAAGATTAAATATTAGCGGTGTTGAAGAATTAATCGAACAGGGAATAATATCTGGTGGAATGATTCCAAAAGTCGAAAATGCAGTAGATGCAATTCGTTCAGGTGTTCGTTCAGCGCATATTTTAGACGGCACGATTGAACATTCTCTATTATTGGAATTATTTACTGCTGCTGGATGTGGAACAATGATAAAGGAAGCTTAAAAAATAACTTGGAGAGTGGAATGAATACACAAGAATATATTAATCGGGGCAATCAAGTCATCATGCCGACCTATAGTCGGTTCCCTATTGTTTTCGACCATGGAGATGGATGTATCTTGACAGATATCGAGGGAAAACAATATATTGACTGCGTGGGCGGAATTGCCGTTAATTGTTTAGGGTACAATCACGCTGGATTGAATCAGGTAATCGAAAAGCAAATTCATAAAATGCTTCATGTATCTAATTTGTATTGGAATGTGCCAATGATTACTGCGGCTGAAAAATTAGTCAAGTTATCTGGATTGGATAAAGCCTTTTTTTGTAACAGCGGAGCGGAAGCGAATGAAGCGGCGATGAAATTGGCCCGCATTTACTCAAAATTATATAAATCAAAGGATGCCACAGAGATCATTGCGATGCAGGATTCTTTTCACGGCAGAACTTATGCAGCGATCACGGCAACAGGGCAGGCCAAATATCAAAAAAATCTTGACCCACTAGTGCCAGATATTACGCACGTACCGTTTAATGATTTTGAAGCATTAGAAAAGGCGGTTGATAAATACAATTGTGCGGCCATTTTGTTGGAACCGATTCAAGGTGAAGGCGGCATTTATCCAGCAGATCAAGAATATCTGAAAAAAGTTAGAAAATTGTGTGATGACCAAAATATTGTTTTGATTTTTGATGAAGTGCAATGTGGCATTGGAAGAACAGGGAAATTCTTTGCTTATCAACATTACGGCATTAAACCAGATGTCGTCGCATTCGCTAAGGGTATCGCAGGTGGAATTCCAATGGGAGGCATTTTGGCTTGTGATCGAGTCGCTCAAGTCTTCACACCGGGAACCCACGCGTCTACTTTTGGGGCTAATCCATTGGCCACTTCCGCGGCAAATTATGTGTTGGATACCGTTGGAGATCCAGAATTTTTAAAGGATGTCTCTGAAAAATCTCAATATTTCGCTCAAAAGCTTTCGGAATTAAAGGATGTGAATCCGCATATCAAAGATATTCGGGGAAAAGGCTTAATGATTGGCGTTGAAATTGATGAGGATGTTTCGAGTGTAATTAATCAATGTATCCAATCTGGATTACTTGTTTGTGGGGCAGGACATTCAACCATTAGATTTGTTCCACCATTGATTATTGGTAAAGAAGAAATAGACAAGGTTGTGCAGATATTTGCTGAAAGTCTGTAAATGTTTAACACTTCATATATTAATAATTGTTTTTCTTTTAAGTTCATGATAATATAATCATGAACTTTTTTTATTGGGGTGATAGATTATGTCAATCATTGATGATATTCGAGAGGCTGAAAAAAAGGCTGATCGAATTAGAAAAGAAGCAAGGGAAGAGGGAAAGGCAATTGTAAAAAAGGCGCGGACTGAAGCAGAAAACGATAAAAAAGAGAGGATGGCTGATTATCAAAATACGTTAAACAAAAAATTAAAAGAAGCCGAAGAAAAACAAGAAGTTTATTTACGGACAAAGCTAAAAGCAGCAGCGGAAAATGACGAAAAATTCATAAAAGATCATGAAATGAATGTATCGGAAGCTGTCCAATATATTTTAGAAAAGGTAAAATCAATATGATTATTCCAATGCGGAAAATGAAATTGATTGTTTTCCGAGAAGATGAAGAGGCAGTACTCAAGGCATTACAAAAAACAGGGGAGTATATGCCTATTAATTTGGAAGATTCCGAAGACACACAGCCGTCGGAAAATAAAATTTCAAGTGAAGCTCAACAAGCTGCTGAAATGTTAAAACTTTCAAATCAATATCACAAAAAATATTATCATAAGCTTTTTGAAGATCAACCGGAAATTAGTTATGATACTTTTTTAATGGAGAATGTAAAGGGTAAGGAGATTTGTCAACAGCTGCAAAGTTTTAATGAACATTATAAAGCTTTAGAGCTTGATATCGAAAATAGTTCAAAAGCGATTGAAGAATTGCTGCCGTGGGAGAAGATGGATATTCCTCTTGATCAAATAAAAGGAAGCAAATACGTTGAAATGTCTACTGTGTTTCTTCCTGAGCCTGTAGTAGACAATGCGGTCAAGATTGTGGAAGAAGAAAAAGCTCAGATTCAAATTTTTGATGTAGAAAAGAAAGAAGCTTCTGCATTAGTTGTTCAGACAAGGAAAGAAATGCCGGAGCTGTTATCCAAATTAAAAGAACTAGGAATGAGAGAAGTTATTTTAACAAAGACTTCCTGTTCGGCATCAGAGAAAATTGCAGAGCTTAGGGAAAAAATTCAGCAGGATAGAAAAGAAAAAATTAATATCGAACAATCGATAAAAAAAATATCAGAAGACGAAAAAGATATTAAATTATTAAATGAACAATACGAAACGAAACAAAATAGAGACAATGTTAAAACTTTAAAAACAAACGAAACGGTTTTGCTGCTAGGTTGGGTATGTGAAGATCGGATTGAAAAGGTCAAAAAAGTCATTGATAAAACGATTCACGATTATGATCTTCAATTTGATAAACCGACAAAAAAGGATAAGCCGCCAACAGTGACACGAAATCCTCGATTTTGGGCTCAATTTGAAACTATAACAGATATGTATTCAAAGCCGAGCCCCTCAGAATTAGATCCGGCTTTAGTTGCTGGGCCATGGTATTGGGTCATCTTTGGGATGATGATGGGGGATGTTGGCTATGGCATCTGCATGTTTTTTGTGTTTTACATTTTTCGTAAATTGAAAAAACCAAAAGGCAATGGTTTAAAGCTTGTCAACACACTGTTGTATTCATCTTTTACAACGATACTTTTTGGTGTACTGTTTGGCTCTTATTTCGGGGAAACCTGGCATCCGATTTTGTTCGCACCATTGACAAATCCAATGAAAATGTTGATTTTCACATTAATTGTTGGTGTGTTACATATTTTCTCCGGTATGTCTATTAAAATCGTTGAGCAATTTAAAGCTGGTCATCCATGGGATGCCATATTTGATCAAGTGAGCTGGATGATTTTAATTACAGGATTGGGGCTCTTGTTTTTGCAGGCGACTCGTCGAGCAGGCGCAATAATGGCAATTGCAGGTGCTGCGATTATTTTATGTACAGCAGGAAGAGAAAACAAAAATGTCGTCAAAAAAATCACGGGAGGTTTATTGGGGTTATATAATATCAGTTCTTATTTAAGCGATATTTTATCTTATTCTCGAATATTAGCATTGAGTTTGGCTACAGGCGTTATCGGGATGGTTATGAATCTTTTAGCCCGTATGGTTGCTGTAAATATTGTGGGAATAATTGTCGCATTATTTATTTATTTCATTGGTCATACTTTTAATTTGGCTATGAGTTTGTTATCTGCATATGTCCACGACAGTCGATTGCAGTATATTGAATTTTTCAATAAATTTTATGAAGGCGGTGGCATTCCTTTTGAACCATTGTCTATTAAGTCTAAGTACGTTAATGTCAATACAGAAGAAAATAAAAAATAGAGAGGTAATATTATGACGCAGGGAATTATCATTGCTGCTTTTGGAGCAGCCATTTGTGCACTTTTATCAGGAATCGGATCCGCTGTTGGCGTTCAAATTGCAGGTCAAGCAGCTGCAGGGGTGACATCAGATCAACCTGATTTATTTGGGAAAGTTCTTGTTCTTCAGGCTTTGCCGGGAACTCAAGGTATTTATGGATTCTTGTTAGCGGTGCTGATTTTAGTACAAACTGGTATGATTTCAGGCGCACCGCACAGTATTTCTGTTATGCAGGGATGGGCTTATTTTGCAGCTGCTTTACCAATTGCAGTTGTTGGACTTTTATCTGGCATTGCACAAGGAAAAACAGCTGCCGCGGCGATTCATATGACTGGGAAAGACCCAGATTCTTCAGCAAAAGGAATCACAATGACGGCATTAGTTGAAACTTATGCCATTTTGGCCTTGCTGGCTTCAATTTTGATTTTATTCAGCATTAAGTAAATCAAGAAGGGTTATCATGGCGCAGAGTACAATTATCAGTAGGATTCTTGACAAGGCAAATGAAGATGCAGCCAATATAAAAAATGATTCAAAAGAAAAGGCTCAAGAACTGAAAAAGACAATTCAAAGGAAATCTGATGAGCAAATAAGTCAGATGGAAAATGATTTCGATCGAAAGATGCAAGACCTTGAAGAAAGAAGTGAATTGATTTTTCATTTAGAAGCGCGAAAAAATAGACTTTTAAAGAAAAGAGAATTAATAGATCGAGCGTTTGCTCAAGCTAAAGAAGCGATGAATCATTTACCTGAAAAGGACTGGTCTGTGTTGATTGCTGAGATCGTTGCTTCATCGTCAAGAACTGGAAATGAAACGATAAAAGTTCCTGAAAAAGATTATGAAAAATATCAGTCTGGCTTTTTATCTACGCTGAATAAAGGACTTAAGGTAAACGGTCTACCTGGGAAATTGACACTTGACTCAGATCCAGCAGAATTTGAAGCGGGTATCTTGTTAGAAGGAGATCATTATGATATCAATGGTGATTTCGAAGTTTTGCTTCAACAAGTTCGGGACAAGTATGAAAGAGAAGTTGCTGCTATATTATTCGAAGATCGAGATGAGGCGTAGTCATGGCTGGAATTAGTTACCCTTTTGCAGTTGGTAGAATTAAGGGGCTAGAAAATAAGTTGTTAGATGAGAATGTCTGGCAGCGTTTATCAGATGCAAAAGATGAGTCAGCGATGATACAGGTGTTAAAAGAAAATAATTATGGCTCTGCAGAAGACAGCGGCCATACTGTGAATGAGATGGTTGCTTCTGAATTGAATGAGGTCAATTCGGACATTAAATCTCTTTCGCCTGACCCAGTTTTGACAAATTTGTTTTATTATTCTGAAGATGCCTACAATATCAAAATGCTTATTAAAGGCATTTTAATCAGGAAAGACACAAAATCATTTTTGCACACTTCGGGTGTGATTCATATCGATCAATTGATTGAAGCTATTTCAGATGAAAAATATAATGAGCTGCCTTCAGCTATAGGTAAAGCTATAAAAGCTGCCTTAGATCTAGAAGATCCGTTTGAAATCAGTCAAAAGATAGACTTCGCAGTATTGACAACAATTAGGGATGCTCTAAAGATGCATCAAAATGCTTTGCTCAAGCAATATTTTAATATTATTTTTGATAAAGTTAACATTTTGGCAATTCTCAGGGGAAATGCCTTGCAATGGAATTCTGAAAAAATTAATCTTCTGCTTTTCGATTCTGGATCATTAGATCAGACAGAGATGCACAAGGCTATCGGTCAAACAGAAGATCAGTTGTGTGCTTATTTATCGACGGGACCTAACAGAACAGTATATCGAAAAATATTGGACGATTATTCGAAACGCCATATTATCTCTGAAGTGGAAAGTCAATTAGATGATTTTGCCTTTTCAATTATTCACGAAGAAAAAAATGATTCCTTTGGAATTGGGCCAATCATTAATTATTTGCTTGAAAAAAGAAGAGAAGGTTCGTCACTGAGAGTGATGGCTGCTCAGAAAAACAGTCCTGCCAATAATACGACAGAAAAAGATATGTTGAGGTGATTTTTGATGAGTCAAAAAGCGAAAATTGCTGTTATCGGCGATCAAAATTCCATTATGATTTTTAAGGTGCTGGGTTTTTCTGTATTTCCCGTTGAAGAATGTGAAGATATCGGCAAACAAATCAAGGAGCTCGAACGCAATAAATTTTCTATTATTTATATTACAGAAAATATTGCAGCGGGAATAGAAACAATAATCGATGAATATAAGGATAAATCTTTTCCTGCGATTATCCCGATTCCGAATAAAAATGGTGCGTTAGGAATTGGTAAGAGGGGAATAGAAGAAAATATTGAAAAAGCAGTTGGCGCAGACATCTTTTAGAAAGGAAATGATGATAAGTTGAATCCTAAACAAAGTGGCAGCACTTTAGAACAAACAGGTACAGTTGTAAAAGTTGCGGGCCCATTAATTATTGCTGAGCATATGGCTGATGTTCAAATGTATGATGTTGTAAAAATCAGCAATAAACATATCATTGGCGAAGTAATTGAACTACGTGGCGATAAAGCCTCTATTCAGGCTTACGAAGAAACGGCAGGCATTGGCCCGGGAGAACCAGTATATAAAACAGGACAACCGCTGTCAGTTGAACTGGCTCCTGGATTAATCGAAGGGATCTATGATGGTATTCAACGTCCGCTGACTTCCATCTATAAAGAAGCTGGCAATAATATCACACGAGGCATTGATGTGCCTAAATTAGACCGAAAAAGAAAATGGTCTTTTAAACCTGTAGCGAAAATCGGCGATCAATTACAGCCTGGAGATATTATTGGCGAAGTTGAAGAAACACCCGCTGTTGTCCATAAAATCATGATGCCGCCCAATTATTCCGGAACGATATCGTGGATCTACGATGGCGAGGCAACAATTACTGAGCCAATTGCAAAAATAGAAACGGGTGATGGGGATGAAAAAGATGTGCCCATGCTTCAGATTTGGCCTGTCCGAATTGGACGGCCATATCGAAATAAATTAACGCCTAATGAACCGATGATTACAGGTCAGAGAGTCATTGATTCGTTGTTTCCTATTGCGAAAGGCGGTGTTGCTGCGATCCCAGGTCCATTTGGCTCCGGAAAAACGGTAATTCAGCATCAATTGGCAAAATGGTCTGATGCAGATATCATTATTTATATTGGATGCGGCGAACGGGGCAATGAAATGACTGATGTGCTTCGCGAATTTCCGGAATTAAATGACCCACGCACGGGAATGAGCTTAATGAAGAGAACTGTCTTAATAGCCAATACATCTGATATGCCGGTTGCTGCTCGAGAAGCTTCAATATATACAGGCATTACTATTGCGGAATATTTTCGTGATATGGGATATAAAGTTGCAATTATGGCAGATTCGACTTCTCGTTGGGCTGAAGCGCTTCGTGAAATGTCAGGCCGACTAGAAGAAATGCCTGGTGAAGAAGGTTATCCTGCTTATTTGTCATCGCGATTAGCTGAATTTTATGAACGAGCGGGTGTAGTTAATTGTTTAGGCTCTGATCAAAGAACGGGTGCTATTTCTGCAATTGGGGCGGTTTCGCCTCCTGGTGGCGACATTTCTGAGCCAGTTTCACAAGCAACATTGAGAATTGTCAAAGTATTTTGGGGATTAAGTGCCGATTTAGCTTATCAGCGTCATTTTCCTGCAATCGATTGGTTAACAAGCTATTCTTTGTATAGTAATAGATTAAATGAGTGGTTTAATCAAAATATAGATCAAGATTGGTCGAAATCTGTCCAAGCAACAATGAATATCTTGCAGAAAGAATCAGAACTTCAAGAAATTGTTCATTTAGTAGGTGTCGATGCGCTAAGTTATCAAGATCGGCTTACATTGGAATGTGCACGTTCGATTCGGGAGGATTTTTTGCATCAATCGGCTTTTGATGATGTCGATACTTATTCATCACCGCAAAAACAGATTGCAATTTTAAAAATGATATTAAGTTGGTATACTGAAGGCGAAAAGTATCTAAATGCTGACGGTTCATTTGACGCAGTCATTCAAATGCCAATTCGGGAAAAAATTGCCAGAATGAAGTACGTTCCTGAAAATGAAAAAGATGAAAAATACGAACGCATTCGAACAGATATGAATGATGCCTTTGAAGCATTATCAGAAGGACAAAAAGCGGATGAATAAAGAATACAAAACGATTAGAGAAGTTGTTGGTCCTTTAATGCTTGTTGATCATGTTGAAAATGTAAAGTACGATGAATTAGTTCAAATAAAACAAGCTAACGGAGAAGAACGAGTTGGACGTGTATTGGAGATCGATGGGGATGCGGCATTAGTTCAGCTGTTTGAAAGTTCACAAGGACTTAAAATATCGGATTCAAAAGTTATTTTTGAAGGACACGGAATAGAATTAGGCGTAAGCAGAGACATGCTGGGCCGAATTTTTGATGGAATGGGTCGGCCGATAGATGATGGGCCACAAATTATTCCTGATGAAAAACTCGATATCAATGGCGCGCCAATTAACCCAGTAGCCAGGGATTACCCGGCCGAATTTATTCAAACGGGTATTTCCGCAATTGATGGATTAAACACCCTGGTGCGTGGCCAAAAGCTTCCGGTTTTTTCAGGATCTGGTCTGCCTCATGCTCAGCTGGCTGCCCAAATCGCCAGACAGGCGAAAGTATTAGATGATTCGGAAGATTTTGCGGTTGTATTTGCTGCAATTGGAACGACTTTTGAAGAAGCAGATTATTTTATTCAAGATTTCAGGAAAACAGGCGCGATCGAACGAGCAGTTCTGTTTATGAACTATGCCAATGATCCTGCTGTTGAACGAATCGCCACACCTAGAATGGCCATAACCTGTGCGGAATATTTAGCGTTTGAATTAGATATGCATGTGCTCGTCATTATGACGGATATGACGAATTACGCTGAAGCATTACGAGAAGTGTCAGCTGCTCGAAAAGAAGTCCCTGGAAGGCGAGGATATCCAGGATATTTGTATACAGACTTGGCTTCAATATACGAACGTGCAGGGCGTATTTTAGGGAAAAAAGGCTCGATTACGCAAATCCCTATTTTATCAATGCCGGAAGATGATATTACACATCCAATTCCTGATTTAACCGGATATATCACTGAAGGGCAAATCATTTTATCTCGAGAATTGAATATGCGTGGTATCGAACCGCCAATCAACGTTTTGCCCTCGCTGAGTCGATTAAAAGATAAAGGGATCGGCAAGGGTAAGACACGTGAAGATCATGCTGACACAATGAATCAGCTTTTTTCAGCTTATGCAAGAGGCAAAGAGGCAAAGGAATTAGCTGTTATTTTAGGAGATGCAGCATTGTCCGACATGGATAAGCTTTACGCTAAATTTGCTGATCAATTTGAAGAAATATATGTTTCTCAAGGATATGATACAAATCGAGATATTCAAGAAACGTTGGATATCGGATGGAAGCTTCTGTCTATTCTACCGAAGACAGAATTAAAGAGAATTAAGCTCGATTATATTGACAAATATTATCCTGATGACAACAAACAGTCTTCTATTGACGGAGAATAGATTATGTGCGCGCAAATTAAGCCTACTCGAATGGAATTAACACGTTTAAAAAGTAGGCTGCAAACAGCTGAACGTGGCCATAAATTATTAAAGGACAAAAGAGATGAAATGGTCCGTAGATTTATGATCTACATTAAAAAAAATAGGACATTAAGAGAAGAAATTGAAACCAGATTAACAGAAGCGTTACAACGATTTTCGGTTGCAGAAAGCAGAATGGGCGAAGACCTAGTAACTGAAGCTCTCTTGTGTCCGGCAAAATCAACTGATATTACAGTTGATAAGGCAAACATTATGAGTGTTGATGTGCCAAAATTAAAGTATGAAGAATCTGGAAAGGCACCTCAATTGCCATATGGTTTTTCCTTTACATCTGGAGAACTCGATCAGTCGGTTCTAGACATTGCGGAGTTGATGCCTCTGCTAATCGAATTGGCAGAAGTTGAAAAGACCTGCAATTTATTAGCTGATGAAATTGAAAAAACTCGAAGACGCGTGAATGCTTTAGAGCACGTTATGATTCCAGAAACTAAAAAGAATATTAAATATATCATGATGCGTCTGGAAGAAAATGAACGAGGGACGACAACTCGGTTAATGAAAGTAAAAGACATGATGTTAAAAGATGGATAAGATCAAATAATAAGCGGTCAGCAAAAGGCTGCTTATTATTTTTGTTATTGAAAGGTTATTATAAAAATAACAATTATGCAATTTTACACATACATAGTGACTTGTTCTGATGGCACATTTTATACAGGTTACACCAATAATTTAAAAAAGAGAATTGAAACTCACAATAAAGGAAAGGGAAGTAAATATACGAGAAGCCGAAGACCTGTTCGGCTATCATATTATAAGATTTTTGAAACTAAACACGACGCAATGAGCTGGGAAGCTATAATAAAAAATCGTATGACCCATAATCAAAAGAAAGAATTAATTGAAAAAAATAAAATAGATTATTATAATGAACATGATAATCATTAATTAAGGAGAAAAGACATGGTAGATATTCCAAAGCCAAATTTTAAAGTGGATCTTAATCCATTGAGTTCTGTGAAAAAAGTTATCGGTATTGTAAGTGGTAAAGGCGGTGTAGGGAAATCTACAGTTACGTCTGAAATTGCCGTTGCATTAAATAGAAGCGGAAAAAAAGTTGGCATCATGGATGCCGATATTACAGGTCCTTCGATCCCGAAAGCATTTGGTATAACGGAGAAGGCAAGAGGCTCGGAAGAGTATTTTTACCCTGTGGCAACTCAACAGGGTATCGATGTTATTTCGATGAATCTGCTTTTAGAAAATGAAACTGATCCAGTCATTTGGAGAGGGCCTGTTATTGCGGGAGCGGTCAAGCAATTCTGGACAGATGTTGTTTGGGGTGATAAGGATTATTTATTGATTGATATGCCACCTGGAACTGGAGACGTTCCATTGACTATTTTTCAATCTTTGCCAATTGATGGAATCATTATCGTGACTTCACCTCAGGATTTAGTGTCAATGGTCGTAGAAAAAGCAGTCAATATGGCAAAAATGATGAATGTTGATGTTCTGGGTGTAATTGAGAACTATAGTTATTTACTATGTCCTCATTGCGGAGAAAGAATATCGGTATTTGGCGAAAGTCACATCAAGGAAATTTCTGAAGAAAAAAATATTGATCTTTTAGGACAACTTCCTATGAATCCGGAAATCGCAAAATTAATGGATCAGGGGAAAATAGAAAATATTGAAAATACTGATCAATTAAATAAAGTACTTGATGTGATTGATCGTTTATAACAGTAATTTTTCGCATTTATTTTCAAAAAAGGCTTATTTGATATGATTCAAATAGGCCTTTTAATTTTTAAGATTTTCATTTTTTCAAAAGAGAATGATTTTTACATACGAGTATTAAATTTCTTTACGCAATGTTATTTATTAATATTAAATTTTATTGTTGCTTTTCACATTAATAAAATAAAAAAATATTTAAATTTTTGTGGCGAACTTTTTAACTCAAAATCGCTTCTTTCGGGTCGTTGACCTAAGTAACAAGGCTTTGTTAATCTAAAACCAAGTTATTTCAAAGCAGATCAACAGCAGTAGAAAGGAGATCCAATGCATCTAGGAAAAAAGAAAGCATTTATTTTCATTGCGATTGCATGCGTCTGTGCGGGTATTTTTTTCGCAGGAAGAAGCAACAATAGCGTGAAAGTTTCTTACGATCCAAATGATGGATCCTCAAAAACAACGACAAAAACAGTTTATTCAAAACAAGGACAAACAGTTCAGGATTTATTAAAAAGTAATGGCTACTCAATAGATAAGGACCTTTACGATTATTCCGTCAGCCTTGCTAGTCAGGCATCAAAAATTCACAATATTAAAATTGTGAAAAAGGCCAATGGTGTCATTACAATCGGCGATAAAAAAGTTAAATATAGTTCGACTCAAAAAACGATAGCCGGTTTGTTGAAAGAAAAAAATATAAAAATCAATAAAGATGATATTGTTACTCCCGGGACTTCTACTTTACTGACATCGAAAGTAAAAAATATCAATGTTGTTCGTGTTACCAAAGCACAGGTTGCTTCTACTGAAGAAGTTCCTTATCAAACAGAGGTCGTAGCAGACAGCAATGTATCTCAGGGCAGCTCAAAAGTAGAGCAATCTGGACAGAACGGCCAGAAGACAGTAGTGTCCGAAGCAGTTTATCATAATGGTGTTTTGGTCTCAGAAAAAGTCAAAAGTTCATCTGTAACAGCAAAACCAGTCACAATGAAGGTATCCATGAATCCATCGGACATTGCGACAAATACGTCTTCAAAGAATAATACTTCTTCAGATACTTCTAATCCCTCATCATCAATATCATCGAAAGATTCGTCGACTTCACCTGATGTGTCTGAAAAATCTAATTCTTCAAGCACTGACACGGATCCATCAAAAACACCTGATACAACAGAAGATAATAAATCATCAGACGAAACAACATCGAAAGACACGAGTCAGACGTCAGAATCGACTGCAACCGTAACAGATTCCGCTTCCTCAAGTACATCAGATAGTACAACTAGCACAAGTTCAACTCAGACAACTTCGACAACAACAGACTCTGGAAGTACCAGCTCAAACACATCGTCTGACAGTTCAAATACTTCAGAAAGCAGCAATTCCAGCACTACAACAAAAACTTCAACTTCTACTGTTGTCATACCATATCAGACCTACAACGTGTATGTCTCCAATCTAGCAAAAGGAACAACTCAAACAACAACGCAAGGGGTTAACGGAGAAAAAACAGTTACGACTGAAATGACTTATGAAGATGGTAAATTAATTTCACAGAAAGAAATTTCTTCGACAATTACTAAACAGCCTGTTACGCAGGTTGTTGCTATTGGAACTAAAGAAGAGACTGCAACGACCCAAACAACTGATAGTACTCAGTCTACGGCTGCTACTACGACGAGTACCACAAGTACATCATCTTCGAGTAACAGTACACAAAGCAGTTTAAGTCAGTATGTAAGTCAGACAAAAAATATCACTTACAATCATACAACGGAAAATGTAAGTGCATCTGATTTTGACTTTTTATGTGCTGTTGTGTCACAGGAAGATAATTCAGGTTATGAAGGCGCATTAGCGGTTATTTCGTGTATTATGAATCGCGCTGATTCTGGAAAATGGGGAGGCACTACAGCGGTTGCCGTTGTAAAAGCAAAAGGGCAATTTTCTGCATACAGTTCAGGTGCTCATAAAAAATATCTAAATGGTAAATCTTCGGCTGCCGTTCAAGCTGCTGTCAAAGACTGCGTATATGGCGGTGTGAGAAACCATTCTTATTATTCATTCCAAGCAACGAAAAAAGCAAATTCTGTAAAAATCGGTGGGAATTATTACGAATAAAGGTAAAGGAAGGTGAGAAACCGTGATAGAGAATCAAAGAGATAAAAGTTATAAGAAGTGGTGGATGATTGGTCTACTTGCTGCATTGATTTCCTTATTTTTTCAGTGGCCTTCTTTTGCCGCTGCAAGCGTAGAACTTAATAACGGTAATACGTTTGTTGCTCAAATTTGGTCTAGTGATCAGAAAAAGGTATTGACGAATCAAAATGGCACATTGAGCTTTGAGGATAATGCAAATACGACCAATCAGGCGTGGACATTTATTTACGATGATACGAAAAACGTCTATTCAATTGTTTCAAAATCAAATGCTTACGTGCTAACAGTTGGTTCTGATATAGAGGGAGCAAAGGTCTCTTCGGCTGTATCTAAACAATCCTATGGACAAATGTGGAACGTATTTTTAGAAGATAATAATATGTTTTCGCTAAGACCTTCTAGTTCGCTTGCAAAGGTATTGACTATTGATAATAACAATGTACTCATCAAAGCAAGTCAGAAAACAAGTCAACAGAAATTTAAAATTAGCATTTTGTCAACGGAACAAATTGCTGCATTAAAACAGGCTTCTAGTACATCAACAACTTCATCATCCAGCTCAGAAACAACAACGAAAACTGATATAGCAGAAAAGAAAGATTCAAATTCTACTACTTCTACAACAGATAAAACAAGTACAGCTAAAGTAGATCAAACAGTAGATACGACAAAAACAACGACAAATACATCTTCTGATTCAAGTAAAAAAAATGACACATCAACTTCAAGTGGTAATGCAACATTTTCGTCTGATTCAGCTTCAACAACAGAGAAAGCAAAAGTAACAAACGTTGATTTGGGTGATTCATTCACGGCAAGGATTAAGCATAAAGCAAGTGGAAAATCTGTTGCTGTAGGGAATTCGAATAATGTTGTTTTACAATCTGTTAATAATTATAAAGAACAGGGATGGCAGTTTAAGAAAAATTCAGATGGATCCTATACTATCTACTCATTATCTGATTCAAAAAAAGTATTAGATGTTTATGGTATTTTGGATAAAAATGGAGCCAACATTCAAATTTGTACTTTAAATAACGGCTTAAACCAAAAGTTCTATATTCGAGAAACAAGCTCTGGATCGGGTGTCTATTATCTTCAGCCAGAATGTAGCAAAACTCGTGTGATGGATTTAACAGGTAACAATACAGCCGATAATTCCAATATAGAATTGTACACTTTAAATAACTCAGCCGCACAGCAATTTACAATTGAAAAGGCTAATGCTTCTGGATTTAAAACTAAGCCCGTTGTAAGCAAAAGGCAGAAGGTTATTAATATTGCTCGATCTCAAATTGGAACAAAAGAAGGCAGCAATAATTATACAAAATACGGTGTGTGGTATGGAAATTACGTCCATTCGAGTATTTATCAGCATGCAGCGTGGTGTGCCATGTTCGTATCCTGGTGTGGCAATCAAGCGGGTCTTTCAAGCGATGTTTTCTATTATCACGCATATTGCCCATCAGGTGTAAGTTGGTATCAAAGTAAAGGCAGATGGCAATGGAAAGGCTATGTGCCGAAGATGGGAGACATTGTCTATTACGATTGGAATGGTGACCGCGTTGTAGATCATGTAGGCTTAGTCGAATCCTACAGTAATGGAAATATTACAACAATCGAAGGCAACTATAGTGATCAAGTAAAGCGCAGAACGATTAACTACAAATCAAGTTCTATTTTTGGATACGCAACGCCAAATTATTAATATTACTTATCTCAATAGATTCACAGCTCTCAAGAAGGAAATTTTTTCCTGCTTGAGGGCTGTTTTTTATCTTTTTATTTTAGAAAATTAATGAATGATTAATTATTTATTAAATGACTTTTGTCCTAGGAGGATGACGAGTTTTTATAGGCTCATTAAATAAAATGTGATAAAATAAGAATGCAAAGGAGCATTTGATAAATGGAAAAAAAGCCTATAGAAGTTAATATTGCAGGGACAATTCTTCAAGTAAAAAATGATAATAATGAATTAGAAATACAAAAAGCAACAGACTTGGCTAATCATGAGCTTGAAAAAATTCGAAAAAGTAATCCTAATATTAACCGCATCTATTTAATGGTTATGGGATGTATGAATTTAGCCGATATGTATTGCCAAAGTGAGAATCACAATCAGGAACTGGCCAACAAAATTCAAGAATTGACCAATGATAAGGATTCTTTAGATCAACAAACAGAAGAAAAAAATAAACAAATTGAACAATTAAATCAAAAAATTGATGAATTAATAAGAGCTCAAAATTCGTTAAAAGATCAGCTTGACCAAAAAAATGATTTATTGAATCAATACCGTGATCATATTAAACAGATAAAGGAAGAAAATGATGCTAATCGTAAATCTATTTTAGATTTGCAAAACAAATTATTTGAAAGTCAAATTGAATTAAATAAAACACAAGATGATTTAGAATCATAAGATAAGGAGAAAAACATGAAAAAAATCAATTGGTTATTTGTTTTAGTCGACAAGGGCAAACCAACACAAAGATGGCTGATTAAAATTCGTTCTATTCAACAGCTTATTGCTTATTACAATGAAATTTCGGATGCTAGGCAGCAGAAATCGGATTTGGATATTCAAAAGCACAATAAGAAAAGTGATAAAAAAATTGATGTACAGCAAGCTTCACAGCATACGAATGACAATAGTTTAGATGAACAGATGAAGGCTCTTGCGACCAATCAACAGCTCTATATTGATAGTGATGGAAAATGGACGACAGAACCTCAAACTGAAGATAATTTCTTATATCGTAAATACCCAGCTTTTCCGAATTTTACAAAAAAGGACATTTCAATTAAATCATTTAATGATGGCGTACATTCGTATGCAAGAATTGGCGATCTAGAAGTTCGCGAAGGTGACAAAATTAAATGGGATACCTATGAAGAAGCATATGAAGCTTGCATGAAAATTATTGGTCAAAATGGAGACGAAGATAACGATTAGGGAAGCTTTAGTAAGCGATCGACACAATTGCGTATAACGTAGGTTATACGCAATTGTGCTGCCAAATGAGGCCAAGTTGTCCAAAAGTCGTGTTTATTCAACGAAATTTAAAAAGCCCACATCGGTTTGTGGGCTTTTGCATTATTCACTATTCTTTTTTAAAAAATAGAATTGAAAAAATTGTATAATGAATTTCTAGAACTGCTATTGGAATTACTGTCTTCATTGTTTTGCTGATTATCGTAGAGCGAAGATGAATTTTCTGATGATGATGAATTAGATGATGAGCTGCTGTTGCTGCTATTTTGATTTTTCTTCAATGTATCTGCAACAGAAATAGCTTTATTTGACGGAACAGCAAATCCAAGACCTTCTGCATTTGTATCAGATGATGATTTTGACTCAACGATACCAATTAATTCGCCGTATTTGTTAAACAAACCGCCTCCAGAATTTCCAGGGCTAACCTGTGCGGAAGTTTGAACTAAACTCATTTTTCTCCCGTCGATGGTAATGTTTCGCGCAGTAGCTGAAACGATGCCTTCTGTAACAGTTCCTGACAATGTACCCAAAGGATTTCCAATAGCGACTGCCTTTTCACCGGTGGTTAATTTGCTAGAATCACCGATTACGGCTGCGGTCAAATTACTTGCGTTTATTTTGATCAATGCAATGTCTGAAGAAGCATCTGTGCCAATGACAGTCGCATCATAAGATTTATTATCCGAAGTCGTTACTTTAATAGTAGATGCATCAGAAACGACATGTTCACAAGTCACAATATAGCCATCCGATGAAATAATGACACCAGATCCGGCGCCTTGGGTTACATAATCTCCATAAAATGAAGATGTTGTTTTTGATTCTGTTGTGATGGACACAACTGATGGACTGGCTTTTTTGGCAATTTCTTCTGTTGTTAACTCGCTAGATGAAGACGAAGATGTGGATGTTGTTGTAACATGATTGGCAGCTTTATAAACAAACGAGGAACCTTGACTTGATGAAATAGCTTGATACAAAAAGTTTCCACCTAATCCACCTAAAAAACCAACTATCAAACAAATAAAAACAAGCAGTTTTGTTTTTAAGGGGCGTTTGGGCTTTTTTTCTGGTTTAAAGCTGTTTTGGGCATTTGGATCATTGGAGCCGTCGGTAAAGTCATACTGGTAATCGTAATAGTTGTTTTGGTCATAAGTAAAATCGTTATTCTTCATTTTTTAAATTACAATAAGAACTAGCTTTCTTATTTCTCCTTCTGAATTTTATTTTATGTTATAGAAAAAAGCTTTAATGTAAACAGAAATTAAGTTAATTTTATTTTTATCTTATGTTTTTATGCTTTTTGCGTATAATATTATTATCACGAAATAACAGAGAGGATATTAATATCATGGAGAGAAATAATATATTGGATGACTATTGTAATTACCTTCTATCAGTAAAAGGATACTCTGAAAATACAGTTCGTTCTTATAAAAATGATTTGAAGCAGTTTCTTCATTTTATCCTTATACGTTTCGGTAAAATTAAAGAAGATGATTTATTAGATGAAACATCTATTAATCTCGTATCCCCTACTCTGTTGTCAGAAGTTCAATTAGTCGATATATATGCCTTTTTATCGTATAGCGCTACCGAACGCAGCAATGGAGATACTACGCGGAAACGAAAAACTGCTGCTATTCGTTCTTTTTATCATTTCGAGATTAATATTATGCAGGAAAAAATAAATGACCCAACACAAAATTTAGAAGTGCCAAAAGCTAAAAAAAGAGATCCGATTTATCTCACCTTAGACGAAGCATTAAGTTTATTGAATGCTGTGGACGGCCGAAATAAAGAAAGAGATTTAGCAATCATTACCCTATTTTTAAATTGTGGCCTTCGCTTATCAGAATTAACAAATTTACGAATTCAGGATATTCAAGATGAAACATTACATGTTGTTGGAAAGGGTAATAAAGAAAGAGACATCATGATGAACGACGCCTGTATCAGTGCCATAAAGGATTACCTTCCTGTCAGAGAACAACAGCTTAAGAAAGCAGAAGAAAAAATAAACGCAGCAAAAAAAAATGATTGTGATGAACCAGAAAGCAATCAGGACAATGATGACGAAGATATAACTAGAAAAGAAGATCATCTGTTTTTGAGCAGCCGCGGAAAGGGCATTTCGAATCGAATGGTTGAAGTAATGGTTAATAAAAATATCCAAAAGGCAGGATTAGATTCAAATAAATTTACTGTTCACAAATTGCGGCACACTGCAGCAACATTAATGTATAAATACGGTCAAATCGATATTCGGACACTTCAAAAGGTTTTAGGACACGAGAATGTTTCTACGACAGAGATTTATACGCATATTGAAGATGATGATGTCAGAAATGCAGTATATAAAAATCCATTATCATCATATTTTGAAAAATCCGATCATTCTTAAATAACCGTAAGATATTAGCGGGATTTTATGGTAAAATACAATATAAAAAATGAACACATATAGGAGCTTCAATTGAACGATAAAGAAAAAGAAAGTAATTTTATTTTTAGTTATATTGATAAAGATTTAGAAGACGGGATTTATGCCAACAATCGTGTTCATACTCGTTTCCCGCCTGAACCAAATGGTTATCTTCATATTGGTCATGCAAAATCATCATTGTTAAATTATAGAACTGCATTAAAATACCATGGCACGTTTAATCTTCGTTTTGATGATACGAATCCAGAAAAGGAAGACATGGAATATGTCGATGCCATTAAAAAAGATTTAAAATGGCTCGGTATTGAATGGGGTGAAAATGAATTTTTTGCTTCATCTTATTTCCCTAAAATGATTGAATTTGCAAAGGAATATATTAGAAAAGGTGTTGCATACGTTGACGATCAGGATATGGAAACCATAAAGAAAACCCGGGGGACTCTGACCTCTCCTGGTGTTGAAAGCCCGTATCGAAATCGTACAGTTGAAGAAAATATGCAGCTGTTTCAAGATATGATTGACGGCAAAGTGGCTGAAGGTGAAAAAGTTCTGCGCGCGAAGATCGATATGGCTAACCCTAATATGAATATGCGTGACCCTATTATTTATCGAGTCCGTCACATGGTACACCCGACTTTGAACAAAGAATGGCACGTTTATCCAATGTATGATTTTGCACATCCAGTAGAAGATGCCATTGAAGGGATTACACATTCATTATGCACCCTTGAATTTGAAGATCATCGCCCATTATACAATTGGTTTTTAGAAAATTTAGATGAATTTCAACATGAACCGCCACGTCAAATAGAATTTGCTAAGCTTAATTTGAGTAAAACGATCATGGGCAAACGCTACATCAAAAAATTGGTTGATGAAGGTGTCATTGATGGATGGGACGATCCGAGACTGGCTACCATTTCAGGTCTTAGACGCCGCGGCTACACCCCAGAAGCTATCCAAAATTTCTGTGAAGAAATTGGTGTCGCTAAAGCGAATTCGACGGTTGATACCGCCATGTTGGAACATTTTATTCGAGATGATTTGAAGACAAAGGCACCACGTTATAACTGTGTTCTTCATCCTCTCAAAGTGACGATTACAAATTGGCCTGAAGACAAAGTTGAATGGTTAACGATTGAAACAAACCAAGACGTCGAAGAAATGGGAACGCATAAAGTTCCATTTACCCGTGAACTTTATGTTGAACAGTCTGATTTTATGAAAGAACCTGTTAAAAAGTATTTTAGACTCTATCCAGGTAATGAAGTCCGTTTCCGTGGTGCGTATTTTATCACCTGTCAAGATTATGTCGAAGATAAAGATGGCAATGTCATTGAACTTAAATGTACTTATGATCCTGAAACAAAATGCGGAACAGGTTTCAAAGGCAGGAAAGTAAAAGGTACAATTCATTGGGTGTCTGCGACAGAAGGAAAACCTGTCGAAATTCACTTGTTTGATTCCCTGTTAAAAGATGATTCCCGCTATACGCTCGATAATATCATCGAAAAGATAAATCCGAATTCTCTTGAAGTATGTCATGGATATGCAGAACCGGAAGCAATCAACATGAAACCTTTCGAAAAAGCACAATTTGTACGATGTGGGTATTTTTCGGTAGATCCGAAATATTCCAAACCAGGGCATCCCGTGTTTAATCAGGTTGTTCCATTAAAAAGCAAATGGCGTCCACCTAAGAAGAAATAAATAGGAGAAAATAGAAATAATGATCTGGTCAACAAAAGAGACTCTGGATCGCGAAGAAATTCGATTGATTCAAACGAAAAAATTAAAACAGACTGTCCAGTACGCTTATCAGAACGTTCCTTTTTATCAAGAAAAATTTAAAGAAGCAGGAATCGTCCCAGAAGATATCCAGACGTTAGATGATCTTTCAAAAATTCCTTTTACAACGAAGGATGATTTTCGCAATCATTATCCATTTGGACTGTTTGCTGTTCCGAAAGAAAAAATTGTACGTTACCACGCTTCATCCGGTACAACGGGCAACCCCACGGTTGTCGGTTATACAAAACACGATATGAAAGTGTGGAAAGAATGCATTGCTAGAATTGTTTCAATGGCTGGTGTGACGTACCATGATACGGCACAAATTGCTTTTGGATACGGCTTATTTACAGGTGCATTAGGTCTCCATCAGGGATTAGAAAAAGTGGGCGCTGCTGTAGTACCGATGTCTAGCGGCAATTCGAAAAAACAAATTAAAATTATGAAAGACTGGGGTGTGACAGCGCTCATTGCTACGCCATCGTATGCATTGCATTTGTCAGAAGTAGCCCAATCACTTGGTCTTGATCCAGTAAATGATTTAAAAGTTAAGTATGGTGTTTTAGGCAGTGAACCTTCGACAGAAGCAATGCGGAAAAAACTCAACGAAAATTGGGGTATGCACGCGTATGAAAATTATGGGATGTCAGAATTAGGCGGCCCAGGCGTATCTGGAGAATGTCCTGCGCTTCATGGCATGCATATTAATGAAGATTACTTTATTTGCGAAATCATTGATCCCCAAACAGGAGAAGTTTTGCCGGAAGGTGAAAAGGGAGAATTAGTTGTCACTCCCCTATTCCGTCAAGCCACACCTGTATTAAGATACCGAACAAAAGATATCACAAGTTTAGATTCTTCGCCATGCGAATGTGGACGCACTACTATGCGAATGTCAAAAATCACCGGCCGTACTGATGATATGTTGATCATCAGTGGTGTTAATGTCTTCCCATCTCAGATCGAAGAAGTCCTTTTGTCGACAGAAGGAATCGGCAGCAATTATTTGATTACTGTAAGTAAAAAAGGTTATCTTGACAAAATGGATATTGATGTAGAAGTCACAGACTCTTCTTTACTCGATACCGCATCTAGCTTGGATAATTTATTAAAAACAGTTCAAGAAAGACTACACACTGTTCTTGGCATTCATCCGACAATTCATCTTGTCGAACCCCTTAGCATGGAAGCTTCAAAAGGAAAAGCTGTTCGAGTTATTGATAAAAGAAAAGAATGAGGGTGAATAACATGATCTCAATGGTAAAACAAATATCAGTTTTTATTGAAAATAAAGTTGGTCATTTGGCGGCTGCGACGGATATATTAGCTAAAAATGATATCAACATTCTCGCATTATTTGTGTACGACTCGCAAGAATATGCGATTTTAAGATTAATTGTAGATAAGCCTTATGAAACAGTTGAATTATTTAGGGAAAATGGTAAGGTTGTCCGCATTAAAGATGTGATGGTTATTGAGCCAGTTAACGAGCCAGGCATGATGAACAAAATATTTCATTTATTGGCGGCTAATGACATCAATGTTGATTATGCCTATCCCTATGCCAAAACAGGTGCACCCTATATGCTTGTTTTAGCGACATCTGATCAAGAAAAAGCATATGATCTTATTAGTCACAGTGAGTATGTGATCAATCAATAAATCGTATTTACTATGATAAATATTTAGCCCTTAATAGAGATAATTTTCTATTAAGGGCTATTTTTTATTTTGAACTAAGTTCTAAATTTTCTCTGTGAACTTGCCAAAGCAAATCGTCTCCGAATTCACGGTGAGCAAAGGTTTCAAAAGAACGCAAAATAATCGTTGGTTTAATGGTTTTTTGATCTTGATAATTGAGACTAAGATTAAATTGCAAGTCATCATGATCATCTTGAAAGACGGAAAATTGTTTAATGAAAGGGCGCGCGTCAATCATCTGAAGCCTTCCCTTTTTATTTCTTTTCTTCACCAAAATTTCGTTTTGATTTAAATAATTTTGGATCTCATCCGATAACAATTTATCGTATTTGTGATCTAAAATTTTTATACGATACGATGAACTTTTTATTGATGCAGATAATGAATTAACTTTCCCTTTTATCAGTTTTGCATCTAATATCTTAAGCCCATCCGGTAAAGACGCATTGACTGCTGAAACAAATTCGCTTGGATTGACTTCTTCAGTTAAACGAAGATCTGCGTACTCGGAAGAAGAGGTCATGCCAACAGAAAGAGCCAATGCGAATGAAAGCTTCGGATGCGCATGGAATCCATTGGAATAGGCAAATGGAATTTTCGCTCTTCTGAATGCACGCTGAAATGTAGATTGCTGATCAAGATGAGAAAGAAATCTTAGTGATGCGGTTCTCTTAAATTTAAAACGCATCGTCATTATTGGTGTCTGATCATTACTCATGAGTGGCATCTCCATTTTGGATCGAATTGCATGATTCCACAGTTTGCGCAGCCTTTTCTGCAATAAGGTGTTGATGAAGCAGCCTGTGCTCTATCCAAATCCTTAATTAAAAATGATTTACTTACACCCATATCTATAAAATCCCAAGGAAATTTTTCATCTAAATCTCGATGGCGATTGGCGTAAAAGGCTGAATCCATACCAGTATCATTAAATGCTTGTTCCCACGCATCCTGTTGAAAACATTCATGCCAGCTATCAAATTTACAACCCAACTCCCATGCGCGTTGTAAAACTTTTCCTAACCGACGATCTCCTCTTGCCAATACTGCCTCGTAAAAGCTGAGAATAGGTTCCGACCAGTTATATTTAATGCGCTTATTTGTGATTCTTTGTTTTAAGTACGTTTGTTTTTCTTTAAATTGTTCAATGGAATTTTGACCAAACCACTGGAAAGGTGTAAATGGCTTAGGGACAAATCCTGACGTACTAACAGTTACTTGGCATCTTTTTCTACGGTTTGAATCAATTGTATTGTCGTAACGTTCGACAACTTTTTCAGCTAGATCCGCAATTCCCTCAATGTCTTCAAGTGTTTCAGTCGGAAGCCCCAGCATGAAATACAATTTTATGCGATTCCAGCCTCGATCAAAAAAGTTTGTAGCTGTTTGCATCAAATTTTCTTCTGTGACGTTTTTATTGATGACATCGCGTAACCGCTGAGTTCCTGCTTCTGGAGCAAAAGTCAATCCAGTTTTTCGCGCGGTTTGCAACTGTTCTAATACATCTGCTGAAACTGAATCGAGACGAAGTGAAGGCAAAGAAACAGTGATGTGTTTATCTTTGTATTTGTTTAATAAATCAGCAGCTAATTCTTCAATATGCGGATAATCACTCGTACTTAAAGACAAAAGTGTAATCTCATCGTAGCCAGTAGTATCCAACAGTGTTTGAATGCCTTCTTCAATACAATCAACGCTTTTATCTCTGATCGGTCGATAGATCATACCGGCCTGACAAAAGCGGCATCCTCTGCCACAGCCGCGAAAGATTTCATATGGAATACGATCCTGGACACTCTCATGATATGGCATGACTAATTCTTTAGGATAATAAACACGATTAAGATCCTTAATGAATTGTTTCTTGATGACTTTAGGAATGTTAGGAACGATTGGATAAAAATCAGATAATGTTCCATCATCAAAATACGAGGCCTCATATAAAGAAGGCACGTATATACCTTCGTAAGTTTGAGCAATATGAATAAGCCAATCCTGCTTTGAAAAATTTTTAGACTGCTTCTTGTATTGTTCGTAGTCTTTTAATATTTCTAATAATTGCTCTTCCCCTTCTCCGATTAAAAAACAATCAAAAAAAGAAGCCAGAGGTTCTGGGTTGCATACACACGGTCCACCGCCAATTACGATGGGATCGTCATCGCTTCGATTTGACGCAAGAATAGGGAGCCCTGCAAGATCCAACATATTTAAAACATTGGTATAGGACATCTCGTATTGAAGTGTAAATCCGATAAAATCAAATGATTTTATCGGATCCATCGATTCAAGTGCATATAAAGGGACATGATTTTCTCGTAATTGGGCTTCCATATCAAGCCAAGGTGCAAAGACACGTTCACAATAAAATTCAGGAACGGCATTAATTAAGCTATAGAGAATTTTCATGCCAAGATGAGACATGCCAATTTCATACGTATCTGGGAAAGCAAACGCAAAACGAACTGAAACTCGATTTAAATCCTTATGAATCGAATTAATTTCGTTTCCCTGATATGTGATTGGTTTTTTTACCCGCGGTAAAATGTAATTTTCGATAAACTCTTTGTTATTCGTCATCCGTAATATTATTTGTTAAAAGAAGAATAATATTCTTCGAGATCATCTCTTGACAAAGTTTCCATCAAGTAATTAGCAAATTCTTCTCCAGTACCGCCGTCAGAACGTCCAGTTAAAACAACCTTCTTTTCGTATTCTGAACAAATCTGCAATGCCTTTGAAAGTTTTTCTGCTTCTTCCGTATATCCAATATAATCTAACAACATACCAGCCGCTTTAACGATTGAGCTTGGGTCAGCATACTGCGCACGTCCTTCATCAACCATTCTCGGTGCAGAACCATGAATAGCTTCAAACATAGCGTGTTTCTTTCCAATATTTGCAGATCCTGCTGTTCCTACTCCACCCTGTAATTCGGCGGCTTCGTCTGTAATAATATCTCCATATAAATTAGGCAGTACGACTACTTTAAATTGTTGTCTACGTTTAGGATCGACCAATTTGGCCGTCATGATGTCGATGTACCAGTCATCCATTTCAACATCAGGGTATTCTTTTGCAATTTCTTTAGCTGTGTCTAAGAATTTGCCGTCAGTGGTTTTGATAACATTTGCTTTCGTAACGACTGTGACTTTTTTCTTCCCTGATTTCTGAGCATAATCAAATGCAGCGCGGATAATGCGTTCACTTCCCGGCTGAGTAGTTACGGTAAAGTCAATTGCTAAATCATCATTGACGTTGACACCTTCAGACCCAACCGCATAACCGCCTTCTGTGTTTTCACGGAAAAATGTCCAATCTACACCTTCTTCAGGAATTTTAACCGGGCGTAAATTTGCAAACAAATCCAATTCTTTTCTCATTGCGACATTGGCTGATTCGATATTTGGCCATTTGTCACCTTTTCTCGGTGTTGTGGTTGGTCCCTTCAGGATGACATCGCATTCTTTTAACTCTGCCAATACGTCATCTGGTATAGCCTTGTGGCAAGCAGCACGATTTTCTATTGTTAATCCGTCAATGTTTCTAATTGTTACACGATTGGATTCAATATCTTTTTTCAATAAAAATTCTAAAACACGCTGAGCTTCTTTTGTAATAAATGGGCCAATGCCATCACCGCCAACTACACCAATTTCGATATGGTCTTTCTTGGAATAATCGATAAAATCACCTTCTGATTTCATCGCATCAATTCTTGTCAATTGTTCTTCAATTATTTTATTAAATTTATCTTGTGCAGCTTTAAGCTCTTCTTGACTAATCATAGTATTTGTCTCCTTATTTAATTTAATGTCTACACATCAATCTGATAAAGTTAATTGTACCATAGGTTTAAATATTTATGTAGAAAATAAGACTGAAAACAAATAAAAAAATTCCACTCACTGAATATCAGTGAGTGGAATTTGAAAAGACGTAAATAACTAATTGTTATTTTTCGTTTCTTTTTACATAGCCATTATAACGTTCTTCGGCTTCTTTTTGAGTCTGTTCATAAAGTTTGTCAGCAATATCTGGGAATCCACGACGGAGAGAATTGTAACGAACTTCAGACATAATGAAGTCTTGGAACTTACTGAAGTCAGGTGCTTTGCTATCAAGTGAGAACGGATGTTCTGCTTCAGGATTGAAGTGATAGAGATCCCAATAGCCACATTCAACAGCAAGTTTTTCGTGAGTTGGCGTTTTGCCCATGCCACCTTTAATACCGTGGTTGATACATGGTGCATAACCAATGATCAAAGAAGGTCCTTTATAAGCTTCTGCTTCTTTCAGAACTTTAATGAACTGGTTCTTATCAGCGCCGATGGCAACTTGAGCAACATAGACGTATCCGTAAGTTGCAGCCATCATACCTAAATCCTTTTTCTTGACTCTTTCGCCAGCAGCAGCAAATTCGGCAATTGCAGCTGTAGGTGTAGATTTAGATGCCTGACCACCGGTATTAGAGTAAACTTCTGTATCCAGAACAAAGACGTTGATATCTTCTTTGGATGCCAGTACATGGTCTAATCCGCCATAACCGATATCGTATGCCCAGCCGTCACCACCAATGATCCAGATGGACTTCTTGACAAAGTGATCGCTGTTGTCCTTTACGAATTTAACTTTATCAGCTAATTCTACAGGTGCTTCGAACTTATCCAAAGCTGCCTTCAAAGCCGGTGCGGCTGCCTTTGAAGCATCCCCATCATCTTTGCCAGCAATCCAAGCGTCAATAGCTTCTGCTAAATCAGCCGGTGCAGCTTCTTTAATATCTGTTAAGTAATCAGCAATTGTATTTCTAATTGCTTTTGTACCCTGCAGCATACCAAAACCAAATTCAGCATTGTCTTCAAACAGAGAGTTTGCGAATGTTGGGCCTTGTCCCTTAGCATTGGTGCAATATGGAGAAGCTGGTGCAGAAGCGCCCCAAATTGATGAACAACCTGTTGCGTTTGCAATCATCATTCTATCGCCATAGAGTTGAGTAATGGTCTTGATATATGGTGTTTCACCACATCCTGCACATGCGCCAGAGAATTCGAGCAATGGCTGGCAGAACTGGCTGCCTTTAACGGAGTATTTGTCCATTCTGTCATCTTTGACAGGAACAGTTACAGCATAATCCCAGTTTTCAACCTGATCCATTTCTTCATGGATTGGAACCATAGTTAATGCTTTTTCTTTTGCGATACATGCATCAACACAGTTTCCGCAACCGGTACAATCCATGACATCAACCTGAATTCTGAATTCAAGATCAGATAATTGTTTGCCGATAGCTTTCTTTGTTTCAAAGCCAGCTGGTGCCTTTGCTTTTTCGTCTTCCGTTACGAGAACCGGGCGAATTGCAGCGTGTGGGCAAACAAATGCACACTGGTTACACTGGATACATTTTGAGATATCCCATTTCGGCACATTAACGGCAATACCACGTTTTTCATATGCGGAAGTGCCAGCCATCCATGTACCATCTTCATATCCTTCAAACGCGGATACTGGAATCGTATCGCCTTCGAAGCGGCCAATTGGTCTGACAATGTCGTGAACAAATTTAGGATCAGTATCAGGTTTAGCAGGTTCATCCTGAGCGTTTGCCCAATCTGCTGGGACATCGAATTTCTTCAAGATATCCGGGTCAACCCCTGCATCAACAGCCTGATAGTTCATCTGAACAATCTTGTCGCCTTTATGGCCATATGTCTTCTTGATTGAAGCCTTAGAATATTTAACCGCATCTTCAATAGGAATAATATCAGCTAATTTGAAGAAAGCAGCCTGCATAATCATGTTTGTACGACGGCCTAAACCAATGTCTTCTGCAGCTTTTGTTGCGTTAATTGTATAGAACTGAATATCGTTCTGTGCGATATAACGTTTCATAGAAGCCGGGAATTCTTCGTTGATTTCTTCAGGTGTCCAAACAGTGTTCAGCAGGAAAACGCCGCCTTTTTTCAGTCCTTTCAGCAAGTCATACTGATGGACATAAGATTCTGTTGAGCAAGAAATGAAATCTGCCTGATTAATTAAATAAGGTGATTTGATTGGCTTTTTGCCGAATCTTAAGTGTGAACATGTAATCCCACCAGACTTCTTCGAGTCATAATCGAAGTAGCCTTGAGCATAAAGATCAGTATTGTCACCGATAATCTTGATTGCAGATTTATTAGCGCCGACTGTACCGTCAGAACCAAGACCCCAGAATTTACAACTTGTTGTGCCTTCCGGAATTGTATTGATTTCTTCTTTAACTTCCAGATTACGATGGGTCAAATCATCATTAATTGCAAGTGTGAACTGATCTTTCGGTTCAGCTTCGTTCATATTATCAAATACAGCCTTGATATCGCTTGAAGTTGTATCTTTTGAACCTAAACCATAAATGCCGCCAAGAATCTTAGGCGCATTTTCTTCGCCATAGAATGCTGTGCAGACATCTTGATAAAGCGGATTGCCCAGTGCGCCAGGTTCTTTTGTTCTATCCAAAACAGTAATAATCTTAGCTGTTTTCGGAATAGCTTTCATTAAGTAATCTTTTGCGAAAGGTCTGTAAAGGTGAACTTTTACAACACCAACTTTTTCGCCCTTTGCTGCCAAGTAATCGATGGTTTCTTCAATTGTATCTGTGATTGAACCCATTGCAACAATAACATGTTCTGCATTAGGATCACCATAATAATTAAACAAGTGATATTCACGACCGGTTACCTTGGAGATTTTTTGTAAGTAATCTTCAACAATTTCAGGAACTGCATCGTAGAATTTGTTAGCAGCTTCTTTTGCTTGGAAGAAAACATCTCCATTTTGAGCAGTACCGCGAGTAACTGGATGTTCTGGATTTAATGCTCTGTTACGGAATTCCTGAACAGCATCCCAATCTACTAAATCTTTGAAGACATCGTAATCCATAACTTCAACTTTTTGAATTTCGTGTGAAGTTCTGAACCCATCAAAGAAATGTAAGAAAGGAATTCTCGATTTAATTGCAGCTAAGTGTGCAACGCCACCGATATCCATAACTTCCTGAACTGATCCTGAAGCTAAAAGTGCAAAACCAGTCTGACGGCAAGCCATTACGTCTCCTTGATCACCAAAGATACATAATGAATGTGCTGCTAATGTACGAGCAGAAACATGGAAAACCCCTGGCAGTAATTCACCAGCAATCTTATACATGTTTGGAATCATCAAGAGCAGACCTTGTGAAGCAGTGAAGGTAGTCGTCAAAGCTCCAGCTTGAAGAGAACCGTGAACAGTACCAGCTGCGCCGCCTTCAGATTCCATTTCTGAGACCTTAACGGTTTCACCAAAAATGTTCTTTCTGCCAGCTGCAGCCCATGCATCAACATGTTCTGCCATTGGTGAAGACGGTGTGATTGGGAAAATCCCAGCGACTTCGGTAAAAGCGTAAGCAACGTGTGCCGCAGCTTCGTTACCATCCATCGTCATCATTTTTTTGGACATATTTTCCTCCTCTTTGAAAATTAATTAATAAACATTAAAAACACTTTTTAAAGCATCTTTACTACAAATAATTATATCATAATAGCAAAAAATATACAGTTTAATTTAAAGATATTTTTTTGATATATCTCCCCTACAAAGCGTATATATCGAATGATATATGATAACAAAAAATTATCCTTAGCGTTAATTTGCTTTATAATATCTAAAAATATCAATTTATCAATTTAATTTAAAAAGTTCTCCAGACACATCATTATTATCAATCGTAATGACGCCATATGAAGGATCCTCACTATACCGGCCGCCCATAAGAGAGCCAGGATTCATTAACAAAATACCATTTTTTTTCTTTAATAATCGACGATGTGTGTGCCCAAATAATATAACGTCGGCTTTTTTTTGAGATCCTTCATAGTATAATGCATCCAAATCACTTTTTACATTAAATAAGTGTCCATGTGTCGCATAAACAATTTTATTTTCAAAAGAAATTTTGGCGTAATTTAAACCGTCAAGACTGCCCTGATCACAGTTTCCCTTAATTGAATAAATCGTCCGATTAAACCACACGTGGATTTTCTTTGAATCTCGTACATAATCTCCTAAATGAAAGATTGCATCGACACCTAACTGATTGAGCTCACCAACGGCATCCTGTAAATTTGTTAAATTGCCGTGGCTATCAGAAATTACCCCTATTTTAACCAAGCTATCTCTCCCGAACTTATGCGTTTATTTTTGATTTAATTTTTTCACAAGCTTTTGCAACAGCAATTGAGCGGTGTGAAATTTTATTTTTTTCTTCTAGGCTCATTTGAGCGTATGTAAGTCCCGATTGGTTTTCAATAAATAACGGATCATATCCGAAACCGTCATGTCCAGTTATGTCCATTGCAATTTTTCCATGCACAACGCCTCTGCACGTCCATTCTTCACCATCAGGAAAAATAAGTGCAATGCTGCAGACGAATTCTGCATCTCGTTTAGATGGCGGAACATTTTTCATAGCATCTAATAATTTTTGATTGTTATCTAGATAGGTAGCATTCGGCCCAGCGTATCTAGCTGAAAAAATACCTGGTGCGCCATTTAACACATCGACACATAGTCCTGAGTCATCTGCCATTAATATTGTGTGATCTTTATCCTTAATGTAGGGCTTAATTGTTCGAACTTTTATGAGTGCATTTTCTTCAAAGGTTTTTCCGTCTTCAACGATATCTACGTCAATCCCGGCTTCTTTCATCGTCAACATTTCAAAAGAAGAGCCAATTTCATCTTTTATTTCTTTTACTTTATCTTTATTGCCTGTCGCAACAATTATCTTATTATTACTCATTATTTAATTCCTAACGCATTTTTTTGCTCAGATATAAGAAATTCTATTCCTTCTTTTGCAAGAGATAATAATGCTTCTAATTCTTTATGTGAAAATGGCCGCTGCTCTCCAGTTCCCTGAATTTCGATAAATTCACCTTTATCATTCATGACGACATTCATGTCAACAATCGCCTGTGAATCTTCTTCATAACAGAGATCGAGAATTGGCATGTCTTTAAATATTCCAACAGAAATGGATGCAACAAAAGAATTAATCGGATTTTCCTCAATGATCTTTCTATCCAGCAGCCACTGTACTGCATCGTACAGCGCGACAAAGGCTCCAGTAATCGAGGCAGTCCGCGTTCCCCCATCAGCTTGTAACACATCACAATCAATCTTAATTGTCCGTTCACCAAGCTTGTTTAAATCTATAATAGAACGTAAACTTCTTCCGATTAATCGCTGAATTTCGACAGAACGGCTGTCTGTTTTTCCGTTTCTGTCTCTTTTTTTTCTGGTTTTTGTTGAACTGGGCAGCATATTGTATTCTGCGGTAACCCAGCCTCGTTCTTCTCCACGCATAAATGAAGGTACGGTTTCATCGATCATTGCCGAGCATAAAACCGTTGTTTCTCCAGTTTTAATTAAGACAGAACCCTGAGCATACTTCGTAAAATGTCTAATAATTTGAACAGGTCGTCCCTGATCACAGGAACGACCGTCTGTTCTAATAAATGTCTGATTCATTTTATTATTTATTTAACTTTTTCGCTACAACTTCTCTAATAATTTTGTTAGCTAACTGTGGATTTGCTTTTCCCTTTGTTGCTTTCATAACCTGCCCGGTCAAAAAGCCGTATGCCTTTTTATTTCCTGAAGCAATATCAGAAACAGATTTCGGATTATCTTCTACAATTTTTTCAATAATTGCCTGAAGCTCTCCTTCATCCTGCATTTGTGCCCAATTATTTCTTTCGACAATTTCTTTCGGTGAACCATCTTCTGTAAACATTTTTTCCATTACAGATTTGGCGATCTTTCCTGATATCGTTCCATTTTGGATTAAATCAATCAATTCAGCAAGGTCGCTTGGCGTAAACGGAATAGTCGACATCGATAATTCCCTTTCCTTTAAGTGAGCAGGAATGTCAACCATTAACCAATTTGCAATCTGTTTTGGATGATTGGAAATTTTAACAGTGTCTTCAAAGAATTGGGCCATTTCTTTAGAAGAAGTGATCAAATCCGCATCGTATTCTGGCAAATCGTATTCTGCCATATATCTTGCTTTTTTTGCTTCCGGCAGTTCAGGCAATTCAGATTTTGCCTTTTCTATTTCTTCATCAGTAATGGTAATCGGAACCAAATCTGGTTCGGGGAAATAGCGATAATCTTGTGCGTCTTCCTTGGAACGCATTGCTGAACTGACGCCCTTGACATCGTCCCATTTTCTTGTTTCTTGAATAATCGGATGACCTTTTTTTAATTCGATAATTTGGCGCTTACTTTCGTACTTAATAGCTCTTTCCAATGCTCTAAAAGAATTTAGATTCTTCATTTCAGTACGAGTTCCTAATTTTTCAGCACCTTTTTCTCGTACTGAAACATTGACGTCAAATCGAATTGAACCTTCTTCCATTTTGCAGTCAGAAACTCCTGTATATTCCAAAGTATTTCTGACCTTTTCAGCAAATATTCTCGCTTCTTCTGGTCCTCTGATATCAGGTTCCGAAACGATTTCTATCAATGGCACACCACAACGATTTACATCCACTAACGTCCCATCTGTCGATTCGTGAAGCAGTTTACCCGCATCTTCTTCAATATGAATGCGCGTAATACCAATTGGTTTTGTTTGGCCATTTACGTTAATGTCAACTGTTCCGCCTAAACATAAAGGACGATCAAATTGAGAAGTTTGATAAGCCTTAGGAAGATCTGGATAAAAATAATTTTTTCTATCCATTTTGCTAAAATTAGCAATTTTACAATTGAGCGCCAATCCAGCTCTTACAGCATAACGGACAACGTCTTTATTTAATACCGGCAAGACACCTGGCATTCCTAAACAAACAGGACAGGTATGTGTATTTTCTGGATCGCCAAATTTGGTGGGGCAAGAACAGAAAATTTTTGTTTTAGTTAAAAGTTCGGCGTGGATTTCCATACCGACGACAATTTCGTATTCCATCTATGTTTCTCCTCTTATAGGTTCGGCTGATTTTTTCTAAAATCGAAGGATTGTTCTAATGCCCAAGCAGCTTGAAGAATTTGTTCTTCTCCCAATGCTGGACCTACTATTTGTATGCCAATTGGCAGACCACTTCGATCAAGTTTCGTTGGAATTGAAACCGCCGGAATACCTGCGATGTTAATTGGAACAGTAAAAGTATCTGACATATACATTTGTAATGGATCGTCAACCTTTTCTCCGATTTTAAATGCAGTCGTTGCAGAAGTTGGCGTCATGAGAACATCACACTGTTCGAAAATTTTATTGTATTCATTAATAATAACCGTTCGAACCTGCATGCCTTTTTTATAATACGCATCATAATACCCTGAACTTAACGCATAAGTTCCAAGCATGATTCTCCGTTTAACTTCTGAACCAAAGCCTTCTGATCTCGTTTTATAGTACATATCGATATAATCTGTATATTCTTTTGCTCTGTACCCATAACGAACACCATCATATCTCGCAAGATTTGAACTGGCTTCAGCACATGCAATAATGTAGTAAGCAGCCAATGCCTGTTTGAAATACCTAAAATCCACTTCAACTATTTCGGCTCCAGCATCTTTAAAAGCTGCAATTGACTCGTCCATAGCAGTTTGGACATCTTCTTGAACGCCTTCTGTTTTATAGTTTTTCAGAATGCCAATCTTTAGTCCCTTTGCTCCTTTCTTTAAATTAACCGTATAATCTTTTTTCGGCAAATTTAAAGAAGTCGAGTCTTTTGCATCATGACCAGAAATTGCATTGAGCACGATAGCTGCATCTTCTACATCCTTAGTAAAAGTCCCAATCTGATCCAGAGAGGAAGCAAATGCAATTAAGCCATATCGCGAAACTAACCCATAAGTTGGTTTAAGCCCAACGACACCGCACAAAGATGCAGGCTGACGTATAGATCCGCCTGTATCACTGCCCAGTGCATAAGCTGCCATATCTGATGCAACTGCAACTGCGGAACCACCTGAAGAACCACCCGGAACCGTAGAAAGATCCCAAGGATTTTTTGTCGTCTTGAAAGCTGAGTTTTCTGTGGATGATCCCATCGCGAATTCATCCATATTGACTTTTCCCAGCATGATACTGTCTAAACTCTGCAAGCGTTCATACACATCGGCACTGTACGGCGGGATGAAATTGTACAGCATTTTTGACGCTGCCGTTGTTTTTATATCTTTTGTGCAAATATTATCTTTTAATGCATACGGAATGCCAGATAAAATGCTCGAATTAGTTTTTCCATCACTATCAATTTTTTTTGCTTGATTTTTTGCATCGTCTAAGCATTTTAGTAAAAAAGCATCGACTTTCGGATCGACATTTTCAATACGGTCCGCATATGAAGTAACTAATTCTTCAGAAGAAAATTCTCCTTTAGATAATGCTTCCTTTGTTTCATGTATTGTAAGTCTATTAATATTCATCATATCTCCTTAATCTAATACACGTGGCACTTTAAAGCACCCATTTTCCTGATCTGGTGCATTTGCCAGTGCAACTTGGTTGCTTAGCGGTGTGCCAACCACATCATCTCGAAATACATTACTTACTTGGAGAATATGTTCTGTTGGTTCAATATCAGACGTATCTACTTCATTCAAAGTCGCAACATAATCTAATACCGATCCTAATTCTTTGGCCATTTTTTTTGTTTCTTCTTCGTTGAAACGAAGTCTCGCTAGTTTTGAAACATAGGTTACTTCTTCGTTTGAAATACTCATCATAACTCCTAATCAATATTTAAATATAATACATTATAAATAAAAGAAACTATATTTTCAACAAAGGGTTAATATTGATATGTTGAGCTATTAACCCTCGTTTGTAAATTGCCGAATAAAATCATCTTCTGTAATAATTGGAATATTCAGCTCTTTTGCTTTTTTGTTTTTCCCACTCTTACTGTTGATATCGTTATTAATTAAATAATCTGTTTTCCTAGAAACACTTCCAGTCACATGACCATTTTGACTTAAAATATAACTTTTTAACGCATCTCTATTTTTGTAATGATTGAGAGAGCCTGTAATAACGAATGTCAATTGATTACACATCTTCTGTGAACTTGTATTCACTTGATTATCTTGTACGGTTAATTGTTGAAGCAATAAATTTAAATCATCTGAATTGTTCTCGTACCACTCAATAATAGAAGCAGACATTTTTTCTCCAATGCCATCTATACTTGAAAAATCTATTTTGTTTTTAGAAAAATAGAGAAATTGTTCAAAGCCAATAGCTTGGATGATTTTTCTTGCTGCGTCAACACCAATCATAGGAATGCCTAATGCAAAAAGCAGATTTTCTGCTTTAACCTGTCTACTGTTTTCGATGGCCTGAAATAGGTTATCCACTGATTTTTCTCCAAAACCGTCTAACCTTTTTATTTGATCTTCATACTGTTTTAATAAATAAATATCAGAAAAATTTTTAATATATCCTTGATTCATAAATTTATTTAAAGTCTGAAGCGACAATCCATTAATATCCATGCCATATTTACTAACAAAACGTTCATATTTTTTAAGATGCTTGGCAGCGCAATCGCGATTAGTACAATGAAGTGTTTCCGCGCCAGAAGATGATATTTCTATTTTTGTTTCATGGTGGCAGACTGGGCACTCATTTGGAATAGAAAACTCCCCAACTGACTTAGCAGCAATAATTTTAGGGATGATTTTATTCGCCTTTATGACTGTAATCTCTGTTCCACGTCCGCCAATTCCCAATCGCCTGCATTCGCTGATATTGTGAAGCGTCGCTCTTTTAACAGTAGTCCCTTCAAGTTCAACAGGATCAAATATAGCAACAGGTGTAATGGTCGACGCCGCACAAGACCACTCGACTTTCTCGAGCCTCGTTGTTTTTGACGTGTCCTGCCATTTATACGCGAGTCCGGCGCGTTTTTCATGATGGCCCGTCGCGCCACCTCGCCTTGCATATTCAGTGTCATCAAAAACCATAACCAAACCGTCCACGGGATAATCTAATTGATTGCTCGCAACCCTTTTACTCCAACGTGTGATGGCGTCTTCGATCTCTTTGGGATGCAATTTTTCTGCTTCAACCGGATGAAAACCTAAATTTTTTAATAATTCCATTCTTTCACCCCAAGAGACAATTAATTCATCCGTATGCACCAAAGTAAAGGGAATCCATTGAATATTACGTTTTTTCACTTCGTTAATGTCTTTTAAACTCAATGATCCCGATGCAAGATTTCTTGGGTTAGCATAATCATTGTCAGATGAAAGGCAAAAATTTTCAAAATCAGAGTATGTGATAATGGCCTCACCCCTAATGACCAAGTGAGTTTTCAAATGAATCGATAGTGGAATGCCCTGAATCGCTGAGGCAAGTGATGTAATATTTGTTCCGATTATCCCATTTCCCCGTGTGACTAAAGATGAGAGATTTCCATTATCATAAGTTGCTACCAAAGTGAGACCGTCTAGTTTCCAGGATAACCAAACATCTCTTTCACCAGCCCAATCGATCATATCATTAATGTCTTTTGTTTTTGCCAGTGATAATGCCGGATATTCATGGGCTACTTTATCACCATCATTATTTTGAACAGTTCCTACAGTTTGAGTCGGACTGTTGCTTAATACGTAGCCTGTTTGCTTCTCTAGATCACTTAATTGATCAAATAGTTTGTCCCATTCATAATTAGACATTAACTCTTCTTTGCCGTTATAATAGGCGTCAGAAGCATCATTTAATTTTTTGACAAGAGAATCGATTAAAATCTTTTTATTCGATGAAATTGAATCCATATTTTACTCATTTACTAATTGCACATATGATGGTGCAAGTTTTTTTATTCCCACGCCTGGAAAAGCAACTGATATTTGATTTTTTTGAATATCAATAATTGTTCCAATACCAAATTTTTCATGTTTCACACGATCTGCTAAATGAAAATTATTTTCAGACTTAGTTACAAATGCATCATGCTGTTTTGTTTTTGCATAATGGAGGCTTTTATTAAATGCGCGGTGTTTATATCTTGAAGATGCACCGCTATCTCGTATAAGCTTATTTCGACTCGCATAACCTGTTTCTTGAAAATCAATATTTTCTTTTGGTAGTTCTTCAAGAAAACGGGATGGTAATTCCGGCTGCGTTCTTCCGTAAATTGTCCTAGAATTTGCATAAGTCAAAAATAACCTTTTTTGTGCCCGAGTTACACCAACATAACAAATTCTTCTTTCTTCCTCCATTTGTGTTTCATCATCAAAGGAACGAATATGTGGGAAGATGCCGTCTTCCATTCCAGGCATAAAAACGACTGGAAATTCGAGGCCTTTCGCGTTATGCAGCGTCATAAGAAGTATCTTTCCGTCTTGATCGTCATATTTATCTGTTTCATTCGTCAATGAAATGGTTTCAAGGTAAGCTTGCAGGGATTGATCGTCAGAGTTCTTTTCAAATTCCACTGCACTAGAAATTAATTCCTGCAGATTTTCAATTCGAGATTCTGCATTTTGAACATTTCCTGTTTTTAACATCTCTAAATAGCCCGTTTGATTAACCGTTTCTTCTAATAAGTCTGCCACGCCAACAGTATTTGATAATTCAAGTAAGTTAGAAATAATATCTGTAAATTGCTTAATTTTTGTTCTTGCTGACATCGATAACTCAGGATTTTCATCACAATGAAAAGCTGATTCTAAAATACTATAACCTTTAAAATCAGCATAATCTCTTATTTTTTGAACCGTCGTATTGCCGATTCCTCGTTTTGGCTCATTAATTATTCTAAGCGTATCTAAATCGTCTTGTGGATTGTACAACACATGTAGATATGAAATAATGTCTTTAATTTCTTTTCTCGCGTAGAAATTTGTTCCGCCTATTAGCTGGTATGGAATATTTCGCCGCATAAAAGTTTCTTCGAATAAACGCGACTGTGCATTCGTTCGATATAAAATCGCAATATCGTTAAATTTATAATGGTCTTCTTCTCTTAAATTATGAATTTCATTTGCAATGTATTCTGCTTCTTCATTTCCCGAATCGAAAGAACGTAACACTATTTTATGTGGATCGTCGGGATTATTTGTCCACAACTTCTTTTCTTTTCTCTCTTTATTGTTCGAAATAATATGATTGGCTATATTTAATATAGAAGGTGTTGAGCGATAATTTTCTTCTAATTTAATAACCTTTGCGTTTGGATAATCCTTTTCAAAATCTAGAATATTATGAATATCTGCCCCTCTCCATCCATAAATACTCTGGTCGTCATCACCACACACACAAATATTTTTACTTTCCGCTGATAGTAAATTGACTAATTCATACTGATTGTGATTGGTATCCTGATACTCGTCAACCAAAATATATTTAAACTTGTGCTGGTAATTTTTTAAAACCTGGGGATTGGTTTTAAATAAAATAATCGTATTGAGAATTAAATCGTCAAAGTCCATCGCATTATTTTTTTTGAGTTCTTCTTGATAAACCTTGTAGAATTGAGCGATTTTTTCTCTTCGGAAATCACCTGCAGCTTCCTTTTCATATTGCTTAGGTAAGATCGTTTTCTCTTTAGCCAATGAAATTTCGTTAATCACACTGCCAAAAGAAAACAATTTATCAGAAAAATTTAATGTTTTAATGATTTGTTTATATAATTGTTTTTGATCGTCTGTATCATAAATAACAAAATTTTTCTGATATCCAAGTAATTCTGCGTATGTTCGGAGGATCCTTGAACACATAGCATGAAAAGTATACATCCATATATACCGAGAACCTTCAATGTCCATCGCCGCAATTCTGTTTCTCATTTCCTCTGCAGCTTTATTGGTAAAAGTAATCGCTAAAATCTGTGAAGGATATGCTAAATTATTTTGGATTATGTAAGCAATTCTATGAATGATTGTTCGCGTTTTTCCAGATCCAGCTCCAGCCAAAATAAGTAATGGTCCTTCTGTTGACAGAACCGCTTCCTTTTGTTGTGCGTTTAATCCTTTGGTGATATCTTGATTCATTTTTTATAATTTATTCCTTTGTCGTCTCATTCACTTCAGTTTCAGAATCACTTTCCAGCATTTCTGATGGAATTTCAATGCCGGTATCATACTCTAAATTTTGCTGACAGCGTAAAAATACAGCCATAGAACGTTGATAATTTTCAAAAAAATTGTATTTTTTTGATAAAACACCTTTGTTCATTAAATAATAAACAAATAATCCAAAATAATATGCTTTTTGAGGTTCAATTTTTTTCAGATTAAGATAATAATCAAAAGCTTGTTCTAACGATGTGTTGGCATTAATTTCATCGCCATTAATTCGAACCCACTCTTGTGATAAAAGATCAATTAATGACTGATTCAAATATTCCAACATTAATCCTTTCGCAATATCAATATCATCAATCTTTAAAGTCTTCATCAGATCGGTTGCACCTTTATCAAAAGCATGTGTAATTCGCTTTGTATAAATTGTATGATGATTATATTGATTGACGGTCGAGGATTGATCAGAAAATAATCTTTCAAGGAATGGACTATCTTTTATTATTTCTTGATAAATTGTGAACCATTCATCGTACATGCAAAACGGAATGTATCCGAAAACAGCAAACAACTTATCACACGCACGTTTTAATTCTAATATTTGATCGCGGTCTGTAAAAATTTCGTTTCTTTTTTCCATGTAAAAGTCCATTTGAAAATCACAATTATTTTTTGTAAAGAAACGATTCATTTCGTCTACGATTTCAATTTTTTTGCTGTATAAAATTACGCCATTTTGTTCGTTTTTGTTAGATAAATGGTGATACTTATCCGGAATTTGAATATATCTAATTCCCTGGTAAAGCAAATTGTTTAAAGGGTAATAAATATCATTTGGATAATTTTTTTCAAAAACAAACAAATATTTTTTTGTCTTTTTAAGAAAGAGAATATATCCCCTAGAGGTAAAGAATCCCCACATATGATCAGATTTTAATGCAGGTAATTTTATATTACATTCTTCAGTGTACAAACAATGGTCTTGAATATATTCAACAATTTCGTCCCTAGTTCTAATCCCTAAAGTCAAAAAATTAGTTAAATAATCTCGAATCAATAAATCGACGATAACACCGTAAGGATTATAGATATCTAGAACAGGTATTTCTTTCCTTCGTTTGATATTTTTCATTATGATCAACAAAACGCTATCCACGTGCAATGTTGAGATAGGTGTGTCTGAAAATATTTTTCTCAGATCATTTCTGACCTGTTCACCTATCTGGTTCAAAATTAATCTGCGTTTTTGATCTTCTTTTTCTTTTAATTGTTCATTAAAATAGTCAACTAATTTTTTGATTTGCTGCAATTGATTATCGTCATTACTGTATAAAACTACATTTCGATCCTTGAATAACGATTCTGGATATTTAACATTTGAAAATTGGATAGATTGCAAACCATCTTGCTTTTTTAAAGAATATTTAATTTCTTCATTAAACGGGAAATTAACTCTGGTAATTTGTCCGCCTTCTGTTTGCCGAAGCACGACGCCTCTTTTGGTTAAAAACAGATCTATCCAGGTCTGGGGAACATTTTGACTACAATTAGCTTGTATTTGCTTAATTGACAATACGGTATTACTAAAATATTTGCTATAACTCAATAATTCGGCGTTTTCTAAATTAGCGGAAAATCCATAATCTAAAATTTTTTTAATCATTTTAGATAGCAATTCTTTTTCAGAATATATATTTTCTGAATTCTCACCAATGAAAACTTGGTAAAGCGCATCACTAGGATCAGAGAAACTCGGATTAATTCTTAATACGGCATCAATTGATAAAAAAATGATGGTATCCAAATCAACAGAAACGAGATTTGAAAATTTATAATCGTTAAGCAGAGCTTTACGAATGGATTGTGCCATTGCATCAATCTTTGATATCGCATTTGTTAATAAGGAATTACATTTTGAGCATAAATTACTATATTCAATATTTAGATTTACATTTTTTAATTCATGCGCTCTTGAAAAGAAACCAATTTCTCTCCCGCATCGTTCACAAGAAATTTTCATGTTATTCCTTATCCTTTCGTCTTAATACATCTATTATTTGATGATAATTTTTTATTAATTGCGCTAAATTCATTGAAGCATTTGCCGGACTAGTGGAAGGGAGATTCAAATATGAGATTTTATTAATCACTGGGTCTTTTGACCATCGTTTTCGAAAAAGAGAATCTGCTTTTTTCCCCGTCGTAACAATTAATTGAATGGGCGCTGTATTTATTATATAATGCAAATCATTATAATAAACATTTTTTATCGAAGAATCTGATGCACCATGAATTTGGCAGCTGGCCACCACATCCCACAGTGCAATTTTTCGCGTTTTTAAATATTGTTTCTTTTCAAAAATACTATTAGGTACAATTTTATCGTTAAATGCCCCGCATAAAGTTTTCCAAAATCTATTTCGTGGATGACCATAATAAAAACCAGTTTTTCTTGATTTTGGAGAAGGAAAAGAACCTAATATTAATATTTGGGAATTCAAATCAAAAAAAGGATCTATATTGTGTTCAATTTGTTCCATTATTTTTTATATATATAATATTTAAAAATCCAAAATATGACAAATATCATATTTTGGATTCTACACATTATTTTTCTGAATTCTTCATTTCAACATGTTGACCAACTTTGCTTTCTGTGCCCGCAATAATTCTTTTAATATTGCTGCGGTGCTGAACGTCCGTAGACACAGCCATAAAAATAGTCAAAATTAATGCTGGCGGATTAGTAAGTCCCCAAAACGCCAATGTAACAAATGGTAAAATTGTCATGCCTGTAATTGAAGCTAAAGAAACCATTTTAAAAATTGCTAAAATGATTAAAGCAATGCCAATACAAATTACTGCGATTCTCCAATCATATAACAAGAATAACCCGATAGAGGTTGCTGTGCCTTTGCCTCCTCTAAATTTCAGAAGCGCTGGCCAGTTATGTCCACATAATACGGCAATTCCAGCTCCAGCAATCCACATTGGATCAAGTCCTATTTTTAGATTGAGATACTTGGCAATAGCAATACATAGAGTCCCTTTAAGTGCATCAAGTAAAAGAACCAATGCTGCGTATTTTAATCCCATCGTTCGCAGGACGTTTGTTGTCCCTGCATTTCCACTGCCGTAGTTACGTATATCATCATGTTTTACTATTTTTACAACAATGTAAGCAAAATCTAAATTTCCAATGAAATAGCATCCGATAAGTAGTAATATTCCCCACATCACATTCATAGCTTCTCTCCCATTATGATTGAATTACTTTAGATTTTTTTCACTTAATTCCTGGATAAATACTTTTAATTTATTCATCACTTGATCGTAATTTTCCCTTTTATGTGGGAATGTACAATTTGTACATACCTTAATCCCCTTTTCAGATATGTAAAAATTGCCGCCACATCTCTTTCCTAAGGCGTAAAGTGGACAATAACAAAATAAACAATTAAAATTGGAAATTTGATCATGCTCCACTTGATGACAAGGGAAAAATTCACAATCCTTATGTTGAAAAAATCGATAGTTTTGGCCGTTTTCTTTATTCACTAAACCAAATCCATTCCTTTTTTAATAGCGATTTGATTTAATTCAACAAATTTTTTCTTGACATTGTCTGCAATGATCTGATCCCAATCAATGTGATCCAATCCCATTGCTTTGACAATTGCGCCTAATAAAATGACATTCGTTACTTTTTCATTGCCAAGTTCTTCGGCCAGCTGAGAAGCATTAATTACAGTAACGTCCGCTAATTTTTTTAATTCGCCTATAATATCCGAATGATATTTTGCTTTTCCAATAATAACGGGCATTGGCCAGATTTCTTTATCGTTAACGATAACTTTTCCATTTGGTTTTAAATAATTGATATAGCGCATGGCTTCCATTTTTTCAAAAGCCACAATGATATCAGCTGTTCCAGCTTCAATAACCGGCGACTGTACTTCAGAGCCATAACGTACTTGAGAGCTAACAGAACCACCTCTTTGACTCATCCCATGTATTTCACTCATCTTGACATCGTATCCCGATGCCATAAGCCCAGTTGTCAACAATTTTGCGGCTGTAATAGTGCCTTGCCCGCCTACGCCAACTAACAATATATTTTTTGTTTCCATATTACATTATCCTTTAATAATCGCATCAACCGGGCAAACCTGACTACAAACGCCACAACCCACACAGCTTTCAGTGATGTTCATTTTTTTGTCCTGAACACGACCGAATTCTAATGAAGGGCAGCCTGTCCCGATACATTTTTTACAACCGATACATTTATCCATATCAACATGATATTTCTGAGTAAAGACCTTAGGAAATTCTTGCTTGTCTTCTTCAGAGAGTTTCTTTAATGCACAGGGCCATCTTGTAATAATGACAGCTGGTCCGTCACAATGAATTCCCCAATCTAATGCATCTTTCATTTCCTGTAAATTGTTTGGATTAACTGTCCGGATATTGGTAATGTTCATTGCACGACAGATCTTTTCAATATCAGAAATCGGTGCTTTATTTCCCTTTAAATCATAACCGCTTCCTGGGTTTTGCTGATGACCGGTCATCCCTGTAATTCTATTATCGAGAATAACTGTTAAATACGAACTTTTGTTGTAAGAAGCGTCAAGTAATGATGTGATGCCGGAATGGAAGAAAGTCGAATCGCCAATTACAGATACGACATTCATGTCTTCGTTTTTTAATTTTAAAGCCTGCGCCACACCATGTCCGCCTGAAATTGAAGCGCCCATACAAATGCAGGCATCTGTAGCGTTATATGGCGCCAATGCCCCTAAGGTATAACAGCCAATATCGCTAAAAATCATAGTGTTTTTAAGTTTACTCAACTCATAGAAGAATCCACGATGTGGACAACCCGCGCAAAGTGCTGGTGGCCGTCCAACAACTGCTTCCGGATTTGGTTTAATTGTTTCCTGAGTTTTTCCAAAGGCAGCTAGTCTAATACGTTCAGGCAATAACTCCCCTCTTTGTGGAAACATATCTTTGCCAATACACGGAATACCAGCAGCTTTTATTTCCGTTTCCATAATCGGATCATTTTCTTCTAAAACATAAATGGTTTCAACTTTGGATGCGAATTCTTTTATTAATTCCATCGGCAATGGATGTGAAAAGCCAATTTTCAAATAAGAAGCTTCGTCGCCAAAAACTTCCTTTGCATAGCGGAACGCAACGCCAGACGCAATGATCCCCAACGACTTATGGTTATCTTCAATATAGTTCCACTTGCAATGATTTGAAAAATCCTTGACTTTTTCTAAATTTGCATACAATTTTTTCTGCATATCCCCAGTAAAAGCAGGCATTGGGCAATACTTAGGGATATTTTTTTCATATGGTTTATCTGGGATATCTTTGCGATCTTCACAATTCACAATACTTTTTGAATGATCGACTCGCGTTGTCATTCTAAATAAAACTGGAACATCATATTCTTCTGAAAGATCAAAGGCATTGATCATCATGTCTTTTGTTTCTTGTGAATCTGATGGTTCAAACATCGGCATTTTAGCAGCTCTTGCGTAATGACGATTATCTTGTTCGTTTTGGGAAGAAAACATTCCTGGTTCATCGGCCGTCAGTATAACGGAACCGCCGTTAACGCCCAAATAAGCAAAGGTAAACATCGGGTCTGCGGCCACATTGAGACCAACGTGCTTCATACACGCTAAACTCCGAACACCTGCGATCGAAGCACCAGCCACTGATTCAACTGCAACCTTTTCATTTGGTGCCCATTCCGTTTGAACTTCATCGTACAATGCTAAATTTTCCAGAATCTCCGTACTTGGAGTCCCCGGATAAGCTGCTGCAAATTTTACGCCTGCTTCCCAAGCGCCTCGCGCAGCTGCTTCATTTCCTGTAAACAATTTTTTCATAAAGTCCTCCTTGCTTTTATGAAATGAATCCATCTATATATTAGCTTAGTAAATTTCAAAATAACTTTTAATATTTTCTGATATGATGGTTTCAATTGATGGACAATTCGATTTTAAGTGATCTTTCAACAGATACACAACATTTTTTTCTGTTCCAAAATGTCCGGCATCAATGACCCATAAACTATTTTCTTTGGCATTTTGCGCTTCGTGATATTTTAAATCACCTGTGATATAAGCATCTGCTGCTTTGAATTTAGCAATACTTAGAAATTCAGCGCCTGCCCCTGTACATAAAGCAACTTTCTTTATTTTTTCAGGGATTGGTCCAGCCGTACGAATAAAATTTACGCCTAAGCTCTTTTTTATTAAATCAATAAATTCATGAGAAGACATCGACTTATTCAAAAAACCAATTCTCCCTAAGCCATTTTCATTTTTTGAAATGGAAGAATCTAAAGGATACAAATCATAAGCCATTTCTTCGTAAGGATGGATCTCTTTTAAAATAGGTAAAATCTTTTTAGCTAAGTGTCGATCAATAATGGTTTCTATACGATCTTCAATAACAGTCTCAACTTTATTTGTTCTTCCAATATATGGCTTTGAACCTTCAAGTGGTTTAAACGTCGATTTGCCTGCGGCTCTAAAAGATGAATGACTGTATTTTCCCAATAAACCTGCGCCATTTTCTCCAAGTACGTCTAAAATTTTTTGAGAAAAATTTTGAGGTGTGAAGATAACAAGTTTAAATAACTGATCTTGATCAGATTGTACAAGTGGCTCAGTCTCTTTAATCCCTAATTGATTGGCAATATAATGATTCAATCCTAGTTTTGCAGAATCAAGATTAGTATGTGCTGAATATACAGAGATATTATTTTTAATTAATTGTGCGACAAGCTCTCCTTTGCCATTATCTATACATAGCGATTTAATGCCGTTAAAGATAAATGGATGGTGCGATACAATTAACTGCACATCTTTTTCTACTGCTTCCTGAATCACTTCTTTTGTGACATCCAAAGTCAAAAGAACTTTATTGATATCTCGATTATAAGAGCCAATTTGAAGTCCGGAATTATCCCAATCTTCAGCCAAATATAATGGAGCAATCTGTTCAATAACCTTATATATTTCTTGTGCCTTCATAATTTTAGCCCCCAATTTGAAAATATTCAAATTATTTGAGTGTCTCCTCTAACATACAGATTATATTCTTTGTCTGAATGATTTTACGACGTGCATTAGCTGTAGGCTGATTTTTTGTATAATGGATGATCTCTTTCTGTTTTGATATTAAAGATTTTATGAAATTTTCAAATACAGCATCAGATTTTCTTGCACTTTTGCAGCCTACCCAATAATCAATTGGGTCATCAATTTTCATGTTCCCTGGTTCAGCAACGATGATCTGATAATAATGATTGTTTTCAAATACAATCATTTCTTTTGTAATCTTGTAATCACTGAACTCGAGAAACATTCGCACAAAATGTGCATTATTCATTGGCTGCAAAATTAATGTTGCGTTTTTTATTTTATTCACACCGCGGTTAAGGATATCCTTGATTAATAGCCCACCCATTCCAGCAATAATAATTGTATCACATTCATTTTTATTTATTGGATCCAAACCATTACCCAACCGAGTTATTATTTTGGAACCCAAATGATTGATTGCTACCTTTTTTTGGGTTTTATTTAAAGATGGGGCGGAGACATCAGTGGCAATCACCTTGTCCGCCCGATGAGAATCAATTAATTTCAAGGGAACAATGCCATGATCAGTTCCAATATCCGCAGTGCACCGGCTATGCGCAACTAATTCAGAAATGACTTCTAGCCTTTTTGCAATCATCAGGTCAAATAATCTTTTAATTTTTTACTGCGGCTGGGATGACGAAGTTTACGCAATGCTTTAGCTTCTATTTGACGGATTCGTTCACGGGTCACGTCAAATTCTTTTCCAACTTCTTCCAAAGTTCTCGCTCTGCCATCATCTAGACCAAAACGGAGACGCAGCACTTTTTCTTCTCGGTCCGTCAATGTGCTAAGCACGTCCATCAGCTGCTCTTTCAACAATGCATAAGAAGCCGCCTCTGAAGGAGCCGGTGCTTCATCATCCGGAATGAAATCACCAAGATGGCTGTCTTCTTCCTCACCAATTGGTGTTTCTAACGAAACAGGATCTTGTGCGATTTTTTGAATTTCACGCACTTTTTCTTCAGAAAAGCCCATTTCTTTGCCGATTTCTGCAGGCGTAGGTTCTCTGCCATATTCTTGCAGTAATTGTCTTGAAACGCGAATGAGTTTATTGATTGTTTCGACCATATGAACTGGAATTCTAATGGTTCGAGCTTGATCTGCTATGGCACGAGTAATGGCTTGGCGAATCCACCATGTCGCATAGGTAGAAAATTTGAATCCTTTTTTATAATCAAATTTTTCAACAGCTTTAATTAAGCCGAGATTCCCTTCTTGAATCAAATCAAGGAAAGACATCCCTCTACCCACATAGCGTTTGGCAATGCTGACAACCAGTCGTAAATTGGCTTCTGCCAATTCTTTTTTCGCTTCTTCGTCGCCCTCATCCATGCGTTTTGCAATTTCCATTTCTTGTTCCGGAGTCAACAATGGAACACGCCCAATTTCTTTTAAGTAAAGTCTGACAGGATCATTAACATTGATATTGTCTGACAGTTCGGCGTCTTTTTTCTTCTCGTTTTTTTCAATCTCATTTAATTCAGCAATGCTTGAATCGTCCATTTCGGATAAATCATCGACATCATCCCCGAAAACCAAATTGATTCCTTCTTTTTGGAGATATAAATAGATAGAATCTATTTCTTCTGGATCTAGATCTTTTTTATCTAAGGCATTATCAATGTCTTCATTATCTAGATATCCCTTCTTTTTCCCTTTTTTGACAAGTTCTTTAACTTCCGGCAATTTCTTTAGTTCAGGAGTAATATCTTCAATTTCCTTTTCATTTTGACTTAATTGACTTAAAACACTGTTTTTCGTCAATTCGTCAGATTTAGTTTTCGCCATTTTGTCCTCCTATATTTGATTCTGCCTTTAACGTTTTTATTTGCTCCATAATATTTACGACATCAGAATTGAAAGGATCGTCTTTTAATTTTTTTTCCAGTTGAGCAATTTTTTTATTTTGTCCTTCTCTTTGCAGTATTTTTATGCTCTCTTCGTACATATTCAATAAATCACTATTTCCCTGCTCGTTTTTTATAAGCATTTCCGAAAGCTGTTTTTTTTCGTCTGTCTCAAGAAAAGACATGATTGTTGATGCATTTATGTCGTGATTATTTTCAATGAGATTGTAAATTTTTTTATTGAATGGATCTGTAAAGCACAATGTATCGAGTCTGCAATTCTCAATATTAATCTCTTTATTCAACAGTCCGAGGATGACATTTTTCTCCGCTTGCTGAAGCACCTTAGGCACTTTATCAGAAGAGGATTGTTTTTGAGACAAGGCAGTTAAATTAATCTTATTATTTTCACTTTTACTTTTTTTTGCCTCGTTAAATATCATTTTAGCAGAGATTCCAGTTCTTTTTGAAACAACTTTTGCATAAACCTCTTTTTCTACGTCACTTTTTGTATCCTGGAGAATAGGAATCGCTCCGTTAACATAATTAATTCTTTCCTCGTTTGTATTTAGAGGGTTATTTATTTTTAAATCATCTAATAAATAATCTGTAGCTGTTTTTGCATGATTGACTTTATCTAAAAAAGCATCGGTCCCATTTTTCCGGATAAATGAATCTGGATCGTCTTCGATATTTAATCGCAAAACTTTAATTGTCAAATCTGATTTTTTCAATATATCAATGGCGCGTTTCGTCGCCTTTTCTCCAGCTTGGTCTCCATCAAAGCATAAAACAACAGATGACACGTATCGGTCTAATATTTTCGCATGGTTTGGTGTAAAGGCTGTGCCTAACGCAGCCACGACATTTTTTATTCCATATTGATATAATGCGATCACATCCATATACCCTTCGACAACAATAAACTGATTATTTTGAATATTTTTTTTAGCTCGGTTCAAGTTAAAAAGTTCAGTTCCCTTTGAAAAAATTGTCGATTCTGGAGAATTTAAATACTTTGGTGTATTTTCTTTTTTATCGATGACACGTCCGCCGAAGCCAATGATTTTATCCCGACTGTTTTGAATAGGAATCATCAAACGATCACGAAAACGATCATATAATTTGCCATTTTTTCCTTGAATCGCTAAACCAATTTGTAGCATTTCTTTAGAAGAAACGTGATTGCTCGATAAAAACCGAATCGCATTATCCCAGGAATCTTTTGAATAACCAATCCCGAATGTTTTAATTGTCGACTGATCTAAGCCTCTTTCCTGGATATATTTTTGTCCTTTGGAAGAGTGCTTTAATAACACGTAATAATAATTTGCAAGCTGACGGTTGATTTCGTAAAATTTTTTCTTTTGTTGATACTGATAATCCGTATATTCTGTTTTTTGAGGCAGCGTGATATTAGCCCGTTCCGCTAACCATTCCAAGGCTTCCGGAAAACTCATATTTTCAATATCCATAATAAATGAAATGACGTTTCCACCAGCGCCGCATCCAAAACAATGATATAGCTGTTTGTCTGGTGAAACAGAAAAAGAAGGTGTGCGTTCGTTGTGGAAAGGACATCTGCCCATAAACGATCGGCCCGATTTTTTCAATTGTACATACGAAGAAATAACACTAACGATATCGTTAGCTTCAATGACCTCTTGAATAATTTCTTCAGAATAACGTGGCATGACATGACCTTCTTTTATTTAGTACCTTGCAAGCTCGAGGGATGATTCCTGTATATTTTATCAATATAATCAATATCGTATTTAATACGATCCATTAATTCATCTACATTGTCAAATTTAATTTCATCTCTTATTTTCTTTACAAAAGTAAGTGACATGGTTTGATTATATATATTTTCATCGAAATCGTATATAAACGTTTCAATCGTGTAAGGATGCTGTTTAAATGTTGGGTTTGCTCCTAAATTAGTCAATCCATCGTATACATGATCATGTAAAATTACTTTTGTGTAATAAACGCCAGAACTAGGTAATATGACCTTTGATTTTAATTTTAAATTCGCAGTAGGAACGTCGAATTGGTGACCTAGTCCCTTTCCCTTTACAATTTTTCCTTTGATTTGATAAGGCCGCCCCAAAAGCGGTTCAATCTCATCAACCTTGCCAGCTTCTATTAAGCCGCGAATTCTCGTACTGCTGACTGGTTCGCCGTCAATAATACACGGTGAAACCACCGAAACACCAAAATGATATTTCTTGCCATATTTTTTTAACGTCTCGACATTACCAGCACCTTTATAGCCAAAAGTATAATTAAATCCAACCACGAGATGCTTAATATTGTATTTTACTAATAGATAATCTCTAATAAAATTTTCACTAGAGAGATTCATTAGTTTTTCATTAAAATCATCCAAATAAACATGCTGAATGCCTAAAGAATGGATAATTTTTACTTTTTCATCATTTGTTGTAATTAAATCCGGCGTATATGCTGGAAAAATCAGAGTTAGAGGATGTTTAACAAAAGTCATGACGCCTGATTCCAAATGATCATTTTCTGAAATCTCTATTACTTTTTTTAGCAACGCTTGATGCCCTTTATGAACACCATCAAAAAAACCTAAGGCCATGACCATTCCTTGATCAGACTTATTTGTTTCTCTTCTTTTTTTCATATTAATACTATTAAAACATTTTCAATGGATACACAAAATTTTCTATTTGATTGTACCTGCCCATTCCAATAAAATGGCGTTGACTGTCATAAATTTTGAGAGGCTCTCTATCTCGATAATTTTCAAAAGAATCAATTGCATTCCATTGAAAAAGCTTATTTCCGTTCTTAATAAAACGATCTCCTCGAGCATTACTCTGCACTGATCGATAGGACGGCAAGAAATCGTCAACTGACAATAACAGCTCCATTCTTTGGGGAAGACTCATTTTCACTAAATCGTTGATGTCAAGCGCTTGCTCAATATCAAACCTTCCAACCGCAGTTCGTTCCAATTTTCCCATGCACGCGTATGTGTTAAGTGACAAACCGATATCATGACATAAACTTCTGATATAGGTTCCAGAGGAACATTCGACGCGTATATCAGCTAAAAATGGCACCTCCGCATCTAAAAGCTGGATATTAAAAATTTCAACCTCCCGCCTTGGAATATCAATTTGTATCCCCTGGCGGGCGTACTCGTAATAATGTTTGCCGTCCTTTTTTAATGCCGAATAAATCGGCGGCTGCTGCATAATTTTCCCGACAAAAGATACAAGACTATCCTTTAACGACGTGACAGAAAAATCTGGTTCCTTACTCGTTATGATTTTTCCGCTTATATCGTAGGTATCCGTTTCGTTACCAAAAAGAACTTGTGCATGATACGTTTTATTTGTATCTGAGAAAAAACGGATAAACTTTGTGGCTCTGCCTAAAGCGACAATCATAACCCCTTGAGCATCGGGATCTAAAGTACCAGTATGTCCCACTTTTTTTATATCAAATAATTTTCGAACAACATTGACCAAATCATGAGATGTCATCCCGATGGGTTTATTTAATATTAAGACGCCATTTTTTTCCTTATTATTGATTTCTTCCATCTTTTATTTCATTAAATTTACTGGTTATTTCCTGTTTTAATGCTTCCAAGTTAGATTGGAAGGTGAAGCCTGAGGCTTTATTATGCCCACCGCCATCGTGGCATTTTGCGATGCTGGACACATCAAAATCACATTCTGAGCTTGCTCGGAGAGAAACTCTGTATATATCCTTTTCAACCTCTTTTAAAGTCACCCCAATACTGACACCTTTAATGTTAATTCCGATGTTTGCAATGTCATCGGAAATATTGATGTCGCCGCCATATTGATGAATCGTCTTGTAATCCAAAACTGTCCAAGCGATTGTCGCATCGTTAATTAGAGTTGTGTTTTCAATTGCCGCGCCGCACATTTTCATCTGCATCAATGATTTTTCATGGTGAACCCGTCTAGCAATGTCAGCATATCGATAAGGATATTGATATAACTCAGCAAGAATTTGATGTGTTGCTGATGTGACATTTGAAAATTGAAACGAGCCCGTATCGGTCGATATCCCCGTGTACAAAGCGTCAGCCATTTCTTCATCGAGAGGTATATTCATTTGTTTAAGCAAACGATAAATCAGTTCTGAAGCCGCTGCAACATTCTCGACATGATTGAGATCTCCGTAGCCTTCGTTCGTAATGTGATGGTCTATATTGATGACCGCTTTGTATTCGGGAAGTTTAGCCGGTTTACAAATGTGTGTCCATGTCGAACAGTCGACCACTATCACAGCATCGTAGGATTGGTTCTCTGTTTTGTTGAAATATTTTATTTCATCAAAAAAACTTAAATTCTGTTCAATCGGATCCTGCATGAAATAGTCAATTTGTTTACCGATCTGCTTCAGTCCTCTGCCGAGTGCAATAACTGACCCAATAGCGTCACCGTCTGGTTTTTGATGCGTCATCAATAAAAAGGTTTGATTGTTTTGAATATAGTCTGTGATTTTTTCGTTAATTAATTTCATTTCTTATCATTTTCTAATTCTGATAATATTTGGTCAATATGGATACCATATTCAACAGATTCATCGATTTTAAAAATAAGTTCCGGCGTCGTATGTGTTTTCAAGACACGACCTAATGAACTGCGCAGAAAACCTTTTGCGTTATTCAGCGCATCTATGATGCCCTCTTTTTCTTCTTGAGAGCCTATGACCGAAATATAAACCTTTGCAACTTTTAAATCCTGAGTTGCTTTTACATCCGTAATACCAAAGGTTGTATTATGCAGTCTTCTGTCTTTTGCCTTTTGACTGATAATCAAACTTAATTCTCTTTGTATTTGTGCGTTGATTCTTTCTAAACGATGAGAAGCCATTAAGCCACACCTCTTTCATATGTCCATAAATTACAGTTCACGCTTTACAGCTTCATTGACAAATGTTTCGATGATGTCGCCTTCCTTGATATCGTTGTATTTTTCAATCCCGATACCGCATTCATAGCCCTGCTGAACTTCTTTGACGTCATCTTTAAATCTGCGTAAAGATCCAATTTTGCCTTCGTACACGACAATACCGTCTCTTACAACGCGTACTTCGTCTGTTCTTGAAATCTTACCATCTGTCACGTAAGCACCGGCAACAATAATACCACCAGGAATTCTAAAGGTGCTTCTGACTTCCGCTTCACCGGTTACCTTTTCAACATAATCCGGAGTCAGCATCCCTTCCATAGCCTGTTTAACATCGTCAATCGCGTCGTAAATCACACGGTACAAACGAATATCCACTTTTTCATGATCGGCTGCTTCTAATGCGTTTTTATCTGGTCGAACATTAAATCCGATAATGATTGCGTCGGATGTCGAAGCCAGCAAAACATCTGATTCGTTAACTGCACCGACAGCACCGTGAATGACATTGACGCGGACTTCGTCATTACTTAATTTGACTAAGGACTGTGACAGCGCTTCAACAGAACCTTGAACATCCGCTTTTACGATCAAGTTGATGTCCTTCATTTCGCCTTCTTTGATTCTGGAGAAAAGATCTTCAAGCGAAACACTACTCTTCGCCTGCTTTTCATTCTTTTCTTGTTCTTGGCGTCTTTCAGCCAGCTGTCTTGCTTCCTTATCAGAAGGCATAACAATAAAATCGTCTCCAGCTTCCGGCGTACCAGACAAACCTGAAATTTCGACGGGCTTCGACGGGCCAGCCTTTTTAATGCGATGCCCCTTATCATCGACCATTGTTCTGACACGCCCGTAGGTTGTTCCAGAAACAATTGCATCGCCGATATGGAGCGTCCCCTGCTGGACGAGCATCGATGCAGTTGAACCTTTTCCTTTTTTCAGCTGAGCTTCAATAACGCATCCTCTTGCCGGACGATCTGGATCAGCTTTAAGCTCTTCCATTTCGGCTACAAGCAAGATATCTTCGAGCAGCTCATCGATATTTTGTCCTTTTTTTGCAGAAACAGGAACGGCTATAACATCGCCACCCCATTCTTCTACAACAACACCTTGATCGACAAGTTCTTGTTTGACTCTTTCCGGATTAGCGCCTTCTTTATCTATTTTATTAATCGCGACAATAATTGGGACGTTTGCAGCCTTTGCATGATCAATGGCTTCAATCGTCTGAGGCATAACGCCATCATCGGCCGCAACAACAAGAACAGCTATATCTGTCATCTGAGCACCGCGGGAGCGCATCGCGGTAAAAGCTGCGTGCCCCGGCGTATCAATAAAGGTAATAGATTTCCCTTTGATTTTTACGGTATAAGCCCCAATATGCTGCGTAATGCCACCCGCTTCACTTGCAGTAACGTGTGATTTTCTAATCCGGTCCAATAAAGAAGTTTTCCCGTGGTCAACATGTCCCATTACCGTAACGACAGGTGGTCTCGAAACTTCATTTCCAGTTTCTTTTTCATCATATTCTTCGATGATTTTTTCAAAAACATCTTCATCTTTGATGACTTTCACTTCATAACCGAGTTCATCACAGACAAGTTGAGCCGTATCCGCGTCAATCGTTTGATTGATGGTTGCCATTGTCCCTGCCATCATCAATGTTTTTATGATATCTGTCGCATTAGCACCAACAATATCAGCTAATTCGCCAACAGTTAAGCTTTCAGGAATTTCATAGACCTTATTCTTAGCCTGTTCGGATTTCTTTTCGTCCTTTTTCTTTTTATAGACAGAATGAGAAACTTTTCCCTTTTTGCTATGGTCTTTAACTTTTATCGTTTCCTCACGATTTGATTTTTTAGATTTTTTCTTGCGGTTCTTCTTGTTACGGTTATTCGTATTTCTATTGGATTGATCTCCAGATTTATTATCGGCATGAGGATTTGAAGCTTTTTTATTTTTTTTCTTTTTAGGTTCGGTTTTATCCTGCGTTTTCAACTCACTTGCAGCCTGTGTTTTATTTACTGTTTCGGCTTTATCTGGCTTTTTTTCTTTCTTTTTAGAAGTCGGCTTTGATTCTTGCTGAGACTTTTGTGAAGCTTTCTTAGAAGTTGACTTTGATGAATTTGACTTTTTCTTTTTAGGTACTTGTTCTTCTGCCCTGCGGTCTTTAGTTGGATCAAAGCTCGCTTTAAATTCTTCAACCTGCTGATCGGTTAAAGCACTCATGTGATTTTTAACCGGAATATTATATCTATTTAAAATTTGAACAAATTCTCTACTGGGAATTTCATATTGACTTGCTAACTGGTAGACTCGCAATTTTGCCATATAAACTCCTCCTTTTTTCTATTTTTACATGGTTTTCATTTCCTTATATAATATATTTTTCAAATCTTCTGTTTTTTCAGAAGTTATTTGCTGTTTAAATGTTCTCGATAAAATTGAGGCATTCAGTTTGGAAAGGCATTGAGAATTCATACATATGTATGCCCCCCTGCCGTTTTTCTTACCCGTACGATCATATTCTAAATTTCCGTCTGAATTGATAACGATCCGCCCCAATTGCTTTTTAGGCATTTTTTCTTTACATACTATACAAGTTCTTAATGGTATTTTTTTCATTTTTATTCGGTACGATCATCATCGCTATTTAATTCCATCGAATAATTATCATCTTCTAAGTCAAGCTGACCAGATCCGGCTGTATTATCCAACAGTGCATCCATTTCTTTTTTGATTTCATCAACAAGCTTTTCAACATGTTCGTCTTTTTTGCTAAATTCTTCTCTGAAATTAGGATTATCGGATAATATTTTTTCAAATTCAGAATCACTTTTTATATCTATTTTCCAACCGGTTAGATGAACCGCCAATCGAACGTTTTGTCCTTCTTTTCCAATGGCCAGTGAGAATTGAAAATCATCAACTATTGCGTAGGCCTGTTTCGTTTCTTGATTAATCAATACTTCCTTAACATTGGCCGGGCTCAATGCATTTGTGATATATTCATACGGATTATCACTGTATTTAATCACATCAATTTTTTCATTTCCCAGTTCATCAATGATATTTTGTATGCGGCTGCCTTTATGGCCTACGCAAGCACCTACTGGATCAATCGAAGGATCATTTGATTTTACAGCAATTTTAGATCTTGCTCCCGCCTCGCGGGCAATGCTTTCAACCTCAACAATGCCATCATAAATTTCAGGAACTTCATCTTCCAGCAATCTTTTTAATAATCCCGGATGTTTTCTCGATAAAATAATTTCCGGTCCCTTGCTTTGATTGCGCACAGACAAAATATAAACTTTAATTCTATCGCCTGCATGATAATTTTCTCCAGGGATCTGTTCATTTTGAGGTAAAAAACCAATCGTATCACCAAGATTCACAAAAATCATTTTTCGTTCAACATGATCGACGGTGCCTACAACCACTTCATCCTCATGTTCGATGAATTCATTATAGATTTTTTTACGTTCCTGTTCCTTTATTTTTTGATAAATCATCTGCTTGGCATTTTGAGCAGCAATTCGTCCAAAATCTTTTGGTTCGATTTCTTGCTCGATCACATCTCCAATTTGACAGGAATCGTCAATTTTCAATGCATCGTGAAATCTTTTTTCAGAATGAGATTGTCCGATTGGTGCATCATCGTCCACAACAAGCCATCGCGCAAAAATTTTGATTTCGCCCGTATCGCGGTCAAAATTCACTTCAAAGTCCTGGTCATTTCCATAATTCTTCTTATAGGCTTGCTCAATTGAACTTTCAATATCCTGTATCAGTTCCTCTTTATTAATACCCTTTTCTTTTTCAATAATATCTAATGCAGCCATAAATTCTGCGTTCATTTTCCACTCCTACAATATATATTAATTAAAATCAAAATGGATTGTCGCCTTGGCAATATCTGAATAGCGAAACTGGATTTCTTGTTGATCGTCTAAAACAACGATTCCATCATCGCCCGCTTCTTTTAGCAAAACGCACAATTTTTTCTTTTTATTTATTGGCTTAAATAAATTAATATCTATTTTTTTCCCAACAGCCGCCTGATAGTGTTTGACTCTTGTTAATTTTCTTTCAATTCCTGGAGAAGATACTTCCAATGTATACGCATCCTGTATTGGATCTACTTCATCTAAAAATTGACTGATTTTACGGCTGACAGTTTCACAGTCATCTAGTTTTATACCATCTGGATGATCAATATAAACAATTAAGACTTTATTTTTTCCATTTTTGTTTAATTCAACATCGTAACATTCATAACCCATTTGAGTAACAATGGGTTCAAACAATTCATATATTTTTTCTTGTTTAGTCATTTTGTTTCACAAAAAACATAAGAGTGGGAAGCCCCACTCTCATGCCATAAATTATATATTCTTTTTAAACTGCCAAAATTTCCTTTTCTTTTTCGTCCAAGATTTGATCAATTTCTTTTATTTTTTTATTTGTCAAATCTTGAATATCATCTTGAATATCGTGCAATTCGTCTTCGCTGATTTCATTATCTTTTTGCTGAGCTTTAATTTTTTGATCAGCTTTTCTTCTTACGTTTCGAACTGAAACTTTGCACTCTTCGCCATATTTTTTGGTTAATTTGACCAATTCTTTTCTTCGTTCTTCGGTCAGCTGCGGTACAACTAATCGAATTATTTTCCCATCGTTTGATGGATTAAATCCTAAGTCGGCCTTTAAAATAGCCTTTTCAATATCTTTGATGCTATTGATATCGTATGGCTGAATTGTAATTGAACGAGGTTCCGGAACAGCTATTGTAGCAATCTGATTAACAGGCGTCTTTGCTCCGTAATAATCAACTGTTACCTTGTCTAAAATATGCGCATTCGCTCGTCCGGCTCGTAATGTCAGCAAACTACTATTTAAATTTTCAATGGCGCCGTTCATCTTTTGTTCGGCAGCCGTCATGACTTCACTACTCATTTTTATCTCCATTAATTAATGTTCCAATTTTTTCGCCTGAAATAGCCCGTAAAATATTCTTTGGATCGTTTAGTCCAAAAACTAAGATTGGAATGTGATTATCCATACATAAGGTGATTGCAGTAGAATCCATCACCTTTAATCCACGATTGATGACATCTAGATAAGATAAATGAGAATATTTTTTCGCATCGGGATTAATGTTAGGATCAGAATCGTACACAGCATCGACATTCTTTGCCAACAAAATAATATTTGCATCAATTTCTGCTGCTCGCAGTGCTGCTGTTGTATCTGTAGTAAAAAAGGGGTTTCCTGTTCCAGCGGCAAAAATGACAATGCGATTTTTTTCAAGATGGCGAACTGCTTTGCGCTTAATGTAAGGTTCGGCAATTTCTCGCATTTCAATAGCTGTTTGAACTCGAACCGGAATTCCCATGCCTTCAAGTGAATCCTGCAGAGCGAGCGCATTCAGAACAGTTGCCAGCATTCCCATGTAATCTGCTGTTGATTTGTCCATTTCATCACTTTGGCGGCCTCGCCAAAAATTTCCACCGCCAACAACAATCGATATTTCAACACCTAAATCATATACAGATTTAATTGAAGTGCAGATATCTTTAACAGTTGATGGATTAATTCCAAACCCCTGATCGCCTGCCAGAGCTTCACCGCTAAGTTTTATCATCACACGCTCATATTTTGCTTTCACAGGAACCTCCTTATTCTATATCCTAAAAAAAGAACACAAAAACGTGCTCTTTTCGACAACAACTTATTTTTATATTTATATATATTATACACTATTCTACATAAATGTAAAGACTTGAAATGATTCTAAAAATAGAAACTTAGAGGTCATGAAATTTTATTGACAGTTAAAATGATAACCGTTAATATAACTTTTATATCTTAATTAATAGGAGGGATATTATGTCTTTAGAAGATAAAGTCCTTGCGATTGTAGAAGGTAAGGAAATTACTCAGAATCAGTTAGATCTTCTTATTGCGCAGGCTCCTGCAGATCAACAGGCTCAATTCAAAACACGTGAAGGGCAGCGTCAGCTGTTAAATGAAATGATTGCGCAAGAACTGTTCTACTTAAAGGGAAAAGATGAACACGTCGAAGAAACGGAACAATACCAAAAAGAATTTGCTGAAATGAAAGAAAAGTTCATGAAATCTTATATGATTGCGCATTTCATGGATAATGTGAAGGTAACTGAAGAAGAATTAAAAGCGTATTATAACGAACACAGCAATCAGTTTATTGCACCGGATTCAATCAGAGCTTCTCACATCCTGCTTCCTTCTAAACAGCAAGCTGTTGATATCATTAAAGAAATCAATGATGGCGGCAAAACATTCGAACAAGCCGCTAAAGATTATTCATTAGATCAGGCAAACAGAGAAAAAGGCGGAGATTTAGGCTATTTCCACAAAGGTCAAATGGTCGCTGAATTTGAAGTGGCTGCTTTTGCTTTGGAACCAGGTGAAATGACTTCCGAACCTGTCAAATCACAATTTGGCTATCATATCATTAAAGTAACCGATAAAAAAATCAAAGAAAAGATTCCTTTTGAAGCGGCTCATGATAGTCTGCATCGTTTCCTTTTAGGACAAAAACAGAACAGAGCTTATGTCAATGAAGCCGAAGATTTAAAAGATAAATATAATGTTGAAATTAAATTAGGACTATAACAAAAAAGACGTCATACGCAAGGTGATCGGCACCTTTCAAAAGTATGACGTCTTATTTATTTTAATGCACTAATTTAGCTAACCACTGCCAGAAACCCGTCGATTGCAAGAACAATATAACCATAATGACAGGTGCAATGTATTTTACCATCACAGAATAAATAGATTTTCTTTTAAAATTTTCTCCGTTCAATTCCATTTCATCAATGATCAGCTTAGGCTTTACGACCCAACCAATCAAAATGCACGATAATAAAGATGTAATTGGCATTAATACACTATTACTGATATAATCTGCTAAATCTAATAATTGTCCTACTGTACCGTTGGGCAATTTTAATTCAAAGTAAAAGATCGTGTATCCCAATGTAATTATGACTGTAGCCACACTATAAATAACCGTTAAGACTAGAGTGGTCTTTTTTCTAGGTGCATTAAAAAGCTTCGTGCAGTCTGCAACCAATGTTTCAAGAACAGAAATACAAGAAGTAAGCGCTGCAAAAGTCACCATAATAAAAAATGCAGCCCCGAAAACATTACCTACTGGCCCCATTGCGTTGAATACCTTTGGCAAAGAGACAAAAATCAATGATGGCCCAGAAGCCATTCCTTCTGTTCCAGAGAAAACATAAATCGAAGGAATGATCATTAACCCGGCTAAAAAAGCCACAACGGTATCAAAAACCTCGATCATGTTAATCGAATGGTTTAAGTCTACATCTTTTTTTACATAAGACCCGTAAGTAACCATGATTCCCATCGAAACTGATAATGAGAAAAATAACTGACTCATCGCATCTAAGGCAACTGAGAGAAATTTTCCAAATGTCATTCCCTTAAAATTTGGAATCATATAAACAGCTAATCCCTGCAGACCGGTCCGAGTGACGCCATTTTCTGTATGCTTCAGTGTAAGTGAAAAAATAGAAATGGCCAAAATCATGATAAACAAAATCGGCATGCACACTTTCGAAAATTTTTCGACGCCATTCTGTACACCACGATACACAATAAGCGAAGTAAAGATCATGAAAATAAGACCATATACAATTGGAGCGACCGGTGATGTAATGAATGAAGAAAAATAATTTGTGGAAGCCGCAGCTTGTCCCTCTCCAATAAAATAAGTCATTACATATTTGAGTACCCATCCGCCAATAACAGCGTAATAGGTCATAATAATTGCTGGAACTAAGAAAGTGATTTTTCCTAAAAAGCCCCATCCTGGTTTAAGCGCTTCATAAGCTTCAATTGGGCTTTTTTGGGTATATCTGCCGACCGCAATATCACTTGTAAGTAAAGTAAAGCCAAACGTTAGAACTAAAACTAAGTAAATAACTAAAAAAACGCCGCCGCCGTCCTTAGCCGCTAAATATGGAAATCGCCAGATGTTTCCCAAGCCAACAGCTGAGCCTGCAGCAGCCATCACAAAGCCAAGTTGTCCACTAAAGCTACTGTGAGAATGCTTATTTTGCATAAACTACCCCCTCTAAAACTTCTTAAATATTTAAGTATTCATTAATATATCATATATATTTGTTGAGATAAAGATTTATTTCAAGAAAAAAAGATGACAAGCTTACCCACCTGTCATCTCTGAACTGTTCTCTCAATTTTCATGTTTTTCCATCACGCTCATGTACGCTGGTCTAATGATTTTATCTGTACAGATCAACTCTTCCATTCGATGTGCACTCCATCCAACGATTCTTGCCACAGCGAAAAGCGGTGTGTACAATTCAATTGGAATGTTTAACATGTTAAAAACGAATCCGCTGTAGAAGTCAACATTTGCACAGACAGGTTTTTTAACTTTACGTTTTTCATTAATAAGCTCTGGCGCTAATTTTTCAATATTTTCGTAAAGTAAAAGATCGTTTTCTCTTCCCTTTTCCTTGGCCAACTGTTTAACATATTTCTTAAATATTTTTTCTCTTGGATCGGATAAAGTATAGACAGCGTGCCCCATACCGTAGATCAGTCCTTTGTGATCCAGTACTTCCCCTGCTAGTATTTTTCTCAAGTAATAGGCTATTTCATCTTCATCAGAATAATCCTTTACATTTTGACGGATATCGTTCATCATGTTCATAACTTTAATATTAGCCCCGCCGTGTTTTGGCCCCTTTAGAGATGACATAGCTGCACTAATCGTAGAATACGTGTCAGAACCACTTGACGTTACGACTCGCGTTGTAAATGTTGAATTATTGCCTCCACCATGTTCCATATGCAGAATCATGGCAGTGTCCAATGTCTTTGCTTCAACTGAAGTGAAAGATTGATCGGGTCTGAGCATCATTAAAAAGTTTTCAGCGGTCGACAATTCCGGCTTTGGATTATGTACGTACATGCTGCCATCCAAATTTGTAAAAACATGAGCATGATATGCATAAACGGCCAGCATCGGGAATTGACCGATTAATTGTAAGCATTGTCTTAAATTATTTTGAAGAGAAGGATTTTTGGCTTCTGAATCATAAGATGCCAGTGTCAAAATAGATCTAGACATACTATTCATTATATCCGAACTGGGTGCTTTCATAATGACATCTCTGACAAAATTCGTTGGCAGTTTTCGATAATGGCGAACTGCTGAAGTGAAGGTTTTTAACTCTTCATCAGATGGCAATTCTCCCATTAATAATAAATAGGCTGTTCTGCCAAATCCCATTTCATTTTCACCTAAGCTATTGATTAATGTTTCAATACGATAGCCTCGGTACCACAATTCTCCTTCACAAGGCACGCGTTTTCCGCCGACAACCTTTGTACCATTGACTGCGGAGATATTCGTTAACCCAGTTAGGACGCCCTTTCCATCAGGATCTCTCAGCCCTAAATTTACGCCATATTCACTGTAAAGCCGAGGTGAAATTTCGTCATTTTCTTTACATATTGCGATTTGTCTTTCGAGGTATTTTGATTGTCCTTGACTCATTGTTTCTCCTTTTCCAACTCTGTCGTGATAACGGTATCCAATTGCTTCATTAAGTCAAGTAATTTTATCATATTCTGTTGACCGTACTTTTCGATCACATGAGAATAAAATTGCTGAGTTGATTTTTGGTGGTCTTCAACTAATTTTTTTCCATCATCTGTGATCATAACGTATGTACCTTGTTCTCCATCTCCGTCATGCTTCCAGATAATCAACCCTTTGTCTTGAAGCTGTCGCGATAAATTGGATACATAGCGAATTGGACGGTGCAGACTTTCGGCTAAATCTGATAAATAAGTTTTGCCACCATAAATCGGATCATTTTTTTCATTTTTTAAAATTAAATTCAGCACAATGAACTCAGAGATTGTCATTTCGTGAAAGAAATGCTGGAGCTCACTGTTGTTAATCAACATAAACCTACGATATATTAATTCATCTGATAGATCAAAATTGTGCTTATCTTTTTGTTTATCCTCTGTCATTTCAATACTCCTATCTATGATATTTTTCTCGTCTATGCTTATGCTTTGGTATTTTTTGAATAAATCAGGTCTAAACCTTTTCGTCATTTTTAATGATTGAATATGACGCCATTTTTCGATTTTTTTATGATCTCCTGATAACAGTACATCGGGAACGCGATACCCATCAATTTCCCTGGGATGTGTATATTGCGGATATTCTAAAAGGAAATGATCAAAAGATTCTTCTTCAAGACTAGATGCTTTCAAATTATCTTTTAATTGCCTCAATATTGAATCCGTTACAACCATGGAAGGTAATTCCCCACCAGTCAAAACGTAATCACCTATTGAAAGTTTTAAATCAACATAATTCATAACACGTTCATCAACACCTTCGTAATGGCCGCAAATCATAATAATATTATCATAAGTGTGGGCAATTTTTCGAGCCATTGCCTGATTATACGTCTGTCCAGAAGGTGACATTAAAATTGTAAAAGTCTCACTCTGTTTGAGTGCATTGATTGCTTTTACAATTGGTTCATAACGCAGAATCATGCCGGCGCCACCACCGTATGGCGAATCGTCAATTTTACGAAAACTCCCTTTGACAAATTGCCTGATATCAATCACCTGTACATTTGCTGTTTGATTTTTAATCGCACGTTTGACGATATGAGATGATAAAAAGCCTTTAAAATCCTCTGGCATTAATGTCAATATATTTATATTTAACATAATAATTATTGTATTGACGAAGTCATATCCTTATCAAACCATTTTTCTGTCAACTTTGCATACGTACCATTATCGATCAAATGTTTTAACGCTCGATTAATTTTTCTCGTCAACTTCTCATTATCTTTTCGGCAAACGATTGAGTAATTTTCACTGGCTATAGGGTGAGATGTGATCTCATATTGGTTTGGGTATTTTTTTATATAAAAAATTGCTTCAGACTCATCGATAATCAAACGAACAACCATATCATTTTTCAATGCTTTAACGGCATAATTGAGAGAATTAAATTTCTTAACTTTCCCGTTGTCCAAGTGTGCCTTTGCAGTTCCGGCCCCACCACTATTTACAACAACGCCAACCTGTTTGTCTTTCAAATCCTTTAATGTCTCATTTGAATCATTCACCGCTTCATCGTCTGTTTTGGATTTTTTTAATATCACGATATTATTCACAAAGTAACGGTTTGACAAGCTGAAATTATCTTCTCTTGAAGGCGTGTCAGTTACAGAAGATAACACACAATCGTACTTATTTCTATTCATCCTGTCAAAAATACTATTCCAAGATGTATTGATCCAATAAGGATTTACATTTAATTCTTTTGCAATGGCATTGCCTAAATCAATTTCAAATCCAATGACATTTTGCTTATCATCAGTAAAAGCCATTGGTGCATGATTTGCGCAGACGCCGAATGTAATGGTGCCGTCAGCTAACGAATCTGAGCTTGTTTTCGTCTTTTGACTGTACGCAGTTGTTAAAGTAAAAATCAATGCTAAACAAAAAATCAGAAAAAAGATTTTCCTTGTTCTTTTCATGGTATACCTCTCTCTTTTGTATTCCATTCGACAAGTAATTTAAAATATTATACACTTTTTAATTATTTAATTAAAGTAATAAAGTCTTTTTAAAGAAATAAATAGAAATGCAAATTAAGGTATAGTATAGTATTAATTAATTTACTTATCAATGTGAGGGAAAAATGAATCAGCTGCAAAGAACAGAATTATTACTTGGTTCAGAAGCCATGGAAACGTTAAGAAATTCGCATGTCGCTGTTTTTGGACTAGGCGGCGTGGGTGGATTTGCTGTCGAAGCAATTGCCCGCTGTGGTGTGGGTCATATAGATATTATCGATAAAGATACGGTTGATATTACAAATTTAAACCGCCAGATTATCGCGACGAGATCAACTATCGGACAATTAAAAACGCAAATTATGAAAGAGCGTATTCATGATATTAACCCACATATTTCAGTAAAGGCCTTTCCTATTTTTTTTCTGCCGGATACCAAAAATCAATTTGATTTCACACAATACGATTATGTTATTGATGCAGTGGATACTGTCACAGCAAAACTAACACTTATAGAAGAATCTTATCAGCACCATGTTCCAATCATAAGTTCAATGGGGGCAGGAAATAAATTGGATCCCACTCAATTTAAAGTTGCCGATATTTTCCAAACTTCGGTTGATCCATTGGCAAAAGTCATTCGACATGAACTGCGCAAACGTCATATCAATCAATTAAAAGTTGTTTACTCTACAGAAAAACCACAAAAAATAAAAACCGACAAATTTGAAAAAATTGTCGGTTCTGTCTCTTTTGTCCCATCGGTCGCGGGATTAATTATGGCTGGAGAAGTAATCAAGGATCTCATTCATTCTGTGTAAGAATTTCTTTTAAGTACGCACCTGTATATGATTTTGGATTTTGTGCTACTTCTTCTGGCGTCCCCTGGGCGACGATCGTGCCGCCGTTTTCGCCGCCTTCTGGGCCTAAATCTATGATATAATCTGCAACTTTAATCACATCGAGATGGTGTTCAATGATCACGACTGTATTTCCCATGTCTACCAAGCGATGCATAATTTTCACCAGTTTTGCGACATCATCAATGTGCAGTCCCGTTGTCGGTTCATCCAAAATATAAAGGGTTTTACCTGTATTTTGTCTGGATAATTCGGTTGATAATTTTACTCTCTGTGCTTCTCCTCCAGACAATTGCGTAGAAGGCTGCCCCAGTTTGATATAACCTAACCCCACATCGTGAAGTGTTTCCAGCTTTCGCTTTAAGCGCGGGAGATTTTTAAAGAATTCAAGTGCTTCATCGACAGTCATGTCCAACACTTCAGCAATATTTTTTCCTTTATATTTAACGTCCAAAGTTTCCCGGTTATATCGTGTCCCCTTGCAGACCTCACACGGCACATACACGTCTGGCAGGAAATGCATCTCTATTTTTATGATCCCATCACCATGACATGTTTCGCATCTGCCACCTTTTACATTAAAGCTAAATCGCCCTTTATTGTAACCGCGGGCCTTGGCTTCATTTGTACTTGCAAATAAATCTCGAATTAAATCAAATAATCCTGTATATGTAGCCGGGTTAGACCTCGGCGTTCTGCCAATCGGTGTTTGATCAATTGCAATGATTTTGTCAATATTTTGTATACCTGAGATGCGTTTATGTTTTCCTGGACGCTTGTAGCTGTGGTAAAGCGATCTGGAGACACCATTGTATAAAATATCGTTTACCAACGTCGACTTTCCCGATCCCGAAACACCTGTTACTAAAATAAGTTTTCCAAGGGGGAAGGCAACATCGATATTTTTCAAATTGTGTTCAGCCGCTCCTGTTATTTTAATAAATTTTCCGTTGCCCTCTCTTCTTTTAGAAGGAACTGGAATTCCTTTCTGACCGGATAAATATTGCCCTGTAATCGATCGCTCTGACCGAATAATATCATCCACATGCCCTTCTGCGATAATTTCGCCTCCATTTACGCCGGCCTTTGGACCGATGTCGACAATCCAATCAGCTTCACGTATGGTTTCTTCGTCGTGTTCAACAACAATGAGCGAATTGCCCAAATCTGTCAACTGCCTTAACGAGTTTAAAAGCTTGCGATTATCTCTCTGATGCAGCCCGATACTCGGTTCATCAAGCACATACAATACGCCTGTTAATCCCGTTCCGATCTGCGTTGCCAATCGAATTCTCTGGCTTTCTCCTCCTGAGAGCGTCCCCGCTGAACGTTCAAGTGTCAAATAATCAAGACCGACGTCTGACAAAAATTGAAGTCGATTTTTGATTTCGGTTATGATTTGACTCGCAATCAGCATTTCGTGTTCTGTAAGCGAGAGCTGATCTAGAAACTTTAGCGCTTCGCGAATTGAAAGTTCAGTAAACTCAATGATGTTCATATTCGCAATGGTTACGGACAATACTTTAGGGTTCAGTCTCTTGCCGTGACAACTTGGACACGGAATGTCTGACATGTATCTTTCAATAAACCCACGCATTGTATTTGATTTTGTCTCTCTAAACCGTCTCTCCATGTTATTGATCAGACCTTCAAAACGCGACGTGTAGGTCCCTTTGAATTTACCATCGTAAGTGACAGTCATTTCATCATTAGAGCCATATAAAATTTCATTAAGACAGGCCTTTGACATATCTTTTATTGGCGTATCAAAGTCATAATTGTATTTTTCAAGCAAACTTTTTAGCATTGACTGAAGATGCCTGTTATCGTGTTTAAGTCCAAAAAATTTGATAGCCCCTTCATTAATTGACAAGCTGCGGTCCGGTATTAAAATATGTGGATCAACCTCTTTGTGAAAACCTAAACCGTTGCAGGTTGGGCACATCCCGTATGGGTTGTTAAAAGAAAAAGAACGCGGCTCAAGTTCCTCCATAGAAAAGCCACAGTCTGGACATGACAGCTTTTCACTGAACAGTCTACTTTCTCCGTCGATGACTTGACATTTTACAAGGCCGTCAGACATTTTAAGTGCAATTTCGACTGAATCCGTCAAGCGCTCGCGCATATTTTCTCTCTTTTTCAGCCGATCGATGACGACATCAATTTGATGCTTAATATTTTTCTTTAATTCAATTTTTTCGGAAAGAAGACGCATTTCACCGTCAACAACAACACGAACGTATCCTTCTCTTTTTAAGCGAGACAGCAATTTTTTCTGCTGCCCTTTTTCGCCTCTTACTAAAGGCGCTAAAATCATAAACTTCGTTCCTTCTGGCAGTTCCAAAATGTGATCAACAATTTGGTCAATGCTTTGAGACGAAATTTCTTTGCCGCAGTGTGGACAGTGCGGAATGCCAATTCTTGCATACAATAATCTTAAATAATCGTATATTTCCGTAACTGTTCCGACTGTGGAACGTGGATTTCTATTTGTCGTCTTTTGATCGATGGAAACAGCTGGCGAGAGCCCATCAATTTTTTCGACTCTAGGTTTTCTGCTGTTGCCTAAAAACATTCGCGCATACGAAGATAAGGATTCAATATATCTGCGCTGCCCTTCGGCATAAATCGTGTCAAATGCTAGTGTAGATTTACCCGAACCCGATACGCCAGTGAAAACAACCAACTGATCTCTCGGAATTTTTAGACTGACATTTTTTAAATTATGTTCTTTTGCTCCAATGACTGATATATATTTCATATAACTTTTTGACCTTTGATTTCCTTAATCAAATCTCTAATTTTTGCAGCTTTTTCAAAGTCAAGCTGAGCTGCAGCTTCTTTCATTTCTTTTTCAAGTTTTTCTAAATCAAAATCGTCCACATTTCGATTTGAAGGCTGCTTTTCGTATTTAACAGGTGTTTCGGCAGCTTTGGTCACTTCAATAATATTGTGAATATCTTTCTTTACAGTTTGTGGCACGATATGGTGATCTAAATTGTATTGCTGCTGAATTTTTCTTCTCCGCTTGGTCTCTGTAATCGCATAATCCATCGATTTTGTAACGGTATCTGCATACATAATGACATGGCCATCTACGTTTCGAGCTGCTCGACCAATCGTCTGGATTAACGATGTTTCGCTTCTTAAATAGCCCTCCTTGTCCGCGTCTAAAATCGCAACAAGTCCAACTTCAGGCAGATCTAACCCCTCGCGCAAGAGATTGATCCCCACAAGGACATCAAAACTTCCAAGGCGTAATTCTCTTAATATTTTCATTCTTTCAATGGTATCAATATCAGAATGTAAATATCGAACTCTGATTCCATTGTCTTTTAAATATTCCGTTAAATCTTCTGCCATTTTTTTCGTCAGCGTCGTAATCAAAACGCGCTCTTTTTTCGAAACTGTTTTTCGTATTTCGCTAATTAAATCATCGATCTGCCCTTTGGTCGGACGAAGTGATATTTCAGGATCCAACAATCCCGTCGGACGAATCAATTGTTCTACAACCTGCTCACTATGTTCTGCTTCGTATTTCCCTGGCGTCGCAGATGTAAAAATAATCTGATGAATTTTTCCTTCAAACTCTTCAAAAGTCAAAGGCCGATTGTCATAGGCGGAAGGGAGTCTAAATCCGTAGTCGACGAGGTTTTTCTTTCGCGCTCGATCGCCTGCACTCATGCCGCCGATTTGCGGAATTGAGACGTGAGATTCATCGGCGAAAATCAAAAAATCATCTGGAAAATAGTCAATTAATGTATAAGGCGGCGCACCCGGTTTTGAACCGTTAATATAGCGCGTGTAATTTTCAATTCCTGTGCAATACCCCATTTCCTGAAGCATCTCTAAATCGTAATTGGTGCGCTGCAATATTCTCTGCGCTTCAACGAGATAATCGTGCTCTTTAAACCAAGTGTATCTTTCGCCGAGTTCTTTGCGTATCCCTTTTATCGCGTTCTCAAGCCGATCTGGTGTGGTCGTATAATGTGAAGCCGGGAAAATAGCAACGTGACTTAATTCTCCAATGATTTCACCTGTGACCACATTGATTTCTGTAATGCGGTCAATTTCATCGTCAAAAAATTCTATTCTTACCGCTTTATCCGTTGATGATGCCGGAAAAATTTCTAAGACATCGCCACGTACACGAAAATTATTTCTCTCAAAACCGATATTATTGCGAACATATTGAATATCAACCAGCTGTCTAATGATCTCATCCCGATCTTTCTTCATGCCAGGTCTCAACGAAATAACGAGATTTTCATAATCGATTGGGCTCCCGAGACCATAGATACAGGAGACAGACGCAATAATAATGACATCCGTTCGTTCAAACAAAGCAGCTGTGGCAGAGTGTCTCAATTTATCTATTTCATCATTAATCGAAGCATCTTTTTCGATATACAAATCTCTGCCTGGGACATAAGCTTCTGGCTGATAATAATCATAATAGGAGACGAAATATTCCACTGCGTTATTTGGGAAAAATGTCCTAAATTCATTTGCCAATTGCGCAGCCAGTGTTTTATTATGTGCCAAAACAAGTGTTGGTTTTTGAACGGCTTCTATGACTTTTGCCATTGTGTAGGTTTTCCCTGAACCCGTTACTCCCAACAACGTTTGGTATTTCATCCCCTCTTTTATTCCCTTTGAGAGCTTATCGATAGCCTGCTGCTGATCGCCCTTTGGCGTAAAGTTTGATACAACTTTAAATGGTTTATTGACTTTTGTGATTTTTTTCATTTTAAAATTTTACTACTTATTATTTCTAAGGCCTTCTGAAACTGTTGATCATTATCAGTAAGATAATTTTCCGTCAAATCATTTTCATTGACAACAATGTCAGGCGTAATGCCTTTTTTATTGATATTTCTTCCTTTGGGTGTGTAATATTGAGCTGTTGTAATCTGATATCCCGTGCCGTCATGCATCGGAATAACGCTTTGGACAATTCCTTTTCCAAATGTTTGTGTGCCAATAACGGTCGCTTTGTTGTAATCCTGCAATGCCCCAGTCAATATTTCAGAAGCACTTGCCGTATTTTGATCAACTAAAATAACCATTGGAAGTTTAACCTGAGCCTTGCTAGTTGCTCGATAGGTTTCATCATTGCCGTTTCTTCCCTTTGTCGTTACGATTTTCCCTTTATATATCAATTGATCGCCAATATTGACTGCTGTATCTACGATACCACCGCCATCTTCGCGCAAATCAATGATTAAGCCCTGAATATTCTTTTTTTGAAGTGAAGTCAGCTGCGTTTCAAAATCTTCATCTGTATTTTCTGCAAATTCAGAAATATAAATATAACCTATTTTCTTTCCATTCTGATTAAAAGTTCTCGACGTCACTGACGAATTCTTTACTGCAGCACGTTCAACTTTAACATTTATGTCTTTCCCATCTCTTTGAATCACAAGCTGAACGCTGGATCCCGCTTTTCCTCTGACTTTATTCGCGACAGCAGACGAGCCTTTCCCCAAATAATTGGTGCCATCCACTTTTTTGATCACATCTCCGGCCTTTAAACCTGCTTCTTCTGCCGGTGTATTTTTCATAACTGATACGATATAGGCATTTTTATTGTCATCTTCACTTAATATCACCCCTATACCATAGTAGGAACCGGAAATTTCTTGGGTCAATGCCTTGTATTCTTTTTTCGTGTAATAGATAGAATATTTATCCTTGATTGCCTTGAACATTCCTTTGTAAGCAGACTCTGATAGTTTGTCGGTATCCACTTTTTTATAGTAATTTTCTTCTATTGAATTCTCCAGCTGTGCAAATTTTTGAGTCGATTTTGCAATTTTAGAGGTATTGGCCTTGAATACATAGTAATCTTTTAAGTGAAAAATACCGAATGAGGTGAGAAAAAAAGTCAGCAGATTCGTTAAAATAATCACTAAAATGATAATAAGGACATTCTTTTTTGTACGATTCATTGATATTACTCCATTGAGATTGATTCCACTAATATAAATATAATAAGCCCCCCAATTGCTAATCTTTCATGAGTTTATAAACTCAATACAATTGGGGGGACGTAAATATTTCCGCGCTATTCAAATAAATTAAACATCTAAGAACTTTCTAATCGCAACACGGCTTCCAATCGTACCGATCAAAATACCGTACACTAAAAAGAAAATAACAATTTGTCCAATCAGGGCAGCAGGCGAGGACAAATTAGCCGTAATTGGGAGCAGCGCATTACCGCTTAGATAGCCTAGAATATAGAAATATCCAGTACGCACAGCTAAAGTGGCCGCTAACGCTGCAATAATGCCTAAGAATGCCCCTTCTAAAATAAACGGAGCTCGAATATAACCGTCCGTAGCACCGACATACTTCATAATGCCTATTTCTTTTCTTCTTGCAAATACTGTCAATTTGATCGTATTGTAAATCAAGAAATAAGAAATAACAGACAAGACAATTACTACAAAAATACAAAACAGATTAATAAAATGACTAAAATTAGTCAACGCCTTAATATAATCTTTTCCGTATTTAATGTATTCAATTCCCGCATTATTTTTTTTGTTGTACTGTGAAATTTGCTTTTTTATCTTACCGAGATTGTCTGCATTTTTTGCTCTAACGATGTACGACTCCGGCATAGGGTTATTTTTAGCGTTAAACGTATCAGTTAAATCTGATGAACTATTCAACTGGTTAGAGAAATTCTTTAATGCTGTCGCCTTAGATTCATATTTGACAGATTGAATCAAATTATTTGAATTTAAATAATTTTTCAATCCATCTTTCTGCTGTTGTGTGCAGTTTTCTGTCATATACACCTGGATTTGCAGATTACCCTCAACGTGTTTAGTAATTTGCCGAATATTCATTGTAATGACTAAAAAGATGCCCAAAATGATTAACGCAGCAGTCATTGAAATAATGGAAGCCAAGCTCATTAACGAATTTCGCCGCAAACTCTGCCCGGCATCGCGAATTGTAGATCTTCGAAGATTAAACATTCACAATCCCACCTTTGCTGCTGTCTCCGGTTAACCTGCCATCTTCAAGTGTTAAAACTCGCTTATTTAAAAGTTTAACAATATTCATATCATGCGTAACAACCACTGTCGTCGTGCCATGTCTGTTAATTTCAAGCAAAATACGCATAATATCCTTTGATGTTTCCGGGTCCAAGTTTCCTGTCGGTTCGTCACAAATCAATATACTTGGATTGTTGATAATCGCTCTCGCAATAACAACCCGCTGTTGTTCCCCTCCAGAAAGTTCATTGGGATAGTGGTACATCCGATCTGATAAGCCCACCATGCTTAATGCAAGCGGCACCTTTTTTCGAATCTTCTTTTCTGGACGTCCGATAATTTCCATGGCGTAGGCAACATTTTCATAAACATTTTTGTTTTCCAATAAACGGAAATCCTGGAAAACAACGCCTAATTTTCTTCTCAAATAAGGAATTTGTGCCTTTGACAGTTTTGAAATATCATGTCCCTTAATACGGACAACGCCGCTCGTTGCATCAATTTCTCTCAGCAATAATTTAATAAATGTCGACTTTCCAGCGCCACTACGTCCCACTAAAAAGACAAATTCTCCAGATTCAATACGCAGATTGATATCCTTCAGCGCATCTTTTTCGTTTTTTTCATATGTTTTTGTAACATTATCAAATTCTATCATAGTGTACTCTTTCTATATCAATCGATTTAAAACTCGCTTTTACAATGCGAATGCTTAATTTTTCTAGTTTAGTATAACTCAAGAATTCATAATATACAAATTATTTCAGCGTTCTTTAAAAAAAGAGACACGTCTAACTAACGTGTCTCAAGTGTCCGCATTAAAGCGCTTGCTTAAAGGTATCAACTAATGTTAACTGTTCCCACGGTAGATTCAAGTCATCTCTGCCGAAGTGACCATAGGCAGCTGTTTGTTTGTAAATTGGTCTTCTAAGATCTAAATTTTTAATGATTGCATCCGGTCTCAGGTCAACATTTTCTTCGATTAATTCGACGATTTTATCATCTGTTACAGCACCTGTACCAAAAGTATCTACGAAAATGGAAACTGGTTTAGCAACCCCAATCGCATATGCAAGCTGTACTTCGCAGCGTTTAGCTAATTTTGCTGCAACGATATTTTTCGCAATCCATCTCGCTGCATAGGCTGCGGAACGGTCAACCTTTGTCGGATCTTTTCCGGAGAATGCGCCGCCGCCATGACGGCCTACACCACCATAGGTATCGACGATGATTTTTCTTCCGGTTAATCCAGCGTCTCCTTGAGGACCACCGATTACAAATCTTCCAGTCGGATTGACAAAAATTTTCGTATCGTCATCCATCATATCAGCATCGATGACAGGTTTGATGACATATTCGATCACATCGTGGCGAATTGTCTTCGAATCGACTTCTGCGCTGTGCTGCGTAGAGATCACAACCGTATCTACTCTAACCGGTGTGTTGCCGTCGTATTCGACAGTCACCTGCGATTTCCCATCTGGGCGCAAATAGTCGAGCTGCCCGCTCTTTCTGACCTTTGCTAACTGTTTTGTCAACTTATGTGCCAACGAAATTGGCATCGGCATCAGTTCTGGCGTTTCATCGCACGCGAAACCAAACATCATACCTTGGTCGCCTGCACCGGTGTTCATATCTCCGCCTTCTTTTGATTCAAGAGATTCATCAACGCCCATTGCGATGTCGCTTGACTGTTCATCGATTGATGTTAAGACCGCGCAGGTATCGCAGTCAAAACCATATTTTGCGCGATCGTAACCAATTTCTCGAATGGTTTCTCTAGCAATTTTCGGGATATCAATGTAGCAGTTCGTTGTAATTTCGCCAGTCACCAAAACTAAACCAGTCGCAACAGATGTTTCACAAGCTACACGTCCCATAGGATCCTTTTCCATGATCGCGTCTAAAACAGCGTCTGAAATTTGATCGCAGATTTTGTCAGGATGTCCTTCTGTCACTGATTCAGAAGTAAATAATCTTTTCATAGTATCTCCTTTTGTATATTATATTAAAAAATCCCACTTTGTAACGAGTGGGATTCTTTCATCCCATCATTCAGTTTCCTGAAGGTATTAGCACCATACTTTTGCTGGTTGCCGGGCTTCATTGGGCCTTTCCCTCCGCCGCTCTAGATAGGTTATTTTTCAATTGCGGTGTTCATAATAACGCTCTGCAATTCTTTTGTCAAGATTTCTTTATAATTATTTCACTATAGATAATATCCATATGAAGTGAATGCATTTTCAATATGCCGCACTCTCACATTTTCTTTATTCGTTCCAACGACTTCTACGACATCAAAACGGATTCTCGGATTTATTACTCTTCTTTTTTGTAAATATAAAATGGCCGTTCTAATAATATGTTCTTGTTTTCTAAAATTTACAGCTTGTCCGGGAGTGCCATGATGCATATTCGCTCTGTATTTAACCTCTGTAAAAACGTACATCTGGTCAATTTTTGAAATAATATCAATCTCGCCGGTTTTATCAGAATAATTTCTCGCAACGATTTGATGATTTTTGTATTTTTCCAAGTAAAATGCAGCTACATCTTCAGCCCAATTTCCTTTTTTGCGATTTAATTTTTTGTCCATCTACACAAAATTTTTAATAAAAGTTTTTCTGTGAATCGGCGTTGCGCCAAATCGGCGAATAGCGGCTATATGTTCCGCCGAGCCATATCCTTTATTGCTTTCAAATCCATATTGAGGAAATTGTTTTGCGTATTCTTTCATCAAATTGTCACGATAAACTTTTGCCACGATACTTGCCGCACCGATTGAATAACATCTTTCATCTCCATGTATCATGGCTTTAACCGGAATATCTGAAGGCAATTGAACCGCATCGATTAATAACAAATCAGGGCTGGGATGAAGTTGTTCAACGGCATTGTTCATTGCTAATTTTGTCGCTTCTAGTATATTGATTTGATCGATTATTTGTGGTTCAACCTGCCCGATTCCAATGGCAATTGCTTCTTTTCTTATTTTCAGGTTGAGCTTTTCTCTCGTTTTTTCCGAAAGTTTTTTTGAATCCTCCATCCCCAATATACACGACTCTTTTGGCATAATGACTGCTGCTGCAACGACCGGTCCCGCCAGAGGGCCTCGTCCAACTTCATCAATGCCCGCAATAAACTGAAAGCCTTGAGACATTAACTCATCTTCAAGTTGCTTTTTCTGATGAATTTTTTCGAGATTGGCAATTGTTCTCTGCACTTGTCTTCTCTTTTTCTTCACAAGTGCCTGCACGCCTTTTCTTGGGTCTTTTTCCAGACATGTTAAAATTTGAGACAGCTCATTTTCTGAAATTTGACTAATCCAATGGTCGATTTCTTTAATGGTCATTTTAGAAAGCTGCATTTGATCAAAATGTTGCATCATGATTTTACTCGGTCTCGCTCTCTGGCATGTCAATTGTAATTCTTCCGAATTTTCCATTTTTTATGTCTGTCAAAAGCATATTTGAAGCACGGCCATAATCGTACTCACCGCCCCGCACAAGCAGTTTTTTTTCTTCACAGATCATATCAAAAATTTCCCAAGGTTTTTTCCCCGAAATATCTTCAAGTTGATACCGATCTTGAATGCGGTCCGGATAATACTGCATCATAAATTTTATGAGCTCACCAGCGAGATTTTCTTTTTCGAAAATCGTATCTTTTATCGCACCAATCCATGCCAGCTCGTTTCCAATACGTTCTGAATCAAATTTGGGCCACAAAATACCCGGTGTATCTAACAGCATGATTTTTTCTTCAGTTTGAATCCACTGCTGTCCTTTGGTGACGCCAGGTTTATTCCCCGTAACTGCCTTTTTTTTATTTGCCAATGTATTGATAATGGCACTTTTCCCAACATTAGGGATGCCGCAGATTAAGCATTTTTTTGATTCGCCTTGCTGCAGCACGCTCATTAGCTTTGATCGATCACCTCGGTTATAAGCCGTAAATGCCATCACATGCTGAGCTGTCGTTTCTTTTTTAATTGCGCTGATCCATTGTTTAGTTCTTTTCGGATCGGCCAAATCAGATTTGTTTAATAAAATGATATGTGTTTTTTTTCGTTTCTTAAGCAGCTGTGCAATATCCGGATTGCGACTTGCGACAGGGACACGTGCGTCTAATATTTCGATAATCGTGTCGACTAGTTTTAATTTTTCTTTGATCTGGCGCGTTGCCTTGGCCATATGCCCCGGATACCACTGCAGCTGCTTCGATGTTGTTGCCATTGTTAATTACCTATTGTTCCCCATTTATTAAAGGGCCAAAACCTAAATACTACGTGACCGATCATGTCTTTACTATCTACGAACCCTAAGGATGTGAATCTGCTGTCCGAACTATTTGCGCGGTTATCACCCATGACAAAATATTTTCCCTTTGGAACGGTCGTCTTTGGATAATCACCGTAGGGTTCTTGACTGATATAAGACTCTTTCAAAAGTTTTCCGTTGCGGTAAACTTTCATATTTTTGATTTCGATGGTGTCACCGCCTTTTGCGATGACGCGCTTGACGTAATCCACTCCAGGAGAAAATCTCAACACGACAATGTCGCCATAATCAGGCTCGCCTACCCGATACTCGATTTTATTAATAACAAGGCGCTGCCCTTGATGTAATGTCGGCTGCATTGAAGGTCCTTGTACGACTACGAAATCAAAGAAGAACATCTTAATCACGATTGCGATACCAACTGCAATTAAAATAGAAATAATCCAATCCTTAATACTTGCCGATTCTTCCTCGTTTTCTTTTCGTTTTTTCGACATATTGTACTCCTAAAATATCGCATACAAAACAAGGGCCCATAAAGGACCCTTATGATTAAATGTATTAGTCTCTGCTTTTAACTCTTGCGGCTTTACCAACGCGATCGCGAAGATAATTTAATTTTGCTCTTCTGACCTTACCACGGCGCACAACATCGATTTGAGCAACCTTTGGAGAATGTACCGGGAAAGTTCTTTCTACGCCAATTCCAGATGATAATTTACGAACAGTGAATGATTCGTTAATGCCGCCGTGCTGTTTCTTCAGCACAACGCCTTCGAACATCTGAATTCTTTCGCGTTTTCCTTCGATAACGCGTACATGAACACGAACAGTATCACCCACTTCAAATGGTGTGACTTCTTTTTTCATATTGTCTTCTTGTACTTTTTTAAGTAAATCCATAACTTGTCTCCTTTATGTAGAAAATTTGAAGATCATTCGTATAACCATACCAGCGGATCATCAAGACAGTACTTACCAATTTTAATCGAAGCGATTCAGAATTGCAAGCTATTTCTCTTTTTTTAATAAATCCGGTCGTTTTTTCTGCGTAATCTCAAGTGATTTCGCTTTTCGCCATTTTTTTATCTGGGCGTGATTCCCAGAAAGTAAAACCTTTGGCACCGACATATCCTCGACTTGCTGCGGCCTCGTGTATTGCGGATATTCGAGTAGATTACTTTCAAAAGATTCCTCCGTTAAACTTTCATCGTTTCCCAAGACACCTTGAAGGTGTCTGATAATGCTGTCAGCCATAACTAGAGCGGGAAGCTCACCTCCAGTTAAAACGTAGTCGCCAATAGAATATTCGTCAGTTACATAACGATCGATGACGCGTTGATCAACACCTTCGTAATGGCCGCATAAAAATATAAAGCGCTTGCGCTCTTTTAACCTTAAGGTTAATTTTTGACACTCTTCCGTATTAAATGGTGTACCTGAGGGCGTCAAAAAAATAATTGGAATCTCCTGATAATCCTCAATGCTTTTAATAGCTCTTATGATTGGCGCCGCCTGCATGACCATTCCAGCGCCGCCGCCATAAGGGTAATCATCTACGCGATTGTGCTTGTTATTTGCAAAATCCCGAATATCAATTGCATGAACCTGTATAATATGATCTTCCAGTGCGCGCTTCATAATACTTTCAGAAAAGTATTGATTAATAATATCTGGGAATAACGTCAAAAAATATAAGTCCATCATAGCTATTTATAAATCAAAAAATTCTTCAGGAATATCGGCCAACATCGTTCCTTGATCTAAATCCCACTGATAAAAATAGCATTTTCTAAAAGGAACATAAATTTTTTTCGCTTTATTCCTGAGCTGAATCTCAAGCGTATCAACTGATCCTGTATTAGTTAACACATCCGTAATTTTTCCTATTTCACTATTTTTTTTGTCGAAAACCCGAATACCAATAAGATCAGCAATATACACTTCATCTTCTTCTAATTGATCCTGGCTGCGATCGATGCAGACCGTTGTGTTGATTAATGCTTCCGCGTCATTTCTACTTTTAATACCTTCCAATGTGAGCAGCACCATGTTTTTATGTAATCTCACGTTTTGTACATTCATTTTCTGCGGTTTATTCCCTTTTTTTTGAATATAAACCGTTTTAAATGAGAAAAACTGCTCTGTAACGTCCAACATTGGCATGACGCGCATCTCTCCTCGAATACCGTGAGCCCCTGTTATTTTTCCAATTGTTAATAATTGTTTCATTCGATTTCCCAAGATATAAAAAAATGATTCGCTTGCACGAATCATCCTTCGATATTAATTATTAATCTACAATATTCAGCATAACGCGTTTATTTTCTTTACTTCCCATCGCCTTCAAGACAGAACGGATCGCTTTCGCAATCCGACCTTGACGACCAATGACTCGGCCCATATCGCGATCGGCAACATGAAGTTCAAGAATAATTTCATTATGCTTTTCACTTTCAGTCACTTCTACAGCATCGGGATCATCCACGAGTGCTTTAACGATCACCTCAACCAGTTCTTTCATAAAAAGTGCTCCTGATTAGTCGATGATGTTTTCTTTTTGTAAAAGCGCCTTTACTGTAGCAGATGGTTTAGCGCCATTTGAAATCCATTTTTTAACCGCATCACCGTCAATTTTAATTACAGGCGGTTCGACAGTTGGATTGTAATAGCCGACTTCTTCGATGAACTTTCCATCTCTTGGTGCTCTGATATCAGCAACAACTAAACGATAAAATGGGCTCTTTTTCTTTCCCATCCGTTTCATTCTGATTTTTACTGCCATTTTTGACTCCTTTCATTTTTGCTATCTCTATGTTCAGTAATAATATTATTATTACATAAACGGCAATTTCATTCTTCCTCTTTTTTTCTTCCCCATGTTGCCCATCTGTTTCATCATTTTCCTGCTTTGTTCAAATCCCTTTAACAAGCGGTTAACATCAGCAACACTGGTTCCGCTGCCATTTGCAATCCGTTTACGTCGGCTGCCATTGATGATATCCGGTTTTTCTCTTTCTTCCGGCGTCATCGAAAAAATAATGGCTTCGGTTCTACTCATTTGTTTTTCTGTAGCTGCCATATCTAAGCCAGCCAGAGCTTTCTTATTCATACCTGGCATCATCTCAAGCAGGCTTGAAATGGAGCCCATTTTTTGGAGCTGATGGAGCTGATCAAGAAAGTCGTTGAGATCAAAAGATGCATTGCGTATCTTTTGTTCCATGAGTCTTGCTTCTTCTTCATCAACCATTCCCTGTGCTTTATCGATTAATGAAAGCACATCGCCCATTCCCAAAATACGGGAGGCCATTCGGTCTGGATGAAAAGACTCAATATCCGATAGTTTTTCGCCAGTTCCGATAAAGACAATCGGTTTTTGCGTGGTATACGCGACAGACAGTGCCGCGCCGCCTCTGGTATCGCCATCAAGTTTTGTCAAGACCACACCAGTTATACCCAGTTTTTCATCAAAGGTTTTTGAAACATTTACGGATTCCTGACCTGTCATCCCATCGACAACCAGCAATTTTTCTGTCGGCTGAATAGCCTGATCAATATCAGATAGTTCCTGCATCAATGTTTCGTCAATCTGTAATCTGCCGGCGGTATCGATAATGACTAAATTATAGCCCTTATCTTCTGCAATTTGCTTCGCTTCTTCCGCTATTTTAACTGGATCCTGATTCGTCTCATCTGAATAAACAGGTATATCTAGTTCTTTTCCCAGAACTTTTAACTGTTCAATCGCTGCGGGTCTGTACACGTCTGCCGCGACAAGTAAGGGCTTTAATGAAGCTTCTTTTCTCAAGAGATTGGCAATTTTTGCCGCAGTGGTTGTTTTCCCAGCGCCTTGGAGACCAATCATCATAAAGATATTCATTTTATCTTTTGAAATCTCAAGCTTTTGATCTTCGCCGCCGAGCATCTTCACCATTTCTTCATTAACAACTTTAACATATTGCTGCCCTGGTGTTAAAGATTTAAGAACTTCTTCGCCTTTTGCTCGTTCACTGACTGACTTGGTAAAGGACTTAACCACTTTAAAGTTGACATCTGCTTCTAGGAGAGCTAACTTGATTTCTCTATTTGCAGCCTTGATGTCAGATTCATCAAGCTTGCCTTTTTTTCGCATTCCGGCGAATACATTCTGAAATTTTTCGCTTAACCCTTCAAACATGATTATTTCCTCTAATATTCATCTTTAAAATCATCAATTTCTTTTGATAATTTTTTGAGCGTCTTCATCGCTGCCGGTGATTGTTTGATCATCTCATCCGTTTGCAACTCGTCCAACTCTGTTTCAATATTGGCGATTAATATTTTTGTCTTTTCAAACCGCTCTACGAGATGGAGTTTGTTTTCAAATTTTTGCAGCTGGTTACGCCCTCTACGAATGGCATCATATGCGCCTTGTCTGGTCATTTGCACGATTTCAGCAATTTCAGTCGCTGAATAATCATCGTTGTAGTAATACGATAATGGCAATTTTAATTTTGACGAAAGCAATTCTCCATAGAAATCAAAAAGCAACTGTTCTTGATATTTTTTCCGGATCGACTCTTCTTTTGACATAGACCTCTTTCCTAAGACTTATATATTTTACAAATCTTTCCACGATGTGTCAAGTCTTTTTCTTTACAATTTGTTATGAATTCGCATCTTCATCGGGATGGTACAGCATTTCAACAAAATCCTTCGCATTAAATGGAATTAGATCTTCCGCTTTTTCACCAAGCCCTACATATTCAATCGGAATCTTTAATTCATTTAAAATAGGAATAATGACGCCGCCTTTAGCTGTGCCGTCGAGCTTTGTCATGATGATGCCACTCAGCGGAACCGCATCGTTAAACGTTTTTGCCTGCGTCAAAGCGTTTTGCCCCGTTGTCGCATCCACAACCAACACATTATGGATGTGATAATCGCCCTTCTCTCTTTCGCAGATTCGATTCAGCTTATTTAATTCGTTCATTAGATTGACTTTGTTATGCAGACGTCCAGCCGTATCGCAAATCAATATATCCGCATTTTTCGCTTGAGCCGAATGAATCGCGTCAAAAACAACTGAAGCAGGATCTGCTCCTGAACGGCTTGTAATGATATCGACTCCGATTCGCTCCGCCCAGGTTTCTAGTTGTTCCACAGCAGCTGCACGAAATGTGTCTGCCGCAGCGAGCACTACTTTTTTCCCTTCACTCTTATACTTTTGAGCTAATTTAGCTATTGTGGTCGTTTTTCCAACGCCATTTACCCCTACAACTAATGTGATTGCAGGAAATTGAATTGGATCTTCCGGAATATCAACCATCTGGATCATGATATTCTGAAGTTCTTCAATGACACTTTCGGTTGTTTTCAATTTTTTTGTCTTGATATTATCCTGCAGTTCTTCGACAATCGTTTCCGCTGTATTGACACTGATATCTGATAATATTAAATTTTCTTCTAATTCATCAAAAAAATCTTCGTCTAATTCTTTGTAATAGAGCAAGTGGTCAATTTTTTCAGTAAATTTTTTTGTCGTACCGGAAACGCGATCGCGCATTTTTTTAAATACAGAAGCCATTCTATTCTCCTTTTGTAATATTAAATATAATCTGATATTTTTACTGAGACAATTTTTGAAATGCCTGTGTTCGTCATTGAAATCCCATAAATCGAATCGCAGATTTTTAATGTGTTTTTCCGATGCGTAATTAGTATGAATTGAGTTTGATCATAAATTTTCTTTAAATAAGTCGTAAAGCGGTAAATGTTTTGATCATCTAGAGCCGCATCCACCTCATCAATGATGCAAAACGGTGATGGATTAAGCTTTAAAAAGGCAAACAGCAGGCAAATTGCTGTCATCGCTTTTTCCCCACCTGACATTAGCGACAGCTGTTTTAAATTTTTCCCAGGCGGCTGAGCCTCAAGTCCAATACCGCTTTGTAGGATATTTTGAGGGTCCATATAAAATAGGTTTGCCTTTCCGCCGCCAAACAATTCTTTAAATATTTGTGAGAAATACAACTGAAGCTTTTTAAATTCAAAATCGAATCTTTCTGTCATTTCTTTTTGAAGGTCCTGAATCATTTTTTCTATTTTCTCTTTTGATTTTAATAGATCGTGATATTGATTTTGAATAAAAAGATATCTTTGATTGATCTCTTCGTAATCTTCAATTGCATTCACATTGACATTGCCCAGATCTTTAATTTGCTGTTCTAAAGACTGAATAGACGACTTGTCAGCAGCCGTTTCATCCCAATTTTTATTTCTCAGCCAATCACTAATCATCGTGAGATTCATATCGTAACGTCTCATCATTTTGTCGGACATATTTTGTCTTACCGTTAATATGCGGTGTGATGCGATTTGCAGCTTGTTCAATTCTTCATTTTGCAAAATCTGCTGATGATTTAACGTTCTAATTTTTCTGTCGGTATCCTCTATTTGTTCGTCTATTTTTGCTTCACTCTCTGCAAATGAATTGGCCTTTTCTTTTCGGTCAATTTCCCGCTTTTGTAATAAAAGAATCGACTGATCGATTTCTTTCAAACGCGCTTTGCTTTGTTTTGCAGCCATTTCAAGCTCTTTAGAGAGAGTGCTCTGAGCCTCTATTTTTTGTATGAGTTGATCAATTTGCTGTTTTACATTTTCTGATTGTTTCTTTTTTAATTTAATGCCTTCATTATTTTTTGCAATTGCAATGTTGTATTTGGCAATGATCCGGTCATTTTCCCTTTGCTTTTGATGCAGCGCATTTAATTGATTTTGAATATCACTTTGATTAACAGCATGGTCGTTAGTATCGTCTTTTGTTATCAGCTTATTAATTTCTTTGATTGATTTTTGTATGTCGCTGAACCTATTTTTCAGTTGTTGACATTCTTTTTCTTCTTGATCAATATTTGTATGTATATCTAAATTCGTTTTGATTAATGTCTTACTTTTATGATTTTCTTCGAAAATAAGCCGTTTAACTTCTTCGTCATGAGCCTTTAATTTCAAATAGTTTTGCTGTTGAGTTGATCGTGATTTCTGTACAGCAGCTAGTTCACGATCACAATCTGCTATTTGCGCAGCCATTTTCTTTTCTTGAAGTGCATAGGTTTTAAGCTCGTCTTTTTTATTGTATCGGTAGGTACTTTGATTCTTTTTCTGCCTCCCACCGACAATTGCGCCGCCTGCATAAAAGATTTCACCATCCAGGGTCACAATCATGTAGTATTTTACAACACGCCGCATTTGTCTTGCCGCATCGAATTTGTCGACCACAATCACTCTACCCAATAAACTTTCAACAGCCGGCTGAATTTCAGGAGAAAATCGAATTAAGTCAGACGCAATGCCGGCATAACCTTTAAAATGAGTAAAACTGTTTTTTTCTCCTTCAGAAATCTGATTACTTTTTAAATTGGATAAAGGCAAAAAAGTGACACGCCCAGACCGATTCTTTTTTAATAATTCTATACAATAACGAGCCGTGTCAACATCGGCAACAATAATATTTTGAGTCTTTCTTCCTAAAGCCGAATCTATTGCATAAATTAAATTATTCGGAACTTCAATGAGATCGCCAACGGGCCCAAAAATATTATACTGTATTTGTTTTGGCATTGAGCTTTTTCTGCTCATAATCCATCTTGTTCCAGGCACATAATCTAAGAACTGGCTTTGTACCCTTTTAAGATAATCAGTCCGAGTCCTGAGAAGTGATTGATCATTTCTGAGTTGATTAATCTGTTTCGATAGCTTTTTCTCTTTATCTTTTAATTGATTAAGTGTCGCTTGTGCTTCTGATAATTGCTTTTGGGTTTCTGCAGCCTGCTTTTGATCTTGTTCTAACTTTGCGTGTTCGCGTTCATAATGCTTTTTATTCTCTGAAATGATATTTTTTTCATTCCGTATGTGCTGCATTCTAATATTGATTTTTTCTTCAATAACTGATAACTCTGAATCGTATTGTGCGATTTTATCTTTATTTTTTTCTCGTTCAGATCGAAAATTTTTATCGATTCCCTGCGCTTTTGTTAATTGGTCTTGAATTTTTCCAATGGCTTGCGCATGCTCATTGCCCTTTTTTTGCTGCAGCGCTTGTTCGCGCCTTAAACGCTCATTATCCTTTTGGAGCGCTCGGATCTCATCAGCTAATCCATCTATTTTTTTCTGATTCTCATCCTTTTGAGTCGATAAATCTGTTATGAGTTCATTGCATCTGCTGATTTCAAATGTTGTGCGATTGATTTGTTCTTCTATATGCGCCTTGTCTTTTTCAACATTCACGTTGTTCGTGGATATCTCTTCAAATAATAGATCACTTTCTTTTTTAGATTCTAATATTTTTTTCTTCTGAACACGTAATCGTTGATATTGCGCATCCGCATCGTGTATGGCTATTTTTATTTTATTGATTTCGTCGTTACATTGATCGAGCGCTTTTTGATTTTCTGATTTTTTTCTTTCAAGTGCTTGGTATTCCCTTTGAAACGAGATTAAATCTAACCTTTTCAGCTTTTCTTTCAAGTTAAGGTAACGCTTTGCTTTTTCCGCCTGTTTCGATAATGGGGTGCGCTGACGTTCCAATTCAAGCATCAAATCCTGAATCCGCTCCATATTCGCTTGAGCAGAATCTAGTTCTTTTTGCGCCTCATGCTCACGGGATTTATAATTAACGATGCCAACCGCTTCTTCAATAATCCCCCTTAAAGTATCCGGATCGCTGTTAATAATATTTTCTATATTCCCTTGACCTACTATTGAGTAGCCATTTTTCCCAAGACCTGTGTCTGCAAATATCGCGTGAATGTCCCTTAAACGAACGGATTGATTATTAATCAGATAAGCGGATTCTCCTGTTTTAAAGAGCCTGCGCGTGATGGAGACTTCGTCCGGAAATTCGTTAAAATATCGGTCCGAATTATCCAATAGAATCGTCACTTCTGCGTATCCCATCGGATTATGAAAAGATGTGCCGGAAAAGATAACATCATCCATTTGTTTTCCGCGCAGAGATTTACTGCTTTGCTCTCCCAAAACCCACCGGATCGCATCAATGATATTGCTTTTGCCACTTCCATTAGGACCGATGATGGCTGTAATGTTAGGATCAAAAGTGAGTTCAACGGAATTCGCGAAAGATTTAAATCCGACCATTCGCAACGATTTTAAATACATAAATATTATTACACCTTTAGTTACAGATCTAATTTAATTTTTTATATAATACATTTTTAGCAGCCTGCTGTTCAGCTTCTTTTTTCGTTTTTCCTACGCCATCGCCGCATTTTTCCCCATTAATAAATAAGGAGACGTAAAAATTCTTTTCGTGTTCCGGCCCTGTTGTGTGGTCAAGAACGTATTCAATAACATGCTCCTTTTGTTGTTGAATCAGCTCTTGTAAGGCTGTTTTATAATCATTATTCAAATGTCCGCTAAGCGCTAAATGTATATTTTCGTCCAATAAAGAATAAGCGATTTTTTTTGTTTGATCGTAGTCTGAATCTAGGAACACTGCGCCAATTAAAGCTTCAAAAGCATTCTCTAATATTGATCTGCGATGTCTTCCTCCAGATGCGATTTCACCTTTTCCCAATAATAGAAAATCACCCAAATGGATTTTCGCTGCCGCTCTGGATAAAGATTCGGAGCACACAATACTTGCTCGAAGCCGTGTCATTTTTCCTTCAGAAAAATTGAAATGCTTGTACAAGTATTCTGAAATAGATAATTCCAAAACAGCATCTCCAAGATATTCCAATCGTTCATTGTTCGTGTCGCTTTTTCCATACGAACTATGGGTTAACGCTTCGATTAGATATTTTTTTTCATCAAAATAATAATTGATTTCTTTTTCTAATTTATTAGTTTCCATTTCTAAAAGAATCCTTATATTAACGAAAAAGCTCCCATATATATGGGAGCTTTTTCAAGTTTCATTTAAGCGTCAAGAATTTTAATAATGTCACCGACTGTTTTGATGTTTTCTAATTGATCATCTGGGACCTTGACACCAAATTCATCTTCAAAAGCCATAACCAGTTCAACAATATCCAAAGAATCTGCATCGAGATCTTCTACCAAATTGCTATCTTCGCTGATTTCATCTTCAGAAACACCTAACTGTTCTGCAATGATGGTTTTTACCTGATCAAGTTTATTACTCATTGTTTGATCCTCCATTTAATTATTTAGACTGCATTTCACTATTTATTGTGTTTTCAATTTTCGCTATGATGTCGCCATCCATGTAAGCAATTGCCTGCTTAATTGCATTTTTAATCGCATAAGCATTGGAGCTGCCATGTGCCTTAATCAGTCCATTGCGTATGCCAAGAAACGGTGCACCACCCACTTCGTCAGAACTAAATTCTTTCTTAAAAGATTGGAGATCTTTTTTTATGAGTGCTCCGCCAATTTTACCTCTGGTCGAACCTAAGATGGCTTGCTTTAATCCATTTAATAAAAAGCTGGAAAGTCCTTCGAGCTGTTTTAATAATATATTCCCGGTAAAACCGTCTGTGACGATAATATCTGCTTCACCGGTCATGACGTCACGAGATTCAATATTGCCAATAAAATTAATTGACTTTGTCTCTGATAAAAGCTGATACGCTTTTTTAACCAGAACGCTGCCTTTTTCTTCTTCTGTACCTATGTTAAGTAAGGCAACTTTCGGATAGGCAACGTTAAAAACATTTTGATAGTAGATTGATCCTAAAATACCAAACTGCTGCAGGTATTCCGCTTTACAATCTGCGTTCGCTCCTGAATCCAAAAGTAATGTGACATGATCTTTTGTCGGAAGTGGCGTAGCTAAAGCAGGTCTTTTAATTCCTTTGATGCGCCCCAGCTTGAAGAGACCGCCTGCCAACAAGGCACCTGTTGAACCGGCTGACACAAGCACACTATTTTCTTCTTCTTGATTGACTGCATCTAACCCGACAACGATCGAAGAATCCTTTTTTTCTCTAATCGCCTTCATAGGTTCTTCATTAAAACCAATCACCGACTTCGCCGGCAGAATATCGATAGCTTCTTTTGGATCTTTTGCCAAAGACAACTCGTCACGGATCGCCGACTCGTCGCCGACGAGGGTCAAATGAACATGATATTCATTGACCGCATCGACGCAGCCCTTAACAATTTCTCTCGGGGCATAGTCGCCACCCATTGCATCCACAAAGATATGCATATTGTTTCCCTTAAAAATTAGAAAAACAGAGGCAAAGCTCTGTTTTAGTCTTCAGCTAACACTTCTGTGTCTTTATATGTTCCACAATTTCTGCAAACACGATGCGGTAATTTAATTTCACCACATTTCGGGCAAACACTCATGCCTGGAACTGTCAGCTTGTAATGCGTTCTTCTTTTGTCGCGTCTTGCTTTAGATGATCTGTGCTTTGGTACTGCCATTGTTACACCTCCCAACGTCTATAACTATGATTAAGTAATTATACTACATTAGCCCCATTTATAAAAGTTTTTTTAATGCTTCCATTCTAGGGTCAATCCCATTGTCGTCATCAGAATGATCGCTGTCATTGCATCGACATTCTTCAAAGTTTAAATTCACGCCGCATCCCGGGCAAAGTCCTTTGCAGTCTGGTTTGCATAAAACTCTAAAAGGCTCGTTGATATAAAGACATTCTTCCACGCAGGGAATGACGTCAAAATCCTTTGCTGAAGGATTGATTTCGCTCGATTCACGGTATGTATAATTACACTGGTATGGTGTCGGCTGTAAACATCTGGCGCATTCAAAAATCATCGTCCCCGTTATCTGCAAATCAGCCATCACTTCATGACGATTTAATAGGCTGAGATGCCCCGTAACATGCAGACCTTCATCAGAAATTTGGCCATTCAATTCTTGATTTTCATCGACCAAATCTTTCGAATAGACTTGAAAATCCAGTGGATACTGCACACCACCGTGTAATTCTGAAATTTCTATTTTCATTATAAACTCCAAATGGGCAAGACTCATTATAAATGAGAATTGCCCATTCTGTCAAGAAAAATTCTTGAATTAATATTTCGTTTGTCCTTATTTAGCCGCTTCAACTAATTCAACTGTATCTCTAGCAATCATTAATTCTTCATTGGTCGGAATGATCATGACCTTTGTTTTCGAATCGTCAGTTGAAATAATGGTTTCTTCTCCGCGGATTTTATTCTTTTCAGGGTCGAGTTCAACACCTAAGAACTGCAGGCCGTCACAAATTGCGGCACGCGCTGTATCCGAGTTTTCACCGAGACCTGCTGTGAAGATAATACCGTCTACGCCATTCATAGCTGCTGCGTACGAGCCAATGGTTGTTTTAACTCTGTACTGGAAGACATCTAATGCCAATTGTGCACGTTTATTGCCTTCTCCTGCAGCCTGTTCGATATCTCTAAAGTCTGAGCTCACACCAGAAATCCCAAGGACACCTGATTCCTTATTCATCATGTTGTCAACTTCTTCTGTCGTGTAGCCTCTCTGACGGAGGAAAATAAGAATTTCAGGGTCGATATCCCCGCATCTTGTTCCCATAGCCAGACCAGCCAATGGCGTCAACCCCATTGAGGTGTCGATCGATTTGCCATGGCAGACTGCGGCGATACTTGCACCGTTGCCTAAATGGCATGAAATTAATTTAAGTTCTGAAAGCGGCTTGCCCATTAATTTAGCTGCCTGCAAAGTGACAAAACGATGGGAAGTTCCGTGGAAGCCGTATTTTCTGATGCCATATTTTTCGTAGAGTTCATACGGCAGTGGATAAATGAAGGCCTTCGGCGGCATTGTCTGGTGGAAGGCGGTGTCAAATACAGCGACCATCGGCACATTAGGAAGCATTTCCTGGCAAGCGCGAATGCCGATCAAGTTGGCCGGATTATGAAGCGGTGCTAAAACAGAATTTTCTTCCATTTTTTCAATCACTTCATCTGTAATAATCACGGAAGATGCGAACGCTTCCCCGCCGTGAACGGTTCGATGCCCAACAGCGTCAATTTCGTCCAATGATTTGATCACACCGTGATTTTCATCAACCAAAGCCTTAAAAATAATGTCGAGCGCATCTTTATGTGTATCTAATGGACGTTTAAACTGAACCTTAGCTTTGCCAATGGGTTCATGCTTGACAACAGAACCTTCAATGCCGATTCTTTCTGCAAGCCCTTTTGCCAAAACGGTTTCAGTTTCCATGTCTAATAACTGGTATTTTAAAGAAGAACTGCCAGCGTTGATAACAAGTACTTTCATCTTTTCACTTTCTCCTTAGAATAAAAATATACTATTCAAACTTCTAATACTATATCATTTTTTTATTCTTTCGTCCTAAATTATTTTGTAATATAATATGAAAATATCAAAAAAATCCAAGAAAAAAACAAATGGAGGCATTCATTTTGAAAGCTTTAGGAATTATCGCCGAATACAATCCCTTTCACAATGGGCACCGCTTCCATATTCGCGCCTCTCAAGAGAAAGTCCATCCGGACGCAACCATTGTCGTCATGAGCGGGCCTTTTGTGCAGCGCGGCACTCCAGCTGTTTTAGATAAATGGCAGCGCTGCAGGATTGCGCTTGCTGGCGGCGCCGATCTCGTCTGCGAGCTGCCCGTCCCCTGGGCAACAGCAGGTGCCGAAAAATTTGCAGAAGGTGCCGTTGCCATTTTAGACGCATTGCATTGTACATACCTTTCTTTTGGTTCGGAATCGGGCGACATCGAATCGTTAAAAAAGATTGCGCATCTCTTATCTGAAGAACCGCCTGTTTTTCAATCAGAACTGAAAAAGCGCCTTAAACGCGGGGCCAGTTTTGCAAAATCTAGAGAAAAAGCCGTTTGTTCACTTCTGGGGCGAAGCGCTGCCGACGCCATGGCTAAGCCTAATAACATTCTCGGCATCGAATATTTAAAGGCGATCACTCGCAGTCACGCCCATCTCCATCCGATCACAGTAAAAAGACGAGGTGCGCTTCACGACCAAATCGCTTCCGATTCATTTTCATCGTCTGCCATTCGGCAATTAATGAGAACAGACGATATTGCCCTCGCTTCAGACTACCTGCCCTACCCATCACAAATATTAAAAGACACCCACTTTTGTTCTCTGGAAACACATTTTGAGAACTTTGCGGCGGCTAAATTGTTAACAGCTTCCCTGCCCCAGCTTCGCGGCTTACCGGAGGTGACAGAAGGCTTGGAATTCGCCCTTCAAAACACCGCCCGCGATCCACAAGGATTTTCTTATCAGCAGATCATCGATTGCGTTTCGTCTAAACGCATTCCTAAAAGCCGAGTCCGGCGCATTCTTTTCAATTTGGCTCTCAATATTTCAAAACAGTCAATCGATCAATTCTGGGCATGCGCACCGCCATATATTCGAATTCTTGGAATGAACGATCGAGGGCGTGCATTCTTAGCTGAAAATAAGAAAAAAATTGACTGTCCTATATTAATAAATGTAAAAAGCAATCAAACACAATTAAATCAACCAGCGAAGGAAATATTAGGACTTGATATGCGCGCCCAAAATATGTGGAATTATCTCCATGGCGACGCGCTGTTGTTTCATGACTATCGTCATCCGCCAGTCCTTGTCTTTTAGATATTCAAAGAAATGAGGCTTATTATGAATTCAACACTCACTTTTAAACAGAAAAAAAATAATTTAGCTCATCTTGCCTGCTCTTTAGGCGTCAATATTCAGCCCGGTCAGACGCTCGTTGTCAATGCGCCAGTGGAAAGTGCTGATTTTGCACGCCTTGTTGCCAAAAATGCCTTTGAACTCGGCGCGAAGGATGTCTCGATTCGCTACAATGACGAACATTTTTCAAGACTGCGATACGATCACGCCGATCTGGAAGCCTTAACAACCATCCCAAAGTGGCAGCAGGACCGATTAAACGACTACGTCGATCAAAATACGGCGGTGATCTCCATTTATGCGGAAGACCCTGATGTGATGAAGGGTGTGGATACCAGCAAGGTATTGGCTGCTACACGGGCTGCTCAGACTGCTGGAAAAAGGTATCAGGAGGCCGTGATGAACGACCGCATCCGCTGGTGCGTCATTTCTGTTCCAACGGCCGGATGGGCGCACAAAATTTTCCCAGAACTTCCTGAAGATCTTGCTGTTTCCAAGTTATGGGATGCCATTTTCTACACCACAAGAACAGATTTAGCTGATCCTGTCGGCGCTTGGCAGGCCCATAATCAAAGCTTTGAAAAACGTGTCAACCTATTAAATCAGCACCAGTTCACAGAATTCATCTACACTTCCCCGTCATCCGGCACTGATCTTCACGTCGGCATGCCCAAAAATCACGTTTGGGCCGGCGGTTCAGAAATCGCTCAGGACGGCGTGTCCTTTTTCCCTAATATTCCAACTGAAGAAATCTTCTGCGCACCTGATAAAGATCGCGTAAACGGAACGCTCGTCAGCACACACCCTTTGGTTTACAATGGACAGCTGATCGATCATTTTCAGTTTACATTTAAAAACGGCGTTGTGACAGATTTTTCAGCAGAGCAGGGATACGACGCGCTGCAATCACTGCTTGAATCCTGCCCAGGCAGTAATCAGCTCGGCGAAATTTCTTTTGTGCCCTACGATTCCCCAATTCAAAATCTCGGCATTCTTTTCTACAATACCCTGTTCGACGAAAATGCCAGCTGTCACTTCGCACTCGGCGCCGCTTATCCTACCTGTGTTAAAGGCGGCCAAAATATGGACGAAGCCGCGTTAAAAAATGCCGGATTAAATGTTTCCGACACCCACGTGGATTTTATGGTCGGCGCTTCAGATTTAAATATTACCGGCGTTAAAGCTGACGGCTCCAAAATCCCTATTTTCATCAATGGCAACTGGGCCAGTTAAATTTTAATCATAACCCAAAAACGGGCTGTCCCTTTCCGGACAGCCCGTTTTGATTTTACGCCAAAACAAATTTTTTAAATACTTTTTTTCCTTTTTTAAGGACAAATCCCTTTTCAAGCATCGCTTTGGTAATCTGCATATTTTGATCGGTTACCTTGCTGCCATCAATCGAGATGCCATTTTGGTTAATAAGTCTTCTCGCTTCTGATTTGCTCTTGGCAATTTCAGAAACCGTCAGCAGATCCACAACACCGATCTGATCGTCTTCTAATTGATCGTTAGAAATTTCAACCTTCGGCATGTCCGAATCACTTCCTGCCCCTGTGAACAGGTTTCTGGAAACCTTCTGGGCCTTGTTCGCTTCTTCTTCACCGTGGACCAAAGTTGTCAATTCGTGAGCCAAGATTTCTTTCTTTTCATTGATACGAGAATCGTCCCATTTTCCCATTTCGTCGATTTCGTCAAGGGGAATAAATGTCAACATCCGCAGGCACTTCATCACGTCTGCGTCGTCGATATTCCGCCAGTACTGGTAAAATTCGAAAGGACTGGTCTTGTTGGGATCGAGCCAGACCGCGCCTTTCCCTGTCTTGCCCATTTTCTTACCTTCAGAGTTCAATAACAGCGTAATGGTCATCGCGTACGCATCGTCACCAGTCTTCTTGCGAATCAATTCTGTTCCGGCGAGCATATTACTCCACTGGTCATTTCCGCCGAACTGCATATTAACGCCGTACGCCTGATGCAGGTGATAAAAATCGTAGGCCTGCATGATCATGTAATTGAATTCCAGGAAGGAGAGCCCTCTCGCCATACGCTGTTTATACGCTTCTGCTCTCAACATGTTGTTCACCGAAAAATGAACGCCAACTTCCCGAAGCACATCGACATAATTTAAATCTAAAAGCCAGTCCGCATTATTGACTAATTGGGCTTTATCTTCTCCGAATTCGATGAACCGCGACATCTGTTTTTTAAAGCAGTCGCAGTTGTGCTGGATTTCTTCCGGCGTCATCATTCGTCTTAAATCCGTTCGGCCAGACGGGTCACCAATATACCCTGTACCGCCGCCGACCAACGCCACTGGACGGTTGCCTGCCTGCTGCAGTCTTTTCATCAAACACAATGCCATAAAATGACCGACATGAAGAGAATCTGCAGTTGGATCGAACCCAATATAGAATTTTGCGCCGCCCTTATTAATCAACTCCCGGATCTGCGGTTCGTCAGTCACCTGAGCGATCAGACCCCGCGCAACTAATTCATCATAAATTTCCATTCATTTACCTCCATATCATAAAAAATCCTCTATCTGAAAATTCAGATAGAGGACGAATAACCGTGGTACCACCTCAATTTAAGCCGCTAAGACTCCTCGGTGTATTAATATATAATACAAGCTGTATCGGGCAGACCCGTCCAATCCTAATCAATCACCGCAAGGCGATTTTTCAAACTGAAAGCTCCAAAATGTACTTCATTTATTTGTTCTTGTGTTTTCTCAGCGTCCAAACACTCTCTGGAAAGAAACAAATAAACTACTCTTTTTATCATCGCTTATTCAAATGAATTGTTTAGTATTATATCTAATCCTTATCAAGAGTTCAAGTCTAAAATTTAACGACGATGCCGACTGCCGCGGCAATTGCGATAAATATAATCGGATGCCAGTTCTTCACCTTCGGAACCCAATTCGACAAAACAAAAATAACGACGGCAAAAGCAACCGCTTTCCAATTAATGAAAGACAAGAAATTTTGAATCGACAAATGCGTATGGGTATTAAATAATGCAATTTCTCCAACCGAACAACAGGCCGCTGCGATTAACGCCGTTGAGGCGGGACGCAGCCCATAAAAACCGTCCTGAACGTATTGATTATCCTTAAAGGTCTGAAGTGCCTTCGCAATCAGCGTGATAATGATCACTGAGGGCAGTACCTCACTCAAGGTCGATACAATAGCTCCCAACACGCCGCTTACGGTAAAGCCCACATACGTTGCCATATTGATGCCAAGCGGGCCTGGCGTCGACTCAGAGACTGCGACCATATCCGCCAGCTGAGACTGGGTATACCAATGTGTAGTTTGACCAATATTGCTGAGAAAAGGAAAGGTGGCCATCCCTCCTCCAATTGCAAAAAGACCAGTTTTAAAAAATTCCCAAAAGAGTCGCACATACACCATTATCTTTTACCTCCTTTTCGGAAGCGCAAAGATTGAATCAATATGCCGGCAGCGGCCGCAATGAGAACAAACACAACTGGCGACACATTTGTGGCAAGAGCCAATACCAAAACGACTAGGAAAATGCCAGCTGTCGCTTTGTCGACAATTGAGCTTTTCCCTATTTTGATGACCGCATTGAGAATGAGCACAACAACCGCAATTCTGATCCCTTTAAAAGCATTGACAACCACTTCAGCGTTTTCAAAACGGCTGATAATTTTTGCCAGCGTCATAATAATCAAAAGTGACGGTGAAATGACGCCCAATGTCGCAATAATTCCGCCAATGATGCCACGTTTCTTATAGCCAATAAATGTGGCAGTATTCACTGCAATAATCCCTGGCGTGCACTGTCCGATCGCGTAATAATCCGCAATTTCCCGATCTGTAACCCATTTTTTATCCTCGACGACTTCTCTTTGAAGAATCGGCAGCATCGCGTAGCCGCCTCCAAACATCATCGCACCGATTTTAAAAAAGGTGATGTATAATTCTAAAATTGAAACGCGTTTTTTCACTATCTTCCCCCCTTTGCTCCCTATAAAAAAACGCCCAATCGTATAATGATTAGACGTTCTTTAATGTGTTTGACTTAAATTTGTTCAATGACGCCTACTGGGCAGCCATCCATCGCTTCTTCAGCGCTTTCCGCTAACTCAGGTGTCACTTCGATATCTCTGGCTTCGGCGACGCCTTCATCGTTGATGAAAAATATTTCCGGACAGGTCGCTTCGCAGGCGCCGCATCCAATACAACCATCATTAACTTTGTATTTCATTATAATCCCCTTCTTTCATCTTGGATATAGTTTTAGTATAATACATTCAGCGAAATAAAAAAAGAAAAATCTGGAGGCTGTCCATGGAAATAAAAGCATATGATTTAGAGCAAATCAAACTATTCAACCATATCAACCCCGCCGAACTGGAAGCACTTCTCAGTTTTTTGGGCTGCCATGTGAAGACGATTCAACGCAAAAAATACATTTATCATGTCGGAGATCAACTTAACGAATTTGGCATCGTCTTAAACGGCGAAGTGCGTATCGAAAACGTCGACTTTTGGGGAAACACCTCGATCATTGCCCATTTATCAAATGGCGCCATTTTCGCCGAAAGTTACGTTCTGGCTAATAAGCCGTTGTCCGTCGACGTGATCGCTCAGAAAACCAGCGAGATCTTATTTATCTCTACACAGAAATTATTTCAATCTGTCCCCGCAGAACAATCAGCCATTTCATCGGCAAAAAATACGTTAGTACAAAATTTACTTCTCGCCTGCAGTCAAAAGAATTTGCATTTGTCCCATAGAATCTTTCATACATCCAGCAAGACCATTCGCGGACGTGTCATTTCGTACTTGTCTTTTCTTTCAAAAGAAAAAGAAAGCGCAAGCTTTGACATTCCCTTTAACCGACAGCAGTTGGCCGATTATTTGAACGTCGATCGCTCCGCGCTTTCCCATGAACTCTCAAAAATGCAAAAAGATGGTTTAATCACAATGAATAAGAATCATTTTTCATTAAACGATAAAGTGATGTGATAAATGGCGAGTAACAATTCGCTTAATTCTAATTCCGATTCGACGACAAAATCAGGCGTGTACTCACTATCGTCTGGCTGAACGTGGTGGCGTCTATTGAACCATACCGATTTCCAGTTCGCTCTTTTTGCCCCCACCACGTCGATCGGATAAGCATCGCCAACGTACAAGCATTCGTCAGATTGACTGTGGGTACGCTTCTCTACATATTGGAATATTTCCCGATGCGGTTTTGTGAGTCCTATCTTTCCAGATATAAAAATATTTTCTTTAGGGAACCATTTTTCAAGGCCTAAAGTTTTGATTTTAAACCACTGATGCCGTTCTGGCCCGTTGGATATGATGCCCAAGAACACACCCTGCTTTGACAGATAGGTCAACAAATTTTGTATCTGTTCTGAAAGGCAGATTTTTCCTTGAAAGGTCTCGTAATTATCCTGAAAGGCCAAACAATCCGGTTTTGAAAGGTAAGCGCCATTATCTTCAAAGGCTTTTCCAATACGGTACGCATACATTTCTTCTTTATCGATTTCGCCTCTGGAGACCATGTCGAAAACCTCGTCACTCCGAGCACGGCTGTCGATAAAAATGCGCTCTACATTCAACGCTTTGAAGCGATCACCAAAGGAATATTCAAAGGCTCTTCTAAAGGGCTCGTACTGATTGTACAACGTGTCGTCAATGTCGAAAAAGAATTTTTTAACTTTATTACTCATCTTTATTTTTCTTCGGATTTTGCATATTTGTTCAGCAGCAGATTATTATCAGGATCAATGACATTTGTAATCACAGGTTCGTATTTGTCTTTTCCAAACCTTCCCCGGCGATCCATCAGATGAATAATCCCGTATGCCGCAAACATGAGAATGAGGCCTCCGAAAAAGCCAGTGTAAACTTCATTTAAATGCAGCATCGGTGCAATGGAGTACCCGATAAATATCCCGAGTAAAAAGCCAATTAGCGGAAAACCGTAGGCCACGCCGCTCGCTTTCATAAAATTGGCAAATTCCATTTCGAGTGCAACTTTATCGCCTACCTTGGCGTTCACATCGTTTTTTGCGTCGACAGTCATTGTTTTTTTTGACGTGCCCAATTCACACGCTTTGCAGTCGCCGCACATTTCATGACGCGTAATGATGACCCTTGCCGTATTGTTTTTCTTTATTCTCTTAACTGTTCCGTATTCGATCATCTTAAATGCCTCTATTTTATGCTATTAGAAATATAACTCCCAAAAAATTGGGAGTTGTGCATTCAATTAAACAATATCTTCATCCACGCTGATGCCCAAATCGATCAATTGGTCCAAACCTGCATCAGCTGGCGCTTCTGTCATTAAATCGCTGTGATTCTGTGTTTTCGGGAACGCAATGACATCGCGGATGTTGTCGATATCCATCAACATCATAATCAAACGGTCAAAACCGAAGGCTAAACCACCATGTGGCGGAGTCCCGTATTTGAGTGCTTCCATTAAGAAGCCAAACTGTGTTTGAACCGTTTCTTCTGAGAGATTAAGCGCCTTAAACATCTTTTCCTGAATATCGCCGTTGTGGATACGGATAGAACCGCCGCCGAGTTCTACGCCATTGACAACCATGTCGTACGCATCTGAACGTACTTTTTCTGGTGCAGTTTCCAACAATGGAATGTCTTCGTCAAGCGGTGCTGTAAATGGATGGTGAACCGCTACATAACGGCCCTGTTCTTCATCGTATTCAAGCAGCGGGAAATCGATAACCCACAAGAATTTAAACTGATTGGATACATCGATCTTAAGACGGCGTGCCAATTCTAAGCGCAGCTGCCCCATCGCGGTGCACGCAATTTGGTCTGTATCTGCGACCATGAAGATATAATCGCCTTCTTCTGCGCCTAAGCGGTCGTAAATCGCTTGTTTTTCTTCTTCAGAGATGAATTTCAGAATTGGTGTTTTCATCTGGGATTCATCGTCTTTGACGTCAATCCAAGCTAAACCCTTAGCTTTGTAGATCTTGGCGTGTTTTTCCAAATTTTTAAGGGCTTTTTTAGACAGTTTCCCTTGTGCGTCCTTCGCGATGATCGCTCGGACAGAACCGCCTCGTTTGATCGCGTCGGAAAAAACATTAAAGGATGAATCTTTAAGAATATCAGAAAGATCGTGTAGTTCCAGACCGAAACGCATATCCGGCTTGTCTGAACCAAAGCGATCCATCGCTTCCCGCCATGTCATCCGCAGGAACGGACGTTCCAATTCAATACCGCGGATTTCTTTAAAGATCTTTGCGATCATTTCTTCCATAATCGGCAGGATGTCATCCTTTGTGACAAATGACATTTCCATATCGATCTGGGTAAATTCCGGCTGGCGATCCTGGCGTAAATCTTCATCTCTGAAGCATTTTGCCAATTGATAATAACGATCCATGCCAGAGATCATCAAAATTTGTTTAAAAAGCTGTGGGCTCTGCGGCAGACCAAAGAATTTGCCCTTTTGAACTCTTGAAGGAACCAGAAAATCGCGAGCCCCTTCTGGCGTTGTTTTTCCTAAAATAGGCGTTTCAATTTCGCAGAAACCATGTTCGTTCAAATAATTTCTGACAATAGAAGCGACCTTCGCCCGAGTCATCAAAATTTTCTGATTTTTCGGCTTACGCAGATCCAGATAGCGATATTTCAGTCTGACGTTTTCGCCCGATTTATCGTTATCTTTTACATAAATTGGAGGTGTCGCTGAAGTATCCAAGATGGTAATGTGATGCACCATTACTTCTACCTTCCCGGTTTCCATCTTAGGATTGACCGTTTCAGGTGTTCTTTCCTGAACAACCCCTTCAACATTCAATACGTATTCATCTCTGATCTTTTCGGCAATTGGGAATTCAGATCCAACTATTTTTTCATTGAAAACAACTTGAACCTTCCCCGAGCGGTCGCGAAGATCAACAAAAATAACGCCACCCAAGTCTCGGCGGCTGTCGGCCCATCCCGCTAATTTAACGGTCTGGCCCACCTTACTTTCATTGACCTCGCCGCAAACGGCAGATCTAAAATGCGTTTCCATCATTTGACAATCTTCCTCCTAATTCTATTCAAAGCCCTCAAAGAGGCATAATTTCATGTTTTTTTATTATATGCATTATTAATTATTCCGTCAAGCACACAAAGGATTAACGTGACACGTCAATCATCCATTTCTAAATATTGTCGATAGGCTTTTATCTTTTTCGCAATAATTTCTTCTGCCCGCGCGTTGTACGTTCGGATATCTTTAACAGTGTAGACTTTATTAAGCCGGTTTTGTTCAGGATGATACACTTTTCCTGTGGCGCCAGCGCCAATGCCGATGATCGTCTGCCGCTCTGCCATCATTAATATATTGTAAATCCCTTCGCTGCCATTTAAGCAGTATCCGATATTCTCTCCGTTACCCTGTGCGTATTTTTGGCGGTAAAGATAATACGGGCGATATTCCGAGCTTTTCAGGCGGTTTGAGATTTCGTCGTAAAAATCCTTCGAGTAAATCTGCTCGTACTGACACCCTTCTTCTTCTCTCAGTCTCGATCCTTTTTTAATCGCAAGGCTGTGGACGGTTAAATTTTCGGGATGCAGTTGAATGACCTTCTGCAAAGAAGACAGGACTATCTCAGGCCGTTCTTCGTTGAGTCCAACGATTAAATCCATATTGACACAGTCAAATCCGATTTCTCTTATCATTTGATAGACATTTCGGATATCTTCAGCCGTGTGCAGTCTTCCCACTGCGCGCAGTGTAGCGTCGTTCATGCTCTGAGGATTGAGGCAGAGTCGATTGACATGATATTGCTTCAGGAGCTTGAGTTTCTCGAGCGTTGTCGTTTCCGGGCGCCCAGCTTCGAACGTAAATTCCCGAATATTCGACAAATCAAATTCGCTGGAGACTGCCTTTAATAACGCGTCAAGCTGCTCAGCTGAAAAGATCGACGGCGTGCCTCCGCCAATATACAGTGTGTCGATTGAAAGCCGCTGATCGCGGATGAGTTCTGCAAATGCCCTTATTTCGATCAAAAGCGCTCGCAAATAATCCGCGCATAATTTACCCTTTTTGTCTGCAACCGTGGAGACAAAAGAACAATATGCGCATTTTGCCGGACAAATGGGAACGCCAATATAAAGCGAAATCTTTTTTGAATCATTTGGATAAACAATCGGCATTTCATTTTTTGCGATGTCGAGGGCAAGTTCAGCCTTTTCCGTTGAAACAAAATACTGATCTTTAAAATCCTTCAGCGCCAGTGCCTCGTCGTGGCGATTTTGAAGCAGCAGCTCGTGTGTAATTTTTACGGGTTTAATACCGGTCAAGCTTCCCCAAGGCAGGGTGTGCGAAGCGATATCCGACATAAAACGATAAAAAAACCCCTTGAATTCATTAGAATCAACGGGTTTTTCTGAAATACGATAAGTTTCTCGCTTCAATTCTTGCTGATCGAATTGTGCTGCAAACACGATTTGATCAGACTGAACCGTCGTCTGGATGACAAGATCTCCTGCCCCTTCAAAAACAACCTTCGCATTGGGAAAAAAGGATTTTGTCAGTTCGCGTGCACCGTTTTTCCAAGACGGAACGTCCGGCATTATCAATACAACTTGATCAATTTCTTCTATTTTCATAAGCTATTGTGCGTAAGGGTTATTCATCTTTTCAAATTTGATTGACGTTTTTTCGCCATGCCCCGGATAAACAACGATATCATCTGGATATGTCAGCAGACGTTTAACGGACTTGATGATATCCGGATAAGAGCCGCCTTGAAAATCAGTTCGTCCGACAGAGCCAAAAAACAACGTATCCCCTGTGAACATTTCCTGATTCGTCAAAAAGCAGGCCCCTCCTGGGGTATGCCCCGGCGTATGAATCACCGAAAACGAAAGTTCCGGAGAAATTTCAATTTTGTCGCCATCCTTAAGCAGCTCATCCGCAGCCGGGAAAACGGCGGACCGCCCCATCAGCAGGGAAATGTTTTTACCCGGTGAGGATAAACAATCCGCATCGTCTCTGTGAATACAGACGTCGGCATGCGTATAGGCGCTGGCCTGCGGAAGTCCTGCCATATGATCGTAATGTCCATGTGTCAGCAGAATTTTCTTGACCTGGACCTGATTGTCCTCAATGTCTTTTTCGATTTGTTTTGTCCATCCGCCTGGATCGATGATCACACCCTGATGATCCGAATCAGACCAAACCAGGTAGCAATTGGCCATCAGCGGACCAACCATATATCTGTTTATCTTTATCATAATTGTTTACTTAGAATAATTTCCTACTATCAAGCAAAAGCGTAACCGGCCCATCATTATGAATTTGAACCTGCATATCTGCCTGAAATTGACCAAAGGCAACGCGGTCAGCAGCAGCGTTTTTAATCTTTTCTTTGAATCTCAAATAATTCTGCCGCGCTGTCTGAACGTCACCGCTTTTTGAAAAGCTCGGTCTCCGTCCCTTTCTGCAATCTCCGTAGAGCGTAAACTGTGACACGACCAAAAGCTCGCCATGAACATCTAATAAAGACAAATTCATCTTATCATTTTCATCTTCAAAAATACGCAAATTCAGCGTCTTATTGATGATATAATCCATGTCGGCTTCCTGGTCCGATTGTTCAAAACCGATTAAAAGGCAGATGCCCCGCCCGATTTTGCCAATCACTTGACCGTCAACCTGAACGGAGGCATCAGATACCCTTTGAATAACTGCTCTCATCACTTGACCCTATATACGTTTAACCACTAATACAGAAGGAATTTTTTTAATGTTTTTAATCACTAAATTCAATTCTCTTCTCGATTTGACTTCAAAAACAGCTTCAAAATAATCGAATTTTCCTCTGTCATTTCGTGCGGTCAGCGCCGTTAAAGGAATATCCATTTCAATAAATACTTTATTGATTTCAATGAGTGTATGGGGATCTTCATCGGCCTGAATGCTGATTTCTGCACTAAAGTTACCTGATACACCAAATCGATTCCATTCGACATCAACCGTCTTTTCGGCGTCAATGTGCAGCACATTGGGACAATCTGTACGGTGAACCGTAATACCGTGGGATTGGGTAATATGTCCAATAATCTGATCCCCTGGAACTGGGCTGCAGCATTTCGCCAAATGCACATCAATATCGTTCAGCCCCGCAACCAAAATATTGGAATTATTTTTTTCCTTTTTTGTCGGTTTTTTAATGGCAATTTCGGGTTCTTGTTCTTTGAAAACCTCTGGGAAGAGCAATTTCATTTTTGTAAAAACAGTTCCCATCTTAATGCCATTGTAGCCAATCGCAGCGTAAAGATCGTCTACTGTTTTATAATTCAGCTGCTTGCACAAAGTTTCCAGTTCGGTCGTATTGCCAAGCTTAGAGTCCTGAAGCCCTTGCCGCTTTAATTCATTTTCAAGCGCTAATTTGCCCTTTTCAATGTTTTCTTCTTTTGTCTCACGCTTGAAATACTGTTTGATCTTATTTCTCGCGTGAGCGCTTTTAACGAAGTTTAACCAGTCACGGCTTGGGCCATTGCTGTGCTTTGAAGTCATAACTTCAACAATGTCGCCATTGCTGAGTTCGTAGTTCAGCGGCACGATTTTGCCGTTGACCTTTGCGCCGACACAATTATTCCCGATATCGCTGTGAACGCGATAGGCAAAATCAAGGGGACATGACCCGACTGGTAGCTCAAACACATCGCCTCTTGGTGAAAAAACGTAAACTTCTTCGTTCAGCAGATCGACCTTAATTGTTTCCAATAAGTCGCCGGCGTTGTCGAGCTCCTGCTGCCATTCCATAATCTGTCTGAGCCAGGCAATTTTTTTCTCGTAATGCGCGTCCTTGGAATTTTTGCTGCTGCCCTTGCCTTCCTTGTATTTCCAGTGGGCTGCAATCCCGTATTCGGCGACGCGGTGCATTTCCTTGGTTCGAATCTGAATTTCTACAGGATCGCCGTTCGGCCCAATCACAGTCGTGTGGATGGATTGATACATATTGGGCTTTGGCATGGCGATATAGTCTTTAAATCTGCCTGGAATTGGCTTCCATTCTGTGTGGACCAGTCCCAAAACCCCATAGCATTCCTTTACAGTATTCACAATGACACGAACCGCGACCAAATCGTAAATTTCGTCGAATTTTCGGTGCTGCGCCTTCATTTTACGATAAATTGAATAAAAATGTTTGGAGCGGCCGTACACTTTACATGGAATATCGACCTCTGCTAATTTTTTCTTCAAAATATCGATGACTTGATTGACGTATTCTTCTCGAGCCTGTTTTTTGGCTTTTACACTTTTAACCAAATTGTAATAGCCTTCAGGGTCAAGATATTTTAAGGATAAATCTTCAAGCTCAGCTTTAATGGCTTGAATCCCCAGTCGATTGGCAATCGGCGCGTAAATATCAAGGGTCTCCCGCGCTTTTTCCTTCTGCTTTTCTTTGGTCATGTACTCTAATGTCCGCATATTGTGCAGACGGTCGACCAGCTTGATCAAAATGACGCGGATATCCTTTGACATGGCCATGACCATTTTTCGGATATATTCCGCTTGGCTTTCTTCTTTCGACTGGTAATCGATTTTCCCAATTTTCGTCACGCCCTCAACCAGGTCCGCTATTTTAGGATTAAACATCGTGGCAATTTCTTCATGCGTTGTATCTGTGTCTTCGATCACGTCATGAAGCAGGGCGGCACAAATGGTTTCCGTATCCATCCTGTATTTGGCCAAAATATAAGCCACTGCAACAGGATGAATGATATAGTCTTCACCTGATTTCCGCTTTTGCCCCGCATGTGCCTGATCCGCTAGGTTAAAAGCGCGCATAATCATATCCGGATCGGCATCGGGGTCATTCTTTTCAACGATTTTAATGATATTGTCTATCTTTTTTTTGACTGCTTCTGTTGCCATGCGCACCTCCTCTTACCGTAGCTCTGACGTTCTATAAAGTTCTATTAAATAGGGAATTGAATCAATGACTGGACGTAGTAGTCTTTTAACGCTTCTCTGCCCTTAAGATCTGTCAATTCAATCATGAACAGCGCGCCGCAGACTTCCCCACCAAGCAATTCAACCAAATCGATTGCTGCTTTCATGGTACCGCCCGTGGCAAGCAGGTCGTCGATAATTAAGACACGGTCGCCTGTCTTAATGGCATCTTTCTGAATTTCAACAGTGTTTTCACCGTATTCCAGTTTGTAAGACTTTGCCATAACTTCGCCTGGCAGTTTCCCCGGTTTGCGGATCGGCACCAAACCAACGCCTAATTTGTACGCCAAAGCTGAGCCGAAAATATAGCCTCGCGCTTCCGGAATGCAGACGACATTCACATCCAAAGCCTTTGCGATTTCATAAAACTGATCGGTTACTTCGTGAAAGGCTTCCCCGTCTTTAATTAAGCTGTTAATGTCCTTAAAACTAATGCCTGGTTTTGGAAAATCAGGATAAATTGCAATTTTACTTTTTAAATCCATTGTAATCCCCACATTCTAGTTAATATTTCTTTTTAATTTTATCACTAACTCTGCTTTTTTTATATCCTTTTTTTGTTGTTCTTTCGGAATCTTTGAATATATGATCCCCTTCTTCAATTTTGAGTGAACCACATCGATTTCATTAAATATTTCCAATATCGCAAGCAGCTTAAAACAGTTCAAGGTTTTATTCCGATCCATCAAGGCATCAAATTTCACGCCATTTTCTGCATATTTTTTCAACATTTTATAAACCCAAACCGTTTCTTCCCGATTCGGTAAAATATCTTTTTGATCGTACTGCCAAATCGGCAGTTCCTTGATCACAGCATCCGACGCATTTTTGAGGATTTTCAAATATTGCCAGCATTTTTCATGATCAAATAATTCTGGAATTAAAATATTTTTTACCATCAGTTCAATTTGATCGTTTCCCATAAAATGATTGACTTTTGGAACAGCCAAAACATCGATGCCTTCGTCATAGTCTCTCAGTAAAGCGGATGCCAGTTTCCCCTGCGAAAAGGCAATGCACCTAAAATCCCCATCTTTAAAGCTTAAATGCGCCTGATCCTGTCCCATCGTTTTAACTTCCTCGGGATGAATATGGCTTAACCGAAAAAGCGGGCTCGGATTTTTCACGCCGTAGGGTTCACACATGGAAATGCAATCCATCAATTCCCAGTCAATATCGTTTTCTGAAAGATCGCCGTCGTAATAAATTTTTTTAATCAGATTTATTCTCGAATGATTTTTCTTGGCCCATTCTTTCAAAAATGATTCTAATTTAGGAATATTCTCCTCTTTAATTGAAAACCCGGCCGCCATCTCGTGACCGCCATAGGTTTCGAACAGCTCGGAACAGCCCGACAGCGCTTCGAAAATATTAATGCCTTCAACACTGCGGCAGCTCCCTCTTGCAATCCCGTCTTCATCGATTCCCATCACAATAACAGGGTGATACCAAATTTCCTGAATTTTACTGGCGACAATGCCAATCACGCCCGAATGCCAATTTTTCCCAGCAGCGCAGATAAAAACTTCTTGATATTTCTTTTGCAATTTAATGGCCTGCACCGCTTCATTGTAAATCTGAGCTTCAATTTCCTGACGTTTTTCGTTTTCGTCTTTTAAGAATTCTGCAACTTGATTGACCTGCACAGCCTCTTTTTTCGTATACAAATCCACAACGCAGTCCGCTTCGCCCAGCCGGCCTGCCGCGTTAATCTTAGGTGCTAATACAAAACCAATATTACCCGACGTCACTTCCTGCACATTTGAAACCTGAGCCAGCGCCTGAATCCCAGCATTTTTACAATCGGTATTAATCGACTCAATACCCATTTTAACAATTAGACGGTTTTCATCTTGAAGCGGCACAATATCCGCGACCGTCGCCATCGCCGCACATTCCAGATAATTGCTCAAATCGCGCGTCTGGCCTTGCGCTTCCTCCAACGCCTGCACGCATTTAAAGGCAAGGCCTGCGCCGCAAAGTTCAGAAAATGGATACTGAGAATCGGGACGTTTCGCATCGATCACAGCGACTGCCTTCGGCAGTTCTCCCTGACACTCGTGATGGTCTGTGACAATCACATCAACTCCATGTTCTGCAGCGTAGGCAATTTCGTCCTTCGCTGCTATGCCGTTATCAACCGTCACGATCAGCTTCACGCCGCAATCGATTAATTTGCGAACGGCCTCAATGTTCATGCCGTACCCTTCGATTAAACGATTGGGAATTTTGTGCATGACATCCATACCGAGTGATTTAAAATAATCGACCAAAATCGATACGGCAGTTGTGCCATCGACATCGTAATCACCGTAAACGCAGACCTTTTCACCGTTTTCCTTGGCCGATAAGATCCGCTCAACAGCCTTTTGCATATCTGGCAGATCCCATGGATTGTGAAAATCCTCTACGTTGGGCTCTAAATAAGCCATGGCCTCCATGCCATTTCGGCACCCCCGTGCTGCAGCAATTTTTGCAACAGCTCTTGGAATATTGCATTCCTCTGCAATTTCATCGATCACAGCCGCTAATTCAGGTTGGCTGGAATCAATTCGCTCACACCATATCTCTTGCAATGACTTTCTCCTTTTTACAGATAACAAAAGGCCGAACAATTACGTTCGACCTTTATTTCATCATTAGACTTCAATCTTTTCAACTTTCCGACGATTCTTTTGTCCGCGCCGTGATCTTTTCTGCATTTTTGTATTAAATTTAGATCTGGATGATTTTTTCTGAAAAATGACCCACAATGGACTTGCTACAAAGATCGAAGAGTAACACCCGCAAGCGATCCCAACGATCAACGGCAGCGCAAAATCACGTATCGCGTCGACAGCGAAAATGTACAACGCGATGATTGCCACCAACGTTGTCGCAACCGTATTGATGCTTCGCCTCATGGTCTGCGTCACGCTGATATCAACTAAATTGCTTAATTCCTGCTCGTTGCTCATGCCAATAAAGCCCTCGTTTTCTCTGATGCGGTCAAATACAACGATGGTGTCGTTAATCGAGTAACCCAGTATCGTCAAAATCGCTGCAATAAACGGAGAATTGACTTGGATTTGGAACAATGCGTAGACGCCAATGACGATAACTATGTCATGAATCAACGCCAACACCGCAGACAATCCAAAATAAAATTCAAATCGAATCGTCACATATACCAGCATCAAGACGACCGCCACAATCGATGCAATTATCGTATTCCGTGTCGTTTCCGCCCCCACACTGGCGGTAATGTTATCAACTGAGACCAAATCCTTGTTACTCAAATTGTATTTTTTCTTAAAAGACGCAAATAATTTTTTCTGCTGGCTGTTCGATAAACTTTCTTTTGTGCTGATTACGACCTCATGCTTTTTTTTGCCCGAATAAGTGATATCAGCCGATTTATCATAGGCATTCGTAATCGTTCTGATGTCCTTGGTATTAAAGGTCTGATGCAGATCAATCGTCACGATGGTGCCGCCGACAAAATCAATGCCGTAATTCAATCCTCGAATCAGGATCGCACCGACTGCAACCGCAATCATAATCAGTGAAATAGAGAGCCAGATTTTAGTCTTTTCAATAATCGGAATTTTTTTCTCAACGTTCATTTCTGCCCTCCATTATATACCGTAGAATTTTGGATTCTGAATTAAATTGGTATTTAAGAACAATTTAATCAGCTGACGAGTCACGACAACAGCCGTAAACATCGACAGAATAATCCCGACGACCAGCGTCAAAGCAAACCCCTGAGCTGAGCCCGTCCCCATGAAAAAGAGCACGAAACCAGCAATCAAGGTGGTCACATTTGAGTCGACAATCGAACGCATCGCGTTTTTAAACCCAGCGTTCACTGAACTGGAAAGTGACTGTCCCATGTTTCTCGATTCTTCTTTGATTCGTTCGAAAATGATGACATTGGCGTCAACAGCCATCCCAATGGTCAAAATCATGCCGGCGATCCCTGGCAGTGTCAATGTGACGTTCATTAAAGACATCACCACTAAATCGAGCATAACAAAAACCAGCAATGCTAAATCTGCAATGATGCCCAGTCCTCTGTAAAAGACGAGCATAAAAACGAGAACGGCTACGACCCCAATCACACCGGCAAAAATACTCTGGTCGAGTGAATTGGCCCCCAAAGTCGGACCGACTGTCGACGCCTGAACTGTAGTTAGCTTAACCGGCAGCGCCCCGCCGCGAATCAAAGAAGCCAAATTCCCTGCTTCGTCCATATCAGAGCTGCCTTCGATGACGGCTTCGCCATCGGTAATCGCCTGATTGACTGTTGGCGAAGAAATAACTTCGTCGTCCAATTTAATGGTAATCTGCTGTCCGATATACTTTTGTGTCGCTTCGGCAAATGCTTTCTTCCCCTTGCTGTCAAATTTTAATGTGACAACAGGCTGTTCGACCCCGCTGCTCGTTTTCTGTGTAACAGCCTTTGAATCTGTCACGTGGGTGCCAGTTAAGATAGTCTTGCCATCCGGCCCGACAAATTTAAGCTGAGCGGTTCGGCCAATCAAGTCAAGTGCTTCCTGTTGATTTTGTATCGAAGGAATCTGAACGCGGATCCGGTTTTTCCCCTGACGTGTCACTGTTGCTTCCGATACGCCGAGAGAATCGACACGATTTTTCAGTGCTGAAACCGTTCCTTCCATTTTCGAGTCGGTCAGCTTTTTCCCTTTAGTCGGCTTTGCCTGAAGCACCACGTTGACGCCGCCTGTCAAATCCAAACCGTAATGCATATTTTCCTTGATATTCCCGATATCGTACACGCCAACTGAAATACCGTGGAAAAGCACAACCATACAAAATATAAGAATGGCAACAAAAGCGAAAAATCCAACCGTGCTTTTCGTGTTGATTTTCTTTTTCACTTATTTTTCCTCTTTCAATTGTGCCGTGTAATGGTGGAGTCTGCTAAGGCAGACGTCTTTTCCTAAAACATCCATAATTAAGGCAAGATCAGGGCCATGCATGCTTCCAGTTAAAATCAGACGAATCGGCATGTAAAGCGCCTTCCCCTTTATTTTTTCTTGTTTATGTTCTTTTTGGATCGCCTTAATAATATCTTTCTGGATATATGCCGCATTCCATTGATCCGCCGCAGTCATTTTTTCATCTAATGCGCTGCATAGAATCGGCACTGTTTCAGCGTTCAGAATGTCCTGAGCTTCATCAGAGGTATCAATCTGGTAATCGTCGTCCAATATTTGTGCAAGCTGTTCAGGCGCCTGCGCAAAGTAATCAATGCGGTCTCTTAACAGCTCAGCTACTTTTTCCAACCAAACCGTTTTGTCTGATTCTGAATCCGTCTGAATCATCCCGGCCTTTTCCAAAAACGGCTGAATGCCATCAACGATGGTGTCGACCGATGCTTTTTTGATATACTGGCCATTCATCCAATTGAGCTTTTCTCTATCAAAGACGGCTCCGGAATTGCTGATCCGGTGAATGTCAAAGGCCTTTTCCAATTCTTCCAACGAGAAAATTTCCTGATCGTCTTCCGGACTCCAGCCAAGCAGCGCGAGGAAATTAACCAGCGCCTCAGGCAGGTAACCTTTTGCTAAGAAGTCACCAACCGCGACATCTCCCTGACGCTTACTTAATTTCTTATGGTCTTCATTGAGAATGTTAGACAAATGAACAAAGGTCGGCGGCTGCCAGCCGAAACACTGATAAAGGTACACGTGCTTCGGTGTGGACGGGAGCCATTCTTCTCCTCTGATCACGTGGGTGATTTTCATCAGGTGATCATCGATGACTACCGCAAAATGATATGTCGGGAATCCATCTTCTTTGATTAAGACCTGGTCGTCCATTTCCTTCGTGTTAATCGTGATTTTGCCCCGCACGACATCGTTAAAGGTAATATCGGTATTTTCCGGAAGCTTTAATCGAATCACATAAGGATCCCCGTTGGCGATTCTCTTCTGGACTTCTTCAGGAGATAAATTACGGCAGTGGCCGTCGTAACGCGGGGTTTCACCAGCTTTCTTCTGTTCTTCCCTTAATTGGGTCAAGCGCTCTTTACTGCAGAAGCAGTAATAAGCCTTTCCTTCGTCAATCAGCTGCTGAATGTATTTATTATAAATATCCAGTCTTTCCGATTGAATGTACGGACCGTATTCGCCGTTTTCAACCGGTTTGCCGTCAACCAACTGCAGGCCTTCATCAGGCACAACACCGGTTGTGTAAAGCGCATTTAAAAGATTTTCAACCGAACCTTCCTGATAACGTGTTCGGTCTGTATCTTCCAGTCGCAGTAAAAATGTACCGTCATTTTGTTTTGCAAATAAATAATTATATAATGCAGTCCGCAAACTTCCGACATGGACATTGCCTGTCGGGCTCGGTGCAAAACGAACTCTAACCATTAATATCTTCTCCTTAGCGTTAATGTTGTTTGTTATTATATCATTTAAATGATGTCTTAGAACGGTTTTTTAATATTCCCGCATTACGAACAAGGACAGAAGGCGGCAGCCATGAAAGCGCGCGATCGGCGAATTTGCTTTTGATTTCGCTCTCCGATAAGTTAAGAATCTCATCAAGCTTGACTGCGCTGTCTAACTCTGGTTTTTTCCCTTCCCGATTATTAAAAGGGCACACCCATTGGCAGATGTCACATCCGTAAAGGAAATAACGTATTCTTTTTTCTTCTGCTTCTGTTAACTTCCTTTTCTGTGTCAGATAGGAGATGCATCGTTCGTAAAACAACTGGTATCCCTGATCACCCAAAGCGTGACCTGGACAGGCTTCGATACATCTTTGGCATTTCCCACATTGGTTTGCCATAGGCGTGATTGCTTTGTGAACGATGGCCTTGTCAATCAGAATTTGGCCGATATTCCACGCCGAACCAAATTGAGGGTGGATCAATAAATTGTTTTTCCCAAAAAATCCCAATCCCGCCTTCCAGGCGGACGCCTTGTCCATCAAACGGCTGTTGTCGACAAATTTTTTAACTTGAATCTCTGCCGACAACTCAGATTGGATCCGCGCACACAATGCGTCCATCTTTTCCATGACGACCTTATGGTAATCTTTCCCACAGGTAACCGACGAAAAGTATCCATAAGTGGTAAAATCCTCGATTTTTTGGGGAAACAAAGGATAAGGAATGCCAATCACAATGACCGATTTGACTTCCGGCATAACCGATTTAAAATCGATTCGGCGTTCAGGCTTTGTGCGCACAAAGGGAATCAACCCGTTGTTCTCCTGGCGCCTCTGCTTTTCATAAGGCAGCATCTCCGTAATAGGCTCAGCATCAGTAATCCCAAGGATTGGAATATCGATTTTTTCTGCAAGCCTTCGAATTGCGTCTTCCGTCAGGGGCTCATTGTTTTGAATCATCAGCTATTTTGCTTTGAATAATCTGCCAGCAGGTTTCAACCCCTTCTTTTGAAACAGCCGAAAAAGGAATAACTGTGTCCGCTTCAACGTTCAATGAAGCCAGCAGCTGCCGTACAGATTTTTTCTTTTTAGACGCAGATAATTTATCAAATTTTGTCAAAATGATGTGCGTCGGCAGATGATAATATTTCAGCCAATTGTACATGAGCGCATCGTCTTCTGTGGGTTCATGGCGGCTGTCGATCAACAAAAAGACATTCTTGAGATTTTCGCGGTTGAGCAGATAATTTTCAATCATCTCACCCCACTTCTGCTTTTCCTTTCGCGACACCTTGGCGTAACCGTATCCGGGCATATCGACGAACCGGAAAAGGTCATTAATTTGATAAAAATTCATGGTCTGTGTTTTACCTGGCTTTGAACTGGTTCTTGCCAGATGCTGGCGGTTAATTAACGTATTGATCAGCGAAGACTTGCCCACATTCGAACGGCCAAGCAAAACAATTTCCGGCAGCGCATCATTTGGGTATTGTTTTTCCGAAACCGCGCTGATCACAATTTCTGCTTTATTTACTTTCATCAAATTCACCAAATACAAATTGAATGACTTCACTCATTTTTTCAACCGGATAAATTTCCAACTTTCCGATCACGCTTTCTGGAATATCGTCTAAATCCTTTTGATTTTCCTTAGGGATCAACACGCGGGTAATGGATGCGCGGCTGGCCGCCGTTAATTTTTCCCGCAGCCCGCCAATCGGCAGTACGCGTCCCAATAACGTGATTTCACCAGTCATCGCAATATCCTGAGGCACCGGACGGCCAGTTAACGCCGAAATGAGCGCTGTTGCCATCGTGATCCCAGCTGATGGCCCATCCTTGGGAACGGCTCCCTCCGGCACGTGAATGTGAATGTCTTTGTTCGAGATGAAATCCGGGTCGATGTGCAATTGATTGGATACGGAGCGGATATAGCCAATAGCTGCCTTAATGGATTCCTGCATGACATCGCCCAATTTACCTGTGATAAAGGTTTTACCGGTGCCGTTGACCGCAAGGGCTTCGATTTCGAGCGTCACGCCGCCGACAGCAGTCCAGGCCAACCCGTTGACCAAACCGACAACGCTGCCGCTTTGAACCTTTTCAAAAGTAAATTTCTGTTTACCCAAGTATTTTTCAAGGTTTCTGACATTGATCTGATTTTTTGCTTTGGCGCCACTGACGACATTTTTCGCCGCGATCCGACAGGCCTTCGCAATTTCCCGTTCCAGCTCGCGCACACCGGATTCTCTCGTGTAATACTCGATCGTATTCCGAATGGCGCCTTCGCTGAAAGTGATTTGTTTCTTGGTAAGGCCATTTTCTTTGATTTGCTTCGGAATGAGGTATTTTTTCGCGATCACCTCTTTTTCATCCTCGATGTAGCCATTCACCTCGATGATTTCCATGCGATCCAGCAGCGGCCTCGGGATCGTCGACAGGCTGTTGGCCGTCGCTATGAACAAGACGTGGGACAAATCAAAGGGCAGCTCCAGATAATTGTCGGTAAACGTGCTGTTCTGCTCTGGATCTAACACTTCAAGCAATGCGGAGGCCGGATCGCCACGGAAGTTTTGACTGATCTTATCGACCTCATCCAGCAAAAACAGCGGATTACTGCTGCCAGCTTGGCGGATATGGTAAATGATGCGGCCAGGTATTGCCCCGATGTAGGTCCGGCGATGCCCCCTGATTTCCGCTTCATCGCTTAGGCCGCCCAGAGACATCCGAACGTATTTTCGATTGAGCGCTTCGGCAATGGATTTAGCGATCGACGTTTTGCCAACGCCCGGAGGCCCAACAAGACAGAGAATCGGTGCTTTTAACGACTGCGTCAGCTGAAGCACAGAAATATACTCTAAAATCCGCTCTTTCACGTTGTCTAGCGCGTAATGATCCCGGTTAAGAATTTTCCGCGCATGATTGACGTCGATGACTTCTTCCGTGGATTCACCCCACGGCAGTGACAGGATCCAATCCAGATAATCCTGAATGACACCGGCCTCCGGCATGCCCGGCTGTGTCTTAGATAACCGTTTCAGCTCGTTTTCCGCCTTATTTTTGACTGTAGGACTTAAATTTTTCGCATCAATCTTTTTTTGATACGCCTCAATGACGCTTTCTTCACCTGTCGCGTGATTTAATTCGTTTTGCAGGACCTTGATTTGTTCCCGCAAAACGTATTCACGCTGATTTTTTTCTATCTCAGAACGGACCTTTTCGCTAATACTCTGCTTGATCTTATAAGTGGAGAGTTCCCTCACCATTTCCTGATAGACCAGCATTAAACGATGATCCCCATCAAATTCCTGAAGAATTTCCTGAGCCTTTTCATGAGATAACGGAATATTCGCGCAAATTAAATCGATTAGATGATCCGGTTCATCCAGTAATTCTAAGGTATTCTGCACATTTTCAGAGGCATTTTTTGTCTGATGCATATAACTCACAAAGGTTTCTTCAACAAGTTTTAAAAGCGTTTGGCTTTCAGAATCGTTGGAGAAAGTCGATTCTTTAGGCTGAACTGAAACCATAAAAAAGGGATCGTCCTGTATCCAATAGTCGATCACACCCCGCTGCAATACCTCAACCAGCACACGGGCGTAGTCGTTAGGCAGCTTTAATACCTGCTTCACCTTCGCGATGCACCCTACTGAATAAATATCATATCGGTAGGGCGCGTTCACACCGATGTCCTTTTGCTCAGATAAAAAAGCCAGCTGGTCTGCCTGCATGCAGTATTCGAGTGCTTTGAGGGATTTGCTTCCGTTTAAATCGAAATGCAGAATCATTCCCGGAAACAAATTCATAGACTTAACAGGAATAAGCGGCAGATCTTTTGAAGTCTCTGCCTGGCTATTGTTCAATGGATCATTTTGGTTCTCTTGATCAATATGCATTTCCTTATTCTCATTTTCCATACACAATCTCCTTTAATTCTATGTTAAAAAAGGCAATCTTCACAAAGATTGCCTTGAATTTCTATGGATTATTTATGAAGCGCTTTCTTTTTCATCGTCAGCTTTTTTCTTTTGAGCATTCCGATAGATTTTAGGCTTGCCCTTTCCCAAAACCATCTGTTTGGTGATGACCACCTTCGTCACGTCTGGGTCTGAAGGAAGCGCATACATCAAGTCGCGCATCAGCGTTTCGATAATGCCGCGCAGTCCCCGCGCGCCTGTCTTGTTTTCCAGCGATTGAACCGCAATTTCTTCAATTGCACCCTTTTCAAACTGGAGATCGACATCTTCAAGCCTAAATAATTTTTGATACTGTTTGACCAGTGCATCCTTCGGCTCTGTTAAAATATTGATCAAAGCCTTTTTATCCAAATGATCAAGTGTCGCGATGACCGGCACTCGGCCGATAAATTCAGGGATCAAGCCAAACCGCAGTAAATCATGTGGCATGATTTGTTTCATCAATTTGTCTGATTCGATTTCAGAGCTGCTTTGAATGATCGCGCCAAAGCCGATGGACCCCTTTTCCATTCTCTTTGCAATGATTTTTTCGATGCCATCGAATGCGCCACCACAAATGAATAGAATATTCTTGGTATCAATTTGGATGAATTCCTGCTGCGGGTGTTTGCGGCCGCCCTGCGGCGGCACGTTTGCAACTGTGCCTTCCAGAATTTTCAGCAACGCCTGCTGAACACCTTCACCGCTGACATCCCGCGTGATCGAAGGGTTTTCATTCTTACGAGATATTTTATCAATTTCGTCGATGTAGATAATGCCCTTTTCGGCCTTTTCAACATTCATGTCCGCCGCCTGAAGCAGCTTCAATAAAATATTTTCAACGTCTTCGCCCACATATCCCGCTTCAGTCAATGTGGTCGCGTCCGCAATGGCGAAAGGCACGTTCAGCATCTTCGCCAAGGTTTGTGCAAGCAACGTTTTGCCAGAACCGGTCGGACCCACTAAAAGAATGTTGCTTTTCTGGATTTCAACACCATCGTCATCATCATTGAGTGAATTGATCCGTTTATAATGATTATAGACAGCAACGGCCAGCTGTTTCTTCGCTTCATCCTGACCAATGACATAATCATCAAGATACTGTTTGATTTCCTGAGGTTTCGGTATTTCCGAGTAGGTTACCGTTTCCTCTTCTTCTTCGCTGTCAATAATTTCCTGGCAAAGTGATACACATTCGTCACAAATGTAGACGCCTGGACCGGCAACCATTCTTTTTACCTGTGACTGTGTTTTACCACAAAATGAGCATCTCACTTGATTGATTCCATCTGTATAATCAAATTCTGACATTCGTTCTCTCCCTCTGTGGGTAATAAGTCATAAAATTATTCACGGGAAGTAATCACTTGATCGATTAAACCGTACGCTTTCGCTTCTTCAGCTGTCATGAAATGATCCCGGTCTGTGTCTTTTTTAATTGTTTTCAACGGCTGACCCGTATTTTCACTCAATATGCGATTTAATTTTTCTTTTGTCTGCATCAAGTGCTTCGCGTGAATTTCAACGTCAGAGCTCTGTCCCTGAGCTCCTCCCAATGGCTGATGAATCATAATTTCGGAATTCGGAAGCGCCTGACGTTTTCCTTTTGCGCCTGCTGCCAGTAAGAATGCCCCCATTGACGCGGCCATTCCGTAGCAGAGCGTACAGACATCGCATTTAATGAAATTCATTGTGTCCATAATTGCAAAGCCTGCGGAAACGGATCCTCCCGGACTGTTGATATACATATAGATATCTTGGTCCGGGTCTTCGCCTTCGAGAAAAATTAACTGTGCTACCAATAATCCCGCTGATTCGTCTGTGATTTCACCATCTAAAAAAACGATACGTTCTTTCAGCAGACGAGAATAAATGTCGAAGGAGCGTTCGCCCAATCCCGTCTGCTCGACAACCATCGGAACTAGATTCATTTTAGTCTTCCTTTTCTGCTTCTGTGTCTGCTTTTTCTTCTGATTCTTTTGCTTTTGCTTTTGCTTCTTGTTTCGCTTCAAAATCTTCAACCTGATTGGCTGAGTCGACTAATAAATCTAAAGCTTTGCGGCGTTTAAGGGTATCCGTGATGTATTCCATCATCTGATCATCTAATGATTCCTTATACTTTTCGAATTCCTGATTAAACGCGTGTGCGTATTCTTTGATTTCGTCATCGATTTCTTCTTCAGAAGGTTCGATTGCTTCAGCCTTGCCAATTGCTTCAAGTACTAAATCTGCTTTGATATTTCTTTCTGCATCCGGTGCCATGGATTGTCTGAAGACTTCTTTGCTCTGGCCTGTAAATTTGAAATAATTTTCCATCGTGAGGCCCTGGCCAGACATCTGGCGCTGGAGATTTTCATAATCACGGTCGACTTCTTCGTCGATCATCATTTGTGGGATATCCATTTCTGCATTCTGAACCGCGTAATCCAGCGCAGCCTGTCTTGCCGTGTTGAGTCTTGCTTCTTTCTTTTCGTTCGCAATCTTATCCTTCAGATCGTTCTTCAATTCATCTAAAGTGTCAAACTCACTGACATCCTTTGCGAATTCATCGTCAAGTTCCGGAAGTTCCTTTCTCTGAACTTCAACGACATGTACCTTGAAGACAGCGTCTTTGCCTTTGAGATCTTCTGCGTGATAATCTTCTGGGAATGTCACGTTGACGTCTTTATCTTCGCCCGCTTTAACGCCAACTAATTGATCTTCGAATCCTGGGATAAAGGTATTGCTGCCCAGTTCCAGGCTGTAGCCTTCGTCTTTTCCGCCATCAAACGGGACGCCGTCAACAGAACCTTCGTAATCAATCACGACAGTGTCGCCGTTTTTCGCTTCTGCCTGATCATCTGTAACCAGTCTGGAATTCTGATTCTGCATCTGTTTCAAACGTGCTTCAACATCTGCATCGTCAACAGGCTGTTCTAAGACTGGAATTTCAGCGCCTTTATAATCGCCGAGCTTAACTTCCGGTTTTACGGCAACTTTAACAATAAAGGTCGCGCCATTGTCCCCTACATCTTCAACCTTTTCGAGAGACGGACGAGTTACCGGGTCAATTTCGACTTCCTTGATCGCATCCTGATAAGATTCTGGGAATGCGAATTCAATGGCATCTTCTAAGAAAACTTCTTTGCCGTAGTGCGCTTCGATCACTTTTCTCGGTGCTTTTCCCTTGCGGAAGCCCTGAATGGTGAAATACTTTTTATTTTTTTTGTACGATTGATCCATCGCCTTCTGGAATTTATCCTGTGGGATACTCATTTCCAGTTTAACGACATTTTTTTCATTTTCAAGAATCTTTGCAGTCATTTTATCCTCCAAACCACTATTTATTACTCTTATTCAATTTTTAAAGTATAACATACGCGTTTTTCTCAATCAAGGAAAAAACTTTGATTCATTCTGTGCTAAATCAGCCGTTTCCTCAAAATTGACATTTTTTTAACCGACTTGTCAAATTCCAGTTGATAATGCATCTTCGCGTGAGGGGTCGACGTAATTGCATTGCCCTGCTCATCAAATAAATGCTTCACTTGACAGGAAAGAAATAATTCATTCTGCCCGCTTTGTCCCGGTTGAATCACTTCGATGTGATCGCCCACTGAGATCTTGCCGCGCTGTTCAACCAGCATTCTGCCATTTCCCGAAAAATCCTCCAAGACAACACCTGAAAAATCGTAATTGCGCGTGTAACTGCTGCTGCCGAAATTTTCAGCATCGGCTGTCGGCTTGTGGTCGAAAAAGGCAGTGGTGTAATGGCGGTGGCTGACCTTGGTCAGCTCCTCAATCCAGGCGTGCGGCACTGTGAAATCAGGATCGGCCAGCGCAGCATCGATGATTCGGCGATAAATCGACACCACCGTCGCGACGTAAAAAGCGCTTTTCATACGGCCTTCAATTTTAAAACTGTTGACGCCGAATTTGATCAATTCTGGAATCCTTTCTGCAAGGCAGAGATCTTTTGAGTTCATAATAAACGTCCCAGTCTTATCTTCTTCAATTGGGAAAAATTCACCTGGACGCTTCGATTCCTCTAATCGATATTGCCATCTACAGGGCTGCGCGCAGTCTCCTCTATTACCGTCTCTCCCTGTCAAATAATGAGACAGTAAACAGCGCCCGCTGTAAGAAATGCACATCGCACCGTGGACAAAGGTTTCGATTTCCATCTGATCTGGTCTGTTCTGAGAAATCTTTTGAATTTCCTTTCCCGACAACTCCCGCGCAAGCACGATTCGCGACGCGCCTAAATCGTGCCAGAATTTCACAGTCCGGCTATTGACGTTATTCGCCTGCGTGCTGACCGATATTTTCATATTCGGCGCATTCTCGCGGACGAGCGTAAATACCCCAGGATCCGCAACGAGCACCTCATCGACGTGAATCTGATCTAAAAACCGAATGTAGTCACTCAATCCCTCAAAATCTTCATCGTGTGGGATCATATTGAGCGTTACAAAAATCTTTTTATCTCTTTTGTGGGTATACGCGACAGCTTCTCTAAGAGTCTCTTCGTCAAAGTTGTCTGCCCTGGCACGCAGTCCAAATTTCTTCCCGGCGCAGTAAACGGCATCTGCGCCGTATGCGAGCGCGTATTTTAGCTTTTCAAAATTTCCTGCCGGCGCTAATAATTCCGGCGTTTTGGTTTGATTCATTTTCCTTCCTCAAAAAAAGCACGCAGCTGCGTGCTTTTTATTATTTAATTATTTAAATATTTATCGACGTTCGCCTGATGATCCTGCAGGTTATTTGCGTAATAGGTCTTTCCAGATGAGTCGGAAACAAAATACAAATAATCTGTTTTAGCCGGACTAATCGCAGCTTTAATGGATTTTAAGCTCGGTGAACAAATCGGTCCAATTGGCATGCCCGTATTGGCGTAAGTATTATACGGAGAATCGACCTTCAAATCGCTATTGGTGATATTGGTTTTCTTTTCGCCCAATGCGTAATTCACAGTCGCATCGGACTGCAGTTTCATGTTTTTCGCCAAACGATTATAAAACGCAGATGCAATTTTCGGTTTGTCACTGTCTAATTTTGACTCCATCTCAATTAATGAGGCCATTGTCAAAATTTGATCGACCGTTTGATGATTGTCCGATATTTTCTTCAGCATCGCGTCTGAAAATTTGCTCTGGGTATTAGCGAGCATCTTCGACACCACTGTAGCCGCACTGCTATTTGAAGTAAATTGATAGGTGTCCGCAAACAGATAGCCTTCCATCGGGGTGCGCCCTTCTGCGTTATCCGGATAGGAGCTTAAAATCGAATAATTTTTTTTATACTCCGATACCTTTTTCGTCTCGTTGATGAAATCCGCTGAGGAACAGATATGACGCGATTCCAGAATCGCACCGATTTCCTTGATGTTCTTGCCTTCTGGAATGGTAATCGCCACAGCACCATCGTAGTCCTTGCCGTTTAACATCGCGTTAAAAATGTCAACTGACGACATCGATGGCGTGAAACGATAGTTCGCGGCCTTAATCTGCTTAATACCCCGGCTGTGTCTGCCCGCGTAGCTCTGAAAGACCATACGGTTTTTAATCAGACCACTGTCGTACAAGATTTTTGCAATATCATCGATATTGGAGCCTTCTGGAATTTCGACAATAATTTTTTTCTTGCTGCTGCTGACCGGTTCAAGCTGGCTGTTATAATAAATCCGCCACCCGGCGCAAAGCCCCACTGCGCAAAGCGCGATCACAATAATTGTAATGAAAACTTTTCGGCGGGAACGCTTCACTTGCTCTTTGATTTTTTCAGAATCGGCGAAAAGATTTTTCGTCTCATTCTCGTTGGTTGTATGCTCATCAAATAGAGATGATTGATCTTTCTGCGCCATGGTTACGCTCCTGTAATATTGCCTAACACGCCATTAAAAACACTCGAATCAAAACCGACCGCACCTGCAATGCGTTCCGCCAGTGTTTTTAATACCGGCATAATCGCCATTTGCGCTTGGAAAAATTCAGCAACTTCTGGAATGGTCAGCAATTCCCGCGTTTTTTGATTAAATTTTTCAATTTCTTCCTGGGACAATGGCATCCCCATCGCCTGACGCGCCTGCGTCATCGCCTGTTCACGCAAATAGGCTTCCACCTTTTCTTTCATTTCCGGCACAGCGTCAATTTTCTGTTGAGCCGTCTTGAATCGCATGCATTCGGGTGAATTCTCAAGCTTTTTTGTGAATTCATCGATCTCATCGTAAATATTCATATTTCGTATTATTCTCCATCATATGACCAATAATATGGCCAGTTTCGCTTAGGCTTCCATTAAAATCGGGAGGATCATTGGTTTTCTTTGTGTTTCTTTGTACAGATATCTGAAGAGTGCATCCTGAATATCGCTCTTGATAGTTTTCCAATCCGTCACTTTTTTATTTTCGCAGTTTTTCAGTGCCTTCTGGACAGTCGCCTTCGCACCGTTAATCAGATCCTCTGATTCGCGCATATAGACAAAGCCTCTTGAAATAATGTCCGGCCCGGAAACGGCCTTACCATTTTTCATCGTGATGGCCACAATAAACAAGCCATCTTCTGACAAGCGTTTGCGGTCGTTTAAGACAATGTTGCCAATATCGCCAACACCCAGGCCGTCTACTAAAACAGGTTCAGCCGAGATTTCATCGATTTTCTTAAATTCCTTGTGGCTGAGCTGCATGACATCCCCGTTCTGCTGGATCCGGATGTTTTTCGCGTCCATTCCCAGAGACTCTGCCAAATCCGCGTGCAGTTTGAGCATACGCGCTTCACCGTGCACCGGCATAAAGAAGGTTGGCTTCACCAGTGTGTGAATAATTTTAAGCTCTTCTCGCTTCGCGTGGCCTGACACGTGAATGTTAGCAAATTTATTGTAAATGACTTCAGCGCCTAAATCAACTAATTTGTTGATGATTTCAGCGACCATCTTTTCATTGCCCGGGACAGGAGATGCGGAAATGATGATGGTATCGTCCTTGCCGATTTGGAGATATTTGTGATTGCCGTTCGCCATTCGGCCGAGCGCCGCCATCGGTTCACCCTGAGACCCTGTCGTAATCACGACCAGTTGAGACGGCTTGTATTTTTTCATATCGTGGATATCGATGACCAAATTTTTCGGAATGTCTAAATATCCCAAATCGCTGGCCACCGAGACCATCGTCTCCATACTGCGCCCGTTAATAATTACTTTTCGATTGTAGACCGCTGCCGTATTGATAATCTGCTGGACACGGTGCACGTTTGACGCAAAAGTCGTCACGATGATCCGCTTCTTATTGCCTCTGAATAAATCGTAAAAGGTCTTGCCAATTTCGGTTTCACTGCCAGCGTAGCCATTTTCTTCGACATTCGTCGAATCACACAGCAGCAGGTCGACCCCGCGGTTGCCCAAAGCAGCAATGCGCTGCAAGTCGATGATATCGCCATCTACCGGGTTAAAGTCGATTTTAAAATCGCCGGTATGGAAAACAGTGGCCGCAGGCGTTTTGATACAGAGGGCCACAGCGTCTGCAATACTGTGATTGACGTGAATAAATTCAATTCGGAAATCGCCAATCGTCACTTCATTGCCCGCCGCAATCACATGACGTTTAGCCTGACTGATCAATCGATGTTCCTCGAGCTTATGGTCGATCAGTCCCATCGTAAATTTTGTCGCGTAAATCGGGACATTGATTTTCTTCAGCAGATAAGGAATGGCGCCAATATGGTCTTCATGACCGTGTGTGATGACCAAGCCCTTAACTTTTGAAGCGTTTTCGACTAAATAAGAAAAATCAGGCAGTACTGAGTCAATCCCATACATGCCGTCTTCTGGGAACATCATCCCGCAGTCTACAATCACAATTTGATTGTTGTACTCAAAGGCGGTCATATTTTTCCCGATTTCGCCTAAGCCGCCGATCGGTATAACCTTTAATTTATCGTGCCTTTTTCCATTATTGTTGTTGTTTTTCTTTTTCTTTTTTCTGAACCAGCTATGACGTTTCGAGCTGCTCTTTTTCCCATTATTGTTCTGTTTCTGTTCGTTCAATCGTGGTTTCCTTTCGTTATATTGCCATTGTCATCTAACGCATATACGGGAATTTCTTTGATGACGTTCATCTGGTTGATCGTCACATCGCACAGCAGGACGTGTACATCCAGTCCATTTTGTCTCGCATTTTGAAACGCCTGTGTAAATTCTGGATCCGTCAATTGATTGGGAACGAAACAATCCGCATCATTTCTTTGTACAACAAAATAAAGGGCATTGTTTTGATGCTCTTTCAATCCTGAAGTTAATTCTATTATGTGTTTCGTTCCTCTTTTTGTCGGCGCATCGGGAAAACAAGCACATCGATTGCGATGATCGGAAGTTTCTATCACGAGGTTGACGCTTTTCACTTCGACGTAGCCGTAGCCGTTTTCGTCTTCTCTGGCTAAATCAAACCGGCTGTCTCGATAGGTCACCTCGCGCTGAAGCTTTCTTATTCCCTTTTGCTGTGACAAATAGTGGTAGACCAATCGATTTGCCGCAACGGCATCGATACATACCCAGATCTGATGATAACGAACGGTAATCAAGGTATAGTCTGTTTTACGCGTCGGGGACGGACAATAAGCCAATCCAACCTCCGCATCTTTTGTCAATAATTCCTTCATTCTCCCAGTATTGGGAACATGGGCCTCAACCCTTTCATTGGTCGAAGTCAAGAGAATTTCTGCGACAAAGCGATTGCGTCTACTGATAAATTTCCCGCTTACGACTGGATATTTTGATATTTCCAACTTACGATCTTGGCGTTATTCAGAATATCCCAATTCTTCCGGTGAAATCGCATCGTAAGCCGCCGCAACTTCTTCAAATTCTTCATCGTCTTCTACAGGAATTAAGGCTGCGGTTTCACCTTCGCCTTCAATTCGCATCGCTACAGCATCTTCTGAATCCAAATCCGCCAAAATGGCGTATTCATTTTCTTCAACGCTCAGCGTACAGACCAATTCAAATTCGTGTTCTTCACCATCTTCATTTTTTAAGATAATGGTGTGATTATCTTGGTTTTCCATCTTTTCACTTCCTTTAGTTTAAAATATTTTATTTCAATCATCCGGTTCCAAAATGAAATGCCTTTCGCCGTAATCGTCGTAATCAGTCATTTTCACCACGTGTTCCTGATGATTTTCATCGATAAAAATCATGTAAGTGCCGTCGTCTTTTTCTACAAGACGGACAAATTCTAAATTTTGCGGTTTTGCCATTTCAAAGCCACTTATGCCTTGTCATGAACTTGATCTAAATACATCTGAAGGATCAGCTGAGCCGACAAGGTGTCAATATACTTTTTTCTGTCCTTGCGATGGACACCGCCTTCAATCAGCACATTTTCAGACGCCTTTGTGGTCAATCTCTCGTCGATGTAAACTACAGAACAGTTTAACCGCTTTGCTAAAAAATTACAATAATTTTGTGTCTTTCTCGCCTGCGTCTGTTCCGTGCCGTTCATGTCTTTCGGCAGACCGGCAACGATCGTATGCACGTTAAATTGTACAATCACATCATTAAAAAAAGTCAGATCGTCCTGGCGCGTTCCCCGTTTGTAGGTGCGGTATCCCTGCGCCGTAATGCCCAATCCGTCAGAAACGGCAATGCCGATGTATTTGTCTCCGATATCTAATCCTAGTATTCTTTCCATTTTGTTTCTAAAAAAAAATCCCAGTATTTCTGCTGGGACTTTAAATCAATATTTAAATGTTATTCTGGTAACTTATCCAAATAACGCTTTACCAATTCGTCTAATAACTCATCCCGTTCGATCCGCTGGATCAACGTTCTTGCATCGTTATAGCTCGTAATATAAGTCGGATCTCCGGACATAACGTAGCCAACAATCTGATTAACTGGGTTATATCCTTTTTCGATCAAAGCATCCCGAACAGACCGCATAATCATATCGATCGCTTGTCCTCTCTGCTTGTCAGCATCGAACATGATGGTACCTTGTTCGACATCATTTTGATTATTAACGCCCATTATGCCTTTCTCCTCCCGTTTAATCTTGGTCTATTTTAACGCAAGTTTGAAATTAAAACAAGTCTAAATTATTTTATTATTCGGATAATTGTTCCGCGATGATGTTTTCTGCCTGAGCCAAAGCCTGATCTAAAGCAGCGGGTTTCTTCCCTCCAGCCTGTGCCATGTCTGGGCGTCCGCCACCGCCGCCGCCGACAGTTTTGGCAATTTGTTTGATCAGCTGACCAGCGTGGAAGCCTTTTTTCACGATGTCCTTGGTTGCCGTCGCGATCAAATTGGCTTTGTCGGTGTCGGCTTTGCCAAATACCACGATCCCGCTTTCCATGCGGTCCTTCATCATATCTGATAAATCGCGCATTTCGTTGACGTCTTCTGCTTTAACTTCGGCAATCAGCACCTTTACACCTTGAATGGTCTGGATCTTATTTAATAATTCGCCAGCTTCTGAATCTGCCTGCTGATGCTTGAGGGATGCAATTTCGCGATCCTTTTCCTTAAGCTGATCTTCCATTTCCTGAATCCGATCAATCAACTGATCTGGGGCAGCCTTGACCATAGCAGAGGCCTTTGCATTGACACTTTCGACCTTTTCTGCCCAGCGATAGGTATTCATCCCGGTTGTCGCTTCAATTCTGCGGATGCCAGCAGCGACCCCATTTTCACTGATGATCTTGAACATACCGGCCTGTGCGGAATTCTGTAAATGGGTCCCGCCGCAAAGTTCAATTGAATAATCGCCAACCTTGACAACTCGGACAATGTGGCCGTACTTTTCTCCAAATAAGGCCATCGCGCCCATTTCCTTCGCTTTGTCAATTTCCGTTTCAAATGTTTCCACCGGCATCGCTTTGAGAATGGCTTGGTTGACAATTTCTTCAACCTGCTTGATTTCTTCCGCGGTCATCGGCTGGAAATGGTTAAAGTCGAAGCGGAGACGCGTCGGCGATACGAAAGACCCGGCCTGTTCAACATGATCTCCCAATACCATTTTTAATGCTTTTTGCAGCATATGTGTCGATGTGTGGTTTCTAGCTGTTGCGTAACGCTTCATTTCGTCGACGTGTGCATAAATCGTCTGACCAACGTGGAAGTCGCCTTCGACCACTTTTCCGTAATGGATATGGCGTTTCAGACTCCCGTATCGACAGTCGTTGACTTCAATCAGGCTGCTGCCGTCTTCGCTTTCGAGCCGGCCAGTATCGCCGACCTGCCCACCGCTCTGTGCGTAGAATGGGGTCTGATCCAACAGCACCAGTACGTCATCGCCTTGATGCGCTTCCTGAACCAATTCGTCATTGACGATTAAACCGATGATTTCAGCGTCGCTCTTTAATTTCTGATAACCGACAAACGTGTCGACCGCATCCGGTCCCAAAGGATTGAACGGGTCGTCTGCCCAGACCGCGGTATCATTCTGCGCTCTGGCTGTTCTCGCTCTTTCTCTCTGCGCATTCATCGCGTCGTCAAATTCTTCTTTCGGGATCGTGTAGCCCTGTTCTTCCACGATTTCTTTTGTGAGGTCAAACGGGAATCCAAATGTATCGTACAATTTAAAGGCTTCTTCCCCGGAGAAAATATGATTGTCCGGATCCTTTTCCTTCATTTCCCGCATCATGGCGTTGAGCTGATTGAGGCCCTGATCGATGGTCGCGTCGAAGCGTTCTTCTTCGATTTTAATGACCTTTTGAATGGTTTCCTGCTTTTCTCTTAATTCTGGATAAGCATCGCCAGAAACCGCGATGACTTCTTTCGCCACATCGTATAAGAAGGCGCCGTCGATGCCTAACAGGCGGCCGTGACGCGCAGCACGTCTTAAAATTCTTCTCAGCACGTACCCGCGTCCTTCGTTGCTCGGCATGATCCCATCGCCAATCATGAAGGTGACCGAACGGATATGGTCAGTGATAACGCGGATTGAGACATCCTTCTGTTCGTCATCTCCGTAGTGTTCGCCGCAAAGATTGCAGATGTAGTCTAAAATATGGCGGATCGTATCGACTTCAAAAATATTGTCGACACCCTGCATGATGGTCGCCATTCTTTCAAGGCCCATCCCCGTATCGATATTCGGATGATCCAATGGCTGGTAGTCGCCGTTTTCATCACGGTCAAACTGGGTAAAGACCAGATTCCAGAATTCGACGTAACGGTCGCAGTCGCATCCCGGACCGCAGGTCGGTTTGCCGCAGCCGTATTTTTCACCGCGGTCGTAGAAAATTTCCGAGCACGGACCGCATGGGCCTGTGCCGTGTTCCCAGAAATTGTCTTCCTTTCCGAGGCGTTTGATGTGATCTTCCTTCACGCCGACCGAGCGCCATAAATCGTGCGCCTGTTCATCATCCAGATAAATCGTGACATAGATTTTTTCCGGATCAATCTTTAAATTCTTGGTGATGAATTCCCAAGCCCATGGAATGACTTCTGGTTTAAAATAATCGCCAAAAGAGAAATTGCCCATCATTTCAAAGAAAGTGCCGTGACGAGCCGTTTTGCCGACGTTGTCGATATCCGGTGTCCGGATACATTTCTGGCACGTCGTGACGCGCTTTCTAGGCGGAATTTCATCTCCGGTGAAATAAGACTTCATCGGTGCCATACCTGAATTGATCAGCAGCAGACTTTTGTCGTTGTGCGGAACAAGCGAGAAGCTTTTCAGTCTCAAATGCCCTTTGCTTTCAAAAAAAGACAGATACCGTTCTCTAATTTCATTTAATCCCAATGCTTCCATGCTGAATATATTTATCCTTTCAAATTGACTTTGATTTATTATTATTTTATCTTTTAGAACATTTTTAATTTTAACTTAACGAAAAAAAAAGTCAAGGCAGTATCATCGATACAGGCCTTGACGCCATCATTAATTTATATTTTTTTACTCGAAAATGTTCACTGCATCCGTTCGATGATGTTTTGAATGGACAATACCGTCTGTTTCATTTCGTCCAGCGTATTTTCTCTGCCAACGGTTAAGCGAAGGGCGTTGCGGGCCTGCTCGTCGTTCAGCCCGATGGCCTTTAAAACGTGAGATGGATTGATCGACCCTGCGGTGCAGGCCGAGCCGCCAGAAACCTCGATGCCATCCAAATCCAAGGCCGTCATCAGCGCCTCAGAGTGAATATCTTCAAAGTAAAAGCTCGCATTGCCGGGAAGGCGCAAATCCGGGTGACCGGTCAAATAAATGCCAGGAATTTTCGTCAATTGATCGATCAAAAATTGTGTCAATTCCCGCTCGTGTATGCAATTTTCAGATAACTGCTTCACGGCGCATTCACAGGCTTCGCCAATACCGACGATGCCCGCTGTATTTTCGGTTCCCGCACGGACACCACTCTCTTGCTTTCCGCCGTGAATCAGGGATTCCAGCTTGACGCCCTGGCGGCAGAATAAAATCCCCGTTCCCTTTGGACCGTAAAATTTGTGCCCTGACAAGGAGAGCATATCAACGCCTAAATCAGTCACATCAATCGGCACATTGCCAAAAGCTTGAACTGCATCTGTATGAAACAGAACCCCGTTTTCATGTGCCGTCTCTGCCAATGCTTTAATCGGTTCAATTGTGCCGATCTCGTTGTTAGCCATCATAATCGAGACCAAAATCGTATCTTCCCGAATGGCATTTTGGAGCGTCTGGACTGAGACAAGGCCGCACGGGTCAACCGGCAGATATGTGATCTCGTATCCCAACTTTTCTAAAAAATGGCAGGTGTTCAATACCGCTGGGTGCTCAATCGCTGTCGTGATAATGTGCCGTCCTTTGTCCTGCAAAGAAAACGCGATGCCTTTGATGGCCCAATTGTCTGACTCAGATCCTCCTGAGGTGAAATAGATCTCCTCAGGCTTGGCATTGAGGCTTCTGGCTGCCTGTTCCCTCGCTGTCTCAACCGCCGCTTTTGCCCTTCTGCCTTCAGCGTAGACCGCAGAGGGATTGCCGAAAGTATCAGAAAAAAACGGCTTCATCTTCTCAAACACTTCAGCGCTCATCGGCGTCGTCGCCGCGTGGTCCAAATATATTTTTTGTTTACTCATGTTCATCTGCCGTTTGAGAATGTGGCACAATTAAGTCCTGAAGGGAACGATGGTCGACGACGTTGCGGATGCTGTGGAGCACATCTCCCCACAGCGCTGCTGTCGGACACGCCATCTCCCGCCCGCAGTGCACGCTGTTTTCCACGCCGCTGCACCCGCAGAGCTCAATCGGTCCTTCAACCGCATCAATCACTTCGCCAACCGCTATTTCATCAGGTTGACGGCTCAATTTATAACCGCCGTGCGCGCCTCTCATACTGGTGATCAGCCCTGCTTTTTTTAATAATGAAAAGAGCTGTTCCAAATAAGCGTCAGAAATATGCTGCCGCTCTGCAATCTCCTTGACTGACATTGGACCATCCCCGTAATGCGCAGCCAGCTCGCACATGGCTAATACGCCGTATTGTCCTTTTGTTGATAATTTCATTTTTGCCTCCAAAAAGCATCAATTCCAAGTTGTTTGCTTGGAATTGCATCTCATTATATCACATTCGCTTTTAAAATCAAGGCTTCCAATAAAAAAAGCCGCCGGTTCTTCATCGGCGGCCTGTGATTTAAACGGGCATGTGTTTCACCATCTCAAGCAGATCTTCTCCGTATCGCGCTGCAGCTTCCTGATTCATTCCGGAAACCTGCTGCAATTGATCAATGGTTTTGGGTTTAACGGTGATGATATGAATCATACCTTCATCGGACAAAATTTCATTCTCTGCTTTAGCCTCAGCATTAGCCTGCTGTTTTCGCCACAAAATCAGCGATTCACGCAAGGCGAGCTCCGAGCGCGTAAAATGATCCTCTGGCCGCTGCTTTCGGTCCTCGATGGCCTTTTCCTGTATTTTGCGAATAGCTGCCTTCTGTTCGTCACTCAGCTCGTTGGGGTCGTACACTCTGGTTTGCTGAACCGCTTGATCGGAGGCCGTGCGCATTTTCCGCACTTGTTCGTTTTCTTCCTGCATTTCCTTTTTTAAATGGGTCAGCCGCTGTTCGAGACCGACGTTATTTTTCATCGTCGCTAAAACCCGGCTCATCATGCGGTCCATATTAGGCGAAAACACCTCAGCGTTGTTTTCCAGATCCGCTTTGAGAATTTTTGGCAGATCGCTGAGTAAAATAACCCTCACATGGGTGTCGGTATCCACCTCGCGAATTTCGCATCGGTCGTCGACAACGACGTACCCGTGATAATATTCCGGAGATGTGCCCGGAAAGAAAGACAGCATGGTCTTCACGTCATCGTCAATAGTCGTAATCGGGTTGTCAAAATAATTCTTTACTTCAGGCGAATCAAAATGGATCCACCATCTCGCCCCTTCCTGACCGACAATCCAACCCGAGGGCAGACTCAAATATCTAAAAATATAAAAGCCACTTGTTTCTCTGAGCATCAAATGCACCACGTGTGTGCCGCCGTCCGGCGTGGGCACGTAGGTGTTATTGTAAAGACGATCCGGCTCTCCTGAGACCTCCTTGACCGTTTCAGCGAGGAAACGTTCTTCAAGGGACGGACCATTATCCTGATCGGCCATGATCTCCACATCCTCAAACAAATCGTCATCTTGCTTTGTTTTGTCGTCATCAAAAAGCTGCTGCGCTTTGGGCGGCGTTTTTGTGTGCTTCTTGGATCCAACGACCGCAATGACGATGACCACTGCAATGACAAGTGCAATGGCAGCCAAATAAACGGGTGACATCTACATTTACCTCCTTGAAATTAAGTACGAATTTTGAAGCGCTGCAATCATTTCATCCGAAATGTGCAGATGCTGGTGGACGTATTTAGACAAGCTGCCGTAATGGGCCTCGATCGCTGAAATCACCGCATCGAAATAATTGCCGTGAACGGAGCAGAGCAGCTCGACCTGTTTGAGTAAGTTGAGATCTGTGGTGACGTCCCGCGTCTTATCGACGATCCATTGAATTTTCTGACGAATGATTTGATTGGTGAGTAGATAATTCGCTCTTACCGTCTCGATGGGCACCCCTAAAATCAAAAGAATCAAGGCCGCCAAAACACCTGTCCGGTCCTTGCCTGCCGTGCAGTGCCAGAGCACCGCGCCGTCCTCCGTATCGAGCAAAAGCGCCACCCATTTCTGAATGGCCTCGGCTGTAAAATCAGACAAAGCCGCCTCGGCATAACGCTCGGTTTGGTAAGCCAATACATCGTCATTCATATGATGCACGGATTCAAGCATCAATTCGCCTACACCGCTAATCTGAGCGAAGGTTTTGGCCCGTGCAATCTCCGGAACCAGTGGGTCGTGCACCAAAACCGCCCCGGCAATCGCCTGGTCAGGCTGGCGCTTAGATTCACTCTCTCTCCGCAAATCGACGACGACCTTTACCTTGTACTGCTCTGATAATATTGTACAATCTTTTTCTGTGAGGCGGTTTAAATGATCACTTCTAATAAGTCTTCCCCGCCGGACCACGTGGTGATCTGCCGTCTGCAGGCCGCCCAAATCGCGGGTATTGTCCGTACCGGACAAATGGATGATTTGATCTCTTTCTAACTGTTCTTTCATAGGATTATCACAAATTTATTCTATTATTGATTCTGAAATTAAAAAATCCCGAATGTGCCGTCCCATATTTTTGACGCCTAGCGGATGCTAGGTGGGTGTCTTGTCTTCACATTCTCTGCCATCCACTCGAGGTGGCTCGGCATCGAGCAAAGAACATCCAGACTCCCTGTAAAAAGATGTAGGTTCAAAAATAGTGTGGTAACGTACACTTCAGGATACCTATATTATAATCTACTTTTATTTTTTTGTGAAGGATAAAATATTGCCGATTCGTTGCGTTTTCAATTATTTGCGTTTTAAAGCGTGAAAGGCCTGAGCGATATTGTCGACTGGATAAAGCGTTAACGTCTTGCCAACTTTCTCGATTGCCTTTTCGTTGCTCTTCGGCAGGATACACCGCGTAAAGCCCAGCTTCTTCCCTTCGGTCAGCCGTTTGTCGACATCCTGAATATTTCTCACTTCTCCCGTCAGGCCAACCTCGCCGATCACCAGCATATCCCTTGGGATTTCAAAATCATTGTAGCTGGAATACAGCGCACAGCATACGGCCAGATCTGCGGCCGGTTCATCGATTCGGATGCCGCCGACAATGTTGATGTACGCGTCCATCTGCTTCATATTGAGCCCCATCCGTTTTTCCATAATCGCAACCAGCAGAATCATGCGGTTGTAGTCAAAGCCCGTTGCCATGCGCCTGGGGTTCGCGTAATCCGACGCGGAAACCAGCCCTTGAAGTTCGACCAAGAGCGGCCGCGTGCCTTCCACGATCGGGACGACCACCGAACCGCAGGTGTTTTGAGGCCTGGACACAAGCATCGTCCCAGAAGGATTCTGGACCGGAAGCAGGCCCCGATCCGTCATTTCAAAAATACCGAGCTCATTGGTCGAACCAAAACGGTTTTTCACAGCCCGAAGCATTCGGTACGCGTGGTATTTCTCGCCTTCAAAATACAAAACCGTATCGACCATGTGCTCTAACACCCTTGGGCCGGCGAGATTGCCCTCCTTCGTCACGTGTCCGACGAAAAACATCGAGATGCCGTCTTTCTTGGCGATTTGGATCAGGGCGTTGGCATTTTCTCTGATCTGTGTCACGGACCCCGGTGCTGAGGTAATTTCGGGATTGTACATGGTTTGAATCGAATCGATGATGACCAGATTCGGCTTTTCCTTCACCACGGTCTGGCGGATGTAGGTCATGTTAATTTCAGACAGAAAAAAGGCGGAGTCCGACTGAATGTGCATCCGATCCGCCCGCATCTTGATCTGCTGCTCGGATTCTTCTCCGGAAATGTACAGCACCTTGTAATTTTGACTCGCAACGTTTTCGGTCATCTGAAGAAGCAGCGTCGATTTCCCGATGCCGGGGTCGCCGCCCAGCAGCGCAACTCCGCCGCGGACAATGCCGCCGCCGAGCACGCGGTCGAGCTCTTCGTTTTTCGTTGAAAGACGATTTTCCTGCTTCGATGAAATTTCAGAAAGTCTTCGGGGCTGGTTGTAAACGCCTCTTTCCCGGCCGGTCTGCCGAGCCTTCTCGGAAATCTTCGGCGTCTCGACCACTTCCTCAAAGGTATTCCAGGCGCCACACTGGGAGCATCGGCCCATCCATTTCGGCACAACGTGGCCGCAGTTGCTGCATTTGTACTGGGTCTTTATTTTTGCCATAGGCCTCTCCTTTATTCGTAATAATTCTTTACAATTGACTGCGCACCAAGGGGATAACGGATAAGTTTAAGTGCGGTCATCCTCGCGTAAATTACTTTAGCGACCGTCCGATATCCTTTGGCGTTGAAATGCAGATGGTCGTCTGCCAGTAAACTGGCCGGTACCATACCCGCGCGCATCATGCGCCGGTCTTCCTTTGTCGCCTTGATGCCCGCGATTTTGGTGCCGTTTTTCGACAAAATCTTTCTTAAATTGATGTAATGATCACCGTAAGTCTGCTGCATCTTTTTTTCCAAAGCCGTCCGCTGTTTCGCGGTTCCGGTGTGCAACCCCACGACAATGTACTGATGCTCTGCGCCGATTTGATTGTGAATGATCGCCTTCTGCTGACGGATCAGATCCGCAGTATTGGTGTAGCCGCCGTTCTGCCCGATGAAAATCACCGGGATCGCCGAGCGGTAATGCGCAGCTGCGTAGGTAACTACTCTTGAATTTTTCGGAAGGGTATCCTGATAACGGACGTGCGTCGGCGTGAAGGTGTAATGATTTTCATCGTCAATTCGGTCGAGCCGCCCGACGACAGAGCCAATTTTAACTGGATTGACGCCCGTATCGCCCAGTCTCAGGATTGAAACGGCCTTGCCGCCGTCCGCTGTGATTCTAAAGATCTGCCGTTCACCCTGATTAATGCGAATCGGCGACTGAGTCCGCATCGCGAGGCCGCCACGACAGGCGATTTCGAGACTCGTTTCGCCGCTGATCCCAAGATTGCGGACAACTGGCACACTTTGCGGATAACCGTTTGCCGTCAGCTGGCGCGCGATGATGCGCCTTAGGGCTTTGGGATAAGTTTCACCTTCACCAAAAACCCCCTGCGTCAGGCTGTCGCCCCAGCAATTGATTGCCGGCATTTTAGGCTGTTGGATCTCAAGGCCGCCGAGCACGCCAAGCTGCTTAAAATACGGCGCGCTCCACGCGCAATAAGCCACCACTGCCAAAATGATGATGGCAGTGATGGCTAAAGCTTTAGCTATTAATTGTTTTATAAAATTCATAAATCTTACTGTGTTACGCCACCGGTCGTTCCACCTGTGGTGCCACCAGTGTTCCCTCCAGTTGTTCCACCTGTAGTACCGCCAGTTGTTCCACCTGTGGTACCTCCAGTATTCCCACCGGTATTGCCACCAGTATTTCCGCCAGTATTACTACCGGTATTTCCATTATTATTATTGTAATTTCTATAATAATTATTGCCCGAACTTGTGCCAGCGCCGTAGCGTCCACTGCTTTGGCTGCCTGTCCCACTTGAATAACCGTTGCTCGAACTGCTGCCAACACCGTAACGTCCACTGCTGTACGATGACGAGCTGCTCGACGAAGAATCATTGTAGGACGATGAGCTGCTGGAGGATGAAGAAGAACTGCTCGACGACGATACGCCGCTCTTCTTTTCTTTTTTCTTAGTATTGATCTTCTTTCCGGATTTATTGGTGTAAATTAAGTAACAGACTTCTTTATCCGAATCAAAGTAAATTTTCGCGGTTCCCTTGATTTTATTGAAGGGGAATTTGCTGATTACGTAAGTCGAGTCGTTGTCCAGTGTCACTTTGACGTAATATTTAATCGACGATTCTTCCTTGCCATCTTCCTGAGCGGTATTCACGGCATCTGTCGCGTCGTAATACATGTAGCGCACCTCGTTATTTTTGAAGGTATCGCCTGAATCCAATAAATCGTCCCCGTACTCATTATCAATCGAATTTTTAATTTCGACGCTGGTGATCTTCTTGCCCGTTTTATTCTGAACCTTGGCCTTGTACGCGTTCAAATTATTGGACGCCGTCCCAATGGACTTGATAACACTGTGGCTTTTCGACGTGATCTCCTGCGTTTTGCTGGTGCCGCAGGCCGTCAGACACAGTGCGAGTGTCAAAATCAATCCCAAACCCGTTAATAATGTTTTCCCTTTTTTCTTCATTTCTCTTGTATCCCTCTTTAATGATTAGTTGAATGACGAAAAGAATCGTACAAAAATTGGCTCTGTTAAGAGACAAACCATCGTGGATATTGCAATCGCCGGTCCAAATGCCAGCTCTTCTTCATTCTGGCCCTTGTGCCCCTTGATGCTGTAAATCAACAAGCCTGTACACGCCGAAAGGATTAAGTGCCAAAAGGCAAAATTGATGGTCACATACAGCCCTGTCATAAAGAACAATTTAATGTCACCGCCGCCAAGGGATTCGCGGTTTAAAACGCGGTCCATGATGACTGCCGTGAGCCAGACCAAGGCGCCTAAAGCCAATCCGCCGGCAACCCCTTTTAAAAAGGACAAATGAAGCAGCCACGTCGTTAAAATCCACCACAAGATCCCTGTCACGATTAAAACATCTGGGATAATCTGCTCACGGGCGTCAATCGTCGAGACCGCCATCAGCACCAACGTAAGCCCCGCCAATCGAATCGACCAGAGCTGCCATCCCCACTTATACGCAAAATAAGCGAAGAGCACAGCCGGTACAATTTCGTTGATCAGGCAGGTGATTCCAATCGGGGCGCCGCAGTCTCGGCACCTTCCCTTAAGGCGGATGTAGGAGACAATCGGGATCAAATCCCGCCAGCGCACCACCTGACCGCATGCATCGCAATGACTGCGGCCTGACAAAATGGATTGGCCGGATATCTGTCTGTCACACCAGCAGGTTACAAAGCTGCCTAAAACCGAGCCGATGATCCACGAAAAAATAATCTGCATCATGATTTCAACCCGCGCTATTCATTTCTGCATATATTATACAATATTTTACAAAAAAGAAAAGTCCTGCACTCATAAATAAAAAATAAAAAAAGCGAGACTTTCGCCTCGCTTTATTGAAAAGGGTTGAATTATTCGTAATAAATTTCGTCAATCGGCTTCCCTGCCGGAACCATTGGATACACGCCTTCGTCGTGATCAATGTGGCAATTGACCAGAACTGGTTCATCGAGATCCTTGATTTCTTCCAGGGTCTGATCCAGAGATTTTAAATCGGTGACGTCGTAATTTTTAATGTTGAACGCGTCAGCCAATTTCAAATAATCCACCGCGTGATCCGTCAAATCCGTCTGGGCGTAGCGGCGGTCGTTGAACAATTTCTGCCACTGGCGCACCATTCCGAGGGTTTCATTGTTAAACAGAAAAATCTTGATCGGCAGATTGTAGCGGCGGATCGTCGTCAATTCCGTAAAGTTCATTCTAAACGAGCCATCTCCTGCGATCAGAAGCACCTGCTTGTCCGGATGGGCAAACTGACAGCCAATGGCAGCACCCATGCCGAATCCCATTGTACCTAAGCCGCCGGATGTGATGTACTGATTGGGGAATTTAAATTTCCAATGCTGACCGACCCACATCTGATGCTGACCGACTTCCGTCACCACGTAGGCGTCTTCAAAGGCCTTGTTAATGTGATGAATGATCGTCTTCGGATGGTATTCCGTTTCCGGTTTTTCTTCGAGCGGCCATTCTGCAATCTGCTTGTACCATTCCGGATAAGATTTTTCTTCCACCAGATTGTAAAGCTTCGGCAGCACATCGGCGACATCCGCACAAATATGCACGTTCGCTTCGACATTCTTTTCAAATTCAGTGGCATCGACATCGACCTGAATGATCTTTTTGTCGCGCATGAATTCGTTAATATTCCCGGTAACGCGGTCTGAGAATCTGGCCCCGATGGCAATGAGCGTGTCGCAGTTAATGACTGCGAGGTTGCATTCCTGAGAGCCGTGCATCCCGACAAGCCCCAATGACAACGGGTTGTCTCTCGGAATGCTGCCTAAGCCCATCAGCGAATTGGCAACAGGAATTCCGGTCTTTTCTGCAAATTTGACCAGCATTTCCGAGGCGCCCGCTTTGATGACGCCGCCGCCGGCGTAAATTACCGGGCGTTCCGCTCTATTGATGTATTTAGCCGCGCGGTTTAACGCGTCGCGCTGCGGTGTCGGGCGGTTGACATCGAGCAGATAGGGTTTTTCCGGCGTGTAGACCGTTTCCGCTAAAAAGATATCCTTCGGCACGTCGATGACCACTGGCCCCGGCCGACCGCTTTGAGCAATTCTAAAAGCTTCGCGGATCGTCGGCGCCAGCATCGTGATGTCCTTGATGATAAAATTGTGTTTCGTAATTGGCAGCGTGATGCTCGTGATGTCAACTTCCTGGAAGGAATCCTTCCCCAAAAGCTGCTGCGTAACCTGGCCGGTGAAGACGACCAGCGGCGTCGAGTCCATGTGTGCGTCGGCAATGGCTGTGACTGCATTCGTCGCCCCAGGACCTGAGGTCGTGATACCGACCCCGACTTTGCCGCTGGCACGGGCGTAGCCTTCCGCCGCGTGAATCCCGTTTTGTTCGTGGCAGGGTTCAACCTGATGGATATTGTGATCCATCCGATAAAAAGCGTCAAACAGCGGAATAACCGCACCGCCTGGATATGAGAACACGTATTCCACACCCTGTTCCTGCAGACACTTTACGACAATTTCCGAACCCTTTAATTTCTGACTGTTTAGATTCATATTGATTTCCGTGACTCCCTCTTTATTTTAAGACCGCGCCTTCATTAGCCGAAGAAACCAATTTGGCGTATCTTGCCAAATAGCCGGTCGTGATATCCGGCGTCTTCGGTGTCCAATTGGCCTTCCGTTTTGCCATTTCTTCTTCCGACACAAGCAAATCAACGGTTCTATTCGGAATGTCAATCCGGATGCGGTCGCCGTCTTCGACGAAGGCGATCGGTCCGCCAGCTGCTGCTTCCGGTGAGACGTGTCCGATGCAGGCACCGCGCGTCGCGCCCGAGAAACGGCCGTCTGTGATCAGGGCGACCGAATCGCCTAAGCCCATTCCCATGATGGCGGATGTCGGGTTGAGCATTTCGCGCATGCCCGGGCCGCCCTTCGGGCCTTCGTAACGGATGACGACCACATCGCCCTTGACAATTTTTCCGCCATCGATCGCAGCCTGTGCTTCTTCTTCAGAATCGAAGACTTTGGCTGGACCCTCGTGAACCATCATTTCCGGCAGCACGGCAGACTGTTTGATGACACCGGTCCCCGGGGCCAGCGTACCCTTCAACATGGTCAAGCCGCCCTTTTCCATATACGGGTGATCGATCGGACGAATGATTTCAGGATCCAAATTCTGAACACCCTTCAGGTTTTCAGCCATGGTCTTTCCGGTGACAGTCATGCAGTCCAAATCGAGCAGACCTTTTTTATTGAGTTCCGTCATCACTGCGTAAACCCCACCGGCCGCGTTCAGATCTTCGATATGCGTATCGCCTGCCGGTGCTAAATGGCAGAGATTTGGCGTACGGTCGGACACTTCGTTGACGATGTCCGGATTGATCGTCACGCCCGCTTCGTGGGCAATGGCTGGCAGATGGAGCATGGTGTTGGTGCTGCAGCCCAGCGCCATATCGACGGTCAGCGCGTTGTAAAAGGCCGCTTCTGTCATGATATCGAGGGGGCGGATATCCTTTTCGATCATTTCCATGACCTGCATGCCCGCGTGCTTCGCCAGACGCAGTCTCTGAGAATAGACGGCTGGAATGGTGCCGTTTCCTCTGAGGCCCATCCCGATCGCTTCGGTCAGGCAGTTCATGCTGTTTGCCGTGTACATTCCCGAGCAGGAACCGCAGGTTTCGCAGGTGTGCTGTACAAAATCGTCAAACTGTGCATCGTTGATCTTCCCGGCCTGGTGTGCACCCTGGGCTTCGAACATCGCGGAGAGGCTGACCTTCCGGCCACCGACGTGACCAGCCAGCATCGGGCCGCCAGAGACGAATACGGTCGGCAGATTCAGACGGGCCGCCGCCATTAAGAGGCCCGGCACGTTCTTGTCACAGTTCGGAATCATCACCAACGCGTCGAAATGATGGGCAATGGCCATCGCTTCCGTCGAGTCCGCAATGAGTTCCCGGGTGACGAGGGAATACTTCATGCCCTGATGGCCCATCGCGATCCCGTCGCAGACGGCGATCGCCGGGAATTCAATCGGGGTGCCGCCCGCGAGACGGACGCCCGCCTTGACGGCTTCTGTAATTTTATCCAGGTTCATGTGGCCTGGGACGATTTCATTGTAGGAATTGACCACGCCGACGAGCGGACGTTCCAATTCTTCTTTGGTATAGCCCAGCGCATTGAACAACGAATACGCTGCGGCAGTTCGTTTGATTTTTTTCATTTGCTTCTCACCACTTCATCATAAATTTTCAATGATGTGCTGTGCCATTTCCTGGCAGCCGATCACATCGTCGTCCGGTGTTGCAATATCGCCGGTGCGCCAGCCCTGTTTCAAGGTCGCTTCTACGGCATCTTCGATGTTTTTCGCTTCTTTTTCGAGACCTAAAGTGTATCTGAGCATCATCGCCACAGACAGCACCGTCGCGATTGGATTGGCCTTATCCTGTCCTGCGATATCTGGTGCGGAGCCGTGAATCGGTTCGTACATCCCAAAGTTGTTTTCGCCGAGACTAGCGGACGGCAGCATCCCGATGGAGCCTGTGATGGTCGACGATTCATCGGAGAGGATGTCACCAAAGAGGTTACCCGTTAAAATGACGTCAAATTGCTGCGGGTTGATGACCAGCTGCATCGCGGCGTTGTCGACGTAGAAATAATCCACATCTACTTCCGGATACTGTTCGGCCACTTCCTTGACGATCTTGCGCCACAGGCGGGACGTTTCGAGCACGTTAGCCTTATCGACGCAGGTCAGTTTTTTGCCTCGGCGCATCGCGGCGTCGAAGCCAACCTTCGCAATGCGTTCCACTTCCATGCGGGAATAGTTCATCAAATCTGAAGCGTATTCGTCGCCTTCTCTGTGCTTTTCGCCAAAATAGACGTCTCCTGTCAACTCGCGGACGACCAAAACGTCGAGGCCGTCGCCGATCAATTCCGGTTTTAACGGCGACGCATCGCGGAGTTCATCGAAGAGAATGGCTGGACGCAGGTTGGCGTACAGCCCCAGTGCCTTGCGGATGCCTAAAAGGCCCGCTTCCGGACGCTTGTCCCCTGGCAGATTATCCCATTTCGGGCCGCCCATGGCGCCGAGCAGCACCGCATCGGAAGCCTTACAGACGTCGACCGTTTCCTGGGGCAGCGGTGAGCCGGTTTCATCGATGGCGATGCCGCCGGCTAACACTTCATGATAATTGAACTGATGGCCGTATTTTTCGCCGATTTTGTCCAGCACCTTCATGCTCGCGCCGACAATTTCCGGGCCGATACCATCACCCTTGATTACAGCAATTTTATATTCCATGGTTATTCTCCTCTATTTCCCTTATTTCAGCATATTTTCATTGACGTAATTGACCAAGCCGCCAGCTTGAATCAATTCCTGCATAAACGGCGGGAACGCCTGACCCTGGAAGCTTTGATTCTTCGTGATATCTGTGATTTTGCCTGAATCAAAATCCACTTCAACTTCATCGCCGGCTTCGATGACCTTGACTGCTTCCGGGCATTCCAAGATCGGCAGCCCGATGTTGATCGAATTTCTGTAGAAAATACGGGCGAAGCTGTTGGCAATGACGCAGGACACGCCGGACGCCTTGATCGAAATCGGCGCGTGTTCGCGGGAAGAACCGCAGCCGAAGTTGTCGTCCGCGACGATGATGTCGCCCTTATGGACGTTGTTGACAAAATCCTTGTCGATATCTTCCATACAATGCTGCGCCAATTCCAGCGGATCGCTGGTGTTCAAATAGCGGGCCGGAATGATGACGTCGGTATCGACATTGTCGCCGTAGCGAAATACTTTTCCTTTTGCATTCATATCGATTTTCCTCTTTCTGTTTCTCTTATAATTCGTCTGGTGTGCCAATGTAGCCTAAAATTGCCGATGCAGCTGCTGTTTCCGGGCTGGCTAAATACACTTCTGAATCCACGTGCCCCATGCGGCCGACAAAGTTGCGGTTTGTCGTCGACACGCAGCGTTCACCTGCAGCCAAAATCCCCATGTAGCCGCCGAGGCAGGGCCCACAGGTTGGGGTGCTGATCGCACATCCCGCTTCGACAAAATCCTTGAAGAAGCCGGCTTCCATACATTGTTCCCAAATTTTCTGTGTAGCCGGAATGATAATGACGCGGACATCGTCCGAAATCTTACGGCCCTTTAAGATTTTATCGGCCTTTTCGAAATCAGAGAAGCGGCCGTTGGTACACGAACCAATTACAACCTGATCGATCTTGACCGGTTCTTCGATTTCGTCGACAGTCTTGGTGTTTTCCGGCAGATGCGGGAAGGCCACCGTCGGCTTGAGTTCGGATAAATCGATATCGTAAACGGCATCGTATTCCGCATCGTCATCGGCTTCATAAACCGTGTACGGTTTTTCAGAATGTGCTTTTATGTAAGCGAGAGTCTGTTCGTCGACTGGGAAGATGCCATTTTTGCCGCCGGCTTCAATCGCCATGTTCGCAATGGTGAATCGGTCGTCCATCGTCAAGTTGGCAACCCCAGGTCCGACGAATTCCATCGATTTGTAAAGTGCGCCGTCAACGCCGATCATCCCGATGATGTGGAGAATCAAATCCTTTCCCGAAACGTAAGGCTTCATTTTTCCGGTTAAATTGAATTTCAAAGCGGACGGTACCTTGAACCACGCCTTGCCAGTCGCCATGCCCACTGCCATGTCGGTTGAACCGACGCCTGTAGAAAATGCGCCCAGCGCCCCGTAGGTGCAGGTGTGGGAATCTGCGCCGATGACCAAATCACCGGCCGTCACCAGCCCCTTTTCAGGAAGCAGCGCGTGTTCGACGCCCATGCGGCCCACTTCAAAATAATTTGAAATTTTCTGTGTGCCGGCAAATTCACGGACGGTCTTGCATTGTTCGGCCGCCTTGATGTCCTTGTTCGGTGCAAAGTGGTCTGGCACCAGCGCCACCTTGTCTTGATCGAAGACCTTGTTCGTGTTTAAATTCTTAAAAACATTGATGGCTACCGGCGAGGTGATGTCGTTGCCCAATACCAGGTCGAGATCGGCCATAATCAAATCCCCAGCCTTGACAGAATCCACACCGGCGTGTGCTGCCAGTATTTTTTGAGTCATTGTCATTCCCATAGTGTTTCTCCTTTATTTGTAAACTTATTTGATGATTGATGCACTTCATTCTATTTTAATGAAATTATTTTTTGTTGTAAAGCGTCGTTATAAATAATAATCCTTAATTTTTTGTTCCATGTCCTTCAACAGCTTGTATTCGATGGAATCGGTCAGCGCGATGAGGCTCGCTTCAATCACGTCCGTCGACACCCCAACGTTAGTCCAAATATCTCGGCCATCGCTGTTTTCAATGAGGACGCGGACCTTTGAGGCTGTCGCCCCCTGATCGATGACGCGGACCTTGAAGTCTGTCAGCCTCAGCGTCTTAATACTCGGGTAGAAGCCTTCGAGCGCTGCACGAAGGGCCTTATCCAACGCGTTGACGGGGCCGTCACCCTCGGCCGCATTGATTGCTTCCTTCCCGTCTACTGAAACCTTCACAATCGCAGAGGCTGACAGGGCCCGTCCGGCAACTGGCTTTTCGCCAATCGTTTTAAAGTCCTCAATTTTGAAAAAGGGCTTGAATCGGCCCAGCTCCTTTCGGATCAAAAGCTTGACTGAGCTTTCCGCGCCCTCAAATTGATAGCCCTCGTATTCCAGCTCCTTGATGCGATCCATAACCCTCGTCGCTTCCTCTGAATGCTTCTCAATCGTCGGATCGATATCGTGTATGAGCTGAATGATGGTGCCGCGCCCGGCTACCTCAGACATCAAAATCCGCCGCTGATTGCCGACCCGTTCGGGATTGATGTGTTCAAAGGAGTGGGGCTCCTTCAGAACGGCGTCGATGTGCATGCCGCCTTTGTGGGCGAAGGCGCTTTTTCCGATATAAGGCTCTCTGCCCGTCAGCGCGTAATTGGAAATTTCTGCAATTTTAATAGCCGAAGACGTCAATTTTTTCATCGCAGTCTCTGAAAGGCAGGTATACCCCATTTTCATCTGAAGGTCGGCGATCACAGTGGACAGATTAGCGTTGCCGCAGCGTTCGCCGTAGCCGAGAAACGTCCCCTGCACCTGATTGGCGCCGCCCTCGACGCCGGCCAGCGAAGCCGCAACGCCGAGGCCGCTGTCATTGTGCGCGTGAATCGCCACGTCAATTGAAACCGCCTGGCACACCTCTGCCACAATGTCCTTGACCTCCGACGGCAGGGTGCCGCCGTTCGTATCGCAGAGGCACACACAGACGGCACCGCCCTTTTCGGCCGCCTTCAGCGTGTCAAGGGCGTAGGCGGCGTCGAGCTTGTAGCCGTCGAAAAAATGCTCAGCGTCGAAAATGACCTGCTTGCCGTTTTCTGACAAAAACCGGCAGGAATCCTCGATCATGTTTAGATTTTCTTCCTTAGTTGTATTTAAAATAACCTCTACGTGAAAGGCCGAGGCCTTGCCGAAAATCGCCGCGTATTCGGTTTTAGTCTGTAGAATCGCCTGCAGATTGGCGTCATCTTCCGCCTTTTTCCCCGGATGGCGGGTTGAACCGAAGGCGCAGAGCGCGGCGTGGGTCAGCTCGATCTCCTTGAGCGCTTCAAAAAACGCAATATCCTTTGGATTTGATCCCGGATTGCCGGCCTCGATAATGTCGATGCCCAGCGCATCCAGTATTTTGACAATATCCAGCTTGTCCTTGACAGAAAACGAAATGCCTTCAGCCTGCGCGCCGTCTCTTAATGTCGAATCGAATGTGACGATTTTCTTATGGGCTTCTGCCTTCATGCTTCCTCCTAAATAAAAAACGTCTCTTTGAATTGCTATCGCAAAATTCAAAGAGACGGAAAATACATTGTCCGCGGTACCACTCTTTTTGATATGAGAACACCACATATCCACTTCAAGTCTGAAAAAATCCAAACTCTAATCCACTAACGCTGGATGGGCCTCTCGGCGTTTTCTACTCGGCTGCACGCCATTCGAATCCGCTACTCGCGAGTGATTATTGCGCACGGTTTTTCTGCTGCCCTCTCACCCTTCGACAGTTCGCTGAAGAAATCGGCCGTGTTTTTCTCTCGTTCATCGTAATTGTATATATTGTATACAAGTATAACATTGCCGCTTAAATTGTCAAGCGCTTATTTTCTGTTTTTCTCAAAGCTGCGTTTCAGCACCGCTTCGCATTCACTTTCACGAATGCCGCCGTAAATCTCAGTGTGCTTGGACAGCATCGGGTGCTGTTTCAGCTGGGCTGTCGACTCCACTGCACCGTATCTCGGTTCTGACGCGCCAAAAACGACTTTTTTGATTCGGCTTTGAATGACCGCGCCCATACACATCGGACAGGGCTCCGCTGTGACGTAAAGCTCGCAGTCGTCTAAACGCCATCTGGCGAGCTTCTTCGACGCTTCCTGAATGACCAGCATTTCCGCGTGAGCCGTCGGGTCCTGCATGCCTTCTTTGCGATTGTGATTGGACGCAATCACTTCGCCGTCTTTTACGATTACGGCCCCGATTGGCACCTCGCCTTCGTCTTCCGCACGGTGCGCTTCTTCCAGTGCAAGGCCCATATAATCTTCCATTTTCTTAGGCCGCGCCCCGAATATCGCATCTGATGTCGAATCGGTTTGGACGTTTTCATTGTCACGGTCTTCTGCGGTCGGCTGATCTTCAGAAATTTGAATGTCCGGGATCTCCTGATCCATCGACATCAAAACCATGCCGCTCTTTTCCGGAATAGTGACCATACCGGAGAGCTGACATTCCTTCTGATGATACAAATCGTAATAAAGGCCGTTGAACCGATCGTCCCGAATTTGAACCGGAGACCCCTCGCAGTTGAAAACTGCCACGACTGTCTGGTTATCTGTTCTTCGAATAAAGCCCATTTGACAGGACTGCACGAACATCTGCTCGTAGCTGCCTTTTTTTAACGCGTCGACGCCTTTGTGCACCGCGATCATCCGTCTGATTTTTTCAGTCAGCGGATTGTTTAAATCAAAGGAAAGCTCGTCCGCGGCCGGGCGAAGGGGCGCGTCGGTGCCGTTGCCCTTCCGCGCTTTGATGCCCAGCTCACTGCCGTAATAAATCGTCGGAATTCCCGGTATCGTGAAGAGCATCAGATAGAGCGGTTCCAAATCCCGTTCGTCATTCAAGGTCGACGCAACCCGGTCGACGTCGTGATTGTCCACAAAATTATAGGTGAGAAAATGCTGATACAAGCCGCCCTGCGCGAACAGCCGATTGAGGGAATAAGCGATTTCAAAATAGTTCTTGTCGTTTAAGCTGGAGTACAGCCCTTTATAATCCTCGTAATTGGTGACTGAGTCCAGCCCGCCTCTTTCGACCATCAGCGAATAGTCGCCGGACACGGATTCGCCGACCATGAAGAAATCTGGCTTTTTGGCTCTCGCCATATCGCCCAGCTCTTTCACAAATCCCATATCCATCACATTGGCCGCGTCCATTCGGACCCCGTCGATGTCGTAATCGTCAATCCAGGACGCCAGCGTCCGCTTTAAAAAGTCTTTGACGTCCGGGTGATACAGGTTCAGTTTGACGAGATTGTCGCAGCCGGCCCAGTTGCGATAAGAAAAGCCGTCGTTGTAGCTGTTGTTGTCCCAGAAATTGACGCTGTCAAACCAGTCTTTATAAATAGACCCTTCACGATTTTGTTTTAAATCTTCAAAGGCAAAAAACGTCCGGCCCACGTGATTGAACACACAATCTAAAATCACGGCAATGCCCTGATCGTGGCAGGCCTGAGCCAAGTGGGTCAGGTCCTCGTTAGTGCCGAGGCGCGGGTCCACCTTTGCGTAATCCGTCGTGTCGTATCCGTGGGAGATCGACGAAAACAACGGCCCGAGCAAAATCGTGTTGACTCCTAATTTTTTCAAATAAGGCAGTTGTGCTTCGATTTTGTTTAAACGATGGTGGATGCCGTCACATTCTGCCTGCGTCGCTTCTGCCCCGCAGTAACCCATGGTAAAAATATGGTAAATGACCATTTCATCGTGTTTCATCATCTGAAAGCACCTCCTTTTGCGTAGATTATATTGAAAAGATTTTAAAAATGCAAATTTTTCAGCTAAAAAAAGAATTCCAGAGGGATACCCTCTGGAATTCAATGTCATGATGAATATTGTTTAATCCGATAATTTATGAATGAATAAGCCGCTCCGCAGCTTCGGTTCGAACCATGTGGACTTCGGCGGCATTAAAAGCCCCGCGTCGGCAATGGCCATCAGCTCGTGAATCGATGTGGGATACATCGAAAAAGCGACGGTCATGTCCGTGTGCACGCGGCGTTCCAGCTCCCCGAGCCCTCGGATCCCGCCGACGAAATCGATGCGGTCATCGGTCCGCGGATCGCCGATGCCGAGAATCGGCGAAAGCACCTCTTCCTGAAGAAGAGAAACGTCTAAGCTCTTGACCGGATCGTCTGGATTCACCAAATCGTCGTGAATCTTAAGGGCGTACCACTGATCGTCTAGGAACATGCCAAAGGTTCCCTTTTGGCCGGGCTTATACGCTTGATCCACTTTTTCGATATCGCACTTTTCACCGACCGCGTCCAAAAACGCGTCGGCAGTCAGTCCGTTTAAATCCTTCACCACGCGGTTGTAATCCAAAATGGCCAGCTGATTGTCCGGAAAAATAACCGAGAGAAAATAATTAAAGGGTTCATCGCCGCTGTACCCCGGATGGGCCTTGCGGCGCATCTGCGCGACCTTCACTGCTGACGCCGCGCGGTGATGGCCGTCTGCGATGTAAAGCGCCGGCACGTCATTAAAGTCGCTGACGAAGCCTTCGATGTCCTGCGCGTCGTCCACGCACCAGACCCGATGACGGATGCCGTCCTCTGCGGTAAAGGCGTAAACCGGTGCCTTTTCCTGAATGGCCTTAACGCGGCGGTCAATGGCGTCGCGATGGCGGTAGGTCAAAAAGATCGGGCCGGTGTTCGCGTCACAGCTGTCGACGTGGTGGATGCGGTCCTGTTCCTTTTCACTGCGGGTGAGCTCGTGCTTCTTGATCGTGCCGTTTAAATATTCGTCCACTGCTGTGCAGGCGACCAGCCCCGTCTGGACCTGATCCCCCATTTTGAGCTCGTAGAGATAAAACTGCTTTTGATCATCCTGAATCAGGATGTGATCGTCGATCAAGCGGTCGAGGTTCTTTTTAGCCTGCTGATAAACCGCGGGATCGTACAAATCGATGTCCGGATCCATCGTGGTTTCTGGGCGGTCTACCCTCAAAAATGAGTCGGGCTTGCCCGCTACCGCTTCCCGCGCTTCCGCCCGGTTGTAGACGTCGTAGGGCAGGGCTGCAACATCTGCAGCCTTGTCCGGCGTCGGTCGAATGGCTTTAAAAGCTTTGATTGTCGCCATCTTATTTGACCAATCTGACGCGGGTCACGCCTTCAATCGCCTTTAAATCGTCGAGGGTTTCCACCTTAAAGTCTTCGGAATCAATATCAATCATCGTGTAGGCGTATTTGCCTTTGTTTTTATTCGTCATATTGGCAATATTGACGTTATCCTTCGCCAGTACGGTGGTGATGCTGGCGATCATGTTCGGAATGTTTTGGTGCGCCACGGTGATGCGGTGTGCCGTTTCACATTCGCCCATGCTGCAGTCCGGATAGTTGACTGAATTGATGATGTTCCCGTTTTCCATGTATTCACGAAGGGAATTGACGACCATCGTCGCACAATTTTCTTCTGATTCCGGCGTAGACGCGCCCAAATGCGGAATATTGATCGCATTTTTCATGTGGATCGTCTTGTTGCTCGGGAAGTCGGTGACGTAGGCCGCGATTTTATTGTTTTCCAACGCTTCGGCCAGCGCATCTTCATCGACGAGGCCGCCGCGGGCCAGGTTCAACAGGCGCAGATTCGGCTTCGCCAAAGCGAGCAGATCAGCGTTGATGTAATTCTTCGTCGCTTCCATGTACGGTACGTGGATTGAAATGTAATCACAATTTTGGAAAAGAGCTTCTAGACTGGAGGCCCGTTTAACTTTTCTGCTTAACCCCCAGGCGTGTTTAATTGTAATAAAAGGGTCAAATCCGTATACCTTCATGCCGAAATCGACGGCCATGTTTGCGACGAGCAGACCAATGGCGCCCAAACCGATGACGCCCATTTTCTTTTTGTATAATTCTGGTCCGGCAAAAGCCTTTTTATTTTTTTCTACCGCTGCACCGATGTCCGTTTTGGTTCCGTCCAGCGTTTTGGTCCATTCAATCCCCTGAACAACCTTTCGAGATGAAATCAACATGGCTGTTGCCACCAATTCCTTAACGGCGTTGGCGTTGGCACCCGGCGCGTTGCAGACCACGATCCCCTGTTCTGCACAGCGGTCCAGTGGAATGTTGTTGACGCCTGCGCCCGCACGGCCGATAAAGGACAAATTGTCGTTGAACGCCATGTCGTGCATTTTGGCGCTTCTGACCAGTATTGCGTCCGGTGAATCGGCCCCTTCCTGGTCGACGACATATTGTTCAGTCAGCTGTTTCAGTCCTTTTTTTGAAATGTTGTTCAGTGTTTTGATTTGATAATTCATATTTATTCCTTCTGTTCATGCCGCAGCAAATCCGGCCAACTACGATACTACCCCGGTCTTTACTGCGCGCGAATTTGCGGATCTTTGATGCCCTGTGATCCAGCTGAATATCAGGTTGAAATTATTTGTTTGCTCTTTCGAATTTCTTCATGAAATCGATCAGGGCATCGACGCCGTCCATGGTCATGGCGTTGTAAATCGAAGCACGCATGCCGCCGACTGTCCGGTGACCCTTCAAATTAACCAAACCTGCTTCCTTGGATTCTTTGACAAATTTAGCGTCGAGGTCCTTGTCGCCTGTGACAAACGGGACGTTCATCAGTGAACGGTCCTTCGGATTTAATACCGTCGGCTTGAATAACGCGGAGTTATCCAAGAAATCGTACAGCTTGGCTGCCTTTGCCTTGTTCAGTTCAGCCATCGCTGAAATGCCACCTTTTTCCTTCAGCCATTTGAAGACCAGGCCGCACATATAGATAGCAAAGCACGGCGGGGTGTTGAAGCAGGAATCCTTATCGACGTGGGTCTTGTAATCTAACATCGTCGGGATGCTCGGATCCGCCTGTCCTACTAAATCGTCACGGATGATAACCACGGTGACGCCAGCCGGGCCCATGTTTTTCTGTGCACCTGCGTAGATCATGCCAAATTTCGAAACGTCGTAGGGTTCGGACAAAATGTTAGATGACATGTCGCCAATCAGCGGAATGTTGTCCGGTGTTTCCGGCAGACGATCCGGTGCAAAATAAGTGCCGTAAATGGTGTTGTTGACGCAGATGTGCAGGTAATCGGCGTCCGGGCGGAGCATCGAGATGTCGTAATCCGGAATGTAATTGTAGGTCTTGTCTTCTGAGGAAGCGATGACCTTGGCGTCGCCGACCTTCACGGCCTGTTCGTAGGCTTTCTTTGCCCAGTTCCCGGTTTTGATGTAATCCGCCTTGTGATTGTGCACCATCAGGTTCAGCGGAATCATTGAGAACTGCGTGGACGCGCCGCCCTGCAGGAACAGGATGTCGTAATTGTCCGGAATCCCCATCAAATCCTTTAAATCAGCCTTTGCCTGATCTAAAATATCAGTAAAGTCAGCTGAACGATGGCTCATTTCCATAACTGACATCCCGGTATTGCCGTAGCAAAGCAGCTCTTCTTGAGCTTTCTTCAGTACTTCTTCTGGTAAAGCAGACGGACCAGGTGCGAAGTTAAAAACTCTTTCCAAAACTTTCCTCCTTTAAAAATATAAACCGTAAAAAACAAAAAACTGTAATGAAACATTACAGTTTTTATTATTATAGGCTTTAATATTTTACATTTCAATGTGCTTTTTGTATTTAATATGCAAATAATTATGACTTTAAGAGAAATGAACGACGACAACGTATTCATCTGTTGAATTTCATCTTTATTTTATTATCAATTCTCTCAAATTGATTCTTAATAAATACAGAAAAATATTGGCGCATTTTGATCTATCAATCGCCACAAATTCCACTCCTCGAAAATCATTATTTCGTAAGCACCTTTTTGTGATATGCGCGTTTTCCACAATTCGGGCATTTCATTTTTCTGCTTCTTCCAATATGGGGAGAAAAAACAACGGATTTCATTGTTGGAATATAAATGGCGCCGCACGAAGGACATTCATAATATCCTGTATCATGCTCCAATTTTAAACAATATACCATCCCAACCGTAAAAATGATACACCCTGCTGCAATCAGCGCGATTCGCCAGACCGTAATCGAAACGGCAAAAGATGCTGCAAAAATCATCAATATAAATGAAAGTGAACATGTGTATCCGATCACGGTTTCTAATGAAAGCAGTCTTTTATTTGCCTGCTCTTCCTGTCTGCGCATTTCCAGCAGATGTTGTTCAGCCATTTTTTGATATTGATCCATCGCTAATCGCTCCCCGGTAAAAAGTTCATTGATATTAATGTTCAGAGCGTCACATAATTCCGGCATAATGGACACATCAGGCAGGCCCTTCCCTCTTTCCCATTTTGAGACAGCACGATCTGTAATACCGAGTTTCTCTGCAAGAACAGCCTGCGTCAATCCGCATTCCTTTCTACAAGCCGCGATGAAGTTTCCGATTTTTTTTTGATCCACAAGGAGACCCCCTTTCTATGATCATAATAAATCTAATCCCCCAATTTTTCACAGAAACAGATCGTTGAGTTTCATAAATGTGCGTTTTTAGAAACTCTACTTCAAGTTGAGTCCGATGACAAAGAACAAAAATCCCCACCTCTGATTCAAATATAAATCAACTGTTATTTGAATCTGATGGTCAATTATCCATCCCAACAACTCATCAAGTGACCTCTGTCCAGCGGCAATGTCGAGAAACGTATCCGCTAATTCGTCCTGCGTATAATCAGTTCAATTCCATTTAGCGCTAAGAAAACTAACATTGCATGGGCCCCGATGCGTTTGTTACCATCAACAAAAGCATGATTGGTGACTAACCCATACCCAAGGCGAGCGGCTTTTTATTGAATCGATGGATAGACATCCTTTCCGTCAAAAGATTGAAAAGGTGCATGAAGCACAATCATCTGTTCTTTCGACAGAATAATCATTTAGCAAGTACCTTATAGGCTTTTCTATTCTTAAAATACACTAAAAGCGGTAAATGGCACTATTTCGTTGGAACACCTAATGCGTTTATAAAAAAAGCAAACAAATAAAAAAATCCCTACTTTTGATCCCAACGGCAAATTGTCTTCAAAAGTGGGGAATTCGCGGGGAAATGTCATTTCATTTCCCGAAAGAACTAGCTAAAACCGCTAGATTTAGCCCAAAATGGTGGGCCCTCAGGGACTCGAACCCTGGACCTGCCGGTTATGAGCCGGATGCTCTGACCAACTGAGCTAAAGGCCCTCAAATAAAAAAATGGTCGAGGTGAGAGGATTCGAACCTCCGGCTCCATGGTCCCAAACCATGTGCGCTACCAAACTGCGCTACACCTCGACAACAAATATTATTATACCAGCTGACTTTTATATTGTCAATATTTTTTTAAAAATCTGCGCCGCAAATTTACAATCTGCGGCGCTTTGATTTAATTCAATTTTTCCCGAACGATTTGGTTGACCACTTTGCCATCGGCCTTTCCTTTGACCTTTGGCATAATCGCTTTCATGACTTTACCCATATCCTTCATGCTTTCCGCACCGATTTCCTGAATGGTATCTTCTACAATTGCGCCGATTTCTTCCTGACTCAACTGCTTAGGGAGATAGTCCTCGATAATCGCCATTTCAGCCTTGGTCTGTTCAATCAAATCATCACGTCCGGCTTTTTCGAATTCCTTTAAAGAATCTTTTCTCTGTTTGTATTGCTTGGAGATGATCGCTTCGATATCGCTGTCTTCAAGATTGTCGATCTGTTTATCTTTTTCTTCCTGAAGAATCGCCGCACGGATCAATGTGATCGTCGACTTGCGAACCTTATCCTTCGCTTTCATCGCCGCTTTCAAATCAGTTAATAACTGTTTCTTTAAAGCCAAACTTATGACACATCCTTTTATCTATGTTTCTTCATTTTTCTTTTTCTGGCAGCTTCAGATTTTTTCTTGCGCTTAACACTTGGCTTTTCATAGTGTTCTCTTTTGCGAATTTCTGACATGACACCTGCCATAGCGGTCTTTCTTTTAAAACGTCTCAGAGCGCTTTCCAAAGACTCGTTTTCACGTACACGTACTTCTGACATTTAATATCCCCCCTTCCTGAATGTAAACTACCCTGTGGAAATCTTTTGATACAGGTGGACAAGGGATATTATATTTGAAATTTCAAAACTTGTCAATGAATCTTCATCATCTCTTCACAAATATTTATCACATCTGTAAAGACCCTGTACAGCCAAAGCCTCAGACCGATTCAAAAGGCCGATAAAAGGGTTAAATATTGAAGGTCAGCATGATTTCCGATTTCGTGACGCGGCCTCTGCGCAGAATGCGTTCGGCCACAATCGCGTAATCCCGCGGATTGAGTTCTGGGTTGAAGTGGGTCAGGATCAAATGGCGCACGCCGGCCTTTTCCGCGATTTCAGCCGCCTGCCCCGCCGACAAGTGCTTGTTTTCATCCGGGTTGTCCACATAGGTGCAGTCGCAGAGCATTGTGTGCACCCCTTCGACGAAATCGGTCAGGGCGTCGCAAATGCCGGTATCGCCGGTGTAAAGACAGGCCTTGCCGTTGTCGTCGACCGCTTTAATCGCGTAGTCTTCGACAGGGTGGCGCATCTTTTTAAAGGTGAATGTCATATTTTTGATCGTCACTTCGTCGCCGTCGTGGATCGGATGGACGTCAAAGCTCTTGATGTCAGCGATCATTTGGTAAATATTGGCCGGCGATTCCGGAAGGTAAACCGGCACCACCTGATCCCGTTTTTCCAAGAGATACTGCAGTACAAATAAATCGGAAATGTGATCCCAGTGCAGGTGGGAAAGCAGAATCGCGTCGAGATCAGACGCGTCGTCGATAGCCATCAGGTTGCTCAAAGTGCCGGCCCCCAAATCCATGATCACCTTGGCCTGATCGTTTTCCAAAAGATAGCCGGAGCAGGCGCCGTTCGCCCGCGGATACGCACCATTGTTGCCTAAAATTGTTAATTTCATATATTCCTCCTCTGCTCGCATTTACGCGATAATCTCTTTTTTCAGTTTTTGAATCCAGGACCAGGTCACCTGCGCCGTCAAGCCCCAGATGACGATCGGGTCCCGATCCTGAGCGATTTGATATTGGTAAAAATAAATCGGGTGTTTTTTCTTTCTAAAGCTGTAGTGCTCCCCTCTCGGGATCAGCTCGTAAGGAAACCCGGGATCCGGCTGAGTCACCAGTGTCGTCATGTGCATTTCTGGCTCTTGTTCAAGCAGCCAGCTCAGCGGCACGGTGAAAATTTCGCCGACCTCGTCCTTAGAATAAGTCCCTTTGTAATGGCTGAGCTTGCCAACAAAGGGCCAGAGGGGCGCGCCGGTCGGGGCGTTTTCCCCGTCCATCGGCGCCAGAATTTCGACATTTTCCGGCGTCATCAGCAACTCCTCGCAGGTTTCGCGCACCGCTGCCTGCTCCGGCGTCTCGCCGGCTTCAATGCCGCCGCCGGGAAAGCTCACCTCACCCGGTTGGGTTCTCAGCGTCGTCGCTCGAATTTCGTAGACGACCTCGAGTCCTTTCTCAGTCTGAATCAGCGGAATGAGCACCGCCTTGCTTTTCCCTTTTAGCCGCGGCAGATAGCCAGGCGTCCGTTCGCCCCAGCGCTGCCGCATGGCTTCAATCATTTTGTCTTGCTGCATAAGTCTCTCCCAAAAGCATCTCTTTTCTTATTATTATAAAGAAAAACCCCCGAATATCAAAGGGGATATGATATTCGGGGGTGATAGATTTTTGTCTTCTCTCTTTTTCAGTTCTGCATTTTTGCAGGGCTTACATCATCGGTGCGCCGCCAGCTGGCATAGCCGGTGCGTCGCTCTTTTCTTCCGGATGATCTGCGACAGCCACTTCTGTGGTCAGCAGCATCGCGGTGATGGAAGCTGCGTTCTGGATCGCGGTACGGGTGACCTTCGTCGGGTCGATGATCCCTTCGTCAACCATGTTGACGTATTTGCCGTGAAGGGCGTCGTAGCCAATACCCTTGTCCTTCTTGGACAATTCGTTGACGATGACAGAGCCTTCAACACCTGCGTTTTCAGCGATCTGGCGTGCCGGTTCTTCAATGGCTCTTCTGATGATCTGTGCGCCGACCTTTTCGTCGCCGTCCAGTGTTTCGATCAGAGCGTCCACTTTATCCGTGGTGTTCAGCAGTGCAGTACCGCCGCCTGGGACGATCCCTTCTTCAACAGCTGCACGTGTCGCATTCAGCGCGTCTTCGATACGGTATTTGATTTCCTTCATTTCGACTTCTGTTGCAGCGCCGACCTGGATCACAGCGACACCGCCGGACAATTTAGCCAAACGTTCCTGAAGTTTTTCACGGTCGTAATCGGAATCGGTTTCCGGAATCTGAGCCTTGATCTGGGCAACACGTTCGTCCACGTCTTCCTTTGCGCCCTGACCGTCGACGATGATGGTGTTTTCCTTGTCAACTTTAACCTGACGTGCACGGCCTAACTGTTCCAGAGTCGTGTCTTTGAGTTCCAAGCCAATTTCCTTGGAAATGACCTGGCCGCCGGTCAAAATAGCGATATCCTGAAGCATGGCCTTTCTTCTGTCGCCAAAGCCCGGTGCTTTCACAGCAACAGTGTTCAGGGTGCCACGGAGTTTGTTCAGAACCAATGTGGTTAAGGCTTCGCCTTCGACATCTTCAGCAATGATTAATAATTTTGCACCCTGCTGTGCGATCTGTTCGAGCACAGGGAGAATTTCCTGAATGTTGGAAATCTTCTGATCGGTGATCAAAATGTACGGGTTGTCGAGTTCAGCAACCATTTTTTCTGTATCGGTTGCCATATAGCCTGAGACATAGCCTCTGTCAAACTGCATCCCTTCGGTGAAGTCGAGTTCGGTGCCCATGCCCTTGCCTTCTTCAACGGTGATGACGCCGTCGTCGCCGACCTTGGCCATGGCTTCTGCGATCAGTTTACCGATCTGCGGATCTGCTGCAGAAATAGAAGCAACCTGTTCCTTGGATTTGTCAGATTTAACTGGCTGAGAAATTTCCTTCAAGCCTTCGACAACAGCGTCGACAGCCTTTTCCATCCCTTTTCTCAAGACCATCGGATTTGCACCGGCAACGACGTTGCGGTTGCCTTCGTGGGTAATGGCCTGTGCCAGCAGTGTAGCGGTTGTGGTGCCGTCCCCTGCGACATCGTTGGTCTTGGTTGCGACTTCCTTAACCAGCTGTGCGCCCATATTTTCAAATGGGTCTTTTAATTCGATTTCCTTTGCGATGGTCACACCGTCATTGGTGATGTTCGGTGCACCGTATGATTTTGCCAGAAGGACGTTTCTGCCCTTCGGCCCTAATGTCACTTTAACTGCGTTTGCTAACTGATCGACACCGCTGAGCAATGATTCTCTTGCGGCTTCTCCGTATTTTACATCTTTAGCCATTTGATAGACCTCCTTTTGTCTCTGTCTGTCTCAATTATTCTTCTACAATTGCCAAAATATCGTTCTGTTTGACAATCAGATACTTTTCGTCATCCATTTTGATTTCTGAGCCGGAATATTTAGAATAAATAACTTCGTCGCCGACTTTGACATCCAGCGGTACTTTCTTGCCGTCAATCATTTCGCCGGAACCTACAGCAACAACTTCACCCTGCTGCGGTTTTTCTTTTGCGGAATCAGGAAGGACGATGCCGCCCGTTGTTTTCTTTTCTTCTTCTTTTACTTTTATAACAATTTTGTCACCTAATGGTTTTAATTTCATTGCTAAAGCCTCCCAAAAGTTTTTTTCTGTTTTTATTAGCACTCGTTATCTCTGAGTGCTGACATTATATTAAACGATGCTCCTGCTTTTTGCAATACTTTTTGGGAAGATTTTTAAAATTTATTATTTATTTAAGTTTTATACCCTATTGCGATCGATCCCCGGCAGCTCCAATCCAGGAACCGCGTTTAAATCCCAGCCGCTGGTTCGGCCGAGCTTGAAATCGTAATAGGCTCTGGCGCCGATCATCGCGGCGTTGTCGGTACAGAGCGACAACGGCGGATAATACAGCTGCCAGCCGTGCTGCTTCGCGGCGGCGTCCATGCGGGCGCGCAGCCCCTTGTTGGCCGACACCCCGCCGGCGACCACGATTTTTTTCAAGCCATAAGCCTCAGCACAGCGGACCGTTTTTTCGGTCAGCACGTCTAAGACTGCCGCCTGGAAGGACGCCGCGACGTCTTCTCTTTTGTAGGGAATGTGCTTCATTTTGCGGTGGTTCAATTCGTTGAGCACCGCCGATTTAAGGCCGGAGAAGCTGAAATCGTAGCTGTCCTTTTCCAACATCACCCGCGGGAAATCGATCGCCTGCGGGTCGCCGGCCTGCGCAGCCTGATCGACCGCCGGCCCCCCGGGATAGGGATAGCCCAGCACCCGCGCTACCTTGTCAAAGGCTTCTCCCGCGGCGTCATCGCGGGTCCGGCCCAAAATGATATTGGTGCCGTAGTCCTTGACGATGACCAGATTGGTGTGGCCGCCAGAGACCACCAATGCCAAAAACGGCGGTTCAAGTTCTGGAAAAGCCAAATAATTGGCCGCAATGTGCCCCTCGATGTGGTTGACGCCGATTAACGGCTTGTCGAGAGCGTAGGCCAGCGCCTTCGCTGTCGACACGCCGACGAGCAGCGCGCCGACAAGCCCCGGCCCCTTCGTCACCGCGACCGCGTCGAGATCGTCAAAGGTGAGCTGCGCTTCGTCCAGTGCGTCCTGAATCACAAAGGGCATCTTCATCACGTGATTGCGCGAGGCAATTTCCGGCACGACGCCGCCGTATTTTCTGTGGATGGCAATCTGGGTATAAACCTGATTGGCCAGGATCCGGCGGCCGTCCTCGATGATCGCCGCCGCCGTTTCGTCACAAGAGGATTCAATCGATAATATCTTCATGTTTTGTTCTGTCTCCTTGATCGTCTGGGAAAACCAAATCCATCACATACGCGTCTGACCCGTTGGGATAATAATGATCGCGTTTGCCCAGGATCTCAAATCCAAAGCTCTGGTAAAGCTTCAAAGCGGGCTCGTTGTCCGTCCGGACCTCCAGGGTCATGCTCTGGCAGTCGTGAAGCCGCGCACGCGCAATGATTTCTTTAAGAAGCCTGCGTCCAAGGCCGTTTCCTTGGAAATCCGGGTCAATGGCGATTTTCATCAGCTGTGCCTCGCCGGCCACAAACCACTGCCCGGCAAACCCGACTACCGCGGTCTCGTGGTTCTCCGAATCGTTCTGAACGAGAACCAGATATTCGGCCAGAATATTCTCGAGCTCCTCTAAAAACGAATGCTCCGGCCAGGGAATCAGCCCTGAACGCCAATCCACGGCCATGACCTGAGTGAGATCGCTTCTTTCCATCAGCCTGAAATCGTAGGGCCGCCAGACGTTACTCATGGTGCTGCGCTTCCTGGGCCAGTTTCTTTTCCCGCTGTTCTTCGGCCGAGGATTTTCTCAAGTAGTTCAGCCCTGCTTGAAAACAGTCCACCGTTTGGCCCTGCTGTATTTTCTTAAGCCCGACGGCTGCCGCCGCCGACGCGCGGTTCATCGAAAGAAAAGCCGGCGCGGTCCGGGCCTTCGGCACAGCTGCCAAAAGCTTGCCGCCGTGTTTTTTAAGCCCATCACCTAAAATGATCACCGGTGCGTTTAACGCGTTCAATCGATCGCACAGCGCGTCGACGTCGTACACGCCTTCGGCCATGGTGTTTTTAAGATTAAGCGCTTCCGCATCCCAATCGGATTGATAGAGTGCGGCGTAAACCTGTCCGCGCTGGGCGTCGACAATCGGGCAGATCGCTGCGTCTGTGACGCAGACGTTGGCAGCGAGGGCCTCCAGCGTCGACACCGTCACCATCGGTTTGCCGAGCGCCTGGGCAAAGCCCTTCGCCGTCGCCATGCCGATGCGCAGCCCCGTAAAAGATCCAGGCCCGTTGACGACGCCGAATACATCGATATCTCCAAGCTTAAGTCCCGAATCCTGAAGCATGTGGTCGATGGACGGCAGCATTTTCTCCGAATGTTTTTTCTTGTAGTTGACAATTGTTTCCGCAATCAGTCTGTCCTCGTCGAGGACGGCTGCTGTGGCCACAATGGTCGACGTATCGATCATAAGTAGTTTCATAAATGTATCGCCTTCAATTTCGTGTTGATTTGTTCTAATGCAGATTTTTTAAACAGATGCAGGGGCGTAATGGCCTGAAGCTGACGAAGGGTCAAATGGGTTTTAGCCAAGGCCCGGACGGCAGCGTGGGATAAAATGGTCTCGCCCTTCGGCCCCAGAAGCGAGGCCAGAACCGCGCGGTGCTCAGGTGAAGCCAGCAGCAGATCGATCGGCGTGTCGACTGAATAAGGCGCCGCCTGATTTTTCGAATAGGTGGTCCGCGCGCGGATCAAAGTCTCGACCACCTTCGGACCGTTCACCTCTCTGGCCGCCAAAAAGCCAATGCCCAGATGGCGGACATCGTGATTGATGTAGCGGATCACACGCCTGAGCATCCGATCCGTCAGCATACCGCCGGAAAGCATCGGCACCTTGGCCAGCGGCGTCGCCATCACCGAATGGACGATGAAATCGTCATGCATGTCCAGCTCGAAGCCGGTCAGCTTGTAGTAAAAGTCGACCGCCTGCTGAAACAGCGCCTGCCCCCGCTCGGTGCGCAGCACCTCCTGAACCGTTGAATTTGCCGTAATCACAGGCTCAGCATGTCCCATATCGATGACCGCACTTCGCTTAAATTTCAAATTCCGGCTCGACGCGCCGCAGTAAAAGCAATAAGTACCGCTTTCAATCCGCCATTGATGAGAGCCGGTGTCAAAATAAGCCAGCCGATCCTTGGGCACAGCGATCGTGACGTGTTTGACCGCGCCTGCCGGCACATCGACCTTTTGATAGGCTGCCAGCACCTTAGGCGGGCGGCTCACCGCGCTGTCCGGCATGCCCACGTAGATTTGAATCGTTTCTTTTGCCGCGAAATCCGAATGATTTTTCAGTTTAACCTCAAAAATCAGCGCATCGCCGGCGTCTTCCTTAAGCGAAAAGCCCGTGTATTCAAACTCCGCGTAGCTCAGACCGTATCCGAAGGGGTACTGCACTGCCAGGTGCTTGGCATCGTAGAAGCGGTAGCCCGCGTAAATGCCTTCCCCATAATCCACTTCACGGCCGTCGCCCGGAAAATTCAGATACGCCGGCGTATCCTCCAGCCGTTTGGGGATAGTTTCCGTCAATTTGCCCGAGGGGATGACCTTCCCGGAAAGGACGTCGCACAGCGCTGGGCCGCAGGCTTCGCCGCCGAGCCAGGCTTCCAACACAGCGTCCGCGCAGGCCGCGTGCCCCAGCAGGACTGCCCCGCCGTTTTGAACGATTACCACGACGCGGTGATGCGCCGCCGTCAACTGATCCATTAATTTTAACTGGTCGACCGGCAGATTCATGTCGGACCGATCCCAAGATTCGCTTTCTGCCGATTCGGGCAGGCCGACAAAAAGCAGAACTGTATCCGCCTGCGCCGCTTTTTTAAGGGCGCGCGCCGAAAGCGCCTGCTGCTCATTATCTGAAACTGCGGACAGCGCATATCCCTCTGCGTAATCCAGCTGAACGTCCGCGTACACCGCTTTGAGGCTGTCCCAAGGCGTTTCGATCCAATTGGCGTTAACCTGAGACGAACCGCCGCCCTGAAGCCGCGGCGTCTCTGCGAGGGCACCGACGACTAAAAGACGATGGTCGCGAGGCAGCTTTTCGGGCACGAGGGGCAGAAGCTGGTGCTTGTTTTCCAAAAGTACGATGCTTTCCGCTGCCGCGCGCCGCGCCAGCTGATGATGCGCCGCTGTGCTTGAAAGGGTCAGCTCCCTACGGGCCTGGCGGTTCGCTTCACAGCGTTCGCCGAAGGCGATCAGCCGTTCGACACTGCGGTTGACACAGCCCTCCGGCAACGCCAAGCGCCTGACCGCGCGGTAAACCTTCTCGTCGTTGACACCATCGGAATCCGGCATTTCCAAATCCAGGCCGGCTCTGACGCTGGACTCCCGATTTTGGACGGCAGACCAGTCCGAGACCGTCACGCCTCGGTAATGCCATTGGTCTCTCAGCAGCGTCGTCAGCGCATGGCGGTGTTCCGTCGCGTAGGTCCCGTTGATTTGATTGTAGGCGGCCATCACCATACCGGGATCGGCGCCGCGTATCGCGATTTCAAAGGGGCGGATGTAAATTTCCCGCGCGGCCTTTTCTGACAGCCGCACATCAATCGTCATGCGATTGCTCTCTTGATTGTTGGCGAAGAAATGCTTGACGCAGGTTTCAACACAGCGGCTTTTGGCGCCCTCGATGTATGCCTTGCCAAGCGTACCTGACAATAGGGGCTCCTCCGAAAAATATTCGAAGTTTCGGCCGCAAAGTGGGCTGCGTTTGATATTGAGGCCCGGCCCCAAAATGACGTCTACCCCCTGCGCCACCGCTTCTTCTGCGATCGCCGCTGCGACCCGGTACACCATCTTCGGATCCCATGAGCAGGACAAAGTGACCTCCGGCGGAAAGCAGGTCGCAGGATAGCTGCTGCCGTCTTCCTTTTCCCGCCTCAGACCGTGGGGGCCGTCAGACATCACAAAGGGATAAATTTCCTGTTCCGGAATGCCCTGAGACGACCATTTGGACTGGCCGGAAAGCAGGCTGCAGCGCTGTTTTAATGTCAATTTCCGCCGTTTAGCGCGGATGGCTGTTGTAGCTTGATCTCTCTTTTTCACACCCTCACTTCTTTCTTTGTTAATGATAACGACTGCTCCAACAGGGATGTCATTTTGACTGCGCACTGTTTTTAACGAGTTTGGCGTAATAAAACCCGTCGCATTGATCGTCGGCTGTACCGATTTGCCGCGTGTTTAACACAGTGAGTCCCGTTGCGTTCCGGCAGAGCCAGCGGACCTGCTCGGCGTTTTCCTTTGGGTCCACCGTGCAGGTGGAATAAACGAGTGTACCGCCCGGCTTTAACGCGTCGACCGCGTTTATCAGCATTTTGCGCTGCATGTCAATGAGCGCGCGCTGCTTTTTAAACTCAAATCGGTAGCGGATTTCCGGTTTTCTCCGAATGATTCCTAAACCGGAGCACGGCGCGTCGAGGAGCACGCGGTCGTACTGCTCGTGATCCGCCGCCTTGCGTGCGGTGCCGTCGAAGGCCTCTGTTTGAATACACCCGATGCCCAGCAGCTTGGCCTGGTTGTCGATCAGCTTTAGTCTGGAGGGATAAATGTCCCGAGCGGTGATCACACCCTGATCTCCCATCATTTCGGCAAGATACGTCGTTTTCCCTCCCGGTGCCGCGCACATGTCGAGAACACGTTCCCCCGCCTCGGGTGACAGGGCCTCAGCGATCAGCATTGCGCCCTGATCCTGAATCGTAAAGAGACCGGCCGTGTAGGCCTGGGTCTGTGTTAATTCCGACACAGAGGCGTTCGTGATTTTGATACCCGAGGGCGAAAGGGCCGTCTTCACCCCTTCTATGCCTTCATTGGCCAGCTCTTTTAATAAATCGTCTCGCGATATTTTCAGCCCATTGGCCCGAATGGTCAGCGGTGACGGCCGATTCACCGCCATCAGCTCGCGCACGCCCTCTTTTGCGCCAAAGGCTCTGGCGTAAATATCAACGATCGGCTTCGGCACAGACGTACGGACTGAGAGCGCCTGAATGGCGTCCTTGTAGTCTGACGCCTGCCAGCGTTTGAGCTGGTCCGATTGGCGCGCCATGTTTCTGAGCACCCCATTGACAAATCCCTTGGCCTTGGGTTTGACTTTGCCGCACAGCGCGACAGCCTCGGAAATCGCGGCATAGGGCGGGATGCGGTTCATCATCAGCAGCTGAAAGGCCGCGATGCGCAGAATCTCGCGGACTTCAAAATCAAGCCGCGTGCCGGGCTTGGTCATCTTTGAGATTCGGTCGTCCAGCAGCATTTCATTCTGAAGGACGCCGTAAACCAACGCCGTGTACAAATGGGCGTCCGGCTTTGAAAACAACGAACGGGAAAGCGCCCTCTGAATTTCCAAATTGGAGAAGGCACCCTCCCGGTCAATGGCGAGCAGGCTGTCGTAAGCCTGTTCGCGCGGCGATAAATTGTGTGGGTTTTTTGTATTTTTTCGCTTCATATTATTACGAACGACTATCTCTCAACAAAATCATTCTCAGCAGGTTCAGGAAGGACACGAGGGTGGCCGCGACGTAGGTCATGGCTGCCGCGGAGAGCACCCGTCTGGCGCCCTTAATTTCGTCCGGTCCCAACATCTGATTTTCCTGAAGCATTACCAATGCCCGGTGGCTCGCGTTGAATTCAACCGGCAAGGTCACCAGATTAAAGATCAGTGAAAACGAGAAAAACAGAATACCGATATTCATCAGCATGACGCCGTATTGACTCGCGCCGCCGAAAATCAGACCGATAAAAAACAGCGGCCACGCCGCGTTGGTCGCAAAATTGCAGACCGGCACAATGGCATTTCTGAATTTCAGTCCAAAGTAGCCTTCGTAATCCTGATAGGCATGTCCTGTTTCGTGAGCCGCGACAGCGACCGCGGCCAGGCTGGCGCTATTGCCTACCGGCTGCGACAGGCCGATAGTTTTATTCCGTGGATCAAAATGGTCGGTCAAATTGCCGGCAATACTGTGAAGCGTGACCGGCACATTTTGGACGGCCAGCAGGCGGTTCGCCGTTTCAAAGCCCGTCAGCCCCGATCTAGATTGAATCCGGCTGTATCGATTAAAAGATGAGGTGACCTTTGCCTGAGCGATCGCCGAAATGATCAGCCCAGGGATCAGGATGATCATCGTCCAGTCCCAAAAAAACATTGTCATTCTCCTTTTTCTATTAAAATTAATGGCATTATAGTGGGCAAGACTGAAATTTTTCTAAAATAATCAGTGGAGAACCGTGCCGACCTCAATGGCATTGCCCCGCAGATAGTCCTTGGCCTTCATCCGCCGTTTCCCGGGCATCTGAATTTCCTGGATTTCGACGAGCTGATCCGCTGAGGCCACGATCAATCCCGTTTCGCTGTCAGCTGAAACGACAGTGCCTGGCCGACTCGATGCCGCCTGATCGAGGATTTTCGGCGCAAAGCATTTCATTTTCTTAGTCTGATACTGACACCAGGCGCCGGGCCAGGGGTCCGTCCCGTTGATGCGCCGCAAGACCTTGTCTGCGGGCTGATGCCAATCGATCAATCCTGTTTCCCTGCTGATTTTGTCCGCGTAGGTCGCTTTGTCTGGATCCTGGGGCACCGCTTCCGCCGTCCCCGCACAGACGTCTTTAAGCACCGGAATAAGGGCCTCTGCCCCCTGTTCCGCCATCTGATCGTGCATCTCTCCTACCGTGGTCGTCTCAGTAATCGGCATGACCACCTTTTTGTAAACCGCACCGGTATCCATGCCGATGTCCATTTTCATAATCGACACGCCCGTTTCCGCTTCGCCGTCAATGATCGCGTGATGAATCGGCGCCGCGCCCCGGTATTTCGGAAGCAGCGAGCCGTGAATGTTGATGCACCCGTAGGTCGGAATATCCAGCACCTCCTGAGAAAGGATCTGCCCGTAGGCCGCGACGACAAAGAAATCTGGATGCAGGCTTTTCAAATGGGCAACCGCTTCTGGTTCACGGATCTTTTCCGGCTGAAAGACTGGAATGTCAAGATCCTGTGCCATTTTCTTCATTGGCAGCGGGCGCATTTTTTTGCCGCGTCCGTTGGGGCGGTCAGGCTGACAGACGACACAGACCACATCAAAATCGCTGTCGTACAGCTTTTTTAATGCCGGCACCGCGAAATCGGTCGTTCCCATCACCACAACCCGAATATTATTCATGGCTGTCCTCTCCATTCAGTGCTTCAACCGCCTGCATATCCGCTGGTTTTTCAAAGGCTTCACTGGTGATGCCTTCCTCCGGCTTGCTCGCCGGCTTCGTTTTGTTTTGTGCCTTCGCCAAGCGTGCATTCTGAGCTTCGATCATTTTTTCTGCTTTTTCGACCGGAATTTTTTTATCGATGAAGACCTTACCGTCCAAATGATCCAGCTCGTGGCAGATGGCCCGAGCCAAAAGCATATGCCCCTTCACTTCACAGCGCTGTCCTTCCAGATTAGTGAACTGTGCGGTGACGTATTCAGGCCGTTCGACGTAGCCCGCGTCGTCGGGAAAGCTCAAGCAGCCTTCAACGTCGACAATGCTGCCCTTCTGGTCGACAATCACTGGATTGATCATGGTGATCGGCCCCTTGCCGACGTCAATCACCACCAAACGTCTCAGAATGCCGACCTGCGGCGCTGCCAGGCCGACGCCTTCATCGTCGTACATGGTTTCCAGCATGTCTGCCGCCAGCGTTTTGATCCGATCGTTAATTTCTGTGATTTCTCTCGCTTTTTTTCTCAGAATCGGATCGTCATTGTATCTCAATTTGCGAATCGCCATTTTTATCATCCTCCATTATTGATTTAATCTAATATCGGGTCGATGACCACCGTGATTTTTGAAGCGAGCCGTTCAAATTCACCGTCCCAGATCATGCGTCTAATGCCGTTGGATACCGGCGGAATTTTAGGCGCCTTCAGAACAATTTGGTACTCGGTTTGATGCTTTTCGCGCCTGACCCCACCAAAAACCGGCCTGTACACGACCCATTGCTGAAATCTAGCCTGTAAAGCGCGATACAGGCTGATGCTGTCCGCCTTAACCTGCGCCTGATCTTCTCCAAATATTTCGAAATAAAAAAGGTGGCCAAAGGGCGGATAGTCCATGCTTTTTCGGTATTTCAGCTCAGCCTCGTAAAATTGATCGTCCTGACTTTGATGCAGCGCCTCGACAACAGGATGTGTGGTGTTGTAGGTCTGAATGTACCGGCTTGAGGCCTGCGTTCTTTCAAAAAACAGCCGATACAAACGGTACGCCTGCTCCGCTGCATTGTAGGCGTTGCCATCGATATCCTGATCGATAAGTACGACGGCCGCACAACCCACATCGCTAAAGGGAAAGCCTCTGACGAGGCTCCGGGTCCCAACGACAATATCGGCCTTGCGGATTTCGCCGCAGCATTCATCAAACTCCCGCTGGCGGACTGCGGCGCCATCGATTTTTAAAACGCGGCAGTCCGGCCATTTTTCCTGAACAAACTCGGCAACCTGATCCAAACCGACCCCCATCCCTTTAATATGGGTGCTGCCGCACGACGGACAGGTTTTGGGAAAAGGCCGTCTTTCCCCGCAGGTCATACAGATCAATGTTCGGTTATGGTCGGTTTTCATCGGGCGCCCACAGACCGGGCATTTGACCGTCTCGCCGCAGTCTCTGCAAAAGACAGCGCGCTGATAGCCAAGCCGGTTGTGCAGCAGCACAGCCCGCTGACCGCGGCCAAGGGCACGGTCTATTTCCTCCTCGAGCAAATGGCTGAAAATGCTCAAATTGCCCCGCTGCATCTCTCTTTTCATGTCAATGATTCCCACTGGATCAAAACTGGACGGCTCGACGGCCTTCACAATTTGCCGCTCCGCCATTCGCCATCTGAGCGTGACAGACGGAATGGGATCTGATATGAGCATCTGGGCGCCGCTGATCTTCGCCAGCTGTGCGGCGACGTCGGGCAGCTGATAGTGGGGTTCAGAATCTGAAATGTACTGACCGCTGCCCATCTCGTCGACTCCAATCAGGCCGATATTTTGAAAGGGCAGAAAGATCGCGGTCCGTGTCCCCAATACAATCCTGATGTGCCCCTTTTGAATTTGGTGAAAAATGCGGTAGCGTTCTGTTATTTTAAGGCCGCTGTGATACACTGCACCGAGTTCGCCAAAAACGCTTTTAAAGCGGCCGGCGTTTTTTTTCAGCAGATTGATTTCCGGCTCAATGATGAGCACCGTCTGGCCAAGGTTGATCTTTTCTACCGCGGCCTGAAGAAAGGTTTCAAACCGCATATCATCGTCTTTTTGATAAAAAAAGACCGGTTGATCCCCGGCGCTTGATAAGTTTTCCACAATCGATTGAAAAACACGATTATCACATTGTATTGGCGGTAAATGCACCGCCGACTTTGGCGCGCTCAGAGCTTCTGCGTCGACCGCTTCAATCCATTCGTTAGCCAAAAGCTTTCGCCGGCTGGCCGATGCGTTCGGAACAGCGGCGTTTAATTCTGGAGCACTCATCGGCCCCAATTTAAGCAGTTCTAAAATCCGCGCCATTTTTTTGCCGCGCGTCTTGGCGCTTTGGCCTGCCTGCGTAAGGCGAAAGACCGTTTCTGTCTTTTGATACGGGCGGAAAATCGCTTCGCCGTGTTCATCCGTTTCTCGGATTACGCGGACCGGTTGAATAAACAACGCCAGCGCATCGTAAAAGAGACAGTCGTGTATCTTCACCAGCCAGAGGCACAATTTTCGGTGAACCTCATCGACAACAGGCTCGTGGTCTATCACCTGCAGCACGTCGCGAAGCTTATCTGCGTATTTCGAGTGATCGCCAACGGCAATCACAAAGCCCTCGACCACGCGCCCGCCCCGAGCAAAGGGCACGGCGACGCGGACGCCAGGCACAACCTGATCGGCCATCGTCTCGGGCACGCGGTAATCGTAGGCGTGGTCAATGCGCTTGTTGGTCTGCTTTAAAAAGATTCTCGCAATCTTCACTATTCGAGAATGATGTCGTCTCCGTTAGCCAGATCTTCGAGGGAAACGCCTTCGTTTTCCTGAGCCGCCGCAAATTCATCGTCGGCATTCTGGGCCTTTTCCTGACGTTCCTGTTTCGCATCCAGGCCGATAATTTTCACTTCTTCTTCGGCAATTTCTTCGGTCGCCGTTGAAATCGGGTTGTCGATGTTCACGCGGACCAGTGGCTCAGCGCCATCGATCAATTGACGGGCGCGTCTTGACGTCGCGACGCACAATTCGTATTTATTGTCTGCCTTGGAAATCATCAAATTAATCGGCGGGTAACGAAGGCCGCTGCCGTTTTCTCCATAATATGTTTTCCAGCTCATGTCTGTTAACTCCTTTATCTGTGGATTCAAAATGAATACATAATATTATAACCCTTATTGAAGTTTTACATCAACATTTCTTCAATGATTTCTAAATTATTTTGGGTCCGGCACCGTTCAGCCCGGATGATGGCCTCTAAGTCCGCCGCGGCCTGATCCACCGTGTCGTTCACAATCACGTAGTCGTAGTGCTCGGCCTGTTTCAGCTCGGTGAGCGCATTCTTCATACGAAGCTGAATCTGGGCATCGCTGTCAGTCTTCCGGTTCACCAGTCTTTTCTTAAGCACCTCGATTGACGGCGGCGCGATAAAAATCAGAACGCCAAAGCCTAATTTTTCTTTAATCTGCGCTGCGCCCTGCACGTCGATTTCTAAAATGACATCCGTGCCCTCATCCAGCATCTGGAGCACGTGGGCCTTCGGCGTGCCGTAATAATGGTCGTGCACCTTCGCGTATTCCAGAAAGGCATTTTCTTCAATTTTTTTCTCGAAATCTGCTTTGTCGAGGAAGAAATATTCGACGCCGTCCCGTTCCGCGCCGCGAGGTGCGCGGGTTGTCGCCGAAATCGATATTTTAAGATTCGGATTGTGCGCCGTCGCGGCCTGACAAACCGTGCCCTTTCCCGCGCCCGATGGTCCCGATAAAATAATGAGCTGTCCACGCTGTTTTTTCAATTGATTTTACACCTCTACTCTATATTTTGAATCTGTTCTCTAATTTTTTCAATTTCCGCCTTGACATCCACGACGCTGTCCTGGATTTCGAGGTCGGACGCCTTTGAACCAATGGTATTGATCTCCCGATTCATTTCCTGTACGAGGAAATCGAATTTGCGCCCTACCGGCGTTTCTTCCTGAAGTAATGCCTTCATGCGCTTCAGATGACCGTTCATCCGGTTGAGTTCCTCTGTAATGTCCAGCCGGTCGGCCATCACCGCCACCTCGGTCAAAATCCGCCCTTCATCAATCTCTGACCCTTCGAGAAAATCGGTCACCTTTTGGTGAATGTTGTCTCGATACGCACCAAGCACCTCCGGGGCGCGCGCCGCAATTTTCTGCATCATTGTCTCGATGTTTTCCACGCGCAGCGCCATATCATCGGCCATCGCCACCGCATCCTGCGCCCTGCTTTCCGCAACCTGTTCCAGCGCCTTCGCCAGTACAGGCTGAAGCATCTGCCAGTTTTCGTCGTCATTTTGGACCTTTTCGGTAGTTTTGATGACGTCGGGGAATTTCGCAACCAGATCCACGCCGATTTCATCGCGCATCATCGGATCGAGGGCCTTAATGGCATTGAGCGCATCAATATAGGTCTTCGCCAAATTTTCGTCCAAGACGATCTGCCGCTGGCTTTCCGATAAATTTTCAAACTGGATGAACACGTCGATCCGGCCTCTCGCGACCGTCTTGCCGATTTCATTTTTGATTTTCGATTCCACAGAATTTAAAATCGAAGGCATGCGGATCGCATAATCCCGATAGCGGTGATTCACCGTCTTGATTTCAACCGAAATGTTCCAATTTTCATCCCGGTAATCCGCCCGTCCGAATCCTGTCATGCTTTTCATTCTGATTGCCTCCGCCCAATATTTCTTTTATCATACCGATTTCACGCAAAAAATACAAGACTGGCCGGCCATTATTGATTTTATTTTCCGTTTCGATTATATTAAACAACAATCAATTGAATCGATCTAAAACTTAATTAAAGGAGGAATTCCAGTGGCATTTGACGGTATCACAACTTATCATCTCGTAAAAGAACTTAAGGCTCAATTGGTCGGAGGAAAAATCAGAAAGGTCTATCAGCCGGAAAACGACGAAGTGCATCTGCAGATTTCCGGGCCAATTAACGCGACATTGCTTTTGTCCGCCAATGCCAATCAGCCGCGCGTGCACATCACCGAAAAGAAAAAGAAGAATCCGCCTCAGCCCTCGACCTTTTGTATGGTGCTGCGCAAACACCTCGTCAACACCACCATTTCCGATATTCATCAGATCAGCTCTGACCGCATTTTAGCCATTGACGTCAACGGGAAAAATGATTTTGGCGATCCGGTCACCAAAAGCCTTGTCGCTGAAATCACCGGCCGAAACGCCAACCTGATCCTGACTATGGCCGATGAGGAGACCCCCGACGACGGACCGGTCATCATCGACGCCGTCAAGCGCGTCGGCCCTTCGTCCAGCCGTTACCGCCACATTTTGCCGGGGCTGCACTACAAGCTGCCGCCGGCGGCAGAGCGGACCGACTTTTTTGACTGCCGCACGCCAGAGGATTTCGACCGCTGGCTTTCAAAACAGCCCAATCAAAAGCTCACGGCCGTTTTCATCGGCGGTTTTCTGGGGATTTCTCCTGATTTAGCCCAAGAAATCTGTTTCCGCGCCGGCGTCAGCGGTGAAACCCCGCTGTCTGACCTCACAGTCAAAGAAAGGGGCTATTTGTCCGACAGCTTTTTTGAAATCCAGCACGAGGTTGAAACCAGCTGCCAGCCGACCCTTTATTACTTCCATCGGCACATTCAGAATTTTTCGACCATTGATCTGCATTTTTTGAAGGACCTCGACCATCAGCCCTGCGACTCGGTCTCCCGAATGTTGGAAGCCTTTTTCTACCTTCGGGACAAAAAATTAAGATTTAACGCAAAGGCCGCCAACCTGAAGCATCAGCTGTCGACGTTATACAAAAAAGACACGAAAAAGCTGGATAATCTCCATCGAGATTTGAAAAAATCGAAAAAAGCGGAAAAGGATAAACTGTACGGCGATTTGATCACCGCCAACATCTACCGCATTCAAAAGGGTATGGATGGCATCGATGTGGAAAATTTCTACGACCCGGATCTGCCGACCGTTCACATTCCGCTTAAGGTCAACCAGGAACCGGCTCAGAATGCCCAGCGCTACTACAAGCGCTACAACAAAGCGAAGAGAGCTCAGGTCCAAGTCGCCGAGCAGATTGAAAAAACGAAAGATACGGTCTATTATCTCGGTTCGCTATTAAACGCCCTTGACCAATGTACCGAAATTGAGGAGCTGGACGAAATCCGCTATGAGGTGAACCACTCGGATCTCGTCAAGCATCCGAAGAAAAATGGCAAGGACAAAAAGCCCAAGCCCTCCCATCCGATGCGCTTCCGCTCCTCAGAGGGCTTTGAGATTCTAGTGGGCAAAAACAACTTCCAAAACGATGAAATCGCGACGAAGCTCGGCGATCCGGAGGACTGCTGGCTCCACGTTAAGGATTCCCCCGGATCCCACGTCTTGGTCGTCGCGGCTGGCCGCTTTATCACTGAAAAAACGCTGCTCGAAGCGGGTCAGCTGGCAGCCTATTATTCCAAGGCGAAAACCTCGTCCAACGTGCCTGTTGATTACGTCGACTACAAATACGTGCACAAGCCCAACAAGGCCAAGCCCGGCATGGTCATCTTTACCAATCAAAACACGATGTACGTTACGCCAAAGCGCGAAATCATCGATCAAATCGAACGTCTCTCCGACGACGATTGATCACATGGCATGCCGGCGGCAATAAGCCAGCGCTTCTTCAAAGATTGGGGGCAGCGGTGAGGTGAAGACCATGAGTTTCTTCGTCGTCGGGTGAACGAACCCCAATTTTTCCGCGTGCAGCAGCTGGCCGTCGGTTTTAAAGGGCTCCTTGCGGCGCGCGCCGTAAAGCGGGTCACCGACCAGCGGATGTCCGATGGCCTGCATGTGGACGCGGATTTGATGGGTTCGGCCGGTTTCCAGCCTAAAAATCATTTCCGTGTATTGTCCAAAGCGTTTCACCACTGTAAAATGGGTTACCGCATGCCGGCCATCTTCGACCACTGCCATTTTAATCCGCTCCTTGGGATGGCGCCCCAAAGGCATGTCCACAGTGCCCGTTTCTTCCGCAATATTGCCCCGAACCAGCCCGTGGTATTGGCGCACCATTTCGTGTGCAGCGAGCTGCTCAGCTAAAAACTGGTGAGCGTGATCGTTTTTCGCCACTACCAAAAGGCCAGACGTGTCCTTATCGATGCGGTGCACAATGCCCGGCCGCTTGACGCCGTTAATGGTCGAAAGCTGATCCGTGTGCGCCATCAGCGCATTGACCAAGGTACCCGACGGTGTGCCCGGTGCTGGATGCACGACCATCCCAGAAGGTTTGTCGACCACAATCACATCGTCATCCTCGTAGACGATGTTGAGCGGAATATCCTCGGCTTGAATTCCGGCTTCCTCTGGCGCCGGAATGGCAACTGTGACCACATCCCCCGCGTTTAACGCGTGGGACGCCTTCTTGATCTGGCCGTTGACCTGAACACATTCTTTTTTGATTAACGTCTTCACGTAAGATCTGGACAGATTGGTGAGATGCGCTGAGCAGAATCGGTCTAGGCGCGCCCGATCCTCGTCGGTCTGCACAATAAGCTGAACCCTTTCATCTATTTGTTGTGTTGTATCGTCGATCATAAATATTTTTCAACCTGAATTTGAATTTTTCCTTTTTTCGATTTTCCAATGAAGTCCGCGATTTTGGCCTTTCCCTTTCCGCGGAACGAAATGATGTCCCCGGGCTTAACCGCAAAATCCTTTTTCAAAATTTCCGCGTAATTGACTCGAACCCGAGATTGCCTGACCGCCGCTTCAGCGGTCTGCCTCGAAATTCCCCATATCCGGTCGATGACCGCATCGATTCTCGGCGAATTGACGGTGATGACCATCTTTTTCGTCTTCAGAGTAAAGGAACGGATATGCGGATAATCGAAAAATTCTGGCTGGATGCGCCGGCCTCGAATCGCGACAAACTCGTTCTTCAAAAAAGGATAGATCTTCTCGTCAAAGACGACCTGACACTCCTTTTCATCTAAATTGATGTCGCCGATGCACTTATGTTCAATGCCGAGTCCCATCAGCGTGCCCAGCACGTGACGGTGCGCAAAGGCAAAGGTCCTCGGGAAACGAACCGCCATCATCGGCCATTCTATATCCGCTTCTGGATCCAAAAACGTCATCCAGTCCGCTGGGATCACACAGAGCATTTTTCTCGCCGCATCTGGAAAACCGCCGTCTAAAATGTAATGGGCTTTACTTTTCTTTAAAAAGGTCTCGATTTTAACCTGCATCGCCTCGTCGTAGAAATCAAAAAAATAAAGGCGGTCCTGCTTGACGACAGCATCCTCAATCCTCGAAATAACTACATTTTCTTTCTTTTCGTTCATGAATTAGCTGTATTTCTTTGAATCAAAAAAGCCGCAAGCTTGTACTTGCGGCCCTTATTATTCTAAATTTTCTTATTTTTAGTTGGCTTCGTCACTCGGTTCGCCGTCAAAATCCAACATTGGCTTTGCGGAGAGCTCGTCATCGTCCTTCTGCATTTCAGTTGAGACGGAAACCTGCTTCGGCGCAAGGATAAAGACATTGTCAGCAATGCGGTTGATGGTGCCTTCCAGTGCAAAAACCGCCCCGTTTAAAAAGTCAAAAATCTTCCGGCCGTCTTCGTATTCTGTATTTTTCAGATTGACGACCACAGTTTTATTTTCCTTGATTTTGTTGACGATACTCGGCGCATCGCTAAAGAATTCCGGACTCAAAACCAAAACCTGTGCGCCGCCTGCCAAAGGCGCATCGTAAGAGCCGTTGTGTTTTTTATGATGTTCTGAACGTGCGGCTTCCTGTTCCTGATCGTCAACGACTTCGTCTACGTCCGCATCTTCTTCGTATTCTTCATCGTAATCATCGTAATCGTCGTCGCCCGCGGTGAACATATTCACGATTCTATCTTTGAATTTTTCATTTGCCATTTCAGCTTACTCCTTAGCGTTCAAATATTTTGCGCCCGACCCGAATCATCGTCGCGCCTTCTTCAATTGCGATCGGATAATCATTTGTCATCCCCATTGACAAAGTATCAATTTCGTTATCGCCATTTTTGTATGTTGTTTTTATTTTATCATACATCTGCTTTAATTGGGCAAATATTTTATGTATTTTATCAGAATTTTCTGTCATCGGTCCGATGCACATCAGCCCCCGCAGGCGAATATGTTCGCATTGCGCAACGCGGGCTGTCGCCGCGTCCAACTCGGACGCATCAAACCCGGATTTGGTGTCTTCATCCGTCAGGTTAAACTGCAGCAGAATATCGGTTACTACGTCTTTTTTCGCGGACTCCGTTTCCACCTTGTTGATTAACTTCATCGAAGAAATCGAATGAATCAGCGCAACCTGCCCCACTAAATATTTGACCTTATTGGTCTGCAAATGTCCAATAAAGTGCCAGCGCACTGGCCCCTGGATCTTGTCCTTTTTGGCCATCAGATCCTGTTCGCGGTTTTCTCCGAGGTCGTACACACCCGCATCGACCACAGCCTGGGTTTCATTGACGGTGTGCATCTTGGTCACCGCGACGAGGGTGACATCATCCGGCATCTCAGCCTTAATTTTCTCAATATTCTGCTGTATTTTTTCTCTATAATCCAAGTCGGTCTGTTCTGATAATATTTCCATTTTAATCCTTCTTTCTATCAGGGATAAACGCAATACATTGAATTTGAAGACAGGTTGGGGTTATCCGCCACAGCCAAAATCGCCTTTCTGCCGTCGTATCGGCTGACCTTGACCTTTACCCTCTTTCGGAAATACCCTTTCTGAAGCAGGGTCAGGTATTGATTCTTTCCCTGTGTTGTAATCGCAGATTTCGGCACCTTGTAGGAAGTGAAGCTCTGAACGTTGACATCGGTTTTCAAAATATTGTCGTTGGCAAAAACCGAGATATAATCCTTCAGCATCACGACCACAATTTTTTTATTGCCGGATTTAAAAACGTTAACCACATAACAATTGTACTTTTTGTTGTTTTTGACAATAGAAATCTGTGGGTACTGCCAAAGCAGATCCACGCGCTTCACAAGCTTATTGTAATAGGCCACGTCCTTTTTACGAGTCGTTGTGCCGGCCACCTTTTTTTTCAGCTTTTTAACCTCGTCTTCGTGTTGGATGGTCGTGTTGGAATCCACGGTAAACGCGGCGTAAAGGTGGTCGTTGTCCACCACTTTAAGCGCGCTTTCATCCTGCTGATCGATTTTCTGAATACTGCTTAAGAAACCGCTGTCGATATAAGGCAGTACATTTTCTGTCACGACCTTTTCCATCGGGTTGACCGTTCCGTACACGTAGCCAGAGGACAGCATGCCCAAATCGCTTAAAATGATGCTGCGGTGTTTCTTTTTCTGTATCTTTTTCAGTTCGCGACGCTTCGCGATGAGTTCCTTTCGATTCATGCCAAAATACGCTGAGGCATTGACGAGATAAGTTTTCTTTTTTTCCTGCGCCGACGACACCTGGCTGGTCAGCTTATCCAGTCCTTTAAAATTATTTTCAATCTGCGTCACAATCTTGTCGTAATGCAGATAATCCTTATTCTTTAAAATTTGATTAATGGTTGAAATCTGCGCGCTCAGATAATCGCCGCTGACGGTCATTTTGTTCTTGGTCAGCGGTGAGTAGCCGTTGACCTTGCTGCCTTCACTGCTGGTTAAATCCGCCGCGCTGAAGTCGTTGATTTCAATGTAGTCAGAATGTTTAAAGAAATAGACCTCAGAGGACACGGCATCGACGTAGCTGCTCTGTTCCAGAAGTCCAGTGGCATTTCTCCTTAAATGTATAATAAATCCAAATGCTATTATTGCCAAAAAAATAAGACATAGCATCAAAATTCTTTTTCGTTGAGCTTGTCTTTTTTTTTGCCGCATCTGTTGACTCATATTTAATTAATCTCCCAATTAAAAATGGTCTGAGTGAGAGGAATCGAACCTCCGGCCTCGTGAACCCCATTCACGCGCGCTACCAAACTGCGCCACACCCAGACATCGGATATATTATAACGATTCTGTTTTCTATTTTCAAGTAAAAAAACCGGCAGAATAAAATCTGCCGGTGTAAAATGCTCAAAAACTGTTAATCTTCAAGGGTTTCATAAACCTGTTTCAAAATCTTAATAATATCTTTTTGAGAGAAAATCGAAGAATCGATAGCCAGGTCGTAGTTTCGAAGTTCGTTCCACGTCCGATCTGTGTAGAAATTGTAATACAATTTTCTCTGCTTATCCATTTTCTTGATCAAACGCTTCGCTTCTTTTTCGTCGATCTGGTCCCTGGCCTGAACGACACTGATCCGATAATTCAGTGGTGCGTAAATAAAGACGTGACGGCTGTCAACCTTGTGACGCAGTACATAATCCGAACAGCGTCCGACAATGACAGCATCTTCGCTGGCTGCAATTTCTTCAATGACTTCGGATTCCGCTTTGAACAAAATGTCGTTGATGGGTTCAATGGTCGTGTACCCGCTGCCAACCTGATAGCCTACAGAGGAATACAGCCAAGGATTAGCCCGCGTTTCATCGACGTGTTCTAACTCTTCATCTGATAATTTGCTCTTCTTTGCTGCTAACGCGATCAACTCGCGGTCATAATAGTTGATATTCAAAGCTTCCGAAAGCGCCTTTGCAACTGCTCGTCCATTGCTCCCAAATTCTCTACCAACTGTAATGATTTTACCCATGAGTTGCGCCTCCTTTACTTGTTGTTAAGCCAATTATAGCACGTTCCGTAAACTTTTTCATTAAATTTTTATTTAAATCTAAGAAATTGCTCATTTTACTTAAAGACTCAGCAAATTCGGCGCAGACGATTGATTTACAGCAGTTCGGCATGATTTTTTGCCACATTGACGACTACCCAGGTAATCACAATCTGGATCGCTGCCATGACGACACCCGGTTTCACGTCGATATACCCGGCGTTGAACAGGCAGCCGCCTAAATAAATCAAAATATCGACTGTCACGATGGAAATCGTATTGGCAAAAATCAATCGCGCCTTCGATTTATGCTTGAAATCAAACGCATGATAAAACGCCACAAGATTGATATAGGCGATAACAAACAGGCAGACCACAACGAGATATCCCGGTCTCGAGTAGTATTCAAAAATTTTGTAATTGTAAAATAAATACCAGCCGACGGCAAACACAAAGGTATTCCAAATGCCTAAAAACGCTTTGTAACCCAACATCTTATCCTTTTCGACGTGCAGGCTGTCACTCTTGTTGTCCCGCCTCTGCTGTGCCTCCTGCTTTTCCTGATCGATCTGTTCGATGATTTTTTTCTTGATTGCTTCTTCGTTTTGTTTTTCTGTATTGCTCATTTTCATTCTCCATTATTGATCAGTTTCTGCGCTGTCTAATAAAAATGCCCCGGGATTAGCGGGGCAAAGAAATTAGGAAATATACAAAACTGTATCGTTTTGGCTTTTATATTATAACATGATCCCACACGCTTTTCCAGTTCCGTGCATGATTATTTTTAGCCCTTTACAGCAAAAAATGCCCTGCTCTCTCGAACAGGACACCAAGGTGAAAAATGCTTATACATAATATTATAAATGATCTCTATAATTTATCAAGCGCGAAGATTATTTTACGTTAAATCGTTCATGAGATTTTAAGAATTGATCCGTCTCTGAAGATTTTGAATAAAATCGATGAGCCCGGAGGCGCAGCGGTCTTTGACGACAATCGCACCACTGGTCTCCCCTGTCATCAAATAATAATTGGTCTCCGTTTCGATAATCTTTTTCAAATCCGTGTAATCGGCATTGCTGCTGACGGTCGGTGTCGTCTGCGTGAAATGATCCTCAAAAAAGGTAATGTGAATCACAATATCGTGTAATTCCGGGTGAGCTTTCCACGCTTTCTCCACATCTTTTTTGGTCTGAACCATGAGGTTCAGATTGAGAATACCGCATAGCACGACCCCGGCAATCGCGATGATTAAGCCCTCGACCAGCGAAAAAATCGGCGACAAAATAAAGGCGATGCCGCACAGGCAGCAGATCGAACCGATCACGATGTAAATGATCTGCAGGCGTTTTACCGCCGCAGAAGAGAGCGCCTGACACGATTTGCGAAACTCATCTTCCGTTAAAATCATTTCCATCTCGTATAAAGGATTCACGGCGCCCTCCTTTCAATATTTTTTACTTATTGGCTTTGATTCTATTAATCAGGCCGCCGTCAACCAGCATTTCACGCTGTCTTTCGGAAATTTCAATGCCGAGTTCGTAGGTGTGGCCCTTGGTTTCATTGGTCATCGTGACACTGCCCGTCCCGATCGCGTGAATGGTGTCGGAAATGCTGAGGGAATCACCGACGTCAATATCATCGTAATCTGCTTCGTCTTTGAAGACCAGTGGCAGAATGCCGTTGTTGATCAGATTGTTCTTGTGGATTCTCGCAAATGACTTCGCAACAACGCCCTGCACGCCCAGATATACCGGCGCCAGCGCCGCGTGTTCACGGCTTGAGCCCTGTCCGTAATTGGATCCAGCGATGATGAAGCCGCCCGGGTTAGCCTTTGCGCGTTCTGGGAATTCCGGATCACACGGTGTTAGGCAGTAATTCGCCAGATGCGGGATATTGGAACGGAACGGCAGAAGTTTCGCGTTCGAAGGCATGATGTGGTCGGTCGTGATGTTATCTTCGACATGAATCAACGCAATGCCTTCCAATTCGTCCTTCAGCGGCGCGGACAGCGGGAACGGTTTGATGTTCGGCCCTCTGATAATTTCAATATCCTTCGCTTCTTCTTCCGACGCCGGCGGCACGACTGCGTTGTCGTTGACCTTGAAATGATGCGGCATGTCGATATCCGGCAGGTCGACTTTTCCAAGCGGGTTGGTCAGCACACCGGTAATCGCGGAAATAGCGGCTGTTTCTGGGCTCAGCAGATAAATCTGCCCCGACACTGTTCCGGAACGGCCCTTGAAGTTGCGGTTGAAAGTCCGGAGGGAAACCCCATTGGTACACGGCGCCTGGCCCATCCCGATGCACGGTCCACAGCCGCATTCCAAAACGCGTGCGCCTGTCGAAAGGATATCGGCCAGCGCGCCGTTTTCAGCCAGCATCGTCAAAACCTGACGGGAGCCCGGCGCGACAACCATTTCGACATTTTCGGCCACTGTTTTGCCCTTCATAATCGCGGCGACCTTCATTAAATCTAAATACGAAGAATTGGTGCAGGAGCCGATACAGACCTGATTGATCGGCATGCCTTCAAGTTCTGAGACCTTTTTGACAGCGTCCGGGCTGTGCGGGCAGGCCACCAGCGGTTCAAGGGTCGACAAATCGACCTTGACAACCTGATCGTATTCTGCGTCGTCATCTGCTGAAAGCGGCGTAAAGTCGTCTTCTCTTTCCTGAGCCTTTAAGAAAGCCTTCGTCATATCGTCTGACGGGAAAACAGACGTCGTCGCGCCCAGTTCCGCGCCCATATTGGTGATCGTCGCACGTTCCGGCACAGTCAATGTCGCGACACCCGGTCCTGTATATTCAAACACCTTGTTGACACCGCCCTTAACGGTACATTGGCGGAGCACTTCGAGGATAATATCCTTCGACGCGACACCTTTTCTCAGCTTGCCTGTCAGTTCAACCTTGACGATTTCCGGCATCGTGATGTAGTATTCGCCGCCGGCCATTGCCACAGCGACATCCAGCCCGCCGGCACCGATCGCGAGCATGCCGATCCCGCCGCCTGTCGGTGTGTGGCTGTCCGACCCGAGCAGGGTCTGACCTGGAACACCGAAGCGTTCGATTTCAACCTGGTGGCAGATGCCGTTGCCCGGACGCGAAAAATAGATGCCGTGCTTTTTAGCCATCGTCTGAATGAACAAATGGTCATCCATATTTTCCGGCCCTTCCTGAAGCATATTGTGGTCGATATACGCCAGAGACCGTTTGGTTTTAACCCGTGGAACTTCCATCGCCTCAAGCTGCATATAGGCCATAGTCCCCGTCGAATCCTGGGTCAAAGTCTGATCGATGTGAATCCCAATTTCAGTGCCTTTTTCCATTTTTCCAACAACCAGATGGTCCTTGATGATTTTTTCAGTTAATGTAAGTCCCATTTTGTCTCCTTCATAAATGAATAATAATTAATTTTTATTATTATAGCACAAGGATTCTAAAATCATCCTTTCCAGTGAAATATTTATCTGTTCTTTATTCAAAACTTTATTAATATTGATTTCCCTTTTCATCTGTAATATGTTAAAATTTAATTAAATTAATATTCACAATTATTGAAAACCCACTTCAACATATGGAAAGGAAATTCTGATGGATAAATCAGTTGCATTGTATCTATTTCACGACGGCGATTACCTTCAAAGCTACGAATTTTTCGGTGCACACATCGAAGATGATCACGTTGTTTTCAGATTATGGGCGCCGAATGCACTTTCGGTCTCGATCGTCGGCGACTTTAACAAATGGGACCCCGCGTTAAGTCCGATGCACCTGCTGCCCCAATCCGGCGGCGTCTGGGAAACGGAGCTCAGCACCGATCTCGTTTCAAAGGGCACGCTGTACAAATATTGTATTGAACAAATCGACGGCACTCTCGCCTACAAGGCGGACCCTTACGGGTTTTATTCGGAAGTCCGCCCCAACACGGCCTCGATCATCTGGCCTCTCGACTACCAATGGCACGATACAAAATGGTGCAGCGCCCGTGAAAGCTCTGTCGGCTCTCCCGCCCCGATGAATATTTACGAAATGCATCTGGGAAGCTGGCGCACCCACGAGGACGGTCTGTTTTTAAGCTACCGCGAATTGGCCGACGAGCTGGTTCCTTACCTTAAAGATATGCACTACACCCACGTTGAAATGATGCCGCTGATGGAACACCCCTTCGACGGGTCGTGGGGCTATCAAATCACTGGCTATTTCGCACCGACCAGCCGATACGGCACGCCTCAAGATCTGATGTATTTGATCGATCAGCTGCATCAAAACGGCATATCTGTCATTTTCGACTGGGTCCCCGGCCATTTCTGCAAGGACGCCCACGGACTTTACAAGCTGGATGGCACCAATTTGTACGAAGCCACTGAACACCCGCAATGGGGCACGATGGAATTTGATTACAATCGGCCAGAAGTGGTGAACTTCCTGATCTCAAACGCCTATTATTGGTTCAAAATGTACCACATCGACGGCCTGAGAATCGACGGCGTCGCGAGCATCCTCTACCTCAATTACGGCTACGACAACGAATGGCGCAGAAACGCAGAGGGCGGCAACACCTCCCTCGAAGCCATTGCGTTTTTAAGAAAGCTCAACACAGAAATCTTTAAATATTTCCCCTACGCCATCATGGCCGCTGAGGAATCAACCGCTTTTCCGCAGGTGACTTGGCCTGTGGACAAGGGCGGATTGGGCTTTAACTACAAATGGGATATGGGCTGGATGCACGATACGCTCTCCTACATGGAAACCGATCCCTACGTCCGCTCCCACTTCCACGACCGCCTGACCTTCTCGATGAGCTACGCCTTCTCGGAAAATTTTATTCTGCCGCTCTCCCATGACGAAGTGGTCCACGGAAAAAAATCGATCCTCGACAAGATGTTCGGAGATTACAACCATAAATTTGACGAAATGCGGCTGCTCTACGCTTATATGTACACCCATTCTGGAAAGAAGCTGACCTTCATGGGCAACGAAAATGCGCCGTTCATCGAATGGCGTTACTACGAAGAGCTGGAATGGTTCATGCTGGAAAACGAAAAGCACCGAGATTTCCACCAGTACATTCACGATTTAAACAAGCTCTACGTCGACGAACCTGCACTTTGGCAGGAAGACCACTCTTGGGACGGCTTCCAATGGATTGAACCGGACAACGCGGCCCAAAGCGTGATCATTTTCAGAAGAATGGGCAAAGACCCGAAAGACGATTTGGTCGTGATCATCAATTTCTGCCCGGAAAGCTACCCGATTTACGATATCGGCGTGCCGAGAGACGGCACCTGGCGGCTGATCTTTAATTCTAACGCGGCTCAGTACGGCGGCTCCGGCGAAACCGTCGTTAAAAAGGCTGAAGCTGACGAAAAAGAAGGCTTCCACAATCAGCCGCATAAAATCACCATTGCGCTGCCAGGATTTTCTGCCCTGATTTATAAGCGCGAACCTGAAAAACAGGTTCCGGCCAAGACCAAGACGGAAAAACCGAAAAAAATCGACGCCTCCAAAAAGCCATTGGTGGCAAAAGATGTCAAACCGAAACCGCTGACCCAAAAGGACGTCAAGCCGAAACCGTTAACAAAAATTGATTCGATTAAAAAGAAGTAAAATATTGACAGATATGAGCAGATTCTCTCGAATTCTTAGCAAATGTTGTGTATAATAGGTAAAAATCCGAAATAATATAATTTTTTATTATTCGCGATTGATTTTCGAAGGGAGTCTTATGAATATCTTTCAACAAACTGAAAACAAAATGACAAAAGAGAAGTTTAAAAAGGAATTTAAAAAGAAAGTGGAAGAGCTTTCGAGTGAAAAGCTTGAAAATTCTACAACAAAATTCCAGTACGAAGCCTTGGCGCAGATGGTGATGGAAAACATCACGCCAACCTGGGCTGAAAATAGACGTGTCAACCGCATTAATACGGACAAACAGATTTATTTCTTCTCAATCGAATTTTTAATCGGCCGATTGTTGAGACTTTATATTAATAATTTAGGATGGGAAGACATCGTTCCTGAAGCTCTTGAAGAAATGGGCTTGGATTACGACAAAATTCTGGCTCGTGAACACGACCCGGCGCTCGGCAACGGCGGTCTGGGGCGTCTGATGGCCTGCTTCTTGGATTCTGCCGCGGCACTGGATTTTCCAGCTCATGGTAACGGCATCCGCTACAAATACGGCCTGTTCCAGCAGAAAATCGTCAACCACGAACAAGTTGAAGTTGCCGACAATTGGCTCAAGCACGGTTATCCGTTTGAAATCCGCCAGCCAGAAAAATCGGTTGTCGTGAAATACGGCGGCAACGTCCGGACCGAAATGGTCAACGGCAAACTGACCTTTATTCACGAAAATTACGAACCCGTTTTGGCTGTCCCCTACGATGTGCCAATCAGCGGCTATCACAACAAAACGGTCAACTCGTTAAGACTTTGGGACGCACAGCCTGTCGAAGATTTCGATCTGAGTGCTTTCAACGAAGGCCACTTCCTCAAGGCTGTTCAGAGCAAATCACAGGCAGAATCGATTTCTCAGGTTCTCTACCCGTCTGACCACGGCTTTGAAGGACAGCTGCTGCGACTGAAGCAGGAATACTTCTTCGTCTGCGCAGGTCTTAAACGCATTGTCCGCCGCTACAAAAAGCAGCATCAGGGTTCCTTAGACGGCTTCTCTGATAAGATCTGCATCCACATCAACGATACCCATCCGGCGATGTGTGTCCCGGAATTCATGCGTATTCTCGTTGACGAAGAAAACTACGGCTGGGACGAAGCCTGGGATATGACGGTCAAGTCGATGAGCTTCACCAACCACACGGTTCTTCCTGAAGCTCTTGAAAAATGGCCGGTCGATATGATGCAGAATCTCCTGCCGCGTATTTACATGATCATCGAAGAAATCAACCGCCGCTTCCTCGAAGAAATGAATAGCAAATATCCAAACGAAGAAGCCCGCAACTACAACATCTCGATCATCAAGGACGGACAGGTTCACATGGCGCATCTAGCCATTATCGGTTCCCACTCTGTCAATGGCGTGGCCGAACTGCACTCAAAAATTCTGCGCGAAGAAACCTTCAAGGATTTTTACGCGGTCTACCCCGAACGTTTCCACAATGTCACCAACGGTGTCAGCCAGAGACGCTTCATGATGGCGGCCAATAAGGAACTCAAGGACCTGATCTGCGACACCATCGGCGACAAATGGACACAGCCTGGACAGATGGAAACCTTAAAGGAACTGGAAAAATACGCCTCCAATTCTGACTTCCAGAAACAGCTCTTAGGAGTTAAATATCACAACAAAGAACGTCTGGCAAAATACATCAAGGAACATCAGGACATCACAGTCAATCCGCATTCAATCTTTGATATCCAGGTCAAGCGCATCCACGAATACAAGAGACAGCTGCTCAACGCCCTGCACATCATGCACGTTTACAATCAGCTGCGTTCTAATCCTAACGCGGATTTCGTTCCGAAGACTTATATCTTCGCCGGCAAGGCTGCGCCTTCCTACTATTTTGCCAAACAAGTTATCAAACTGATCAACGTCATCGCGGACAAGATCAATCACGATCCGCTGATGAAAGACAAATTGAGCGTCGTGTTTATTCCGAACTTCAACGTTTCGAGCGCGGAACTCATTTATCCAGCTGCAGAAATCTCCGAACAGATCTCCACTGCGGGTAAAGAAGCTTCCGGTACCGGGAACATGAAATTCATGATGAACGGCGCCATAACCCTCGGCACAATGGACGGTGCGAATATCGAAATCGCCGAACACGTTGGGATGGACAATATTTACACCTTCGGCCTTTCCGCTGAAGAAGTAGCCAATTATAATCACAACGGCGGCTACCATTCGGTCGACGTGCTGCAGCAGAATCCTAACCTTCAGAAAGTCATGAACCAATTGATTGACGGGTCTCTTGGGGGAGATACCTTCCACACCATCTACGATGCGCTGGTTCTGAACAACGACACCTACTTTGTATTAAAGGATTTTGCCTCCTATTGTGACATCCAGGATCAATCCAGCCGCGATTATCTCAATCACCACAGCTGGCAGAAAAAGTCGATTATCAATATCGCAAATTCTGGGATTTTCTCTTCCGACCGTTCAATCGCAGACTATCGAAGAGACATCTGGAAAATTAAATAATTTCAACACGCTATTAGCATCAACTGGAAAGGCAGATATCTACCGTTCTCTCTCTCGATATCTTTCATCAGATATCTGCTAGCTTTCCGACTGATGATAAATAAATAAGAGAGATAAGGAGTGTTATGATGAACACTGAATGTGTTGCTATGTTGTTAGCTGGCGGTCAAGGCTCTCGCTTAAAAGCTTTGACGGCGAATAATGCAAAACCAGCTGTTTTATTTGGGGGAAAATACCGTATTATCGATTTTCCTTTAAGTAACTGTATGAATTCCAATATTGATGTCGTCGGTGTCCTGACGCAATACCGTCCGTATATTTTGAACAATTATATCGGCAACGGCAGTGCCTGGGCGCTCGACAAGGTCAATGGCGGCGTCCGCATTCTGCCTCCGTACATGGGCCAAAAGGGCGGCCGCTGGTACAACGGTACGGCCGATGCCATCACGCAGAACATCGACTTCATTGATCGTTTCAATCCGGAATACGTGCTGATTCTTTCGGGCGACCACATTTACAAAATGGACTACTCCAAAATGATCGCCTACCACAAATCCAAACAAGCTGATCTTACAATCGCAGTTAGAGAAGTGCCTTGGGAAGAAGCCAGCCGTTTCGGCGTCGTCGTGACCAATGACGAATTGAGAATTCAGGAATTCCAGGAAAAACCACCGGAACCCAAATCAAACAAGGCGTCAATGGGGATTTACGTCTTCAATTGGCCGGTTTTGAGAAAGGCGTTAATCGAAGACGCGCAGGATCCAAACTCAGAAAACGACTTCGGCAACAACGTCATCCCTGCCCTTCACAGCGAAAACAAGCGTATTTTTGCCTACATGTTCTCCGATTACTGGAAAGATGTTGGAACTATCGATTCCTACTACGATGCGAACATGGACCTGCTCGACGAATCCTGCGATTTCGATCTGACCGATCCGAACTTCAGAATCTTTTCCAACAACAACAGCCGCCACCCGCAGTACATCGGGCCAAACGCGGAAGTATCGCATTCGCTGATCTGCGACGGCTGTGTGGTCTTTGGACACGTTGAACATTCCATTCTGTCCCACGACATCACCATCGGTGAACACACCTACATCAAGGACTGCATCATTCACACCGGTGCTGTCATTAAAGACGGCGCTCATCTGGAAAGATGTATTGTGGGTCCGCGCGGTACAGTTTCGGCAGATACTCGGATTGTCGCATCAGAAAACGATGATCCTTCGCAAATTCAGGTCATTAACGGTTAGGAGGCGGCATAATGAATAACGTAATTGGTTTTATCTTAAATATTGACGGGGACAATACAGATCTCAAACCGTTGTTGGAAAATCGTTCCATGTCAACGCTGCCTTTTGGCGGCCGTTACCGTCTGATCGACTTCACCCTGTCAAACATGGTTAATTCCGGAATCAAGCACATCGGTGTGGTAGGCTCTTACAAGTACTCCTCCCTCATCGATCATCTGGGAACCGGTAAAGAATGGTCGCTCTCCAGAAAAACACAGGATCTGTCGATTCTTTCGGGTTATTCCTCAGTTCGTTACGGCGACGCTGTGAAGATTTCGGTCCGCGACCTCTATTACAACGAAATGTTTTTGGATCACAATCCTGAAACAGAAGATGTGATCATTTCGGCGCCAAACCTGATCACTTCCTTTGATTTTAATCCGGCATACAAGATTCATAAAACGAACAATGCCGACGTCACGATGATCTTCAAAAAGGTCCGTCCGTCCTTCAGCTTGAACGCCAACGACATCTTTTTGGATTTCAACCGCTACCGCATCAGCTCTATTCATCCATACGATGAATCGAACTCTGATTACGCCTATGCGGACATGATGATTATCAAACGAGAAGTGCTCCTCAATCTGCTCGAAAAAGCGAACGCCATCGGCGAATGGGATTTGATGGACGTCATCCGCGACAACATCGACACGCTGCGCATCTTCGGCGCACCGCACACCGGCTATTTATCACGAGTAAACTCGATGAAACGCTACCGTGAAATCAATCAGGATCTATTGGACTTTGATGTTATGGAAGAATTGTTCCACGGCGATCATCAAATTTACACGAAGACCAAGGACAACCACCCGACGAATTACGGTCCGGATGTGTCCGTCAACCATTCAATTGTCGGGTCCGGCTGCAAAATCGACGGCAAAATCAACAATTCTGTTTTATTCAGAGATTCTAAAATCGGCAAGGATTCGCACATTGACAACTGCATCATCATGCAGCACGCCGTCATCGGCAACAACGTAACCCTTAAGAACGTCATTCTGGATAAATATTGCACGATTCGCGATAAAGCCACATTGGTGGGCACAAAGGACGATCCCATTATCTTAACCAAAGGAAGGAGCCTGTAAATGGATAAACTCAAGGTCCTGTTTGCAGCTTCTGAAGCTTTTCCTTTTGCCAAAAGCGGCGGGCTCGGTGATGTCATCGGCTCGCTGCCGAAGGCCTTCCCGCCGGAGGAAACGGACGTCCGCGTGGTGCTTCCGAAATACGAATGCATTCCAGAAACCTATACCCACCAGTTTAAATTCGTCAACTCGTTTTACGTGCACATCGGGTCCAACGATCAGTACTGCGGCATTTTGGAATACAAAAGCGATAATGTGACCTTTTACTTTATCGACAACGAGTACTATTTCAAGCGTCCAGGATTGTACGGCTATTACGACGAAGCAGAACGGTTCATTTTCTTCTGCCGCGCTGTGTTGGAATTTATTCCCTACGTCAATTTTTATCCGGACGTGATGCACTGCCACGACTGGCAGACGGCGCTGATCCCCTACCTGTACAAGGAACAGTACAGCTGGCATTACCAGAACATGAAGACGGTCTTCACCATCCACAATCTGAAATTCCAGGGCGTGTACGGCTTCAAGGACATCGCAAACATCATCAATTTCGATTACTTCCCGTCTACACTGGAATTTTACGAAGACGTCAACTTCATGAAGGGTGCACTGTACAGCGCAGATCTCGTGACGACTGTCTCTCCAACCTACGCCGAAGAAATCAAGGACCCCTACTACGGGGAACGCCTCGACGGCGTGATCCGCGACATTGCCGATCATGAAGTCGGCATCCTCAACGGCATTAACGATAAGGAATACAATCCGCAGACAGACCCGCACATCTGGACGAATTACACCAGCAGCTACAGCAAAAAGATGGAAAACAAAGTGGCCCTTCAGAAGCATCTGAACCTCCCTGTCGACCCCAACAAGCCGATCATCGGGATGATCACCCGTCTGACCGAACAAAAGGGGCTGGACCTCGTTGCCGCGGTCATCCACGAAATTCTTCAGATGGAATTGCAGTTTGTCGTGCTGGGCACAGGCGAAACTGGCTACGAAAACATGCTGCGCGATGTTGCCGGATACTATCCGAACAAAATGCGCGCCTGCATTACCTTCGACGAAGACTTGTCCCGCAAGATCTACGCCGGCACCGACATGTTCCTGATGCCTTCCAAATTTGAACCCTGCGGTCTGTCGCAGATGATCGCGATGCGCTACGGTTCTATTCCGATTGTCCGCGAAACCGGCGGATTAAAGGATACCGTCCACTATTACAATTCGCAGACCAAGGAAGGCAACGGTTATTCCTTCGCGACCTACAATGCCCACGACATGCTCTTTACCATTCAAAAGGCGGTCGGACTGTATTACGACTACAAGGACGATTGGAAGCAATTGACGAAAAACGCTCTTTCGTGTGACTTTAACTGGCGTCACTCAGCAGAAACCTATCTCTACTATTACAAAAAAATTTGTGGAAGATTAAATTAAAGCGTGTAATATATGTATTTTAGACATGATTCATTTGATTTGAAATTAAGAGAGCCATTTGGAGCCATTCCAACTGGCTCTTCTGTTACCATAAGGGTCGAAGCGCACGATGTGATGAACATCCGGCTGCAGACCTTTTACCGTGATACGGAGCATTGGTACGACTTGAAGCCAGAGGAAGGCAGCGATTTATTCAGCGTGACCCTCCAAATGCCGGATCAGCCCGGCCTGCTCTGGTACCATTTCCAATTTGAGGCCTACAACCGCCAGTATCAATACGGCACCCAAGCCGATCATCTCGGTGGTGAAGGCGCAATTTACGCCAGCCACGACAACGCCCCCTCCTATCAAATCACCTTATTTGACAAGGGCCGCACCGTTCCAGACTGGTACAAGGATGGAATTATGTATCAAATTTTTCCCGACCGCTTCGCCAGACCTCAGCACCCCACCCATCATCCGAGCTTTTTCCCTTCTTCACTTGTACACGGGGATTGGAATGATACGCCTCACTATTTTCGCAATCAAGATGGATCTATTGATTACTGGGACTATTTCGGCGGCACCCTGGAAGGCATCATCGAAAAGCTCGATTATCTGAAATCGCTCAACGTCTCGATTTTGTATCTCAACCCGATTTTCGAGGCCAACAGTAATCACAAATACAATACGGCTGATTATAAAATGATCGCGCGGGAATTTGGCGACGAGGACATCTTTATCCGACTGTGCGCCGAAGCGAAAAAAAGAGGCATCCGCGTGATTCTAGACGGCGTCTTCAACCACACCGGCGATGATTCCATCTATTTCAACAAATACGGCCGTTTCCCGAACGTCGGCGCCTATCAGTCCAAGGATTCCCCGTATTACAGCTGGTACCGATTCAGCAATTACCCTGACCAGTACGACTCGTGGTGGGGAATAGGCAACATGCCCGATGTCGAAGAAAATAACCCGGCGTACCGCGATTATATCTTTAAAGGCCAGGACAGTGTGGTCCGCAAATGGATCCGGGACGGCGCCTCCGGCTGGCGTCTCGACGTGGCCGACGAATTGCCCGACGACTTCATCGAAGACCTGAAAACCGCGCTTCTCGAGGAGGGCGAAGACAACGTGCTCATCGGAGAAGTCTGGGAAAACGCGTCCAACAAGGTCTCCTACGGCGTGCAGCGCCAGTATTTCATGGGACACGAGCTCGACGCGGTGATGAATTATCCGTTCAGACAGACCTTTAACGATTTTCTGTTGTACAATATCTCTTCAAAAACCGCCATCCGTCAGATGATGTCCTTGTACGAAACCTATCCCAAGGAACAATTCATGTCTAACATGAACCTGATCGATTCCCACGACCGCGCCAGAGCGCTGACGGTGCTTTCCGGCGTCGACAGCAAGGAAATGACCGACAAAGAAAAAGAGACCTTCAAGCTCAATCCTGAGCAGCGCAGCCTTGCCGTCATGCGTCTCAAGCTTCTCAGCCTGATTCAAATGACGTTTCCAGGCGTCCCCTGCATCTATTACGGCGACGAAGCCGGCTGTGAAGGCTTTGAGGATCCTTACAACAGAGGCACCTACCCCTGGGGCGACGAGGATAAAGAGCTTTTAAGATGGTACGAAGCCATCACGACCCTGCGGGCCAAAAGCAAAACGCTCAGCCGCGGCAGATGGTACCCGATCAAGACGACGGACGACCTTCTCGCCTACCTGAGAGTCTACAGGCAGACCGTGATTCTGTGTCTCTTCAACCGCTCGGATCACGCCTTCGTGACTTTGAAACACGATTTGTTCCGCGGCGTCATTGGAAGAGACATGCTCAATCACACTTGGGAAAAATTAGACGGCATTACTGTTCTGCCGCTTTCAGCCAAAATTTACCGTTTGCAGACGACTGCAAAAAAATTGTTCAAGGACCGCAATGAAATTCAGTCCCTGCTGACGCAAATTATCGATAGTGAAAATGAATAAACGACACTCACAGCCTCTGCCTGCGCAGCATCTGCCAGACAGAGGATATTTTTTTGTAAAATAAAAAAACTGCTGATACATTAGTGCCTTGTATCAACAGCAGCCGAATCCTGCGATTCTCACATGATTTCTTTGATAAATATATTCTAACACGCGTTAAGGAAAATTCAAGGGCAAGCCCCTATAATTAAGTATTTAGGATCATCTAACTTCTTGACCGCCCCTTCTGAGTTTAGTCTGAGAATTAAGATTCATTTGCCATAATATATATCATGAATATTAAAAATCAATCTAACTCAACCATATACGGCCCCTACCAAGTCCATTTAAACGACATTTTAAATGAACTCATGGGCCGGCTGAATACAGCGAGCGAAGCCTACCGTGAAAAAACCGGCGAAGCTTTATTCGAACACCTCAACGGACGCGTGAAAAACGAAGCCAGTATGATCGACAAGTGTGAGCGGCGGCAGCTCCCCGCCACCCCCTATTCCGCACTGCACGAATTGACTGATGCCATTGGCATCCGAGTTGTCACTACCTTTCGGGACGATATCGACCGCGTAATTCACATCATCGAAAGCTTTGACGACTGCGAAATCGTCGAACGCAAGGATTACATCCACCACGTCAAGCCAAACGGCTACCGCAGCTACCACCTGATTCTTTCAATGGAGACCCCTTACGAAGATGTGTGCGGCAGCGTCCCGGGACATTATTTCGTGGAGATTCAGCTGCGCACTATCGCGATGGATACCTGGGCGAGTTTGGAACACCAGGTGAGCTACAAAAAAAATATCGATCCCAAACGCGCCGAACTTCTCAGTCAAGAATTAAAACGCTGTGCGGACGAGCTGGCATCCTGCGATATCTCGATGCAGACCATCCGTAATTTAATCAGGGAAAAAGAGTAAAAGGAGAACAAGATGAAAATTTTATTGGCTGAAGATGAAACGGCTATGCAGCGGGCCATTCAGGCCTTCCTCGGCATCTATCAGTACGAGGTCGATCTCGCTTCCGACGGTGCCGAAGCCGTTGAGATGGCGGAGAACGGCCTTTACGACTGTTACATCTTCGACATCATGATGCCGAACCTAAACGGCATCGATGCCCTTAAAAAACTTAGAAATGCCGGTGACACGACGCCCGCCATTTTCTTAACGGCAAAAGTAGAAGTGGACGACCGCGTCACCGGCCTCGAAGCTGGTGCCGACGATTATTTGACAAAACCCTTCGCGATGAAGGAATTGCTGGCGCGGGTGCGCTCGGTTACACGCCGTGCTGAGGATTACACGCCGACAACGCTTTCCTTTGGCCGCGTTGAGTTCGATACGGAAAACGACACGTTAACCTGTGACAGCGCCATCCAGCTTTCTGCCCCAGAAGGCCGGATGATCCGTTATTTTCTGCTCAATCCCGGCAAATCCATTCCAGCGAAAACCCTCTATCATCACGTTTGGAATGACAAGAAAAACGCTGAGGAAGACGATACATATCAAATCGTTTGGATTTACATCTCTTATCTCAATCAAAAATTGGATGCCATTGGCGCCGACGCGGTGATCGCTGGCGAAGCGTCCGGCCCATTCAACCTCATCGCAAAGGAATCGCGTGCCCATGGTTAAATCTCTGCAACGAAAATTCATCGTGATCGCAACCTGCTGCGCGGCGGTGATCCTGCTCGCTGTTCTGGGCCTGATCAACATCATGTATATCCGGCAGTCCAACAACGAAATTCAGGCGGTGATGAGTTACATCTCAAAAAACCACGGTCAGCTGCCTGCAAACATTAAGGCCGACAAGCAGACCATGAACCGCCTGCAGCTCACCGACGAATCGTCTTCCCAAATCCGCTATTTCAGCGTCTTCGTTAACAAAAATGGCAAACCCATTCGGTACGATTTGTCGCACATTACCGCGATTGAAGAATCCACTGCGAAAAAAATGGCCAAGGCCGCTTTTAAAAACCAAAATCAATCCAGAGTGTTTTCCGACAATTCGTTGAATCAACTCAAGCGCCTGCGCCAGAACAAAATGTCTTTTGCCTATTACCTTGGGCAGCCTCAGGACAATTCACAGCTCATCGTCTTCATGGACGTCACCTATTTCGATAATTCAAACCATGAAATTTTGAGATTTTCCATTATGTTTGGATTGTTCTGCTTGATTTGCTTTTTTGTTGTTGTCACCCTCTTTTCACGCAGGGTGCTCCACCCCATCATTGAAAACGCGGAAAAACAGAAACGCTTTATTACCAACGCGGGCCATGAGCTCAAAACGCCGCTGTCTGTCATTTCTGCCAATACGGAAGTCATGGAGGCCCTCAATGGCGAAAACGAGTGGACCAAATCGACAATGAAACAGGTCGACCGCATGAACAATTTGGTGAATAACCTGATGGCAATCTCCCGGCTCGAGGAACAACAGAATCTGCAGATTTCGACGATCGATTTGTCGCAGATCACCTCCGACGTGGCCAGCGAATACCGCAGTGCGGCGATTCAGAAAAATCTGACGCTGAGTACGACCATTCAAGAGCACGTCAAAGTCAAGGCCGAAAAGGAAACGCTGGAAGAGCTTCTCAACATTTTGCTCGATAATGCCGTTAAGTATTGTGATCCCAACGGCACCATTACTGTCCGCGTCGCCTCTAAAGGGTTCAATAACAAAATGCTTTCCGTTTCGAACACCTACAAAAACGGAGATCAGGTGGATACGAGCAAATTGTTCGAACGCTTTTACCGCGGCGACACCTCGCACAACAACAAAATCGCGGGATCCGGCATCGGCCTGTCGATGGCTAAGGGCATCGCTGAATTTTACAACGCCCAAATCAAAGCGGACTGGGCGGACGGTATCATGACCATGACCCTCAGTAATTTTAAATCTTAATCACTTTTCATAGCGTGAACAGGCCGCTGATCTCTCAACGGGATCAACGGCCTGATGTTTGCATACAAGCGAGTTCTAAATTTTCGGTATCCGTAACCAATGCGTTTTGGCCATTTTGATTATTTTGATTGAAATGTGCCAATAATATAACGTTTGTCTAACCCTTCAAAATGATATTATTTCAAATCAATTCCAGTGAAATAAATGCCAGCGTTCTTTCACACCAATCCACGCCAGAAACTCGCGTTTCTTTAGGATCACAGAAGGACCGGTCTTCGCCGGATCATGCCCTACCTCATGCCACCAGACGTCCATCGGTATTTCATTCACGTACAAAGTCTGCATGGCAGCATCCTTCCACCCGTTCACACGGGGCAGGATTTCGTCTTTCTCAACAACGAACACTTTCACCTTGCCGATTTTCGATGCCTTGAACGCTTCCCTCTTTGTCCGATATAGATTCGACCATTTCTGAATTCCCATACGACGCTGATCATCAATAAGTGTCGTCGGAAACCACGCTGGAACAGGTATGCCAACTTCTTCATAATATGACTTAAATATCACGCGCGCTGAGTGCAGAAAGTCAATCTGTCCGGTACCGTCATCTACACGCCACTCTGTATTATCATCGACGAGCATACGCGCCATACGGCAACAGAAATCTGAAAACAGACGTGCGTCAAGCTTCGCCTGCATATCATGCTTGACATCACGGCTATCGTTATCGTCAATCATCTGATTATCGAAACGTAAATAATAAACACGCCGCATAATATCGTTCGTCAATGATACCTTATCGTTGTTCATCGACATGATCAGCGTTCCCGTCTTGTCACCGACCTGATGCCGATTCGCGTAACTTTTGATAAAGGCACCAAACGCATCGTTATTCACAGCTTTCTCTTCGACCTCATCAATAATGACAGGATACACGCTTGAGTCATGGCCTTCCATTAAAGCGCGAATATTCCCCATCGTGCGCCCGCCGTCAGTTCCGTTATACTTCACTTCGTCGTAATGCAGCATTCGCGTATCCTGATTCAGACACATGAGCCGAGACAGACACTCAAGCAAGGTAGTCTTGCCTGCCTGCGCTGACGCGCCGAGCATCAAAAAAGCCGGCACATTTAGGCCAACCGTTTCGGACGACCCCCTCACGATACGCTCACGGATTTCCCACAAAAATGGTGATGTAAACGCATAAAGCACCGTCTCCATGATACGGCCAACGTATTCATCGCCTGCGCCAGTTGCCGAACGCTGCTTATAAGATTCCACCATCCCGCTAATCGCTTCAAGGCTCTGCATAATACCGTCTGTATCAAGTTGAGTTCCATAAGGTACAACGGCCGCGGCATCTGCCGACGATCTAAGAAACAAACCTGTGCGGATCATGTCATCATCCTCAAACACAAGACGTTTACCGGGTTCATCAAGCAGTACAGGCACATGGCGTACATAATCGGCTTTATCGAGATCCGCGTCACGACGCACTTTAAATCTTACTTTATGCATCTTGCTAACAGAAGCTTTGAGTTTCGCCGCATCGCGTACTGGCTTCGGTGTATGTTTACGTGCCCGATTCACCGATACTTAAATCGTCTCGAACGCTGTATTTTCAAGCTGTGTTTTAACCTTGGCCATATCCGGGTCAGACATTACGGTAAGTTCAGCAACATCCCGCTTAGCTGTTTGCACCTGCTCGTTTACAATCCCCTGCTCGACGTGATCATTTGAAACGTTGAGTGCCAACGCCGCATCCTCGTCAGCAGCTTTATTTATATCCTCGTCTGTGAACGGCAGAAACCGCACAGGCACCGCATCTTCCACGTCGTCGCTCCGCACTGACAGTGCCTCATTTGAGTCGGATACACGTACATCAAGCCGAGTCTCCGGCGCATCCGTATCGACAAGTTGCTTAGACGCCAGCTCGTCAACTTTCATGCGCTTAACTACAGCATCTGAAAAACATCGACTGCACACAGGGATAATCGTATCGCACACCCAGGATTTTGCTTCGTCAAATGCCTTATCCTCGTCGAGAATAAGAATTGACTCATACTGGTCGCAGTTTGTATTATATGCTTGATAGGACAAGTTGGCCGAGCCCATAATAAGGCGTGTATGATCTTTTCCGGATAACAGCACCATTTTGGCGTGTATCGGCTGATCTACCGAAAACCACAAGTTCCACGTTCGATCCGCGAATTTTATTTTATCCTCATCCGCGAACGCGTCGAGATACCGGCCGCGTTCAGCCAAATCGTTAAGATTCACATTGCGCGCCAATTGATTCAAGTTTGCACGATAATCAACTTCATCTGCCGTCATTTTGCGCATTGATTCCCATGTCGCCGTCTCCGGCACGCCAATAACAATATCCACATGCGTGAAATCATGGAAATATTGATGAACGAACGCCGGTGTAACAGAGTATGTCACAGCCATGCAACTATCATAGATTGACGTGTCGAACAGCTCGTCGAGCGAAAGCCAATCTCCAGCAAAACGTCCGTTCACATAATGAATTTGGAAAAGTCGTTCAGTCCGTACATTATCTGACATAGGTCATGTCACCTCCTCGAGATTTAACATCCACGTTAAATATCCTTCACTGCGATAAGATAGAGATGCCAAGAAAATGTGCTTGGATATGTCGTTGATTAAGTGGGGCAATTATTATTGATACATTATTTTGATCAATAGTTTACTTTGCTTTCTTTTTTGTTTAAAAGTCCTCCAAGTTTTTCGTAAAAAACCTATTTATGATACTTGCGTCCTGCGCCGATCATGAACCCTCTGTAAATCTGTTCCAGCACCAAAATCCGGGTCATTAAATGGGTAAAGGTCAGCTTTGAAAGCTGCCACCGCTCATCTGCGCGCTGAAGGAGCGCCTCGCCCGGTCCTAGAGAACCTGCGATCACGAAAACCAAATGTGACGTGCGCAGTTGCCACGATTGGAGTGCCTTCGCGAAGCCTATTGAATCCCATTGCCTGCCGTGTAAATCTAAGAGAATCACAAAATCTCTTGGGTTGATTTTTTTCAGCGCGCGCTCGGCTTCTGTATCGACGATGCGTTTTTTCTCCCCTTCTCTTTCGGAATGCACGTCAGCCTCATCTTTGACTTCCACGACCTCTGTTTTGGCAAAAGCCGAAAGCCGCTTGATGTATTCCTTCTGCAAATTCAAAAGGGCTTTGGATTTTTGATGCCCTACCGCGAGAATCGTAATCTTCATTATTTTGATTCCTGAAAATCCAGCCAGTTCTGGTCAAAGAAATCGCTCATCGAAATGCGTTCGCCCGGTTCCTTGACGATAAATTGTTCGTCCCATCGGCCGGTAATCAGCTTTTCAATCAAAAGATTAGAACCCGATACAAATTCCACATCGGCCTTGATGAGCTTCGAAGAATCGGCGATTTCCCTTTGATATTTCGGATTGCTCAAGTCCTCGCCATCGGAGACCACCACATCGAGATAGGGGTAATCCTTAAACCAATCGTCAAAAATCTCCTGCGTCTTGGCTTCGCCGTACTGCTGGGAGAATTTTTTAAACAGTTTTTTAGGAGAAAACAGTCCCGACAGAATATTAAACAAATAGTAATGGCCCTTGGTCTTTAAATCCGGCTTGTAGTGGTCCGTCGTCTGAAGAGCCAGACTGACGCAGTCGTCAACTCGCGGGATGACAACCTTGCGGTCAAAGGTCAGATCCTCCCAAACGCCGCCGCAATAGCCCTGTGCCACCAAAACTGTGTCGTATGCTTTAGGAATGCGCTTTTCCATCGCGGTGATCACGGCCTGGCGCATTTTTTTAGGTGTGGCGTGCAGATTCATATTCAGGCAGATGACCGGCAGATCAACCCCGCATTTTTTCTTTGCCGCCCTCACGTGAGGCAGCAGATTGCCGCAAGATAAAATAATCGCCTTCATAATATCCTCCCCCGAAAAAATGATTTTATGCTTTAATATTTATGATAAAATATTTACAAAAGATTTTAAAGAGAATAATTTACAATTCTGATTCAAATTATTAAATTCAAGCAAGATAGGAAGGCGAAAATGACAAAACAATTATCCCTGTTCACCGAAAATAAACGCGGTGCTCTAAAAAAAATCACGAAAACCCTGAAAACAGCTGACATCAACATCAACACGATGCTCTCCAACGATTCGGCGGAATACGGCATTATCCGCATGATCGTCGATCGCCCTGAAGACGCGCTGAAGGCCCTTACCGACGACGGCTACATGTGCCGTCTCGACGACGTCATTGCCGTCAACATGCCTGACGATCCTGGCTCACTGCACATTATTCTGAATGCACTTGACGAAGGCCGAATCAATATCGACTACCTGTACATTTCTTACGATCGAAAGGCCGCAACGCCAATTGCGATTTTAAAGACCTCCGAACCGGAAACCCGCACTTTTTTGGAAGGCCGCGGCTTCACAATCGCGGAAGATTTATAATTTCTATAAAATCCCTAAAGGAACACGATGCTTATATACAGCAAATCCGCTTTACTGTGTTTCAACAGCAAAGCGGATTTGTTATTTTTATTTAGTTGAAAGTTTGATATCAGACCAATTCCGCCAAATCGTAGATCAGACGTTCGGTTTTTTCCCAGCCGAGGCACGGGTCGGTGATCGATTTGCCGTACACCCCTTCCCCGATTTCCTGACGGCCGTCTTCGAGGTAGGATTCGATCATAAGCCCCTTGACCAGGTTGCGGATATCCTTGGAATGTTTGCAGCTGTGCAGCACGTCCTTGGCGATGCGGATCTGTTCCAGGAAATTCTTTCCGGAATTGCAGTGGTTGGTATCAATGATGACCGCCGGATTTTTGAGGTCCGGTTTTTCGCGGTAGGCCTTCAGAAGCGCCTGAAGATCCTCGTAATGGTAATTAGGATAGGACCGGCCGTAACGGTTCACGTAGCCTCTCAAAATCGCGTGTGCCAGCGGATTGCCCGTCGATTTGACTTCCCACCCGCGGTACAGGAATGTATGGCTGTTCTGCGCCGCGACCATCGCGTTCATCATGACCGAAAAATCACCGGACGTCGGATTCTTCATCCCTGCCGGAATGCCAATCCCACTGGCGACCAAACGGTGCTGCTGATTTTCCACCGAACGGGCGCCGACCGCCACATAGGAGAGCAAATCAGACAAATAGCGGTGGTTTTCCGGGTACAGCATTTCGTCCGCACAGGTCAGCCCAGTTTCCTTGACGACGCGGGTGTGCATTTCGCGGATAGCGATCAATCCAGCAAGCATGTCTTCCTTCGCGTCTGGGTCCGGCTGATGGAGCATCCCCTTGTATCCCATGCCTGTGGTGCGCGGCTTGTTGGTGTAAACCCGAGGAATGATAAAAATTTTATCCTTCACCTGTTCCGCTGTTTTCGCCAAACGGTTGATGTAATCCAAAACAGCCGACTCGTTGTCTGCCGAGCAGGGTCCAATAATCAATAAAAAGCGGTCGTCTTTGCCGGTGAAAATATCCGCGATCTGCTGGTCCCGTTCTTCCTTTACCTGTTTAATATGATCATCTATTGGAAATTCTTCCTTCAGCTCCTGTGGTGTCGGCAGCTTCCGATAGAATTTCATCTGCATATCCATTTATTGCCAAACCTCCTTAAAGTTAAAACACTCGATGATATTATAACACAAACGCGCGGACATCACGTCCTTATTCTTGTTCCATGAGATGACGATCCAGCTGAGTACTCTTTTCGCGCCAATGCCCAAGCACCCTTTGCATTAATCATGGTTTTATGCTGTAACATAATTAATACCGCCAGCCGATTGCTCGACTGGCGGTATTAATTTAATTTAATGATTCAGTTATAGATTACTCTGCCAATTCTTCGTAATTGACTTTTTTCTTTTCGTTAAACACATCGTAATCGAGTTCGCCGAGCTTGCCGGAGACCAGCATGGCAACCATGACGTCGACGTCGACGTTCATAACGGTACGGAACATGCCCGCGAACCAGTCAATCCCGATCAGAATGGCGATGGAATCCATCGAAAGTCCCATCGTAGAAGCCAAGAAGGTGTAGACGATAATCGATCCGCCTGGGACAGAAATCGTCCCCATGCACATCAAACATGACAGCAGAATCGCCATGAAAATCTGATAAGGCGTCATCGCGACACCCGTAGATTGAGCCATGAAGAAGATCGCGGCCACATAACATTGTGCGGCACCGCAGCTGTTCATCGACATGGTAATCGGGCCGGTAAAGTCCGCCACACGACGACTGACACCAAATTTTTCCACTTCATCCTGCATCTTAGTCGGAAGGCAGACCGCGCTTGATGTGGTGGTCAGCGCCATAATCGACATTTTAGAATACTTCTTTGGGTACTTCGCAAGATTGGTTTTGGTAAGGGCCGCAGTCAACGGTGTGAGTACCGCGAACTGGATCAGGTCGCCAATTAAGAGCAGTCCGAGGAATTTCACCATTGGCACGATCACTTTGAGGCCCGTGCTTCCCGCAACATCGGCGAGCAGGCAGAAAATCCCGATCGGGGCAATCTTCATGACAAATTCGATGATATTTGTGATGATGACGTTGACGCCTTTGAGAAATTCTTCAATATTCGTCTTGCCAGTATCCTTCTTATATTTCATCATGCCTGCGCCGAAGAACAAAGCAAAAACGATACAAGGAATCATATCTCCGTTGGCCATCGATTCCAAAACGTTAGTCGGCACAAAATTAGTAATCGTGTCGATAAGGGAGGTGTTTTGCACCTTCGCCGCTTTAACCGTTCCCGTCAATTTAACACCGACACCAGGCTGAATCAGCATCGAAAGCACCACGCCGAGACCAGCGGCAAAAATAGTGAAGATGATAATCCACTTGAAAGTGTGCAGGGCCATCTTGCCGACACCCTTCGTTCCGGATCCAACCGCACCGGCAACCGAGGTCATCACGAGCAGAACGACTGACATCTGAATCAACCGCAGGAATATGGTCCCAATGAATTTAATATTGGCCGCCCATCCCCCTACAATCGTTCCGAAAACCAGTCCTCCAACTGTCGCAATTAAAATCTGCGTCGTCAGCGACATGTGGAATCCTTTTTTTTCACTTTTTACAGCTTTTTCCATCACTTACCTCCTTCTATAATCTTCTCATCTGGAGCTAGACGCTTTTCTCTCCGATGATCATTTCAATAAAGAATAAGGCGTCTGAAGCTATTGCTTCAGACGCCTTTGTCTACGCAATTCATTTATTCTTTATTGTGATTATTTTAACGTATATACTGAAAAATGTCAATCAAAACGTTTTCGTTGATGTCATAATGTCTCAATTTTTTACGTCACCGCAGCGTCCCTATAATTGGTAAATGTAGATCATTAGCGGCATCGTCACAATGCTGCACAGAGTGGTCAGCACGTTGATCGAGCCAGCGTAATCCGCATCGCCGCCGTAAATCTGAGCCATCTGCGGAATCGTGACCCCCGACGGCGCCGCAACCGCCAGCAGCGACACCAGCAGAATCTTTTTCCCATTGGCTGCCAATTGATAGATGGGAATGAGTTTGAGTACTAAAATCGCGAGAAGAGGGAATCCGATCATCCGCATGAGGGTAATGGCGTAGATTCTGCGGTTTTTAAAGACCTTTCCCCAATCTACACCTGCAATCACCATGCCGATGGTGATCATACTGATCGGCCCGAGCATTTGAGAAACGCCGTTTAACACATCACTTGGGATGCCGTGAATTTCCACATGGCCTAGAAACAGCGAAACACCCAATAAAGTCGCAATGATATTGACGTTTAAAAACACTTTTTTAAAATCAATCCTGCCGCCGGGCTGCATCATCATCTTGCCGTGGGACCAGAGCAAAAGCGCCTGAACGAACATGAACGCACTCGCGTAAATGACCCAGTTGCGCCCTAATACACTGGTCACCAGCGGCACAATCAAATTGCCCGCGTTGGTGTAGATCAGGGAACCCCGCTCCACATTGGTCAAGTGAAAGGGACGGCTGACCCCGTAAGTGATGCTAAATAGCATCGCATGCATGATGCAGGCGGACAAAAGCGCGAGAAGAAAACCATTGAGAATCGTATCCGAATAGTGGATTTGAAAGGCCTCAATCTGCATGCACGGCACGACAAGATACAAACAGACGACTGACAAAATCCTCGAATCTTCCGGTTTTAGGAACTTAATTTTGACAACAAGCCAGCCCATCCCCATCATCACGAAAAGAACGACAATTTGTTTAAATAATAGCCACGAAATCATGCTGCGGATCCTTTACAAACTGATTCCCGTGTACGGGATGTCCTCTTGGTCCAAAATCTGTTTTTCGTTTTGGCTGCACGTCAGCAAAATGACCTGGTCGTTCTTTGCCACTCGGCTCAAGAATAGCATGCCTTCTTTTCTGCGTTTGTCGTCGTACTGCACAAAGGGATCGTCCAAAATGAAGGGCAGCACCCGCTGTTCGTCGACAATTTCGCGAATGCCGAACCGCAGCGCGAAATAGATCTGATCGATAGTCCCGCCAGAAAGCTGATTGAGATCGATCAGATTTGACGTCTGCGGATCCAAAACCTTGATGTTCAGCTTATCGTCAATACGGACTTCGCGATATTTGTTCGTGATCTTTTTCAAAATATTGCCAATGCGCTCGTTGAGACTGCCCGCCTGACTGCGGTGGGTTTCTTTCTGATAGCGCATGAAAAAGGATTCCGCCATATCGCAGGCGCGGATTTCTTCTTCATAAGCGGCAATCTGCGCGTTAATCCCGTCAATTTTTTCGCGGAGGACAACCGGCGAGTCCACTTCATCCGCGAGGGTTTGATTTTCTCCCTCGAGCCTTGCCATTTCCCGCTGAGCCGACGCGATGCTTCTTTTCACCGCACGTTTACGCTGCTTACCTTGCTGGAACAGATCCGATTCACTTGAAACGCGGATGTAATTTTCGCCCTCTAAATCGCTGTACAGCTGGTGGTTGGCCGCGATCTTCGCCTGGATGTCCAAAGCCTTGCGCTCGTGGTCGAGCCCTTGTCTGTAATCCTCGAGTCTGGAAATCCCCAGCGGTTTCAAGACTTCTTCGATGGCCTGCTGATCCTTGTCGATTTTATCGCGGTAGCTTTCGATTTGTGCTTCGAGGCTCTGCTTTTGAACGGTCAAATTGGACAAATCCTGATCTGCGGCCGTCAAACGGTCGAAGGCGTCCAAAATAGCATTCATCTGCGCCTTCAGCGCGTCTAAATCCCGCGGCTCGTGATACCGTTCCATTAAGATGGACAAGTGGGTCGCAATCCGATCCTGCGGATCAAAGCTCGCCGCCGTCTCGGCTAAACGGGCTGACCGGCAGTGTGCGGCGTAAAAGGCCAATCCAAAAAACACCGCGATGACTGCGCCGGCTACGGCAAACCCAATTGCCGCCCCGGTTGGCAGCACATGACTGGGATTAAATAGAGAAAGCAGCAGTACCAAAATCCCGACGGCCAGCCCTGCGATGGACGCACCGGCCGAAATGGGATGACGTTCAAAAAGCGGCAGACTTTCGTTTTGTCTTTCGACTTTTTTCTCTGTCCTGCTGTACTGGCTTTGGATGCGTTTTAAATCTTCCTGGTCTCTTTCAACCTGGAGCGCATTATAATGACGCACCTTGGCGCGGAGGCGGTCCGCCTTTTTTTGTCCGCTCTCGATGTGCTGGTCAATGTCCCGAATCTGCTGCTCGTAACGGTCGATCTGCCGCTTCAGCTGGCTACGATCGTCCTCCAGCATCTGCAGACGGTTGTAGGTCGCGATGTTGTATTTTTCCGCGTCCGCCTGATACGCGGCCAGCTCCTTTTCGAGGGCTTCGCCCTCTTCCTTGATTTTTTGAAGCTTGTCCTTCTGCTCCTCGATGGCCTGCACCTTCTGCCGTTCCTCAGATGCGGCGATGTCCTCCTGCTCTCTGGTGAGGCGTTTCACTTCCTCGCGGTAATCCATGATTTTACGCTGGTTGAGCCTTATCTTCTGGTATTTTTCCTCTGAAATTTCCAGCTTATCCTCCAGATCACTGCGATTGCGGACGGCCATACCGTAATTGGATTTGGTCGCGCGAAATGTGCCGATGGCCTTTTTCTTCTGATCAAGGTAGTCGATAACCTGATGGACGGAAATGTCACTGTCGTTGTTGGCCATGTCAATGAGCTTATCGTTAATTTCCCTCGCCAAATCTGCGTTGGTTTTCGACGCCATTTGCCTGAAATTGACGGTATTGTTGTAGATCGACGAGTTGATCGACTGGTAGCCCAAAGGCATGTACTGCTTCGTGATGTTGTCGTAAGGGAAAGTCTCGGTGATGTCCTCTCCTGTGATGTTGTCAAAAAGCCGGACGCCGTCCCGTTCCTTCAAGAAATCCCGTTCGATTCTGATTTCCCGCCCCATTTCATCGACGTAAATCATCGCACCGCGGTACTGATCCGAGTACAGCGGTTTGTATTGCGCGTACGCCTCACTGTAGGTGCGGCGCTTCCGATAGGGCTTGTAAAATCCAAAAAACATCCCCTCGATAAAGGCCTGAATCGTCGATTTACCCGCCTCATTGGGGCCATAAATCAGATTAAAGCCGTCGTCGAGCTCAATGGTGGTCTGCTTGAATTTTCCAAATGCAATTAAATGAAGTGTCTTGATTTTCACCCTTTATCCTCACTGTTCAACAAACCTTCCAATCCGTAATACAGCGCTTTTCTAGCCGTCGGATTGTCCCCGTTGCGGCGCATTTCCTGGATGAACCGCCCGATCATATTGTTTTGATTTTCCTCGAGCAGTTTGTCCACATCAATGTTGGGCAGCAGCTTCTTGTCGTCCACCTCGACGTAGTAAAACATCTGCGCCAGCTGCATTCTCAGCTCTTCCACGTCGATATCGGCGCCGGCATATCCTTTCAAAAAAATTCTAAAAAAATCCTTCCGCTTGCTGTCGTCGTCACCCAAATCCGAACAGGCCGTAAGCAGGTCGTTCTGCGTCATCTCTGGCGACACGCGAAGGGTCTTCTGGAAAAATTTCCGTTTGCCGGTCTCGATCTTTTGAAGCTCCAGTCTGTGATGATGAATTTGGCCGTAGAAAATGCCTGGATCATTGATATTTTTAAAGGTCAAGGGCTCAGGACAGCCACAATAGGCCGCGCGAAGGGTCAGCCGTTCGCTCCTGTGAATATGCCCCAGCGCCACGTAATCAAAATAATCGAAAAGCTCCAAGTCAATGGGCATGTACTGCGAAATTTGATTGTAGGCGTCGCCGTGGAGCACCAAAATATTGTTGTCCGTTTCAGACAAATCGATGTGGCTGCCGTCAAAAGGCATTGCCTCGTAGGTATCCTTCGTCCAGCCGATGCCGAAAACGCGGGTCTCCTTTTCTTCGAAATACTTCGATTCCATTTGACCCTGCGTGAAAATCGTGACGTTATTGGGCCACTCGATCAGCCCGTAGAGCGCGGACGGCGTGTAAAAATCGTGATTGCCCGGACAGATGACCACTTCGGTTTCGGTCAAATGAGCAAATTTTTCGGCGACGCGCTTGAGCGCCTTGCTCGAAATATCTGGCGTATCGAATAAATCGCCGCTGATAATCAGAAAATCGACGTGATTTTTTTCGGCGGTATTGATGATTTGATCAAAGGTCAGCCATAGATCAATTCGGTGCTCCTTGCCGAAATCACGCTGCTGATTCTTAAAATGAAAAGTTTTTTCCAGGTGAATATCCCCGGTATGAATAAAAGATATGGCCATGAATCTTCCTTCTCTATCCATTGAATTTTGTTTTTTTATTATAACATACCTGATGAAATTTAAAATGTGCACGGCGATGCAAAACCTCAGATAAAAGCGAATTATGCAAAACTTTTACTTGACATCTCGTTTTTTTACCGCTAAGATAAACACAACGCAATGAAGAGGAATATTAAAAAATTCTAGGCGTCCAGAGAGCTGCTGGCTGGTGTGAAGCAGCTGCCGAACATTTTCGAACTGGCCTCAGAGCGGAAGGCTGAACGGATTTTCCCTATTAGGCGCACCGGGTCCTGCCCGTTATCGCAGGAGGATATAATCTTTAGCGATCTAAAGACGTATCTGCAACAAGGCATTTTATTTTATGATTATTGATTTATTCAGCAATAAAATGTGAATTAGAGTGGTACAGCGAATCCGACATCGCCTCTATGCTTTGGCATAGAGGCGTTTTTTATGGAAACAATGCATTTAATCTTTTATGAGGAGGACTATTCAAATGATGAATCCAAAAAAATACAAACGAAATTATTTCATGCCCCCAGAACCCTGCACGGATTGGGTGAATAAAGAATACATCGACCACCCGCCGATTTGGTGCTCCGTCGATCTGCGCGACGGCAACCAAGCCTTGATCATCCCGATGAGCCTCGAAGAAAAAATCGACTATTTCAAATATTTAGTCAAAGTCGGCTTTAAAGAAATCGAAGTCGGTTTCCCGGCCGCATCCGAAACGGAATACGAATTCTTAAGAACCTTGATCGAACAGGACTTGATCCCAGACGACGTCACCATTCAGGTGCTGACTCAGGCGCGGGAACACATCATCAAGAAAACTTTTGAAGCGTTGGACGGCTGCAAGCATTCCATCGTTCACCTCTACAACTCCACGTCTCGTCAGCAGCGCGAACAGGTCTTTAAAAAATCTAAGGAAGAAATTTTACAGCTGGCTGTGGACGGCGCCAAGATGTTAAACGATTTGGCCAAGGAAACCCAGGGCAATTTCCAATTTGAATACTCACCGGAAAGCTTCACCGGCACAGAAGTAGATTACGCCTGCGACGTCTGCAACGCCGTCCTCGACGTTTGGCAGCCAACAGCCGAAAACAAAGCCATTATCAACCTGCCGGTTACCGTTGAATTATCCCTTCCCCACGTTTACGCCAGCCAGATTGAATACATGAGCAAGCATTTGAAATACCGCGACAACGTCGTGCTTTCGCTTCATCCCCACAACGACCGCGGCTGCGGCGTCGCCGACACGGAGCTCGGCCTTCTCGCCGGCGCTGACCGCGTCGAAGGCACCTTGTTCGGCAACGGCGAACGTACCGGCAACGTCGACATCATCACATTGGCACTTAACATGTACACCCACGGCGTCGATCCAAAGCTGGACTTCAGCAATCTGCCAGAGCTCTGCGAAGCCTACGAACGGGATACCCGGATGCACGTCTACGAACGTCAGCCTTACTCAGGTGCTTTGGTCTTTGCCGCCTTCTCAGGCAGCCATCAGGATGCCATCGCCAAGGGGATGAAAATGGCGCGGGAAAGCGAAGATCACCATTGGGATGTGCCGTATCTGACCATCAACCCCGAAGATCTCGGCCGTCAGTACGACAAAGATGTCATCCGCATCAACTCTCAGTCCGGCAAGGGCGGGATTGGCTTCATCCTCGAACACAATTATGGCTTCAACCTCCCGAAGAAAATGCGCGACCACATGCGCAATCTGGTCAAGAACGTATCCGACCACGGACACCGCGAACTTCAGCCAAAGGAAGTCTATCAGATTTTCAACGATCACTACGTCAACAAGGAAGATTACTTCAGCATTCCGGCTGCGCATTTTGAACAGCTTCCAGATGGCAGAATCCGCGCGCATTTGACAATCAACAACGAAGGCGATATCGGCGATTACAGCGAAATCGGCAACGGTCGTATCGATGCGGTTACCAACACCGTCATTCAGCACATCCACACGCCAATTAAAGATTTGGCCTACAGCGAACACGCCCTCGAAAGGGGCTCCAGCTCCCGTGCTGTCGCGTACATCGGCTTAACTCTGAACGACAACCGCGAAGTTTGGGGCGCCGGCATCGACAACGATATCATCGTCGCGTCAATTCGCGCATTGGTTTCAGCCATCAACCACATCGGTCCAGAAAAGCCTGAAAACATGAAAAAATAATCGCATTTAAGCAAAAAATAACGACCAGGAGATTTTCTCCTGATCGTTATTTTTATTATGCGTGATTATTCTTCTTTTTCCTGTGTATCGTTCTGAAGCGCCATCAGCAGCTCGAGCGCGTCCATTTCCTCGGTATCGTGCACGGCGCGTTCTGCCGCCCGCACTTCCCGTTTAATTTTTCTTTCTTCCATAAAGGGCAGCAGGGTTTCGCGGATCACGATGTCGAGAATGGCGACAATCGGAATGGCCAGCAGCATGCCCCACATGCCAAGTACGCGGCCCCCAATGACAACCGCGATCAAAATCCAAATGCCCGGCACACCCAGCGTGTCACCGTAAAGCTTCGGCTTGATCATGTAACCGTCGAGGGCCTGAAGGATACCCGTAAAGGCCAAAAACAGCAGCGCGTGGATCGGATTGTTCATCATTAAGACAAAGGCACCGACGACAGCGCCGATAATCGGTCCAAAGGTCGGCACAAGGTTCGTCAAACCGACCACCACGGAAATCATCGGCACGTAGGACATTTGACAGATCAGCATGAATGCGGCGTTGGCACAACCGACAATCAGCGCGTCGATCACTTCGCAGAATAAAAATTTGATAAAAATGCGGTCACAGCGTTTCCAGACCGATGAAACCTTGACGTAGGTGGTGTCCCGCATCGAAAGCCTGAAAAAATTGCGCGCGTTGCGCTGCACGCGCTTCTTGTCCGCCAGAAAATAGATGGCCAAAATAAAATCGATAATAAAATTGAGCACGTGTTTTCCGCCGGAGCCGGAGCCGGAAACTAATCGATCTTGAACCTGGCTTTGCATTTTGTCGAGCATGTTGTCGATCGCGGTAAACGCCGACTTCATATCGACGTGGCGTTTTGCGATATTGTCAACAAACTGCTGCAGCGCCCCGTGATAGGAAGTTTTGCTCGTCGCAAATTTCACTACACTGCTGAGGACCTGCGGCACCACCGCAATGATCAGCAGCGCCAGCGAGACGAGTATGATCACAATGACGATCGCAATGGCCTTTCCCCTCGCGTGATTCACCCCGCGTTCACTGAACTTCTTTTCGATATTCCGAATTGGCGGGTCCATGATGTAAGCCAGAACGATCCCGACGATGACCGGCAAAATGAAATTGACAAGAAACGCGATGCCCCTTCCGATCAGATCGAGATGAGTCATGATCAGATAAAAGAGAATGGCAATACACAGCGGAATCGCTCTCCGAACATTTTTGTTTTTCCAAATCTTTGATTTGTTGAATTTATCCATATATAATTTTTACCTTATTAATTTTTCGATTTGAGGGTCGCCGAAGTGGAAGACGGCGAAACAGATTTGATCGTCCCTTTATCGGTTGTGACCTGAATGTCGTAGGATCCGGTGCCCTCTGCCGCATCTGAAAAATCGATCCAGGCGCTTAAATCTTTGATGTCGAGGGTCGACAATTCGCTGCTCGTACCCTCAATTTTGACGGTTACCGACGCGTTTTCCATTTTCGTGACCGTCAGATCGTCTGGCACGTTGCGCTGTTCGATGTCGTCGACCATCAGCTGCTTAGATGTCAGCGCCTCCACTTTGATAGTCACCGTCACGTTGGCGCTGCCGTCCATATTCGTAACGTTTGAAGGCAGATTCAATTTTTTCTGTACCGTCGTGCTGATCTTCAACCCGCTTAAATCGACTGTACTCGGGCGCACCGCATTGATACTGTTCAAATCCGACGCCTTGCCGCCGAGAAGCACCGTCTTGGGACTGACTGTAATTTTGGCGACCTTGTAGCCGTCGGCCACGCTGCCCGTCGTTTTGGGCGCCTTGATTTTCACGCGCTTGGTCGTGCCGACTTTGACGCTCGCCTTGATCATCGAGGGCTTGCATTCCACATCGGAAAGCACATTGCCCTTTTTGTCGACCGCCTTCACCGGGATGTAAACATCCGTATCGTCTGTCATATCCTGGACATTGGCCGTCGCGACACACGCCTTAATTTTATTGACAGAATCACTCGGTCCTTCCACGCGGACCTGATCAGTAGTCGTCGCCGAGACGACCGACAAATTGTTCCCCGGCTTTCCGCTGGTGTTGATCGTCACGCTGTGGGCTTTATGGCGAATACTGTCGATTTTGATATTGAGCTCGGAAGGCTGTGTCTCCTGCAGGATGACAGAATTCGGCAATCCCTGAATCACGACGTCCGCCGTGTAGGTTCCCGGTCCCTTCACTCCCGCAAGATCCACTGTCGCGGTGATCTGTGAAGCGTCTAAAGTGTTCACATTCCGTTCGCTCCCGCGGACCCGAATATTGACAAAGTAATTCTTCTGCTCGGTGAGCACGAGCCCCTTTGACGAAAGCTTTTCTGTGTTGATCAGCGTCACCGGAATATTGTTGATCTCCTGTGTGATCATGTTGATGTCGTTGCCATTGATGTACATCCATAAAAAGACGGCGAGACATGCCGCGATAATCAGCCGCACGATGCGCGCCGTTCTGTCACTTCCCGTTTTATTATTTTTCTTCATCAGTCGATTCCCCATCGTCTAACGCGTCTGCCGCTGGCTCTTCTTCCTGATCAATCAGATCACTTTCCAGTTCGGCATCATCGCTTATATCCTCGTATTCGTCGTAAGGCAGGTCGTCTTCAACCTCCTCTTCCTCATCGATGTTGATAAAACGCTCGGTGAGCAGATCGATGAGCTCATCCTCTGAAAATCCGCGGCGAAGCACGCCCTTTTCTGCCACAGAGATGGTCCCAGTTTCTTCCGATACGATGAGCACGACCGCGTCCGATTTTTCGGAAATGCCAATGCCCGCGCGGTGACGCGTACCCAGAGAGGAGTTCAGCGTCTTGCGGTCCGTCAGCGGCAGCAGGCAGCCCGCGGTTTTAATCTTGCCGCTCCACAAATCGATGATCACAGCACCGTCGTGCAGCGGTCGATTCGGCGTAAATATATTTTCGATCAATTCAGTTGAAATGTCCGCATTGAGCTTGATACCCGTCGCTTCGATGTCTTTGAGTCCAGTATTCACCGGAAACACCATCAGCGCGCCCATTCGGACGTCGGACATGTCGGTCGTGGCCTTTGCAATTTCTTGAATGTTGTTGTAAATTTTCCGCTCCCCGGACGACCTGAACATACGGTCAAACAATTTATTATTCCCCAATTGTTCCAAAGCCGAACGCAGCTCCGGCTGAAACACGACGACGATTAATATGACAGCCCAAGTCACGACAATGTTTAAAATATAATTTAACGTTGTAAACCCAAGCCAGGAGCTGATCGGAATCAGGACCAGCACCATGATCAACCCCTTGGCGACCTGTTCGGCCTGAGTTCCGCGAATCCACATGAGTATTTTATAAATTAAAAAAGTAATGACGAGGATCTCAATGACATTAGAAAAGGAAAACTGCGATCTCAGTGTAATAAAAAAATTTTCCATTGAGGCCTCCTTGATTGATTCTGTTTGATGTATTTTATTATACACTAAATGAACTTGAATACATACCGCGTTTGTGTAATTTAAAAAGTCTAAGTATAATAATTATCAAATGTAATGTTTTTATTAAATTCATTCAAAATTTTTATAAATAAACCTTTACATTTCCACTTTATCCTGCTATACTATAGACAAATAAAAGAACAGATGGTAAATAAAAGAGTAATGAGATAAATATTAACCCGATCGTTACCAAAATCCAGCGTATTAAACAGAAGGTTAGGCAATTAATTGAGATTTAATTGGAAAGCGGTTTAGTAAGGCAGATTTATCGGAAGGTCATGGTGGTTGATAGGTTTAAGAAATTTATCATCGTCTTTTAAATCTAACGAAAGGAGGATGGACCACCGGAAGTGCAAAGTTTAAGTGAGATCTAAAGACCAGCTTGCATCGTATCAAGGAAGTAAAATCTCTGAGAATGAGCAAGACTGGTCTTATTTTTTTGCAAAATTTTATCTTCGCGCTCTAAAAGCAAAAAGACGGTTCACCTTTCGGATCCCCGTCTTCTATTTTTACTTGATTTTCATCATTAATTCGCCCGACTCGACAGTCTGTCCTTCCGACACATAAATCGTATCGACTGTGCCATCGACCGGCGAGACAATCTCTGTTTCCATTTTCATCGCTTCGACCACTGTCAAAACTTGATTTTTCTTGACTTGATCTCCTTCGTTGACCTGCACCTTGAGCACCGTCCCCGGAATAGCCGAGCCGATTTCCTTTGGATTGTTCGGGTCCGCCTTCAGCATGCGGTCCTTTTTCTGAGACGACAGCGAATATTTATCCTGCACCTTGATCTGGCGGCGGAAACCATCGACTTCAAAGGTCACTGTGCGTTCCCCATCTTCGTCTGGTTCGCCGACGCGGATTAGGGTGACGATGATTTTCTTGCCTTCCCCGACTTCCACTTCGGTGGTTTCACCTTCTCTAAGGCCGTAGAAAAACGCGTGACTTTCCATGCGCTCCAGATTACCGTAATCCTGCTTGAAATCCAGATATTCCTGATAGACTTTAGGGTACATCGTCGCTGAGATCAGCTGGCGGTCGTCCAAATCCATGTCGTATTTTTTCTTATAATCCTTGCGGACCTGATCGAAATCTTCCGGCGGAATCAGCGATCCAGGCCGAACCGTGATCGGCTTCTGCCCTTTCAATACAATTTTCTGAAGGCGCTTGTTAAAGCCGCCGACCGGCTGTCCGATCATGCCCTTGAAGAAATCGACGACGGAATTCGGGAAAGCCAAGGCCTTGCCTTTTTCGTAAATATTGTCCGCGGTCAAATTGTTTTGAACCATGAAGATCGCCAAATCGCCGTTGACCTTTGACGAAGGCGTTACCTTGACGATATCGCCGAGCAGCTGATTGGCTACCTTGTACATGTGCTTAACTTCGTCGAATTTATGGCCTAATCCGAAGCTTTCAACTTGCTTTTTGAGGTTGGAGTACTGGCCGCCTGGAATTTCCATGTCGTAAATTTCCGTACTGCTGCTCTTCAGCCCGCTTTCAAATTTGCTGTAAGTCGGTCTCAAATCCGTCCAGTAATCGGACAGAATCTGAAGATCCTGATCGTCAAGCTCTGTATCGAAAGGTGTGTGCTTGAGCGCCGCGACGATGGAATTCAAGTTCGGCTGGGACGTCAGCCCGCTCATTCCGGCCAAAGCCGCGTCGACGATATCGGCACCACCGTACGCCGCCATCAGCGCGGCCGCCACGCCGTTGCCGGCTGTGTCGTGGGTGTGGAAATGAATTGGCATTTTGACCTCGCTCTTCAGGACGGAGATCAGCTTCCTCGCCGCCTGAGGCTTGCAGAGTGCTGACATATCCTTGATCGCGAGAATGTGCGCACCGGTCTTTTCGATTTCGTGCGCCATTTTGACGTAATAATCCAAATTGTACTTAGTCTTCGTCGTATCGAGAATGTCGCCAGTGTAGCACATCGCGACTTCAGCGACTTTTCCTGCCTTCAGTACTTCTTCGATGGCCACTTTCATATTTTCCATCCAGTTCAGGGAATCGAAAATACGGAAGACGTCGATGCCGGATTTGGCCGACTGCTGCACGAATTTTCGAATCACGTTGTCCGGATAATTCTTGTAGCCGACACCGTTGGCGCCGCGAAGCAGCATCTGGAAACAGATGTTCGGAATTTTTTCCCGCAGGAGATCAAGGCGATGCCACGGCGATTCCCTCAAGAAATTGTAGGCCACGTCGAAGGTCGCGCCGCCCCACATTTCCAGTGAAAACAGATCCCGCCCGTACCACGCGGTGTCCGCCGCGATGCGGTCCATATCCCGGGTGCGCACGCGAGTCGCCATCAGCGACTGGTGCGCGTCACGCATCGTCGTATCCGTGATCAACAGCCGATCCTGCGCCTTGATCCAATTGACGAGACCATCCGCGCCACGCTGATCGAGAATCTGCTTCGTGCCCGAAAGAGACTGAATTTTTGCGCCTTGCGGCAGCTCCGGCACCTTGGGTTCCGAAAGCACTGGCTTTTTCCCGAAGGTTTCGTTGACGACGATGTTGCCGAAATAACGGATCGTATCCATTTCCGGACTCTTTTTGTCCTCAATTTCAAACAGCTCTGGATGATCGCCGATGAATTTCGTCGTACACTTGCCCGACTTGAAAATCGGATGTTCGAGCACATTGATCAGGAAATCCTTATTGGTTTCCACGCCGCTGATGATCGTTTCTTTCAAGGCGCGGACCGCTTTTCTTCGGGTTTCCTCAAAGGTTCTGCCGTAGGCGGAGCATTTGACCAACAGGCTGTCGTAATACGGCGAAATCACCGAACCGGTGAAGCCGTTGCCGCCATCCAAGCGGATTCCCGGGCCGCTCGCTGTCCGGTACACATCGATTCGGCCAGTATCGGGCATGAAATGCATCTTCGGGTTTTCCGTCGTGATCCGGCACTGAATCGCGTAGCCCCGCGTCGAAATTTCATCCTGAGAGTGAATTTGAATGGCGTCGGAGTCGAGAGCATAGCCTTCCGCAATTAATATCTGCGCCTGAACGATGTCGATTCCCGTCACTAATTCTGTTACCGTGTGTTCGACCTGAATACGCGGATTCATTTCAATGAAATAATGATGCCCCTGCTTGTCGATAAGAAATTCCATTGTGCCGGCGGAGCAGTAATTGACGGATTTGGCAAGCTTGATCGCGTCATCGCAGATCGCCTTGCGCTGTTCGTTTGTCAAAAAGACCGAAGGTGAAAATTCGATGACCTTTTGGTTGCGCCGCTGGATTGAGCAGTCTCGTTCGTACAGATGTACCACGTTGCCGTACTTGTCGCCCAGCACCTGCACCTCGACGTGCTTGGGATCCTCCAGATATTTTTCGATGAAGATCGTGCCGTCGCCAAAGGCCTTGGTGGACTCGCTGACCGCCGAGTGATATTCCTTTAATAAATCCTTTTCTTCCCGGACGATGCGCATGCCTCGGCCGCCGCCGCCTGACGCTGCCTTCAGCATAATCGGATAGCCGGCCTTCTTGGCAAATTCAATCGCTTCTTCGTTGGACGTAATCGGCTTTTCGACACCTGGAATCGTCGGCACCGCCACCTTGCTCGCCATTTTCTTGGACTGAATCTTGTCGCCCATTTGTTCCATCATTTCGTGGGTTGGCCCGATAAAGGTCACGCCGGCTTCTTCGCATTTTTTCGCGAATTCAGCATTTTCCGACAAAAAGCCATATCCCGGATGGATGGCGTCCGCGCCCTTTTCCAGCGCGAGGGAGATGATCTTGTCCATGTCGAGGTAAGCCTGAACCGGCCCGCCCGCGGAGTTGATCATGTACGCTTCGTCCGCCTTGGTGCGGAACAGCGACATCTCATCCTCCTGCGTGTAAATGGCAATGGTTGAAATGCCCAGCTCATGGCAGGCACGGATAATCCGAATGGCAATTTCGCCGCGGTTGGCGATCAATACTTTTTTAAATTTCTTAATCATCTTGTTGTCCTCTCAAAACGTAATGGTTCATCTTAAACATATATACCGATCATAGCGTAAAAAGTCTTGTCATTCTTTGCCAATCAATGGGACTTTTCCAACTGATCAATGACATCTGCCTCGACAAGCTTGCACGTGTCCATTACGGCCTGCATAAACTGCCCGACCGCCGTCTTGATTTCCGGCTCAACCTGCGCCTGCCGCTTCGCAATCACGGCCTTTTCGCGGGTCTCATCAAAAATCGGCAGACCGTTGGCGTGCTTGTAGCGCGCCACGTCGCAAACGCATTCCAGCCTTTTTTGGAACAATTCGATCATCTGGCGGTCGATACGGTCGATTTCTTCTCTAATCTCGGATAAATCCAGCTCACTCATGGCGTCCACCTGCCTCCATCATCAAATCCAGCAGGCAGAGGGCCGCGGCGCTTTCGACCACTGGCAGCGCGCGAATCACGATACACGGGTCGTGGCGCCCCTGAATGGCCAATTCGGTGTTTTCGCGCGTGGCCATATCGATAGTCGCCTGCGTCTGTGCGATCGAAGGGGTCGGCTTAAAGGCGACCCTGAATACAATAGGCATCCCATTGGTAATGCCGCCGTTGATGCCGCCGTTGTGGTTGGTCGCCGTCACGACGTGCCCGTTTTCCATTCGAAAGGCGTCATTAGCCTCAGAGCCCCGCATCCCGCTGATGTCGAAGCCGCTGCCAAAGGACACGCCCTTGACCGCAGGAATCGCGAAGAGAAACGACGCCAGCCGGCTTTCGACGTTGTCGAAAATTGGCGAGCCAAGCCCACCGGGAACGCCGGTGATATAACCCTCGACAATGCCGCCGACTGAATCCTTCTGCGCTCTGGCCTCGGTAATTTCCCGAATCATCGCCTCCTTGAGCGTCCCATCTACCACTGGAAACCCCGCGTCGGCGTATTGAAGGGCCGCGTAATCCTTTGGCCCTAAAACCGACGAATCGCGCACCTGGCCGATCTGGACGATGCGGCTGCCGACGGAAAGGGCCGGCACCTTCTGCGCGAGGATCTGCTTGGCCACCGCGCCAGCGAAAACCATCGGTGCCGTCAGGCGGCCCGAAAAATGCCCGCCGCCGCGGTAATCCTGAAAGCCGCCGTAGCGGAGAAAGGCCGTGTAGTCCGCGTGGCCCGGACGCATTTTGTTTTTCGTCTTTTCGTAATCTGACGAATAGGTATTGCCGTTTTCGATGATCCCAGTCAGCGGTGTCCCTGTCGTTTTCCCGTTAAAATAGCCCGAGACGATCCGCACCCGGTCCGCTTCCTTCCTCGGCGTCGCCAAGTCCTTGCCGCGGGCTGACCGGCGGTCCATCTCTGCGGCAATTTGAGCTTCGTCAATGGTGAAGCCCGACGGCAGGCCGTCAATGACGGCGCCGATCATCGGGCCGTGGGATTCTCCGAAAATCGATAAATGGATATGCTGTCCCCAACAGGATGTCATGCTGTTTGTCCTCCGTTTTGTCTAAAATCCTGCCAAAAATCCGGATATGATTTGCGCACGGCCTCCGCGCCGTGAATGGTCAGCGGGTCACTGCAGCATTCGCTCGCAGCGGCCGCCGCCATCGCGATGCGGTGATCGTTGACAGCGTCGATCTCACCGCCTTTGAGCTGCCCTGCGCCCCAGATCGTCATCCCGTCCGGCGCTTCTTCGACCCGCACGCCCAAACGCGTCAGCAGATCGGCCATCGCGCTCAGCCGGTCCGATTCCTTGAGCCGCAGACGCCCCGCGCCCAAAATTCGACTCCGGCCTTCCGCCGTCGCCGCAAGCACCGCCAAAATCGGCATCAGATCCGGACATTGGGATACGTCCATGTCGATGCCGTGGCGCGCGGAAGGCTTGGCGACCCAGGCGCCGTCCTGCCAGTCGATCTGGCCGCCCATCTGTCGAATCAACGGAATGATCGCCGCGTCGCCCTGAAGGGAGGTTTTCGGCAGATGCTCACAGCGCACCGCCCTGCCGTTGACGCCGAAGGCGAACCAAAACGCCGCCTGGGAATAATCACCCTCGACGCTGAAGTCCGCCGGCTTGTAATGCTGTCCGCCTGGAATCGCGTAAAACCGGCCGTCCTCCGAGACGTCGATTGTGATGCCGTAATACTTTAACACGCCGAGGGTCAGGTCGACGTATGGCCGGGACTCGAGCGCTGTTGTGATGCGCAGCGTCGACGGTCCGTTTAACAGCGGCAGTGCGAAAAGCAGACCGCTGATGAATTGCGACGAGACGTCGCCCGGCATGGTGTAATCGCCGGGTTTCAGCGCCCCGCTCAAGGTCAGCGGCAGCGCGTCATCGCCCGCCGTCTGCCAGTTGATTTGTGAAGCGTCAAAAATCGGCCGATAGGGCTCGAGGGGCCGCTTCGGCAGCCTTCCCCGCCCTGTTAACGTCACCTCTGCGGCGTCAAGGGCCGCCAGCGGCATCAGAAAACGGACCGTTGAGCCCGATTCGTGGCAGTCAAGCGTGACATGATCGGCTGAGGGTCTGCCACAGCCGATCATTTTGAGCTTCGAGCCGTCTTCATTTAATTTTTCAATTTTCGCGCCGAATGCCTCGAGCACACTGCAGGTCGCCACGATGTCCTCGGAGACGAGCAGATGATCGAGGACGCTTTTGCCGTCAGCCAGTGCCGCGCAAATCAGTGCCCGATGGCTGAGGCTCTTGGACGGCGGCACCTGCACCGTCCCGCCGATTGGGTGGGGTTGTATCGTGATGTCCATCGATGCGCCTGGCTTAAGCTTGTTCGTCGGCAAGCGGCGCTGGCATTTCCGATTCAACCGCATCAGGGGTGAACAAATCGATGGCCTTATCCTTCTGGACCCGTACGATTTCCGCGGTGCCGATTCGCGGCATGACGCAGACGTTCAAAATGTCCCCGGTGAATTTCTTGTCGTGCACGACGATGTCCTGAACGCGGTTCAAATCCATATCGGGCATGTCGATGGGCAGACCGTATTTGATCAGCATTTTGCCGAGGTTGTCCAAATCTTCCTGGGAGGTGATGCCTTCGCGCACGCTCATCTTCGTGATGTTGTACATACCGACGGCGACGCCTTCACCGTGGGAATATCCTTCGTAGCCGAAATAATTTTCAATGACGTGGCCGATGGTGTGGCCGAAATTCAAAATGCGGCGCACGCCCGATTCCTTTTCATCTTCTTCGACGATATTGCGCTTGATCTGCAGACATTTAGCGACAATGTCCTCCATGTCAGCCTGCAGGTCTTCCTGATACTGATAGCCGGCGAGGCGGACGAAGAGCTTGCTCGAGGCGATGCAGCCGTATTTGATAACTTCGGCCATGCCGTCGATGAAGTAGCGGTCTTCCAGCGTCGTCAAACATTCAGGGTCGACGAAAACGGCCTGTGCCGGGTAAAAAGCGCCGACCAAATTCTTCCCGACGTCCAAATCGACGCCGGTCTTGCTGCCGACGGAGCTGTCCGTCATCGCGATGAGCGAGGTCGGAATCTGGAAGAAATCGATGCCGCGCATATAAGTCGCCGCCGCAAAGCCAGCCAAATCGCCGACGACGCCGCCGCCCAAAGCGACGATCGCGTCAGAACGGGTGACGTTGAATTCCGCGAGCTTGTAGTAAATGCTTTCGACCTGGCTTAAATTTTTCGACGCTTCTCCCGCTGGGATCACGATCGAATACACATTGCCGCCAAAAGATTTCAGCTGCTGCACGACTAGGCGCAGATAATGGCCTGCGACATTTTTATCCGTAATGATCACAATGGCGTTGTATTTTGCGAATTGGTCTTTTAATTCGTAAAGATGTTCACGCAGGCCATTGTGAATATAAATTTCTGTTTTGTGGCTCGACTCGACAGAGCAGGTTAATTTTTTCATGGATCAGTTCTCCTTTATTTTTAAGGGCTCGTAGCATCCCGCCCAATTGATCATAATTGTAAATATTATAGACGATTTTTTTGTGGAGTTCAATTTGAACTTAAACCCCGCCCAGATAATTTAATAAAATCTTATAAAATTTCTTGACAATTGTTTGTAATTACGTTAATATAATTATCGTTCCTTTTGGGGGTGTGGCGCAGTTGGGAGCGCGTTTGAATGGCATTCAAAAGGCCAGGGGTTCGAATCCCCTCATCTCCACCATTTGAACAGACGAGAAACCGCTGAATTCGGCGGTTTCTTTTTTTATGCATTTAAGTGTGAAGATTATTTTTCTACACTTCTTTTTAAAAAGTGTCGTAATTTTGTCGTAAATTTGTCGTAAAAAAGTATGAGATTTACAGCGCACGATCGCTTTGAATCCTGGTTCTATGGTTTTATCCGATTTATATGCAAATCAAAATAGTCGGACTGGGATTCCCTCTCCGTACGTCAGCTATTTTTTCTTTTTCTTATTTTTAAACCACAAATACAACGACCACAATCCCCTGGCCGCGGCCAGCACAACAAAAACATATACAAGCGTTAAAAATATTTTCATTATTAAACCTCGATCAATTTAATGATACGCTTTCTATTATCCAATACTTCGTCATAATATTCAAATTTTCTGTATTTGGTTTTTTTTACAGTGTGATGTGATAAATTAAAAGTAGAAGAAGTGAGGAAATATATGAAATTTAACCGTTTGGATCTCGATATCAAAACATCGCAGAAGCTGGCCTTAACGCCGAAAATGCGCGAAGCCATTGAGATTCTGCAGATGAACAGCCTACAAATCAAAAATACTGTAGAAGAGGCGATGCTGGAAAACCCGATGCTGTCTATGGATGAAGACCCGCTGAGCGCCGAAAGCCAAAGTATGGACAAAGCGCCAGACACCGACGTCGCGGCGAGCGATACAATGGATTGGCAGGAATACTACGAAAGCCTGCAGAACGGGTCGATCAAGGGCGATCTGGCCCGCCCGGATTTTTCCGAGCTGCCGGACCCGCTTCAGAAGGCCCGCCACAGCGACATTTCTCTGGACGTTTATTTACGGCTGCAGCTGCGCCTGCGCACCGACATCCCCCAGAAGCCAGGGGCATATATCATCGATCACATCGACGAGGACGGATATTTGTGGATGGACGCCGACCAGGCTGCAGCCGATCTCGGCCTGTCCGTCTCCGAGCTCGAGGCCGTTCTGAAGATGATTCAGACCTTCGACCCGCCGGGCGTCGGCGCGCGCGGCATCGGCGAATGCCTAAGCCTTCAGCTCAAAGCCAACGATTTGTGGACGCCTGAAAGACAAATGCTCATCGACGACTGGCTGCTGGACATCGCGAACAACGCTTTCAAAAAGGTCGCTAAGGCCACCGGTCACACGGAAAAAAGCATCGCCGATTTCAAAATGATGCTCAAGGAACTCAACCCGCGCCCGGGCAGTGTCTTCGACAAGGAGGAGCCCAACGCCTACATCGTACCCGACGGCAGCATCGAATGGATCGACGGCCAGCTCACCGTGCACATCAACGACCTCGGCGCGCCCCACCTGCACATCAGTCCGTTTTATTACAATCTTTTAAAACAGACTGACTCCGAGCAGGCGCAGGCCTACCTTGAAAATGGCCTCAACAAAGCGTGCTTCCTGATGGACTGCATCGACATGCGCCGGCGCACCCTGACTCAAACGATCACCGCCATTGCTGAATTTCAAAAGGATTACTTTTTAAGCCGTTCTAAACTGCTCAAGCCGATGACGCTGGACCAAATCGCCGACATGACCGGGGTGCACCCTTCGACAATCAGCCGCTCCGTCAAAGACAAAGCGATTCGCACGCCGCGGGGCACCTTCCCGCTGAAGCGTTTCTTCGCCGCCGGCCTTCCGGGTGACAGCCGCGTCTCTGTCGACGCGGTGCACGAGGCTATTCGCCAGATTATTCAAGAAGAGGATCCGATGGCGCCTCTGAGCGATCAAGCCATCACAGAAAAGCTCAGCACCAAAGGCGTCGAGATCTCGCGGCGGACCGTTGCCAAATACAGAACGGAGCTGGGCATTCCCGCCAAATCCAAACGCTTCCATTAACAACAAAAAAGTCTTTCAGAATGAATTTCATCTGAAAGACTTTTTAATTTTACTTTAATTTTGTGCTTGAATGTCCTCACCCATTAAAAGTGGATAGCTCTGCCATTTATCACCGTCCAGATCTTCGCGGTGCATGTCGACCTTAGTAATCCGGCTGTTGTCGTAGGTCTTGTAATAGTAAACGCCGGTATCGGTATTGCAGCACGACGAGTAAATCGTGTATTCGTATTGATCGTTGCCGAGATCGCAGCAGCCCCGCTGCTGTTCGACGGAACCCAAAATATGGAAAAACTGGCTGACACTTTCCTCTTCTCTCGAGCCGCATTTGGAATTGAGCTTCGTAAACACGACCTTCGCAAAACGCGACGCCGAGGACAAATCCCCCGGCAGACCGATGGCGCCCATGCCGCGGCTGTACAAATCCAGGTCGAGCCCTTTCGCGAAATGGTTTTCCGGCACCCCCGCCGTGAGCTGACGATAATTGTTGAGCCCAAAGAGCTGTGTCGGAAACGGCGGATTGTTGGTCAGCGCGCCGACTGGATCGTCGTAAATATGCAGACCGTCTGCGACGGATTCAACGACAAACGCCCCCGACGGGTCAGCCACGAGCCAATGTAGCGTGGACACCGGCAGGCGGTCATTAAACCGCGTGTCCAGCACGGTCAAATTTTCAATGCACGCCTTCGCTTCGTCCAAGTCCGCGCACTGTCCCAGCACCCACGGAATCATTTCAAAGGAGGCGATGCCGTTTTTGCCGGCTTCCGCCTGACTGAAATAATGGGCGTTGCCGGCGAAATTCAGACCGGCCATGCTGAGGCCCTTTTCGTTCGTGCCGTCGTAGTAAAGCGGCATACCCTCCTCGACTGTGGCCATGCCAATGATGGCGTAGCTGTCGTCGCGGTCTGCTGCTTCTCTAAAATGCCAATGATAATGCCGAGGTGTCACCACCACAGATTCTCCGAAAGATATTTCCAGATCAAGATTTCTGCCGAAATAATGATCCTTCGTCTGATAACTAATCGCGGTACACATGTTGTTAGTCCCCTTTCATCTTAGACTTATTTTAACACGTTCCGCCGCGAATAGTCTGCGAGGCAAAATCTTATCATCATTAGACGAATTTTTTTATCTGTTCGATTAAAACGGCGCGTCCGCCCTGCTCCAGGTGCCGCTTTTCGCAGAGGGCCTGCGAAACTGCAATCTCTCCGTGGTGGTCCCACGGATCGTTGAAAAAAAACAAATTGTTTTCGTCATCGTACCCGGTCAAGACCAGGCAGTGCTCGCGGCTATGCCAGGTCAGCGTACGTCCAGTGCCCGCGATCTGCCATTTCGGCCCGTACACGGCCGGCTCAAAGCAGAGGGTCGCCCAATAAATCACCGGCATTCCATTGTCGATCGATCGGCGGTACACCTCGGCGCCTGCGCCTGTCACGTCCACCGCGCGCAAAGGCGCGCCGAAGCTTTTAAAAACGGCGTTGCAGGCCTTCACGATCACGCCTGGGTAGCAGCCAAAGGCCGCTTCGCTGTAGGGATCGCCCGCAAAATATTCGTCAGGATCCGGACCGGTGCCGATACACACGTCACCGACTAATGCTGCGCTTTTTGTCAAGTACATCGGACGTTTGGGCAAAAAATCTTGAATAAATCGGTCGACTGAGATGTCGATTCCCAAATATTTCAGTACCATCACGGCGGATACCGATTCGCACCCGGTGGGCCAGCGGTCGGTTTGGTCGATCAACGGCACGGTCAATTTCTTTTTCAATTTAAGTTTTACCTTTTAGACATTGCCCTTTTCGAGTCGGCGTTCAAATTTTGAAATTGTTTCGCCGTTATTGCCTGAATATTTCATAATCAGTGTCAGTATTCCCAAGAGCACACATACCCCGACGATCAGTGGCAGCCACCAATTCCGGCAGAAACCGGCAATGACAAAGCCGACGCCGCAGGACAGCACGACGGGAACTGCGTACTGCAGCTGCGTTGAGACGTGGTTCAAATGGTGGCACTGTGCGCCAGCGGACGACATGATTGTCGTATCTGAAATCGGAGAGACGTGATCGCCGCACACCGCGCCAGCCAAAATCGCCGCGACCGTAATGATCATCATTTCGGTATTGTGATTATTGAAAATCGAAATGGCAATCGGCACCAAAATCGAAAACGTTCCCCAAGAGGTCCCGGTCGAAAACGAGATGAAGATTGCGATGAAGAAGATAATCACTGGAATGAAGGCAACTCCAGTCGTCGACAGGTTCAGCGTCGTGCTGAAAAATTGGCCGATGCCGAGGCGGTCTGTAATGCCCTTTAAAGTCCAGGCAAAGGTCAGAATCAAAATCGCCGGAATCATCATTTTGGCCCCTTCCGGCAGCGCTTCCATCATTTCACTGAAAGAAACGAGCTTTCTCGGCAAGTAAAGCAGTGCGATAAACACGATCGTCACGATCATCGAGAAAACCAGCGCCGTTTCGACGTCGCAATTGGCAAAGGCTTCCGCCGCGTTTTTAGCGCCGCTCAAAAAACCAGTGTAAATCATCGCGCCGACAGCTGTACCGATCATCACGATCATCGGCAGGATCAAATCCTTCACGGTGCCGTTGGGGTTGACGTTTTTCTGTTCCTGTTCGATTTCATCCTTAAATTCATCGGCAAAGGAGGTGAACAAGTCGCCGTTTTCCGCGTTGCGTTCATGCTTCGCCATTAAGCCGAAATCAATGCCCCGTGCCGAGGTGTAAAACACCATAAACAGCGTCAAAATCGCGTACAAATTAAAAGGAATCGTACTAACAAAAAGCTGAAAGCCGTTGATGACACTGCCCTTGGGCACGTAGGAGTTCACCGCAGCCGCCCAAGATGAAATCGGCGCGAGGATACACACCGGTGCGGCGGTCGCGTCGATGATGTAGGCCAGCTTCGCGCGGGACACCTTGAATTTATCGGTGACTGGACGCATGACCGAACCGACAGTCAGGCAGTTGAAATAGTCGTCGACAAAAATCAAAACACCGAGCAGACTCGTTGTAATTTCCGCCTGACGTTTATTCTTAATTTTCTTTGTCGCCCAGCGTCCGTAGGCCGCCGTACCGCCGCTTCGCCCCATTAAAACGACGATCATGCCGAGCAGCACATCGAAAATAATGATTTTCAAATCGATGCTTTTGACCATCGTATTCAGGAAAACGGTAAAGGCCTTCCACAAATGAAAATCTCCAACAAACAAAGCGCCTAAAAACACGCCGCAAAACAAAGACACGTAGACCTCTTTGGTGACCAGTGCCAAAATAATCGCGACCAGTGGCGGCACCAACGACCACCAGGTTCCATAAAACATACCATAACCCCTTTCTTTATTAAGTCTTTCTTTAATAACTCTTTTTATTTTATACGACTTTTCGTTATAAAAAAAGAAAAATATTATTTTTCCACATAAAAAAGCAAGACGATACCGCCTTGCTCAATTTGTTATTTATTGTCAAGTGAGATTACGCCTAACAGCCGCTTCCATCTAAAGCACACGCGGCGCCTTCCGATTCCTCGGGAACATCCGTATCGTCGGCGTCACCAGAGACTTCATTTAAGTAAGCCTGCCAATCTCTGCGGACACTGCCGTCTTCAAAAACCAGCGCTGGGATGCCGATCGATTCCGTTCCGCGAATGCCTTCAAAGGTCGGCTGGGTGTCCCTGAGCTTGACGAAGGTTTTTAAATTTTCCAGTCGGGAAATATCCACAAATTCATAAGCAATGGCCCGCCCATCAAATTCGCCCTTGCATCTTCTGCAGTGCGGACATTGTTCCATGCCAAAAATTTTGATCATGATTCACACTCCTTTCGTTGAATTCATCATTTCAGGCTTTTATTGTTTTTATATTATAATTATATTATAAAGGTCCCGCCATGATTTCGCAACACCAGCGCAAGATTCTGCCTTGACAGTCCTTTTAATTCTTTTTATAATCGAATTAAATTGGAGGTTATATCAATATGGCAGCAATATCCATTATCGATGCGAGCCGCATCAAAAAAGTGATCGCATCCCATTTAAACGTGTCGGTGCACGTCCACGATACCTGCGGAAGCGGGCTGTTTTTCACGGTCGACAATGCTGATTCGCGGGTGACGGCTTTCTTTAAGGCCTACGCCGAAATGGAAAACCTCAATCTTTTTGTCAACGACGAGGAGACGCTCTTCTCCCTCGAATCCAATTAAGTTTCATCACAAAACAAACCAAAACACCCCGGCAATGATTGTAAAAAAACTACGATCATTGCCGGGGTGTTTTATATGTACGCATTACGGCGTTTCGCTTTTAACTTTCAGGCCATCTTCACTCAATAGGTGCGCCCTTTCCCACCGCCTTATGGCCCATCTGGCCCGCCCGAGATTCTCGAGCAGCATCTGCGCCGATTCGTTGTCGCTCCTGATCCGCTCCATCTGCCGGTACAGAAAACCTTCATCAACAGCGATGTGATCCCTTGATGCCATCGCGATGTTCCACTGAAGCTGAGATGCATCCTCATCGCCCTTTTCGAAAACGCGCTGGATTTTCATCTCTTCCTTTCGGATGAGGCGGTTAAGGGCGTCTTTCGCCTTTTCCCGCGTATCTTCGGACTCCGTCGGGTCCTGCATCCGCCTAATTAATGTGTTGATTCTGCTGTCGAGGCGTCTCTGGGCCTCCTGAGAAATGATGGTGCCCTGGTTGCGCCCTACGATTAATTTAAGTTTTGGCTGTTCTTTTTTCATCACGATTAAAAATGAATCTTAATTTGTTCAATATTTCTTTCGATGAGTTCGTCGTTCATCATAATGGTCTTGCGCATCGCGTTGTCTGCGGGAATCAATGGATCCCCTGGCAGCAGCTGATAGGCGATCGCCGGACGGAATCCCGTCACCTCGCGATGATCGTGCATGCGGAGCATGGCTTCTCCTCTTTCTTCGTTCATGAACTTGTTTCCTCTTCTTTTTTCACTTGGGCTTTCGCAGCCGTATCCTTGGCCGCACCCGTTGCTGTATTGTCTACATTGGACGAAGGCTTAACGCTTGCGTTTTCCTGCTTCATCCTGCGGCGCCGGCGGTTAAAAAAGGCGTGGCGTCTCGCAATGTTGCGCGCCTTTCGGGTGATGCCGGCCGGCTGCGGCGCAAAATAATTTTTCTGCGCACTGCGGAAACAGTCGACAACGAACTGTCTCGCTTCGCGATGGGCACGGTCCGGAAATTCAAGCCAATTGTATACCTTAAAATAGCAGTCAAAGGTTCTGAAATAAACCGTAACGTCCGCCGCCTTGAGCCGCTTGGCGAATTTAACCGTTTCGTAATAAAACGGGCCCTCGGTGCCCGCAATGGTGCACACCGGCGGCAGATGATCCAAAATTTTCGCCCGAGCCGGGATCGCGTAAATGGGAATGATATTGGCATTTTTAAAGCTTTTTAGATAGCCTTCCCATCCCTTCAGCCTCGCCTTTTCGTGATCCTTGAGCCTGTAGGATTTGGCCTTTTCCTTCAGATACTGGTCGTCAATCATCGGAAAAAGCGGCATCTGAAAGGCAATGGATACCTCGCGGCGGTCTCTCGCGTAAAGGGAAACCGCAGTGGCCAGTCCGCCGCCCGCTGATTCGCCGCCGACAAAAAGCTGATCTGGGTTGATTCTGAGGGTATTCGCGTGCTCTTTCATCCAATACAACGCCAGATAAGCGTCCTCCAGCGCAGCCGGATAAGGCGCTTCCCCCGACAGCCGGTATTCCGGCAAAACGGCGACGCATTTGCCGTCGGCACAGAAACTGTCCATCAGGCCGTAATCCTGTTCGGGCAGCCCGCAGGCGTACGCGCCGCCGTGAAGCCACAGCAGGCCCGTCGCATTTTTCTCCGAGCCTTCATTGGACCAGACCACTAAAACCCGAAGCAGGCTGCCGTCGCGCCTGTAAATATATTTCTGGGCCATCTGTGTCTTTTTGCCGTGCCACTTGCCGTGCAGAAAGATGTGCAGCAGATTGTTCTGCCTTTTGAAGGACATACTTAAAGACAGGGAGGGCGAAACAAAACGTTTTTTTTCTTTTGCTCCCTGCTGCTTTTTCTGATCCGTCAAAGATTTCATTTCACATCTGTCCTCACTATTATTTTATAGCCCTATCTTATCAACTTTTCAAAATGGATTCAATCTTTTCACGTTATTTTTACTTCTTTTTACAGTGTCTGCTGTCTTTTTGACATTGTTTTTATGTCAACAGCGGTAAAAACAATTGTGCTAAGCCCAGAAAGATGAAAAATCCAAAGGTATCGGTGAGGGTCGTCAAGAAAATCGACGAGGACAGCGCCGGATCCTGCCCGGCTTTTTCGAGAATCAGTGGAATCAGATAGCCGCCGATGCCCGCGATGATCAGATTGCCGACCATCGCTAAAATGGTCACCACACCCAAATAGGCGTTGCCGTAGCGCAGCGACACGATGATCCCGGTAATCAAACCGATCAACGCACCGTCTAACAGCCCCAGCAAAATTTCCTTGAACACCAGCTTCCAGTCATCCTTTAAGTTGATTTCGCCGAGGGTAATCCCGCGAATCGCGACGGAAAGCGTCTGAGAACCGGCGTTGCCCCCCATCCCAGAGATAATCGTCATGATGGAGGAAAGCGCCACGACCTGTTCGATAACCCCTTCAAACAGGGAAATGGCCGAGGCGGCGATAAACGCCGTCACAAGATTGACAATCAGCCAAGGCAGGCGGCGCTTGATCGAAACGGCAATCGGTCCGCCGATTTCTTCCTGTCCGGAAACGCCCCCCATGTGCAGGATATCTTCGGTCTGTTCGTCGACCATGACGTCCATGATATCGTCAGCGGTGATCACGCCCAAAAGGGAATGGCGCCGGTTGACAACCGCCAGCGCCGTTAAGTCGTATTTTCTCACAACCTGCGCGACGTCTTCCTGGTCCATGAGCGGATCGACGGTAATGACGTGGGAATCCATAATATCTCCGATCGTCAGGCCCGGATCTGCCGACAAAATATCCCGGAGATCGGCCCAGCCAACAAGCTGGCGGGATCGGTTTAATACAAAAATTGTACTGATGACCTCTGTCTTCGGGGCAATTTCCCGGATCTTAGCTAGCGCCTGATACATCGTCAAATCCTGATACAAAGCGATGTACTCGGTGGTCATCAGGCCGCCGGCCGTATCGTCGCGGTACCCCAGCAGCACGCGCAATTCGCGGCTGTCGCTGGCCTTCATCATGTTGAGCAGCTGTTTGCGCTGGCCGATGGGTAGATCGCCTAAAATATCGGCGATTTCGTCCTTCGGCATGTAAGAGAAAATTTTGATGATGTCGGCGTAATCCAGCTGATGCACCACGCGGGACTGCAGCTCGTCATCTGCATCCTCAAGGACATCGGCCAAAAATTCCTTATTGTTCGCGCTGAAAAACCATTTCAGGTCTTCGTCTGTAATCTCATCCTCATCCAGCACAGAGACGATGTCAGCCGAATGCATGACCTCATCGAGGATTTCCGTATTGAGCGGCTGTCGGGCTTTTATTTTTTTAAGTAATTCTTCGTACTGTTTGTCTTCCATGTTTCGCCTCCGCGGTTGTTCTATGCGTATTAACCGCCCCTATTATAACAAAAACACGGGTTAAATAATGCTTTTTTATTGTAAATTTCGATTTAATCTAGACTTTACCTGTTATTCAAATTCCCGCGGTTCGCGGACAAGCAGAACGAAGACCACCACCAGCACGCAGACCGCAGCCGGCATCGCGTGGATGCCCCAGCGCCGCGTCAGACGATAAGAAATGAAGACACCAACAATAAACGAAAAGATAATCCCAAGGTAGCGCAGCCCGTTGATTAACTCTTCCCGGCTTTTGTCTCGAAAGGCGCAGTGCAGCCGGTCCATCGCCGAGCGGAGATTGCCGGTACACATCGTCGTCGCAAAGCCCAAGCCTTTGAGCTTTCTGAAGCTCTGCACCTGCATCGACGAAACGAAGGCGATCAGCACGTTGGCCAGCAGATTCATCCGCGGTGTCTGTGGAATAAAGGTCACGCACATCAGCACGCAGGCTTCGCAGAAAATGATGATCTGACGCCAATGAATGACGATTAAATGGTGCTGATTCGCGTTCTCCGCGACGTTCTTTACCACGAGAATGCCGAGAGCGTAAACGCAGATTGGCAGCAGGTAATGCAGCGCCATGCGAAAATCACCCTTGGATAAATTGAGACTCATCAGGACAATGTTGCCCGTTTCCGCAGTAGCGAAGACCTGTCCCCGGGTCACGTAGCTGTAAGCGTCTAAAAACCCACCGACTGACGCGAGCAGCGCCCCAAGCCGAAAGCTTTCGGAAATCATCTGCCGCTGCTTTTTCTTCAAAGACTGCTGATTAGCCAAAAGAATGCCTCCTTCGCATTAAAAAAGAGCCTGATTTTCAGGCTCTTCTATCATTGAAATTTTTCTATTGAAACTTTTCATATCATCCGTGACACATCTTATCAGACCTGCCTGTCAAATACAAGGTGTCCAAACATTATTTGGAAAACTGGCGCAGACTGGCGATATAACGCGCCGGATCTGCGCAGGTCATCGCCCCGCTCATCACACAGGCGCCGTCTGCGCCGGCGCGCCGAACTTCAGCGAGCTTACTGGCATCGATGCCGCCCAAAGCGTAAACCGGGATGGCGGTCCGTCTCGTGACGTCCTCTAAAAATTTGAGTCCCCGCCCCGGCAGCCCTTTTTTACAGTCGGTGTCGTAAATGTGGCTCGCCGTGATGTAGGTACAGCCCGCAGCTTCAGCGGCCCGTGCCTGCTCGACGCTGTGGGTCGACGCGCCGAGCTGTCTAAAGCTGTGTTTCTCCGTGTCCGTCATCGCGTCGAGCATGGGCATCGGCGCGTGAAAAGCCTCTACCTTCAGTGCAATCGCTGCTGCGACATAGGTGTGAAGGGCACAGACGACGCCGTGCCTTTCGCAGATGTCAATAACGCGTTTGGCCAGCTCGGTGTAGGCCTGAACAGGCAGATCCTTTTCTCTGAGGATGATCAGGTCCGGCCGGGCTGCTGCCAGCCGGTCGATGTGGGTCAAAAAATCAGCCGTCTCGTCAAAAAAATGCCGGTTGGTGATGCAGATGATTTTAAAATCAGTCATGCAGGGTTCCCGTCGTCGGGTCCGACGGTGCGCCGCCGCGCACTAACACACGGCCCAGTCCCGCGTGGTAAGCCTTGCGCCCCGCTTCAATCGCGGATTTAAAGGCCGAAGCCATCATCGGAATATCTCCAGCTGTGGCAAGGGCGGTGTTGGCCATAATTGCGTCCGCGCCCATTTCCATCGCTTCACAGGCCTGAGACGGTCTGCCGATGCCCGCGTCGACGATGATCGGCAGGTCGATTTCGTCGATGAGAATTTGGATGAACGCCTTGCTGGCCAGCCCCCGATTGGAGCCGATCGGCGCGCCCAGCGGCATGATCGCCGCAGCGCCGGCGTCGGCCAATGCCTTGGCCGCATTCAGATCCGGAAACATATACGGCATGACAATGAAGCCTTCCTTGGCCAGCACCTTTGTCGCTTCAATGGTCATCGCGTTGTCCGGCAGCAGGTATTTTGTGTCCGGAATGACTTCCAATTTAACGAAATCGCCGCAGCCCAGTTCACGGGCCATGTGCGCGATGCGGATGGCGTCTTCCGCGGTTCTTGAGCCGGAAGTGTTCGGCAGAAGCGTAACATCCTTTGGAATGTAGTCCATGATGTTTTGTTCGCCGGGCTTGGTTCGACGGATCGCACAGGTCACAATCTGCGCGCCGGCGTGTTTCACCGCCGCGTCAATGAGCTCAAAAGAATATTTCCCGGAACCCAGAATAAAACGCGAATCAAAGGCGTGACCGCCAATCACCAGTTGATCTTTTTCCATTGTTTTTCTCCCTTTCAGCAATTCCTGTTAATCCATTATGCAGCTGCCGCTCTAGCAGCCGCCGCCCACAAAGTTTACGATTTCGACGACGTCGTCGTCCGACATCTGCGTCGTGTCGTACGCATCCTTGCTTAAAATTTTGCCATTGTACTCAACCGCAACGCGCTGAGGATCGATCCCAACGTCCTTTAAATACGCGCCGATCGTTTTGCCCGCCGCATTTACAGCTTCTCCATTAATCTGTACCAAAACCTCATCTCCTTTTCATAAAAAAAGCAGCCCTTTGGGACTGCCAATTGACACACGTATTTCCCTCCGTTGGCATTATCCAAATCAGGTTCAAGGTCGAAACTCGCGTTTCCTCTCAGCCTTTTACAGCTCCCTTTGTTATTTGATTACATTTTATTATATCAAAGTTTTATACAGCAGACAAGCGTTGCCGCAGAAACAGTCTAAAATTTCAGACGTTCAGCAGCGCCAGCCCCATCGCGATCATCCAAATATACGCGAGGGTCTTGGGAATCATCAGCATCCCTACAGCTGGTTTGGTTTTCGCCCAGATCGTGACCGGCAGATAGCAGGCAAAGCTGATCACGATCGCCACGGCCATTTTCCACAAGCCGTAGCCACCGGTATTGCCGATCGACGCGTACAGAAACGCGACAAGACCACCTAGGACTAAAAAGGCCAGATTCCGCGCAAAGCTCCATTTTATATCGCCGCCGGCAAACCATTTATTCTGAGGAAACGCGCAAAGCGCCAGACGAATAAAGGAAAACAGCGCGACGAGCAGCATAAAGACCGAAGAAATCGACGTCGGATCGAACAGTAAGGTCCAAATTCTCACCAAAATGATGTAAAACACGGTCATCGTCAGAGACGAGACGATCAGGCCCAAATTCAACCACCACTGCCCCCGTTCGCTGTCTCCTCTTAAATGATGCACCACCCGGGGCACCAAGTGGAAGGCGTCGCCGGCTCCTAAAATGAAAGTCAGCCAGCCGTACCAGAAAAAGACTGGGTCCGCGCCGTGGGAAAAGAAGATCCCCGACGTAATAAAAGCAAACAACAAATAGGCGATATCGAAAATACTCTCGCCGACCAAGACGCCCTTCGGCATTTTTTTAATTTTATTTTTATCTTCCATTGTGTATCCATTCCATCAAATATTGATTCTATTTCATTATATCTGATTTTAAATTTTCAAACAACCACCTCAAATTTTGTTTCAGACTTTGCAAAAAATTCATTTGCACAAACGCATTCAATTAGATAAAATAACGTAAGAACATCATAATCAATCGCTGGTAGACGTAACTCCGTTGGCAGACAACTCCGTGTTGTCTGCTTTTTTATTTTGCTCTTTTTTATTACAAAATGAAATCAAAGAAAGAAGGTAGCCGCTATGAAAGAGAATAAAATGGGCACTGAACGCATCGACAGGCTGATGCTGTCGATGGGACTTCCGATTATTTTGTCGATGGTACTGCAGGCGATGTACAACATCGTCGACAGCATGTTTGTCGCGAGAATGCCCGACAGCGGCGGTGTGGTCCACGCTGGAGAGCTCGCCGTCAACGCCCTGACCCTCGCCTTCCCTGTTCAAATGCTGATCGTTGCCTTTGGCATCGGTACCGGTGTCGGCGTCGGCGCCATGCTTTCGCGCCAGCTGGGGCAGAAGAACGAAAAGGGAGTCTCGCGGACGGCGGGCAACGGCATCTTCCTCGGCATCGTCATTACGGCCGTTTTTATGGTTTTCGGCTTCTTCGGTTCCCACGCCTACCTGAGAACCCAGACCTCCGACCCTGTCGTGTTGAACATGGGCACCCGCTACCTAAAAATCTGCACCCTGTTCTGCTTCGGCAACGTCCTCTACGGCATTTTTGAAAAGCTGCTGCAATCGACGGGCAAAACCGTCCTGTCCACAACGGCGCAGATCACCGGCGCGTTGACCAACATTGTGCTTGACCCGATTATGATTTACGGTCTGCTCGGCTGCCCGGCCATGGGCATCGCCGGCGCAGCGTACGCGACGATCATCGGCCAAATTATCTCTCTTGCGCTGGCCTTCGTCTTCCAGCTGACGAAGAACCGGGAAATTAAAATGGGGATTAAATTCTTGAAGCCCCGTGTCAAAACCATCCGCGGCATTTATCAGATCGGCTTTTCCGCCATCGTCATGCAGGCGCTGATGAGCTTTATGACCTACGGGATCAACATCATCTTTGGCACGATTTCTCAGCAGATCGTCACGGCCTACGGCATCTTCTACAAAATCCAGCAATTTGTTTTCTTCGCTGGATTTGGCCTGCGGGACGCAATCACGCCGCTGACCGCCTACAATTACGGGGCGCGTTTGAAAAAGCGCATTGTGCAGTGCATCCGCTGGGGATTAATTGACACCGTCGTCGTCATGCTCATCGGGACGGCCATTCTGCAGATTTTCGCCCATCCCCTCGCACAGATCTTCGGCTTGACCCAGGTAACTGAATCTCTCTGTGTCAGCGCCATGCACATCATCAGCATCGGCTTTGTTTTCGCCGGCGTCAGCATCGCGCTGCAGGGCGTCTTCCAAGGGTTGGAAGCTGGCAATTCCTCCCTGATTGTCTCATTATTAAGGCTGCTCGTCATCCCGCTGCCGCTGGCGTGGATTTTCAGCCGCCTGGCTCTGCCGACGACCGCTGTCTTTTGGGCGTTCCCGATTGCCGAAGCCACCGCTGCCGTCGTGGCGCTGCTTTTACTCAAGCGGACCGTATCGCACCGCGTCGCGCCCATCGGCCAAAGTGAGCCGAAAGCCGCACTCAATTAACTGTTTGCTGTTGATTTTTATTAAATTGAAAGGACTGTATTTTTAATGCCAAGAACAAAAAAACAAGGAATCGTTTTCGGATTATTGATGTCGTATATCATGGCCTACGGCATGGAGGTGTATAACGTCGCCATTAAACAAGGTTTTAATCTTAATGTCGGCGGCTTCAGCACGATGACCAACCACGTCTTTGTTGGCGCCGCCATTGAAGCCTCTTACATGGGCGCCTTCGTCTTCATTACCTCGAGCCTTTGGGGCAACCGCATCGGCGCCGCCTTCGCCAAACGGCATACGGATCCTGCCAAGGACAACCCGTATTTCTGCCGCATCATGCGCCAAGCCGGCACGGTCGCGATCATGTGTCCGACAATGAGTTTGATCGCCTCGATTTTATTTAACCTGATCCTCGCTCACACCAACCCCATCAACCTGCCGGCGATCTGGATCGGTACCGTGATCAAAAACCTGCCGATGGCGTTTTTCTGGAATATGTTCTTCGCCGCGCCGCTGACCCACTGGATTTTCGGTAAACTCTTCCCCAATCCGTAAATCGCAAAAACCCAATGAAAATTTGCTTTTCATTGGGTTTTTAATTTAGCGCTTGAACTGCTTGAGCTGATCGAAAAAAATTTTTTTGATCGCTTTAACGCCCTTCTTATTTTTCAAATCTTCGGGATGGATTTCACCCTTTGCCATTTTTTCTAAAATGATGATGGTGGTTTCGCCAAGGGCTGAGGTCAGCGAGGCGGCGGTTGCCGCGGAAATGACGCTGCCTGCGGCTGTCCCCGCTCCCGGAATGAGCTTCGGCAGCTCCGCCACAATCGTCCGGCCGGTGATCGTCGCCAGAAGGGGCCCTATCACAGCGATCACGTCTGATTTGTGAAAATCCATGCCGTAGATCACCGTGATACCTGCCAGCATCGAGATCTGCTCCGGGATCAAAATCGCCGCATCCGGCCCGGGAATGGGCACCGCGCCGATGCCAGCCGCTGCCGCTGCTGCCGTGGCCACGAGACGGCGCGCCCGCTTTCTCTTGAGTGCCAAATCCTTTCCCACCACGACGAAAGCCTCCCGAACCTCCTCCGGGATGATCCGATAGGTCACCTCCGCCAGCTGATCGAGCCCATAAGGCAGAATGGCTGGAAACGCCTCATCGATCACAAAGGGCTCTGCCAGCACCGGCACCACGTCGACGACGCCCAGCTTCTCTGCCTCGACGGCTTTCCGCATCGCCTCTGCGTCGCGCTTGGAATAGGACTGAGTCAACACGACGATCACCGGAATCCCGGTCCCGGATTGAGCTGAAACGCGCCGCAGAAATTCGATCTCTGCGCTTTCAAAACGATGGGACGGCGTAGCGATGCAGTACCACAAACAGTGGACCATTTGATTGACGTCGCCGCTCTTTCTGCCCGATTTGATAATCGCCGTCACGTCTGCGAGCAGCTGCTCAAGGGCGTTGCTGCCGTCGAGCTCCATCCCTGGCGTGTCGTAAATGGCCAACGGAAAATTCGGCTTTTCGAATTTTTGAATGGCTTTCGTGACCAGTTTACCGACGCCGGTCTCGGCCAAATGCGCGCTGAACATGTTGTTAATTAACGTGCTTTTGCCCACGCCGGTCTTCCCGAGCACCATGACATTTAATATTTTCAGCTCGTCGTATTTTTTCTGCGCCTGATCCATCATCTGCTGGATCATCGCGTCCATATCCACCTCATTCATCGTGTTTTTCAGATGACGCTTCAAATTGCCGCCGGTAGTCTTCATATTCAGCCTCCCAGAGTTTTCGATCGGCTTCGCCGATTTCCCGGATCACCCGACAGGGATTGCCAGCCGCGACGACGCGGGCCGGTATATCGTGGGTGACGACTGAGCCAGAGCCGATCACACTGCCCTCGCCAATGGTGACGCCGCAGTTGATGACCACATTGCCGCCGATCCAAACGTTGTCGCCGATGGTGACCGGCGCTGAAATTTCCAAATCGGTGCCGCGAATTTCCGGATCGATCGGGTGGCTCACCGCGTAGATGCTGACGTGGGGCCCGAGCATGACGTGATCCCCGAAGCGGACTTCATTTTCATCCAAAATTGTCAAATCCGTGTTCGCGTAAAAATGCTCGCCGAAAAACACGTGAACGCCCTGATCGAAATACACCGGCGGCGTAAGCTTTAAGTCGTCCGGCGCCGCCCCAAAGCATTTTTTTAGTGCCGTCATCGCCTGGCAGTCATCCCTAAGCGTTGAATCGTCAGCATCGTTAAAGGCCTTTTGAGCCGCGTGAACCCGCTTCCACTCGTCTCTGCCAAGACCTGCCGGCGAAAACAATTTTCCCGCCAGCATCCGTTGAATTTCTTCTTCTTTGCGCATCTGTTTTCCTTTTACTTATTTAAATTTTGATCGTTACCGTATCTTATTTTAAATTATCATAACACAGGGCTTTTTTTAGAGCAATGCAGTGCCGTGAACCGCTTTACGTCCTGTGTTATAATGCAGAGAGTTGATTAATCTAATAAAAAAATAAGGAGCGTAATAATGAAATCCTACCGCAAAGAATTGCATTTTCATTTTAATACCCGTAGAGGGCTGGTCAACATCACGCCGGACGTCGAGGAAGCCCTCGAAGAAAGCGGCATCAAGGAAGGCTTGATCCTTGTCAACGCGATGAACATCACCTCCAGCGTCTTCATCAACGACGACGAACCGGGGCTTCATCAAGATTTTGAAAACTGGCTTGAAAAATTAGCGCCGGAAAAGCCCTACAGCCGCTACCACCACAACGGCTTTGAAGACAATGGTGACGCCCACCTGAAGCGCACCATCATGGGGCGGGAGGTCGTCGTCGCCGTGACAGACGGCCGTCTCGACTTCGGCACCTGGGAACAGATTTTCTACTTCGAATTTGACGGCAAACGGGACAAGCACGCCCTGATCAAGATTATCGGGGAATAAATATGCCAGAATCCCTTAAATCGCGCTTTGAAAGCTGTGACCGGAGAACAATGCGTCAAAATGAAAAGGACGCGCTGAAAAGCGATATTTTGGCCGCAGCAGAGGCCGGCAGCGCCCAGGCCATGTATCTCGCGGGGCGGCTCTACTACGAGGGCTTTACCGTCGACCAGGATTACACGACGGCCCGTAAATGGTTCGAACGCGCCGCCGACCAAGGCGAGGACGGCGGCTGCCTCTACCTCGGCTACTGCTATTATTACGGGCGCAACATCCCGGTCGATTACGAAAAGGCCTTTCACGCATTCAGCCTAGCCGCAGAAAACGGCGACCACTGCGCGCTGTACAAGCTCGGTGACATGTACCGGGACGGCCGTTACGTCAAACAAAACGGCAAAAAGGCGATTGATTATTACAGGCAGGCGCTGTCACACGTCACCTCCGACAGCCCCGACTACCCCAATATCGTCTCCCGCATCGGGCACTGTCTTTTCCTCGGCATCGGCTGCCCTCCCGATTTACTCGCCGCGATGCACGATTTAAACACGGCCAAGGAAAAATGCTACGCCCTGCTCGCCAAAGGCGATCCTTACGCCCACCTGCCCCTTCCCGGGATCAAGGCTGATCTCTCCGCGATCGAATCACAGCTGGACCGCCAATTTGCACCTGAAGCGCAAAACGTCCAATATACCTAAAAATTTAAACAAAAAAGCCGTTTGATAATTTTATCTATCAAACGGCTTATCTTTTTAAATGGTGCGCTCGAGCCGATTCGAACGGCCGACACATGGCTTCGGAGACCATTGCTCTATCCACCTGAGCTACGAGCGCAAAAATTACTTTTCTTATGGTATCAAAACCTTTTGCAAAATGCAAGGGCATTTCAAAAAAATTGGGATTCGGCGATTAACCGAATCCCTTTTGTATTTAGATCAAACCAAGTTAGAGAATGACTGATAAGTCTGTCTGTTCCTTTTTCTGAGGATCCAACTGAATGTTGGTGTGAATCTGGTACTTCGGCATTTCGACACCGAGGGCTTCCTTCAGCACATCGTCGATCGTTTCCGCGTAGACAAAGGTCAGCTCGTCGGTGACTTCCTTCGGCACATCTTCGAGATCTTCCTTGTTTTCAAGAGGCAGGATAATTTTCTTCACGCCCGCGCGCTGCGCCGCGATGACCTTTTCCTTGATGCCGCCAACCGGAAGCACATTGCCGGACAACGTGATTTCGCCAGTCATCGACAGATGGCTGTCCACAGATTTGCCGAGAATCAAGGACGCCAGCGCGGTGGTAATTGTTACACCGGCGCTCGGTCCGTCCTTCGGCGTCGCGCCTTCCGGCACGTGAATGTGGGTGTCGAATTTCGAATAATCGAATCCCGTCGCTTCTTCGCTGAAACGCGAGCGGATCAAGCTCATCGCGATGGTCGCCGATTCCTTCATGACGTCGCCGAGCTGGCCCGTCATGATCAAGCGTCCAGAGCCCGGCATGAACGTCGCTTCGGTGAACAGGATTTCCCCGCCAACCGCAGTCCAGGCCATGCCCGTCACGACGCCTGGCGCGTTGTGCGCTCTGACCTTTTCGTGATAACGTTTTTTGCGTCCGAGCCATTTTTCGACGTCGTCGGCATCGATCGAAACGCTTTCGGCACTGCCGGTGACGATTTTTTCAGCGGTCATCCGAGCGATCTTCGCGAGCTGTTTAGTCAGCCCTCTGACGCCGGCTTCTGCCGTGTAATCTTCAATAATGCGGCTGATCGCTTCCTTTGAAATGCTCAACTGTTCCGGTTTCAGGCCGTTTTCTTCGATGACCTTTGCAACCAAATGTTCCTGCGCGATGTGCAGCTTTTCCGTATTGGTGTAGGACGAAAGCTCAATGATTTCGGCCCGGTCAAGCAATGGCCCCGGAATACGGGAGGCGTCGTTAGCCGTGCAGATAAAGAAGACATTGGACAAGTCGTAAGGCACTTCCAGATAGTGATCGGAGAAGGTGTTGTTCTGTTCCGGATCGAGCACTTCGAGCAGAGCCGCTGACGGGTCGCCCTGAGCGGAAATACCCAGCTTGTCAATTTCGTCAAGGACAAAAACCGGGTTCATCGTTTTGGCATCTCGGATGCCTTTAATAATGCGGCCAGGCAGCGCGCCGATATAAGTCCGGCGGTGCCCTCTAATTTCAGATTCGTCTCGCACGCCGCCGAGGCTGGCGCGGACGTATTCGCGGCCGAGGGCTCTCGCAATGGAGCGGCCGAGGCTCGTCTTCCCAGTTCCCGGAGGGCCGACAAGGAGTAAAATGGTCCCCTGGTTGTCGTTTTTCATTTTCATGACGGCCAGATGTTCGATGATGCGTTCTTTAACCTTTTCGAGACCGTAGTGGTCTTCGTCGAGGACGCGCTTAGCTTCTTCGATGTCAATCTGCTGCGGTTCGCAGGTCCACGGCAGATCCAGAAGCAGATCGAGGTAGTTCATGATGATCGACATTTCTGAGGATCCCTGCGGCACCGCTTCGAGTTTTTTCACTTCCCGCATCGCGACTTTTTTGACGTCTTCCGGCATGTCGGACGCTTCAACCCGTTCACGGTAGCTCTGAGATTCGTCGCCGTCGTCTTCTCCAAGCTCTGCTTCAATATTGTGAAGCTGTTCTCTGAGCATGGCGTTGCGGTAGTTCTTATCCTTTTCTCTGGCGTACTTCTTGCTGATTTCCAGCTGCAGGTGCACGGAATCCTTTTCTTTAATCAAGTAGTCGATGAATTTGAGCGCTCGGCGTTTCTGAGAGTTGATTTCCAAAAGCGCCTGCTTTTCCGGAATGGACATGCTCATCATCGGCACCAGGTAGCCCATGATCTGCTGGACGTGCTGCTGACGGTTTAACACCTTCATGAAGTAGTCTGCGCCCTTGAAGTTTTCAGAAAATTCGCTGCACAGATTTTTAATGTAAGCCGTCATTTCTTCGTCGTCAGCTTCGGTCATGTCTTCCCATTCGGGATATTCTTCGTATTCCGCGATCAGCTGATGATCCGGCGTGTCGGCAACGCTTAAAACTTCGACGCGTCTAAGCGTGAAGATTTCGATGACGTAGCCCCCGTTATTCGCTTCTTCGATGCGGTTAAATTGGAACAGCACGCCGATGCGGTAAAAGGACGATTCGTTTAATTCTTCGTAGGGAATGTTACCCTTTGTCGTCAAGCCGACGGCCAGTGTGTTCGCATCACCCATGTACTGTTTAATGTTGTTGCCAATGGTTTCATTGACATAAATCCGGTTCTTGATGCCCGGAAATATAACGGTCTCCGTAATTGGAATAACCGGTGCTTTCATTGGGATTTTTCCTTCTGTGGCCATATAATCGCCTCCTGTTTTATGTTAATGCACTTTTTGCAGCAGTTCGATCAGCAGATCGATCTCATCGTCCGTCAGGCTGGATTCAATATGATAAATCAGCTGCATTTTTCCGCGCTGTTCGCAGCGCGCGGCTGCTTCACCCTTTTCGGTCAGCCGGATGTAAGAGACCCGTCTGTCCTGCTGGCTTTTTTCCCGGACCACACAGCCTTGATCCGACAATTTGTCGATCATTTCCGTGATGGTCGGTTTCGATAAACTAAAAGTATGCGCCAAATCAGAAAAAGTAATGTTCTGACGCTCATCAATAATGTGCAGGCACTCGACTTGGCGCTGCGTGAGCATCGTCCGACACTCATCCTTCGCCGCGTCATTGCAATGGGTTCCCAGTGTCATTAAATGACCCAATGCCTGAATTAAATCTTGCCTTCTACATGCCATACTCGCTCCTATCAAACATCGAACCATCTCAAAAATTAGTTTGGTTTTACCTAAATTTCGATGTTAGTATAAACATTCTGATTCTGATTGTCAAGGCGCTTCAGTTTTATTTAAAGAAAAAGACCGGACAACCCCGTCTGGGGATATCCGGCCTTTGGAAAAAGCGATTCAATTACTTGACATTCGGACCTGCGTCGATGATTTCCTGCGGCATGGTGTCGTATTTCTTGAAGTTTTCGACGAAATGAGCAGCCAAATCTTTTGCGGTCTTGTCGTAGGCTTCCTTGTCTTCCCATGTATTCTTCGGCATCAAAAGTTCTGAAGGCACGCCCGGGCAGCTCGTCGGAATTTCGATATTGAACAAATCGTCGTGAACCGTCGGAATGTCTTCCAGCTTCCCTGCCGTCGCTGCGGAAACGATCGCGCGGGTGTATTTCAGCTTGAAGCGGCTGCCGACGCCGTAAGGGCCGCCGGACCAGCCTGTGTTGACCAAGTAAACATTGCAGTGATATTTATCGATTTTTTCACCTAAAAGTTCGGCGTAACGGGATGCCGGCAATGGCATAAAGGGTTCGCCGAAGCAGGTGGAGAATGTCGTCTGCGGTTCAGTGACGCCGCGTTCCGTTCCAGCGAGTTTGCTGGTATAGCCAGAAACGAAGTGGAACATCGCCTGATATTTGTTGAGTTTTGCGACCGGAGGCAAAACACCAAAGGCGTCAGCTGTCAAGAAAATGATCGTGTTCGGATGGCCGCCGATACTCGGAATCACCGCGTTTGGAATATAGCTGAGCTGATAGCCCGCACGGGTGTTCTGTGTGTATTTGTCGTCGCTGTAATCCGGTTTGCCGTTTTCGTCCAGCACAACGTTTTCGACGACTGTACCAAAACGGATGGCGTGATAGATTTCAGGTTCACTTTCTTCTTCGAGGTCGATGCATTTTGCAAAGCATCCGCCTTCAAAGTTGAAAATGCCGTTGTCGCTCCAGCCGTGTTCGTCATCGCCGATCAGACCGCGTTCAGGATTGGCGGATAGCGTCGTTTTGCCCGTACCGGAAAGGCCGAAGAACAATGCGGTCCGGCCGTCGTCGTCCATATTGGCCGAACAGTGCATCGTCAAAACATCCTTCTGCGGCAGCAGGAAATTCATGACAGAGAAAATCGATTTTTTGATTTCTCCGCAGTAGCGGGAGCCCGCAATCAAAACGACGCGCTTTTTGAAGCTGATGATGATCGCCGCTTCACTGTTGGTGCCGTCAACTTCCGGATCGCAATGGAATCCCGGAACCGCGATCACAGTGAACTGCGGATCGATGCGTTTCGATTCTTCATCGTCCTTCGGTTCGATGAACAGATTTTGAACAAAAAGATTCTGGCTCGCGTACTGGTTAATAACGCGGATCGGCAGCTGATAATCTTTGTCCGCGCCAGCGTAGCCATTAAAGACGTAAACTTCATCTAAGGTGCCGACGTAAGCCGTCATCTTTTTGTATAAAGCTTCAAATTTATCTTCGTCAAAGGGCATATTAATTGGACCCCATGCAACCTTATCGTGGCTGACTTCATCGTCGACGATGAAACGGTCCTTAGGCGAACGCCCAGTGTATTTGCCAGTGTTGACGACGATGGCGCCGGTATCGGACAAATGCCCTTCACCGCGGGAGAGTGCCTTTTCCGTCAACACTGATGCTTTTGCATTCACGAGTGCTTTTTTTCCGTCTAATCCCAAAAAAGATAAATCACAATCGTACATAAGTCTTCCTTTCAGATTTATATTTATTTAATCACATACATAAAAATACACGTCATATTTTCAAGTTTTTTCATTACAACCGAGCGATTTCTGTTTAGTTTCGGTTATTTTTCGGAAAAACAGAGATACAATCGGCTTTTCTTGTAATATTTTCATCGTGTATACAAGGTATTATATGATAGGATGAGTAAAAATGCAAATTGAATTTGTCATTTTATGTTTTTTTTAAACATCCCAATTTTCAGCCATCAATTTTTCAGACAGCCGATTGAGCTTTTTCCGCTGTGTTTTGTAATCAGGACAATATTGTTCGACCAGGTTCCAAAATGCCTTCGAGTGGTTCATATACTTAATGTGCGCCAGCTCGTGAATCACGACAGAATCTATGGCCTTGCCGTCCGCCATAACCAGCCGCCACGAAAAATTGATGCTCTTCTTTGACGAGCAGGAGCCCCACCGGCTGGCCGCGTTATTGATCCGAACCTTGGACGGATGCAGGTCCATTACCGCCTCATACCAGGCGGCCCGCTGGAGAATGATGTCCTCTGCCAGCTTCCTATAAATGTCGACGATTCCGCGCTTGACGGTTTTGAGATCAGCGCCGGCTGGAATCGTAATGACAGAATGGTCCAGCTTCACAGCGCGTTTAAATTCAAACCGGCCGTCTGGCACAGCCAAAACCGGAATATCGACACCGAGCACCCGAATCCAGGAACCGTCTGAAATTTCAAAATCTTCGGCAGATTTAACCTGTGCGGTCCGTTTCGCAATCCAATCTGATTTTTCTTCTATAAAACGCTCGATTTCGCTCTGACTGACCTGCTTAGGTGCCTTGACCTGCAGCGTGCCGTCCTTCAAAACCTTCAGCGCGATGGTTTTTCGGCTGCTGCGTATTAATGTGTACATGCCCAAAACCTCCTCTCAATGCGGATTCACCGTGCCAATCTTGTATACGCCCCGCCTTTTTGCTATAATACTGAAAAATGAATAATGCCAAAATATTGGAGAAAGGGCAACATGAATTTAGAAAATCGTACGGTGATTCTCGGCGTTTCTGCGAGCATCGCCGCCTACAAAATGGCCGATGTCGCGTCGGCCCTGGCTAAACAGAAATGTGACGTTCACGTCATCATGACGCCGAACGCCACCGAAATCATCCAGCCGATGACCTTTTCCACGCTGACTGGAAATAATTGTATCACAGATACTTTTGATAAGACAATTCAATATAACGTCGCACACGTCGCGCTGGCCAAAAAGGCGGATATTCTATTCATCGCACCGGCCACCGCCGACATCATCGCGAAACTGGCCTACGGCCTCGCCGACGACATGCTGACCACAACCGCTCTGGCCTGTACCTGTCCCAAATATATCGCGCCGGCAATGAATACCGCGATGTACAACAATCCGATCGTCCAGCACAACCTCAGCGTTCTGAAGGACTACGGCTGGCACGTCATCACGCCGGATTCCGGTATTCTCGCCTGCAAGGACAACGGTGCCGGCAAGCTTCCGCAGCCCGACGTGCTTTTGGATTACATCTACCGCGAAATCGCCTACGAAAAGGATTTGACTGGGAAAAAGATTTTAATCACCGCCGGTCCAACTCATGAAGCCATCGACCCGGTGCGCTACATCACCAACCATTCCAGCGGCAAAATGGGCTACGCCATCGCCTACGACGCGATGCTGCGTGGCGCGGAGGTCACCCTCGTTTCCGGGCCGACGTGTTTAAAGCCTGTGCCCTTTGTCAATTTTATTCCCATTCAATCCGCTGAGGACATGGCCGAAGCTGTGCTCTCCGCCGCGCCAGAACAGGACGTCATCATCAAAGCCGCTGCGGTCGCCGACTACACGCCAAAAACGACGGCTGCCGAAAAAATCAAAAAGGATAAGGGCGTCCCAGCCATTGAATTAAAGCGCACGACCGATATTTTAAAGAGTTTGGGCGAAATCAAAAAGGCCAACCAGTTTATCTGCGGCTTTTCGATGGAAACGGAAAATTTAATTGAAAACAGCCGGAAAAAGCTGGAAAAGAAAAAAATCGACATGGTCGTCGCCAACAATCTGCGGGTGAGCGGCGCTGGTTTTCAGGGCGACACCAACGTGGTCACCCTGATCACCAAAAACGGCAACGTTGCCCTGCCGCTGATGCCGAAATCCCAGGTGGCCCACTGCATCCTCGACGCCATCTTAGAAGCACAGAACGGCCAGCAATAAAAATATTAAATTAAAAGCGTAATTTGGCCGTAGGAAACCTTCACAAGGTGTTTGAGCTCCATCATCATCAACACTGCGTTGAGCTTCGCGATGGGCGTGTCCAGTCTCTGGACCAGCCCGTCAACGGTATCTACGCCCTTTATTACTGCGTCTAATACCTCTTTTTCGTCTTCCGATAACGATAATTGTTTTTCAGCCTGTGCCGATTTCTGAGGGTTCTCAGACGGCGCAGGCTTTGTTTTTTTAACAGCCTTTAACTCGACAAAATCCTCGAGCACATCCTCCGGCTCCGTGACAAGCTTGGCCCCTTCCTTGAGCAGCTGGTTAGAGCCTTCCGCAGATTTTACCCCGATGCTCTGGGGCATCGCGTAAACCGTCTTGCCCTGCTCGAGGGCGTGATCCGCTGTGATTAACGCCCCGCTTTTAAGCCGCGCCTCGACCACGACGACGCCGTCGGAGAGACCCGCGATGATCCGGTTGCGCATCGGAAAATGCCCGGCTTTCGGCGGCTGCCCGATGAAAAACTCGCTCAATAGCAGTCCCTTCTCCCGGATGCGCTCGTAAAGTTCGCGATTACCCGCCGGATAACAGACGTCGATGCCTGAACCGAAAACGGCCACCGTCGAGCCGATACCGTCAAGGGCACCCTCAGCCGCCGCGCTGTCGACCCCGTCCGCCATGCCGGAAATCACCGTCATGCCTATTTCGGAAAACCGCCTGCCGAACTGCCGCGCCGTTTTCATCGCTCCAGGGCTTGATTTTCTTGACCCGACCATGCCAATGGTCAAATCCCGTTCAGTAAGCCCGACGTTTCCCAACGCGTAGAGCATCACCGGCGGATTGTATATTTTTTCAAGCCGCCTCGGATAATGGGGACTATTTTTCGGGATGCAGACAATCTTATTTTTTTCGATAAATCGCATGGCTCGTTCCGTCAGCGCCAAGCTTTTCTGATCCTCAATTTTTTGAATGTCCTTTTCGCGGAGTAATCCCGTCGCGCGAATGTCTGACGCGGATGCCGTATAAATCTGCTCCGCGGTTTTAAAAACCGTCAGCAGTGTGTTTTTCTTGATATTCGACACATTTGTAATCGATGAAAGCCAAATATCGTAAATCATCGCGTTTTCCATGCCGTCCTCCTTCAAGCTACTGCCCTGAACGGTAGGACGTCGCCTCTGACAGGTGAATCAATCCGATCTGCTCCGCGCCGTCCAAATCGGCGATCGTTCGGGCCAGCTTTAAAATGCGGTGGTAGCCCCGCCCGGAGAGCTTGAGCTTGTCGTAAATCATCTCGATAAAATCCTGGCCTTCCCGGTCCAACACGCAATAGCGGTCAATGAGATGGGGTTCCAGCTGCGCGTTGAAGTAAATCCCCTCGTCGTTTTGAAAGCGCTCATTTTGGATTTCCCGCGCTAGGTTGACCCGCTTGCGGATGCACTTTGAGGATTCCCCAGGCGCCCGGCTCTCGAGCTCCTTGATGTCCACCGCCGGCACCTCGACGCGTATGTCGATGCGGTCCAGCAACGGGCCGGAAATGCGGCTGTTGTACCGCCTGATTTCGTTCTTCGTACACGTGCATTTGTGGGTCGGATCGCCATAATACCCACAGGGGCAGGGATTCATGCTCGCGATCAGCATGAAGGACGCCGGATAAGTCAGCGTCGCGTTGACTCTGGAAATCGTCACCTCGTGATCTTCCATCGGCTGTCTGAGCACTTCGAGGGCCGTCTTCTGAAATTCGGGCAGCTCGTCGAGAAACAGCACGCCGAGGTGCGCCAGCGACACTTCACCCGGTTTCGGCACCGACCCGCCGCCGACAATGGCGACATTGGACAGCGTGTGGTGGGGTGACCTGAACGGCCGATGGGTCATAATATTGTCTTTTAGCAGTCCCGCAATCGAATAGATCTTCGTGATTTCGAGCGCCTCGCTTAACGTCAACGCCGGCAGAATCGACGGAAAAGCCTTGGCCAGCATGCTCTTCCCGCTGCCCGGTGGGCCACTCATTAACACATTGTGGCCGCCTGCCGCCGCGATTTCGAGAGCGCGCTTTGCGTTGTCCTGTCCCTTGATTTCTGAAAAATCCACGCGGTACGACGCCTGGCCCTCGTTAAGCAGCGCCTGAGAATCAATCTGGTAAGGCGCAATCGGCGCCTTGCCTTTTAAGTGATTGATCACCTGCTTGAGGTTATCAGCCGGCAGAATGTCCATGCCGTCCACCACTGCACCCTCGGTTTTATTCGCCTGAGGCAGCACGACCTTTTTAAAGCCCTCGCGTTTGGCCGCCAGCACCATCGGCAGCACACCCCGGACCGGCCGCAGATCGCCATTGAGGGACAGCTCACCGAAAAACAGCGTGTCCGAAAAATCCTCTTCCAGCTGATTGGAGGCCGCGAGCAGCCCGATGGCGATGGGCAGATCGTAAGACGGCCCTTCTTTTTTAAGATCGGCCGGCGCCAAATTGACAGTCACTTTCTTGTCCGGATAGGCGTACCCATTGTTTTTAATCGCAGAGAACACCCGATCCCGGGATTCCTTGACACCCGCATCCGGCAGGCCGACGACAATGAAACCCGGCAGACCGTAATTTAAATCCACCTCCACCGTCACGATCACGCCCTCTACTCCTAAAAGACCGCAGCTGAATATTTTCGCTAACATTTTCTTCTCCTTATTTCAATGCTGCTGTGCCGTCGCTTTTGATGATAACGTTTTTCTTATTATACTCGCATTTTCGCGGTCTGCCAATAGAAAAAGCCTGCAGATGCTTCGAAAAGTATCCGCAGGCTGAAATACCGTAAACCAGAACTTTTAATCGTCGTCGTGTTCAGCGTTTCAGAATCAAAAAAAAGAGCCCCTATTTGAAATAGGAGCTCAAAATGACGTGAATTATTCTTCGTCGTCTTTGGTTTCTTCAGTTTCAGCATCGCCGAAATCAAGTTTACCCAGCAGATCGCCGAAGGAATCACCCAATGTGAAGTTGGCGTTGTCTTCATATACGGTGGTGTTGTGCTGCGGCTGACGTTTACGCGGCTTGCGTCCGCCTTGGCGGCCCTGGAAGCCTTCGCCGCTCTTGCGGTGACGTCTCTGAGCACGTTCCGGTGCTTTCTGAGTTGCTTTGATACTCAGGCTGATCTTTTCTTTTTCGCGGTTGATGCCGATGATCTTGACCTTGACCACATCGCCAGGATTCAATTCTGATGCGACAGATTCGACACGGCGGTAGGAAATTTCAGAAATGTGAATCAAGCCTTCAACACCTGGAATGATTTCAGCAAATGCACCGAAATCCAGAACATTGGTGATTTTGACTTCGACAATGTCCCCTTCTTTATACTGTTCGACAAAGGTATCCCATGGTTTTGGCTGAAGGGCCTTGACGCTTAATTTGATCTTCTTTTCTTCGTCATTCTTCTGGATGACCTTTGCTTCGATTTCCTGTCCCTTTTCGACCAGGTTCTTCGGTTCGTTAGCGCGAGACCAGGTTAAATCTGAACGGTGAACAAATCCGTCGATACCGTCTAAATCGATAAAGATCCCGAAGTTGGTGATCGTCTTGACCTTGCCGGTTACGACATCGTCCATCTGAATTTCGTTGTAGCGTTCTTCTTTTCTTGCGCGCTGTTCCTTCTGGCGTTCTTTCATTTCCTTTTCGAGGATGACACGCTGTGAGAAAATTGCACGGCGGCGTCTTGCGTTGTAGTCAATGATTTTACCGCGGACTTCTTTGCCGACCAGGGTATTTAAATCCTTGATATAGCGGACGCTGTACTGAGAAGCAGGCATAAAGATGTCAGTGAATCCGATATCGACAATCAGGCCGCTGCCGGAAACGCTCTTGATTTTGCCGTCGAGGACGGTTTCGTCTTTGTACGCTTCTTCGAGCTGACGCTGAATCTTCTGATTGTCGTATTTAATCTTTGACAGTCTGACTGCGCCGTTGTCGTCGTTCATGTTGGTGACAACCGCGTTGATCATGTCGCCTTTTTTGACTTCTTCCTTCAGATCGATGTCGTCTTTCCAGGAATAATCGCTCTTTTTGATGACACCATCTGCTTTATATTTAATGTTCAGGATGATTTCATCGTCAGTGACTTCAATTACTTCACCTTCAACTGTCGACCCTCTGTGGATTGGCTTATCCTGCAGTGACTGGTCCAGCATTGCGGCAAAATCATTTTCATCAACTGTTTCTTCGACTGCCTGATCCTGAACTTGTGTGTTTTCCGTTTTGTTTTCTTCCATTCTTTCCGTTACCTCCTTAACGATCCAGTCCGGCGTGGACGCTCCCGCTGTTATACCGATGACGTTGTATTTTTTCACCTCAGCGAGATTTAATTCTCCGGCTGTCTCTATGTGACATGTATTGCTGCAGTGCGCCTTGCAGACCTCAAACAGCTTTCGCGTATTTGACGAGTGGTAGCCGCCCACAACAATCATATATTCCACACGTTTTGCCGTTTCAACTGCAGCCGATTGGCGTTCTGCGGTCGCCGAACAAATCGTGTTAAATATCAAACATTCGTCTGCTTTTTTCTGCAGAATCGATGTGATGGCATTGAATTTCGATTCGATAGCTGTCGTCTGAGCCACGACACACATTTTCTCGAAGTGAGGCAAGGCCTCCGCTTCTTCAGGCGTATTGATCACGATGGCCCGTCCGTCGCACCAGCCGACTGCCCCTTGGACCTCTGGATGCGCGGCATCACCGACGATGACGATCTGATAGCCTTTGCGGTCGTAGTCATACACTTTGTGCTGCATGGCCCCGACAAAAGGACAGGTCGCATTGACGATTTTTAAGTTTTTGGCCTTCGCCTGATCAATGACGTCTTTACTCACACCGTGGGACCTAATGATGACCGTTCCCTTTGGAATATCTTCAATTCGATCGACCTTAATGATGCCCCGTTGCTCCAGGCGTTTCATTTCCTGGCGGTTGTGAGACAGATCGCCCAGACAGTAGATCGGTTGATTGTCTTTCTGTTTCAGTGTATCATCCGCGAGTTTCATCGCGTTGGTAATCCCAAAACAGTAACCAGCCTTCTCCGCTATAATGATCTTCATATACTATCTCCATTATTTTATTTGATAAAATGCTCGTTGTCTATCTTTTTTTTTATTTTTCTTAATTTTTTTAAGACCAAGCCCCAAAACCCATCACAGGCTGTAGATTTGATCGAGAATCTGCTGCCCAAGGGCTTCGTTTTCTTTTGCGGTCAGGCGCTTGCCGTAATATTCCGTCAATTCGATGGGTTTGCCGAAGACCACCTTAATTTTTCCGCGGAATTTGTAGCTGCCTTGAATGTGCACCGGCACAATCGGCGAATGGGTCTTCAGCGCGAAGAAAATGAAGCCGTCCGCCGGCTTGACCTTTTGTCCCGGCTTGACCCGTGTCCCTTCGGGGAAAATCCCCAAAAGCTTGTCGTCGTTTAAAATGCCCATCGCCGTTCTCAGCGTCGTCATCGACACCTTGTGGCGTTCAACTGGGAAAACGTGCACCTCTTTGAGTATCCAATTAACGAATTTATTGGAAAAGATTTCCGCCTTTGCCATAAAATTGACTGGCCTGACCGGGTGCTTGAGCAGCGTGTCGATGAGCAGCGGATCGTACCAGTACATGTGGTTCGGGCAAATCACTGCCCGGCTGTTCTTCGGCACATTTTCCACCCCTTCAACGGTGATGTTAAGCCAGAAAAAATTGACAATGTTAAATAAAACGTGTGCGATTCGATAAATCATCTCACCCTCCGTTATTTCGCCTTACCGGCTTTGACGTGATCGATGACACAGGCCACAACCTCTGGAATCGTCATGTGCGTCGTGTCAATGCGCACGGCGTCGTCGCAGCAGACCAGCGGATCGGCCGCCCTGTGGCTGTCGTTGTAATCCCGTTTGGCAATGTCGGCTTCGATATCCTCGAGGGTTTTCCCGTCAAGTCCGCCCTTTTCTTTAAGCTCAGCGTAGCGGCGCTTCGCTCTTTCGGACACTGCTGCGTCCAAATAAAATTTGTAATCCGCATTGGGCAGTACCGCCGAGCCGATGTCCCGTCCGTCCATGATGACGTCCGTGCCTTCGGCTATTCTGCGCTGCTGCTGCACGAGCACTTTCCGCACCGCTGGAATCGGCGCCACATCGCTCGTATGCTGGCTGACCTCCGGCGTGCGGATCGCTTCGGTGACTTCTTCACCGTCCAGAAAAACCCGCTGCCCTTTAAATGCAATGACTGCGCCCTCGGCGTACCGGGCAATGGCCTCTTGATCTGCAAAATCAATTTTATGGTCGATCACGCCCTTGGTGATCGCGCGGTACATCGCCCCGGTATCTAGATAGGTGATGTGTAATGCCTTGGCTATCTGTTTCGCAATTGTACTTTTCCCTGCGCCTGCAGGTCCGTCCATCGCAATTTGCACTTTATTCACTCCTTGTTCCCGCCACGAATCCTGTCGTCGCAGCAATTTGAATATTAAATCCGCCGGTCAGCCCATCGACATCGATCATTTCCCCCGCAAAATACAGATGGCGGATCCGTTTGGACGCCATCGTCTTGGGATCAATCTCTTTGATGTTCACGCCGCCGGAGGTGACGATCGCCGTGTTGATATCTAAGAAATCGCTGATCTGAAGGGGCTGCCGTTTCAGCGCGTCGACAATCGCTCGGCGCTCCGTTTTCGTGATCTGATTCGCGGTTTTGGTTCTGTCGACACCAGCTAAATCCAACATAATCGGCATCAGCTTTTTCGGAAGCAGCGACGCCAGCGCGTGCACGACCTGCTTGCGGTCATTTGCCTTAAGCTCCCGCTGAATCCGCTGGTCAAGCGTTTGATCCGACAGTGCCGGTTTTAAATCTAAAATGAGACGGTAGGTTTCCGGTGCGTCGTCCATGTAAGCCGAATCGGTCAAAATCAAAGGCCCTGAGACGCCGAAATGGGTTAACAGCATCTCGCCCCGCTCTGTCCGCACCTTCTTGCCCTTGTGGGTCAGCGTCACGTCGACGTTTTTCAAGGCGAGGCCCTGAACCTGAGCCGGCCAGGTTTCTTTTGTTTTAAGCCCAACCAGAGATGGCCGACACGGGCTCACCCTGTGGCCCAACTTTTCTGCAGCGTCCAGTCCCCAGCCGTCTGAGCCGGTCGAACGGTAGCTGAGTCCGCCGGTTGCCGCAATGATTTTATCCCCTTCGAGCACAGTACCGTCCGCAAGCTTGACGCCGACCGCTTCATTCTCCCGCGTGACGATCGATGTCACCGGTGTGTTCAGCCGAACCTCAACACCTGCCGATTCCAACGCCCTTCTGAAGGCTTTGATGATGTCGCTCGATTTATCCGATTCCGGAAAAACCCGCTGTCCCCGCTCAACCTTCAGCCTGCAGCCGTAGCGTGTGATAAAATCCATCAAGTCCTCACGGTCGAATCGGGAAATCGACGAGTACAAAAATCGCGGATGATGCACAACATTTTTCAAAAAAGTTTCCTGATCGCAGAAATTGGTCAGGTTACAGCGCCCTTTTCCGGTGATGTACAGCTTTTTTCCCAGCTTTTCATTTTTTTCGCAGAGGATGACGGCATCGCCGCCTGACGCGGCAGTGTACGCCGCCATCATGCCGGCGGGGCCGCCGCCAATTACAATGACTTGTTCACTCATAAATATCTTAAATTATTTTCCTGTCTTATTTTTTGAGGACAATAAAAGCCGTTGGGGCCTTTCGGTGATTTTTCACTTCAAAACTGTAAGCATCGTACCCGCGCCCCAGATTTTGAATCCACGCCTCAATTTTCTCTTTTTCCGCCTGTCCCGTCAAGTGGGAATACGCACAAACTGTCAAAATACCGCCGGATCTCAAGAGCTCAGCACTTTGTTCAAGAGCCTCGAGCGTTGTTTCAGGCTGGGTCGTCACCGCAGGATCCCCATCGGGCCAGTAGCCCAAATTAAAAGTCACCGCACCAATTTTCGGGTTGTGCACGATGTCGGGATAGGTATCCATGTGCTCGTGACCATCGCAAAGCCACGTGATGCGCTCCAAAACACCCTGCTGTTTTGCCAGCGCTTTCGCCTCCTCAATCGCCGCCCTTTGAATATCAAAACCGTAAACGTGCCCCGCGCTGCCGACACATTCAGCCAAAAACACCGTGTCCTCTCCTGTGCCAACGGTCGCGTCGATGGCTGAATCTCCGGGCTTAAGCACATCTTGAATGCAGGCCTTGATAAACGCGGTTTGGCGTCTGAATGTTTCAATCATTTAATGTTCCGCCTTCAGCCTTTCAATTTCTTCTTTCGTTAAATAGCGCCACTGACCAGGTTTAAGCGACGGATCGGTCAAACTGCCGATCGCCTTGCGTTCCAGGTGAATAACCGGGTGGCCGACCTCCGCGCACATTTTCCGAACCTGGCGTTTTTTACCCTCCGAAATGCGGATCGTCAGTACCGTTGAGCCGCGGTTTTCCTTGACAACCTTGACCTCAGCGCTTTGCGTCTGATACCGGCTGCCGTCGTCCATCGGAATCGAAACGCCGTCGCGAAGCTGTTTCACTTCAGACGCACTTACCTTCCCCCGCACCGTACACCGATAGGTTTTGGTGACGTGCCGGCTTGGGTGCGTCAGTTGAAAAGTCAAGTCGCCGTCGTTGGTCAAAATCAACAGCCCTGAAGTTTCTTTATCGAGCCTGCCGACAGAATAAAGGCGTTCCTTGGAATGAATCAAATCTAATAACGTCTGGTCCGCGTGGCGGTCCGATGAAGTCGAAACCACACCCTTCGGTTTATTCAAAAGGATGTAGACGTGCTGCTCCGGCGCAATGGATTTACCGTCAACTTTGACCTCGTCCGCCTCGCTCACCTGAGTGCCGGGAAAGGTCACAACCTCGCCGTTGACCTGAACGCGGCCTTCTGCAATCATCTGTTCCGCCTTCCGACGCGACGCGACGCCGCAATGGGCCATGTATTTTTGTAATCTCATTAGCTTTCGTCCTCTGCTGCAGAATCCTTTTGCTGTTCCTTCTGTTTAAACGAATCGAAATCGGGAAGCTCCGACAAATCCTCAATATCGAGCGACTTTAAAAACGCCGGCGTCGTCTTGTAATAAAAAGGGCGGCCCGGCGCATCCTTGCGCCCCGCCTCCGCAATCAGTTCCCGATCCAGCAATACGTGAATCGAGCTGGACGACGCCACCCCGCGAATCGCCTCAATATCAACTCGGGTCACCGGCTGCTTGTAGGCCACAATCGCGAGGGTTTCAAAGGCCGCGCGCGACAGACCGTGGCCTTTGTCGAGCTGCTTCCATTTTGTCAAAACGGGATACAGTGAAGGCTTGGTCGACAGCTGCCAAACGCCTGCCGTGCGGACCAGGCGAAGACCATGGCGCACACTCTGGTAGGATTCAGACAGCGCCTTGAGGTAGGCCTCCGTTTCTTTCTCGTTCAGCCCGACGACGCCTGACAGCGCCTTCGTCGTCAGCCCGTCGCCGGACGCAAAAAGCAGCGCTTCCAGCCAGCCGAAAATTTCCGGCTCGAAGGAAGCTGCGTCTGACCGATTATTGGTTTTTGTCTCCATCGCACTCCTTTTTCTTTAATTGCATCTCACCGAAATTACGCTGCTGTGCCATTTCAATGCGGCCCTTCTTGTAGAGCTCCAATACCGCAAAAAAAGAAGTCGTCACTTCACTAGCTTCATGATGTTGAATCACATTTCTAAACGTAAGTTCAGCGTGTTCCTTTAAGGAACGGGTGATGACGGCTTCTTGATGTTCAACAGTATAGCGATCCGGTTCGGGCCGTGGTATCGTCCTATAGGTGTGGGCTTCCTGATAGCGCCGCATCATGCGGGCAAAGGTGCTTCCGAGCTTTTCAGGCTTGATTTTCAGCTCCGGATCCCATTTTTTCTGCGATAATTCCGGCAAATAAAGCGGATCGCGATAAACGGATCCGCTTTTTTGTTCGTATCTTTTCTCAATGACTAGGCTGGCCGCCTTGATCTGCTTGTAATCCGCCAGCTGACGAATGAGGACCGCCTCGTCGTCCACCTCATCTTCGCTCTCTTGATTGACCGACGGCAGCAGTCGTTTGGATTTGATCTTGATCAGCCGCGAGGCCATCACGATAAATTCGCTGGCAATTGCCATCCGGTCCTGCTCCCATTTTTCAATCGTCGCCAGATACTGATCGATAATTTCTGAAATCGAGACGTCGTAAATGTCGACCTGATGCCTTTGAACGAGGCTCAGCAGCAGGTCCAGCGGCCCTTCAAAATCGCCAACGTCGTATTGAATGGGCTGGTTTGCCATCATGACACAATCAATTTCGCGAGGGGCGAAAGAATCAAATCGTAAAGCCGGATCACCCCGTTGGACAGCGGTGTGATCACCCATCCGAAAACACCCGCAAACATCAGAATCAACAGAATGATAAACCCATACCGGGACATCGCTTCCAACCGCATTTTGCCGCGATAGGGCAGAAATTCGTACAAAATATGATACCCGTCCAAAGGCGGAATCGGGATCAAATTAAAGATCGCGAAAACTACGTTGTATTCGAAAATATACTGCAGCACAATCGACAGCACGAGGTTGTTGAGCGGCAGACAAATTAGGTAGGCGCCGTAACCGATGAACCCGAGCAGCAGATTGGTCAGACACCCAGACAGCGCCACCCGGATCATCCCCTTCTTTCGATCCGTAAAGTTATTCGGATTGATCGGTACCGGCTTGGCCCATCCGAAATGCAGAAAGATCATCGCCAGAAAGCCGATCCAGTCAATGTGCCGGAAGGGATTGAGGGACAGCCGTCCAGAAAGCCTTGGCGTGTCATCGCCCATCGCCTCCGCCGCATAGCCGTGAGCCGCCTCGTGAAAGGTAATCGCGATGAGAATGCCCGGCAGACTCAGCAGCAGCGACAGAAAATAGTTAGATGAGTACGTCATCGCAAGCCTATAAGATTATTTCAACCAATCCGGTACGCGGTCGTGGCTGAGGAGTTCTTCGTAGCTTTCCCGTTCGACCATGATCGCTGAGCGGTCTCCCGACAGCAGCACAACTGCCGGAATCGGATAACGGTTGTAGCGGCTGGCCATTGAATAATTGTAGGCACCTGTATTCTTCACCATCAGAATATCGCCGACCTGAGGCTGATTGAGCATCGCTGAATCGATTAACGTATCGGTTTCGCAGGCACGGCCGCTGACGCGGTAGGGTTCCAGTTTTTCGGAGTCCTTGCCGTTGCAGACGACCGCTTCGTATTCCGCGCCGTACAACGCCGGGCGCGGATTATCGTTCATGCCGCCGTCCACGCTGATGTATTTGCGCACGCCAGGAATTTCCTTGACGGTGCCAATGGTGTACAGCGTCGCACCGGCTTCGCAGACCAAGAAACGTCCCGGTTCGACGATAAGCTTTGGCATCGGCACATCGCGGTCCGCACAGATTTTGCGGACGTGATCAACCAGCTTTGGAATGTATTTTAAGGTTTCGAAGTATTCATCCCCTTCAAGGTACGGAATACCGAAGCCGCCGCCTAAATTAATGGCGCGCAGATCGACGCCTTCATTTCGAATATCCTGATACAACGCGATCATCTTGTCAGCCGCCGCAATGAACGGCACTTCATCGACAATCTGAGAGCCGATATGGCAGTGAATGCCGACAACTGTAATGTGTGGCTGCGCGTTGGCCTTAACCACAATATCCTTCGCCAGACTGTAGGGCAGGCCGAATTTCGTGTCCTGGGTGCCGGTTTGAATCAGCTCATGCGTGTGGGCTTCAACGCCTGGAGAAACGCGGAACATGATGTTAACATCCTGATCCAATTCGTCGGTCACCTGAAGCAGTTTTTTCAATTCGTCTTCGCTGTCGACGACGATGAGGCCAACGCCGTTTTCCAGCGCGTATTTCAGTTCGCTGACTTTTTTGTTATTGCCGTGGTAGCAGACGCGGTCCATTGGAAAATCAGCTGCCAGCGCAGTCATGATTTCCCCTTTTGAAACCGCGTCCAGCGCGATTCCTTCTGAGGCAACGATTTTACACATCGCCACATTGGTAAATGCCTTTCCTGCGAAATTGACTTCGTAATCTGCGCCAGCTTCTTCAAAAGCTTTTTTAACGGACTCGATACGGTCACGAATGATGTCTTCACTCATGACGTACAGTGGCGTACCGTACTGTTCTGCCAATGCGACTGTGTCGTGTCCTGAAAATTGAATATTTTCCATTTTGATTTTCCTGTTAATCCTTCCTAAACTTGTTGTAATGGTTTAAAAATACAAAAGAGTGATTCCCTGCAAAGCCTGCAAAAAATCACCCTTGACTTTATTCGTTTGTATGCTGATGTGAGAAATAGTAGCCCAATGTGCTGACCGTCTTGGCGTCGATGAATTCGTGATGATCGTACATTTTTCTAACAGTCTCGATCGGAAGTCTGACCACATGAATAAACTCGTCGTCGTCCGCCTCGAGGCGGTGGGCTTCAAATTGATTGGCGATAAAAAGATACGTCTTTTCATCGCAGCAGCCAGGCGTTGGATAAACGAATCCACAGGGCGTTAAATTCAGCGGTTTGAGGCCGATTTCCTCCTGCAGCTCACGGGATGCGGTCATCTTCGGATCCTCGCCCGCTTCGACAAGACCTGCCGGAATTTCTAGCAAATCTGATCCTACCGCGTCACGGTACTGCTGCACGAAAATCATCATCGCGTGGTCGACCGGCAGAATGCCGACGCCGTTTTTGTGCTCGACGATTTCGCGCTTGGTATGCCCGCCATCGGGAAGTTCAACCGAATCAACCCGCAAATTTAAAATTTTACCCTCGTAAATGCGATTCGAATCTAGAACCTTATTGGCCAATCCTTACTCCTTAATCAATTTGTTGAGTTCTTCAATAAACGCGCCTGCATCTTTAAAGCGTCGGTAGACAGACGCAAAGCGCACATAGGCCACTTCATCGACCGGCTTCAGGGCTTCCATAACCCTTTCGCCGATATATACAGAAGAAATTTCTTTATATTCGAGCTGATAAAGCTGTTTTTCGATTTGATCGACCATAGCCTCAATCTGCTCGACTGAAATCGGCCGCTTTTCACAAGCCTTTAAGATGCCGCTGTAAATTTTATTTCGGTCGTAGGATTCCCGCTGACCGTTTCGCTTGACCACCATCAGTGGAATCTTTTCAATTCGTTCGTAAGTCGTGAAGCGTTTTTTGCACTTTTCGCATTCGCGGCGTCTGCGGATCATGGTCTGATCGTTAACCGGTCTGGAATCGACTACCTTGCTGCCATTATGATTACAAAACGGACATTTCATCGCAGAATTAGTCTTCTTTGTTTAAAAATGTCGGAATGGTAAACAAATCGTTTGAATCTGTTTTAGGCTTAGCCGTACCTGCGGACTGAGCTGGTGCGTCCTTTGGCGCTCTGCTTCTCGCTGGACGCGCTGACATCTTTTCTTTCATATCTCTGACGTCTTCGCTTTCTTCAGCGGGAAGGAACCCCGTCGCGATGACCGTGATCTGGATTTCGTCGCCCATGTTTTCATCGATGGTCGCCCCGAAGATGACGTTGGCGTCTTCGTCGCAGGCTTCACGTGCGATCGTCGCCGCCTTGTCGACTTCAAACAGTGACAAATCGTCGCCAGCTGTGATGTTCAGCAGAACACCCGTTGCGCCGGTAATTTCCGTTTCGAGCAGTGGGCTCAGGATGGCTTCCTTCGCCGCTTCTTCTGCACGGTTTTCCCCGGTTGCGCGGCCAACACCCATGTGTGCGAGGCCTGCATCCTGCATGATCGTCTTGACATCGGCAAAGTCCAAGCTGACCAGACCAGGCATAGAAATCAAGTCGGAAATACTCTTGACCCCTTGAAGCAGGACGTCATCAGCAAGTTTGAAAGCTTCCCGCAGCGACGTGGATTTATCGGCCATGCGGAGCAGACGGTCGTTCGGAATCGTCACCAAAGCGTCAACATTTTCCTGGAGGAAATCGCAGGCGATCTGCGCGTTGCGCATACGAACGCGTCCTTCAAAAGAGAACGGCTTCGTGACGACACCAATGGTCAGAATGCCCATTTCCTGCGCGATTTTTGCGATAATCGGCGCTGCACCAGAGCCTGTTCCGCCGCCCATACCGGCCGTCACAAACAAAAGGTCCGTGCCCTGAATCACTTCAGAAATCGCGTCGCGGCTTTCTTCAGCGGAGCGCTGACCCATTTCTGGGTTGCCGCCTGCGCCGAGACCGCCGGTCGTCTTTTCGCCGATCTGCAGTCTTTTTTCTGCCAAAGTCAGGGCCAGAGCCTGATTATCTGTATTAATCGAGACAAAATCGACCCCCTTCAGGCCCGATTCAATCATTCTGTTCACAGCGTTGTTGCCACCGCCACCGACACCGACTACACGAATCTGCGCAAAATTATCGTTGTAGTTGTCCAGTTCTATCACTTTTCTTCCTCCTGGTTCTCACATAGACTACTCTATATAGGGTATATGTTTTTATTCATAAATAATAAAGCGAAGATGGTTTCATCTTCTCATAGCATTCTTACAACTTTATAATATGATACCCTTTATTTCACAACATTGCAATAAAAAATCTTTGTTTTCAATTTTTTTAAGTTCTCAGCTTTGATGATTATAACCCATATTATTAGTCAAGACCGATTCTTCAAAAAGGCCTGACCGTCGATTTGAAGGTCCACTTCGACATTGGAACGATTTTCAATCAAAAACGTTTCGACGTAGCTTTCGTTTTTCTTAAAATTGTCGATACCGCTCACCTCGAAGACAGAATTATTTTTCGTAATAATGCGGTAAGTATTGTATTTTGTCCAGTGAATTTCCGAAACGCGATCGAGCAGTCCCTTGTCCTGAATGCGTGCCAAAATATCCAGCGCGTCAATCAGTCTTTCCCTGCTGTTCGAGGAAAGGTGACTGCCGCTTTGAAGCGCGTTCGTTCCTTTGATTCCGGTAATAATCGGCAGGTTGACGTTAGTCAGATAATCCGCCCGGTTGACGACGCGGGCGTTTTGATCGATATACAGCACCTTGTTCCCCGTCATGACTGCACCAAGGGCTTCGATGCGCCCCACTTTAATAATCAAGGTATCCGGCCATTTTCTGTAGACACTGACTTGATCGGTCTGCAGGATCTTTTTAGCCTGATTGGACAGGCTGTTCACGTCAACCGCTAAGATATTCTGTCCAATTAATGCATCTGTGACTTGATCCAAAAGGTGAGTATCTGCCGAAGCATTGCCGGTAACTTCAACCTGTTTAATGTTCAGCCTTTGATCTGTCATCACACGCGAAAGATAGTAGCCGCCCACACAGATAATCGCAGCAATCAGGATAACCGCCGTGATGCGGCGCGCAATGCGTCTGCGTTTTCGTCTCTTTAGTGTTTTGGATATCTTTTGACTTTTTTGTTCATCCTTCACGCGGTTAACTCCTCTATCTTGCTTATTGCTGCATTAAAGCCACAGCCTGATCGACGATTCTTTCGTCTGCATCGATTTTTGCGTAAGCCTTCGCGTTTTCCGACATGGCCTTGAGATGTGCCGGGTCATCCAAAAGCGCGGACAATTCTTTTAACAGCCGTTCACCGCTTAAATCATCCTCATCAATGACTTCCGCCGCCCCGGCATTTTGCATTGCCATCGCATTGAAACGCTGATGATCCCCTGCTGCGTAGGGGTACGGAATGAGAATGGACGGCGTACCGGACGCGGCCATTTCGCAAATCGACGACGCCCCTGAGCGTCCGATGATGACGTCCGCGGCGCCCATCAGCATTTCCATTTCGTTGGAATAGGCGATCGCGTGGCAATGGGTCGGGCCGAAATATTCTTTGTCGTACACGATGCCCGCTTCGTCCAGCGCCGCACAAACCGTGTCGATCTGTTTCGGGCCGGTAATCTGATAGATTTGAATGTCCTCGCGGCCGCCCCATTCCTTCATGACCGTCTGCATCGCTCGGTTGATGGCGGCTGCCCCTTGACTGCCGCCCATCGCCAGCACCATTTTTTCACCCGGCGCAAGCTTCATTTTCTGCCGCATGGCCGCGCGGTCGACGTTCTTAAAGGCATCCCGGACCGGATTGCCGCAGAGCACGGTCTTCTTCGCTGGAAAATATTTAGCCGCCTCATTAAAGGTCAGGCAGACAGTATCGGCCTTCTGGGCCGCCCATCGGTTGGATTTTCCAGGGAAGGCATTCTGTTCGTGAATCAATGTCGGGATGCCCTTTTTCGCCGCTTCTCTTAAAATAATGCCCGACGTAAACCCGCCGGTGCCGATGACGAGCGCCGGCTTGTAGCGGTTCAAAAGCTTTCTGGAGTCGCGGGCGCTTTTGAGCAGATTTTTCGCCGCAATCACTTTCTTGACAAAACCGCGTTGAAAACCCGACGCGTTGATGAATTCCATCGGGTAGCCGTAACGCGGCACAATGTTTTTTTCCATGCCGACGTGTGAACCGATGAACACGATCTTGACGTCCGGCATGCGTTTTTTTAGACAGGCAGCAATGGCCAGACCAGGATAAATGTGTCCGCCGGTTCCCCCTGCTGCAATGAAAACTGTTGTCATGCTGTTTTTTCCTCCGTTTTCTGGCGTTTGCGCCGCTTCGTCTTCGGCGCCCCCGCCGTCACTTTTCTTCCAGGCTTTCTCGACATATTGACAATCAAGCTCATCATGAAGAAGAGGATGATCATCGATGTGCCGCCGGCGCTGATAAAGGGTAGTGCCATCCCGGTAACCGGCATGATATTCGTCGCGACCGCCACATTGACAATCACCTGAAAGCCCAGCAGCGCCATAATCGAACAGCCGTAAACGTAGCCGAATTTCGTTTTGGACGCCTTCGCGATTCGAATCCCTCTGTAAATGATAAATCCGTACAGAATCAGAAGCAGTACACAACCGACAAGTCCGCATTCTTCGCCGATGTTGGCAAAGATAAAATCGTTCTGAAGTTCCGGCAGAAACAGCATCTTCTGTCTGCCGTTGCCAAGACCTTTGCCAAAGATGCCGCCGGAGCCAATGGCCAAAATTGACTGTCTGATCTGGTAATCCGCGCCGCCCTTTCCCATAAACACGCGGATGCGGTCGAGGCGAAAGGGCTGCAGAATCAAAGCGAGACCAACCGCCGCAACAATTAGCAGAATGTACGGGATAAAATACCTGAATTTAATTCCCGAAAAGAAATAGACGCACAGCATCCCAAAGCCGATCGCCATCGCCGCGGAAAGCGACGGTTCTATTGCCGCGAGTCCGCAGAGCACCACCATCGGCAAAATACAATATAATGTGAATTTCCAAAAATTGCTGTAGACTTCTTTTTTCTGGCAGACAATGCTGCTGGCGTAAATGATGCCGGTCAGCTTCGCGAATTCCGAAGGCTGGAAGGTGATGGATCCGATTGCGAGCCACCGCTTTGCGCCGTTGACCTCTGATCCCGCGACCAGAACGAACCCCAGCAGAGCCGCAGTGATTACAAGTGCGACCAACGCCACATGGACATTATTAAATTTTCGGTAATCGATTCGACTGGCAAACCAAAGTACAAACAGCCCGCCGATCACATAAACGGCCTGTTTGATAAACTGCGCGTAGCCGCTTCCGGTTGCACTCGAAACCGACGACGTGTACATGCTGGCCGAAAAAACCATCAGCAGCCCAAAGCCGGTCAAGACGAGCAGTGCCAGTGTAAAGGCGCGGTCTGGTTTGCTCCAATAACGGCGGCCAGACTGGCGGCGCCCCCCTTGTTGCTGTCGATCCGCCATTACGCTTTAACGAGCTGCTTGAACAAGTCGCCGCGGTCTTCGTAATTGGCAAACATATCCCAGCTTGCGCAGGCCGGCGAGAGCAGCACGACATCGCCGGAGACAGCTTTTTCCTTGGCAGTTTTCACGGCTTCTGGATAATCCTTGACGAAGATATAGTCGCTGAATCCGCACTGATCTGCTGTGGCTGCAATATTCTTCGCTGTTGCACCGAGCAGAATCATCAGCTTCACCTTATCCTTAACGTAGCCCATCAGCTTGGTGTAATCTTCTTTCTTGTCGTATCCGCCTGCAATGAGTATCGTCGGCTTTTCCATCGCTTTCAGTGCCGTAATCGTCGCATCGGTGTTGGTGCCCTTGGAATCGTTGATGTAGTCGACGCCGTCAATCGTCGCGACAAATTCCTGACGATGTTCAACGCCCTTGAAGTCCTTCAGCCCTTTGCGGATATTGCTTAAGGAAACCCCTGTGAAATAGGTCAGTCCGATCGCCGCCATCGCATTCATCACATTGTGCGGCCCTTTGATCGTGATGTCCGAAACGGCACTGACCATTACATCCTTTTCCGGGTCGTCCCCTTCGGCGACGTAGACCTTGCCGTCCTTTTGATAAATCCCCGGCGCCACGCGTTTTTCCAGACTGAAGCTGATCTTTTTGGATTTTGCGTCCGCTGTGTACTTCAACACATTGTCGTCGTCGGCGTTGACGACGAGAATATCATCCGGCGTTTGATTTTGGAAAATCTTCGCCTTGGCCTTGTAATAATTGTCGAGGGTGCCGTGGCGATCAAGATGGTCTGGCGAAAGGTTCAAAATCGCAGCTGCCTTCGGTCTGAACGTATCCGTGGTTTCCAGCTGGAAGCTCGAAAGCTCAGCGACATAAAGATCAGACGGCGTAGACGTGTTGACGTAATGCGTCACCGCATTGCCGATGTTGCCGACCACGTAGACATTGGGATAACGATCGTCCAGCTTGAAAATTTCACCGGTCAGTGATGTGGTCGTTGTTTTGCCGTTTGTACCGGTAATGCCGACAAAAGGCGTGGAGGTCATCCGGTACGCTGCTTCTACCTCGCTGATGACCGGAATGTTTTTTTTGTAAGCTTCCTGAATAACCGGAATGGTCAACGGCACACCTGGACTGGGAATGACCGCGGAAACGCCGTTGACGACGCTTTTCGGGACTTGGCTTCCGAAAAAGCAGGACAGATGGGTTTTCGGCAGCGCTTCAAAAGCTTCCGCAATGGCTGGAGAAGCTTTGGCGATCACATTAAAATCCTTCGTGTCCGTCAAAATAACCGATTGTCTATTTAATAGAAGCGCCCGCGTCACTGCAATGCCGCTGCGTTCCGCTCCAATCACTAAATACGTCTTCATATTGAATCTTCCTCCTCAATATTAATTTTAGAAAATGGCCAGCATGGCGACGCTGACGCAAATTACCGTTACAATCCAGAATACGGTCACCACGCGGGTTTCACTCCAACCGGATAATTCAAAATGATGATGAATCGGCGTCATTTTAAAAATCCGCTTGCCGTGGGTCGCTTTGAAATAGGTCACCTGCATAATGACGGAAAGGGCTTCTAGGAAATAAATGAAGCCCGCGATCAGAATAAATATCTGAAGTCTCAGCGTGATCGCGGTCATCGTGACCGCTGCGCCCAATGCCAATGAACCGGTATCGCCCATGAAAATATTGGCCGGATTGGAATTCCAGCGCAAAAATCCAAAGCAGCCGCCTACGACCGCACCGGCAAAGGCGGCGATTTCCGCATCCTTGACGACAATGGCCACCGTCATGAAGAAAATCATCACAAAGGCCGTCACCCCGGCGCACAGCCCGTCAAGACCGTCCGTCAGATTAACCGCGTTGGTCACCGCTACGATGACAAAGACCGTAAAGGGATAGAATCCCCAGCCCAAATCGACAAGTTTGTGGCTGAAAGGCACCACCAGCTGTGTGCCAATGTCGGGATTGGTCCCCGCGTAAACCGCGATGACAATTGCCGCGGCGATTTGGAGCACCAGCTTCTGCCAGGCACGCAGCCCCAGATTGTGGTGTGCCGTGACTTTGATAAAGTCATCGATAAAGCCGATCACTCCAAAGGCAATCATGCCGAGCAGCGGAAACAGCAGATCTTTCCCAACGATGAATGTAAAAACGATCATCGCGATCAGAATGCCGCCCTGAATCACGATGCCGCCCATCGTCGGCGTGCCGGATTTTTTCTGATGGCTCTTCGGCCCTTCCTCGCGAATGGCCTGGCCGAAATTGAGCTTATGCAGAACTGGCAGAAACAATTTTGTACCAATCCAGACCAGCACAAAGCTGATAATCAACGAAATAAACGCAGCGTGTATGCTTTCCATAATATAAATACTCCTTATTCTTTGGTTTGACTGGTCTTAATTTGATTTTAATCGATCTGCGACACTGCCGATGTTCATGCTGTGGGAGGCCTTCAGCAAAACGGTATCCCTCGGCTTTGCTACAGCCTTCAAAATTTCAGCTGCCGCGTCAGCGTTTTCCGCACGGTAAACTTCCGCGCCGTTATTTTCCGCGCCCTGTGCCGTATTTTCAGAAAGCGGCCCAACGGCAATGACGACGGCCGCCTTTTTCGCTGCGTACGCACCGACTTCCCGGTGTTTTGCCGCACTGTCCTTCCCGATTTCGAGCATATCGCCCAAAACGGCAACGACGCGGCCGTCCGCCTGTGCCGATATGGTGTTCAGCGCCGCTTTGACCGATTCCGGATTGGCGTTGTAAGAATCGTCAATCACGTGAAGGCCGGCGATTTCTTCCCGCTTCATCCGGTTGCCGCTCGGTACAAAGGCGTCCATCCCTGCCTGAATTTCTTCTGGCGTGTAATGGTAGATCAGTCCGACGCCAATGGCCATTAGACAGTTGTAGATGTTGTGTTCGCCGGGATATCTGAAATGATACTGGCTGCCGCGGACCGTAAAGGTCGATCCCGCCGCGTCCTGGCTGATGTTTTCAGCGAGGAAATCCACATCCGCCTGATGAATCCCGATGCGCATCACGCGGTAAGGATCGGACACAACTTTCCGGAGGTAAGGATCGTCGCCATTGACCAGTGCAATATCGTCTGGTCCCATGGTCTCGAGGATTTCCTTTTTCGCTTTAAGGGTGTTGTCCTTGGAACCGAGATTTTCCAGATGGGCCGAGCCAATATTGGTAATGACCCCAATGTGGGGCTTCACTTCAAAAATTGAACGGTGAATTTCCTTTAAATGGTTCATCCCCATTTCGACGACTGCAGCCTCGTGTTCAGGTGTGAGCTGAAAAAGTGTCAGCGGTACGCCGATCTCGTTGTTGAAATTCCCCTGCGTCTTCATGACGTGCTTCTTTACGCCAAGCACCGAGGCGATCAAATCCTTCGTCGTCGTTTTTCCGGCGGAGCCAGTCACCGCGACGACTGGAATATCGTACCGTGCGCGGTTGGCCGCCGCCAGCTGTCTAAGCGCTTCCATCGTGGAGGCCACGACAATTTTAACGGCACCCGCTACGCTGATCTGATCCTGATGATCTGTGTCGCACAGATACGCCGATGCGCCAGCTGCGCAGGCCGCTTTAATAAAACGGTGGCCGTCGTTGTTTTCTCCGATAATCGGCACGTAAAGATCGCCAGCTTTCACAATCCGACTGTCGATCACCACGCCGGTAATCGGCTGCGTGCCGTCACCTTCTGTTATTTTTCCGCCTACAATCTGCGCAGCCTCTTCTGCTGTCCATGGTTTAAATCCCATTACATCTGCCTTCTTTCCTTGTGATTATTTTTGTTTAAAGGTCACGGTAACCTTCGAATTACGGTTGACCTTCGTCCCTGCTTTCGGGTTCTGGCTCACCGCAAAGCCTGAGCCTTTGACTTTTATTTTCAGGCCAAGTCCCGTCAAAATTTCATTGGCCTCCTGAATATTCATGCCGGATAAATCCGGAACGGTGACCTTCGCGTTGGTGTCGTCCGCGCTCTTCCCGGTCACCAGTACCATCGTCTTGCCGCTCTTGTACGTCGATTTAGCCTTCAAGCTTTGGGAAACCACAACACTGCCGCCGGCACTGTCGTCCACTTTGTAAGTGATGCCCTTTTCCTTCAGGATTTCTTTGGCAAATTCCACTTCCTGTCCTGTGACGTCCGGAACCGTCACCGTGTTTTTCGTCATCTTGGTCGACGATTTGCTGCTCGGGTTCATGTAATCTGACGTCTGCTGCAGGATCTTGATCGCCGCCGGCGCCGCCGACTGGGCGCCGTACGCGCCGCTCTGGGCTTCATCGATGACCACCAGGACTGCGTATTTCGGGTTCTTGACCGGCGTAAATCCAAAGAAGGATGTCACGTGTTTCGAGTGGGAGTATTCGCCGTTTTCAACTTTCTGTGCCGTCCCGGTCTTTCCGCCGATGCTGTAATCACCAGCCAATGACGCGAGTTCCGGGTTATTGGTGACCACCTTTTCCATGATCTGACGCATTTCCTTTGACGTCGCCTTGGAAATAATCTGCTTTGAAGCGCTCGTCGACGCATTAGAGCTGATGCCCTTATTTTGAGACGAGATCACCGTCGGGCGCATATAATGCCCGTTATTGATGACGCTGTTCAGCGCACTCAATAGCTGAATTGGCGTCGTCATCAACCCCTGTCCAAAGGACAGGTTTGAATAGTCGAGTAGATTAATCGAATTGCCCGATTTAAATACACGCGTCATCACACCGGCTTCTTCACCCGGCAGTTCGATCCCGGTGGTCTTACCAAAGCCATAATCGTAGGCGTAACGGTAGAACAGCGTAGGATCAAGCTTCTGAATGATCTGCACCAGACCAGGGTTGCACGAATTTGAAACCGCTTCAGCCGCAGTTTGAACGCCGTGGGTCGCAGTACAATTGATCGTCACACCGTCGATGTTAATTGATCCATTGCAGACCACCTTGTCCGACGGCGAAATCGCCCCTTCTTCAAAGGCGGATGAAGCCGTGATCGGCTTGAAGGTCGAGCCCGGCTCGTAAGTAAAGCTGACAGCCGGATTGCTCCACATGAGATTCAGCTTGTCGGCATTGGACTTGCCGTCGAGCTGGTCGCTGTAATTCTTGGCGTAGGTTTTGTTTAACGTGTAAGGGTTGTTTAAATCGTAATCCGGCTTCGTCGCCATCGCCAGGATTTCACCCGTATCCACATCCATGACGATCGCCGTGCCGCGTTTGGCCTTCCATTCCTTGATCGATTCGTTCAGAGCCTTTTCAGCCATGATCTGAATATTGCTGTCGATGGTCAGGACCAGATCCTTGCCCTTTTTCGGCTGCTTGACCACCTTGGTCAAGGACGGCAGTGTGTTGCCTGACGCGTCCTTCTGGAGATAAGCCAGACCATTTTGACCTGAGAGCCAGCTGTTGTACGTGCTTTCCACACCGCTGACGCCTTGATAGTTTTGGTTTGTAAATCCCAGAACGTAGGACGCAAAATTACCGTTGGTGTAATAGCGGCGGCTGTCGTCGATGAGCTCAACCCCATTGGTCGACTGAACCTCGCCGTTTTTCTTCACGGTCATGTCCTTGAGAATTTTGTTCGCCAGCGAATTGTCCACCTGGCTTTTGATCAAAACCGCTGAATTTTCTTTTTCCGTCAAGTAGCCAAGGGCTGTTTTGTAGGACAGGTTGTCAAAAATCGCCGCCAGCGCCTTCGCCGTGGACTTCGCGTCGTCGATTTTGTCCGGATAAGCGTAGAGCGTGCCGTCCCGGTATTTCAAGCCGTCGCGGTCGAGGGCGTGGGCGCGCTGTCCTTCACTCGCCGAGATGCTGTTCTTGACGATAACGTAGTCATTCTCAAGCTTTTCCGCTTTTTTCCTCAGGCTCTCTTCCTTCAAGTCGAGCTTTTTGGCCAATTCCTTAACCAGTTTATCTTCGTCTGTGATTTCAGACGGGATAATGTAGACGGCTTTCGCCGACGAATCCTGAGCCAGGATGTTCCCGTTGCGGTCGTAGATGTTGCCGCGGGAGGCCTGCACCTGAACCTGATCGACAACCTGATCGACTTGTCTTGCGTATTGATCTGACGAATCGATGATCTGCAGATAAACCAGTTTGCCGACAATGACCGCCGCGAGAATGAGAAAAATGACCAAGATAAAGGCCACGCGTCTATTTTGCAGGCGCCGCTGCTTCGCGGCTGGTGTCAGCGGCTCCTGGCCACTTTTTTTTGATTTGTGAGTGGTTTTTTTATTTCTTGATGATTCCATATTTCGAAAGTTTCGCCTTAAACCAATCGATTAGATAATCGAAATTTGTTTTCTGTTTTTTCTGATGCTTCGGGACCATGTAGACGTATTGATCTGCCTTCGGCTCGCTCATCCCGTAGCTTCGCGCCTTTTTTTCAATTTTCGCAAGATTGTGAGAGCTGACGATTTTCCCTTCCTTCGAATCGTTGAGGGATTTCTGGGTGTTGACCTGATCTTGAAGATTACTGATCTGCCGATCGAGTCTCAAAATAGCGGCCTGCTGAATCAATGCCCCAAAGGCAATGGCAAAGACCACAATAATGATCAGCACATCTGGCCTGAGCTTTCTGCCAGAGCGGCGCCTTTTTCCAGATTTTCTGCGCCGATGGGATGCGCGGGGCGGCTTTGTCTGTGTCTGTTTTCCCCGGGATTTCACTGTTTGAGATTTTGATCGGGATCTTTTCGGATGACTTTGATTCGCGTTTGGCATATTTATCCTTTAGTTTCTTCGCGTTCCAGACGCTCTGCGACCCTGAGCTTGGCGCTTCTCGCCCGCCTGTTGTCCTGCACTTCTTCAGCTGATGGGGCGATAGGCTTGCGCGTTATCTTTTTTATTGTAGGTTTTCTGCCGCAGACGCACACCGGAAATTCCGGCGGACAAATGCAGGGGTCGGCCTGCTCGTTGAACAGCTGCTTGATCTGCCGGTCCTCCAGCGAGTGAAAGGTAATGACACAGATGCGTCCGCCCGGTTTCGTCCGGTCGATCGCATTTTTGACGGCCTGGGTCAAAATTCTCAGCTCGCCGTTGACTTCGATGCGCAGCGCTTGAAATGTCTTTTTAGCCGGATGACCCTTTCGTCTGAATTTTTCAGGCGTGGCATCCCGAATCACATCGGCTAAATCCAGCGTCCGCCGAAACGGCTGCGTCTTTCTCCGGCTGACAATCGCTCTCGCGATACGGCCGGCCAATTTATCTTCTCCGTATTCGAAAATCACCTGCTTGAGCGCCTGTTCCGAGTAGGTATTGACCACATCCGCGGCGGTTAATGCCTGCTGCCGGTCCATCCGCATATCGAGGGGACCGTCATGGTGATAGGAAAAGCCTCGCTCCGGCTGGTCGAACTGAAAAGACGACACGCCGAGGTCAAAGACGACACCGTCCACAGCCGAAATCTGAAGTGCATCGAGAATGGCCGGAAGGTGGACGAAATTATCTCGGACGAAATCCTTACGGCACGGATAGCTCGAAAGACGCTTCTCGGCTCTGGCGATGGCGTAATCGTCCTGATCGATGCCGATCAGCCGGCCTTGATCGGACAAACGCCCGGCGATCTGCTCCGAATGTCCGCCGCCGCCCAGCGTGCAGTCGACGTAACAGCCGTCGGGCTTCACGTTTAAGGCGTCGATGGTTTCGTTGAGCAGTACGCTGATATGTTGGTCCTTTGATTTCATCTTTCAGCTCCAAAAATTGAAAATTATTAAAACATTATACCACAGATTAATGGCCCCATTATTTTAATGCAAAAATAAAAAGCCGTAAAGTTTGAATTACGGCTCTTTAAGAATTGTCAGCGTATATTTTTATATATGATTGATCATGCTGGCCAAATAGCCGGCGCCAAAGCCATTGTCGATATTCACCACACTGACACCGCTCGCGCAGGAGTTGAGCATCGACAAAAGCGCCGACAATCCGCCGAACGAGGCGCCGTACCCCACCGAAGTCGGGACGGCAATGACCGGGCAGTCTGCCAGTCCGCCGACGACGCTGGCCAAAGCCCCTTCCATGCCGGCGGCCGCCACAATGACCCGCGCGTTCATAATGTCGTCGAGATGATCGAGCAGACGGTGCAGGCCGGAAACGCCGACGTCGTAAAGCCGATCCACCGTATTGCCGAGCATTTCAGCAGTCAGCGCCGCCTCTTCGGATACTGGCAGATCGCTGGTCCCGCCGGTCACCACCAAGATGCGGCCTTTGCCGGTCTTTTCAGGCATTTCGCCGACCTGGCCAAATCGCGCCAGCTCGTGGTAAATCATCGGGACTTCTTCGCAAATGCGCTGAGCCTTTTCCGGGCTCACCCGGGTGATCATGACGTTCTTCTGATGGTGCGACGTCATTTCTTTGACGATCCCGATAATTTGATCGGCCGTCTTGCCGGCACCGTAAATGACCTCCGGGATCCCCTGTCTCAAACCGCGGTGTGTGTCTATTTTCGCGTAACCGATATCCTGATAGGGCGCTTCTTTCAAATCCAGAACCGCCTGATCAATCGATATCTCCCCGGATTTCACCTGTTCGAGGAGCTTATAAACTTCCTTTTGATCCATAAACATCCCCTGCTTTATTTGGACTGTCTGATTTCATCCCGGAGTTCGTCAATCAGCTCCGAGGCTTTAATATTGTTGCGCATCAATTTGCTGTCGCATCGGTCGGTGATGGCCTCTGCTTCCACGCGATTGGACATGCTGGTCGTGTTGATGAGCACATTCAAATGGGCGGCGTTGAGTGCCGCCATGCAGAGCATCGCCGCAGCTGCCGCGTCGCTTTTCGCTAACTCGCTGCCCTTCCCTGCGACAGCTTCGATCGCGTCCAGCGCCTCTTCGCACAAATCCATGATTTTTTCAGGGACACCGCAGGCCGTGTACAACGCGGTTTCCAGCGTTTCCCGGTAGCGTTCCCGTTCAACTTCTGTGTCTTTCGGCATGCTGTACGCCTTGGCCAGCGGCCTAAAGGCCGCCGCATCCTCTTCGACACAGCTCAGCAGCTCGTCTTTGATGGCGCCGAGATCCTCAACCTTCTTCTGAAAATCAGCTTCGTGCTGTGCGTACTTTTTCTTGCCGATGCTTAAATTTAAATACATCATCCCGAGGGCAGACCCGAGGGCGCCGACCAGTGCCGCCGCACCACCGCCGCCAGGAACTGCTGATTTTGAGGCCAGAATATCCGCAAAAGACGCGCAGCTTCTTTGAATTAATTCTTTTTCTTCTGACAAAAACTATTCTCCAATCGTCACGCTTTATTAAGTTTTACTGCCGCAGTAATGACGTGCTTCGCCAAAATTGTAGATGTGATCCCGCTGACACCGCCCGGCGTCGGGGTCACCGCATCGACGATCGGCGCCACCTCATCGAGATCCACATCGCCGTAGAGCTTACCGTCCTGAAAGGTTGTCCCTACGTCGATGACGATCTGCCCGGGGCTGACGAAATCCTTTGTGACCATGTGGATGCGGCCCGTCGCCGCGATCAAGATCTCCGCGCCTCTGGCGACACCTGCTAAATCGCGGGTCCCGGTATTGCACATCGTCACTGTCGCACGCCGTTTGAGCAGTATACTCGCCAGAGGGCGGCCCACCACAATGCCGCACCCGATGATGACTACGCGCTTGCCGTACACGTCGATTTGATAATGGTCGAGCAATGCCATCACCGCCTCCGGCGCGCAGTACGCAAAGCCGTCCAATCTGCCGGACAAGGTGTCCGACAGATTCTGATCGGTTGCGCCGTCGACGTCCTTTTTCGGATCGATCGCTTGAATGACCCGCTTGTCGTCGTAACCCTCCGGCAGCGGCTGAAACAGCAGAATGCCGTGAACCGTCGGATCCTGATTGAGCGCCTCGATCTGTGCGATGACCGCCTCTTCTGACGGCTGGGGATCCAGCACGATGTTCTTGACGCCGATCCCGTACTTCTGCATTGTTTTCGTAGCACCCTTTTCGTAGGAAATGTCCGCGCCCTTGTGGCCGATGCGCACTGTCGCCAGAGTAGGCTTGATACCGCGGTCGGCCAAGGCTTTCAAATCCGACTGCCAGCTTTCCTGAATGCCGGCGTTCACGGCCTTTGCTGTGTACTCAACGGCCATCTTAGAACAGTCCCGTGATTTTGCCGGTTTCATCGACGTCAATGTTTTCTGCGGCCGGCACCTTCGGTAGCCCTGGCATCGTCATAATGTCGCCGGTCAGCGCGACGATAAAGCCAGCGCCCGAGGAGACCTTAATATTGCGGACAGTGATTCTAAAGCCCTTCGGTGCGCCAAGCAGAGACGCATCGTCTGAGAATGAGTATTGGGTTTTCGCCATGCAGATTGGCAGATTAGAAAAGCCGAGCGCTTCAAGCTGTTCCATCTGCTGACGGGCATCCGCAGTCAAATCGACGCCGTCTGCGTGGTAAATCTTCTTGGCAATGGCGTCGAGTTTATCTTCGATTGAATCGTTGGTGTCGTAGGCATATGAAAAATCGTTCGGTTCTTCACAGAGCTTGACCACTTCTTCGGCCAGCGCGATGCCGCCTTCTCCGCCTTTAGCCCAGACTTCGGATAAGACCGCGTTGACGCCGAGCTGCTTGCATTCCGCTTCGACCAGATCCAGCTCTGCCCTCGTGTCTGTCGGGAAAGCGTTGATCGCCACCACACAGGGCAGATGATAGACATCCTTAATATTCGCCACATGCTGAAGCAGGTTCGGCAGGCCTTTTTTGAGGGCGTCGAGGTTTTCTTCGTTGAGATCTTTGACCGCAACGCCGCCGTGGTGTTTGAGAGCGCGGACTGTCGCGACGACGACCACAGCACTCGGGTGGAGGCCAGCCGCGCGGCACTTGATATCAAAGAATTTTTCAGCGCCGAGGTCTGCGCCGAATCCGGCTTCCGTAATGGCGTAATCGCCTAAGTTCATCGCCATTCTCGTCGCCATGACACTGTTGCAGCCGTGGGCGATGTTGGCAAACGGGCCGCCGTGGATAAAGGCCGGTGTGCCTTCGAGAGACTGCACCAAGTTTGGTTTGAGGGCATCCTTCAAAAGCGCTGTCATTGCGCCCTGCGCCTTCAAATCTGCGGCGGTAACCGGCTTGTCGTCACGGGTGTAGCCGATAATCATCCGGCCCAAACGCGCCTTCAAATCCGGAATAGACGTTGCCAGGCAGAGCACCGCCATGATTTCTGAGGCGACGGTGATATCGAAGCCGTCTTCGCGAGGCACGCCGTTTTTCTTTCCGCCGAGACCGTCGACGATGTTTCTCAGCTGACGGTCGTTCATGTCTACCGCACGCTTCCAGGTGATTTTGCGCGGGTCGATGTTCAGTTCATTGCCCTGGTGAATGTGGTTGTCGATCATGGCCGCCAGCAGGTTGTTCGCCGCACCGATGGCGTGGAAATCGCCAGTGAAATGAAGGTTGATATCTTCCATCGGAATGACCTGCGCGTAGCCGCCGCCGGCCGCACCGCCTTTAATGCCGAATACCGGTCCGAGGGACGGTTCGCGAAGAGCGACCACGACGTTTTTCCCGATTTTTTTCATCCCATCTGCGAGGCCGATGGTCGTCGTCGTTTTGCCTTCGCCGGCTGGTGTCGGGTTAATCGCCGTCACGAGGATCAATTTGCCGTCTTCAGCTGGGTGATCCGTCAAATAATTGTAGTCAATTTTTGCCTTAATCGGTCCGTACTGTTCGACGTATTTCGGATCGATGTTCAGTGCATCGGCAATTTCGCTGATCGGCTTTGGCGTACAGCTCTGCGCAATTTCAATATCCGATTTGATTTTCATATTATCCTCCCATTTTGCTTTGATCATTTTCGAGTGAATACTTGTGTTTAGTCTATCATCGCAGGTAAGCGATGTCAATTCAATTCACCGGCGGTTTTCAGGCCAAACAAAGGCGTCGCCGAGCGCACGCCGTCTAAAATGGCCAGCCGAATCTGCTCCGCTGCAACCGCCGCAATGGCATCGAAATCCCCTTCGGTTTTGCCAGACGCCATGACAAAAATCGTGTCGCCGTCGCCAGACGTGTGTACCGGCGAAATCGCCCGAGCGTAGCCGTCGTGCGCAATCGACGCGATTTTCAGGCACTGCGCCTTGGTCAGCTTCGCGTTCGTCATCACGCAGGCAATGGTCGTGTTGCCTGGAAAGATTGGATGATCCCGCTTGACGTCCTCGAGCATTTCCTCGTATGTCGTTTTGCCAAAGTGTGCGCCGGATTCGTCGAGCAGCCCTGCAATTTTAGACTCGCCGTCGAACACGTCGCCGAGGGCGTTGACCGCCACAACCGCGCCGATTTGGAGATCCCCAAAGGCGGCTGTGCTCACGCCCTGCCCGCTTTTCATCATGCGCGCCGGCCCACGGTATTTGCCGACGGTCGCGCCGGTTCCCGCGCCGACATTTCCAGATAATAGTTTCTGATTTTTAAAGGCATTTTCAGCCGCGGCCCGGCCCATTGCGATATCCGGCCTGATTTTTCCGTCGCCGACCGGCAGGTCGAATAAGGACGCACCGCAGACGATTGGCACCTTGCCGTATCCCGTCTCAAACCCAATGTGCTTTTCCTCGAGAACCGCCATCACGCCCGAAGCCGCCGTCAGGCCGAAGGCGCTGCCGCCGGATAGGGTCACGCTGTGGATGGTCTGGACCATGTTCTCCGGCCTCAGCAGATCCGTTTCCCGGGTGGCTGGACCGCCGCCCCGGACATCCACACCGGCCGTGGCACCGTCCGGGCAGATGATCGCCGTCACGCCGGTTCCGGCCTTTTGATTTTCCGCTGTTCCGATTAAAAATCCATCGATTGGCATCATTTCACTCCTTTACAATTTACTGCTTTGCGTTTTATTTATTCTAACAAAAAAAGCAGCCGAAGCTGCTTAATTTTTTTAATGGACAACGCCCTGCAATTCGTTAACCTGCTTTCTCGGGTGCAGGCTCTGAATATGTTCGGCGATGTTCGCGGCGTGGTCGCCAACACGTTCCAAATCGACGAGCAGGTCGAAATAGATCGCAGATGAATTCACCTGACATGTACCTTCGGAAAGCCGCTTGATGTGCTTGTCCTTGTATTCGTCGGTCAGATCGTCGGAGCGTTCTTCTTCTTCGTAGATCTTCATACAGATGGCGTCGTCTTCGCTGTCAAGCGCTTCCTTGACGTGCTGGACAATCGAATAGGTCAGATCGAGCAGTTCCAAAAGTTCATTTCGGGCTGCTTCCGTCATTTTGACGTCTTTTTCGATTTTATCTTCCGCCAATTCGACAATATTTTCTGCGTGATCCCCGATGCGTTCGATATCGTGGGCAATCTGCAGGTAGCTGGCTAAACGGTCGTTTTCTTCCTGAGACACGTTTAAATTGGAGAGCCGTATCACGAAGTCGATAATCCCTTTTTCGTGTTCGTCGATGCGGTCTTCGCGCTGATACACCTTTTCGATCGCTTTTTCATCACCTTCGACCAAGGCTTTACCCGCGAGTTTCAAATTTTTTTCGGCCATTTCAGCCATGTGAACCAATTCTCTGCCGACTTGGCCAATGGCAACCGCTGGGTTGTTGAGCAGGCGGTCGTCCAGCTGAAGTCCCTTATCGCTTTCTTCTTCGTCGTCCTTGATATGCGTTTCCAGGAAGTTCACGAGCTTGTCGATAAACGGCAGCATCACAAACATGTTCGCGACGTTGAAGAACGTGTGGGACATAGCGATTTGTCTCGCAACGTTTGGAATTACTGCACCCGATGAGGTTTTCATCGTCCCGGAAATATCCACTAGGAATTGATAAATCGGGTTGACCGGCAGCACCGCATTAAAGATCGCGAGCAGTGTCATGACCCAAATCGCGCCGAAGATATTGACACTCAAGTGAATGATGGCCGCGTTTTTAGCCGCTTTAGACGTACCGATACTCGACAGCAGTGCCGTCACACAAGTCCCGATGTTGGTGTCGATCATCATCGGGATACAAATTTGAATCGCGGCCGTTCCCGATACATCTGCAAAAATACCGGAAATCGCCAGCGCCTGCAGCATGGCCAGTGTCGCGCCGGAGCTCTGCATGATCCCAGTGATGACTGTCCCGATCAGAAGGCCTAAAATCGGGTTGCGCCCGTAGGTAATGAGCCATCTCTTGAAAACCGGATTGTCTTTGAGCGGTTCCATCGTGCTGCTCATCGTCGAAATTCCGAAGAAGAGAATCCCGATCCCAAGTAAAATCGTACCGATATCCCGGGTCTTTTTCTTATTCCCAAAGACGGACATGACCGTGCCAATTCCGATCAAAATCGGCGCGATGGCATCGAAATTGAACGCGATGAGCTGAGCCATCACAGTCGTCCCGATGTTCGCTCCGAGAATAATGCCGGCAGCCTGGGTTAAGTTCATCAGCGATGCGTTGACAAAACCGACCACCATAACCGTCGTCGTACTCGAGCTCTGAACCATGATCGTGACGACGATCCCGCAGATAATGGCTTTAAAGCGGTTGCTCGTCAATACCTCGAGCAGATGCTTCATGCGGTCGCCCGCAACAACCTTCAGGCTGTTGCTCATAATCTGCATCCCGTAAATGAACAGACCTAACCCGCCGATCAAGCCTACTATAATCTCAAACATACGCACTCCTTCAGCTTATTATTTAATATTGATATTCAATTTCGCAAATGGTCTCTTTTTATTTTATCACGTGCAAAATGTAAAATCTATATAAAGATAGTGTAAAGTATCTCAGAAAACCATCTAGCAATTTATCACAATCGCTATTTTGAGTCAATTGCTATGATTAACTAATTTCCAAAAAATAAAACTGCGGAATAAGATCAAGTGTGATAGAATATTAAAATATTAACAAATTGAATTGTAAAAATCAGGAGGATTACACATGTCGCAGTTCACTATGAACGAAATCGTCAGTCTGGCCAAAATGCGCGGCATCGTTTTTCCAGGTTCGGAAATATACGATGGTCTAGCCAATAGTTGGGATTACGGCCCGATTGGCGTTGAAATGAAAAATAACGTCAAACGCGCTTGGTGGAAAAAATTTGTCCAGCAGTCTCCCTACAACGTCGGCTTGGATGCCGCCATACTGATGAACCCGAAAACCTGGGTCGCTTCTGGCCACGTCGGTGGATTCAACGATCCGCTGATGGACTGCAAGCACTGCAAGTCCCGCTTCCGCGCTGACAAGCTCATCGAAGATTATTTCAAGGCGCACGGTGAAGAAGTCGTCGTCGACGGCTGGTCCAACGAAAAGATGGAAGCTTTCATCAAAGAAAAAGAAATTCCTTGCCCGGAATGCGGAAAATCTGACTTCACCGAAATCCGTCAGTTCAACCTGATGTTCAAAACCTTCCAGGGTGTCACGGAAGACTCCACCTCTCAGCTCTATCTGAGACCGGAAACCGCCCAGGGGATTTTCGTCAACTTCAAAAATGTTCAGCGGACGACCCGCAAACGCGTCCCATTTGGGATTGGTCAGATCGGGAAATCCTTCAGAAACGAAATCACGCCGGGAAACTTCATTTTCAGAACCCGCGAATTCGAACAGATGGAACTTGAATTCTTCTGCGAACCGGGAACCGATTTAAAATGGTTCGCTTATTGGAAGGATCAGTGCAAAAAATGGCTGGCTGATCTTGGCATGACCACAGAAAATCTGCGCTTCCGCGATCACTCTCCGGAAGAACTCTCCCATTACTCCAACGCGACAACCGACGTGGAATACAAATTCCCGTTCGGCTGGGGCGAACTCTGGGGCATCGCCGACCGCACTGACTTCGACTTGACCCAGCACCAGAACGTATCCGGCAAAGACATGCGTTATCAGGATCCTGTCTCACACGAAAAATACATCCCGTACGTCATCGAACCATCACTCGGGGCAGACCGGATGTTCCTCGCCTTCCTCTGCGACGCACTGCAGCACGAAGAGCTTGAAAACGGCGATACCCGTACGGTCATGAAGATTCATCCGTTCCTGTCCGCCTACAAAGCCGCTGTTCTGCCGCTCTCAAAGAAGCTTGCTGATCAGGCTGAAGCTGTGTACACCGACCTCGCTCAGTACTTCAACGTCGACTACGACCAGACTGGCAGCATCGGCAAACGCTACCGCCGTCAGGACGAAATCGGCACCCCGTTCTGCATTACCGTCGATTTCGACACCCAGGAAGACCATTCTGTAACCGTCCGCGACCGCGACACCATGGAACAGGTCAGAATGCCGATCGACCAGGTTAAAGCTTACATCGAAGAACACATCAAATTCTAATTTCAATTTCACTTCTGCCCATCGAGAACTTTTCTCGATGGGCTTTTTTCTTAATGATTTGTAATTTCGTTGTTGCCTTTTTTGTAAAAGGTGTTATAATAAAGCTGGAATTATAAATGTAATCGTAATACATTGATTGAGTAAAATTTAGTGCTAAAGGAGGTTTTCTGATGTCACATTATTTACTTCTCATTCCGATTTTTGGTCTTATCGCATTAATCGTCGCGTTCTGTTACGCTGCGTGGATCGATAAGCAGGATGCAGGCAACGACCGTATGCAGGAAATTGCCTCCGCGATCAGTGAAGGCGCCCACGCCTTTCTATTCTCTGAATACCGCATACTGATCGTCTTTGTGGCCGTCTTATTCGTATTGATCGGCGTCTTTCTTGGCAACTGGCTCACTGCTGTCAGCTTCATCGTCGGCGGCTTGTTCTCGACGCTGGCTGGGTATTTCGGCATGAATGTCGCGACAAAGGCGAACGTAAGAACCACCAATGCGGCCAAGGAAAAAGGGATGTCACAGGCGCTTAAAATTGCCTTTTCGGGCGGTTCTGTCATGGGCCTCTGCGTGGCAGGCTTCGGTGTTTTCGGTGTCAGTCTGATTTACATTCTGACAAAGAATGTCGATGTGCTGGCCGGCTTTAGTCTCGGCGCTTCCTCGATTGCGCTTTTCGCCAGAGTCGGCGGCGGCATTTACACCAAAGCGGCAGATGTCGGCGCGGACCTCGTCGGCAAGGTCGAAGCCGGTATTCCGGAAGACGACCCGCGCAATCCAGCAGTCATCGCGGACAACGTCGGCGATAATGTCGGTGACGTCGCCGGGATGGGCGCCGATCTGTACGAATCCTACGTCGGCGCACTGGTTTCCGCTTTGACCCTCGGTGTCGTGCTGTATCAGCTTAAAGGGATTGTTTTTCCGCTTCTTTTAGCCGGACTCGGGCTGCTCGCTTCCATTATCGGCACCCTCATCGTCCGCACCAGCCGAAATAAAAATCCGCAGCGCGCGCTGCAGACCGGGACCTACGTCTCAAGCGGACTCATTATCGTCATTTCCTTTATTCTCAGTAAATTGTTCTTCGGCGGCTTCAAACAGGCGATTGCCATCGTCTCCGGGCTCGTCGTCGGTGTGCTGATCGGCTTACTCACCGAATATTACACCTCTGATGAATATCAGCCCGTCCGCGAAATCGCAGAAGAATCTGAAACCGGTGCCGGTACGACCGTCATCAGTGGGATTGCTGTCGGCATGAAGTCCACTGCTTTTCCAATTCTGTTAATCTGCGTCGCGATCTTTATCGCCTACCAGACGGCAGGGCTCTACGGCATCGCTCTCGCAGCTGTCGGGATGCTTTCCACCACCGCAATTACGGTCGCCGTCGACGCCTACGGCCCAATCGCCGATAACGCAGGCGGCATCGCGGAAATGTCCCACTTGGACGAATCGGTTCGCGATACGACAGACCGCCTCGACTCCGTCGGCAATACTACCGCGGCTATGGGCAAAGGTTTCGCGATCGGTTCAGCTGCCCTGACTGCTCTCGCGCTCTTTGTCTCCTACGCGCAGGCGGTCCATCTGAAATCCATCGATATTTTGAACAACCGCGTCACCATCGGCCTGCTCATCGGCGGCATGCTGCCGTTCCTGTTCTCCGCCTTCACGATGTCTTCGGTTTCTAAGGCGGCGTTCAAAATGATTGAAGAAGTCAGACGTCAGTTCCACGAAATGCCCGGCATCCTTGAAGGCACCACCCGCCCGGATTACAAGACCTGTGTCGGCATCGCGACCAATTCTGCGCTGAAACAGATGCTCGTTCCCGGCATTATGGCTGTTGCTTCCCCGATTGTCATCGGCCTGCTCCTTGGCCCGGATGCCCTTGGCGGCTTACTCTGCGGCGCACTGGTTTCCGGCGTTGCCATCGCGATCTTTATGGCCAACTCCGGCGGCGCCTGGGATAACGCGAAGAAATACATTGAATCGGGCGCTCACGGCGGAAAGGGCAGCGAAGCCCACAAGGCGGCCGTTGTCGGCGATACCGTCGGCGATCCGTTCAAAGACACTTCCGGCCCGTCGATCAATATTCTGATCAAGCTCATGACCATTGTTTCCCTCGTTTTCGCACCGCTCATCGCTTCAATCGGCGGTTTGCTATAAATTTTTTCTTTTCGCAGCCGAGCAATCGGCTGTTTTTTTCGTTCAAAAGCCTATTTTGTTTTGAATTCGTCAAATTTCGCTTTAAAAATAATTAAAAGTATTGCATTTTACCCTTTACGCATTATACCTATGGGGGTATAATGAAACCAACAAATGAGCATACGTTCATGTTTTAAATTTAGGAGGTCAATCTCATGTCAGTAAAATCCAATATTTTAAAAATCGGCGGCGGCATCTTAGTTGGTGCTTTTGGCGGCAAATTCCTTAAAACGAAAGCAGCAAAATCTGCGGGCGTGCACATCATTGCCGGTGCCAAAATCGCAGGCAACACGATCAAAGACGGCTTTGAAAAATGCCAGGCCAGCTGCAGCAACGCGGCCGCAGAAGCGGATGTCATCAAAGAAAAACATTTCACCAAAAAGGATGAAAATTACCGCGAAAAAATCAAAGCTGAATACGAAGCGATCAAACCAGCCTACGAAAAAATTGTAGAAGAAGAAAATCAAAACGCTGACGCGTAAGTCTGTATTTTGCGTATTCTGAAAGGATGCTGTTTTGATTTATCGCATTATTCAGCGAACGCCCAATCGGTTTCATTTGGATTTGATGCAGCGGCGTCTGAGTGAAACCGAAGCGGACGTTCTCTACTACACACTGATCGAACTTCCCGGCATCGAAAATGTCAAAGTTTATCAGCGCACGGCACAGCTCGCTGTGCGCTACGTCGGCGTTGAATCGGCCATTCTCGATTACATTTCCGATATGGACCTTTCTGACCCGGCGCTGCAGGACAACGTGCCGACCATTTCGGCCAGAGCCACAAACGAAATGTACAAGAATAAAATTCTCAACAAGGTTATGCTCCGAATCGGGAAATGGCTCTTCCTCCCGCTGCCGATCCGCACCGTTGTGACCATCTATCAAGCCGTTCCTTTTGTCTGGCGCGGCCTAAAGGATTTGTTCAACAAAAACGTTTCTGCGGAAATCATCCACGCGGCGGCCGTTCTCGCTGCACTGCTGACCGGCGAATTCGATACCGCAGCGTCGGTCGTCTTCCTGACCGAAATCGGCGACATTCTCGAAGAATGGACGTACAAAAAGTCGGTCGACGATTTAGCGCAGTCTCTATCTCTCAACGTCGAAAAGGTCTGGAAAGTCGCGGACGACGGCACTGTGTCGCAAGTTTCCCTGAACCATATGCACAACGGCGACCGCTTCAAGGTCACGATGGGCAACATGATTCCCCTCGACGGGAAGGTCGTTTCCGGCGAAGCGATGGTCAATCAGGCCGCACTGACCGGCGAACCGCTGGCGGTGCGCAAGCACGACGGGGTCATCGTCTACGCCGGAACGGTGCTCGAAGAGGGCGAACTCATCGTCGAGGTCCGTTCCTCCTCTGGCGAAACCCGGTACGACAAAATCGTCAATATGATCGAAAATTCCGAAAACCTCGCGGCATTGACTCAAATGAAAGCCGTGTCTGTCGCCGACCGCCTGGTCCCCTGGACCTTTGGCGCGTCACTGCTCGCCTTTGTGCTGACCCGCAACGTGATGAAGGCTGCGTCTGTTTTGATGGCAGACTTCTCGTGCGCAGTCGAGGTGGCCATGCCTATCGCCGTGCTTTCAGCCATGCGCGAAGCCGGCAAGCACGACATTACCGTCAAGGGCGGCAAATTCCTCGAAGCCATCTCTGAAGCCGACACCATCGTCTTCGACAAAACCGGAACGCTGACGCGGGCGACACCGGTCGTTCAAGAGATTGTCACCTTCGACGGGCAGGATCCCGACGAAATGCTGCGCATCGCGGCCTGTCTCGAAGAACAGTTCCCGCACTCTCTGGCCAACGCTGTGGTTCGCGCTGCGAAGGAAAGAGGCCTTTCACATTACGACATCAAAACCAAGGCTGAATACATTGTCGCCCACGGCATCGCATCTAATATCGGCGAAGACCGCGTCGTCATCGGCTCCTACCATTTCGTCTTTGAAGATGAAGGGGTCACCTTTGAAAACGAAGCCGACCGGGCGCGCCTAGGTGAAATTCCCGCGGAATACTCTCACCTCTACATGGCCATCGGCGGCAAACTCGTCGCGGTCATTGCCATCTCTGACCCGATCAAAGAAAACACACCGGACGTCATTCGCGATCTGAAGGCCGCTGGCTTTAAGAACATTGTCATGATGACAGGCGACAGCGAAAAGACGGCGAAGGCCATCGCTGCCCAGGCCGGCATCACGGAATATTACTCCGAAGTGCTGCCGGAAGATAAGGCCCATTACGTCGAAAAGATCAAGGACCGGGGCGAAAAGGTCATCATGATTGGCGACGGCATCAACGATTCGCCGGCCCTCTCCGCTGCCGACGTCGGCATCGCCATTAAAGAAGGGGCCGACATCGCTCAGGAAATTGCTGACGTCACGATCTCAGGCTCCGACCTGAACCAGCTAGTCAATCTGAGAAGACTCTCAGACAAGCTGATGAAGCGTATGCATTCGACCTACGTCATCGGCAACGTCTTAAACGGCGCGATCCTGGTCTTCGGCATCAGCGGCCTGATTGTGCCGAGAATCGGCGCGGTGCTTCACAACGCCTCAACCATCGGATTGTGCCTCAGAAATATGCAGGACCTCTCAGCCTCTGAAGAAGATGCGCCTGAGACAGTGTCCCTGCCGCAGCCTTCTGTCGCGTAAACAAAGGCTGAACGCTTTTACAGCTTTGTCTCAATAGGACGGAGCTGTATTTTTTTGTGCCTGTTTATGATAAACTGAAGTAAAATCCACACGAAAGGTCTTCTTTATGATCCATTTTCCCAACGAACATCTCGATCTTGAATGCTTAGACACCCGCGAAACCGTCGCAGAGGCCTGCGCCAGAGCCGGCCATCCCCTCGATCTGGTCTGCGGCGGGACGGGGCGCTGCGGGCAGTGCAAGATTCTCATCAAAAATCACGGCATCACGCTGGAAGTGCTGGCCTGCCAATATCCCGTTTTTGACGAGATGGAAATTCTGACCGGCGCCGAAGCTCGTCAGCAGATTCTCGACCGTCACGTCGATTTTGATCCGCTGATTCTGGATCCGCCAGTCCGTTGTTTTCCTGTCAGCTTCGAAAGCCTTAATCTGCAGAATGCCAACGCCTTCCTCGGCTCCATCAACGCGGTGCTGCCCCTCGATTTGACCTGCGGCAATCCCGATATTTTAATTGACGGCTTCGAGGCTGTGCGCAAAACCCCCGTTCCGATCGTCGACGTCATCGCGGCCGTGCACGAAACCGACCCGTCCGCCTTTGTCGCCCGATCCGGCACGCTCCTCGGCGTCACCCCAGAAACAGACGGATTTCCTGAATACGGCGCCGCCTTTGACGTCGGCACGACCACTGTCGTCGGCTATCTGTACAACCTCGAAAGCGGTGATTTGTGCGCAACAGCCTCAGCTAAAAACCGCCAGGCCGCTTACGGCGCCGACGTCATCTCCCGAATCGCAGCTGCCGATGACGGCAAGCTCACCGCCCTCAACGACGCGGTCTGTGAAACCCTTGCCGATTTGATCCAGGAACTTTGTCAGAAAGGCGGATCTCTGGACAAGCATCAGATCATCTCCGTCGTCTGCTGCGGCAACACGACGATGCTGCATCTGCTCGCCGGCATCTCGCCCAAATCCCTCGGCGCAGCGCCCTTTGTCTCGCAGATCGACGCCCCGATTGAAGGGCCGGCCAGTCGTTGGCACCTCGACCTTCATCCCGCCGCGCAGATGACGCTGCTGACGCCGATTGCGTCCTATATCGGCTCGGATACCAGCGCGCTGCTCGCGGCGCTGCCCCGCCGAAAGGAAACCCGCCTCGTCATCGACCTCGGGACAAATGCGGAAATCGCCGTCGGACAAAACGGCCATTACACCGTCTGTTCCGCCCCCTGTGGGCCAGCCCTCGAAGGTGACGGCCTCACGATGGGCATGCGCGCGGCTGACGGCGCAATCGAAAAAACCGTCTACGACCCGGGCACAAAGCGCTTTCACTGCCAAATGATCGGCGATCCGCCGGCCACCGGGCTCTGCGGTTCGGGCGTGATTGACACCATCGCGGCGCTGCTGGACAGCGGTCTTATCAAACCTGACGGCAGTTTCATCTCAGACGAGGCTGCAGCAGCGCATCCCAATGGCAGCCGTCTGACCCGCTCGGGAAAAATCCGGCAGTTCGTGCTGCTCACCTCGGAAGAAAACAACGGGGCTCCAGCGGTCGTGCTTTCTCAAAAAGACATCCGCGCGATCCAATTGGCCAAAGCTGCGATTCAAACCGCCGTCGACCTGCTGTTAAAAGCGGCGTCCCTTTCCATCGAGGATATTGACACGATTTATCTCGCCGGCGCTTTCGGCAATTATATTTCGGTCACCTCCGCGCAAAAGATCGGCCTTCTCCCGACCGGTCGGATGAAAATCGTCCCCGTCGGCAATGGCGCGGGCTCTGGCGCGATCCACTGCCTGCTTTCCACTGAAGCCAAAAAACAAACCGAAGCGATGGCCGGGCAGTGCACCGTCATCAACCTCACCAATGACGCCGAATTTAACACCCAGCTCGTCGCCAACACCGTTTTATCGCCGCGATAAAAAAATGCAGTGGATTGCGTTCTGCGATCCACTGCATTTTTATTTTTCTAGAATTTCAAATCTTCTATTACGCGGGCTGCTGGCTCTTTTTATGATGGGTCAGGCCCATATGATTGGCCAGTTTGTACAGACGGTCCACAACGGCCAAGGTCACTGCGGCGCCGAGGCCGACCTGAACGAGATTGCCCGGAATCGAAGAAACCGGTGCGACCCAGTTGCCGTAAATAATACCTTCGGCGATGTAGTAGCCGACGATTTTAATCGCGCAGGCGGCAATAAGCGCCAGCACGTAGTGGAGATAATCGTGATGATTTTCGCAAATCGCGCCAACCGCAATGCCCATCAAACCGCAAATCACAAAGGTAAAGGGTGCCCAGGCTGTCCAGCCGCCCAGCAGGTCGAAAAGTCCCATACCGACGCCGCCGGCCAAGCCACCGACGCGTTTACCGAAAATAATCGCACCGATGAAAAGAGGAATATTGCCCAAATGGACCAGTCCGCCATTAGCGGCAATCGGCAGACGTACATTAATAAAGGTAAATACATAGGTCAGCGCAATAAAAGCAGCTGTGATGACTAAATCGTGTAATTTCGTATTTTTCATAAGTTGCTCCTTTGTCTCTCTTAGTCTGCCTCTATTATCGCCCATTAAATTCCTCGGTAAAAGATTCAATCCGCACTCATTTTTTAAGGTCAGTCTTTCGGCAAAAAGGCCAATCTGACCTGATTGACCCTATTATTATTTTGCTTAAGGCCCTTATCAATTGCCATTTTATAAGAAGCGCCTATTCCTGCTGCCGTCTACTATATGCGCTGCGTGATGTCCCTTGTCGTCATATGCCTCTGCCAGAACGCGACCGCATGATCAACCCAGCCTTCAGCCACCGTGCCTTCTCCAAGACCAAACCCATGGTAAAGACCTTTAAATCTGAATAAATTTAGAATTCATTGCATTGTCCTCTTACTCATTATTCATTTTTATTTGATGATTCAATTTTATGGCGGGTTTTCTAAAAAGTACAATATCAAATCGTAAAAGCAGATTGCACTCAGCGCATACTCGAGACGAAATGTCAAAATCATAAAAAATCCCTTTTTCGTAAAAATCATCACAATTCACGAAAAAGGGATATCTTTTATATTATTTTGTCAATTCAAACTGCGCGTTGTAGAGCTTGGCGTAAAAACCGTTTTTCGCGAGCAGGCTTTTGTGATTGCCCTGCTCGACGATTTGGCCGTCCCGCATCACAAGAATGATGTCCGCGTCGCGGATCGTCGACAGCCGGTGCGCGACAATGAAACTGGTCTTGCCCGTCATCAATTTGTCGAAGGCCGCCTGAATCTTGAGCTCTGTACGGGTGTCGATGTTGGACGTGGCTTCGTCGAGAATCAGCATCGGGGGATCGACCAGCATGACTCTAGCGATGCAGAGCAGCTGCTTCTGCCCTTGGCTGAGGTCGCCGTCGTCAATGACCGTATCCAGCCCCTTCGGCATCTGATGAATAAAGGTATCGCAATGAGACGCCGCCGCGACCTGCCAGATTTCGTCATCTGACGCGTCCGGTTTGCCAAAGGCGATGTTGTCCCGAACGGTGCCGTGCATCAGCCAGGTGTCCTGAAGCACCATGCCGAAATTCTGTCTGAGGGACGATCTGGAAACCGCGTACACGTTTTGATCGTCGATCGCGATGGTGCCGCTGTCCGCGTCGTAAAAGCGCATCAATAAATTGATCAGCGTCGTTTTACCGCAGCCGGTCGGCCCGACAATAGCGATACGCGTGCCGGGCTTCGCCTGAAGGGAAAAATCCTGAATCAATTTTTTGGACGGATCGTAGCTGAAATACAAATTATTGATATCGATTTTCCCCGATGCCTTCGGCAGGGCCTTTTCCGGGTCCGGCGTTTGAGGCGGGGCGTCGATAAATTCAAGAACCCGGGCCGCGCAGGCAAGGGCGTTTTGAAATTCGGTTACGACGCTCGAGATGTCGTTGAAGGGTTTCATGTACTGGTTCGCGTAAGTCAGAAGGGCCGCCAGTCCGCCGACTGTCAGTGCCCCGCCCGGCACGGTAAACGCACCGATTAAGGCCACAAAGGCGTAAATGATGCCGTTGACAAAGCGGGTGGACGGATTGGTCAGGCTCGAGTAAAAAACGGCCTGCTGGCTGTATTGCTGCATTTCCCGGTTGACTTCGGCGAAACGGGCCGATCCCCGTTTTTCGTACCCGAAGGCCTTCACCACCTTTTCGCCGCCTATCAATTCTTCGATCAGCGAAGTTTGGCGTCCCCGCGTGTCGCTCACATTTCTGAACATCGTAAAGGAGCGGGACGCGATAAACCGCGCCACGAGAAAGCTGACCGGCGTCATCGCGACGACAAAAAGCGTAATTGGCACGTTGATGCTGAGCATGAAGCCAATGGTCACCGCGATCATCACAATGCCGGAGAACAGCTGCGTCAGCCCGAGGAGCAGGCCATCTGAAAGCTGGTCCACATCGGTAATGACCCGGCTGACAATGTCGCCGGACGGGTGGCTGTCGAGATAAGACAACGGCAGGTCCTGAATTTGGCGGATCGCCCGGGCCCGAATGTCCCGAACCACACCGTAGGACAATTTATTGTTGACCAAATTCATGATCCAGGTCGCCGCGCTGGCGATGAGCACAGCCACCCCGACGCGCACGGCGATATGGGCGATCAGTGCGAATTTGACGTGTCCTTTGCCAATAATGCCGTCAATCATCCGGCCAAACAAAATTGGAATGTAAAGCTGAAGCACGACGCTCACCGCCGCCGTCACCAGAGACAAAATAAGCAGCACCTTGTAACGCGCCACGTAATTCAGCACTTCCTTGAGCGTCTGCCAGCTCTTCGAATCTTGATTCTTCTTTTTCATCTGATCATGCCTCCTGTGCTGTGGCGTTATCCGCGCCGTCTTCCTTTGGAAATTGCGAGTAATAAATTTCCTGATAAACCTGATTGTGTGCGAGCAGTTCTTCGTGCGTGCCCTGCCCGACAAGCTGTCCTTGATCCAAAACGAGAATCTGATCGGCGCTCATGACGCTGGCCGTCCGCTGAGAGACAATAAACACCGTCATGTCGCGGTGCAGGCTGTGAATGGCCTGACGAAGGGCCGCGTCCGTCGCAAAGTCCAAGGCGCTGGCGCTGTCGTCCATGATCAAAATTTCAGGCTTTCTCACCAGCGCCCGCGCAATCGTCAGACGCTGCCGCTGGCCGCCGGAAAGGTTGTGTCCGTTCTGCTGAAGGTGAAAATCGAGGCCCTCTGGCTTTTGATCGACCACATCCTTCACTTGAGCCGTCGCGAGGGCGCGGTTCATTTCGTCGCTGTCCGCATCCGCTTTCCCCCAGCTCAAATTATCTCGGATGGAGCCTTCAAATAACGTGACGCGCTGGGGCACAAAGCCGATTTTTTCGTTGAGCTTCCCTTTGGGGTAATCCCGAACGTCTTCCCCGAACACCGTCACCGCGCCGTCTCCCGCGTCGTAAAACCGCGGAATCAAGCTTACAAGCGTCGATTTGCCGGAGCCTGTCCCGCCGATAATCCCGACGGTTTCGCCTTTTTTCGCCTTAAAGCTGATGTCACTCAAAGCCGGCGCCCCGCCGTTTTCGTAGGTAAAGGTCACGTGATCGAAGACCACCGCTGTATCGTTCGCATCTGTGCCGTCTGCCCAATCCTTCGGGAAAGCCATACCCGGTTTGATTTCAAAAACCGATTGGATCCGTTCGGCGCAGGCGATGGAACGGTTAATCAGCACGATCAACTGCGCCAACTTGATCAATTCGATGATCATCTGCGCCATATAATTGTACAGCGCGACGACCTGGCCCTGTTGAATGCCGCCCATGTTGACGCGGATCGCGCCTACCTGAATCAGCACAATCGTCGCGATATTGACAATGGCGTAGGTTAACGGATTGAGCGCCGCCGACCATCTGCCAACCTTTTCATTCCAGCGCGTCAGCGCGTCGTTGTTATCGTCAAAGGCCTTGACCGCATCCTTTTCCTGGCCAAAGGCCCTCACCACGCGCACACCGGTCAAATTTTCACGGGTGCTGCCGAGGAGCCGGTCCAGCTTTTTCTGAACGCGACGGAACATCGGAATCGAAACGCGCATAATGCCGAAAACGACCAGACTCAAAATCGGAATGGCCACGACAAAGACGAGGGCGCATTTCACATCGATCGTAAAGGCCATAATCATCGAGCCCAGCACGACGATCGGGCTTCTGAGCAGAAGTCTGAGCGCCATGTTCAACCCGTTTTGAACCTGCTGCATATCGCTGGTCATACGCGTGATCAGCGTATCCGTGCCGACCTGATCCAATTCGCTGTAGGAAAATTTTTGAATGTGATCAAACAGTCCCTGACGCATGTCGGTCACGCAGCCGACGCTGGAACGCGCCGCAAAAAACTGCGCGGTAATGCTGCTCGCCAGCCCCGCCACGGCCAGCAACAGCATCACGATCACCATGTGCACGATATAGGAGTGATTGTCTTGGGCGATACCCACATCGATAATTCGGGCCACAACCAGCGGCACCAGCAAATCAAAAAACGCCTCCAATAATTTGAAGGTCGGCGCCAGAATCGCGTCACGCCGATAGTCTTTCAAATACTCAAACAATTTCTTCATAAGGTCCCCTTCCTTTCGTGATTTTATGATATCATGAAAAAACCATATGAATTATATTGAATAATTTAATAACCATATCGATAATGTATATAAGGAGAAACGATGGATATTCGTCAACTTCAATATTTTACAGCAGTCGTTGAAAACGGCACAATCTCGGAAGCAGCGCGCAAGTTGCACATTTCTCAGCCTCCGTTGTCTACACAAATCAAAGCGCTGGAATCGGAATGCGGTGTGACGCTCTTCGAACGCGGCGCCAGACACATTGCTTTGACAGAGGCCGGCCGTCTTTTGTATCGACGCGCCGTTCAAATTCTCGAGATGGAAAAGGCCGCCGAAGCGGAAATGCAGAATCTGCGCACCGGCAAGCAGGGCTCCATCCGCATCGGGCTGATCTCTTCCTGCGCTTCAAAAGAACTTTTCAACGGCATTCAGACCTTTCATCAGCACTACCCCGGTGTCGTCTTCGACGTCATGGAAAGCAATACCTTTGATCTGCTCGCCCAACTCGACAACAGCCGCATTGAGCTCGCAGTCATCCGCACTCCCTACCATCGTCAGGATTTGGAAGCCTTAACGTTGAGAAAAGACCCCTTTGCCGCCGTCGCGACTTCTGCGCTTTTCGCGAATCATCTGAAAGCGTGCTCCCAAATTAAAATCGAAGACCTGCGCGATTGTCCGCTGATCCTCTACAGAAGGTGGGAAAACGCGATCCGTCAGGTCTTTCAACAGACTCAGATCGTTCCGAATATCGTCTGCATCAACGACGACGCGCGAACATCACTCCAGTGGGCCGCCTCTGGAATTGGCGTAGCGCTGGTGCCCCTTTCCATCGCGACGTCTTTCTCAGACTTAAAGGCAGCGCCCCTTGAGACGCCGGCACTGGACTCGGAGCTGCGCCTGGTTCGGCGGAAAAACGCGCCGATTTCCCAAAACGCTTATCATTTCTTTGAGCTTTTCGAGGCGCAAAATAAAAAAAGATCTTAACGACGCTGTCATCGGGCCGTTAAGATCAAGCGATAAAAATATTATTGAATCGGATTATTTTTCTCAAATTGTTCGAGATAATGCTGCGCTTTACGGTATTTTTCGACGCGTTTCCGCGCCGAGGCGTCTATTTTTTCGAGGCGGGTGAGGTCCTGATTGTGGGCCAAATCGGCGAGCTTCACGCGCCTAGCAGCCGCATTGAGCGCCAATTTTTCAATGTAGTCAAAATAACTCTGCCCCTTCTGACGGGTCAACAGCGCCACCGCATCGACGACAGTCTCTGGATAACCTGATTTTCTTAAATCATCCAAGCTCACCGCACCATCCTCTACAACATCGTGAAGCAGCGCCACCGTCGTCGCAATTTCGTCGCTCATCTGTTCCGCGACGTGCCACGGGTGAAAGACGTAGGGCACACCGCCCTTGTCCCGCTGGTTTTGGTGCACTTGAAACATCAGCACCATCGCTTTTTTCGTCATCGGTGTGTAAATCATCTTACTTCTCCTCGTCTATTAAACAAAAAAGGATTCATTCGTAAACAAATGAATCCATGCGTTCCGACTGACCTGGTCTTTGCCCCCACACCCGCCAGCTGGGAGTTTCGCCTGATATCATCTCACTTTTCCTCCTCTCGGCTTTTTGCCGGCTGGACTTACATCTAGGTCGCACCATGATCGATTATTATATTATTAAATACCTTACGTGGATCGTTTTGCCTGCGACTGGCCTCGACTTGCAACCACAGCTCGGAACACTTTCATTATAAAAAATATTGAGATTTCTGTCAATCAGCGTCAGCCCGTTCATCCTGAACGATTTTGATCATCAACGCGTTTTCAACCCGGCGGCGTTCGATTTCACAGGACACTTCGTAGGGCTTCATCACAGTGTGATTGAAATTCCACGCGTTCGCATGACAGCCGCCGCCGCAGAAATAACGGCACCAGCAGTCCCGGCACGACGGCTTGTTGAGCAGCCCCGCTTCCATGAACTGATCTTTGATTTCCGGCTTGGTGATGCCTTCATCGACGTTGCCCATGATAAATTCCGGCTGACCAACAAATTGGTGGCAGGGGTAAATATTGCCCTTTGGCGTCACCGCGACGTAATCTCGGCCTGCGCCGCAGCCGGAAAGGCGCTTGTACACGCAGGGGCCGCCGTTTAAATCGACCATAAAGTGATAGAACAGGTAATCCACGCCTTCGTCCTTTTGATTCAAATAAGCAATGGCCAGTCTGTCGTATTCCTTCTTGATCGCGTCGACATCTTCTTCCAGAATCGCGTAAGGCTTGGACGCGTCCGTCACCACAGGCTCCACTGAAATACTCTTGAAACCTTTCTTCGCTAAATCCTCGACGTCCCGTCCGAAGTCTAGATTGTTTTTCGTGTAGGTGCCGCGGACGTAATATTCCCCGCCGCTCGCTTCGCGGATGTCGCACATTTTTTTGATGTGGTTGAAAATGATATCGTAGGAGCCCTTGCCGGAAACCGTCGGCCGCATCCGATCGTTGACTTCTTTGCGCCCGTCAAGGCTCAACACGACGTTGCCCATATTTTCGTCGATCCATTTCATGTTTTCATCGTTCAAAAGCATGCCGTTGGTCGTCATCGTAAATTTGAATTTCTTGTTTTTCGGCCCTTCGAGACTCCGGCCGTAAGCGACCAGGCGCTTGACGACGTCGAAATTCATCATCGGTTCGCCGCCGAAGAAGTCCACTTCCAGATTGTGGCGGTTCTTGGACTGCGCGACCAGAAAATCCAGCGCCTTTTTCCCGACTTCGTAGGGCATCACTTCGCGCTTGCTGTTAAAATCGCCCTGAGAAGCGAAGCAGTATCTGCATCTTAAATTGCAGTCGTGGGCCACGTTCAGACACATCGATTTAATCAGGTCGTAGTTCTTGTACACCATCGGATCGTAATCGTCTGGCGCGTAGAGCATGCCCTGATCTTCCAGCTCGTGCAGCTCTTCGAGGACTTCCTCGATGTCGGCCTTCGCGTAGGTGTCCTGCCATTTTGCGATCACTTCGCTGTCGGGCTTTTCGTGGTAATCGTCTAAAATATCGTAAGTCATGCGGTCGATATTGAAAAGCGATTCGCTGGCCACGTCGAGGACAATGTAATGGTCGTTGAGATAAAACTTGTGAATTTGAGAATGTGTATTTTTCATATTTTTCTTTAGTAAAAAAACAGGCAGGCTTAGCGCCTGCCCGTTTCTGTGTGTTAACTATTTGGCCTGAGCCTGTTTGCAGTGCTGATTACCAACCGTGCAAGAAGTCTTGCATGCTGACTGGCATGAGGTCTGGCATTCGCCGCAGCCCTTATTTTTGGTTTCACACAAACGGCCTTTGTTGACAACTTGAATATGTTTCATTGGAATCTTCCCCTTTCGAATTACTCATCCTTTGTCTGAGCTTCGGCATCATCGGTTTTTGAGGCCGCTGGTGCTTCTGTTTCAGCCTGTTCTGGCTTTTCAGCCGGTTCCGCTGCTTCTGCGGTTTCTGCTTCAGCAGCTTCTTCCGCTTCAACATCATCTGGTTTAATGACGCGGACGATGGATTCCTTGCGGATCATCATCTTGTTGAAATCCGGAAGCATTTCGATGACGACGTTTTTGTCATCCAATGCACTGATTATACCATAAAAACCGCCGGCTGTCAGAACTTCGTCGCCGATTTTCATATTGTTGTGCATTTCATCTGCCTGTTTCTGGCGTTTGCGCTGCGGACGAATCATCAAGAAGTACAGAAATACAAACAAGATGATGACCGAGGCGATGCTGGCCATATTGTTTCTCGATGATTGTGATGCCTGAAGGGTCAGGCCCAAAATCTGATTAATCATTCTGATAAGCTCCAATCTTTTTTATTCCATAGTTTTTAAAAACGTCGGTCCGCAAATCGAGCAGGGCGTCCTGCGCAATTGCCTCCCGCATTTTTTCCATTAGGGATAGTGTAAAATATAAATTGTGATATGTCAATAATCTGGCGCCCAATATTTCCTTACATTTGATCAAATGTCTGACGTAGGCGCGGGTGTGATTTCGACAAACTGGGCAGTCGCAATTGGGGTCAATGGGCGAAAAATCCCGTTCGTAAGTGGCGTTTCGGATGACCTTTTTGCCCTCGGAGGTCATGGCCGTGCCGTTTCTCGCGATGCGAGTCTGGAGCACGCAGTCGAACATGTCGATGCCGCGGAGGACTCCTTCAAACAGTGCGTCGACGGAACCGACGCCCATCAAATACCGCGGCTTTTCCTTGGGAAGCAGCGGTGTGGTCACGTCGAGCATGTGGTACATTTTTTCGTGGGTTTCCCCGACGGAAAGCCCGCCGATCGCGTACCCAGGGAAGTCCATCGCGATCAGGTCCTGAGCGCTCTTGCGTCTCAAATCGTCAAACATGCCGCCCTGCACAATGCCGAACAAGGCCTGATGCTCCGGATTGGCGTGGGCCTGCTGGCACCGCTTCGCCCAGCGGGTCGTCATTTCCATCGAATGCTTCGTGTAGGCGTAGTCGGCGTCTGCCGGCGCGCATTCGTCAAAGCACATGATGATGTCCGCACCGATGACGTTTTGGAGACGGATGGAATCCTCCGGCCGCATGAAATGCCGAGATCCGTCCAAATATGAAATGAACTTGACGCCTTCTTCCGTGATCTTTCGGATCGCGCCGAGGGAAAACACCTGAAATCCGCCGGAATCGGTTAAAATCGGGCGGTCCCAATTCATAAAGCGGTGCAGGCCGCCGGCTTCCTTCATGACCTCTTCACCGGGTCTTAAATAGAGATGATAAGTATTGCCGAGGATGATCTGCGCGTTCATGCGGTGCAGATCGTCGTTGTCCATCGACTTGACGGTCGCCTGGGTGCCCACCGGCATAAAAATCGGCGTCTGGATTTCGCCGTGATCGGTGATGATCCGGCCGAGGCGTGCGCCTGTGTATTTTTCCTGATGGATGAGTTCGTATCGAAACATGATTCTCCTATTGAATGAACATCGCGTCGCCGAAGCTGAAGAAACGGTATTTTTCTTCAACCGCGTGACGGTAGGCCGCCAGGATTTTTTCTCTGTCGTAGAAAGACGAGACGAGCATCAAAAGCGTCGATTCGGGCAGGTGGAAATTGGTGATCAACGCGTCGATCACGTTCCAGTGGAAGCCCGGATAAATGAAAATCGACGTCGACCCGTGTTCCGCGACCACTTTGCCGTCGTGGCGGGAGGCGACGCTTTCCAGTGTCCGAACCGTCGTCGTACCCACCGCAATGACCCGGCCGCCTTCAGCCTTCGTCTTTTCGATCAAATCCGCCGTTTCCTGAGAAACGCTGTACTGCTCTGAATGCATCTGGTGATCTAGAATATTGTCTTCCTTGACCGGTCTAAAGGTCCCGAGGCCGACGTGCAGGGTCACAGCCGCCGTCTTCACGCCCATCGCACGGATCTGATCGAGCAGCGCTTCGGTGAAATGCAGACCGGCTGTCGGCGCCGCGGCAGAGCCGTTGTACTTCGCGTAGACCGTCTGATACCGAGACGGATCGCTTAATTTTTCGTGGATGTACGGCGGCAGCGGCATGGTGCCGATTTGGTTCAGGATTTCCTCGAACACCCCGTCGTATTCAAAAGCAATGACGCGCAGGCCGTTGTCGATGGTCTTTTCAATCGTCCCTTCGAGGACGACCTTATCGTCCGAATCCGTAAATTCCAGAACCGCGCCGGGCTTAGCCTTCCGCCCTGGCTTGACCATCGTTTCCCAACGGTTGTCGTCGAGACGTTTTAAGAGGAGCAGTTCCACTTTTCCGCCCGTTTCTTTCTTGTGACCGTAAATACGGACCGGCATCACCTTCGTGTCGTTCATCACCAAAAGATCGCCGGGTTTTAAATAATCGACAATGTCGTGAAAATGCCGATCCTCGATTTTGTCGGTCTTCCGGTCGATGACCATCAGGCGGGACATATCTCGCTTTTCTGCCGGCGTCTGGGCGATTAACGCTTCCGGCAGATCGTAATAAAAATCAGATTTCTTCATCATGCTTCGTCAATTCCTCCAGACTAATTTGATTGGCCGGTGCCTGTGCGGCCTTCAGCCCCAAGTGGGCACAGCCCGCCGACGTGATCACGCGCCCGCTGGGCGTCCTGGCCAAAAACCCCAGCTGCAGCAGATAGGGCTCGTACACTTCTTCAATCGTGTTGGATTCTTCCCCGATGGACGCGGCCAGCGTGTTGAGCCCCACCGGGCCGCCGTCAAATTTCTCGGCGATCGTCCTGAGCATCAATCGGTCGTTTTCATCCAGGCCCACGTCGTCCACTTCGAATAAAGTCAGGGCCTTTTTGGCTGTTTCGAGGTCGATCACGCCCTCGCTTTCCATTTCCGCGTAATCCCGCACCCGCTTGAGCAGCCGATTCGCCACACGCGGGGTTCCTCGAGAACGTCGGGCCAGCTCTCTCGCCCCTGCATCGTCGATGCCGATGCCCAAGATGCCAGCGGAGCGCTTGACGATATCCGCCAGCTCGTCCGGCGAGTACAGCTCCAGGCGCTGCACGACGCCAAAACGATCGCGGAGCGGCGCCGTCAGCTGTCCGGCTCGAGTGGTCGCACCGACCAGGGTAAACTTCGGCAGATCGATTCGAATGCTTTTGGCACCCGGGCCCTTCCCGATAATAATGTCAAGGGCAAAATCCTCCATCGCCGGATAAAGCACTTCTTCAACCTGGCGCTGCATCCGATGGATTTCATCGATAAACAGCACGTCACCGGCCTTCAACGTCGTCAGAATCGACGCAAGATCCCCCGGTTTTTCGATGGCCGGGCCCGAGGTGATGCGGATCTTCGTGCCCATCTCGTTGGCGATGATGTTGGCTAACGTCGTCTTGCCCAAGCCCGGCGGGCCGTAAAGCAGCACGTGATCCAGCGGTTCTCCCCGCTTTTTCGCCGCGTTGATAAAGATGCCCATCTGCTTTTTAACCCGCTTCTGGCCAATGTACTCGTCCAGATTTTGAGGTCTCAGCGAATGCTCGATCTCCACATCCGGCTCTGAAAATTCTGTTGTGATAATCCGATCCTTCATAATGTCCCTTTATGATTTTGAAGCAGCCGTCAGCGCCGCCTTTAAGAGCGCTTCAATGCTCATGCCCGGCTCAATCACCTGGTCGATGAGATCCGAGGCTTCTCTGTAGGCGTAGCCCAAACCCAAAAGACCGTTGATGCCTTCGTTGTACAAGGCGTCGGCCGCCTGCATGCGCTCGGTCGCGCCGCCCGTGGCTTCCGTTTCCGGCGCTTCAAAGTCCTTGTACTTGTCCTTCAGCTCGAGGATGATGCGCGCCGCCGTTTTTTTACCGATGCCCGGCGTTTTTGAAATCGCCTTGTCGTCCGCGTTTTGAATGTGGCGGATGAACGTCGCCTCGTCGAATTGCGACAGCAGACTCATCGCCGCCTTCGGCCCAATGCCGGAAATGCCGATCAGTGTCACGAACAGCCGGCGCTCTTCCTCGGTCGAAAAGCCGTAGAGCGTCACGTCGTCTTCCCTAAAGGCCGGATAAAGCAAAAGCTTCACCGGCTCGTGCAGCGCCGGCAGTGCCGCGTTAGTCGTCATCGATGTACGGATCCAATACCCAAACCCGCCGGCTTCGACGACCACGCCGTCGGCGCGTTCCGCTTCCAATACGCCCTTGATGTATTCGAACAAAATTGTCCTCCTATTAAAAAAACGCTAAACCCAACACAATGTCTGGTTTAGCGTTTGCCTTCTTATATGGAGGTGGCACCCAGAATCGAACTGGGGAATAGAGGTTTTGCAGACCTTTGCCTTACCGCTTGGCTATGCCACCGCAAAATAAAATGGAGCGGAAGACGAGATTTGAACTCGCGACCCTCGCCATGGCAAGGCGATGCTCTACCACTGAGCCACTTCCGCACCGTTTAAATGGTGCCCAGAGGCGGAATTGAACCACCGACACGGGGATTTTCAGTCCCCTGCTCTACCGACTGAGCTATCTGGGCATGGCGACCAGGATGAGGCTCGAACTCACGACCTCCAGCGTGACAGGCTGGCATTCTAACCAACTGAACTACCTGGCCAATAAATAATGTTGCTATCTGGTGGTCGCTACAGGGCTCGAACCTGTGACCCCCTGCTTGTAAGGCAGATGCTCTCCCAGCTGAGCTAAGCGACCAAATCTCAAGCACAGGCATTATTATACGCTAGATTCCTGTGCTTGTCAAACCTTTTTTTCGATTTTTTTACAATTTTTTTATCTTTTCTCTGCAACGTACTGAACACGGTCGCTCAGCGCGCCGCCAGCCAGAAAAGTTCCGAAGTCGTAAATCTTCTGATTCTTGAAAGCTGGCACCTTTAAGAGTTTAAAAATATCTTCCACAGGATAATAGTACTGGCTCTGCTCTTCTTCGTAGCGTTCGTACAAATCGTCTTCGCGGCGCACAAAGAAGGACAAATCAAAATCGACCTTGTCGTCGTCCGGATGCAGGGTATTTTCCCACACGCAGTAGACATTGTCAAAATTGTAGACGAAGGTGTTGTCGCCGATCGTTTCCTTGTATTTTTCCGGCGTGTTCATATCGAACATTAAAAGCCCGCCGGGTTTTAACGCCTCTGCCGAGCAGCTTAAGAAGGACTCGATTTCGTCCAGGCTTTTCAAATAATTGAAGCTGTCGCAGCAGACGATCACCGCGTCAAAGGTTTCGCCGATCTGAAAATTGCTCATGTCTCCCTTGAAAAAGCGGACGTTTTCAATTCCCTGGGCCTCTGCCTTTTCATCGGCCACTGTCAGCATATCCTCAGATAGATCCACAGCCGTCATGTCAAACCCTTTTTTAGCCAGCCGCAGCGTGATGTTGCCGGTCCCACAGCCGAACTCCAAGATTTTTTTAATCGGCTTGGTCGAATTTAGGGTCATTCTGAAGATGTAATCGGCCCATTCGTCGTAATTGATTTCCTGCATCAATTCATCGTAAACTTTAGCAAAGTCTTCGTACACAATACTCCCCCTCTCGCTTTTTAACCTAAAAGCCGCTTTTCCATCGTGTCGTGTGCCTGTTTTTCAAAGTGATCCGGCAGCGGCGGCAGGGTTCCATGGCCTGTCTTGCGTTCCAGCGCGGCCGATAAAATGGCGTCGGCTACAGTCGGGTTTTTGGGCAGCAGGCAGCCGTGGCTGTACGTCCCGTACACGTTCTTGTACCGAACGCCTTCCGTGCCGTCTTCACCGTTGTTGCCGTAGCCCTTAAGCACTTTGCCCATCGGTCTCACACCATTCTGCAGATAGGTCTTCCCGGAATGATTTTCGAATCCGATAATGTTGACCCCCGGTTTGTCGTCAAAGGTAAACACATAATTGCCGATCATCCGTTTTTTGACGCCCTCGGTGTAAAAATTCAACGCGCCGGTAAAATCGATCTGCTTGCCGTCCCAAGTCTTGTAATATTGGCCGAGCATCTGATAGCCTCCGCAAATGGCCAAGACCGTTTTGCCGTCTTCGATTGCAGCCTTCAGCTCCTTGTCCTTTCCGGAAAAAAGGTCGGGCAGCAGCACTTCCTGGTCAAAATCCTGGCCGCCGCCGATAAAAAACAAATCGTAGTCCGCAGCCTTTAAAGGTTCTCCGACGCAGACGCGGTCCACTTCCACAGGGATGTGCCGCCATTCGAGGCGGCGGCTCAGGCACAGCACATTGCCGCGATCGCCGTAAAGATTTAAAATATCCGGGTACAAATGACAAATTTTAAGTGGTTGTTCCATGATCTTGTCCTCCTTATTCCCAGAAATTTTTCACGTCGTACATTTTCGTGATCTTATTCCGCAGGTCCATCATCGCCGTGTAAGTCGGCATGATGTAAACGGGATAATCCTGCGCCGCACAGGTCTTCATCAAGGTTTCGTAATCCTTAATGACTTTCATCTTGTCTTCCGGAATACCGGCGTATTTGAAGCGCAGCGCCATATCCTCTGCGCGTATGCCTGACAGGTAGAGTCCTTTAAGCTTATCGCCCATTTCGGCAATTTGTTCGAAATCGACGTCCCAGATCCAGGACACGTCGGTGCCGTCGGCGTCGCGGTCATTGAGGCAGACCACAAAGACGGACGGGTCGGTGACGTTGGTGACGAAATTCAGGACTTGATTGCAGCCTGCCGGATTTTTCACCAGGATCATGCGGATCGGCGTGCCGTTGAGGACGAGCTTTTCCATTCGTCCAAAGCCCGGCGCAAATTCAGAAAGGGAGCGGATCACCGTCGGAATATCGAATTTAAGGGCCTTGCCGACGGCAACGGTTCCGCAGGCGTTATAAATGTTGTAGCCCCCCGGCAGATTGATCGTTGTCCGATAAGTCTGACCGTCAACTAAAATATCGACGACGGATTTTGCCGCGTCGCTTTGGATAACATTCGTCACCGCAATATCCGGATCCGGTCTGTGATAGCCGCAGTTCGGGCAGCGGTAGCCGCCTAAATGGCCGTAGGTGACGTAATCATAGACGTACTCGTGCTTACATTTGATACAGAACGGCGCGTCCGACACTTCCTGAACGCGCTTTTTGTAGATCGGCACGTTGACCCCGTAAAACAGGACTTTATTGTCAAAATCGTCGGCGATCGACGCGACCATAGAATCGTCCGCATTGAGGCAGAGCGTCGCCTTCGGGCTGTGGCTGATGCCGATTTTAATGCTTTCGAGGGTGTGGGTCACTTCACCGTAGCGGTCCAATTGATCTCTGAAAATATTGGTGACCACAATCGCCCTGGCGTCGATCATCGTCGACACTTCCTTAAAGGCCGCCTCGTCACATTCGATTAAGGCGTAGTCGTACTTGCAGTGTCCGCTTAAGGTCGAATTGGTAATGAATTCCGCTGTAATTCCGGTAATCAGATTGGCACCGGATTTGTTGCAGAAAAAGGATAGGCCGAGATCATTCAAAGTCTGTTCAATCATTCTGGAACTGGTGGTCTTGCCATTGGTTCCTGTCACCACAATACATTTGACTCCTTTCGCACATTGAGCCAGAACTTTGTGATCCAATTTCATCGCGACACGACCTGGAAAATCCGTGCCGCCCCGCCCCATCAGGCGCAGCAGCGATTTGGTCATTTTCGCCATTACAATAGATAAGAAGGTTTTAAATTTCATGGCTAGCATTATATCACTTTCTTTTTACGATGTACAATTTTCATTGATCCCTGTCGATTTCAAAACGGGCCTCGTACTTTTTCCCGACCCTCGGCAGCTTTTTGTCGTCAACGCCCCGGCTGACCGCATCGGTCCCGAACCGCTTTCTGATCGCGTCAATGGCCTGATCGATATGGCGCTCCCGCTCGAGATCTTTTGTGTCGAACATCGAAATCTGCGACACGCTTCCGGTTTCAATCTGCGTCAGCGCGACGCCGATGAGCCGCAGCGGGGTCACCCCGTCCCAGAGCTCATCGAAAAGCTGATCAGCCGTGGCCTCGATTTCCCGCGTGATGTCCGTCGCGTGATCCAGCGTCCGCTGGTGGGACCGGTCGACGAAGCTGGACGAGCGGATCTGGACGCTGATGCGCTTGGCCCGCCGGTGTTTGCTGCGAAGGCGCATCGCCACAGAGTCCACCAGTCTTTTAATCACTTTTCGGGCTTCTGCCGCGGTCCTCACGTCCTTGGGCAGCGTAATTGACACCGAGTATCCCTTTTCCTCTTGAGGCTCAGCCAAAACCGGGCTATCGTCCAATCCGTTGGCGTAACGGTAAAGGTGTCCCCCCTGTTTATTGCCCAGCACCTGTTGTAAATTAGCGGGCTCGCAATGGGCCAAATCCCCAATTGTCCGGATGCCGTACAGGTTTAGCTTTTCGGCGGTCTTCCGCCCGACAGAGAGGAGCCGCCTGACTGGCAGGGGCCACATTTTCTCCGGGATTTCCTCGGTCCAGAGGGTGTGCACCTTGTCCGGCTTTTCAAAATCCCCAGCCATCTTCGCCAAAAGCTTATTGGGTCCAACGCCCACGTTCACGGTAAAGCCGAGCTCCGCCTTGATGCGGTCCTTAAGTTCGCAGGCCGTCTCGACGGGATGGTAATAGGCCGTCGTCTGGGTGACGTCGAGGAAGCACTCGTCGATTGAAAAATCCTGAACAGCGGTGGCGTAGGTTCTGCAGATGGCCTTAAACGCGCGGCTGTAACGCTGGTAAATTTTAAAATCCGGCGGAATGGCGATAAGATCCGGGCATTTTCTCACCGCGTCGGAAAGGGGCTCGCCGGTGTGAATGCCGAAGGCCTTCGCCGGAACCGATTTGGCGAGCACCACGCCGTGGCGTTTCGCCGCGTCGCCGCCCACGACCGCCGGAACGAGACGCAAATCCGATTCGCCCCAGGACAGCCGGTCCACAGACGACCAGGACAGATATGCCGAATTGACGTCCACATGATAGATCAGCCGTTCTTCGCCCATGCCGACCTCCTTTCCGTTCAATATTTGATAAACAAAAGAAGCCTCCCGTTTGGGAGGCCAAGGAAAAAAGAGAGAGACACTCGTGAAAAAAATCAATCTTTACAATTGCTCATTTTTCACTCGTCATTTCAATTATACAGCAGATTATTAAATGAAACCTTAATTCTTATTTTAACAGATAAAAAAGAACCGTTATTTTTTGATATGCTACCCCTAAGTAGGACAGTAAAATATAAAAACCTACTTGGGGGTATTTCTATGTCACGAAAAAGCAAGATTGATCCGGCCGTAAAAGTATCGGTAGTTGAAAGTTATCTGCGAGGTGAA